>Ga0160496_1000024_pt1 | contig 268728 bp, 250 predicted proteins | sample DIDPMG_2_FD_108231 | JGI IMG/M metagenome (GOLD analysis project Ga0160496, IMG submission 108231) | Enriched soil microbial communities from UW Madison campus, WI, USA - DID2937_E24_FP MG | ecosystem: Environmental > Terrestrial > Soil > Grasslands | place: USA: Madison, Wisconsin | collected...
CAGGGCGCGCTGCAGGTCCTCGGGCCGGGCGTGGGGCAGCTGGCCCAGGACCTCGCCGGTGGCCGGGTTGATGACGTCCTGCTCGGGGCGGCCCTCGCCGCCCAGGAATTCGCCGTCGATATAGAGCGCTAGTGGGGTGTACATGGGGTGGTTTCTCCTGAATGTCCGGATGATAGCCCGCGGCCTGGATAGGCGGGCCGGTTTCTGGAACCACAGGTAACGCGTCGGCGTGGGCGCTGTCAAGTCCGCAAGTCGGGTTGTTCTTGGGGTTTTGTGCCGCAGGCTATAAACTGCTGGGCAATTCATTTCGGCTCGGCATCTGGACCAGTATGGCTTCCGTGCGGCAACTCCTGGTGATTTCCTCGATCGTCATCGCCTGTATCCTGGTGGGCATGCTGGCCATGGGCCTGAGCATGATGGGGCGCAGCCTGCAGACCCAATCGCAGGCCGATAGCGAAAACGCGGTCGCGACCCTGGCCCTGGCGCTGCAGGGCCGGCCCGACGATGCGCGCGCCCGGGTGCTGGACGCGGTCTTTCAGCAGGGCCGCTACCAGTCGCTGCGCCTGGTAGCGGCCGACGGCCGCCCGGTCTACGAGGGCGCCCATGGCGACCAGGCGGTCGGCGATGCGCCGGCCTGGTTTTCCGGCCTGGTTTCGACCGGCACGCACCTGGCCCAGCGACGCATGGCCGACGGCGCCACCCTGAGCCTGGTCATCGATCCCCGCCCGGGGCGCGACACACTGTGGGCCCATGCGCTCCAGTGGTCGCTGCTGGCGCTGGGCATCGCGGCCTTCTGGGGGCTGTTCGCCGCGGCCCTGGTCGCGCGCCTGCGCCGCGAGTTCGGCGGCGCGTCCGACGACGCGCCCGAGGTCAAGGTCACCGACTCGGCGCCCGCTGATGCGGAACTCATCGACGAGGTGGCCGACCGCGTCCCGCCCACCGTCGACGAGCAGATGGCGCGCATCGAATTCCTGGAGATCGAACTCAACCGCGATCCGGTCACCGGCCTGGCCAATCGGGCGTACTTCCTCAACGAACTCAAGCGCCTGCTGCGCGACGACACGCACCAGGGCGCCGTCAGCGGCTACGTCCTGCTGATGCGCCAGCGCGACATGGCCCGCATCCAGAACCAGACGCCCCGCGCCGAGGTGGACGACTGGCTGCGCCTGCTGGGGCAGCGCCTGACCGGGACCATGGACGAGTATCCCGCCACGCAATCGCTGGTCGCGCGCCTGAACGGGGCCGACTTCGTGGTGTTGTTCCCGGTGGGCGGCGGCCCCGAGGTCATGCGTCCCATCCAGCGCCTGCGCCAGGTGCTCGACACCCTGCGCGTGCCCCTCGACAGCCACAACCTGTCCCGCTGGGCGCTGGCGCTGACCGACTACACGGCCCAGTGCACCACCAAGGAAGTCCTGACGCGCCTGGATCTGGCCCTGATGTGCGCCGAGAGCGCCGGCCACGCCGAGGTCGAATTCATGTCCCATGCCGATCGGCAGGACGGCGCGCCCCAATTCGGCGAGGCGTCCTGGCGTGCCCTGATCGGCCAGGCGCTGGCGCACGACCGATTCAGGCTGGACGTCCGGCCCGTCGCCTATGAGGGCGACGAACTCGAGGCGCGCCATGAGGCCACCCTCAGCCTGCACGAGGACGATCCCGACCAGCCCTCGATTTCGGGCTTCCTGTTCATGCCGGCGGCCCAGCGCCTGGGCCTGTCGGCCGCCTGCGACCTGCGCGCCATCGCATTGGGGCTCGGGTGGCTGGGCGCGAACGAGGGCGTCCTGGTGGTGCGGGTGTCGGTCGCTTCTTTGCTCGATGGCCATTTCTGCGGCGAAACCGGTGACTTGCTGCGGCGCGCGGGCGACGATCTTGCGCAGCGTCTGGCGATCGAGCTCGACGCCTATGGCCTGGTCCATCATGCCGAGGCCTTCAAGGCCTTTGCCGACGCGGTGATGGCGGCGGACGGCCACATCGGCCTGCGCGGCCTGGACATGCAGACCGAGGCCCTGCAGCACATCCACGAGGTCGATTTCACCTACGTCAAGCTGGGCGGCAGCCTGGTGCGCAACCTCGTGTCCAGCCCCGGCGGCGTCCAGATCCTGGTCGCCGTCACCGAGACCGCCATCGGGATGGGGATGAAGGTCTACGTGGACGACGTCGAGGACGAGCGTGTGCGCCGCATGGTCGAGGAGTACGGGGCGCTGCCGCGGGCCTCGGTGCGGCTCCGGTCGATCTAGGGTCCGGTCCGGGTCGTTGGGCTTGCATGCCTTTTATCTTTATCCTATAATTTCGGTCTTGTCCGCGTTTGGGTGCGGTCCTTGCCTTTGAGGGCGGGGGTTTTGCGGCCCGTATGGTGGATAAGGCAGTGACATAAGGCAGTAACCTTCATTTTTCGTGGCGCATCGCGAATCCGCGCGCGTCACGGATGGCAAGATTTCAACCCAGGGCCGACGCGGCTTTTCGTGCCGGCTTGACGGGACCAAAACTGGCTGCGTTGCCTGATACGGGCTTCGTTGTTAAGTTGGAACAGGAAAAATCATGATCCAAATGCAGACCACGCTGGACGTGGCCGACAACACCGGTGCGCGGACCCTCATGTGCATCAAGGTGCTGGGCGGCTCCAAGCGCCGTTATGCCGCTATCGGGGACATCATCAAGGTCACCGTCAAGGAAGCGGCCCCCCGCGGGCGCGTCAAGAAAGGCGAAATTTACAATGCCGTGGTGGTGCGTACCGCCAAGGGCGTGCGCCGCAAGGACGGTTCGCTGATCCGTTTCGGCGGCAACGCCGCCGTGTTGCTCAACGCCAAGCTCGAACCCATCGGCACGCGTATCTTCGGACCGGTCACGCGCGAGCTGCGGACCGAAAAGTTCATGAAGATCGTATCCCTGGCGCCCGAAGTGCTGTAAGGAGCAGATCATGCAAAACATTCGCAAAGGCGACGAAGTCATCGTCCTCAGCGGCCGCGATCGCCGCCGCCGCGGCACCGTGCTGCGCCGCGTGGGACCCGACCACGTCCTGGTCGAGGGCATCAACGTCGTCAAGAAGCACACGCGCGGCAACCCCATGGCCGGCACCCAGGGCGGCATCATCGACAAGACCATGCCCATCCACGTCTCGAACGTGGCGATCTACAACCCCGAGACCGGCAAGGCCGACCGCGTGGGCGTGAAGGTCGTGGACGGGGCCAAGGTCCGCATTTTCCGTTCCAGCGGCGCTGTCGTTGGCGCGAAGGCTTAAGAGGCAATCATGGCTCGTTTACAAGACTTCTACCGCAGCAAGGTGGCGGCCGACTTGCAGGCCAAGTTCGGCTACAAGTCCCCCATGCAAGTGCCGCGCATCACCAAGATCACCCTGAACATGGGTGTGTCCGAGGCTGTGGCCGACAAGAAAATCATCGAGAACGCGGTCTCCGACCTGACCAAGATCTCCGGCCAGAAGCCCGTGGTCACCAAGACCCGCAAGGCCATCGCCGGCTTCAAGATCCGCGAGGACTACCCGATCGGCTGCATGGTCACCCTGCGCGGCCGCCGCATGTATGAATTCCTGGATCGCCTGGTCGCCGTGGCCCTGCCGCGCGTGCGCGACTTCCGGGGCGTCTCGGGCCGGGCCTTCGACGGCCGCGGCAACTACAACATCGGTGTCAAGGAACAGATCATCTTCCCTGAAATCGAATATGACAAGATCGACGCGGTGCGCGGGATGAACATCAGCATCACCACCTCCGCCAAGACCGACGAGGAAGCCAAGGCGCTGCTGAGCGCGTTCAGCTTCCCCTTCCGTAACTAAGGGGCTGACGTGGCAAAACTTTCCCTCATCAACCGCGATATCAAGCGCGCCAAGCAAGTCGAGAAATTCGCTGCCAAGCGTGCCGCCCTCAAGGCGATCATCGACGATCAGAGCCGGTCCGACGAGGACCGCTACCAGGCTCGTCTGCAGCTGCAGAAGCTGCCGCGCAATTCCAGCCCGTCGCGCCAGCGCAACCGCTGCATCGTGACCGGCCGTGCCCGTGGCGTCTTCAGCAAATTCGGCCTGACGCGCCATAAACTGCGCGAAATGGCCATGCGCGGCGAAATCCCCGGCATGACCAAGGCCAGCTGGTAAGAGGAACAACACCATGAGCATGAGCGATCCCATCGCCGATATGCTGACCCGCGTGCGCAACGCGCAGCAGGTCAACAAGACGTCGGTTTCCATGCCCTCCTCCAAGCTGAAGGCGGCTATTGCCGCCGTGCTCAAGGACGAAGGCTACATCGAGGATTTCCGCATCGGCGGCGAGTCAGCCAAGCCGCAGCTGGAAATCACTCTGAAATACTACGCCGGCCGTCCGGTGATCGAGCGCATCGACCGCGTCTCGCGCCCCGGCCTGCGCATCTACAAGAGCAGCGCCACGATTCCCCAGGTCATGAACGGCCTGGGCGTGGCGATCGTCTCGACTCCGCGTGGCGTCATGACGGACCGCAAGGCCCGCGCCTCCGGCGTGGGCGGCGAAGTCCTCTGCTACGTGGCATAAGGAGGCCGACATGTCACGTATCGCCAAATACCCCGTTGCGCTGCCCAAGGGCGTCGATGCCACGATCAGCGCCGGACAGATCGTCGTCAAGGGCCCGCTGGGCACCCTGAGCCAGGCGCTGACCGGCGAGGTCCGCATCAACCAGGAAGACGGCCAATTGACGTTCGTCGCCGCCGACGAGTCCCGCCAGGCCAATGCCATGTCGGGCACGGTGCGTGCCCTGGTGGCCAACATGGTCACCGGCGTCAGCACCGGCTTCGAGCGCAAGCTGAACCTGGTCGGCGTGGGTTTCCGCGCCCAGGTCCAGGGCTCCGCCCTGAAGCTCCAGCTTGGTTTCTCGCACGACATCCTCCACGAGATCCCTGACGGGATCAAGATCGAGTGCCCGACCCAGACCGAAGTCCTGGTCAAGGGCGCCGACAAGCAGGTCGTCGGGCAGGTGGCCGCCGAGATCCGCGCCTATCGCGAACCCGAACCCTACAAGGGCAAGGGCGTGCGCTATGCGAATGAGCGGGTCATCATGAAAGAAACCAAGAAGAAATAAGCACGCAGGCAAGGACGAATCATGGACAAGAAACTCTCGCGTTTGCGTCGTGCCGTGGCGACCCGCCGCAAGATTCACGAATTGCGCGTGCATCGCCTGTCGGTGCATCGCACGAATCTGCACATCTACGCCAACATCATTTCGCCGGAAGGCGACCGCGTGCTCGTCAGCGCCTCGACGCTCGAGCCCGAGGTCCGCAAGGAACTCGCCAGCCAGAATGTCAACGGCGGCAATACCGCCGCGGCCGGCCTGGTCGGCAAGCGCGTGGCCGAAAAGGCCAAGGCCGCCGGCATCGAACTCGTTGCCTTCGACCGCTCCGGCTTCCGTTACCATGGCCGCGTCAAGGCGCTGGCCGAAGCCGCGCGTGAAGCCGGCTTGAAGTTCTAAGGGAATCAAATGGCTAAAGCACAAGGCAAGCACGCCCCGGAGCAGGAACGCGACGACGGCATGCGTGAAAAGATGATTGCGGTCAACCGCGTCAGCAAGGTCGTCAAGGGCGGCCGCACGATGAGCTTCGCCGCCCTGACCGTGGTCGGCGACGGCGATGGCCGCATCGGCATGGGCAAGGGCAAGGCCCGCGAAGTCCCGGTTGCCGTCCAGAAGGCCATGGAACAGGCCCGTCGCGGCCTGGTCAAGGTTGCCCTCAAGAACGGCACGCTGCACCATACCGTGGTCGGCAAGCACGGCGCCTCGACGGTGCTGATCTCGCCGGCCGCCGAAGGGACGGGCGTGATCGCCGGCGGCCCGATGCGCGCGATCTTCGAGGTCATGGGCGTGCGCAACGTGGTGGCCAAGAGCCTGGGCTCCAGCAATCCGTACAACATGGTCCGCGCGACCCTCAACGGCCTGCGCGCGTGCTCCACCCCGGCGGAGATCGCCGCCAAGCGCGGCAAGTCCGTCGAAGACATCCTGGGGTAAGTCATGGCTGAAAAGCAAATCAAGGTTACGCTCGTGCGCTCCGTCATCGGCACCCACAAGTCCCATCGCGCCACCGTGCGCGGGCTGGGCCTGGGCCGCGTGAACAGCAGCCGCGTGCTGGTCGATACGCCCGAGGTGCGTGGGATGATCCGCAAGGTGGATTATCTGGTCACCGTCTCGGACGTCTGATAAGGAATCGAGATGTCTGTCACTCAATTGAATACGCTCAAGCCCGCCGAAGGCGCCAAGCGCGACCGCCGCCGGGTGGGACGCGGCATCGGCTCCGGCCTGGGCAAGACCGGCGGCCGCGGCCACAAGGGGCAGAAGTCCCGCGCGGGCGGCTTCCACAAGGTCGGCTTCGAAGGCGGTCAGATGCCGCTGCAGCGCCGCCTGCCCAAGCGCGGCTTCACGCCGCTGGGCCGCCACCTGTACGCCGAGGTCCGCCTGTCCGACCTGCAGGCCCTGCCCGTCGACGAGATCGACGTCCAGGTCCTGAAGGCCGCCGGCGTGGTCGGCGAGCTCGTGCGCTACGCCAAGGTCATCAAGACCGGCGAGCTCACCCGCAAGGTCGCCCTCAAGGGCATCGCAGCCACGGCCGGCGCTCGCGCCGCGATCGAGGCGGCCGGCGGCACGCTGGCGTAAAGGGGCTGCAGTGGCCAAAGCGCAGGCACAAAAGACCAGTGCGGGATACGGCGACCTCAAGCGCCGCATCCTGTTCCTCGTCCTCGCCCTGATCGTCTATCGCTTCGGGACGCACATCCCCGTGCCCGGCATCAACCCGGACGCGCTGGCGGACATGTTCCAGCAGAACTCGGGCGGGATCCTGGGGTTGTTCAACATGTTCTCGGGCGGCGCGCTCGAGCGCTTCTCGGTGCTCGCGCTGGGGATCATGCCGTACATCTCGGCGGCCATCATCATGCAGCTGCTGGCGGTGGTCGTGCCCACGCTCGAAGCCATCAAGAAGGAAGGCCAGTCGGGCCAGCGCAAGATCACCCAGTACACCCGCTACGGCACGGTGTTCCTCGCGCTGTTCCAGGCCGTCGGCATCTCGGTCGCGCTGGAATCGCAGCCGGGGCTGGTGATCGAACCGGGGCTGCTGTTTCGCTTCACCACCATCGTCTCCCTGGTGACCGGCGCCATGTTCCTCATGTGGCTGGGCGAACAGATCACCGAGCGGGGTCTGGGCAACGGCATCTCGCTGCTGATTTTCGCCGGGATCGTGGCCGGCCTGCCCGGCGCGCTGGGCGGCATGCTGGACCTGGTGCGCACCGACTCGATGTCGATCCTCTCGGCGCTGTTCATCCTGGCCCTGGTGGTCGCGGTCACGTATTTCGTGGTCTTCGTCGAGCGCGGCCAACGCCGCATCACGGTGAATTACGCCAAGCGCCAGGTGGGCAACAAGCTCTACGGCGGGCAAAGCTCGCACCTGCCGCTCAAGCTCAACATGTCGGGCGTGATTCCGCCGATCTTCGCTTCGTCGATCATCCTGCTGCCGGCGACGGTGACCAGCTGGTTCTCGAACAGCCCCAACATGCGGTGGCTGGGCGACCTGGCGGCCGCGCTTTCGCCGCAGCAGCCGCTGTACGTGACGCTGTACTCGGGCTTGATCATTTTCTTCTGCTTCTTCTACACGGCCTTGGTATTCAACAGCCGCGAGACGGCGGACAACCTGAAAAAAAGCGGTGCATTCGTCCCCGGGATCCGCCCCGGCGAGCAAACGGCCCGCTACATCGACAAGATCCTCATGCGCCTGACACTGGCCGGTGCGGTCTATGTCACGCTGGTTTGCCTGCTGCCCGAACTGATGCAGATGCGCTGGAACGTGCCGTTCTATTTCGGCGGAACGTCCCTGCTGATCATCGTCGTGGTCGCCATGGATTTCATGGCCCAGGCGCAGGCCTACATGATGTCCCAACAGTACGATTCGCTCCTCAGGAAAGCCAATTTCAAGGGTGCGGGTCTGCCCATGCGCTAGAGATCATGTCCAAGGACGACGTCATACAGATGCAGGGGGAAGTCCTCGAGAACCTTCCCAACGCAACATTTCGTGTCAAGCTCGAAAACGGCCACGTGGTTCTGGGCCATATTTCCGGCAAGATGCGCATGCATTACATCCGGATCCTGCCGGGTGACAAGGTCACGGTGGAGCTCACGCCCTATGACCTGTCGCGTGCCAGGATAGTTTTCCGCTCCAAATAAGCGGCCGGTCACAGAAACCAGGAGATCACCATGAAGGTAATGGCATCGGTAAAGCGGATCTGCCGCAACTGCAAGATCATCAAACGTCACGGCGTGGTGCGCGTCATTTGCACCGACCCGCGTCACAAGCAACGCCAAGGCTAAGGCCGGGCGTAACGGAATCAACAAGGAACAGTCATGGCCCGTATCGCTGGCATCAACATTCCGCCGCATCAGCATACCGAAATCGGCTTGACCGCTATTTTCGGCATTGGTCGCACTCGTGCCCGCAAGATCTGCGACGCTTCCGGCATCGAGTACTCCAAAAAGGTCAAAGACCTGACCGATGCGGAACTCGAGCGTATTCGCGAGCAGGTCGGCGCGTTCACCGTCGAGGGTGACCTGCGTCGCGAGGTTCAGCTCTCCATCAAGCGCCTGATCGACCTGGGCACCTATCGCGGCATGCGCCACAAGCGCGGCCTGCCCGTGCGCGGGCAGCGCACGCGCACGAATGCGCGCACCCGCAAGGGCCCGCGTCGCGCCGCAGCGTCCCTGAAGAAATAATCGAGGAACCAGAACATGGCGAAAGCTCAGAGCGGCGCCGCGCGCGTCCGCAAGAAAGTCAAGAAGAACGTCTCGGACGGCATTGCGCACGTCCACGCGTCCTTCAACAACACCATCATCACCATCACCGACCGCCAGGGCAATGCCTTGTCGTGGGCGACCTCGGGCGGCGCCGGCTTCAAGGGCTCGCGCAAGTCCACGCCGTTCGCCGCGCAGGTGGCCGCCGAATCGGCCGGCCGCGTTGCGCAGGAATACGGCATCAAGACCCTGGAAGTCCGCATCAAGGGCCCCGGCCCGGGACGCGAATCCTCCGTGCGCGCCCTCAATGCCCTGGGGATCAAGATCTCCAGCATTTCGGACATCACGCCCGTGCCGCACAACGGCTGCCGTCCGCCCAAGCGTCGTCGTATCTAAGGGGATCACTGTGGCACGTTACATTGGACCTAAATGCAAGCTTTCGCGCCGCGAAGGCACGGACCTGTTCCTCAAGAGCGCGCGCCGCTCGCTGGACTCCAAGTGCAAGCTCGAATCCAAGCCCGGCCAGCACGGCCGCATCTCGGGTTCGCGGACCTCGGACTTCGGCCAGCAGCTGCGTGAAAAGCAAAAACTCAAGCGCATGTACGGCGTCCTGGAAAAGCAGTTCCGCAAGTACTTCGCCGAGGCCGATCGCCGTCGCGGCAACACGGGTGAAACCCTGATCCAGTTGCTGGAATCGCGGCTGGACAACGTCGTCTATCGCATGGGCTTCGGCTCGACGCGCGCCGAGGCTCGCCAGCTGGTGAACCATCGCGCCATCGAGCTGAACGGCCGCACGGCCGACATCGCCTCCATGCTGGTCAAGGCCGGGGACGTGATTTCGGTGCGCGAGAAGGCCAAGAGCCAGTCCCGCATCAAGGAATCCCTGGATCTGGCGACCGGCAACGGCTTGCCCCAGTGGGTCGAGGTCGACGCCGGCAAGCTCTCGGGCGTGTTCAAGCAGGTCCCGGATCGCCAGGACGTCGCCCGCGACGTCAACGAATCCATGGTCGTGGAACTGTATTCCCGTTGATCGATCGGCTTTGCGCATTTTTGCAGCCCACTGCGCCGCGGACGGTGCGGTGGGCTGTGTGGTTGTCTTCACCGGTCCATCCGGTCCTGTCATCAGCCTTATCGGTGTAACGAGCCGAGGGTATTGAAAAGGGAACACATATGTCTTCACAAGGTTTTCTCAAGCCGCGCAACATCACCGTCGAATCGCTGGGCGCCAATCACGCCAAGGTGGTGATGGAGCCCTTCGAGCGCGGCTACGGCCACACGCTGGGCAACGCCCTGCGCCGCATCCTGCTGTCCTCCATGACGGGCTATGCGCCCACCGAGGTCCAGATCACCGGCGTGGTGCACGAGTACTCCACGATCGCCGGCGTGCGCGAGGACGTGGTCGACATCCTGCTGAACCTCAAGGGCGTGGTGTTCAAGCTGCACAACCGCGACGAAGTCACCCTGCAGCTGAACAAGCAGGGCGCAGGCCCCGTGCGCGCCAGCGACATCGAGCTGCCGCATGACGTCGAGATCGTCAATCCCGATCACCTCATCGCCACCCTGACCGACGACGGCAAGCTGGAAATGCAGATCAAGGTCGAGCAGGGCCGCGGCTATGTGCCGGGCAACGTGCGCGCCCTGGTCGACGACCGCTCCGCCACCATCGGCCAGATCGTGCTGGATGCCTCCTTCAGCCCGGTGCGGCGCGTCAGCTACGCGGTCGAGAACGCCCGCGTCGAACAACGCACCGACCTCGACAAGCTCGTCCTGGACGTGCAGACCAACGGCGTGATCTCGCCCGAGGAAGCCGTGCGCCAGTCGGCCCGCATCCTGATGGACCAGATCTCGGTGTTCGTCTCGCTGGCCGACAAGGACGCCGGCCAGACCTCCCTGGGTGCCGGCCTGGGTCAGGTCGGCGGCGGCGCACAGATCGATCCGGTGCTGCTGCGTCCGGTCGACGATCTCGAGCTGACCGTGCGTTCGGCCAACTGCCTCAAGGCCGAGAACATCTACTACATCGGCGACCTGATCCAGCGCAGCGAAAACGAGCTCCTGAAGACCCCCAACCTGGGCCGCAAGTCGCTCAACGAGATCAAGGAAGTCCTGGCCGCGCGCGGCCTGACCCTGGGCATGAAGCTCGAAAACTGGCCGCCCGTCGGCCTCGAGCGCCCCTGATCCGTATCACGCCCCGGCGCGGCTCCTGGCCGCCCGGGGATTCACACTCCCGGACCGCGGCGCAGCCGATAGAAGATCCGGACAATGCGGGACATCCCGCCCATAGATTCAAAAGGAAACTGAAATGCGTCATCGTAGCGGCCTTCGCAAGCTCAATCGCACCAGCAGCCACCGCCTCGCCATGTTCCGCAACATGGCCGTGTCCCTGCTGACCCACGAAGCCATCAAGACCACCCTGCCCAAGGCCAAGGAACTGCGCCGCGTGGTCGAGCCCCTGATCACCCTGGGCAAGAATCCCACCCTGGCCAACCGTCGCCTGGCCTTCGCCCGCCTGCGCGATCGCGACGCCGTCACCAAGCTCTTCAACGAGATCGGTCCGCGCTACCAGGCCCGCAACGGCGGCTACACCCGCGTGCTCAAGATGGGTTTCCGCCAGGGCGACAATGCGCCCATGGCCTACATGGAACTGGTTGATCGCCCCGAGGTCGAGGCGCCCGCCGACGCCGAATGATCACTGACCCCGCGCGCGGCCTTGCCGCGGGCGGGGTGTCAGGACCCGCCGACACCCCGGCGCAGGCTCTGTCTTGCGCCGGGGTGTTTGTATTTGCGCGGTTGGTGCCGCGTGAAGTCTTCGCCTGGCGGGCGAGCTGTCTCACGGGCCCGCTCGGGCACCGTGTCGTCGACTCGGGTTTTCCCGTGTCCGGGTACAATAAAAGGCGGATACACAAGGGTTTGCGACATGACGGATGATCGGGATGAGGCGACCGGCGCGGCGGGCTTGCGCACCCAGCAGGGTGGCGCGGCGGATGCGGTGGTGGTGCTCAGCACCGCGCCGGACACCTTGCTGGCCAAGCGCATCGCGCACATCCTCGTCGAGGAATCGCTGGCCGCTTGCGTCCACGTGGGCGCGCCCGGGGTGTCCATGTATCTCTGGCAGGGCAAGCTCGAGGGCGGCGACGAGGTCCCCTTGACCCTCAAGACCACGGCGGCGCGCCTGCCCGCGCTGTATGCCCGCCTATGCCAGCTGCATCCCTACGAAGTGCCTGAATTCCTGGTCCTCGCCGTGCACGCGGGCAACGCCGGCTACCTCGATTGGGTCGCCCAGATGGCGTCGGCGCCGGCCGACGCCGACCCCCACATCTGAATTTCACCGACAGGCGCTGCGTGTCGCGTGCCTGAGCGCGCCATTCCCTGCAGGTAGCAAGACGGGCTTCCGCCGAGCCTACCATGGCTCGTGAGTGGAGGTGCCGCTGGCGCAATGCCAGGCAGTTGCTCGTGCGGCGCCCCCGACTGACACAATAATTTCTTGCATCGACCGTATCCTCAAGGTATGATGCCGATTATCGATAATATTATCGATAATAATCTGATGTATACGTTGTCGACAGACTGTCAAAGCTTTCGCCGCTTCGTCGACGTGAATTTGCGAAATCATAAATAACACGGAGTAGACATGGTTCCAGGTGGTTTTTATCGAAAATTGGGCTGCTTCATCCTGGCGGTTTGCGGAACTTTCACCGCTCATGCTGCAGAGTTTCAGGCGCGGCTCGCTTATGTGGCCCAACCCTCGAATCCCTTGCATGCGGGAATGGTCAAGTTCTCCGAACTGGTCAGTGAGTACAGTGAGGGCAGGGTTGCGATAAACCTTTTCCACAGTGGGCAACTGGGTGGCGAGCGCGACTACATAGAGGGCTTGCAACTGGGCAGCATCCAGTTCGCGGCCACCTCGACCGGCGCCCTGTCCGCGTTCGAGGAAAAGGTCGCGGTGTTCAGCCTGCCATTCATCTTTTCGTCCACGGATCATTTCGACTCGGTCGTGGATGGGGAAATAGGCGACAACCTCGCAACTGGATTGCTCAAAAAGAATCTCCGCGTTCTGGGTTACCTGGATTTTGGTACTCGGTACATCGCCAACTCAAAGAAAATAGTCAAGGTGCCTGCTGACCTCCACGGACTGAAGATGCGCATCGTCCAGGACCCGGTGATGCTGGAGACTTACTCCGTTCTTGGGGCGCGGGCATTCCCCATGGCGCGGACCGAGGTCTACACCGCGCTAAAGCAAGGCGTCCTCGATGGCCTCGACAACAGTCTGCCCTTCTATGAGTCCATGGGGGACTATGAAGTCGCCAATTTCCTGACCCTGGGAGTACCCATTTTCCAGACGGTCGGGGCCATTATGGTCAGCGAGCCGTTCTATGCAAAACTCCCGCCCGAGCTGCAGGCCGCCGTATCCCGCGCAGCCAAGGAAGCCATACCCGAGCAGCGGCGACTGTTTCGCGAAGCGGATGCGGAAGTTCTCGAGCGGCTCACGAAGAAAGGAGTGGTAGCAGAAGAAGCCGACCCACAGCCGTTCCAGGAAATCGCGGTCGCGGTGTGGAAAAAATTCGAATCGGAGCTCGGTGGTCCCGACATCATCCGTGCGGTGACGGAAGTCTCTCCGGCGGCGGGAGACAAATAGCATGGGCGTGCGGGTGCTTCATATCGCCATCATCATTTGCATCGCGTCGACGGTCTGCGCCGTGTTTGGGCAGGTGGTTCTACGTTACCTGACTTATCAGCCGGTCGCGTGGACGGAAGAGTTCGCTCGCATCGCCTTCATCTGGCTGTGCCTGTTGGGCGCCGGCGAAGGCGCCCGCCGCGGCTCGCACTTCCTGGTCGGCATCCTGGCTTCCAGGCTCACCGGAACCGCGGCGAAATCGCTGGCGCTGTTCCTGAATCTCCTGCAAGCCATGCTCTACGGAATTGTTGCGTATGCAGGCATGGTTGTCTTGCCGGTCGTCCACCAGCAGTTATCCGTTGCACTGGGGCTCCCGATGAGTATTGCCTACCTGGCTATACCGGTCGGTTTCGGCCTGATGGCGTTCTTTTCGCTCGTTGCTGCAGCTAGGGTTGTGCGTAGTCCTGGAGGGCAGCCATGATCGGCCTCAACTTCCTGGCACTTCTGGTGTTTCTGGGCTTGGGCCTTCCGATTGCCGCCACTTTGATCCTGTCCTCTGTCATCGGCGTGTGGTCGGACGGGTATCTTCCGATCGCCGTGCTGGCACAGCGGGTCTATGTGGGTCTGGACAGCTTTCCGCTGTTGGCTGTTCCCTTGTTCATCCTGGCAGGCGCCATCATGGAGTCGGGCGGGATGTCGGCGCGCATTGTTGCCTTCGGCGAAAGCGTGGTCGGACATTTCCGCGGGGGGCTGGCGCAGGTCACCATTTTTTCTTCCATCATTTTTTCCGGCGTGTCTGGTTCCCAGACCGCCGACACGGCGGCGGTCGGCTCGGTCATGCTGCCTCAGATGAAGGAACGGGGATATCCGGTCGCTTTTTCGACGAGTCTGGTCGCGGCATCTGGGGGGATGGGGATGCTGGTGCCACCCAGCATCATTCTCATCCTGTACGGTTTCCTGAGTAACACATCGATCACCGCACTTTTTATCGCAGGCCTGATTCCCGCAGCGATCGTCTGCCTATCCGTGATGTTCGTGGCCTATTACATGGCCAGAAAGGGAAACTTCCCGCCCGGGCCGGCCTTCTCATGGCCCCGCTTGTGGATGACGTTCAAAAGAGCGGCCTGGGCACTGATGATGCCGGTCATCATCCTGGTCGGGATCCGGATGGGCGTAGTGACAGTCACGGAAGCAGCCGTCGTTGCCGTCGTGTATGCGCTTCTCGTGTCCTTGTTCATTTATAAAGACTTGCGTCTGCGCGATCTGCCGAAGATCTTTTGTGACTGTGGGGTGCTGACCGGTGTGATCATGATCGTGGTCGGCTCGGCATCGATCTTCGCATGGTATCTGACCAGCCAGAATGTCCCTGCAATGGTCACGGACTGGGTCAGGGGCATGACCGACAGTCACTTGATGATTCTGTTGCTCATCAATCTGGTGTTTCTTGTACTCGGGTGTTTTTTCGAGGTGACGGCACTGCTGATCATGGCCGTTCCCATCGTGGTACCGCTGGCGCTGGCTTACGGAATCGATCCGGTACACCTGGGCATCATTATCGGCGCCAATCTGGGCGTGGGGCTGGTTACGCCGCCGGTCGGAGTTTGCCTGTTCGTGGCTTCGGGCATCAGCAAGATTCCAATTGAGCAAACTTTCAGGACCATTTTTCCGTTCATCGGCGCCATGATCGTTGCGCTGCTCGCCATCACCTATGTTCCGGACATTTGCCTGTATTTGCCCCGGGTCCTGCTTGGATATGAGGGCTAGTCGATGCCCGCAAGCATTCCGGGTCGCCATTGAGTGACACTACACCGCCGCTACTATGGAAGAGAACAAAATCATGACTGAAGAACTGGATCCGTTCGTGCTGCACGTCACGGATACGATCGATCGCTTGGTGAGCATCGACGTGAGTGGCTATGGCGTGATAGACCAGCTGTATGATGCAGCCCGCGCGTATCATGACATGCCCTTGTCGCTGCTGGCCGCCACGACACTGCGCACCCATATCAAGCCGCTTGACACGTTTTTCGTGACCACGGGATGGATGTTGCCGGGGACCTATCCCTACACCGAGACCGACGGACCGATAGGCGCGGCGATACTGGGCAGGGCCTTGGCACTTGGTCTGAGGGCGCGGATGGTCGTCCTGACCGAGCCGGAGGTGGTCGATGCGGTCAAGGCCTGCTGCCGTGCCGCCGGGTTGAATGTCCTGTCGGAAGACGACTTGCAAGAGGCGCCGCGTCCTCCGCACGATGGAAACGCATACTGCATTGTCAAGGCGTTTCCGTACGGGGATTCAGAGGCCATCGAAGAGAGCCGGAAGCTGTTCGATCGATATGCCCCCAAGGCGATGGTGGCCATCGAAAAAAGCGGTCCCAATGCCGATGGCCAGTACTGCATGGTGGACGGCAGCGACAACTCCGACTGCGTCATCCGGGCGGCCCGCTTGTTCGAGGAAGCCGCGCGTCGCGAGGTATGCACGATCGGGATCGGCGATCGCGGTAATGAAATCGGCTTCGGTACGATCCAGGAAGTGCCGCAGAAGCTGTTGCCGTTCGGGCCACAGGCAGTATGCACCACCGAGGTGGACGTGCTGGTGACGGCGGCCGTCTCGAATTGGGGAGCCAGCGCCATCGCGGCGGCGCTGGCGATCATCTTGAAGAACCCCGATCTCCTGCACGACGCGGTGACGGAGGCTCGTCTGTTGGATGCGGCGATAGGAGCGGGCGCGGTCGATGGCTTCTCTCATCGGCCTATTCTGCAGACCGACGGCATGGGAGTGCGGGTTCATGCCGCCATTGTTGAGGTGCTGAACGAGATCGTGCGGGCGCCTGCCGCCTCGGGGCTGTCGCTGTCGAGCACACCGCTCTTTCGGCGGCCCGCTTAAGGGCCAAGCACATTCAGTGAACCGAGCTGGACGGCATCCGACGCTGTCTGGCGGGTTCCTGTCGTGTCTTTTTTGATTATTGATAATTTTGACCGGCTGTTGGGGGGAATACATGAGGGGTAGAGGACTCAAACAAAAGCTCACGAACTATGGAGACGAGGACTTTTCTCTGTTCTTGCGCAAGGCCTTCATCAAAGGCGCCGGCTTCAGCGATGACGCATTGGACCGCCCGATTGTCGGCATCACCAATACCGGCAGTGGTTTCAATCCGTGCCATGGGAACATGCCGCAGCTCATCGAGGCGGTGAAACGAGGCGTCATGATGGCCGGCGCCATCCCGGTTGATTTTCCCACGATCTCGATCCACGAAAGCTTTGCATCGCCGACCAGCATGTTCTTGCGCAATCTGATGGCGATGGATACCGAAGAAATGATTCGCGCCTTGCCCCTGGATGCGGTGGTGCTGATCGGAGGTTGCGATAAGACGGTGCCGGCTCAACTGATGGGCGCCGCGTCGGCCGGAATCCCGGCCATCCAACTGGTGACCGGGCCGATGTTGACGGGATCGTTCCGCGGTGAGCGTGTGGGCGCATGTACCGATTGCCGACGATTATGGGGCGAGTTTCGCGGCGGGCGGATGGATCAGGAAGCGATCGATTCGGCGAACGACAGCCTCGTAGCCAGCATCGGAACGTGCTCGGTCATGGGCACGGCCAGCACGATGGCCTGTGTGACGGAAGCCATGGGCATGATGCTGCCCGGTGGGGCCAGCGCGCCAGCCGTGACGGCGGACCGTCTACGCATCGCAGAGCACACGGGAACTCAGGCCGTGGCTATGATTTCTGCTGGCCTGACGCCGGACAAGATACTCACCGCCCAGGCCTTTGAGAACGCGCTTACGGTCCAATTGGCGATCGGTGGTTCGACGAATGGAATTATTCACCTCGCCGCGATAGCCGGCCGCATGGGTATAGCGGTCGATTTGGCTGAGCTGGACAAGATGAGCGCAGAGACACCAGTGCTGGTGGACCTCAAGCCTTCCGGGCAGTTCTATATGGAAGACTTCCACAAGGCGGGCGGCTTGCTTGCCGTTTTGCGTGAACTGCGCCCCCTGCTGCATCTGGACGTCCTGACCGTGACTGGCCGTACTTTGGGGGACGTGCTGGATTCGGCGCCCCGTGCGTTCCCGCAAAAAGTCGTGCGCAGCCTGTCCTCACCCATCTACGCCGAAGGCGGAATTGCGGTCTTGTACGGCAATATCGCGCCTGGCGGCGCTGTCATCAAGCGATCCGCAGGCACGCAAAGCCTGATGGAGCATGAGGGGCGAGCTGTGGTGTTCGAGAACCTGGAGGACTTGAGCCGGCGCATAGACGATGAGGCGCTTGATGTGGCCGCTGATGATGTCTTGGTGCTCAGGCAGATCGGCCCTGTCGGAGCGCCCGGAATGCCCGAGGCCGGCTATATCCCCATCCCAAAGAAACTGGCCAGGCAGGGCGTCAAGGACATGGTACGGCTGTCTGACGGCCGCATGAGCGGGACCGCGGCAGGCACCATCGTGTTGCATGTCACGCCAGAGTCGGCAAAGGGTGGGCCGCTAGGCCTGATTCGCAACGGTGATCGCATCCGCCTGAGCCTCAAGGAACGTTCGATCAATGTTCAGCTCAGCGATGCCGAATTGGACGCTCGCCGCCAAGCCATGCCAGCGCCCGCTGCGGCCCCGCAACAGCGGGGCTATCAAAAACTGTTCCTGGATACGGTGACACAGGCCGACGAGGGTTGCGACTTCAGCTTCTTGCGGGCAACGGAAATCATTGACCGGGTACCAAAGCCCCGGCCTTGACGGACTGCGTCTCATCATCCATCTGGAACATGTAGGAGTCAAAACAGTGACAACAACGAACAAGGCTAAAGGAGTGTACGCGCCGGTCGTCACCCCTTTCCTGAAAAACTTGGAGCCGGATACGGCAGAGTTGATCCGTCAATGCGAATGGTTGCTGACCCAGGATGTCGGTTTGGCGATATTCGGTACGAATTCCGAAGCCAACTCCCTGTCGGTACGAGAGAAGATCGATCTGATGGATGCGCTTGTGGCAGCGGGTATCGCCCCCGATCGGATGTTGCCGGGCACCGGATGCTGCGCCCTGAGCGACACGGTCGAGCTGACGCGGCACGCCGTGCGGCTCGGCGCCATCGGTGTGTTGATGCTGCCGCCGTTTTTCTACAAGGGGGTGTCAGACGACGGCATATTTGCGAGTTACGCCGAAACCATCGAAAGGGTCGGCGACGCTGGCTTGAGGATCTATCTCTACCATATTCCGCAAGTCTCGCAGGTCCCCATCAGCCTGGCCGTGATCGAGCGTTTGCTCAAGGCCTATCCCACGACCATCGCCGGCATCAAGGATAGCTCCGGCAATTGGGAAAACACCCGCGCTTTGATCGAGGGGTTCGGGCCGCAGGGTTTTGACGTGTTCTGCGGCAGTGAAAGATTCTTGCTGGCGACCTTGCGGGCGGGCGGGGTGGGCAGCATCACCGCAACCGCGAACGTGCATCCAGGGCCGATCGCCCAGCTCTATCGGACATGGGAGCGTCCCGGCGCCGACGAGCGTCAAGGCGTCCTGGATGCGGTTCGCAGCGCATTTGAACAATTCCCCATGATCCCGGCGCTCAAGGCCACGATTGCCCACCACGCGCAAAAGCGGGACTGGCGCATCGTGCGCCCGCCCCTGACCGCACTGGATCAGGAGAATGCGCAGGCCTTGTCGGCTGCCTTGGCCAAACTCGAATTTTCCATGCCCGGTCTATAGGACCGTTCCATCATCTCAAGGAGTTCCCACCATGCATGAAGCTATTGAACCATCCGGCGTATTCAAATCACCGGTGGCACCCACTTCCCTGGCGACACTGACCAATGGGACGCGCAGCCTGCACATCTCCGGACAAATCCCCGTCGATGCTCAAGGCAAGAACGTGGGGGTCGGAGACGCGGGCGAGCAGGTACGGCAAGTGCTCGAGAATGTCGTCAAGTTGCTGGATGAGGCCGGCGCGACCCCCCGCGATGTATGCCGGCTCACGATTTACTTGCTCAGGCGCGAGGACTTGCCTGCGATCATGGAAGCGCGGCGGCAGGTATTCCAGGAGCCGTTCCCCGCCACTACGGTGGTCATCGTGGCGGGCCTGGCCAATCCCGATTGGCTGGTCGAAATTGAAGGCGTAGCGGTATTCTGATTTTGCTGGGGTAAACCGCGGATCAGAACTGAAGGAGGATCATATGAGCGCATACGACGGCTCGCACACGGCAGAGGATCAAATCATGTCCACATACACGAGGTTGGGCCTGCTCATCGACGGGCGCTGGATCGAGCAAGGTTCCGCCGGCAGCGAAGAAGTCCTGAATCCGGCGACCGAGGTGTCGCTGGGCGCCTTGCCGCTGGCGGGAATGGTCGAGCTCGATGAAGCCTTGCATGCCGCAGAGCGGTCATTTGCCTCCTGGCGCGCCACCAGCGCACTCGAGCGCAGCGCGATCCTGCGGCGTGCCGCGCACCTTGTGCGCGAACGCCTGGAGGCGATTGCCAGGGTGCTGACCCTGGAACAGGGAAAGACGCTCGCGGAATCACGGGCCGAAGTGACCGGAGCGGCCGAACTGTTCGAATGGTTCGCGGAAGAAGGCCGCCGGGCTTATGGCCGCATCATTCCGGCACGTGCCGGAAATACGCGCCAGATGGTGCTGCAAGAACCCATCGGGCCGGTTGCCTGCTTCACACCCTGGAACTTTCCGGCTGTGATTCCGGCCCGAAAGATCGGCGCTGTCTTGGCAGCGGGCTGTACGTGCATCATCAAGCCCTCGGAAGAGACGCCGGGCACGGCGCTTGAGCTCGCGCGCGCCCTCGTCGATGCGGGGCTGCCCAATGGCGTTTTGAATGTGGTGTTCGGCGAGCCCAGCCAGATTTCCGATTACTTGTTGCGCTCGCCCGTGGTACGCAAGATTTCCTTCACAGGATCTACCGCAGTGGGAAAGCAACTGGCCGGATTGGCGTCAAGCCATATGAAGGGTTCCACCATGGAGCTGGGCGGCCACGCTCCCGTGATCGTTTGTCATGACGCAGACGTTCAGAATGCGGTGCGGGTGGCCATGGCTGGAAAGCTGCGCAATGCGGGCCAGGTGTGCGTATCGCCGACACGCTTCTTTGTCGATCGCCGCATTTATGATGAGTTCGTGGAGCAGGCCGCCGAATTCATGGCAACTCAGCGGCCTGGCTGTGGGTTGGACCCGGACAGCACGCTCGGGCCCCTGGCCAATTCCAGGCGCTTGTCCGCCATGGACGAGTTGATCGCGGATGGGCTCGAGCATTCGGCTCGCCTGGTCGCTGGCGGGCGGCGCCTGGACAAGCCGGGGTACTTTTTTGAACCGGCCGTGTTGGCGGATGTGCCGGATTCAGCCAAGGCGATGAGTCACGAACCTTTCGGGCCGCTGGCTCTGATTCAACCGGTCGACGGGTTGGAGCAAGCCATCCTCAAGGCCAACGCCTTGCCTTATGGTCTCGCAGCCTATGCGTTCACCGAATCGGCAGCATCCGCGAACAAAATCATCGATGGATTGGAGGCCGGCGTGATCGGTATCAATCACATGGCCATCGCGACGCCGGAAGCGCCTTTTGGCGGAATCAAGGATAGCGGCACGGGGCGCGAGAGTGGAATTGAAGGCTTGGAGGCCTATACCATCAGCAAGTATGTGACCCACCGCTATGCGTGACGGTCCAGATTACCCTCCCGCGAGAGGAAGGCGCGATGCTGTTGAATGTATGCATCGCGCGATGGGATGAGGTGCTCACGGCACAGCGAGGCCAGGCGCTCGTGATCGCCGTTCTTTAGTGCTTCGATCATGTTCCAATGATCCTGGCGCGCTTGTTCCAGATAGTGGGGCGTCGTCAGGGTCAATGAGCGGATGATGTGCGCGCGCTGCGCGGCCTCCGAGATCATTTCGGTCAACATCGGATTATCGGACAAGGCAAACAGCGCCTTGTGAAAAGTGATATTGACTCGGAATGCCACATGGGGATCTGAATTGGCGGCGGCGACATCGTGCTGCCGCTGAATTGCGATCAACTGATCCAGCTTGGCGGTGGGCACCGGCATCGCGATTTTTCGTACGCAATTGGTCTCGATGATTTCGCGCACGGCATACAAGTCGATGACCTCCTTGATCGTGTACGACTTGACCAGGGCGCCGATGTTTTTCTTGCGCTCTACGAGACCCATGTGTTCGAGTTCGAGGAGCACTTGCCGCACGACGTGCCGCTTCAGGCCGAACCGCGCGAGCAGATCATCCTCAACCAGGCGTTCGCGAGGCAAAAGGCGGCCGAAGACGATGTCCTCCTCGAGGGTGGCCACGGCAGACCGAATCATGCGGTCAATGTCGCGATCCCTCGATGCGCGTGTCGAACGGCTTTTGGATGTCCCAGTCTCGGCGATCAAGGCGCTTAAATTCCTTCAATAACCCACTCACGGATCGATCCTGCCATTTTAACAAAGCGCAGAGCCCCATTCAGTACTCGAGGCAAGGGGCGGGAGTGGATCGGCGAGGGTACAATAAGCCCCGAGCCGATAAGCGCCTGCGACATGACGGGCGGTGCTCGAGACGACACGTCGATGAATCCATACGTATCTGAAACATCTCCTGTGGACATCCTTGCGTCGCATGTGCAGGCGCCGTCTCACGCCGGCCGCCGCATCTGGACGCTGCTGGCCGTGGTCCTGCTGGGCTTGGCGGCCTGGCTGTCCTGGCCGCGGCCGGCGCAGGCCGAGGCCGATTTCCTGGATCCGGCGGTCGCCTTCGTGCCCGCCGCCGCCATGCACGATCCCCTCACGCTGGACGTGCACTACCGGATCGCGCCGGCCTATTACATGTATCGCGAGCGCTTCGAGGTGCGCATCCGTGCGGCTGACGGCCGCACGCTGATGTTCATGCCCTCGGCGCTGACGCTGCCCGAGGATGTGGCCGCCGCCGGCAAGCCGGCCTGGGCGGCGGGCCCCGTGCTGCCCAGGGGTACCGTCAAATACGATCCGACCTTCGACCGCGACATGGAGGTCTATCACGGCGGGGTCACCCTGCGCCTGCCCCTGCAGGCGGGCGAGGCGGGCCCGCTGGCGGTGGAGATCACCGGCCAGGGCTGCGCGGATGCGGGCCTGTGCTATCCGCCCATGACCCAGGACCTGGTCCTGGAGGCCGCGGACGGCGGTTACCGCGCCGTGGGTGCACAGGTGACAGACCGGGTGCCGCCGCCGCGTGACGAAGCCTCTGGCGGTCCCGATGCCGGGAACGCGGCGGGCGCCGCGTCCGTCCCGGCTGAGAACAGCGTCTTCGACCTCGGCGACACCGGCATGGCGGCCTGGCTGGCGCAGGCGGGACTGGGCAGCATCTTGCTGTTCAGCCTGCTCTTTGGCGTCCTGCTGTCCTTCACGCCCTGCGTGCTGCCGATGGTGCCCATCCTGCTGGCCATGATCGCCGGCACGGGGCAGTCGCCCTCGCGTCTGCGCGGGCTGGGCCTGGCGGCCTGCTATGTGCTGGGTATGTCGCTGGTCTATACCGTGCTGGGCGTGGCGGCCGGCCTGCTGGGCGCCGGCCTGGCCGCCTGGCTGCAATCCCCCTGGGTGCTGGGCACTTTCGCCGTGCTGCTGGCGCTGTTCGGGCTGGCGATGCTCGATGTCTTTACCCTGCAGGCGCCCGTCGGCCTGCAGTCGGCGCTGCAGGCGCGTGCCGCGCGCATGCCGGGCGGGCAGGCCGGCGGGGTGTTCCTCACCGGCATGGTCTCGGCCCTGATCGTCGGACCTTGCGTGGCGGCCCCCCTGGCCGGCATTTTGCTGTTCATTTCCCAGACGGGCGACGTGGTGGTGGGTGGCGCGTCCCTGTTCGCCATGGCGTGGGGCGAGGGCCTGTTGCTGCTGGCGGTGGGTGCCGGCGCCGGGGCGTTGCTGCCGCGCGCGGGCGCCTGGATGGACCAGATCAAGGCGGGTTTCGGGGTGCTGCTGCTGGCGACCGCCTGGTGGATGGCGCGGCCTCTGGTGCCCGGTGCCTTGTACATGGCCGGCTGGTCCCTGCTGGCCCTCTGGGCCGCGATGATGCTGTGGCGCGCGGGCCGCGGCGACGGCGCGGGCCTGCGTCCCGCCGTGCGCGCGCTGGCGGCCCTGCTGGCCCTCTGGGCGGCGGCCCAGTTCATGGGCCTGCTGGCCGGCGGGCGCGATATGCTGCGGCCCTTGGCGCCTTTCACCGCGGGATCGGGCGCGGCCGGCGGCGGCGCCGTGGACCTGGACGCGATTCGCGCGCGCTTTACACGGATTGCATCGGTCGCGGATCTGGAAGCGCGCCTGGCGGCAGCCGACCGGCCCGTGATGCTGGATTTCTACGCCGACTGGTGCGTGTCCTGCATCGAGATGGAAAAATTCACCTTCAGCGATCCCGAGGTCGCGCGCCGCATGTCCGACGTCCTGCTGCTGCAGGCCGATGTGACCCGCATGACGGCGCAGGACCGCGAGCTGCTCGCGCGTTTTGATTTGTTTGGCCCGCCGGGGATTATTTTCTTTGACGCGCATGGCCGCGTGCTGCCGGATGCGCGGGTGATCGGATTCAAGAAGGCCGCGGAATTCAGCGCCGTGCTGGACCGCGTACTGGCCACGGCGCCTGATCGCTGATCAGGAATCCGCCGGGTCGTCCGTGACCTGGGCCGGCAGGTCGCCCTCGGCGTCGGTCTGCTGGGCCTTTTTGCGCTCTAGGCTGGCGGCCACCAGGACGCCCACCTCGTATAGCAGGCACAGGGGCGCGGCCAGCAGGATCTGGCTGAGGACGTCGGGCGGCGTCACGACGGCGGCGACCACGAAGGCCCCGACGATGACGTAGCCGCGGATCTCGCGCAGTTTGCGGACCGTGACGACGCCGGTCTTGACCAGCAGGATCACCGCGATCGGCACCTCGAAGGTGACGCCGAAGGCAATGAACATGGTCAGCACGAAGCCGACGTAGGCCTCGATGTCGGGCGCCGGGGTGATCGACTGCGGCGCGAAATTCGCGATGAAGCTGAACACGGTGTGGAACACCACGAAATAGCAGAACGCCATGCCCAGCAGGAACAGCAGCGTGCTGGACAGGATCAGCGGCAGGGCCAAGCGCTGTTCGTGGCGATACAGGCCCGGGGCGACGAAGGCCCAGGCCTGGTACAGGACCACGGGCAGGGCCAGCACGAAGGCCGCCAGCAGCGTGACCTTGATCGGCACCATGAAGGGCGTGATCACCCCGGTGGCGATCATGCGCGTGCCCTGGGGCAGGGACGCCAGCATGGGCTGGGCCAGCACGTCGTAGATGGCCGACGGGCCGGGGAAGATGAACAACACGACAAAGACGCCCAGCACTGCCGCGACCGCGCGTACCAGTCGTGTGCGCAGTTCGACCAGGTGCGAGATGAAAGTGTCCTGGGAGGAGTCGTCGCTGGCGTCGCTCATGCCTGTTTTTCGCTGCTGGGGGCCGTTTCAGCGGCCTGGTCTGTCACCGGTGCCGCAGGCACCTCGGGCGCCTGGGGTGCGGGGATGCGCGCCGTGTCATCCGCCGCCGCATCGCCGGGCGCGGTCGACGGCGCGGCGGTGGGCGTGACCGCCGTGCGGGCCTCGTCCAGGGCCTGGCGCAGGCTGTCGGTGGGCTCGTTGACCGCGGCCTTGAGATCGCTGACCGAGCTTTGCATGGATGTCTCCACCGAGCGCGCGGCATCCTGCATCTGGTTCTTGATGTCGCCGATTTCCTTGAGGTCGATCTCGCGCTGGATGTCGGACTTGACCTCGCTGACGTAGCGCTGGGCGCGGCCCAGCAGGTGCCCGACGGTGCGGGCGACCTTGGGCAGGCGCTCGGGGCCGATCACGATCAGCGCAATCACGCCGATCAGCATCAGCTCGCTGAAACTGACATCAAACATGGCGGGTCCGGTTCAGGATGGGGCGGGCCACCCTCAGGCGTCCGATTTTTCCTTGGCCTGCACGTCGATCGTGGAGGAGTCCTGGACCTGCTGGGTGACCGAGGGCTGGGACTCGTCCTTGGCCTCGTTCATGCCTTTTTTGAAGCCCTTGACCGCGCCGCCGAGGTCTTCGCCGATATTGCGCAGTTTTTTCGTGCCGAATATCAGCGCCACGATCACCAGCACGATCAGCCAGTGCCAAATGCTGAAACTACCCATGATTGCTCCTAGGCGGCTGGTGCCGCGCGTTTGTCCCAGGGGCGTGCGCCCCCGAGGATGTGGAAATGCAGGTGGGCGATTTCCTGCCCGCCCTCGATGCCGGTGTTGGCCACCAGCCGGAAACCGCCCGCGGAACCCGGGTTGCAGCCGTTGTCATACGCGATCTGCGGCGCCAGGCGCAGCATGCGGCCCAGCCAGTCGGTGTCGACCGCCTCGACCCCGGCGAGCGATTCGACGTGGTGCTTGGGCACCAGCAACAGGTGTACCGGCGCGGCCGGGTTGATGTCCTTGAAGGCCATGAACTCATCGTCCTCATAGACGATGGTCGATGGGATCTGGTGCTGGGCGATCTTGCAGAACAGGCAGTCGTGACTCATAGGGATACGAACGAACATCGCGGGGTCCGGATGGACCCGTTCAACACGCTATGTTGCCACATTTCAAGGCCCTGCTGTGGCGTGCGGCCCGCTTTTCGGCCTGCCTTCGGGTATGCCCCGATGAGGCCCGGCGCGCTAGGATGATGTCCGCGAGGCCTTTTCCTCGAGGCCGGACAGGCCCTCGCGCCGGGCCAGCTCGTCCAGCACGGCCTCGGGGCGCAGCCCATGGTAGGTGAGGGCGACCAGGCAGTGATACCAGAGATCGGCGGTTTCGGCCACGATGCGCTCGGGCACGCCGTCCTTGGAGGCCATGACGAGCTCGGTGGCCTCCTCGCCGATTTTTTTGAGGAAGGCGTCCGGGCCCTTGGCCAGCAGTTTGGCGGTATACGAGGTGGCGGGGTCGCCGCCCTGGTCGGGTCGGCGGCTGGCCAGCGTGTCGGCCAGGCGGGCCAGCACGTCGGCGGCGGGGTGGTTGGATTGGGTCATGCGTGTGCCGGTTCCAATCAAGAGGCGTCGGATTGGCCGTAGATCCGGCCCGGGTCCTTGAGGACCGGATCCTCGACGATCCAGGCGGGTTCGGCGGCGTCGGTGTCTAGGCGGCGGTAGAAGCAGCGCTCGCGGCCCGTATGGCAGGCGATGCCGCCTTGCTGGGTGACGCGCAGCAGGATGACGTCGCCGTCGCAGTCCAGGCGCATGTCGTGCACCCGCTGGACGTGGCCCGATTCCTCGCCCTTGCGCCACAGGCGCCCGCGCGAGCGCGAGAAATAGACGGCCCGGCCGCTGCGCGCGGTTTCGGCCACGGCCTCGGCGTTCATCCAGGCCATCATCAATACCGTGCCGCTGTGCGCGTCCTGCGCGATGGCGGGAATCAGGCCGTCGCGGTCGAAGACCAGTTCGTTCAGCCAGGCGGGTGTGCTCATGATGATTCCTTGGCGCGGGGCGGGCCGTTGCGTGTCATGCGCGAACCTGGATGCCCTGCGCCGCCATGAAAGCCTTGGCCTCGGCCAGGGTATGCTGGCCGAAATGGAAGATGCTGGCGGCCAGCACGGCGCTGGCGCGGCCGATCTTGACGCCGTCGACCAGGTGCTGGAGCGTGCCCACGCCGCCCGAGGCGATGACCGGCACCGGAACGGCGTCGGACACGGCGCGCGTCAGTTCGAGGTCGAAGCCGGCCTTGGTGCCGTCGCGGTCCATGCTGGTCAGCAGCAGTTCGCCGGCGCCGTACTTGGCCATGCGCCGCGCCCATTCGATGGCGTCCAGGCCGGTGGCCTTGCGTCCGCCGTGGGTATAAATCTCCCAGCGCGGCGCCTCGCCGGGGGCGGATGTGCGGCGCGCGTCCAGGGCCACCACGATGCACTGCGAGCCGTGATGCTGCGCGGCCTCGCGCACCAGTTCCGGCCGGGCCACCGCCGCGCTGTTGATCGAGACCTTGTCGGCACCCGCGTCGAGCAGGCGCTGGATGTCGGCGACCTCGCGCACGCCGCCGCCCACCGTCAGGGGGATGAAGACCTGGCGCGCCACGGCCTCGATGATCGGCAGGATCAGGCCGCGTTCGTCGCTGGTGGCGGTGATGTCGAGAAAGGTGAGTTCGTCGGCGCCCTGCTCGTCGTAGCGGCGGGCGATCTCGACCGGATCGCCGGCATCGGCCAGGTTGACGAAATTCACGCCCTTGACCACGCGCCCGGCGTTGACGTCCAGGCAGGGGATGATCCGGCAGGCGAGGCCGGTGTCGTGATCGGCGGCCTGGGGCGTGCCGGGGACCTTGGTGGCGTCCATCGTCATGCCGGTGCGCCGTCCGTGTCGCCGGCCGCCGCATCGGCCAGGGCCTGGGCGGCGGCGAAATCCAGGGTGCCCTCGTAGAGGCTGCGGCCCAGGATGGCGCCTTCGACCCCGTCGTCCTCGACGGCGCACAGGGCGCGGATGTCGTCCAGTGTGGCCACGCCGCCGGAGGCGATCACCGGGATGCGGACCTGGCGCGCCAGGCGCACCGTGGCCTCGATGTTGACGCCGCTCAGCATGCCGTCGCGCCCGATGTCGGTGTAGATGATGGATTCGCAGCCGTAGTCCTCGAATTTTTGCGCCAGGTCGAGGACGTCGTGGCGGGTGAGCTTGGACCAGCCATCGGTGGCGACCTTGCCGTCGCGCGCGTCCAGGCCGACGATGATGTGGCCCGGGAAGGCGCTGCAGGCGTCGCTGAGGAAGCCCGGATCCTTGACGGCGGCGGTGCCGATGATGACGTAGGACACGCCGTTGTCCAGATAGTATTCGACGGTGTCGAGGTCGCGGATGCCGCCGCCGATCTGGATGGGAATGTCCTCGTCGACGGCGGCGACGATGGATTCGATGGCGGCGCGGTTACGGGGCTTGCCGGCCACGGCGCCGTTCAGGTCCACTAAATGCAGGCGGCGTGCGCCCTGTTCGAGCCACTGGGTGGCCATGGCCGCGGGGTCGTCCGAGAACACGGTGGCGTCGTCCAGGTCGCCTTGGCGCAGGCGCACGCAGCGCCCGTCTTGGAGGTCAATGGCGGGAATGAGGAGCATGGTGGTCGTCGTCGGTCAGTGCTAGGAGATGAAAGTAGCGTTAACAGGCCCCGCGCGGTCAGGGCCGCCAGCGGGCGAAGTTGCGGTACATCCGCAGGCCCGGCTCCGCGCTTTTCTCTGGATGGAACTGTACGGCAAAAATATTGCCGGCCGCAATCGCACAGCAGAATTCCACCCCGTGGCGGCTGGTGCCGGCCACCAGCGCGGGATCGTCGGGCCGCGCATAGTAACTATGCACGAAATAGAATGGCGTGTCCTGGGCGATGCCCTCCCACAGGGGGTGGGCCTGCGTCTGGTGGACCGGATTCCAGCCCATGTGCGGCACCTTGAGGCGCGCCTCGCCGCCTTCCGCGGCATCGAAGGCCGGCCCGGCGAAGCGTCGCACCGTGCCCGGGAAAATGCCCAGGCCGGGCGTGTCGCCCTCGTCGCTGCGGGTGAACAGCATTTGCTCGCCGACGCATACGCCCAGCAGGGGCTTGTCGCGCGCGGCGCGCAGCACCGCCGCGCGCAGCCCCGAGGCCTCCAGGGTGTGCATGCAGTCCGGCATCGCGCCTTGCCCGGGGAACACCACGCGTTCGGCCGCGTCGATGGCGGTGGCGTCGCGCGCGATGCAGATGTCGTGCCCGGGCGCGGCCGCCTGCAGGGCGCGCGCCACGGAATGGAAGTTGCCCATCCCGTAGTCGACGATGGCAATGGTGTTCACGAGGACCGCCGGGAAAGGTTCAGAGGGAGCCCTTGGTCGAGGGGATGGCGCCGCCGGCGCGGGGGTCGACCTCGACGGCCATGCGCAGCGCGCGGCCGAAGGCCTTGAACACGGTCTCGCACTGGTGGTGGGCGTTGTCGCCGCGCAGATTGTCGATATGCACGGTGGCCTGGGCATGGTTGACGAAGCCCTGGAAGAATTCCCGGGCCAGGTCGACGTCGAAGGTGCCGATGCGCGCGCGGGTATAGGGCACGAAGTAATGCAGGCCCGGGCGCCCCGACAGGTCGATCACCACGCGCGTCAGCGCCTCGTCCAGGGGCACGTAGGCGTGGCCGTAGCGGCGCAGTCCGGCCTTGTCGCCCACGGCCTGGGCGAAGGCCTGGCCCAGGGTGATGCCGACGTCCTCGACGGTGTGGTGGTCGTCGATGTGGGTATCGCCGTCGCAGTGGACGTCCAGGTCGAACAGGCCGTGGCGGGCGATCTGGTCCAGCATGTGGTCCAGGAACGGGACGCCGGTCTGCAGGGTGCGTTGTCCGGTGCCGTCGAGGTTCACGGCGACGCGGATGCGGGTTTCATTGGTATTGCGTTGGATGTCTGCGGTGCGCATGGGGCTTCCGTAGGCGAGGGTCGGTGGAGGACGCTAGGGCTGGCCGGTTTCCAGGCGCAGGCTGGCGCTGGCGGCATGCGCATGCAGGCCCTCGCCGGTGGCCAGCGTTGCCGCGATGCGCCCGAGGGTCCGGGCGCCGGCGGGCGACACCTGGATCAGGCTGCTGCGTTTCTGGAAATCATACACGCCCAGCGGCGACGAGAAGCGCGCGGTGCGCGCGGTGGGCAGCACGTGGTTCGGGCCGGCGCAGTAGTCGCCCAGGGATTCCGAACTGTAGGCGCCCAGGAAAATTGCGCCGGCATGGCGGATCAGGGGCAGCAGCGTCTGTGGATCGCGGGTCGAGACCTCGAGGTGCTCGGGCGCGATCCGGTTGGCGATCCGACAGGCGTGATCCAGGTCCCGGACCTGGATCAGCGCGCCGCGGCCCCCAAGGCTGGCGCGCAGGATGTCGGCGCGGGGTTGCGCGGGCAGCAGCCGGGCGATGGCCGCCTCGACGGCGTCCAGGTAGGCCGCATCGGGGGACAGCAGGATGGCCTGCGCCAGCTCGTCGTGCTCCGCCTGCGAGAACAGGTCCATCGCGATCCAGTCGGCCGGCGTCGAGCCGTCACCGATGATCAGGATTTCTGAGGGGCCCGCGATCATGTCGATGCCCACGATGCCGAACACACGCCGCTTGGCCGCGGCGACGTAGGCGTTGCCGGGGCCCACGATCTTGTCGACCGCGGGCATGGTGGCGGTGCCGTAGGCCAGGGCGCCCACGGCCTGCGCGCCGCCGACGGCGAACACGCGGTCGACGCCGCCCAGGGCGGCGGCCGCCAGCACCATGGGATTGCGCGAGCCGCCAGGGGTGGGCGTGACCATCACGACCTCGGGCACGCCCGCGACCTTGGCGGGGATCGCGTTCATCAGCACCGACGACGGGTAGGCGGCCTTGCCGCCGGGCACGTACAGGCCCACGCGGTCCAGGGGCGTGATCTGTTGGCCCAGCATCGTGCCGTCGGCCTCGGTGTAGGTCCAGGTTTCGGCGCGTTGGCGCAGGTGGTAGGCGCGTACGCGTTCGGCCGCGGCCTCGAGCGCCGCGCGCTGGTCGGCCGGCAGGGATTCCAGCGCCGCGATCCAGTCGTCGCGCGGGATCTCCAGGGCGTCGACCGAGTCGGCCTCGACGTGGTCGAAGCGTCGCGTGTAGTCCAGCACGGCGTCGTCGCCGCGGTCGCGCACGTCCTGCAGGATGGCGCGCACGGCATCCTCGATGGCCTCGTCCTGCGAGGCCTCGTAGGCGAGCAGCCGGTCGAGGGCGGCGTCGAAATCCGGGGAGCGGGCGTCTAGGCGCTGGATCAATGGCATGGCGGGCAGTGACGGCGTAAAGAACCTATGTTAGCGCGCATTCAGCCCATGTCGGCCGATGCGCGCGCGAAGGCGTCGATGAAGGGGCGCAGCCGCGTGCCGCGCATTTTCAGCGAGGCCTGGTTGACGATCAGGCGCGAGGAGATCTGGCGGATCTCCTCGACTTCGACCAGGCGGTTGGCGCGCAGCGTGCCGCCCGAGGACACCAGGTCGACGATGGCGTCGGCCAGGCCCACCAGAGGGGCGAGCTCCATCGAGCCGTAGAGCTTGATGATGTCCACGTGCACGCCCTTGGCGGCAAAGTGCTCGCGCGCCGCACGCACGTACTTGGTGGCGATGCGCAGGCGCGAACCCTGGCGCACCGCGGCCTGGTAGTCGAAGCCCTCGGGCGCGGCCACGCACAGGCGGCAGCGGGCGATGTTCAGGTCGACGGGCTGGTACAGGCTGCCGGGGTGCTGGGCCATGTGCTCGTGCAGCACGTCCTTGCCGGCGATGCCGAAGTCGGCGGCGCCGTACTGGACGTAGGTGGGGACGTCCGAGGCGCGCACGATGATGATCCGCAATCCGGGCGAGTCCGTCGGCAGGATCAGCTTGCGCGAGGTCTCGGGGTTTTCGGGCACGCCCACGCCGGCGGCCGCCAGCAGCGGCATGGTTTCGTCGAAGATGCGGCCCTTGGAGAGGGCCAGCGTCAGGGGATCTTGGTGGGTGCTCATGAGCGGATGCGTTCGATGCGGGCGCCCAGGGCCTGGAGCTTGGTCTCCATGCGCTCGTAGCCGCGGTCCAGGTGGTAAATGCGCTCGACGGTGGTGGTGCCGCGGGCCGCCAGCCCGGCGATGACCAGGCTGGCCGAGGCGCGCAAGTCGGTGGCCATCACGGTGGCGCCCGAGAGCGCCGGCACGCCGCTGACCACGGCGGTATGGCCGTCGATGTCGATGTCCGCCCCCATGCGGCAGAGTTCCTGCACGTGCATGTAGCGGTTCTCGAAGATGTTCTCGGTGATCACCGCGGTGCCCTCGGCCAGGGTGTTCAGGGCCATCACCTGGGCCTGCATGTCGGTCGGGAAGCCCGGGTATTCGCTGGTGCGAAAGCCCGTCGCGCGCGGCCGGCCGTCCATGGCGGCGCGGATCCAGTCCTTGCCGCATTCGATGGCCAGGCCCGCGTCGGCGAGCTTGTCGAGGATGGCGCCCATGGTGGCCGGCGCCGCGTTGCGCAGTGTGATTTGGCCGCCGGCGGCCGCCACGGCGCACAGGAAGGTGCCGGCCTCGATGCGGTCGGGCACGATGCGGTGGGTCGCGCCGTGCAGGGCGTCGACGCCCTCGATCACGATGCGGTCCGTGCCCTGCCCCTCGATGTGGGCGCCCATGGCGATCAGGACCTCGGCCAGGTCGACGACCTCGGGCTCGCAGGCGGCGTTCTCGAGGACGGTGCGGCCCTCGGCGAGGGTCGCGGCCATCATGAGGTTTTCAGTGCCGGTGACCGTGACCATGTCGGTCAGGATCGAGGCGCCGCGCAGGCGCGGGGCCTCGGCCACGACGAAGCCGTGCTCGATCCGGATCCGGGCGCCCATCGCCGCCAGGCCCTTGATGTGCTGGTCGACGGGGCGCTGGCCGATGGCGCAGCCGCCGGGCAGGCTGACGCGCGCCTGGCCGAAGCGCGCGAGCAACGGCCCCAGCACCAGGATCGAGGCGCGCATGGTCTTGACCAGTTCGTAGGGCGCCTCCCGGCTGTGGATCTGGTCGGCGCGCAGCCGCACCCGGCCACCCGCCTCGCGTTCGGCGTGCATGCCCATGCGCTGCAGCAGGGCGAGCGTCGTGCCGATGTCGCGCAGGTCGGGGACATTGTCGAGGGTGAGCGTATCGGCCGTCAGCAGGCCGGCGCACAGGATGGGCAGTGCGGCGTTCTTGGCGCCGGAGATCACGATTTCGCCGTCGAGCGCGACCCCGCCCTCGATGCGCAGTTTATCCATTCAAGGTGGCCTCGTATTCGGCCGGCGTCAGGGTGCGCATCGACAAGGCATGGATCTCGGCCTTCATGCGGTCGCCCAGCGCGCGGTAGACCGTCTGGTGGCGCGCCAGCGTGCGTTGCCCCTCGAAGACGCTGCTGACGATCAGGGCCTCGAAGTGCGCGCCGTCCCCGTAGACTTCGAGGTGGTGGCAGTCGAGGTTGTCGGCGATGTACTGGCGGACGAGTTCGGGGGTGGGCGACATGGTCAGCTCCGTAGTTTGTAGCCGCGCGCCAGCAGGCGCAGGGCGAACAGGCTCAGGGCCAGGGCGACGGCCAGCACCACGGCAAGGCTGTGCCAGGGCGAGACGTCGGACGCTGCGAAGAACCCGTGCCGAAAGCCGTCGATCATGTAGAAGACCGGGTTCCAGCGCGAGACCGCCTGCCAGAACGGCGGCAGGCTGTGGATGGAGTAGAACACCCCCGACAGGAAGGTCGCGGGGACGATGAGGAAATTCTGGAAGGCGGCGAGCTGGTCGAATTTTTCCGACCACAGGCCGGCGATCAGGCCCAGCGTGCCCAGGATCCAGCACGACAGCACGCCGAAGGCCAGCAGCCACAGCGGCTGGTGGATCGGCAGGGCGATGAAGAACAGCGCCACCAGCCAGACGCAGAACCCCACGATCATCCCGCGTGCGACGGCCGCCAGCAGGTAGGCCAGGAAGATCTGGCGGTGCGAGAACGGCGGCAGCAGCACGAAGATCAGGTTGCCCGTGATGCGGCTTTGGATGAGCGAGGATGAGGGATTGGCGAAGGCGTTCTGCAGCATGCTCATCATCATCAGCCCGGGAATCAGGAAGGCCGTGTACGAGATCGTGCCGTAGACCTGCACGCGATCCTCGAGCACGTGCGAGAAGATCAACAGGTACAGCAGCGCCGTCACCACCGGCGCCGCGATGGTCTGCAGGCCGACCTTCCAGAAGCGCATCAGTTCCTTGTGCAGCAGCGTCGGAAAGCCCGAGCCCATCGCCGGGCGTTCCTGGGTCAGGGGGCGGATCATAGTTCGGCCTCCATGGCGACGTCCTCGTGCATGATGCGCACGAACGCGTCCTCGAGATCGGCGCCGCCCACCCGCGCCAACAGGGCCGGGGTCGTGTCCAGCGCCACCACGCGGCCGGCCTTCAGCATGGCGATGCGCCCGCACAGGGCCTCGGCCTCTTCGAGGTAGTGGGTGGTCAGCAGGATGGTGTGGCCGGCGCGGTTCAGGCGCGCGATGAATTCCCACAGCGTGCGCCGCAGGTCGACGTCCACCCCCGCGGTGGGCTCGTCCAGGATGATCACGGGCGGGCGGTGCACCAGGGCCTGGGCGACCAGCACCCGGCGCTTCATGCCGCCCGAGAGCGCGCGCATGTTGGTGTCGGCCTTGTCGAGCAGGCCCAGGTTGTCGAGGATCTCGTCGATCCAGTCATCATTGCGCCGCAGGCCGAAATAGCCCGACTGGATGCGCAAGGTCTCGCGCACGGTGAAGAACGGGTCGTAGACGATTTCCTGGGGCACCACGCCCAGCGACCGGCGCGCCTGGCGGAAATCGTCGACCACATCGTAGCCGCAGACCTGGGCGCGGCCGCCGGTGGCGTGCGCCAGGCCCGCCAGGATCGAGATCAGGGTGGTCTTGCCGGCGCCGTTGGGACCGAGCAGGCCGAAGAATTCGCCGTGCTCGACGCTGAGGCTGACGTCGCGCAGGGCCTGGAAACCGGCCGGCCGGCCGCGGCCGGAGACCATGTCCCGCAGGCTGCGGCGCGCAGGGGAGTAGATTTTCGAGACGTGTTGCAGATCAAGCGCGGGCATGGGCATGGGACCGGCCCCGTAAATGGAGCCGCAATCCACTATTATAGCCGCCCGGCGCCTTGCGCCCGGGGCCGCGGAGTCAGCGCGTGTTTCGCGAGGACAGCGCCTGGATCAGGCCGTCGATGCCGCTGCTGTTGATCTGCTGCGCGAACTGGTTGCGGTAGTTCTGGATCAGCCAGATGCCCTCGACGCCCAGGTCGTAGATTTTCCAGCCCGCGTCGGTGCGCTCGAGGCGGTAGTCCACCCCCACGGAGGGCGCATTGGGCTGGGTCACCGTCGAGCGCACCACCGCGTCATCCGCCGCCGGATCACCGCGAAACGGCTGGAAGTCGATGCGCGAACTGCTGTCGACCTTGGTGAAGGCGCCGCTGTAGGTGCGGATCAGGGTGCCCTTGAAGGCCTCGACCAAGGCGGTCTTTTGCTGGGGCGAGGCCTGGCGCCAATAGCGCCCGGCGCTCAGGCGGGTGGTCTTGTCCATGTCGACGTAGGGCATCGCGTATTGCTCGACCAGGGCGGTGATCGCCGCCACGTCGCCCTGGCGGGCGCGCTCGTCGGCCTTGACCGCATCGAGCATGTTGTTGGCGATGGCCTCCATGAAGGCGTTGGGCTCGGCCTTGGGGTCGACGGGGCGCTGCGCCTGGGCGGGTCCAGCGGCGGCCAGCGCCAGCGCGGTCCCCAGCAGGATCCCGAGGCCGAGGGTGCGCAAGCGGTGCGAAAAGGCGGAAACAAAGGTGTGCATGGTCATGTCCATCATTCGTCATCCGGATCAGCATAATCCGGTAGCGTGGGGTCTGCATACCCCGGCCCCTGTTCGCCCGCGGCCTCGCCGCCACTGCGCCGGGACTGCACCATGACGTTGCGCCGTTGCAGGTAGGCGTCGCGGATGAAGCTGTACCGGTCGAGGGCGACCTGCTCGACGAGGCGGTCGGCCTCGAGCAGGTTGGCGCGCGTATCGACGATGTACAGGCCGACCAGGGCATTGCGCACCGGGATGTCGTCCAGCGTCAGGATCGCGGCGGTCGGCGAGGACGGGGCGACCAGGGCGACCCCCGTGCCGACCCCGTCGCGCACGGTGCTGGATCCGAGGAAGGGCAGCACCAGGTAGGGGCCGCTGTCGAAGCCCCACACCCCCAGCGTCACGCCGAAGTCGTTGGGGATCTTGCGCGCGCCGTTCATCGAGGCCACGTCGATGCAGCCGCCCAGCCCCATGGTGCTGTTGAACAGCACGCGGCCCAGGGTGTTGGCGAAATCGTGGCCGCGGCCCTGGATGAAGCTGTTGACCGCCGACCAGACATCGCCCAGGTTGCTGAAGACATTGTGGATACAGGTGCGCACGGGCCGTGGCGTGACGGTTTCGTAGCCGGTGGCGATGGGCTTGAGGAAGGCCCGATCGACCGTGTCGTTGAACGCGTACATGCTGCGGTTGTAGGATTCCCACGGATCGTTGGGAGCGGGATTGGGCACGTTCGCACATCCGGCCACCAAGGCGGCCGCAGCCAGCGCCAGGCCGGCGCGTGCGGCGCGGCGGCGAACGGGCAACGGTTGGGCGGATGGATTCGAGGTGTTCATGGCGGCGCCTTTGCGAACAGTTCGTGAAATGAAACTACGCATTGTATAAGGTCAAGGGATAAACCAGAACACCGGGCGCGCGGCGGAGCCGCGCCCGCACCGGCCAGCCGATGCGGCGCACCGCCGACATCCTCACTGCATGGCCGGCGCGGCGGCGCCGCCCTGGGCGCCGCCTTCTTTTTCGGCGGAACTGTAGAGGAACTTGCTGATCAGTTCCTCGAGGACCACGGCGCTTTGCGTGAACTGGATCTCGCCGCCCTGGGCCAGCATCTTGTCCTCGCCGCCCGGGGTCAGGCCGATGTACTGTTCACCCAGCAGGCCCGAGGTCAGGATCGACGCCGAGGAGTCCGTGGGGAACTCGTAGGCCTGCTCCATGTCCAGCGTGACCGCCGCCTGGTAGCGCTGGTTGTCGAAGCCGATGGCCGCGACCCGGCCGACCACCACGCCGCTGCTCTTGACGGGTGCGCGCACCTTGAGGCCGCCGATATTGTCGAAATGCGCCGTCACCTGGTAGGTGGGCGCGAAGGAGAATGAACTCATGTTGCCGGCGCGCAGCGCCAGGAATACGAGGGCGATCAGGCCCAGCAGGATGAACAGGCCTACCCAGAAATCGGTTTTTTCACGCGTCATGTCGTTTCCATCGAATCTTCAGTTGGCGAACATCAGCGCCGTCATGAGGAAATCCAGTCCCAGCACCGCCAGGGCGCCGTCGACCACCGTGCGCGTGGTCGCCCGCGACACGCCCTCGGGCGTGGCCCGCGCCGTCCAGCCCTGATAGAGCGCGATCAGCGTGACCACCACGCCGAAGACGAGGCTTTTGAAGACCCCGTTGGCGACGTCCTTGACGACGTCCACGCCGCTTTGCATTTGCGACCAGAAGGCGCCCGGGTCGATGCCGATCAGCACCACGCCCACGAACCAGCCGCCCAGCACGCCGACCATCGAGAACACGGCGGCCAGCACCGGCATGGCGATCACCCCGCCCCAGAACCGCGGCGCCAGCACGCGCCGCACGGGGTCGACGGCCATGACCTCCATGGCTGCGATCTGTTCGCCGGCCTTCATCAGGCCGATCTCGGCGGTCAGCGACGTGCCGGCGCGCCCGGCAAAGAGCAGCGCCGTCACCACCGGACCCAGTTCGCGCGTGAGCGACAGCGCCACCAGCAGGCCCAGGGCCTCCTCGGAGCCGTAGCGGTTCAGGGTGTAGTAGCCCTGCAGGCCCAGGACGAAGCCCACGAACAGGCCCGAGACGCCGATGATCAGCAGCGAGTGGTTGCCGATGAAATGGATTTGTTGCGACACCAGCCTGGGGCGGCGCAAGGCCACGCCGCTGCGCGCCAGAATGGCCACGAGCAGCCGCGCGAATGCGCCCAGGCCGGTGACGGCGGACAGGAATCCACGGCCCAGGGCGGTGATGCGTGACGTCAGGCCGTTCATGGCCGCCCCTTGGATGCCAGCCATTGCTGGAAGGCGGGCGTATCGGGATAGCGGAAGGCGATCGGACCGTCGGGCTGGCCGTCGAGGAACTGGCGCACGTAGGCGTCGGTCGAGGCTGACAGCGCCTCGGGCGTGCCGCGGGCGATCAGCGTGCGCTGGCCGATGAGATAGACCTGGTCGGCGATGGCGAAGGACTCGGCCACGTCGTGGGTGATCAGGATCGTGGCGCAGCCCAGCTGGTCGGTCATGTTGCGGATGAGCTGGGCGGTGACGCCCAGCGAGATCGGGTCCAGGCCGGCGAAAGGCTCGTCGTAGAGCATGAGCTCGGGCTCCAGCACGACGGCGCGCGCCAGTGCGACCCGCCGGGCCATGCCGCCGGAAATCTCCGAGATCCGCAGGTGCGCCGCCTGCCGCAGGCCGACGGCCTGCAGCTTGTCCAGGACGCGTTCGAGGATCTGGTGTTCGGAGATGCAGGTGTGTTCGCGCAGCGGAAAGGCGACGTTCTCGAACACGTCGAGATCGGTGAACAGGGCGCCGGCCTGGAACAGCACCCCCATGCGCTGGCGGGCCTCGCGCAGCGCCTCGCCGTGCAGCGTCGCCATGTCGCGGCCGAAGACTTCGACGCGTCCGGCGCTGGCCGCGAGCTGTCCCGTGGTGGCGCGCAGCAGCGTGGTCTTGCCCGAGCCGGATCCGCCCATTACGGCAACGACCTGGCCCGGCAGGATCTCGAGGTCCACGTCGTGCAGCACGGTGAAATCGCCGTATCCCAGTGAAACACCGTCGAATTTCACGATGGGCGAGGAAGGAGCGGCTTGATTCATTTCGGGCCAAGTCTATCTCGATTTGCTATTGTACCCGTGGACGCAGCTAAGGTTGTGCCGGCTCGTGCCCACTGCCCGCGGGCAGGCTTAGGGAACTTTTTGCGGGCTCGTTCGTTGAACTGGATGTGAAGACGGATTCCGACCTCGAAGAGGCCCAGTACGCGGCACGCGCTTGCGCGGGAGACGCGCGCGCCTACGCTTGGCTGGTGACCCGGCACCAGGCTTCGGTCCATCGCTACCTGGTGCGACTGACGGGTGCGCCGGATACCGCGCGCGACTTGGCTCAGGATACCTTTCTGCGCGCGTTTCAGGCGATCGGGGCGTGGCGCCCCGAGGCCAGGTTCCGCACCTGGCTGTTCCGGATCGCCCATAACTTGGCGATGGATCACCTGCGCCGGGCCAGGCGCGAGCGTCTTTTCGTGCCGATCGACGGTGGGCTGGATGTGGCGGACCCGGCCCCCGGCCCGGACGCGCGCCTCGAGACCACGCAGAAAGCGCGCCGGCTGGAGGCGGCGCTGGCCGCCCTGCCGTCCGCCCATCGCGAGGTCCTTCTGTTGCGTGAAATCGAGGGGATGTCGTATGAGGACATTGCCCGCGCGCTCGATTTGAACCTTGGCACCGTGCGCTCGCGCATTGCGCGCGCACGGGCCGCGCTGCTCGCCGTTTTGCGAAGTTGACGGAGGAAACCATGCCCTGCCCCAGAACCGTCCTGCTGTCAGCCTATCTGGACCGCGCCTGCACCGAGCGGCGCGCGATGTTGATCGGCGTCCACGTCCGGTCTTGCCCGGCCTGCGCCGCCGAGCTGTCCGCCTTGCAGCGACTGTCCGACGAACTGCGCGAGCTGCCGGACCCGCCGCTGGACCTGGATCTTGCGGTCCGATACTCGTCGCGGCCGGCTTCGCGGCGCGCCCCCGCGTGGCGCCTATGGTTGGGCTGGAGCCCCGCCGGCCTGGCGATCGCCGCCGCGCTGGCGATGGGCGTCGGACTGGGCGTGCTGCCGCCGCCGGGTTCGCCGTCCGATCCCGGCGTGCGAACCGCGTCGCTTCGCGTTTTTGATCCTGTGCCGCCGGGCGGCCTATGCGCAGCCGCGGGGCTGTGCAATCCTTCGAAGGAGCAAACATGAATGCCCGTGTCCTGAAATCCGTGCTGGCGGCGTCACTGGCCTTGAATGTCGGCTTTGTCGGCGCGGTCGGCTATCGTCAGTGGCTGGGATCCGGGATGGCACGGACTCAACCGGCCTCGGCCCTGGCCGACCGGCTTTCGTTGTCGCCGTCGCAGCGTGCGGCCTGGCACGCGCTCGAACAGCCGTTCCTGGATGACCTGGCCACGAACTGGACGGATATCCGCGCCCAGCGCCAGGCCCTGCTCGACGAGATATTTTCGGGGCATCCGGATACCGCGCGCCTTGCCTCGATCCAGGCGCGCATCGCCAGCCTGCAGGATGCCCAGCAAAAGCGCGTGATCGCCCAGCTCCTGGCCGAGCAGGCGGTACTGGACGAAGGGCAGCGTGCGCTGCTCAAAACCCTTTTGCTCGACGAGTACGGCCGCCAGGCGAGCACGCGAGAGGGGCATTTGCACCAGGTGCCGCCACAGCCCTGAGCGAGCCCGGGGGCGGATGGAACTTTTCCGGACCTGGCACGTTTATATCAAGGTCGAGAACGACATTGACCGAACGCCTACAGGAGCCGCAATATGAAAACTTCCACTCGCCACCTCATCATTGCTTTGAGCCTTGCCATGCCCTTGGCCGGCAGTCCGGCCATCGCGGCCGAGACGCATGATCACGGACATGCCGAAACCACTGCGTTGACGCTGGATCATGGCCGCAAGTGGGCCACCGACGATCCCTTGCGCCTGGCGATGGGCAATCTGCGCCAAGCTGTGTCCGAGGCGCTGCCTCAGGCCCATGCGGGCACATTGACCGACGCCCAATATGATGGGCTGGGCGCACAAACCAACCGCGAGCTGTCCTATATCGTCCAAAACTGCAAATTGCCTCCGGACGCCGACGCCGCGCTGCATGTCATTCTGGGTGATGTGGTGGCCGGCGCCGACGTCGCCGCTGGCAAGCAGGCCGGGCAGCCTCGCGCGGACGGGGTGGTCGCGCTGGCGCGCGCCCTGAACCGTTATGGCGAATACTTCGACCATCCCGGTTGGGAAAACGTCAGTATTCCCCATTGATGGATGCACACGTCTGGCCGAACCGTCCCAGGCCCAGCGCGGCCAGTGCGCCTTGGCGACGCAGTATCCACAGTGCCTCCAGCCCCATGCGGCGGGCCAGCGCCGGCCCTTCGGTGGGTCCGGCGACCAGCAGCGCGGTGGCCCAGGCGTCGGCGTGCATGCAGCGGCGCGCCAGCACCGTGACGGAGGCGACCTCGTTGCGTACGGGGGCAGCGCGGCGCGCATCCATAGTGTGTGCCAGGCGTGCGCCGCCTATGTCCAGATAACGGCGGTAATCGCCGGAGGTGGCCACAGCCAGGTCCCGCAGCTCGAGGACGCTATGGACGCTGCGGCGCCCGGGGACGGGATTTTCCACCGCCACCGTCCAGGGGCGGTCGTCGGCTTGGCCGCCCAGGGCGCGCAATTCGCCGTCCAGCGCGATCAGGGCGTGCCGTATGCCGAGTTGCCGAAGCGTGCCGGCCATACGGTCCACCGCATAACCCTTGGCGATGCCGCACAGGTCCAGCTGTAGCGGTGCGTGTTTGCGGGCGCGGCCTGTGGCCCGGTCCAATTCCAATGCCTCATGTGTCGGCGGGTGCGTCGCTTGACTGGCAGCGCGAATCGCAGCCGCATCGGGCGCATTGCGGGCTGCGCCGAAGCCCCACGCATCGACCAGCGCGCCGACGGCCGGATCGAACGCGCCTTGGCTATGACGGCAGACGTCCAGAGCATGGGCCAGCACCTCGAGGGTTTCGGCGGGCAGGGCCACCCATGTCCCAGGCGGCGTATGGTTCAGGCGGTTGAGGTCGCTATCCGGCAGCCAGGGTGACATCTGCGTGTCCACCTGCGCCACGCTTGCAGCCATGGCGCCGCGCAGGACATGCGAGTCCGCGTCCAGCGGGGCATCGCAGATCACGGACCAGCGCGTGCCCATGGTGGGGCCGTGCAGCAGCAAACGCCTCGCGGCGGAACGGTTCGGGGGCATCGCGTCCATCCGAGCGACGCTGCTACTGCAGCTGAACCATGAACGACTGGATGAACTGCGTGCCGGCCTGTGGCTGGCCCGCCTGTGCGGAAGACAGGGGCACGCGGATCTCCGAAGGGCTGTCGTCCATGTCCTCCGCGGACACATCGACGCGGATTTCATAGCCCGCGTCGATCAGTGCGTCAGCCAGGTCGGTGGTCACCTTCAGGATCCGTCCCGCTCCGGCGCTGGCCCCGGTTATGCCTTGCAGACGGCGGCCGTCGCCAGCGGAGAGGCGGTTCCAGTCCGTCAGGTGTTTGTAGTACTTGGCTTTGCGGCCAGCCACCCACAGGGTACTGGCGTAGGCGCCGTTGGCATCGGTCAGGTAGATGGCCAGATAGGCGCCGTCGCCTTCAGGGTTCTTGAGCGTGGTTGAAAGCGTGACCTGGCGGCTATGCGCCAGCGCGGGCAGGAGCACGCATAAGGCGAGTAATGAAGTGAGGCGTTTCATGGGATACTCCTTATCGGAATCAACGCAGGGCAAAGGATTCACGGTGCAGGCGCCAAGGGCGCGGGCCGCCGGTGTATGCGTCCAGGGTGTCGCCCAGGCCTTGGGGACCGCAGAACCAGATGTCCAGCGGTCCGCCGAGGGACTCCAGGTCCCTGGGACGCAGGCGCTGGCCATGGGCGTCGCTGTGCACGGTGAGCGTGACCGGCGGCTGGGCCTGTTCGCACAATGTGCGCAGGCGCGGCAGCAGCGGATCGGTGGCGGCGTCGCGGGTGCAGTAGTGCATCTGTACGGCTTGCAAGGTGTGGGGCGCCGGGGCGGCGCCCGGTTGGCGGGCCTCCAGCAGCGCCAGGAAGGGCGTAACGCCTACGCCGCCGGCCACCCAGACCTGCTGGCGTTGATGGCGGCCCTTGCCGTTGAAGCGGCCATACGGGCCTTCGACGTCCACGCGCTGCCCGGCCTGCAGCCGACGGCCCAGAGTGCGGGTGTAGTCGCCCAGGGGCTTGATCACCAAGCGCAGCAGCCGCTCACCCTGTTCGTTGACGCCCAGGCTGCCGGGTGCGCTGGCAATGGTAAAGGGGTGGGCGCCCTCGGCGCCGTCGAATCGCACGAAGGCGAACTGCCCCGCGCGGTGGCCGGGCCAGCTTGGCGGCAGGGCGCAGATCACCTCGATGGGCGCAGCCGTGTCGCCCTCGCCCAGGATGTATACGGCATGGATATGGCCCGTGTGGCTGCGCGAGCGGCCGATCCGTCCCGCCAGCGACCAGATGGCCGCCACGCTGCCCAGTGCCAGCAGCGCGCCCATCAGCAGGCCCAGCGGCGCCGTCCAGAAGGCCAGTGGCATCAGCGCGATGCTGTGGAACACCAGCGCCAGGAACACGAGCGGCATGGCGCGATGCAGGAAGCGCCAGGGACGGTAGGGCAGCAGCCGGGTCAGCAGCGTGATGGCCACCATGGCCAGCAGCAGATAAAACGCCATCTCGCCCAGGTCTTTGGCAACGCCCCGGGTGCCGGTCAGCCACGGGAGGACCGCCTCGCGTGCGGGTCGGCCCTCGCGTCCCCATAGGAACTTGATCCAGTCGCTGGACTGATCGGCCCCCCAATGCAGGAGGGCGAACAATGCCGCGCCGATGCCCGCCCACTTGTGCAGGCGATAGACCTGATCCATGCCGCCCAGGGGACGCTCCAGCCAGGGCGGTCGCAGGGCCAGTAGCATCACCAGCCCCATCAGGCCGATGCTCCACAGGCCGGAAAGGTACAGAATATGCTGGCGCAGCTGCCACCAGCCCGTGGCGGCGCCCTGCGCGTCCACCAGTGGCGATACACCCAGCTGCGGCGAGGCCACGGCCAGCCAGGCCAGGGCGATGGCGGCCAGCCAGGCTCCCAAGGCAATTTTGATACGCATGATGTTTCCCCTGTTTGCGGATTTGAGGCCCATTCTGTGGGACTCGCCATGAACGCCTGGTGAAGGCGCCGTTCATCTCCCGTTCATCGCGGCCCCTGTATAAAATTGCCCATGAAGACATTGCATCGTTTCCTCATCCCGCCGGCCCTGGCTTTGGGCATCGCCATGACGGGCGGCGCTTTGCATGCCGGTGAGCATGAGGATCATGAATTGGCGCGCCAGGCGCTCGAACGCGGCCAGGTGTTGCCGTTGCGCGTCGTGCTCGACAAGGTCGAGCACGAATACCAGGGGCAGGTGCTGAAAGTGGAGTTCGAGCGTGAGGATGGCCGCTTCATCTACGAGATCCGCATGCTGCAGGATGACGGCCGCATGGCCAAGCTCCAGGTCGATGCGGTGGATGGGCGCGTGTTGAAGGTCAAACGCAAGGAAGACCGAAAGGACAGGGATGCGGATTCTCGTCGTTGAGGACGAACCCGTGCTGTGCACCCAGCTGGTGCAGGCCATTACCGCGGCGGGCCATACGGTCGAGACCGCCGGCGACGGGGTCCAGGCGCACTATCTGGGCGAGGTCGAGGATTTCGACGCGGTGGTGCTGGACCTGGGCCTGCCCGCGCTCGATGGCCTGTCGGTGCTGCGACGCTGGCGCGCGGCAGGACGCAACATGCCGGTGCTGATCCTCACCGCGCGCAGTGCCTGGCACGAAAAGGTGGCCGGCATGGACGCGGGCGCCGACGACTATCTGGCCAAGCCCTTCCACATGGAGGAACTGCTGGCCCGCCTGCGCGCCCTGCTGCGACGCTTGGGCGAGCATGCCACGGCCCAGTGGCAGTGCGGCGCCATCTGGCTGGACACACGCCAGGCGCGCGTGCTGGTGGACGGCCGGCCGCTGACGCTGACCAGCCACGAGTTCAAGCTGCTGTCGCTGCTCATGCAACGCAAGGGCGAGGTGCTGTCCCGCACGGAACTGTCCGAGCACATCTACCCGCATGACAGCGACCGAGATTCCAATACGATCGAGGTCTTCGTGGGCCGCCTGCGCAAAAAGCTGCCCCCGGGCAGCATAGAAACCGTGCGTGGTCTGGGCTACCGGCTGGTCGAGGCGGGCGCGCCTGCATGAGGGGCGGTTCGTTGCGCCTGCGGCTGCTGGCGGGCACCTTGGCGTGGATGGTGCTCAGCATCGCGCTGGCGGGCTGGGCGCTGCGCGCCCTGTTTCAGGACCACATCACGCAGCAGCTGCAGGCGCAATTGGTGGTGCAGCTGGACCAGCTGAGCGCCGCCGTGGACTGGACGCCCCGGGACGGCGCCACCGTGGCGGCCATGGTGGCCGACCCGCGCCTGGCGCAGCCGCTGTCCGGCCTGTATTGGCAGATCGACCGGCTGGGTGCGGCACCGCTGTCGGCCGTTGTGCGTTCGCGTTCGCTATGGGACCAAGTGCTGACGCTGCCGCCCGCCCTCGAAGACTACCCCGCCCGTGGGTACCGCGTGCTGCACCTGCGCGATGCGCAAGGCCATGAATTGCTGGCCGTGGCACGTACCCTGCAGCTTGCCGAGGACGACGCCCCGCTGTTGCGCCTGGCCGTGGCCGGCGACACGGCGCTGCTGGCCGAACCCCTGCAGCGGTTCACCCGCATGCTGCTGATCGCGCTCGGCATGTTGGCGCTGGCCATGGCCGTGGCCATGGCGGTCCAGTTGCATTTGGCCCTGCGTCCCTTCAGGCTGCTGCGCGCGCGTCTGGCGGCGGTGCGTGACGGCCATGCCGTCCAAATCGAAGGACGCTTCCCGCAAGAGCTGCAACCCTTGGTCAACGAGTTCAATCACGTGCTGGCAGCGAACGCCGACATGGTGGGGCGCGCCCGTACCCAGGCCGGCAATCTGGCGCATGCGGTGCACACGCCCTTGTCCATCCTCGCCAATGCGGCCGAGCAGGACAGCAGCCCTCTGGCGCGGCTGGTGCTCGAGCAGGTGGCTGGCGCGCGTCGCCAGGTGGACTACCACCTTGCGCGCGCCCGCGCCGCTGCGGCCGTGCGCGCCACGGGATTGCGCACGCCAGTGCTGGCGCCCGTGCAGGCGCTGCTGCGCACCATGCAGCGCCTGCACGCCCAGCGACAGCTGGCGTTCGAGCTGGCGCCCCAGGCACAGGATGGCGCGTTTCGCGGCGAGGAGCAGGACCTGTACGAGCTGCTGGGCAACCTGATCGACAATGCGGGCAAGTGGGCGCGCACGCGCGTCGTCGTCGATGTGCAGCATGAGGACGGACGGATCTGCTTCACCGTGGATGACGATGGGCCGGGCATTCCGCAGGCGCTGCGTGCGCGCATGTTCGAGCGTGGCGTGCAGCTGGACGAACAGCATCCGGGCTCCGGCCTTGGGCTGGATATCGTGCGTGTGCTGGCGCAGACCTACGGCGGCAGTGTGCAGGCATTGGCATCGCCGCTAGGCGGCGCGCGGCTGCGCCTGTGCCTGCCGGCGGCCGACGGCGGCGCGCAGCCCTATACCTGATAGGTTGTTGCGGCCTTGCCTTGGCCTGCCGGCGAGACCGGCCAAGGCAAGGCCGCGTATTAGCGCGGCAGCACCGACGAACCCATCAGGAACTCGTCCACCGAGCGCGCGCACTGGCGCCCCTCGCGGATCGCCCACACCACCAGGGACTGGCCGCGGCGCATGTCGCCGGCGGCGAACACCTTGGCGCGGCTGCTGCAATAGTCCTCGGTGTTGGCCTGCGCATTGCCGCGCCCGTCCACCGCGATGTCGAAGGCATCCAGCACGGCGCGCACTGGCGACACGAAGCCCATCGCCAGCAGCACCAGGTCGGCCGGCATCTCGAAGCGCGAATCCTTCACCTCGCGCATCTTCAACTGGCCGGTCGCCTTGTCGCGCAGCCATTCCAGCCGGGCGGCGACCAGCTTGTCCACTTTGCCGCCCTTGCCCTCGAAGGCCTGCGTGCCCACCGCCCAGTCGCGCTGGCAGCCTTCCTCGTGCGAACTCGAGGTGCGCAGCTTGATCGGCCAATAGGGCCAGGTGAGCATTTTGTCCTCGGCCTCGGGCGGCTTGAACATCAGTTCGAACTGCGTCACCGAGGCCGCGCCCTGGCGATTGCTGGTGCCCACGCAATCCGAACCCGTGTCGCCGCCGCCGATGACGATGACGTGCTTGTCCTTGGCGCTGATCGGCCGGGCGATGCGGTCGCCGTGGTTGAGCTTGTTCTGCTGGCGCAGGAAATCCATCGCGAAGTGCACGCCGCGCAGCTCGCGCCCGGGCACCGGCAGGTCGCGCGGCTGTTCGGCGCCGCCGGCCAGCACCACCGCGTCGTGGTGCTCCAGCAGATCCTCCGGTGTGACCACGGTGAGGCCGTCCTCGGCGTCCTCGGGGCGGCCCACGTAGGTCGAAGGGAAAAATTCCACGCCCTCGGCCTCCATCTGCGCCACGCGGCGGTCGATGTGGGCCTTTTCCAGCTTGAAGTCCGGAATGCCGTAGCGCAGCAGGCCGCCGATGCGGTTGCTTTTTTCATAGACGGATACGCTATGGCCGGCCCGCGCCAGCTGCTGCGCGCAGGCCAGGCCCGAGGGGCCGGAGCCGATGACGGCGACCCTTTTGCCGGTCTTGCGCGTGGGCGGCATGGGCAAGACCCAGCCCTCGGCCCAGCCGCGCTCGATGATGGCATGCTCGATCGACTTGATGCCCACCGCCTCGAAGTTCAGGTTCAGGGTACAGGCGGCCTCGCAGGGCGCGGGGCAGACGCGGCCGGTGAACTCGGGGAAATTGTTCGTCGACAGCAGCACGTCCAGCGCGCGGCGCCAGTCCTGCCGGTAGACCAGGTCGTTCCAGTCGGGAATGATGTTGTTGACCGGGCAGGCGTGGGTGCAGAACGGAATGCCGCAGTCCATGCAGCGTGCGCCCTGGACCTTGGCTTCCTCGTCGGTCAGGACGGGGACGAATTCCTTCCAGTGGCGCATGCGCGAGGCGGGCGCCTCGTAGGCGGGCGAGACCCGCTGGAATTCCATGAATCCGGTGATTTTTCCCATGTTCTCGTGTCCTCAGGCGGCTATCGTCTGGGCCTGGGCGCTGGTCCACAGCTCGCCCAGTGCGCGGCGGTATTCGATCGGCGTGACCTTGACGAAGGCGCGGCGCGCCTGCGGCCAGTCGTCCAGGATCTCGCGGGCGCGGAAGCTGCCCGTATGGCGGAAATGATTCTCCACCAGGCGGCGCACGATGGTCTCGTCGGTCTCGCGCTCGTGGGCGCGCGTCATGCTGTGCCAGGCATGGCGCTCGTCGGCGCGCGACTGGACGTCGTGCGCCTCGAGCGGCTCGAGGTGGACCATGCTCGGGTTGCAGCGGCGCGCGAAGGATTGCTTGGGATCCCAGACGTAGGCCACGCCGCCCGACATGCCGGCGGCGAAGTTGCGGCCGGTCTCGCCCAGCACCACCACGGTGCCGCCGGTCATGTATTCGCAGCCGTGGTCACCGGTGCCCTCGACCACCGCGACGGCCCCCGAATTGCGCACCGCGAAGCGCTCGCCGGCCACGCCGTTGAAGTAGGCCTCGCCGCCGGTGGCGCCGTACAGCACCGTATTGCCGACGATGATGTGGTCCGGGCCGAAGCCGCGGAAATCATTGGGCGAGCGCACGATGATGCGGCCGCCCGACAGACCCTTGCCCACGTAGTCGTTGGCCTCGCCCACCAGGTCCAGCGTGATGCCGTGGGCGAGGAAGGCGCCGAAGCTCTGCCCGGCCGAGCCGTTGCACTGGATGTGGATGGTGTCCTCGGGCAGGCCTTCGTGGCCGTAGCGCGCAGCCACCTGGCCCGAGAGCATGGCGCCGATGGTGCGGTTGCGGTTGCGCACCGGCGTGATGAAGGATACTTTTTCGCCGCGCTCCAGGGCCGCCTTGCTGCGCTCGATCAGCTGGTGGTCCAGGGCATGGGCCAGGCCGTGGTCCTGCGTGATCGTCTGGTGCACCGGTTCGTCGCTGGGCACGGCGTGGAAGATGCGGCTGAAGTCCAGGCCGCGCGCCTTCCAGTGTTCGATGCCCTTGCGCGTATCGAGCAGGTCCACGCGGCCGATCAGCTCATCGAACTGGCGGATGCCCAGCTGCGCCATGATCTCGCGGACCTCTTCGGCGACGAAGAAGAAATAATTCACCACGTATTCGGGCTTGCCGCGGAATTTCCTGCGCAGCTCGGGATCCTGCGTGGCCACGCCCGTCGGACAGGTGTTCAGGTGGCACTTGCGCATCATGATGCAGCCTTCGACCACCAGCGGAGCGGTGGCGAAGCCGAACTCGTCGGCGCCCAGCAAGGCGGCGATGGCCACGTCGCGCCCGGTCTTCATCTGGCCGTCGGCCTGCACGCGGATGCGCGTGCGCAGGCCGTTCAACACCAGCGTCTGCTGCGTTTCCGACAGGCCCAGCTCCCAGGGGATGCCGGCATGCTTGATCGACGAGACCGGCGAGGCGCCGGTGCCGCCGTCGTGCCCGGCGATCACCACGTGGTCGGCCTTGGCCTTGGCCACGCCCGTGGCCACCGTGCCCACGCCCACTTCGGCGACCAGCTTGACCGAGATCGATGCCTGTTCGTTGACGTTCTTGAGGTCGTGGATCAGTTGCGCCAGGTCCTCGATGGAATAGATGTCGTGGTGCGGCGGCGGCGAGATCAGGCCCACGCCCGGCACCGAATAGCGCAGCTGGGCGATGTAATCGGTGACCTTGTGGCCCGGCAGCTGGCCACCCTCGCCCGGCTTGGCGCCTTGGGCCATCTTGATCTGGATCTGGTCGGCGCTGCACAGGTACTCGGCGGTCACACCGAAGCGGCCGGAGGCCACCTGCTTGATGCGCGAGCGCAGCGAGTCGCCCGCAGCCAGCGGCACGTCCGCGGCGATGCGCTCGGTCCCCAGCACCGAGGCGAGGCTGTCGCCCTTCCGGACGGTGGGCTTGCCGGCGCGCATTTCGGCGCGATAGCGCAGCGCGTCCTCGCCGCCCTCGCCGGTGTTGGACTTGCCGCCGATGCGGTTCATGGCCACCGCCAGCGTGGCGTGGGCCTCGGTCGAGATCGAGCCCAGCGACATCGCCCCGGTGGCAAAGCGCTTGACGATCTCCTTGGCGGGCTCGACTTCCGAGAGCGGGATCGCCTTGGCGGGGTCGACGCGGAATTCGAACAGCCCGCGCAGCGTCATGTGGCGGCGCGACTGGTCGTTGATGAGCTGCGCGTATTCCTTGAAGGTTGAATAATTATTGGCGCGCGTCGCGTGCTGCAGCTTGGCGATCGAGTCCGGCGTCCACATGTGCTGTTCGCCGCGGATGCGGAAGGCGTATTCGCCGCCGTCCTCCAGCGCGTCGGCCAGCACCGGGTCGGTGCTGAAGGCGGCATGATGCGTGCGCAGCGCCTCCTCGGCCACCTGGAATATGTCGATGCCCTCGATGTTGCTGGGGGTGCCGGTGAAATATTTCTGCACCAGGCTGCCGTGCAGGCCGACCGCCTCGAAGATCTGCGCGCCGGTGTAGGACATGTAGGTCGAGATGCCCATCTTGGACATGACCTTCTTCAAGCCCTTGCCGATCGCCTTGATGTAATTTTCGGTCGCGGTGGCGGGGTCGGGCAGCGTACCGCCCGGCGAGGCGTGCGGGCTGGCCGGCTGCGCCAGGGATTCCAGCGCCAGGTAAGGGTGCACGGCCTCGGCGCCGTAGCCGCCCAGCAGCGCGAAATGATGCACCTCGCGCGCGGAGCCCGTTTCGACGATCAGTCCGGTCTTGGTGCGCAGGCCGGCGCGGATCAGGTGCAGGTGGATCGCCGAAGTGGCCAGCAGGGCGGGGATGGCGACGTGCTCGGCGTCGACCTTGCGGTCGCTCACCAGCAGGATGTTGTAGCCGCTGCGCACCGCGTCGGCCGCGCTGGCGCACAGCGAGGCCAGGCAGGCCTCGATGCCCTCGGGCCCCCAGGCCACCGGATAGGTGATGTCCAGTTCCTGGCAGCGGAACTTGTCCCCGGTCAGGCTGCCGATGTGGCGCAGCCGCGCCATCGCCGCCTGGTCCAGCACCGGCTGGTTGATCTCCAGGCGCAGCGGCGGATTGACGTTGTTGATGTCCAGCAGGTTGGGCTTGGGTCCGATGAAGGACACCAGCGACATCACCATCTGCTCGCGGATCGGATCGATCGGCGGATTGGTGACCTGCGCGAACATCTGGCGGAAGTAGTTGTAGAAGGGCTTGGGCCGGTCCGACAGCACGGTCAGAGGCGCGTCGTTGCCCATCGAGCCGGTGGTTTCCTCGCCGTTGCGCGCCATGGGCTCGAGGATGAACTTGAAGTCCTCCTGGGTCCAGCCGAAGGCCTGCTGGCGGTCCAGCAGCGTCGCGCCCGAGGCCGGCGCATCGTCGGCCTTGAGGGCCGGCAGGGTGTCGAGCTTCATGCGCAGGCGCTCGATCCATTGCTGGTACGGATGGGCATTGGCCAGCTGCGACTTGATCTCGGCATCCTCGATGATGCGCCCTTGCTGCAGATCGATCAGCAGCATCTTGCCGGGTTGCAGGCGCCATTTCTTGATGATGCGATGTTCGGGGATCGACAAGGTGCCGGCCTCCGAGGCCAGGATCACCATGTCGTCGTCGGTGATCAGGTAGCGCGCCGGGCGCAGGCCGTTGCGGTCCAGGGTCGCGCCGATCTGCCGGCCGTCGGTGAAGGCGACCGCCGCCGGGCCGTCCCAGGGCTCCATCATCGCCGCGTGGTACTCGTAGAACGCGCGGCGCGTCTCGTCCATGTCGGCGTGCTGTTCCCAGGCCTCGGGGATCATGATCATCATGGCGTGGGCCAGCGAATAGCCCGACATGACCAGCAGTTCCAGGCAATTGTCGAAGGTCGCCGTATCCGACTGGCCCTCGTAGACGATGGGGTAGAGCTTGGCGAGGTCCTCGCCCAGCACGGCCGAGCTCATCACGCCCTCGCGCGCCCGCAGCCAGTTGAAATTGCCCTTGACGGTGTTGATCTCGCCGTTGTGGGCGATCATCCGGTAGGGGTGCGCCAGCGGCCAGGCCGGGAAGGTGTTGGTGGAAAAACGCTGGTGCACCAGCGCCAGTGCGGACACGGTACGGGTGTCGGCCAGGTCGCGGTAATAGACGCCGACCTGGCTGGCCAGCAGCAGCCCCTTGTAGACCACCGTGCGCACCGAGATCGAGGGCACGAAATATTCCTGTCCATGTGCGAGCTGCATGCGCTGGATCGCGTGGCTGGCGGTCTTGCGGATCACGTACAGTTTGCGCTCGAGGGCGTCGGGCACCATGATGTCCTGCCCGCGGCCGATGAACAGTTGGCGGATCACCGGCTCGCAGGCGTGCACCGTGGGCGACATCCGCATGTCGTGATCGACGGGCACGTCGCGCCATCCCAGCACCACTTGGCCCTCGTCGCGCACGGCGCGCTCCAGTTCGCGCTCGCAGGCCAGGCGCGAGGCCGTTTCCTTGGGCAGGAACACCATGGCCACGCCGTACTCGTCGGGTGGCGGCAGGGTGACGCCCTGGCTGGCCATGTCCTCGCGATACAGCTGGTCGGGAATCTGCAGCAGGATGCCCGCGCCGTCGCCCATCAATTCGTCGGCGCCGACCGCGCCGCGGTGGTCGAGGTTTTCCAGGATCTTCAGCGCCTGCTGGATGATGGCGTGGCTCTTGCGCCCCTGGATGTGCGCCACGAAGCCCACGCCGCAGGCGTCGTGCTCGTGCATGGGGTGGTAGAGGCCCTGGGGGGCGGGCAGTCCGGGCGGACAGGAGGCGGGACGGGTCATGGCGGAGCTCGGCAGGCGGATGCGAAGGCCGCGCCGTGCGCGCGGCGGAGTTCGAAACCTTACGCCTTGCGGCGGCGTCCAACAATAGTCTTCTGGGATGTACCGTCCCTATTTTTGGATGGATATGATTCTAGTCGTGAAAAACAGGGACGGTACAAAGCCGATGAAAAATAAAACCTGGCTTGAGCCGTGCGACCCGAGCCAGGCGGGAAAACCCCTATGGAAGGGGTCAAAAAAATTATTCAGCCCTGGTCCAGCGTGGCGCCGCCGTCGACGCGCAGGTCGTGCAGGGTGATGTGGCTCGCGCGTGTCGACAGCAGGAACAGCACCGAATCGGCGATCTCGTCCGGGGTGGCGATTTTGCCCAGCGGGATGCCCAGGCGCCAGCGCCCCGGATCGCCGGCGATGACGGCTTCGCGCGAGCTGCCCAGCGCCCACATGGCACGCTGCATGGCGGTGTCCGTCGAGCCGGGCGAGACGATGTTGACGCGGATGCCATGCGGCGCCAGTTCCAGTGCCAGGCAGCGGCTGAACTGCGTGACGGCCGCCTTCGAGGCGGCATAGGCGGACATCCCGGCCCGCGGCGTGCCGGCGGCGTTCGAGCTGACGTTCACGATGGCGCCCGCGCCGCGGTCCCGCATGCCGCGCGCGACGGCGCGGCAGACCTGGAACACGCCCGTGGTGTTGACTGCGAAGCAATGCGCCCACTGTTCGTCGCTCAGATCCACCGCGTCGCCCATCTCGAGCACGCCGGCCGCGCAGGCCAGGCCGTCCAAGGGGCCCAGCGCATCCTCGGCCTGGGCCACGGCGCGCGCGACCTGGCCGGCGTCGCGCACATCCAGCGGCGCGGTCCACAGGCGCCCCGCGTCTTGCGAGTGCGCGCCGGCCGACTCCTGCAGCGCCGCCAGGCCCGCCTCGTCGCGGTCGACCGCCGCGACGGCGGCGCCCTGAGCCAGCAGGCGCCGGGCCACGGCGGCGCCGATGCCGCTGGCCGCGCCCGTCACGAGGATACGGCGGCCGCTGAATTCGAGTTCGGGGGAAGGGGAAAGCGTCATGATGTCAGCGCCTCGCAGATGTCGTCGGTGGTCAGGCTCATGCCGCAGCAGCGCGCCACGTGCGTCATGGCCATGTGGTGGTCGGCCAGGCTGAAGTCCGCGCAGGCATCGATGACGAGGAACGGCTGCACGTCCTGCATGAAAGCCTCCAGGGCCGTGCTCAGGCAGCCGATGTGCGCATACACGCCGGTGATGATGAGCTGGTCGCGGCCTTGCGCGCGCAGGCGCTCGCGCAGGTCCGAGCGCTGGAAGGCGCTGTAGCGCCATTTGGTGAGGACCACGTCGCCCGTGCGCGGGGCCAGCGCCGCGACGATGCCCGCCCCGGCCTGCTGGTCGGGGGCGGTCAGCCCCGGACCCCAGAAATCGTTCAGCAAGGCGCGGTCGGCGTCGGGCTGCACGGGCGGCTGCGCGGTGTAGAACACCGGGACGCCCTGCGCGTCGCAGCAGTCCCGCAGGCGGCCGATGGCGGCGACCAGCGCCGGGATGGGCGCGCGCGCGACATCGTACTTGCCCAGGAAATAGTTCTGCATGTCGTGGATCAGCAGCGCCGCGCGGCGGGCGTCGGGGCGCCATTGCACGCGGTTGCGCACCGGGGCGTCGGGCATCTCGTAGGACGCCAGGGAAGGAATGCTCATGGGGTGGAATCCAGGTCCAGCGCATCCAGGATGGTGCGCAGCTTGTTGCCGGTCTCGATGCGCTCCTGTTCCGGGACCGAGCCCGGGACGATGCCGGCGCCGGCGTACAGGGTCAGTTCGCGTCCCGCGGCGTGGGCGCAGCGGATGGCCACGGACCAGGCTCCGTCGCCTTGTGCATCGCACCAGCCCACGGCCCCCGCGAAATAGCCGCGCTCGAAGGGTTCGGTCTGGGCGATGGCCTGCCGCGCGGCCGCGGCGGGCAGGCCGCAGACGGCCGGGGTGGGGTGCAGGGCGAGGGCGAGATCCAGTGCGCCGATGGCCGGATCGGCCAGCTCGCCCGAGATCGGCGTGCCCAGGTGCCAGAGGCGGGCCGTGGCGGTCAGCGAGGGCCGCGCGGGAATGTCCAGCGTACGGCACAGGGGGCGCAGGACGGTTTCGATGGCTTCGATCACGACGGCGTGCTCGCGCAGGTCCTTCGGCGAATCCAGCAGCGCGCGCGCCCCGTGCGCATCGATGCCGGGGTCCGGATGGCGCGCGGCGGTGCCGGCCAGCGGATGGAGGGTGACCCGCCGGCCCTCGCGGCGCACCAGCAACTCGGGGCTGGCGCCCACGAAGCACTCGCCGCCATCCAGCGGCACGGCGTAGGTGTAGCCGGCCGGATTGTGCAGCCACAGACGCCCGAGGATGCGGCGCAGGTCGGCCGGCTGCTCGAGCGCGATCCGCAGGGTGCGCGCCAGCACCACCTTGCGCAGCGTCGGATCCAGGGCCATGCGCGCCAGGACGTCGCGCACGCCTTGCTCGTAGGCGGCGCCGGACGGATGCTCGGTGCAGCCCAGCACGCTCGTCGGGCCCGATGGGGGCAGCGCCCGCGGCGCGCTCATGCGGTGCAGCACGTCGGGCACCAGCAACTGCGCGGGGCGGCCGGGATCGAAGGGCAGCAGGCCCAGCAGCACCGGCGCGGCCGGCCTGTCCGAGGCCTCGGACAGCAGCTCCGCCGCCCGGCGGGCGACCCCGCCCACGGGCGCGGCGCGCAGCCCGGCGCCGCGCCCATGATAGACCTCGCGGGGCGTGGCGAACAGGCTGTCGCCGGGTTGGAAATCAGCCAGGGTGCTTGGCGCGACATCCAGGTGGGTCAGCATGTCCATGTCACTTCGCATGGGCCTCGATGCGGATCAGGCGGTCGCCGTTCGGATCGTTCTTGCCTTTGGTCTTGACCAGCAGCCAGGCGATGCCCTGCGGATCGATGATGATATGGTTCGGGGCCGAGCCGCTGGCGATTTGCGCCTGGATCACGCCCGCATCGTTCAGGACCGTGACCGTGCCGGCGCCCCGGTTGGCGACGTAGGCGAGGCGATGCAGGGGATCGAACGCCACGTTCAGGGCGCCGGCACCGGTCGGCACGCGTTGCAGCACGCGACCATCGCGCGCATCGAGCACGGTGACGTCCCCCGATTTCTGCGAGGCCACGTAGAGCCGCTGCGCCTGGCTGTCCACGGCGATGCCCGAGGCGCCCTGCACGCCGGAGACGGCATAGCGGGCGATCTGGCGGCCGGTGGCGGTATCGATGGCAAAAACCTCCGCCGTGTTCAGGCTGACCGTGTACAGGCGCTTGCGGGCGGCGTCCAGGGCCAGGCTCATGGGCTTGGGCGCCTCGCCGGCCCCGCTCAGGGTGATGCCGGGCAAGGGCTGCAGCGTGGCCGTGTCAAATACGTGGATGACGTTGCTGGCGGGCGAGGACACATAGGCGCGATCATGCGCTGCGTCGATCGCCACGTCGCGTGCATGCGGCACGGCATTGTCGGCGAACTGTTTGACCAGCGCCAGGTCCGATTGCCGGTAGACCGCGACCGAACCGCTGCGGGTGTTGGTGGCCCACACCTGGCCGTGGGCGTCGTCGGCTGCGACCCCGTAGATGGCCTGGACCTGGCCGTCCTGGCGGCTGGCCTGCGGCGCCGGTGTGACGACGGCCTCGACGCGCAGCGAGGCGGGATCGATCTTTAGCAGCCGCGATTCGCGCACGGGCGGACGGCCCACCGCGCTGGCGACGTAGAGCCGCTGCAAGCGGGCGCTGTAGGCGCTTTGGTACACCCCGGGGACCAAGCCGATGCCATGCGCCTCGAAAGACCATGAGGGCGCGGCGGGCGCGACGGCGGCGGGCGCCGGCGGGACGGGGTCGGTGGCGGCGCAGCCGGCCGCCAGGCCGAGGACGGCTCCGGCGAGCAAAAGCCGGGCGCTGCGGGCGAGGGGACGCCGGGTGGTGGTCAGGATCATGCGGGTTCCTTGTGCGAGGGAATCGTTGGGGTTGCGCGCCGTGCCGGGCTCCGCGCATCGTCGCGGTGCGCCCGGTCGGCCGCGGCCAGACAGGCGTCCAGGATCGGGGCGATGCGGCCGGTGGCCTCGGCCGCCGGCAGGGCCGCATGCGTGGCGGGCACGGCGTGGACCGCCAGTGCGCCGACGTGCGCGTGCCAGGACTGCGGGCTGAGGCCGGAGTCCACGTGGTCCAGGGCGGCCTGGAAATGCAGGGCCTCGCCGGCGTAGGGCGTGTGCCGATGGGCGCGGACGAGGCGGTTGGTGTGGGCCACCGTGTCGAAGACCGCATCCAGCCGTGCATCCGAGAGCTCGCCCAGGGGATGGCCCCCGGTGCGCAGGAAGTCGACCACACCCGCGCGGTTCAGGCGCTCGGGCGGCAGCGCCTGGGGATCGGCCCCGGCGATATGCAGCAAGGCCTTGTATAGGTCCTCGGGCGCCGGTTCGGGCCGATCGCGCCAGGCGTCGCAAGGATAGGCATCCAGCAGGGCGACCACGCCGATCGCCTGGCCGCGCGCCTGCAGTTCGGCCGCCACGGCGTGTGCGAGTATGCCGCCCACCGACCAGCCGGCCAGATGGTAAGGCCCGGCGCTTTGCAGCGCCTGCACCCGGTCGGCATAGTCGCGCGCCATCTCCGCGAGGCTGGCCGGGGGCGCAGTGCCGTCCAGGGCCAGCGCCGCCGCCTGCAGGCCATGCACGGTGCGCGGCGTGGCCAGGGCCCGGGCCAAGGTCCCATAGCACCACGACAGGCCGCCGGCCGGATGGATGCAGAACAGGGCGGGCCGGCCCTCGGCCTCGCGCAGCGTCACCACCGGGCCGAAGCCCGCCTGCGGCGTGCCCGCCGGCTCGAGCGCCCGCGCCTCCAGGTGCGCGGCCAGCCGCGCCACCGTCGGATACTGAAAGACCGTGCCCAATGAAAGATCCCGTTCCCCGTCGCGCAGCCACAGCGCCAGCCGCGCCGCCAGCAGGGAATGTCCGCCCAGGGCGAAGAAATCGTCGTCGGCGCCTGGTGTCCCCGGCAAGTCGAGGATGGCGCGGAAGCCCTCGGCCACGCGGCGCTCGGCCGCGGTGTGCGGCGGCCGTCCGCCCCGGGGGCGGTCCTGGGCTGGTGCGGGCAGCGCGCGACGGTCGAGCTTGCCGTTGGCCGTGACCGGCAGGCTGGGCAGGACCACCCAGGCCGTGGGCACCATGTAGTCTGGCAGGTGGGCCGCCGCGTGGGCGGCCAGGATGTCCGGATCGGCCTCGTATCCGGATTCTGCCACGACGTAGGCGGCGAGCAGGGCGTGTCCCGGCCGGTCCTCGCGCGCCAGCACGGCGACTTGCGCAACCTCCGGGCGGGCGGCCAGGATCGCCTCGATTTCGCCCAGCTCGATGCGCTGGCCGCGCAGTTTCACCTGATGGTCCAGGCGGCCCAGGTAGGCCACCGCGCCGTCCCTGCGGCGCGTGGCGAGGTCGCCCGTCGCGTACAGGCGGTCGCCGGCTTCCAGGCCCGGCGGGGCGGCGATGAAGCGCTCGGCGGTCAGATCGGGCCGGCCCAGGTAGCCGATGGCCAGTTGCCGTCCGCTGAGGTAGAGCTGCCCCGGGGTGCCGGGCGGCACCGGACGCAGTCGCTCATCGAGCACGTGCAGTCCGGTGTTCCAGACCGGCCAGCCGATGGGGACGGGCCGGCTGTCGTCCGCGGCGTCGGCGGCCCAATACGAGACGTCGACCGCGGCCTCGGTGGGGCCGTACAGATTGTGCAGCCCGGCCTGGATGGTTCGATGGAACCGATCGCGCAGCGCCGCCGGCAGGGCCTCGCCGCTGCAGAACACCAGCCGTGCCCCCAGGCCTTGCGCCGAGGGTTCCTCCAGGATGGCGGCGAGCATCGACGGCACGAAGTGCATCACGGTGATGCGGTGGCTGCGCACCAGGCGGCACAGCCAGGCCGGATCGCGATGCGCGTCGGGCGGCGCCACGACCAGCCGGGCGCCGCTGAGGAAGGGCAGGAACAGTTCCCAGACCGAGACGTCGAAGGTGGCCGGGGTCTTTTGCAGGATGCGGTCCGCCGGGCCGATGGCGTAGTGCGCGCGCATCCACTCGAGGCGGTTGACGATGGCGGCATGCGGGACGATGACGCCCTTGGGCGCGCCCGTCGAACCCGAGGTATAGATGACATAGGCCGGATCCTCCGGGCCGGCGGCCGGCCCCTGCGGCGGGCCCGGCGCCCCGGCGTCCTCGGCCGCGAGCGCGGCCAGCGACAGCGGCCGTGCCGCCAGGCCCTCGCATAGCGCGGCCGGCCCCACCAGGGCGCAGGCCTGCGAGTCCTCCAGGATCCCGCGCAGGCGGGCCGGCGGCTGGCGTGGATCCAGCGGCAGGTACGCGGCGCCGCTGCGCAGGATGGCCAGCAGGCACAGGACCCGCCGGGCCGAGCGCGGCAGGGCCACCGCCACGCGGGCGCCCGGCCCAGCGCCGGCGGCGCGCAGCCGGCGGCCGGCGGCTGCGGTCCAGGCGTCGATGTCCGCATAGGTCCAGGTGCCCTCGGCGTCCTCCAGGCCCACGTGGTCCGGCCGCGCCCGCAATTGCGCCTGGATGCGCGACCAGAGCGTGCCCTCGGGCACGGGATGGGCCGTCCGGTTGGGCGCCAGCGCCCAGCGCTCGTGCTCCCGGGGCGTCAGGGTCGGTGCGTCGGCCAGCCGCGGCGCCCGCAGAGCGGTGCCCAGAAACACCGTCAGGCGCGCCAGATGGGCCCGCGCCTGGGCCGCGGTGTATAGATGCGGATTGGCTTCGACCTCGATGCGCAGGCCGGCGCCGTCCGGCGCGGCGCGAAAACTGAAGGTCAGGTCCTCCACCGGGCCGGTGCACAGCACGGCCTGCGAGGCGTCCAGCCCCGCCGCGGCATAGGGGGCGTCGAAGGGCAGGACATTGAGGATGGGGCCGTGCAGGCGCGGCAGGCCGCCGGGCAGCGCCAGGTCGCGGCGCAAGTGCTCGGCCCGGTAGCGGCTGTGGCGGCGCAGGCCGCGCAGGTCGCGCGCGGCGGCCATCAGCAGGTCGGCCATGGGGGAGGACTCGTCCAGCTCGCAGACCCATGGCACCACATTCATGATGGTGGCCACGGCGCGCGCGCTGCGGCTGCCCAGGCGGCCCATGGCCGGCACGCCCACCACGCAAGCCTCCGGGCCGAGGTGGCGCGCCACATAGGCCGCGCCCAGCGTCGTCAGGATATCCGGCCAGCTGACGTCGGCGGCGATTTCCAGTGCCCGCAGCGCATCCACCAGGTCGGCGGGCGCGGGATGTTCTTCGCGCAGGCACGTGTGGGCGCTCAGGGCGGTGCCCGCGGCCAGGCTGGCGGCGGGCATGCGTCCCGCGCATTGCGCCAGCCAGAATTCGCGTGCGCGGCTGCGCGCCTCGCCGCTGCGCCACGCCTGGTCCTCGGCCCAGACCGGGGCGAGCGGCGCCAGCGCAGGCTCCGCTGCCGCGCCGTCCGGCGTGTCGTACAGGCGCATCGCGCGTCCCTCGATCAGGGCCATGCCGTAGCCGTCCGCGGCGAGGTGATGGACGCGCTGGTACCACAAGGCCAGCGCGGGGCCGCACAGGAACAGGACCTGGCGCGCCAGCGGTTCGGCGACGGGGTCGACCGGCCGCGCCAGGTCGGCGCGTATCCAGGCCCAGGCGTGTTCCTCGGCCTGGGGATCCGCGCGCAGGTCGCGGACCTCCAGGCGCGGCGTTCGGGCGGGATCCAGGGCCTGGACGGGGCCGTCGGGCCGGTCCTCGAAACGCAGCGACAGGGCTTGCGCCTCGTCCAGGGCCTGGTTCACGGCCTGCACGAAGCGCGGCACGTCCAGCGCGCTGCGCAGTGTCGTGCAGTGCGCCGGATTGAAGATCGGATTGGCGGGGTCCAGGCGCTGGGCGTACCACAGGCCTTCCTGGGCCTCGGTCAGCGGCGCCCAGGACAGCGCCCGCGTTGCGGCCGCGGGTTCGGGAGGGATCATGCCGCCTGGCCCGAGGCTCGTGCGGCGATGGACCACCAGTGCGCCAGGGTGGCCTCGGCCGCCAGGTCCGCAAAGTCCAGGTTGGCGCCGGCCTCGCGCCAGCCCGAGGCCAGTTTCATGATGCGCATGGAGTCCAGCCCGAGGTCCATGAGATTGTCATCGTCACGGATGTCCTGCGGGTCTTCGTGCAGCATGCGGGCGACGTCCGCGCGCATGCGCTCCAGGGTCAGCGGGCTCGTGTCGGACATGGTCAGTTTCCTTGTGCGTCTTGTTGCGCCAGCAGTTGGGCCCGCAGGTCGGCGCGCAGCGCCTTGCGGCTGATCTTGAGTGCGGCGGTCGAGGCGAAGCGCTCGACGAACACGATCTGGTCGGGCACCTTGAAGTCGGCCACGCCGCGCCCCCGGATCCATTGCTTCAGTTCGACCGGGCGCGGCTTGCCGTCCTTGGGAATGATGAAGGCGCAGCTGCGCTCGCCCAGGTATTCGTCGGGCACCGAGACCACCGCGGCGTCGAAGACCTGGGGGTGCGACAGCAAGTGATCCTCGATTTCCTCGGCCGAAATCTTCTCGCCGGCGCGGTTGATGTGGTCGCCCGCGCGGCCCTGGACCTCGAGGTAGCCTTCGGGGGTCATGCGCACCACGTCGCCGGTGCGGTAATAGCCGTCCTCGGTGAACGAGCGCGCGTTGGCGGACGGATTGTCATGGTAGGCGCGGATCGTGTAGGGGCCGCGCGTGAGCAGGTGCCCGGCTTGGCCCGGTTCGACCGGCCGGCCCTCGTCGTCCAGGATCAGGATCTCGTCGGCCGGGCTGATCGGCCGGCCCTGCGTGTGGATGATGATCTCGTCGGGGTCGTCCAGACGCGTGTAGTTGACCAGCCCCTCGGCCATGCCGAACACCTGCTGCAGCGTCGCGCCCAGGACCGGACGCACGCGCCGCGCCACCTCGGCCGAGAGCTTGGCTCCGCCCACCTGGATGGTCCGCAGGCTGCCCAGGTCCTGGCGCGCCTTGGGCGCCAGGTCGAGCCACTGCAGCAGCAGCGGGGGCACCAGGCTGGTGACGGTCACGCTTTCGCGCTCGATCAGCGCAAAGGCCGTCTCCGGGTCGGGCGCGGGGCTGAGCACGACCCGGCCGCCGGCGTACAGCGTCCCCAGGAATCCGGGCGAGCTCATGGGGAAATTGTGTGCGATCGGCAGCGCGCCGAGGAACACCGAGTCCGGGCCCAGGCCGCAGATCCGCGCCGATTCGCGCAGCGTGTAGATATAGTCGTCGTGCGTGCGCGGGATCAGCTTGGACAGGCCCGTGCTGCCGCCCGAAATCTGCAGGAAGGCGACGTCGGAGCCTTGCGAGACGGTGGCCGGCAATGCGGCGCCGTCGGTTGCGTACAGGGTGTCCAGCGCGGCGAATTCCTCGGCCTCGCCGGATATCCAGACGTGCTCGACCCATGGGCAACGTCCGCGCAGCTCGCGCGCCAGCGTGCGGTAGTCGAAGCCCGCGTGCGTGGCGGCGCCCACGTAGGCGCGCGCGCCCGAGCCCTTGGCGAAATGCTCGATTTCCGTGATGCGGTGGGCGGGCAGGGCATACACCGGGATCAGCCCGGCACGAAACAGCCCCATGACCACGCCGATGAAGTCCGGGATGTTCGGCAGGTGCACCAGGACGCGGTCGCCGCGTTGCAGGCCGGCTTGCAGAAAGCCGGCCGCCAGGGCGGATGCCCGGCGGTCCAGCTCGGCATAGCTCCAGCGCTGGTCGCCGCCGACGACCGCGATCCGGTCCGGATGCGCGGTGGCGCGCTCGCGCAGCCAGGCGCCGAAGGTCTCGTTGCGCCAGTAGCCGGCGGCGCGGTAGCGCTCGGCGAACTCGGCGGGCCAGACCTGTTGCGGAAGAGGGTTTGAATTGATTGTGCTCATGATAATGAGAATGATTATAATCCAAGAGTATAGGAAATTTCCCTGATATCGGTCCAGCCGGGACCGGGTTCAGCTTCCGTTCAGGCCCGTATTCCGGGGCTCTCCGGGATCGATCGGATCGAGCGCCAGCGCGATGGCGCGTCGGGCGGAGGCGGACAAGGCGTCGCCGTGGCCCACGTCCTCCAGCAGTTCCAGCCGGCAATCCAGCATGGGGATGCCCGCCAGGCGGGCAGCCAGCGCACGCAAGGCCGGCAGAGTCGGCACGCCGCCGCGGCGGGCGTGCGGCGCGGCGGGATCGCGGGGCTGTGTGTGCCAGCGTTCCAGCGTGCCCGCCATCAGCGTCAGGCGCAGCGGACGCGGTGGGGGCGCGTCCCGCAGGCCGTCGAGCACGTCCGCGGCCAGGCCGTCGCGCCACCACAGCGAGGGGCTGGCGCAGATCGTATGGTTGAAGGCTCCCGGCCGTGTCGCCAGGGCGTACAGGGCGCACAGGCCGCCGTAGGAATGGCCGTACAGGGCCAGGCGCCGGCCGTCGATCGCAGCCTGCGTGCGCGCCCAATCCATCATCGGGCCCAACAAGGCGTCCAGGAAGGCGTCGGCGCCGCCGCATTGCCAGCGGGGCACGCGCGGGTCGGGCCAGCGGCCGCCGCTCGGGGCCGGCGGCGTGTAGTCCAGGGCGCGGCGGGCCAAGGCGTGTTCCTCGTTCGCATCATGGCCGGGGATCAGCACGGCGCAGTGCGCCAGGGCGCCGGGCGCCGGGCGCGGCGGCCAGACCCAATCGCCGTCCAGCAGCACCAGCAAGGGCCAGCCGGCTGGCGGCGCCATGCCGGCCGGGACGTGCAGGCGCAGGCGCCGCGCCGGCTGCGCGCCGGCGGGATACGCGGGCAGCTCGGTTTCCCGGATGGTCATGGCGCCGGGCGCAGGCCGGCCGTGGTGTTGCGTTCCACGGTATCAGGGCTCGAGATTCACCAGATAGGTGCCCTCGAGCGGCACGGCAAGGAAGCGGGTGTTGATCGCCTCCAGCGTCGCGGCCGGGTCGATGTCGGCGAAACGCTCAGGATGGATCCAGTGCGCCAGCGCCTCGATGAACACCACGTGCAGCGGCGAGTCGTTGAAGGCATGCCAGATGCCATGGCTGTTGCCCGAGCGCACCGCGGGCAGGGCGTCGAGGTGATTGCCCTCGATCACGCGCCACAGGCTGGCGCGCGCATCGGCCGGGTCCACGCCAGCCCCGATGGCCAGGCCCTTGGCGGCGTCCGAGCCGGTGCCCGTCGCCACATAGACCTGCGGCGCGCGCGAATTGATGTATTCGAAATTCAGCTTGCCGGTCGCGGTCTTCAGCACGTCGGCGCCGATGTTGTGGCCCCCCGCGTAGCGGACCATTTCATTGAAGGTTCCCACTCCCGGCGAGTTGCAGCAGTCGGTGATGCCCGCGTGGGCGTGGACGAAGACCGGTGGGCGGTCCGCGTCGGCCAGGCCCTCCAGCCGTTTCGCGATGGCCGCCAGGTGCGCCTCGTAAAAGCGGATGAACGCCTCCGCCCGGTCCGCGTGGCCGATGGCCGCGCCCAGCGCCCGCAGGCTGGGGACGGTGTTCTCCATGGGCCGGATGAAGAAATCGATCACGATCACCGGGACGCCGGCTGCTTCCAGCCGGCCGATCAGTGGGGATTCGCCGGCCGGTTGGCCCGGCGCCAGGCCGGCGAACGATGCGGTCATGACCACCAGGTCGGGGCGCAGCCCCAGCGTGCCTTCTACCGAAAACGTGTCCGGCCGGTGGCGTCCCACGACCGGGACCCCGGCCAGACTGGGAAAGCGCTGGAGCGCGACCTGGTAGTCCGGCGCGAAAGAGGTCTTGAACTCGTCGGACCAGCCCGCCAGGATCGCCGCCGGATCCGGCGTCAGCAGCGACAGCACCTGGAAATGCCGTGCCTGGGCGAGGACCACCCGCTGTGCGGGCCCCGGCAGCGTGACCTGCCGCCCGAGGATGTCGGTGACCTGGATGGGTGCCGCCAGGGCCGGCCGCGGGGCCAGCGCTGCCAGGCCGGCCAGCAGCGCGGACAGCATCAGCGCCGCGAATGCGGCGCGCAGGCGCGCCGCGCCCGGTCTGGTCCGCGGGGAGGATCCGATGGCTGCGGCGGGGCGGGCGGTCGAGGGGTAGAGTCGCATGGGCTGTGCCGGGTGGTCGATGGAGGGTTCGGGGAGGGGCGGCTCAGGACGCGGGCGCGCACAGCCCGTCGATGAGGATGTGCGCCAGTCCGCGCGAGCAGGTCTCGACCCGGGCCGAGACCTCGTAGACTTGGGCCAGCGACTCGGCGGTGATGACCTCGTCCGGCCGGCCGTGGCCCGCGAGCTCGCCCGCGCGGATCAGCAGGGCCTCGTCGCTGCGCTGCAGGGCGATGTTCAGGTCGTGCAGCACGATCAGCGTGGTCAGGCCGTGGTCTCGCGTTTCCTGGGTCAGCAGATCCATCACGTGGCATTGGTAGTTCAGGTCCAGGGCCGAGAGCGGTTCGTCGAGCAGCAGCAGCCGCGGCTTGCGAATCAAGGCCTGCGCCAGGCCCACCAACTGCTTCTGCCCGCCCGAGAGCTGGTCCAGGTAATGCATGGCCAGGTGCTCGATGCCGAGGCGACCGAGGACCTCCAGGATGCGCTGCGGGTCGACGGCCTGGGCCTGCGGGTCCAGGTCCGAGGCGCGCGCGGCCACCATGACGGATTCGAACACCCGCAGGTGGACGGCCGCCGGCAGGGACTGCGGCAGGTAGACCACGTGCTGCGCCCGGCGCTCGAAGGTGAGGCGCGTCAGGTCCTGCCCGTCCAGCATGACCTGGCCGTGCGAGGCCTTCAGCAGGCCGGCCATGGCCTTGAGCAGCGTCGATTTGCCGCTGCCGTTGGGGCCCAGCAGCGACACCACCCGGCCGGGCATCAGCGGGCCGGCCGACAACTGGTGGATGATGGGGCGGCGGCCGTAGGCCACCGACAGGTCCTGGATCTGCAGCATGGCCCTACCTCATCTGCCGGCGCAGCACCACCGCCAGGAAGAACGGCACGCCCACCAGCGAGGTCACGATGCCGACCGGGATGATGATGCCGGGCACGATGTTTTTCGAGGCGATCGAGGCCAGCGACAGGATGGTGCCGCCCACCAGGGCGCTGCCCGGCAGGTAGAAGCGATGGTCCTCGCCGAACAGGCGGCGGGCGATGTGCGGCGCGATCAGGCCGATGAAGCCGATCGTGCCGACGAAGGACACCGCCAGCGCCGCCAGCAGGCTGATGCGCACCAGGGCCGTCAGGCGCAGGCGCGGCACGTCGATGCCGAAACTGGCGGCCCGGTCCTCGCCCAGGCGCAGCGCCGTGAGCTTCCAGGTGTCGCGCAGCGACAGCGGCAGCAGGATGGCGAAGGCCAGCAGCATGATGCCGACTTTGGGCCAGGACGAGCGCGCCAGGCTGCCCATGGTCCAGAACACCAGGCCCTGCAGGGCCTCGGCGCTGGCGACGAACTGCACCAGGGACACGGCCGCGTTGAACGAGAACACCAGCGCGATGCCGAACAGCACCAGTCCCGCCGTGCTCATCGAGCCCCAGCGCGCCACCGCGTCCAGCAGCAGGGCGGACACCAGGGCGAAGACAAAGGCGTTGGCGGCGATCGACCAGGATTGCGGCACGCCCGGCAGCGACAGCCCCAGGACGATGGCCAGCGAGGCGCCGAAGGCGGCCGCCGAGGAAATCCCCAGCGTGAAGGGGCTGGCCAGCGGATTGTTCAGGATGGTCTGCATCTCGGCGCCGGCCAGGCCCAGGGCCAGCCCGACGGCGACGGCCATCAGCGCATACGGCAGGCGGATGTCCCAGACGATCACGCGCGTGGTCGGGTCGGCCTGCGCCGGATGGAACAGCGCGTGACTGAGTTCGGCCCAGCCCAGGCCTGCGGGGCCCAGCATGAAATCCGCCAGGATGGACAGCAGGATCACGGCCATCAGCGCCCCCACCAGCAGCCAGCGGCGGCGCAGCATGTGCCGATAGTGGACCAGGGCGGGGGCAGCGGGCGTCAGGGAGGATTCCATGCCTAGGGAAGGACCGGGCCGCGTGCGGGCGCGCGCTTGAAACCCGAAAAGAATGAGAACCGTTTACAGCACGGAAAGTATAGTGGATCATGAGGTGCTTCGTCCCGGCCCCCGTCCATGATCACCTCGAGTCCTTCCTTCGCCCTGGCCCTGGCCGATGGCCGCGCCTGCGCCGTGCGGATCGCCGTGCCGCCCGGGCCCGCGCCGGCGGCCGGCTGGCCGGTGGCCTATGTATTGGATGCGCATCAGTTCGACCTCATGCGCGCCGACCCCTCCGGCCTGCCGGGGCTGCTGGTGGGCCTCGCCCCGGGCGAACCCGCGGACCGGGTGTGGGACTACACGCCCCGGCGGCACGACCGCCCCTCGCCGCCGCCCGGCAATGCGGGCCACGCCGGCCGCTGGCTGCGCACCCTGGATCGCGTGAACGCGCGCGTGGCCGCCGACCACCCCCTCGACGGCCGGCGCCGGGTCTTTTGCGGCCACTCCCTGGGCGCCCTGTTCGGGCTGTACGTCCTGACGCATCGGCCCGGCGCCTTTGACGGCTACGTCCTCTCCAGCCCCTCGGTATGGTGGGGAAATCGCCATGCCTTGCGCCTGCTGCGCCGGCGGCGGGCCTGGCTGTGCGTGCGCGGCCTGCCGGCACTGGGCATCCAGCTGACGGTGGGCGAGCACGAGCAGGGGCTGGGCCCGGACGACGCGGATGCGGACCCCGATGAGCAGGCGCGGCGCCTGGCCATGCGGCAGGCGCGCGGCATGGTGGACGGCATGCACGCGCTGGCGGCGGAATTCGCGCGCTGCCCCGGCCTGCGCCTGCGCAGCGCCGTCCTGCCGGGCCGCAGCCACCGGACGGCGCCGCGCGACGCCCTGATGCCGGGCTGGCACTGGCTGCTGCAGGGCCTGCGCGACTGACGGCGGACGCGTCCTCAGTTCGCGTAGGCCGCCGTGTCGGAACCCACATCCTCCAGGGGATACAGCGGCCGCGCCCGCTGCTTGAAGGGGAACAGCCGCCAGTCGGCGCTGGTGGCCCCGGGGCTGTCGCACTCGACCAGTCCGGCCGAGATCGGCACGAACACCGGCCGGCAGTACATGCGCGACTTCAGCAGCAGGAACCGCGCCTGGCGCGGATCCTGGTCCAGGCTCTCGAAGACGCCGAGGTCCCAGGGTTCGTGCGTGCGTTCGGTCAGCACCAGGCGCGCCGCGCCGACGTCCAGCACGGCGCTGCGTCCCATGCAGACGCGCTGGCCGGTGTAGGTGGGGCCGGTGATGGTGTACCAGCCGTCGCTCACCGCCAGCACGGTGCCCTGCAAGGTCACGGGCTGCGCGTCGCGTCCCAGGTGGGCCAGGGATTGTTTGTTGCCCACAGGCAGCGAGACAGCCGCGCCCACGCCGGCCGCATGCAATTCGGCGACCGCCCCCGGGTCGCAGTACAGCCCCGCCAGGATGCCGTCCAGCCCCCGCTCCAGCGCGGCCGACAGCACGTCCATGGTGTCGCAGGTGCCGCCCGACATGCAGTTGTCGCCGTGGTCCAGCAGCAGCACCGGGCGGTCCGCGGTGCGCGCCATGGCCTGGGCGCGCGCCAGGGATCGCTCCAACGGCTCGCGCTCGTAGCGGAACCCCTCGCGCGCGTCCCAGATCCTTTCGGCCAGATCCTGCGCCGCGCGCTGCGCCGCCTCGCGATCGCCGTCCGCCACGGCCACCACGCTCAGGCAGGGGTGGGGGATGTCCGCCAGGCCGAATCCGGCCAGCACCGAGACGGCCAGCAGGCCGCCGGCCTCGGCGGCGCGCGCGGCCTCGACCGCGTCGCGCATGGCGGGCGAGTCCGTCGCGCTGCACAGCGTGTGGCTGAGCAGCGGCAGCCGCCGCCAAGCCAGGACCGGGCGCTTGCGCCCGGCCAGCATGTCGAACAGCAGCCGCCCGGCGTGCTCGCCGGTTTCGTACATGTCGATGTGCGGATAGGTCTTGAAGCTGACGATCACGTCGGCGTTGTCGATCATCTTTTGCGTGACGTTGCCGTGCAGGTCCAGCGCCACCGCGATGGGCACGCCGGGCAGGCAGGCGCGCAGGCGTTCCAGGAGGTCGCCCTCGCCGTCCGGGGTGGTCTCGGCCACCATGGCGCCGTGCAGGTCCAGCAGCAGGGCGCCGCAGCCGGGCGCGGCGGCGACGATGTGGTCGCAGATGTGCTGGTAGGCGCCCCCGTCCACCGGGCCGCTGGGATAGGCGGAGGCATCGATGGGGGTGACCATCTCGGCGCCGTGCCGCCGCGCCAGGTCGATGAAGGCCGCCATCGCGGTGCGCTTGCCCAGGTTCGCCGCCAGAGCCTCGGCGCCGTAGACCGGCCCTTGCGGGCCGAAGGCGGACAGGGGCGTGGGCACGGGCGAGAACGTATTGGTCTCGTGATTCATGCGGGCAATCAGGACTTTCATGCGGCATCCCCCTCGATGGCGCCCACGCCGGCCACGCGCAGCATGGCCTGCAGCAGCACATTGCAGCCGGCCTCCAGGTGGTCGGGCCGGGCGTCCTCGACCTCGTTGTGGCTGATGCCGTCCTTGCACGGCACGAAGATCATGGCGGTGGGCGCCACGCGCGCCAGGTACACGGCATCGTGCCCCGCGCCGCTGACGACCGGCATGACGCTGTAGGACAGGCGTCCGGCGAATTCGTCCACCAGGCCGACCAGTTCGGGATCGAAGGCCTGCGGCGGAAAATACACGACCGGCTCCAGCGACACGCTCAGCCCGCCGCCGTCCTCCAGTGCGCTGCAGGCTTGCGCCAGCGCCCGGTCCATGGCGTCCAGGACCGGGTCATCGGCGGCGCGCAGGTCCACCGTCAGGCGCACGCGGCCGGGGATGACATTGCGCGAATTGGGAAAACTATCGATCCAGCCGACGGTGCCGCGGCCGTGCGGCGCATGCCGCAGGGCGATGGCGTTGACCGACTCGATGAGACGTGCGGCCGCCAGCAGGGCGTCCCGGCGCATCTCCATGGGCGTGGGCCCGGCGTGGGCTTCCTGGCCCTGGATCGTCACGTCGTACCAGCGCTGGCCCAGCGCGCCTTGCACGGCGCCGATCACCGTATCGTGGGCTTCCAGGACCGGGCCTTGTTCGATGTGCGCCTCGAAATAGGCGCGCACCCGCACGGGGTCGTCGGGTTGATGGCCGGCATAGCCGATGCGCGCCAGGGCCTCGGCCACCGAGACGCCCTCGCGGTCGCGCTGCGCCAGGGCATGCTCGAGCGTGAAGGCGCCCGCAAAGACGCCGGAGCCCATCATGACGGGCACGAAGCGCGAGCCCTCCTCATTGGTCCAGGCCACGACCTCGACCGGCGCCTCGGTACGGATGCCGTGGTCGCGCAGCGTGCGCAGGACCTCGATGCCCGCCAGCACGCCGTAGTTGCCGTCGAACTTGCCGCCGGTCGGCTGGGTGTCGATGTGGCTGCCCGCCATGACGGCCGGCAGGTCGTCGCGGGTGCCGGCGCGGCGCATGAACAGATTGCCGATGGCGTCGACGCGGACCTCGCAGCCCAGCTCCAGCGCCCATTCGCGGACCAGGTCGCGGCCCTGGCCGTCCAGGTCCGTCAGGGCCAGGCGGCAGACCCCGCCCTTGTCGGTCGCGCCGATGCGGGCCAGGCGCATCAGTGAATCCCACAGGCGTCCGCCGTCGATGCGCAGTCCCGAGACATCCAGTCCCGAATGTCCATTCGCTATTGCAGTCATACGTTTACTCCCAGGTAGCGGTCCTTGACCGCATGGTCGGCCCGGAATTCCTCGTTCGAGCCCGAATAGACAATCTGGCCTTGCTCGAGGATGAAGTGGCGGTCGGCGAGCTGGGTGCAGACCTCGAGGTTCTGCTCGACCAGCAGGATCGAGACGCCTGCCTGCCGGATCTGCCCGATTTGCGCCACGATCTCCTCGACGATGACCGGCGCCAGGCCTTCGACCGGCTCGTCGAGCATCAGCAGGCGCGGGTGGTTCATCAGCGCGCGTCCGATCGCCAGCATTTGCTGTTCGCCGCCCGAGAGCTGGCCGCCGCCGTTGCCGCGGCGTTCCTTCAGGCGCGGAAAGATGCGGTAGACGTCCTCCAGCTGCCAGGGCGAATCGCGCCGCAGGCCGAGGTTGAGGTTCTCTTCGACGCTCAGTAGCTTGAAGATGCCGCGGTTCTCGGGCACCAGGCAGATCCCCCGTCCCGCCACGCGGTGCGCCGGCAGGCCGGCGATGTCCTCGCCGCGGAAGGTGATGGTGCCCGGGCGCGGCGCGATCAGGCCGGCGATGGTCTTGAGCGTGGTCGACTTGCCGGCGCCGTTGCGGCCCAGCAGGGTGACCACGCCGCCCTCGGGGACCTCCAGCGAGACGCCCTGCAGGATGTGGCTCTTGCCGTAGTAGCTGTGGATTTCCTTGACGGACAGGCTCATGCCGCGCCTCCGGTGATCATGTTGCCCAGGTAGGCGGTGCGCACTCGCGCGTCATTGCGGATGTCCTCGGGCTTGCCCTCGACCAGCACCCGGCCCTGCTGCATGACCGTGATCGTGTCCGAGATGTCCATGACGATGCCCATGTTGTGTTCGATCAGCACGACCGTGTGGTCGCCGCGCAGGCCATGGATCAGGGCCTTCATGCCGCCGATGTCGTCGACGCCCATGCCCGAGGTCGGCTCGTCCAGGAAGATCGCCTTGGGCCGCGCGGCCAGCGCCATCCCGACCTCGAGGCGGCGCTGCTGGCCGTGCGACAGCGTGCCTGCCGGCAGGCCGCCCACGCGGGTGAGGCCCATGCGCTCCAGGATCTCGTCGACGAGCTCGCGGCGCGCGCGCGGGCCCGTGGGCGGCAGCCAGCCGTCCGCCGCCGCCAGCCGGTGCACGCCCTGCACCGCCAGCCGCAGGTTCTCGCGCACGTCCAGCGAGGGAAACAGGCTGGTGACCTGGAACGAGCGCGCGATCCCATGGCGCACGCGCTGGTGGTCGGCCAGCGCCGTGACGTCCACGCCGTCGAACTCGATGGTGCCGGCGGTCGCCGGCAGGGTGCCCGTCAGGGTATGGAACAGCGTGGTCTTGCCGGCGCCGTTGGGGCCGATGACCGAATGGATGGTGTTGGGCGCAACCGAGAGGTTCACGTCCTGCACGGCGGTGAACTTGCCGAAGCGCTTGACGATGCCCTGCGCGCGCAGGATCGGACGGACTGGCGTGGCGGTCATGGGCGCTGCTCCGGTTGGGTGGCGTCGGGCGCTGCGCCGCGGCGGCCGCGCAGCAGGCGCCAGAGGCTTTCCAGCACGCCCCACAGGCCGCGCTGCATGTACAGGCTGACCAGCATGAGCAGCACGCCCAGCAGCAACAGCCAGCGCGGCCAGATGAACGAGAGCCAGTCCGCCGACAGCACATAGAATCCCGCGCCCAGCAGCGAGGCGAACAGATTGGAGGTGCCGCCGATGATGGTCATGACCAGGATCATTTCGCTGCTGTGGTATTCGATGCTGGACAGCGGCGCGATGCCGGCCATCATCGCCAGCAGTCCGCCGGCCAGCGCCGTGACGCCGCCGGACAAGGCAAAGACGGCCAGCTTCAGCCCGTGCACGTCATAGCCCACGGCGGCCGCGCGCGCCTCGTTGTCGCGGATGGCCAGCAGGGTGCGGCCGAACACCGAGGTCGTGACCCGCTGCAGCAGCCAGAACGCCACCAGGAAACACAGCGCCACGAAGCGGTAGAACTGCCAGGGCGATTCCAGCGACAGCAATTCCACCCCCAGGATCGACAGCGGCGGGCGCGGCACGCCCAGCAGGCCATTGTCGCCGCCGGTCAGATCGGTCATGGTGTAGGCCAGAAAGTAGAACATCTGCGCCATCGCCAGCGTCAGCAGGGCGAAATACACGTTGCGCTGCCGGATGGCGAGCCAGCCCACCAAGACCGCGCTGACCACCCCGGCCAGGACCGTCAGCGGTAGCGCCGCGGCCAGCGGCAGGTCCAGGCGCACCAGCAGATTGCCCAGCGTGTAGCTGCCCACGCCGAAGAAGATCCCCTGGCCGAACGAGAGCAGGCCGGTGAAGCCCAGCAGCAGGTTGCAGCCCAGCACGGCCAGCGCATAGATCAGCACTTCCGAGGCCAGCGATCCCGAGTCGATGAGCAGGGGCATGGCCAGCACGACGGCCAGGGCCATCAGCCATTGGTGATTGTCCTTGATCGCCTGCATCATCCTCTCCCGAGCAGTCCGTGCGGACGCAGCAGCAGCACCGCGCCCATGGCCACGTAGATCATGAGTTGCGCGCCTTGCGGCCAGAGCGTGCTCATCAGGCTTTGCACGATGCCGATCAGCAGGCCGCCCACCAGGGCGCCCGAGAACCGGCCCATGCCGCCCACCACCACGACGACGAAGGCAATGCCCAGGGCCTCCAGGCCCATGAACGGCTCGGCCCCGCGGATCGGTGCGGCCAGTACGCCGGCCAGCGCGGCGGTGGCCACGCCCAACCCGAAGGTCAGGCTGAAGATCTGCGTCACGTTGAGGCCGAGCAGCGAGACCATGTCGGTGGATTCGCTGCCCGCGCGCACCGCGCTGCCCAGCCGGGTGCCTTCCAGCAGCCACCACAGTCCGGCGGCGATCACCGCGGTGAACAGGATCACGAACAGCCGGTACTTGGGATAGATGAAGGCGCCCCACATGACCACGCCCTTCAGGACGTCGGGCGGGGCCACGTTCTCGCCGATCGGGCCCCAGACCATGATCACGCCTTCCTGGATGATCAGGGCCAGGCCGACGGTCAGCAGGATGTGGAATTCATGCGCCTTGTCGTAGACGTGGCGCAGCACGGCGCGCTCCAGGGCCCAGCCCACGAAGCCCACCGCCAGCGGCACGATGGCCAGCGCCAGCCAGAAGTCCAGGCCCCATTCGATGGCCTGGTAGCAGAAATAGGCGCCCAGCAGGTAGAACGCGCCGTGGGCGAAGTTGACGAATCGCAGCAGGCCAAAAATGATCGACATCCCCACCGCCAGCAGGAAGTAGAGCATGCCGATGCCGATGCCGTTGACGACTTGCAGCAGATAGACGTTCATGAGGACCTTTGTCCGACGGGACGCAAGAGGCGGGCGGGGCGCGGTCGGGCCCCCGCCGGCCGGTTGAGGCCGCCGCGCGGATGCAGGCGCCCGCGCGCGGCGATGTCGAACTAGAGCTTGCAGCCCGCCTGTTCGGGCGACAGGAAGGACTGGCCGCTGCTGATGATGTCGGCGTAGTCGTCCTTGTCCTTCATGGCGGATTTGGCCTTGGCCTTGAGCAGGTAGTAGTTCTTGAGCACCTGGTGGTCCGCGGCGCGGATGGTCTCGGACCCGGTCAGGCCCTCGTACTGCATGCCTTCCATGGCTTTGATGACCTGCGCGGGATCCGCGCTGCCCGCCTTGGCGATGGCGTCCAGCATGATGCGGGTGCAGGTGTACGAGCCCGCCAGGCTGTAGTTGGGGTTGTAGCCGAGCTTGTCGCCGCACAGCTTGACCAGGGCGGCGTTCGCCGGGCTGTCGATGCCGTGCCAGTACTGTGCGCCGAAATAGACGCCCTCGCAGGTGTCGGCGCCCAGGCCCTCGAATTGCTCCAGGCCCGAGGCCCAGGCCACCAGGATGACCATGTTCTGCTTCATGCCGAAGCTGACCGCCTGGCGCAGCGTATCGGAGGATTGCGAGCCGAAATTCAGCAGCAGCAGCACGTCGGGCTTGGCCGCCATGGCATTGGTCAGGTAGCCGCTGAATTCTTTTTCGGTCAGGGAATGGTAGCTGTTGCCGACGTGCTCGAGCCCTTTTTCCTTGAAGATCGCCTTGGCCGCGTCCAGCAGGCCGTCGCCGAACACGTATTGCGGCGTGATGGTGTACCACCGCTTGGCGTCGGGGTGCAGGTCGATCAGCGGGCGCACCGTCTGATTGATGGCGCCGAAGGTGGGCACGGACCAGCGGAACGTGGCGTGGTTGCAGTCCTTGCCGGTGATTTCGTCGGCGCCGGCCGTGGTGATGAACACGCCGCCCAGGCGTTCGATTTCCTTGCCCATGGCCAGGGACTCGGACGACAGGATGCCGCCCGCGAAGAACCGGGCGTTGCGCTGCTGCACCGCCTCCTGCACCTTGCGCACCGCGGTGGCGGGCTTGCCCTCGGTGTCCAGGGCGGTATAGGCGAGCGGTTTGTCCAGGACCTTGCCGTATTCCTCCAGCGCCAGCTTCATGCCGATGTCGGCGAACTTGCCGTTGGCGGCGAACGCGCCGGAAATCGGGACCGGACAGCCGAACTGTATGGCGTCGGTCTGGGCCATGGCGGAGCGCGCCGAAAGCAGGGATCCGGGGAGGGTGCTCAGCGCTGTCAATTTGAGTAGGTCGCGGCGATTCACGTGATGTCTCCTGGCCGCCGGAGGCGGCATGACGATGGATGGGGGCCTTGTCTGCGGTGTTCCGGTCTGTGCCGGCGGCCCTTGAGAGATCATCCTATTTATCATGATAAATAGGATTGTGGGTATAATGAATTTTCGGGATTTTCGTGTCAAGCGAATTCATCTCAGGTGAAACCCGAAGACACCGTTCGCCGCCTGCGCACGGGACGGAAAAGGCCTTGGATGGGGTCGAGGAGCAAGGAATTGTTGAACGTCACACGAGGCAAACAGCGGGCCGTGACGCGCAGCGTGGCGCAACCCAAGCGCAGCGATCTGGTCGCCGAGGAAATCAAGCGCCTCATGACGGCGAAAAACCTGCTGCCCGGCGATCGCCTGCCGCGCGAAACCGAGCTGCAGGAAATGTTCAACGTCAGCAAGAGCACCGTGCGCGAGGCCTTGAAATCCCTGGAGGTCCAGGGCCTGATCCGCGTGACCACCGGACCCAGCGGCGGCGGCATGGCGGTCGAGGTGCCGCTGGACCGGGCGTTCCAGCTCATGCAGAACTATTTGTTCTTCAAGGAAGTCTCGATCGACGACATCTATCAGGCGCGCAAGCTGCTCGAGCCCGAGCTCGCCGCCAGCGCCGTGCCGCACTTGACCGACGCGCAATTCGAGGCGCTGGAGCGCAACATCAAGGAATGCGATCCCCTGCGCGACCCGCAGGCCGACCAGTTCTCGCAGCGCCAGGAGGACATGACCTTTCATGACATCCTGGCCGCCGCCAGCCCCAATCCCTTCCTGCGCTTCATGTGCGAGATGATCAACCAGATGCTGCGCCAGCTGACGGTCTACGACAACCAGATGCCGATGCGCGAACAACAGCATTTCGGCGCCAGCAACGTCGAATACCACCGGCGGCTGCTGGCCGCCGCCCGCGCGCGCGATGCCGATACCGTGCGCACCCTCATGCACGAACACATGCAGGACGCCCAGGCATCGGTGCGGCGCCTGCACGGCCGGCTGCACGGGCGCCTGATCCTCGACTCGGAAATGTCGCGCCGCGCCGTCGCCTCGCGGGCCCGCCGGCTGGCGCGCAAGGCAGAGCGCGACTGAGACCGCCATGGCGGCGCCCCGCCGCATCAGTGATGCTGCTATAGTGTCGTAATAAGCACTTATTCTCATTTGCATTCTCATGATCGGTCGCCCGATGCAGGGCGGCCGTGCGCCGGCATTCCATGGAACCCACAGAACCAGGGCAAGGCGGCCTGGTCGCCAGCCTGACCCATCACTACGACGATCTGGTCGGCTATGTCGGCCGCCAATTCGGCGATTCGGATTCCTGCGCCGCTACGCCTTGGACGGGGCCGAGCCGTTCCTGGTGAATGTCGCGCTCGACGACAAGGGCGCGCGGCTGTTCGGCGCCGACGCCAACAGCGGCCGCCTGGTGGTTTTCGACACCGCGACCGGCCGCATCCTGGCGACCGTACCCGTGGGCGAAAGCGCGCTGGACGTGCTCTACAACCCGGCCCGCGACGAGATCTACCTGAGCAATCGAGGCGCGTCGCGCGCGCACCCGATGGGCACGGGCGCGATCACGATCATCGACGGTACCAGCTACGCGGTAAAGGCCCGCTACGACTTGCCGGCGCACCCGAACAGCCTGGCCTTGTCGGCCGACGGCCAGGTCCTGTTCGCCACGATCAAGGGGCCGCACGACGACAAGCATCCCGCGTATCGGGCCGACGGTATGGAAAGCGTCGTGCGGATCGATCTGCGCGGATGAGCGCGCGGGCGGCCGCGGCGGCGCCCGGCGGCGGGCTCCGCCGCTGGCGCGTGTGCGTCCTGTGGGTCTTGCTGGCGCTGGCGGCGGCCGCCACGGCCGTCTGGGCCGGGCGCCACCAGCGCCTGTTGCGCACCGGTGCCACACCGATCCAGATGGCCGACGCGACGCGGGCGGAGCTGCTGGGCGCCGAGGCCACCGTGCGCCGCATCGAGGCCGACATCCGGCGCACCCAGGCCGCGCTGCAGGGCGACGAGGCGCTGCTGGGCTACAGCCGGATCTATGCGCCGATCGCCGGCACCGTGGTCTCGCTGGAGGCGCGGCCCGGCCAGACCTTGAATGCCACCTACCAGACACCCAAGCTGCTGCGCATCGCCGATCTGTCGGCCATGACCGTGTGGACGCAGGTGTCCGAAGCCGACATCCCGCGCTTGCGCGTGGGCATGGAGGCCGTATTCACGACCCTGGCCCAAGACGGGCGGCAGTGGCGCGGAACGGTGCGGCAGGTGCTGCCTGTGCCGCAGCCCGATCCCGCAGCGGCCGAGGGCGGCACCGCCACGCAGCCCGCGGTCGGTGCCAAGGCCTGGCGAGCCGCGTGGCGGGCGATGGCGCTCAATCGCGTGCGCACCGCCCTGACCCATGACCCTGATGCTGGGGCTGATCGCCGCCGTGTCCCTGCTGGTCGGCGGGATCGGCGTCATGAACGTCATGTTGATGACCGTGCGCGAACGCACGCGCGAGATCGGCATCCGCATGGCGGTCGGCGCGCGCCGGCGCGACATCCGGCGCCAATTCCTCGCCGAAGCCGCCCTGGTGTCCCTGTGCGGCGGTGTGGCAGGCGTGGCGCTGGGCCTGGGCATCGGTTTCGTCCTGCTGGCGGCGGGCGTCGAACTGGTGTTCTCGCTGACCGCCATCCTGGGCGCTTTCGGCTGCGCCGTCGCCACAGGCCTGGTCTCGGGCCTGATGCCGGCGCGCGCGGCCGCGCGCCTGGACCCGGTGGCTGCGTTGAGTGGCTAGAGAGGCGATGCCGGGACGATGCGCCCGGCGCACGGATGCCTGGCCTCGATGCGCATCCATTTCGCAATTTTCTGATCTGTATCAAATGTGAGTTTGATTGTGAGAATCATTATCGTTTATATTCATGAGGATTTTTAATCCCGAATCCATACCGCAACACGAGGAACCCATGATCGTCTTCAAGCCCAAGGGCCGCGCCCTGCCGCCCGTCGGCCTTCTCATCGCCCTGGGCCTCGCCGCCGCCCCCGCCGGCGCCCAATCGCAATCCGCCGGCGACGTGACCCAGCTGGAACGCGTGGTCGTCAAGGCCGAACAGGAACTCAAGCAGACGCCGGGCGCCTCGACCATCACGGCGACCGACATCGAGAAGGCGCCGCCCGCCAACGACGTGTCGGAAATCATCCGCACCATGCCCGGCGTGAACCTCACCGGCAATTCCTCCAGCGGCCAGCGCGGCAATAACCGCCAGATCGACATCCGCGGCATGGGCCCGGAAAACACCCTGATCCTGATCGACGGCAAGCCCGTGTCCTCGCGCGGTTCGGTGCGCTTTGGCTGGCGCGGCGAACGCGACACGCGCGGCGACACCAACTGGGTGCCGCCCGAAATGATCGAGCGCATCGAGGTCCTGCGCGGCCCCGCCGCCGCGCGCTATGGCAATGGCGCGGCCGGCGGCGTGGTCAACATCATCACCAAGCCCGCCGCCGATACCCTCACCGGATCGGTCTCGACCTATCTCAATGCGCCACAGCACAGCGACGAGGGCTCCACCGCGCGCACGACCTTCAGCCTCGCCGGCCCGCTGACGGACAGCCTGGACTTCCGCCTGTACGGCAGCGCGGCGAACTTCCAGGGCGATGCCTACGACATCAACAAGGACCACGCCTCGGCGCGCGGCGGCGCCAACAAGGACACGTTCCCCGCCGGCCGCGAGGGATTCAAGAACCGCGACATCGGCGGCGTGCTGAGCTGGAAGCCCGCGGCCGGCCACAAGATCGACTTCGGCGCGAGCTACGGCCGCGAAGGCAACATCTATGTCGGCGACACGCAGAATACGAACAGCAATGCCGTCGTCAAATCGCAGGTGGGCAACGAAACCAACCGGATCTACCGGCAGGCCTACTCGATCACGCACACCGGCGACTGGAACGCCGATACGCACACCCTCAGCTATCTGCAGTACGAGCAGACCCGCAACACGCGCCTGCTGGAGGGCCTGGCGGGGGGCACGGAGGGCCTCTTCAACGACCCGGCCGCGGCGGGCCTGGGGGGCTACGGGGACATCAACCTGCGCACCCTGACGGCGCACACTGAATTGAACCGGCGCCTGAACTGGGGCGGCGTGGACCAGATGGGCACCCTCGGCCTCGAATGGGTGCGCCAGGACCTGGAGGACAATGCCTCGGACCTGGCCTCGCGCAATACGCCGAACGCCAAGATGCCGAAAGTGCCTTTCGCCTATACGCCCAAGGTTCACGCCAACATCTATTCGCTGTTCGCCGAGGACAATCTGTACATCGGCGACCATTGGACCGTCACGCCGGGCCTGCGCTTCGATCACCACACCCAGCAGGGCAACAACTGGAGCCCCTCGCTGAACCTGTCCTACCTCGTCGATGACCAGTGGACGGTCAAGGCCGGCATCGCGCGGGCCTATAAGGCGGCCAACCTGTATCAGAGCAATGCCGGCTATGCCCTCTACAGCGCGGGCAACGGCTGCTGGGGCAATACCTCCGGCAGCACCACCGGCTGCTTCCTGGTGGGGAACCCGGACCTGAAGGCCGAAACCAGCCTCAACAAGGAACTGGGCCTCGAGTACCGCAGCAGCGGGGGCCTGGGCGCCAGCCTGACCTATTTCCACAACGACTACCGGAACAAGATCGAGGCCGGACGCACGCCCGTGGGCAGCTTCGTCAACAGCATCGGCCTGCCGACCAATGTCTTCCAGTGGGAAAACATCCCGCGCGCCGTCGTCCAGGGCCTGGAAGGCAACCTGACCTGGCCCTTCGCCCGGGACTGGCTGTGGTCGACCAACGCCACCTACATGATCGAGTCCAAGAACAAGGACACCGGCGAACACCTGTCGACCATTCCCGAATATACGGTCAACAGCACCCTGGACTGGTCCGTGACCCCGGCCTGGTCCCTGCGCGCCAAGGCAACCGTCTATGGCGAGCAGGAAGGGCCGAAGTACGACTACTACGGCAATCCATTGACCGGCAGCGCCACGGACAAGATCCCGCCCTACGCGATCTTCGGGCTCAGCACCCAGTACAAGGTCAGCAAGCACCTGCGGGTGACGATGGGCGTGGACAATGTGTTCGACAAGCGCCTGTTTCGCGCGGGGAACGCCATCGGCGTCAATATGGAAACCCCCAACTACATCAACGGCGCCGGCGCCTACACCTACAACCAGCCCGGCCGCACGTTCTTCCTCGAGGCCACGACCTTGTTTTGAGCTGCAGTCGGTCTACGGCGTTCCTCCCCATTGCCTGTCCAGGATCAGATCGCGGGCCAGGCCAAAGAGCGGGGCCTGCGGGTCGACCAGCGCGTCCACGACGTCGATGTGATCCAACCCGGGTGCTAGGTAGTGCCGCGTGCGGGTGCTGATGGCCGATACCATGGCGTGGTAGCGCGCCGTCTGCTGTATGAACCCATCGGTCTCATTGCCGCCGCACACCGCGAGCACCGGCGTGTCGCGCACCGGGGGGTGGCGGATCGGGCTTTCGTGGGCAATGTCCTCGGCGCTGAGGTTCAGCGCGCCGTTGATCGATGTCCGGCGCAGCGGTGCCAGGTCAAACAGACCCGACAGGGGCACGCCGCCCTTGACCAGGTCGGGCGGCAGCCCGGGGGCGTGGCGCGGCCAATCGGTCCCCAGGGCGATGGCCGTCAAGTGGCCGCCCGCTGAATGGCCCATGGCATAGAGCCGGTTTTGATCGATGCACAGTTCGCCGGCATTCTGCCAGAGCCATGCGAACAGGCTGCGAGCCTGGTGGCAGATCGTTGCCATGCCGACATCCGGGCAGAGACTGTAGCCGGCAATGGCGACCGAAATGCCTGCCTGGACGAATGGCCTGGCCACGAAACTGTAGATCGACTTGTCGCCGCGCTGCCAGAATCCGCCGTGCAAATAGACGACGGTCGGGCGGTTGCGGCTGTCGGCCGTCGGAAAGAAATCCAGCGCCTGGCGCGGTGCCGCGCCATAGGCTAGATCGAGGCGGCAGTCCAGGGTTTCGCGCGCCGTCTCGCTGGCGGCGTTCCAGCGCGGCAGCACGACAGGCTCGTAGTCCGGCCTGCGCGGCCGGATGTTGTAGTCGGCCTCGAGCGCAGGATCGGGGTGGCGGTCGTGCATTATTGGATCGTCAGCACTGTCTCGACCAGCGCCTCGCCGCCCGGGATACTCTGTGCCCATTCATCACGGACCGACTGGGTCCCGGCCGCCCAGGCAGCGCGATCCTGCAGGTCGTGGACGGTGCCCAGCCCGTCTTGCGCGACTTCCCGCGCCGCGTCGGCTTCCATGCGGGCGCTGAGCTCGATGCCGTAGTCGGCCGCGTCGCGCGCCGCCGCCACCAGGACTTCCTGCTGCTCGGGGCTGAGGCGGTCAAAGACGGCCTTGCTGACGACATAGCCAATCGGCTGGTACATGTGCGCCGTCCGGATCAGGTGGGGACCGACTTCGTAGAACTTGGCCGAGCGCCAGGCGATCGTGCTGTTGTCAAAGAAATCCACCAGCTTGGTCTGCAGCGCGTTGTAGATCTCGGGCGCGGGGATCGGCGTGGGGTTGGCGCCCAGGGCTTGCCAGGTGCTGGCGTGCATCGGGTTTTGCATGATGCGCATCTTTTTGCCCTTGATGTCGTCCGGCGTCGTGATCGGAAAAGTACTGATCAGGTTGCGGGAACCGTAGGTCGTATAGGCCAGGATCTTGAAGCCATGATTTTCGTAGCGCGAAGCGAAATCCATGATCTCGTCGCTCTTGAGCACCCGCAGCCAGTGATCGCGGTCATTGTAGATAAAGGGCAGTTCAAAGACATCGCCTTCGGGGACCCAGCGGCTGAACACGGCCATCACCATGAGGCCGCCCTCGACCGAGCCCAGCTGGATGCCCTGGGCGACTTCGACTTCCCCGCCCAACTGATTGTTGAAGAAAGGCCGGATCTCCAGGTCGCCTTTGCTGCGCTCGTTGACCAGGTCGGCGAATCGTTGCAGGCCCAGGCCGCCGATATCATCCGCAGGCAGGGAAACCGAGAACTTCAGCGTCGTGGGCTGAGCGGTCGCCGGCCCCGACAGGAACAGCAGGCTGGACACGAGAGACAGTGCGAGGAGGTTCAATGGGTTCTTCATGGAGAGTCCTTGAAAAGGAGAGAGCCAGAGGGGGCAGCACGACCCTTGCGTATTATCGATAAAATTATCAATGATTTGTCGAGGCCTATTTTATCGGAAGGCCAACCCCCCAACATAGGGGTTTACCAGAGGACGTTTTACGCTTGCCGACAGTCTCTGGCTCTGCGTATCATCCAAATGATCAATAATATTATCGATAATATTTCGAGCCCATCATGGGGACGGCGGATACTGTGAAACAACTACATGAAGAAGCGAGCCCGATCGAGGCCGGATCCGGCGGCGGGCTGCTGGTGAATACCGTATTCACCCGGCTGGATCAGGTGGTGCGCTTTTGCGTGGTTGTCTGCATGGTCGCCATCATCGCCAACACCATTGCGGGGGTGTGCGCCCGCTATCTGTTCAACAGCGCATTCCTGTGGACCGAGGAACTGGGCGGCTGGCTGTTCACTTGGCTGATCTTCATCGGTACGGCGGCGTCGCATCGCGGGCGTCGCCACATCGAGATCGATCTGCTCACCGCCCGGCTGCCAAACCCGTTGCGCCTGGCCTTGAAATGCCTTGCCGACATGGTGGTTGTCTTTACCACCTTGTTCCTGCTGGTTTCCAGCCTCAAGCTGATTGAACTGTCCTCTGGCACCTCGGTCGGTCTGCGCCTGCCCAGCGTGATCCAGTATCTCGCGATTCCGGCCACGGCCGTGATCGGCCTGCTGTACCTCTTGCTGCGCGGCTACGAGGAACCACAGCCACGCTGGATGGGCATCTTGTCGGTCCTGGGCGGCGGCCTCGCGTACTGGCTGCTGGTCCATGTGTACACACTGAGCTTCTCGGCATCGAGCCCCAGCCTGTTCATGATGACGGCGTTCGTGATCACACTCGTCATCGGCGTGCCCGTTGCGTTCTGCCTGTTGTTCTCGGTGTTCGTGGCGACGTGGGCCGCGCATCTCCTGCCGCCCGCCGCCGTCGTGATGAACATGGCCGCAGGTGTCAGCAATTCCCTGCTGCTGGCCATTCCCCTGTTCCTGACCGCCGGCTACCTGATGAACTCCAGCGGACTCACGCGCAAGCTGATCGATTTCGCTTTCACGCTCGTCGGGCACATGCGCGGCAGCCTGGCGCAGGTGAATGTCATCACCAGCGCCATGTTCGGCGCGATCTCGGGGTCCTCGGTCGCCGACGCCGCCGGCACGACCAAGATGCTGGTCCCCGAGATGACCGCCCGCGGGTATCCAAAGGCCTGGTCCTGCGCCGTCACCGCCGCGTCCTCGATCCTGTCGAACGTATTTCCGCCTGCGATATCGATGCTGATCTTCGCGTCGGTGGCCAACGTGTCCGTCGGCCGCCTGTTCATTGCGGGCATCATTCCAGGCCTGATGCTCACGGCGGTCATGGTGCTGACCGTGCGCTGGATCGCCATCCGCCGGGGATATGACCTGAAAGGCGAGCGTAGCGACGCCCGCGCGCGCTGGCGCGCCTTCGTGGTGGCGCTGCCCGCGTTCGTCCTGCCGGTCGTGATCATCGGCGGCATCCGCTTCGGGGTCGTGACCCCCACCGAGGCCGGCGGGGTCGCCGCCATTTGGGCGTTGGCCGTGTTCATCCAGAACAACGGCGTCGCGCTCAGGTCCCTGTATCGCGACCTGACCGACTGCGGACTCGACGCGGCGCTGATCGGCCTGCTGATCGCGGCATCGACGCCGTTTGCCTGGGTGCTGATGGGCGAGGGCGTGCCGCAGATGGCGCTGGGGTGGCTGACGCAGTTCACGACCAGCTATGGCCTGCTGATGCTCGTGATCGTGCTCGCCCTGCTGATCCAGGGCACGATCATCGAGATCACGGCGGCGATGCTGATCGCGGTGCCGATGCTGCTGCCGCTGGTCGATGCCATGGGCGTGGACCGCATCCATTTCGGCGTGGTCCTCATCATCACGCTGCTGGTGGGCAGCCTCACGCCGCCCGTCGGCCTGCTGGTGTTCGTGTCCGCCGTCATCGCAAGGGTGGACGTCAAGCAGGTGTTCAGGGAAATCCTGCCATTTATCATCGCCATCCTGCTGGTCGTGGCCGCCTTGATCCTGCTGCCCCCGGAAATCACGATGCTCCTGCCGAGCCGATGAACGAGGCGCGGCGACATGCATGGCTCCGCTCGACCCGGCGTGGCCATCCAGCGCCGTGATTGCATGGCTTTAAGCGGCCGCCTTGCGCGGCCGCCCGCGCGAGGCGGGCGCCACGCGCCGCGAGGCCAGGCGGCCCAGGTGGGCGAGGAATATGCGCTCGCCCAGGGCCCACTGGCCCAGGATGGCGGCCTCGACTTGCGCGCCCTGCCGGGGATCGACGCCCGCTTCGAGCCGCCGGCGATAGGCGGCCTGGCGCGAAAACGGCGTGTTGCCTTCGTTCCAGTAATCCATGTGATCGGACACCGGCAGAGGGTCGGCGCCCAGGCCGATGTGCGCCGCGGCCGAGGACCAGGGCCAGCGCGCCGGCGCGTCCACATAGCCCAGCGCCGCGGGCAGGGATTCCAGCCACACCATGGTCGGCAGCACCCAGCGGCCGGGCTCCAGCAAGGCATTGTGATAGCGGCCCTGGTAGGCCCGGCCGCGCGGCATGCCGGCCCCCATGCGCCGGCCCAGGCCCTGGATCACGCGCGATATGCCGTGCGCGTCGGCGGGCGTGCCCAGCAGGCACAGGCGATCGGGCGTGATGACCCAGGCATGCAGCGCCAGGCCGTGGCGGGCGACCTCCAGGCCCAGCCAGCCGCGCAGGCGTTCCATGTCGGCCGCCGGGGCGGGCTCGGAGGCCTGAGCGAAAGCCCGGGCGAAATACGCCTGGGCCAGTTGCGGGATGCGCGGCGCGTAGAGGCGGGGTAGTCGGGCCATGAATCGTCGGTGTCCCGGGTGAAGATGCGTCGACGGGGGATCGGCCCTATTATAGGAACATGGCATGCAGGGCCCATGCGTCGCGGGTCACACACAGGCAAGGATACGACACTATGCACACCAGCCAGCCGATTTCCTCCACCATTCGCCGGGTCGCGGTTTGCGGCGCCGGCGTCATGGGCGCCCAGATCGCCGCGCATTGCGTCAATGCCGGCGTGCCGGTGGTCCTCTATGACCTTCCCGCGGGCGACGGCGACAAGAACGCCGCCGTCGCCCGCGCCATTCAGCAGCTGCGCAAGCTCAACCCCGCGCCGCTGGCGCGCGACGACCTGGCCGATCTCATCCAGCCGGCGAACTACGACGACGGCCTGGGGCTGCTGGCGGACTGCGACCTGGTGATCGAGGCCATCGCGGAACGCCTCGACTGGAAGCGCGACCTCTACCACAAGATCGCCCCGGCGCTGGGCCCGCACGCCATCATCGCCAGCAACACCTCGGGGCTGTCCATCGCCGCCCTGTCCGAGGCGCTGCCCGAGGCGGTGCGCCACCGGTTCTGCGGGGTGCATTTCTTCAACCCGCCGCGCTACATGCCACTGGTGGAATTGATTCCCACGGAGGCCACCGAACCGGCCTTGCTCGATGCGCTGGAAACCTTCCTGGTGTCGCGCCTGGGCAAGGGCGTGGTTCGCGCCAAGGACACGCCGAACTTCATCGGCAACCGCATCGGCGTGTTCGGCATCCTGTCGGTCTTCCATCACACCCGCGCGTTCGGCCTGCCCTACGAGCTCGTCGACGACCTGACCGGCACCCGCCTGAGCCGTGCCAAATCCGGCACTTTCCGCACGGCCGACGTGGTCGGCCTGGACGTCCTGGCCCACGTCATCGGCACCATGCGCGACCAGTTGCCCGACGATCCCTTCCATGCGCATTTCCAGGTGCCGCCCGTCGTGGCCGCGCTGATCGACAAGGGCGCCCTGGGCCAGAAAACCGGCGCCGGATTTTTTCGCAAGGACGGCAAGACCATCCTGCGGCTGGACCCGGAGGCCGGCGAATACGTGCCCACGGGCCAGGCCGCCGACGAGGCGGTCAAGCAGATCCTCGCCGAACGCGACCCCGCCCGGCGCCTGCAGGCCCTGCATGATTCCGATCATCCGCAGGCGCGATTCGTCTGGGCGGTCCTGCGCGATACCTTCCACTACAGCGCGACGCGCCTGGCCGACATCGCCGACAATGCGCGCCAGCTCGACGAGGCGATGAAATGGGGTTTCGGCCACCGGCAGGGGCCGTTCGAGATCTGGCAGGCCGCGGGTTGGCGCCGGGTCGCCGGCTGGATCGGCGAGGACATCGCCGCCGGCCGGACCCTGTCATCGGAACCGCTGCCCGACTGGGCCACCAGCGGCCCGGTCTGGGACCAGCAGGCCGTGCATACGCCGGCGGGCTCATTCAGCCCGGCAGCCGGCGATTACCGGCCGCGCAGCGCGCTGCCCGTGTACCAGCGCCAGATCGGCGCGCCGCGCCTGGTCGGCGAGGGGCCGGGCTACGCGCCAGGCATCGTGCACGAGGACGATGCGGTGCGCTGCTGGACCTTGCCGGATCCTCACCCCCGCGACGTGCTCATCGTCTCGTTCAAGACGCGGATGCACACCCTCGCGCCCGAGGTCGTACGCGGTGTCGTGCAGGCGCTCGATCGGGCCGAATCCGGCTACAAGGCCCTGGTCATCGGCCAGCTCGAGGATCCGTTCTCGGCCGGCGCCGACCTCAAGGCCATGATGCCGGCCTTCATGGCGGGCGGCGTCCAGGCGATCGAGCCCCTCCAACGTCAGATGCAGGATATGTCCATGCGCCTGCGCTACGCCCGCGTCCCGGTGGTGGCGGCCCTGGCGGGCATGGCCTTGGGCGGCGGCTGCGAACTCGCCGTGCATTGCGCGCGCCGCGTCGCCCACATCGAAACCTACATCGGCCTGGTCGAGGCCGGCCTGGGCCTGGTGCCGGGCGCGGGCGGCATCGCCCACGGCGCGCGCCGCGCCGCGGAGCTCCAGGCCGGCCATGCGCCCGACGTCCCCCTGCAGGCACTGCTCAAGCCCTTCCTCATGGCGGCCGCCACCGCGCAGGTCTCGAAATCCGCGCTGGATGCGCGGCGCATCGGCTACCTGCGCGAGTCCGATCCCATCGTCATGAACCGCCATGAACTGCTGTACGTCGCCGTGCGCGAGGCCGCGAACCTGGCCGAGCAGGGCTGGCATGCGCCGCTGCCGGCCCGCTTTCCCGTGGCGGGGCGCGATGCCTACGCCACCTTCAAGGCGCAGTTGGTCAACATGCGCGTGGGCGGCTTCATCTCGGAACACGACTTCCACGTGGCTGAACGGCTGGCCCACGCCATGTGCGGCGGCGACGTGGACCCGGGCTCGCTGGTCGACGAACACTGGATGCTGGGTCTCGAGCGCGAGGCCTTTCTCGGCCTGCTCGCCAGCCCCAAGACCCAGGAACGCGTCGCCGGCATGCTGCAAACCGGCAAGCCGACCCGCAACTAGGAGACCCCGATGAGCGCATTGCAAACCGCCTACATCGCCGCCGCGATCCGCACGCCGATCGGCAAGGCGCCTCGCGGCATGTATTCGCACACCCGTCCCGACGACCTGCTGGCCACGGCCATCCGCGGCGTCATGGCCCAGGCGCCGGGCCTCGATCCGGCCGCGGTCGAGGACGCCATCATCGGCTGCGCCATTCCGGAGGGGCCGCAGGGCCTGAACGTCGCACGCATCGGGGCGCTGCTCTCGGGCCTGCCCAGCAGCGTGGCGGGCGTGACGGTGAATCGCTTCTGCGCCTCGGGCCTGACGGCGATCGCCATGGCCGCCGACCGCATCCGCGTGGGCGAGGCCGACGTCATCCTGGCCGGCGGCGTGGAATCCATGAGCCTGGTGCCGACCTTGGGGGTCAGCACGTCGTTCAGTCCCGACATCTATCAGGACGAGGACAACATCGGCATCGCCTATGGCATGGGCGCGACGGCCGAGCAGGTCGCCGCGCGCTGGCAAGTCTCGCGCGAGGACCAGGACGCCTTCGCCCTGCGCTCGCATCAGCGGGCGCTGGCCGCCCAGCAGTCCGGCGAGTTCGCCGACGAGATGCTGCCGGTCGAGATCGTGCGCCGCACGCCGAACCTGTCCACCGGCGAGGTGCGCGAGGATCGCCGCACCGTGGCCCTGGACGAGGGCCCGCGTCCCGATACCAGCCTCGAGGCGCTGGCCCGCCTGCGGCCCGCCTTCGCCGCGCGCGGCAGCGTCACCGCCGGCAACAGCTCGCAGACCTCGGACGGCGCCGGCGCGCTGCTGGTCGTGTCCGAGCGCGCCCTGAAAACCCATGGTCTGACCCCGCTGGCGCGCTTTGTGTGCTTTGCCGTCAAGGGCGTGCCGCCCGAGATCATGGGCATCGGCCCCAAGGAGGCCATCCCGGCCGCCCTGAAACAGGCGGGACTGACGCTGGACCAGATGGGCTGGATCGAGCTGAACGAGGCCTTCGCCGCCCAGGCCCTCGCCGTGATCCGCGACCTGGGCCTGAACGAGGCGGTCGTCAATCCCATGGGCGGGGCCATCGCCCTGGGCCATCCGCTGGGCGCCACCGGCGCGATCCGCTCGGCCACCGCCATCCACGCCATGCGCCGCCATGACCTGCAGTACGGCATGGTCACCATGTGCGTGGGCACCGGCATGGGCGCGGCCGGCATCTTCGAACGCTGCTGAGGCCGCCCATGACACGCATGCCCGATGTCGCCATGACCGCCGCGGCCCAGGCGCCGTCCCTGACGGAACTTCCGGAATGGGACCGATTCGTCTCGGCGGTGCGGGCCAGCGCCCCGCGCACCGAGGACGTCCTCGACCTGGTCGAGGCGCCGGGGCTGACCGTGGATTTCAGCGGCCAGCGCCATTCCGATGCCCTGGACGCGGCCGGCCGCGCATTGCTGGAGGTCCGTGGATTCGACGAGCAGCGCGCCCGCCTGCTGGCCGGCGAGGCCGTCAACCTCACCGAAGCGCGGCCCGCCTGGCACACCGCCTTGCGCGCGCCCGACGCGCCGGCCGAGGTCCTGGCCGAGCGCGCGCGCATGGACGCCTGGGTGCGCAGCGCCGATGCCGAGCGGCGCTGGCGCAACATCCTGCACATCGGCATCGGCGGCAGCGACTGGGGCGTGCGCCTGGCCGTCTCGGCCTTCGGCTACACCGGCCTGTGGCGCCAGGTGCGCTTCGTCGCCAGCATCGACGGCCATGCGGCCCAGGGCGGGCTGGCCGGGCTGGATCCCCGCGACACCCTCGTCGTGCTGGCCTCCAAGTCCTTCACCACCGCCGAGACCCTGCAAAACGGCGAGCGCGCCCGCGAATGGCTGGCCGCCGCGGGCGTCGACCCCCGCGCGAACTTTGCCGCCATCACCGCCATCCCCGAGCGCGCCGTCGCCTGGGGCGTGCCCGAAGGCAACGTCTTTCGCCTGTGGGACTGGGTCGGCGGGCGGTTTTCCCTGTGGTCCGCCGTCAGCCTGACCACCGCGTTGGCGGTCAGCGCCGACGTGCTGGCGGGCATGCGGGCGGGCGCCGCCGCCATGGACCAGCATTTCGCCGAGGCGCCGATCGAGGCCAATGCGCCGGTGCGCATGGCGCTGGCCGGGGTCGTCAACCGCAGCGTGCTGGGGCACGGTTCGCTGAACATCGCCCCCTACGATTCGCGCCTCGCCCAACTCGTCCCCTACGTCCAGCAGCTCGACATGGAGTCCCTGGGCAAATCGGTCGATCTGGCCGGCCGCCCCGTGGGCGTGCCCACCGGGCCCGCCGTCTGGGGCATGCCGGGCACCGACGCCCAGCACACGTTTTTCCAATGGCTGCATCAGGGCAGCGACGGCGCGCCGGTGGACTTCATCCTGTGCCGCGCGGCCGACCATCATTGGCCGGCGCACCACCGCGCGCTGCTGGCCAACTGCCTGGCCCAGCGCGAGGCCCTGATGCGCGGCAAGACCCAGGAACAGGCGCGCGCCGAATGCCTGGCCGAAGGCCTCGACCCGGAACGCGCCGGCTGGCTGGCGCGCCACCGCATGCATCCGGGCGGGCGGCCCAACCACCTCATCGTGCTGCCGCGCCTGTCGCCCTACACATTGGGGGCGCTGCTGGCGCTCTACGAGCACCGGGTCTTCACCCAGGGCGTGATCTGGGGCATCGATCCCTTCGACCAATGGGGCGTGGAATACGGCAAGGTCCTCGCGCGCGGCATCGTGGACTTGCTCGCGCCCGATGCGCCCGCGACGGATGGCGCCGGGCGGGATTCCGTCGACGCGCACGACGCCTCGACGCGCCACTGGATCGGACAACTGAAGGGCTGAAGGCCGCTGCCCGGCCGGCGCATAGGGACTTACCCGGCCCTTGGGTTTTCGGACGGCGGCTTTCGGCCGAAAACCCAAGGGTTATCCCGGAATTATGCCGGCCGGCGCAAAAGCCTTATATCGCTCTTCCTATGGTCGCGCGCCAGCCTCTCCGGTAGAGTCATCGAACCAGTTCCATCGGACGGCGCGCGGGCCTGGCGCGCGGACGCGGCGGAACGAACGAGACACCATTGGAGACACACATGAGCCATTCCACTGCTCCAGTCGACGAGATCCTGCCGCTGGGGAAACTGACCGCCCTGGGCCTGCAGCACGTGCTGGTGATGTACGCGGGCGCGGTGGCCGTGCCCCTGATCATCGGCCGGGCCTTGAACCTGGATGCGCACGAGGTGTCGCTGCTGATCGCGGCCGACCTGTTCGCCTGTGGCATCGTCACCATCATCCAATCCCTGGGCGCAACCCCATGGTTCGGGATCAAGCTCCCCGTCATGATGGGCGTGAGCTTCGCCCCGGTCGGGCCCATGATCCACATCGCCACCAGCAACCCGGGGCACGAGGGGGCGCAACTGCTGTTTGGCACCATCATCGCGGCCGGCATCATCACCATCATCATCGCCCCCTGGATCAGCCGCCTGCTGCGGTTCTTTCCGCCCGTGGTGACCGGCACCATCATCGCCATCATCGGCATCACGCTGATGCGCGTGGGCATCAACTGGATCTTCGGCAATCCCTTCGGCCCCACCGCGCCCAACCTGGTCAACCCGGAATACGCCTCGTGGCTGCAGCAGGCGCAGGCCGCCGCCGGCGCGCCCGGATCGGCCCTCCCGGCGGTGCCCAAGGGCCTGTCGATCCTGCCGACCATGCCCAATCCGCGCTACGCCGACCTGACGGGCGTGGGCATCGCCGCCATCGTTCTGGTGTCCATCCTGCTGATCGCCAAGTTCAGCAAGGGGTTCTTCGGCAACATCGCCGTGCTGCTGGGCATCGTCGTGGGCGCGATCATCACCACGGCCATGGGCATCATGACCTACGAGAAAGTCGCCAAGGCGGCCTGGGTCGACATCGTCCTGCCCTTCCATTTCGGCATGCCCAAGTTCGACGTCTTCATGATCATCACCATGGTCCTGGTGATGATCGTCATCCTCATCGAATCCACCGGCATGTTCCTCGCCCTGTCCGACATGACGGGCAAGCCGATCACCCAGAAGGACCTGGCGCGCGGCCTGCGCACCGACGGCCTGGGCACGCTGGTGGGCGGGATCTTCAACACCTTCCCGTATTCCAGCTTTTCCCAGAACGTCGGCCTGGTCGCCGTCACCGGCGTGCGCAGCCGCTTCGTCTGCGTCATGGGCGGCGTCATCCTGGTCATTCTCGGCCTGCTGCCCAAACTGGCCGCGCTGGTCGAATCCCTGCCCACCGTCGTCCTGGGCGGCGCCGGGCTGGTGATGTTCGGCATGGTCACCGCCACCGGCATCCGCATCCTGGGCGGCGTGGACTTCAAGACCAACCGCCACAACGCCATGATCGTCGCGATCTCGATCGGCGTCGGCATGATCCCGGTGGTGGCGCCGAACTTCCGCCAGTGGATGCCGCACGCCATCCATCCCCTGATCGAATCCGGCATCCTGCTGACCTCGCTGTCCGCCGTGCTGTTGAACCTGTTCTTCAACGGTGCGCCGCACGACACCGAGGCGGCCGTCGAGGCGGCCAAGCACGCCGAGGCCTGATCGCCCCAGCCCGTTTGTCGGTATGATTGAGCCGCCCCTCAACAGAGGGGCGGTCCTCTTTCAACCATGATGGTGGTGCGATGCCCTCGGAAACGCTGCTCCTGTTTGTGCCCGCCTGTTTCGCGCTGAACATGGCCTTCGGGCCGAACAACCTGCTCTCGATCACCATTGGCGCCCAGCATGGCTTGCGGGCCTCCCTGCTGGCGGCGATCGGCCGTCTCGTCGCCTTCGCCATCATGATTGCCGTGGCCGCATTCGGCATGGGCGCGCTCCTCATGGCTTCCGAGTTCGCGTTCACGGTCGTGAAGTTCCTGGGCGCCGCCTACCTGGTCTGGCTGGGCGTCAAGATCTTCCGCTCCAAGGCGCAGCTGCCTTCAAAACAACCCGAGTTGGGCAGACACGGCGTCCGTGGGTTCATCCGGCGGGAATTCCTGGTCGCCATCGGAAACCCGAAGGCCATCCTGATTTTCACGGCGTTTTTTCCGCAGTTTGTGGCGCCGGGGAATTACTGGGGCAGCTTCACGATTCTGGGCGCCATTTTCCTGGCCCTCGAAGTGCTGGCCATCGCACTCTATGCCTACGCCGGAACCCGGCTGTCCGTCCTGATGCGCAGCGAACGCTGCCTGCGCTGGGTCAATCGCATCAGCGGCGGCACCATGATCACCTTCGGGGTGCTGCTTGCCGCCGCCAGGCGGCCGGCGACTTAGGGGGCTGTCGTCGCGATCACTGCGCCTGCAAGGTGTTTACGGCCCTCACTCCATGCGCTCGCGGATCCAGTGAGCCAGCTTGCGCACATCCGTGCGCATGCGCTCATGCGGTGCAATCCACAGATTAAGCGTATAGGGGCTCGCAATGAAGCCGAACGGCGCCACGAGTCGACCCGAGACGAGCTCCTCTTTCACCAAATAATGTGGCACGAGCGCGATACCTAATCGGGACACAGCCGCCTCGATAGCCAGATAGAAGTGTTCGTAGCGTTCAGGCGAGGTCAAAACGATATCCTCGCAGTTCATCAGCGCTAACCATTCTTTCCAGGCGTAGGGCCGCGTTGCAGTTTCCAGAATGCGTGCACGCGCGAGCGAGGCAGCGGACGAGATGCCGATGCGTGCTAGATATTCCGGATGACATACGGGGCCAATCTGCTCGCGCAGTAGTGGCTCGACTATCGCGTCCCTCGGCGGCTGGTTCATGCTGGCTCGGATCGCCAGGCTGATCTGGTCCTGGATGAAGTTGACTTCACCATGGTTCATATCAAGCTGGATCTCTACGCTGGGGTTGGCGCGTTTGAACTCGCTCAAGCGCGGGATGAGCCATTTCATCATGATGGTCGCGGAGCATGACAGGGTGAGCGGTCCCGGTGCCAATTGCGCCACCGCCTCGTGCATCAGACGAAACGCCTCAGTCAATTGCTTGGCAAGAACGCTTCCCTTTGGTGTAGGGGCCACGGCGCGAGGTAAGCGTTCCAGTAGTGGCACACCGAATTGTTCTTCCAGCAGGCGGACGTGCCGACTGATTGCGCCATGCGTGACAAATAACTCTTTAGCGGCTGCTGTCATGGAACCCAGGCGAACTGACGCCTCAAAAGCGCGCAAAGAAGTTAAACGTAGATGGTGTTTGGGATCATCGGTACGAAGCTCTGGACCCATCAAAAAAACTCACATGTAAGCGCAGAAAAATCAAATGACAGCCGTAGGGAGTGTAGTTAGGATTGACACAATTTACAAACAACTTCATTTAAATTGTTTTGAAAAATCCGTACTTACCCCAAAAGATGCGTCAGTCATCGATATGTCGTTGGCTGCTTGGTGCTGCTCCGGACTTCTTCCGGTATGAGTACATTTCAGCCGACAGACTGAGCTCATTGATGGGAGGTATTCATGGTTTGAGCGCCCCACCGCGCTACACCTTCATCGTCGCCGATTCATGCGGCCTATTCTTGGAAGCGCCATGTCACAGCACCGTATAGAGGCGGATTATCTTGTTGAGACATCGGACGATCCCGAGCGTACGGCGGCCGTCATTGCCGGTGAACAATCCAGCGGTACATTCGTTCGGGTTCCGGGAGAGACACCCAAGCTGCTCGAACGCGCAGCAGCGCGGGTGGTGAAACTCGAGGTCATCGACCGCTTCATTGGCCAGCGCACGCTGCCCACGGCGCACCCGACATCGAATAACGAACACCTCACGCGCGCCAAGTTCACACTCTCATGGCCGCTGGCCACACTGGGCCCTTCATTGCCCAACCTGATGGCTACAGTGGCTGGCAACCTCTTCGAGCTCCGCCAGGTCAGCGGCCTGCGCCTGCTGGACATCCGTTTGCCAGAGCCGTTCGCCGCCGCGTATTCGGGACCACGGTTTGGGGCCGAAGGCACGCGACATCTGGCTGGCGTGCGAGATCGGCCACTGATTGGCACCATTATCAAGCCCAGTGTCGGCTTTTCCGCGCAAGACACTGCGGCCCTAGTGTCCAAGCTATGCGCCGCTGGCATTGATTTCATCAAGGATGATGAACTGCAGGCCGACGGGCCCAACTGCCCATTCAACGATCGTGTGGCTGCGGTGATGCGCGAGGTGAATGCCTGCGCCGACCGCACCGGCAAGAAGACCATGTATGCCTTCAACCTCACGGGCGATGTCGAGGAGATGAAGCGCCGCCACGAAGTCCTGCTCAAGCATGGCGCGACCTGTCTAATGGCCAGTATCAACTCCGTGGGCTTGGCAGGCATGATTGAGTTGGCGAAGTTCTCGCAGTTGCCCATCCACGCGCATCGCAACGGTTGGGGCTACCTGTCGCGTCATCCGTTGCTGGGTTGGTCATTTACCGCCTGGAGCAAGATCTGGCGCTTGGCTGGTGCGGATCATATGCATGTCAACGGCCTAGCTAACAAGTTCTCGGAGCCCGATGACAGCGTAATCGAATCGGCTCGCTCATGCTTCGAACCTATGTTCGCGTCGAAGGCTTGCACCGTGATGCCTGTATTCTCTTCGGGTCAGAGTGTGGCCCAGGTGCCGGGCACCTATGCAGCCGTCAACACCACAGACCTGATTGTGACAGCCGGTGGCGGCATTCTCGCCCACCCAGGCGGGCCGGAGGCTGGCGTGAGGGCGCTACGTGAAGCGTGGGATGCAGCGCTGCAGGGCGTGCCGCAGGCTGACTATGCGCGCACGCACCCTGCGCTGTCCATGGCGATGAAGGCCGCCGTATGAGTTCGGGTCGCTCGCTCCCCGCTGGTCCTTTGGTGGCATTCTACGGCGACGACTTTACTGGCTCTTCGGCGGCCATGGAGGTACTGGCCTTCGCGGGTTTAGAGACGATCTTGTTCCTTGCCCCACCCTCGCCCGAGCGCTTGGCTCATTTCTCTCATTATCGTGGTATCGGTATTGCAAGCGTGGCGCGGTCACGATCACCCGAATGGATGGACGAGCATCTGCCAGATGCCTTCGACCAACTGGCAAGCACCGGGGCACCCATCATCCACTACAAGGTGTGCTCAACCTTCGACTCTGCGCCCCATATCGGCAGCATTGGCCGCGCGGCTGAGATCGGTCAAAGGCGTTTTCAAGGCTGGATTCCGCTCGTGGCTTCGGACCTGGGCATGGGCCGCTTTCAGGCATTTGGAAATCTGTTCGCACGTGCCGACGGAATAGGCTACCGCTTGGACCGCCATCCCACCATGGCTACTCATCCCGTCACGCCCATGCATGAAGCCGACCTGGGCCGGCACTTGGCCGCACAGACTCGACTGCCGGTGGGGTTGGTGGACTTCGTCACAATGAAGTGCGGTCAAGCCGACGCGCTGCTGGCACGGGAAATCGAGCGCGGTATGGCCATCGTGTCGCTGGACATGCTGGATCTGGAAACCCAGCGCGAGGCCGGTCGCCTGATTTGGGAACGTGGCGCCACGCAGCAGTTCGTGCTGGGTTCTCAAGGTGTCGAGCGGGCGCTGATCGCGTACTGGCAATCGTCTGGGCTGGTCCCCTCCACCGTCGCCACCGCTCAATGCTCACGAGTGGAACGCGTTGCGGCCGTATCGGGCTCTGTGTCGCCGGCCACCGCAGCACAGATCCGCCACGCAAGTGGGCAAGGCTTTGAACCCATCATGCTGGATGCGCAATTGGCAATCGATGCAGACCTGCTTGCGGTAGAGGTTCGGCGTGTGATCGATCAAGGCCGCGAGGCGCTCGAGCAGGGCCGCGATCCTCTGATTTTCACAGCCGCCGGCCCCGATGATCCTCATGTCGCGGTGTTCCGCGAGGCTGTCGGGGCCAGCGGCGTGGAAATCGCTACAGCCAATGACCGACTCGGCTCTGCATTGGGGGACATCCTCAGCGCGCTGGTGCGCCAGTGCAACCTGCGGCGCGTCGTGATTTCCGGGGGCGACACTTCGGGTCATGCAACGTCCCGTCTGGGGATCGACGCCCTGACTGCCATCGCGCCGATATCGCCGGGTGTGCCATTGTGTCGCGCTCATTCGCTCGACCCCGCCATTGATGGTTTGGAGATTGCCCTCAAAGGCGGCCAGACCGGCGAGCTCGACTTTTTTGTAACTGTCAGGGACAGGCACTGACACCACTCATCACTGTGACAGGATACGCCATGAGACTACAAGGAAAGATCGCACTTATCACTGGAGGATCACGTGGAATCGGTTTCGCCATCGCCTCGGCGCTCGGGCGGCAAGGCGCTACCGTTGTCATCGCCGATATCAACGCCGAAGGCGCCGATGCCGCAGCGATGAAGCTTCGCGAGGCCGGTATTCAAGCTCAAGGCTTCAAGGTTGATGTGGCCGACGCGCATTCAGTTAAAGCGCTTCTTGAGGCGATGACCTCCCAATTCGCCAGGCTCGACATTCTCATCAACAACGCTGGTATTGGCGGCAACACCCCGTTCCTGGATATCTCGCTGGAGACCTGGAACCGTACGATCGCCATCAACCTCACCGGTGCTTTCATCGTAGCGCAGGCTTGCGCGAGGCGCATGGTGGCTCAAGGCCATGGCGGAAAGATCATCAATATTGCATCGCTTTCGGGACAACGGGGCGGCAACGGTCGTGGCGCTTACGGTGCGGCCAAGGCCGGCCTTGAGTTGCTCACCAAGGTGATGGCGGTAGAGCTGTCGCCGCATGGAATCAACGTGAACAACATTGCGCCCGGCGCCATCGAAACCGAAATGGCTGCGACCGCACATGATGCCGCCACACGGGCAGCCTACAACTACCTGGTTCCGATGGTCCGCTACGGTACGCCGAATGAAATTGGCGACGCTGCGGTATTTCTTTGCTCAGACGAAGCCCGCTATGTGCAGGGCCACACGCTCAACGTCGATGGTGGCTTCCGTGCAGCGGGTCTGATGTTCGGCGATCGAAAGGCACCATCGGAGGGAAAGTGAGCAATATGTGAGATCCTGCAGCAGACTCGTTTGCATCTATTCAAACATAATAATTGGAGGATTTTATCGATCTGCCCAGTTTAGATCTTCGATAGATCGCCCCCTTGCTTCTATTCACAATCTCAATTTGGAGTTCCATTTCGATGAAAAAATTACTGATAAAGTGCCTTGCGCTTCTAATAACAGCGTCATCCTCATTTGCCGTTCACGCGGAATCGCAAGAGTTGCGATTGGCTTATGTTTTTTCTACCACGAGCACCCAGCATGAGGCTGCCCAGCGCTTTGCCGAGTTGGTTGCAGAGCGCAGCGATAACAGGTTTACCGTTAGCCTCTTCCCCAACGGTCAGCTTGGGGGTGATGAAGCCATCGGTAGGGCACTCACTAATAATACCCTAGAGCTCAGTTTTCTGAGCCAGGGTTCGCTATCCGGTGTGGACCCTCTGTTGGATTTCTATGCCTTGCCTTATATCGCCCCCACATATCAGACAGCTGATGAGCTGATTCTTCGGTCTGACGGGGTTATTCAGTCCACCTTGCGCGAGGCATTAGGGAAGCATAATATTATTAGTTTGGCCCCTCTGGAAATCGGATTTAGGGGATTTTCCAACTCGAAACGCCCGGTCCATACTCCCGAGGATATGCGCGGCATTAAAATCAGAGTTCCCGGCTTGTCCAATATACGGGCATTCTTCAACACCTTAAGAGTGCAAAATACCGTTATCCCGTATCCCGATCTGTTTAACGCATTACAGCAAGGGACGGTTGATGGTCAAGAGGGTGGTATCAACCTGTTTTATCCATCGAGGCTGTTTGAGGCTCAGAAATATTTCACGAACCTCAATCATGTATACGATATAGCCACCATTGTTGCTGGCGGACAGTTTTGGAATGGCCTTTCGCCCTCTGATCGTGAACTATTTCAGGCTATAGCTGAAGAAGTATCCAAAGGACAGATCCAAGCCAGTCGTCAGATGACCAATACATACATCGCAAAGCTGGAGGAGGCGGGAATCTCCATGGTAACGCTTACTGCAGACGAAATGGAGCCGTTTAAATCTGCTGGCCAAAAAGTTTGGGAACAACGCGCGGATGTTTACGGAAAAGAGCGCATAGCGGCCCTCCTGAACGAGGTCGAGGAGGCTAGCTCACAATGAAACAACAAAAGTAAGCATGGTTATTATCAGAATCATCTGATCGATATGGCAAGACCCCGGGGTTCCTCCGGGGTACCTATTTCTCAAGCAGAATGTGGACGTGTCAGCGCCCTGTGCATGACAGTATCGGAGAAAACAAATGGATTTATATGCATCTGAGCGTAAATACTGGCAAAACGACGAGCAATGTATCGCATACATAGATCGTGGCGAGGGCCCGACGATTCTTCTTCTCCATGGGTGGCCAGAGAGCTTGCACGCCTGGCGCCATGTTATACCGGTATTGAGCCAAAAGCATCGTGTCATAGCGCCGGACTTGCCAGGACTGGGTGATTCAGATCGCGCACTAGGCACATACGCAAAGGCGGACATCGCTGTCCGGATTCGACAGCTATTGTCATATTTAAAGGTGGAAACCTGTGTCGTCGTCGGCCATGATTGGGGCGGTGTAGTGGCCTTTTGTTTGGCTGCGTCTTATCCAGAGATGGTCACGCATCTGGTGACGCTAGACATCACAATCCCCGGGGATGGTCGCGCAGACTATTCGCAGCATGGTCGAAGGTGGCATCATGCGCTTCACCAAATAAATGATCTTCCCGAGATCCTGATAGACGGGAAAGAAAAAGAATATTATGGCTGGTTTTGGGATAATTATGGATATAAAGCTGGCGCCATTACCGAGTCTGATAAGGAAGAGTATCTCAGGACATATCGTAGAGCAGGCACTCTGAGGACTGGACTTGCGTATTACAGGACCATTCCAGAAGACGCGCGGTGGGTAGAGTCGCTTTTGGAACGGACAGGTCCGATTGCCACTCCTACGTTGGCCTTTGGTGGAGCTCACGCATACGGACGGGGAGAAAGCGCGGTCGACTCCCTGAAAATGGTCGCCAAAGACGTCATCGGAGGCAGCGTCCCGGATGTGGGGCATTGGCTGCCCGAAGAAGCTCCTACTTTTGTTTGCGAAGAAATTCTAAAATTTATAGAAAATTGATGGCGACGTGTGTTTTGGGAAGCTAGACGATTAAGGCAGGCTGAAGAGGATGGAGGATCGAAATGCGCCAGATGACTATCCGTGTTAGCGCTTGGCTAGCATCATGTGAGAAGGCTGTTTGCATCATAAGCCTTATTGTCATGTTGGGGGCTGTGTCATACAGCGTCATAGTGCGGAATCTTGGCTTGTTTTTCCCGGATGCTACAGAACTGGCACTAGCAGCGATGGTTCCTTTAACGTTCGTTGGCTGTTCGTTGCTGGTTCATCTGGGGGAGCATATCGTGATAGACCTCCACCTCTTGATAAAAAACAAACAAATCATCACGTTCTTGCGCCAGATTGCCACGATATGCACGCTTTTCTTTGGCATTTTATACGTATATTACAGCTCAATATTATTGCGTGCAATGTGGGATTCGCAAGAGAGGTGGTTGGATCTCGGAATTCTAATTTACATACCTGCCATATTCTATTTCTTGGGCATGATCGGGGTTGTGGTGCATAGCTTGGCGCTGCTTGTCAGACAGCCTGGCCCGGTGTGAAGAGGGCCAGGAGCAAAGGGGCATGGAGATTGACGTGAATATAAAAGGACGCGCTGAGGGCTGGTGCTCCTATCGTGCAGATATGACAGGACACCAAAGCCAGAGGGAGCAATAATATGGGATCGTTAATCACGGCATTGACATTGCTTTTGATTGGAATGCCAATCGGCCTGGCTTTCGCTTTAGTCATCATTCTAGGCAATTCATATTGGGGCTTGGCGGATTATACGTTAGGTGAGCTGCCATTTGATGTAATCATTTTATCGCCGCTAATAGCTATTCCGCTATTCATCCTGGTTGGCGAGTTGATGAATCGAAGTGGGCTAACGCGCAGTATCGTTGAATTGGCCAATTTCGCATTGTATAAACTGAAAGCGAAATTAGGCTATGTGTTGATCTTGGCGAGTGGTTTGATGGGGGCCATTACGGGATCATCTGTTGCGACGGTTGCCGCTATGGGGGCAACGCTTGGGGCTGAAATGCGGAAGCGGAGGTATCCCGCAGCGTATGCAGGCGCCCTCAATGCGGCGGCGGGTTTGCTGGGCGTATTTATTCCGCCGTCCATACCGCTAATTTTATACGGATCAATTGTAGAGGTTTCTATTAAGAATCTCTTTCTGGCATCAATGTTGCCAGGAGTATTGTGCATGCTCGGTTTTGCGTGTGTGCATATGTGGCGATCAAAAAAGCTGCTAGCAGAGGGCGTAGACGCCGCACCAACAACGGAAGACATAGGATCATCTGGCCAACAGCCTGTGGCTCGTGAAGGAAGAAAATGGAAAATAATGCGAGACCTTCCTGCATTGGCTCTTCCAATCCTGGTCTTGGGTAGTATTTATGGCGGGATAGCGACACCTACTGAGGCTGCGGGGATTGCCGCTCTTTACGCACTCCTGATCACTCTTATAAGAGTGGAGATGCCAGTAAAACAGTGTGTCGAAGGGTTGAATGGGGCAGTGATGGTGGGTGCTGCAATTTTAACCATAATAGCATTTACAAGTATTTTGAATCGGGCCCTGGTGTTAGAGCAATTGCCACAGGCGATCGCGGCCAGCACGGTAGCACTTACAGATAACCCGATGGTATTCCTTCTTATAGTAAATGCTATATTGCTGTTGATCGGAATGTTCATGGAAACCAATGCCGCAACCATGTTGATGGGGCCGCTTCTTGCGCCGGCGGCACATGCTTATGGGATTGACCCGGTGCATTTCGGAGTTATGTTGGTCATGAATATTGAGATAGGGCTCATCACGCCACCGTTGGCGGTTAATATTTATGTGGCACAGAAGGTTAATTCGGCGAACCTGTTGCGAATGATAAGAGAGCTTATACCGTTCTTCTGTGTGACGTTGGTGGTATTGATGGCGGTGACTTTTTTTGAGCCGCTCACAACGTGGTACCACTATCTGGGTTAGTATCATTTAGGGAAGATTCTAAAGTTAGTCTCAGAGGAGAGCCCCAGACCTGCTGGACGAGATCAAGTAACGGCAACATTCTCACGCCCCACGCTATGTCCACGCCTTTCCCTCTTTGGCCGCGCCTGGCGATTGCCGCCTATGCCCTGCTGTGGCTCGCCCTGGCCATCGATCCTTCCGACCGTCACACCTGGATCCTGGAAAACGTCCTGGTGGCGGCGCTGTGGCTGGCCCTGGCCATCCTGTATCGACGGTTTCGGTTGTCGGATGGATCAATGGCCCTGATCCTGGCCTTTCTGGCCCTGCATGCCGTGGGCTCGCACTACACCTATTCCGAGGTGCCGTACGACGCCTGGTTCCGGTCGCTGACCGGGCATGGGCTGGATGCGCTGATGGGCTGGGACCGCAACCAGTTCGACCGCCTGGTGCATTTTGCCTACGGCCTGCTGCTGGCGGTGCCGGTGCGCGAGTTCCTGCTGCGTGTGATCCAGGCGCGCGGCTTCTGGTCATATTTCCTGCCCCTGGACATCATCCTCGGCACCTCGGCCCTGTACGAGTTGATCGAGTGGGCCGCCGCCGCCTGGTTCGGCGGCGACCTGGGGATGCATTACCTGGGCACCCAGGGCGACGTCTGGGACGCGCACAAGGACATGGCCCTGGCTGCGCTGGGCGGCCTGGTCGCCATGCTGTGCTGTGCCGCGGTGGATGCGCGTCGCGGGCGCTTATCGGGGATGGATCGATAAATCCAGCTCGCGGCCGCCACGCCCCGCCAATCACCAGGACCAGCGGGGCGCGAAACGAGGCCATAATGCCTCGGGAGGAGACAACATTCATATAAGGTTAATGAGTTGAAGTCTTGTATAACCTTATATTTAATCTTATAATAACCTCATGAACTCGATAAACTGGTCAACCAAAGCAATCAAGCAGCTTCTGAAGATCAACCGCCCTGAGCAGGTCGTGATCAAGAACGCTGCTGGTGAGCTAGCAACGATGCCGCAGACCCGCAACGTGAAGGCACTGACCAATCACAAATACCAATACCGCCTGCGTGTTGGCAACTATCGAGTGTTTTTTAACTTCGATGGCGCTGTGCACATTGTTTACATCGAAGAAGTGAGGAAACGCGATGAACGCACCTACTAACATCCAGATCATCAACGGGGCGGACGGAAAGCCTGCCTTCGTGGTGATCCCTTACGACGAATATGTGAAGCCTCGCGAAGGCTCAGAGACCTATGTGCCTCATGAAGTTGTATCCATGATGGTCGATAACGAGTGGAGCATTGCGCGGGCCTGGCGTGAGCACCTGGGGGTGACCCAACAAGAAATGGCTCAGCGCCTGGGTGTGTCTCAGTCCGCATACTCTCAGCAAGAGTCCAGAGGGAATCTACGCAAAGCAAGCCGCGAAAAGATTGCCGCCGCGCTCGGGATCAGTCCTGATCAACTGGACGCTTAGCGCAAAAGCCCGGCGCTCCATAAATGCGAAACCCGCCTCGATGGGCGGGTCTGTTTCTTCCGGGCGCAGCTATGAGAATCGTAAGAAACCATGGGGTTCATGGCGCACTTACGGTCCTCCTGCGGCGTCTCAGCCGTGGCGGGCAGTGACGGTCTTGACCCGAGTGAATCCGTACAGCGCCTCGAAGCCCTTTTCGCGGCCGTGTCCCGATTGGCCCACGCCGCCGAAGGGCAGCTCGATGCCGCCGCCCGCGCCGTAGTTGTTCAGGAACACCTGGCCCACGTTCAGGCGCCGCGCCAGGCGCATCTGGCGGCCGCCGTCGCGCGTCCAGACGCCGGCCACCAGGCCGTACGGCGTGCCATTGGCGATGCGCAGGGCCTCGGCCTCGTCATCGAAAGGTATCAGCACCTGCACCGGACCGAAAATTTCCTCCTGGGCCAGGCGATGGTCGGGCGGGACCTCGGAAAACAGTGTCGCGCGCACGAAATGGCCGTCGGCCGACGCATCCTCGCGGATCGTGCCCTCGGCCGCGACGTTCAAGTCGGCCTTGCCCAGCTCGATGTAGCGGCTGACGATGGTTTTCTGCTTGGCCGATACCAGCGGACCCAGGTCGCAGGCATCGACTGCCGGCCCTGCGACCAGCCCGCGATAGATGTCGATCATGCGGCGCTTGACCTCGTCATAGAGGCCGCGCTGCACCAGCACGCGCGAGGCTGCCGAGCACGTCTGGCCGGCGTTCTGCATGCAGGCGCCCACCAGCGTCGGCATGGCCTGATCCAGATCGCAATCGTCGAACACGATATGCGGCGATTTCCCGCCCAGCTCCAGCGTGACCGGGATCACGTTGCCGGCGGCCGCGGCCTGGATATGCCGGCCGGTGCCCACCGAGCCGGTGAAGGACATATGATCGATGCCCGCGTGCTCGGACAGCGCGCTGCCCGCCTCGGCGCCCAGGCCGGTGACGACGTTCAGCGCTCCGGCCGGCAGCCCCGCCTCGAGGGCGATCGCGGCGACCGCCAGCGTCGAGACCGAGGCGTCCTCGGCGGGCTTGACCACGCAGCTGTTGCCGGCCGCCAGGGCGGCGCCCACCGCGCGCCCGACGATCTGCATCGGATAGTTCCAGGGAATGATGATGCCGCACACCCCGTGCGGCTCGCGCAGCGTATAGACCGTAAAGCCGTCCTGGTAGGGGATGGTCTGGCCCATGAGCTTGTCGGCGGCGCCGGCATAGAACTCGAGGTAGCGTGCCAGCGCCTTGGAATCGTTTAGCGACTGGTGCAGGGGCTTGCCCACGTCCAGCGCCTCGATCATGGCCAGGGCCTCGGCGCGCTGCAGCACCAGTTCCGACATCCGCATGAGGATGCGGCCGCGCTCGGTCGCCGTCATGCGGCCCCAGTCGCCGTCGAAGGCGCCACGGGCGGCAGTCACCGCTGTATCCACGTCCGCCGCGCCGCCGCGCGCAATGGCGCCGATCGCCAGGCCCGTGGAGGGGTCCTCGATCGGCAGCGTTTCGCCGGATGCCGCATCGCGCCATTGGCCGCCGATCATGAGCTTCGAGGGGTCGAACCAGACCACCGACTGCAGCTCGCTGTGTGCGGATTGTTTCAGTGCCGGGGGATTGTCTGATGCCATTGCCTTCTCCTTTGCCTTTTTTGAGGGGTCGACTCCTGCCGGGGGCGGGAGCGATCCGTCACAGTATGCGGTGGATCACGTGGCCAGTTGCTGGTAGCAGGGCTTCATGCGTTCGCGCGAGGCGGCGATGTGCGCAGCCATTGCCACGCGCGCGGTATCAGGATCGCGATTCGTGATGCCCTCGAGAATTGCCAAGTGTTCCTTGACGGCCTCCTCGGCGACCGATACGTGATAGCGCAGCCTGAACAGATGCATGTGGGCATGCAGCGCGTCCAGCGTGTGTCTGAGCAGTTCGTTGCCGCCGACCTGAGCGATGTGGGCGTGAAACTGTCCGTCGAGCATGGCAAAGCGCCCATAGTTGCCTTGGGTATCGTCGTCGACAAGTTGCTGCATGTTGTCGCACAGAGCCTTCAGTCGAACGATATCGTCGCGCCGGGCGTTGTCAGCAGCCAGGCTGGCTGCTTCGGGTTCCAGCAGCGCTCGCATGAGGTAGACCTCTTGGAAATGTTTGCCAGAAGGCAAGGGAGCGACGCTGAAACCCGCATTATGCTTTTTGACCACCAGCCCTTCCGCCTCGAGCCGGATCAAGGCAGCGCGAACAGGCGTTTGCGATACGCCTAATTGCCGCGCCAGGGCGTCCACAGACAGGCGCTTCCCTGGAGGAAGCCGAAGCGCGATCAGCTCGGTGACCAAGGCTTCATAAACCTCGTCACTCAAGGGGCGACGCTCTTGCTGGGCGTTTCGCAATGCTACCGGATCAGGCGCGGAAATTAGCGGGTTCATGGTGTCCTCGAGATGCACATATCATGGTTTACACCAATGCGATGTCATACTTGGATCATATCATGTATGATGGCCAAAATCGAATACGAAAATGAATTTCGTATTGCTTTCTAGCTGTTCCCCCACCACGTCAATGAATAAATTAGGAGACAAAGCATGAACAGAAAGCTTCCTTTTGCCGGGCCGTTGTTTGCCATGGTGCTGGCCCTATGCGGCACCAGTCCCTCCCAGGCTCAAACAGAACTGACAATCGCGCATGCGCTCTCGGCGACCTCGCACTATTCGGTCGGGGCAAAGGCCATGGCGGCGGATCTGGCCCAGCGTTCCGGCGGTAAATTCAAACTGAATGAATCTTATGGCAGCAGCCTGGGAGGCGAGCGGGAACTCACCGAAAGCACGCAAATCGGCACGGTCGATCTGGTGATTACCTCCACCGGACCCATTGGAAACTTCGTGCCGGACACCTTGATTCTCGACATCCCATTTCTGTTTTCCAGTTACGAGCAGGCGCATGCGGTGCTTGATGGACCAATAGGCCAGGCGCTGCTCGACAAATTTCCAGAGCACGGATTGCGTGCGCTGGCGTGGACCGAGAACGGCTTCCGAAACCTGACGAATAATGTCCGCGCCGTCAACGGCCCAAAGGATGTCGCCGGCCTCAAGGTCCGCACAATGGAGAACGACATCCACATGGAGGCATTCCGGACGCTGGGCATGCTGCCCACTCCGATGGCGTTCACCGAACTCTTCACCGCGCTCGAGCAGGGCACTGTGGACGGTCAGGAGAACCCGATTGGTGTCATCCTGTCGGCTAATTTCGCCGATGTGCAGAAATACCTGTCGCTTTCCCAGCATGTCTATTCCCCGGCGCTCATCCTGATCGCCCCGGCCCTGTGGGACAAGTTGTCTGCACAAGAGCAACAGTGGTTCCTCGAGTCGGCCCAAGTCGCTGCCACCGCGATTCGCGCCAAGGTTCGTCAAGATGCCGACAATGGTGTTGCAGTCCTGCGGGACAAAGGCATGCAGGTAGTCGAAAAGGTCGACACCCCCGCCTTTCAGGAGGCGCTCAAGCCGGCCTTCGCGAAATTTGCAGAGCGATTCGGCCGAGACAACATCGAAGCCATACGAAACTATAAAAACTAAGCAGACAAAGGGGGCCGGCACCGTTGTCACGCCGCAGACTGACACTTGTCGGTTCCCCTCATCAGCAGCGATTCACGGCCGGGCCTTATGCCATTCCTCGGCCCTCATTGAGTCTTGGGCTATTCCCAGCCCCGATCGATTGCTGCATGGATACACCAATTTGGGACACTCGTATGCTCCAGACCTTGAAGACGCTGGATAGATTCATCGTCAAGACCGCCCTCGGCCTTGCGATTTGCCTGTTGATGCTCATGGCGTTCGTGTCATTTTTCCAGGTGGTTACGCGGTTCGTCTTTGAGCAGCCCTCGACATGGTCCGAGGTCACCTCCCGGACCATGAATATCTGGATGATTTATCTGGGCCTGATCGTGGCATGTCGCTACGGTTTGCTGATGGCTGTCGATACGCTCATATCCCATTTGCACGGAAGGGCAAAGATCATCCTGCTCGCGCTCATTTCGACGATCAGCATCGTGCTGCTCATTATCGTGGCCTGGTATGGCATGGAAATGGCCTTTCGCGTCCGCTTCCAAGCCTTGGCCGGCCTGCGCAATCCATTCAGTGGCAACACGGTGTCCATTTCATGGATGTACGCGGCCTTGCCTATCGGCGCGCTGCTGTCCGCAGTTGCGGTCCTGGCGCATCTGCTCGACGTCATTGCACAAGTCAAGTCCGGCAAGGAGGCATCGCGCGCCTCCGAGATCGCGGATCACACCGTATAGGAGCACCGGTACATGAGCGTTTTTATGATTGCGCTGATGGTGATCATGTTTGCATTGAGCATTCCGATCGCCATCTCCATACTCGCGTCAGCCCTCGGCGGGGTCGTTCTGTTCACTTCCTTGAATCCCCTCGTGATTGCCCAGCGGCTGGTCACTACCTTGGATAGCTTTCCGTTGCTCGCGATCCCTTTCTTCATCCTGGCGGGCAACCTGATGGAGGCTAGCGGAATATCACATCGGCTCGTTGAGTTCGCGAAATCGCTGGTGGGCGGGATACAAGGCGGCTTGGCAGCCTCTTGCGTCATCACCTGCATGATCTTTGCGTCGGTGTCGGGCTCCTCCATCGCCACGACTTTTGCAATCGGCGCGATCATCATTCCGGCCATGATCAAGCATGGTTACCCCGTACGATTCGCCGCCGCGCTGCAGGCCAGTTCGGCCGAGCTCGGGGTGATCATTCCGCCCTCGATTCCAATGATCATCTATGGCGTGAGCGCCGAAGTTTCAATTGGCGAACTATTCATTGCCGGCATCGGGCCGGGCATCTTGATCAGCGTCACCTTGATTTGCTTTGTGCTGATCTATTGCCGAAAGAACGGCTGGGGACTTCAGGACGGAACAACCAGAATGCCCTTGCTGCCGGCCATCTATCAGGCTGCCTGGGGACTGGGGATGCCGGTCATCATCTTGGGCGGCATCTATCGGGGGGTGTTTACGCCGACCGAGGCTGCTGCAGTGGCGGTCATCTACGCCCTACTGGTCGGCATGGTCGTCTACCGTACCCTGACAGTCCGATCGCTGATACCGGTCTTGCGTAAATCCGTTATTTCGTCGGCCGTGATCATGTTCATCATCGCTGCCGCCGGAACGTTCAGTTTCCTCATTACTCGGGCCGGCGTTCCCGCCGCCATCGGCAACTGGCTGGTCGAGATGTTCCATGGCCCGGTCGCCTTTCTGCTGGCGGTGAATATCGTGCTGTTCTTCGTCGGCATGTTCATTGAAACATCCGCCGCCATCATTGTGCTTGCGCCGATTCTTGCGCCCGTCGCCGTGCAGTTCAACATCGACCCAATTCATTTCGGTTTGATCATGATCGTCAATCTGGCCATGGGCATGATCACCCCGCCATTCGGCGTCAATCTCTTTGCGGCATGCGAGGTTGCCAAGATTTCTCTCGATCAGATCATCGGACGCCTGATCCCCTTTGTTTTGGTCATTGCCGGATGCCTCATGATCATTACGTTTGTTCCAGAGATATCGCTTTTCTTCCGGGACTTCTCCTCGGCCCGGCACTGAACTCATGTGGCCATTCACGAATATCACGACACAGGAGGTTTTTTATCATGGATAAGGTACTGGACAAGGTCGGCGCGAGCGCGGATGCCAAGATCGCGCGTGTCGAGGTCCTGCTGGTTGATATCCCCGCAAAGTTCCCTCGCAGAGATGCGATTCAGCCTTTCTTCAAGCAAGAAACACCCATCGTCAGAATCACCACGCAAGGGGGCGTGGTCGGTATCGGATATACCTATACCCTGGGCACCGGCGGATCCAGCCTCTTTCACCTATTGGCGGATACGCTCGCGCCGCAAGTGTTGGGGGCGGATGCACGCGAGGTCGAGGCGGTCTGGTGGCGCTTGAACCGATCCATGAACTCCATTTCTCCGGGCGTATCCGCCAGCCTGGCCCTGGGGGCCATGGATATCGCCCTGTGGGACATCCGCTGTCAGCTGGCGCAAATGCCGCTCTACATGATGGCAGGGGGCGCGCATACCAAGCTGCCGATATACGACACTGAGGGCGGCTGGCTGAATATCGATGATGATGTCCTGGTCGCCAATGCCACCTCGGCGCGGGATCGAGGGTTTCATGGCTTCAAGGTCAAAGTCGGGCGTTCGCTCAAAGAGGATCTGAGGCGCCTTCGCAAAGTGCGTGATGCCTTGCCCGACTCCATGGACATGATGATCGATGCCAACCAGATATTTTGCCTCGATGAGGCCATTTATCGTGCCCGCGCTTACGCCGATGCTGGCGCGGCCTGGTTCGAAGAGCCTCTGCCCGCGTCGGACCTGCATGGCCACAAATTGTTGCGCGCGTCGACCGCGATGCCGATCGCACTCGGTGAAACCCTCCACAATATCCACGTGTTCCGCGAATATTTACAACAGGACGCCTGCTCCATCGTACAAGTGGATGCCGCGCGTGTCGGGGGCATTACGCCCTGGCTGAAGGTGGCGCACATGGCCGAGGCGTTCAATATGGCTGTCGCACCGCACTATCTGATGGAACTGCATGTGTCCCTGGGCTGCGGAACGCCAAACACGCGCATGATCGAGCACATCCCTCAACTCGATACGATACTGGCGGCGCCGCTTGAGATCTCCAGCGATGGTTACGTCAGCCCTTCCAGCAAACCCGGCAATGGCATCGAGTGGAACTGGTCGGCGATCGAGGAACTGCAGTCAGCACGCACCGAATTGGTGCGCTGACGACGGATAGCGTTTGGTTGAGGGCTTTGAAATGTCATATTGGATGAACTCTATGGGGCGTTGCCGTGCTCACCGTCGATGAAGTCCTCCGGAAAGGTCACGCGGCGCTGCGCAACGCCGGTGTGCCCGAGGAACACGCGCATATCCAACTGTCGCTGCTGCTCGAGGCCGAGTTGCGCGGAGTCCCTTCGCATGGCCTGTTGCGGCTGCCGCGCGTGATCCAGCGAATCAGCAACGGTGTGTGCAATCCGCACACCACTGGACGAGGGACCTGGGCCCACCCGTCGTTCTATCAGGTCGACGGCGACAACGGCCTGGGACCGGTGGTTGCCGTCGAAGCCCTGGCCCGGATTTCGGCGCGGGCGCGGGACACTGGCGTCGCCGTCGCGGCCGTGCGCGATTGCGATCACCTCGGAATGTTGGCCTGGTATGCGGAAAGGGTGGCGCGACAAGGACAGGTCCTTATCGCGCTGACGATCAGCGAGGCCCTGGTTCATCCCTGGGGCGGCAGCCGGGCCATGTTGGGCACCAATCCCATCGCCGTCGGCATTCCGGCAGAGCCAGAGCCCTTCGTGTTCGACATGGCCACCGGCCTGGTGTCCATGGGCAAAATCCATGATCACGCCAATCGCGGCGTGCCCATTCCAGAAGGGTGGGCAATGGATATCAACGGCCAGCCGACGACGGACGCGGAAGCGGCCAAGCACGGGGCCATCGCGCCCTTTGGCGGCCCGAAGGGCTATGGCCTGGGGCTGGCCTTTGAACTGCTGGTCGCCGCCTTGACGGGCAGTGCCATTGGCCGAGAGGTCGTCGGCACGCTGGATACAGAGCATCGCTGCAACAAGGGCGACCTCTTTATCATCTTGGCGCCGGCCACGGGTGCCGCGCGCATGGTCGGACATTTCATGGACACCCTGAGAGCCTCGCCGTCCGTCGACCCTCGTCATCCGGTGCGCGTGCCAGGCGATCGCGCTGGCCGGGCCAGGGCGCACAACCTGAAGGCGGGTGTGGAATTGGCTGCAGAGGTGTGGGCGCAGATCGAGGAGATGGCCAAAGGCCCCGCCTCAGGCGCCGATGCCGGCAAGGATTTTGTTGGAGGAAATGCGAATGCGACATGAGTATGGCGTGACACGGGCGCCCGCCCGCCTGATTTTCGGACCCGGACAGCGTGCGGCGCTTGGACCTGCGGCGGCGTCCCTTGGGCGGCGTGCGCTGATCTGCACGGACGCCCGCATGGCCGGGCTGCCATTGATGCGCGAACTGCTCGCCGACCTCGCGGCACACGGGGTGGCCACCGAGGTGTTCGATGGGACGGAGGCGGAGCTTCCCTTGAGCGGGATCCGAACGTGCGTCGAACGATATCGCGCCTACGATCCCGATGTGCTGATCGGCATCGGGGGTGGCAGTTGCATCGACCTGGCCAAGGTCGTGAGCCTGTTGCTGACCCATCCGGAACCGGTTTCGCAATACTACGGCGAATTCAAGGTGCCGGGCCCCGTCAAGCCAGTCATCGCGATTCCGACCACCGCGGGTACCGGGTCCGAGGTGACGCCGGTCGCGGTCATCGCCGATCCCGATCGCGCCATGAAGGTCGGCATTTCCAGCCCCGAACTGATTCCCCACACAGCGATCTGCGATCCGGAATTGACGGTGAGCTGCCCCCAGGGGCTGACCGCGCTCTCGGGGGCCGACGCCATGGCGCATGCGCTGGAGGCTTTTTCGGCCATCCGTCGCGCGCCCGATCCGTCCATGGCGATGCAACGGGTCTTCGTCGGCAAAAACATCCTCAGCGATCAATACGCGCTGGCCGCCATCCGCTTGATCTCGGGTCATCTGGCCACGGCGGTCGAGGACGGTTCCAACCTCGAGGCCCGCAGCGCCGTGATGCTGGGATCGACATATGCAGGCCTGGCCTTCGGCACGGCCGGCACCTGCGCCGCCCATGCCATCCAGTATCCCGTCGGGGCGCAGACCCATACCCCGCACGGCCTGGGGATCGGGGTCTTGCTCCCCTACACCATGGAGTTCAATATTGAAGTGTCCGCGGGCGTGTATGCGGAGGTCGCGCGTGCGATGGGTCTGTCGACTGCCGGCACCGAGCGCGAGGCGGCGATGGCCGCGATTTCGGCCATCCGGTCCCTGTTTCGACGCATCGGCATTCCCCCAAACCTGCGGGACCTGGGCCTCGAGGCCGCGCATCTGGACGCCATGGCCGAACAATCCATGGGGGCGGCACGCCTGGTCGAAAACAATCCGAGAACGCTCGATGTGCAGTCCATCCGGTCGATTCTCGATCACGCTATGAATGGAGCTTGAAAAATGTCGAAGGCAGTACAACGCAATAGTGAAGACGTAGACCGGCATCCCGGTTTGTTCATCAGCGGCCAGTGGCGCACGGGCTCCCGCAAGGGTCGGATCGACGTGATCGATCCGGCCACGGGCTCCGCCTTGGGTTCCGTGGCCGATGCCGGCGCCGACGATGCGATTGCCGCCGTCGAGGCCGCCCACAATGCTGGCGCGCCCTGGGCGGCAACCCCCGCGCGCCAGCGTTCCGAGATCTTGCGCAAGTGCTTCGAGCTGATGATGCGCGATGCCGATGCCCTGGCCCGCATCATTGCGCTGGAAAACGGCAAGGCGCTGAAGGACGCGCGCGGCGAGGTCGCCTACGCGGCCGAGTTTTTCCGCTGGTTCTCCGAGGAGGGCGTGCGCGTGCGCGGCGATCTGGGCACGGCGCCTTCCGGCAACAACCAGATCCTGGTGCAGTATCAGCCCATCGGCGTGTCAGTGCTGATCACGCCTTGGAATTTCCCGGCCGCCATGGCGACGCGCAAGATCGCGCCGGCGCTGGCGGCCGGTTGCACCTGCGTGCTCAAGCCCGCGACGGCGACGCCGCTGACCGCCTATGCGGTTGCGCGCATTCTGGCCGAGGCGGGGGTGCCCGATGGCGTGGTCAATGTCCTCACCTCGTCCACGACCTCCGAGGTCGTCAACGCCATGCTGGAGGATCCCCGGGTTCGCAAGCTGTCCTTCACCGGATCCACCGAGGTCGGTCGCGTGCTGCTGCGCAAGGCCGCCGACCAGGTCATCCACAGCTCGATGGAACTCGGCGGCAACGCGCCCTTCCTGGTGTTCGAGGACGCCGACATCGAGCAGGCTGTGCAGGGCGCCATGATCGCCAAGATGCGCAACGGCGGCGAGGCCTGCACCGCCGCCAATCGTTTCCTGGTCCAGCGCCCCGTCGCCGAGGCGTTCACCCGGCGCCTGACCGAGGCCATGTCCGCCCTGAAGGTCGGGCCGGGCATCGAGGCCGACACGGATTGCGGTCCCCTGGTGGACCGGGCCGCCGTCGACAAGGTCGTGGAACTGGTCGAGGATGCCAAGGCGCGCGGCGCGCAGGTGCGCTGCGGCGGCCGGCAGCCGGACGATGCGGGCTGCTATTACCTGCCTACGGTCCTGGACCATGTGCCGACCGATGCCAAGATGTTCTCGGAGGAAATCTTCGGGCCGGTGGCGCCGGTCTACGTGTTCGATACCGAGGAGGAAGGCGTCCGCATGGCCAACGACACCGAGTATGGGCTGATCGCCTATCTGTACACCGGGGACGTGGGCCGCGGCATGCGCGTCTCGACCGCCCTGGAGGCCGGCATGATCGCCCTCAACCGCGGCTTGGTCTCGGACCCCGCCGCACCGTTTGGCGGCGTCAAGCAAAGCGGACTTGGGCGCGAGGGCGCACAGCACGGCATCCTGGAGTTCATGGAGGCCAAGTACATCGCCACGAGCTGGTAATCCGGCTGCGGGCGACAGGGAATAACGGAATGTCAACATGCTGAAGAAGAAAATCGGCTGTATCGGTGTCGGCCTCATGGGGCATGGCATCGCGCGCAACATCGTCGGCAAGGGCTGGCCGCTGCAGTTCCTCGAACACCCCGGCAACCAGCCGACGCAAGACCTGGTCGATCAAGGCGCTGTGGCATTCAAGGATCCGCGCGATCTGGCCCGGGCCAGCGACATCATCATCCTGTGCGTCAGCGGGACACCGCAAGTCGAGGCGATCATATCGGGCGATAGCGGGATCCTGTCCGCCATCACGCCCGGCACCACCATCATCGATTGCTCGACGGCAATCCCCGCCTCGACCGTGGCGCTGGCGGGCGCGGTCGAGGCGGCGGGAGGGCGCTTTGTCGATGCGGCAATGACGCGAACGCCGCTGGAGGCCGAGCAGGGCCGGTTGAATCTGCTGGTGGGGGGCGATAGGGCGGTCTTCGACGAGATCCGGCCGCTGCTGGGCACTTTCGCCGAAAATCTATTCTATGCGGGGCCAGTCGGGTCAGGGCATAAACTGAAACTGCTGCACAACTTTGTGTCGGTGAGCTTTGTCACCTTGCTGGGCGAGGCCGCGGCCTGCGCCAAAAAAGTCGGCATACCGGCCGAGGTGCTGGTGGATGCTCTGGCCAAGGGAGGCGGCCATGGCGCGGCGCTCGAGCGCGTGGCGCCCTTCCTTCTGGAGGGGGATCCCTCGCGTTTGAAGTTCGCGATCAGTCATGCCTTCAAGGATATGAGCTACTACAACACCATGGCTGAGACCCAGAGTTGCCAGCGCCATATTGCAGCCGGCGTCAAGGACGCCCTTGGCAGCTTGGTCGAGGCCGGCCTGGGCGGCGAATACCTATCCTCGACCGCCGAGCAGTTCGGCAAGCTGCGAGCCGGCTGAACAAGCCCGTATGCAGTTCAAGTGAGCGGTGGCTGAACACCGCCGCTCGCCTCCGCCTGCCGCATCGCGGCCCACAGAATCGCCAGGGACAGCACAAAGAACATCACGCCGTTGTTGCGGCCCAGGATCACCTGGGTCAGCCCGAAGGCGGCGAAGGCCGCGGGCAGGCTGGCACCGCAGCAGGCCAGTACCCGCACCGTCAGGTCGGGCGACTGCAGGCGGCGGCAGAAATACCAGCAGCTGGTGATCAGCAGGGCCAGGAACGCGAACAATCCCAGCGTGCCCTGGTGCAGCCAGATCTCGATGAAGTTGTTGTGGGTGTTAGACAGCGTCCCCACGAACGGATGGATGCGCCCAGTTTCGATCAGGCCTTGCAGATGGCTGTCGTATTCCTCATGCCCCCAGCCCAGCAGCGGACGCTCGGGGATGCTGATCAATGCGGATTTCCAGGCCTCCAGGCGCGAGCCGACGTTGTTCGCGGCATTCCCGTCCCGCGCATAGGCCTGCCATTCCGCCACTGCGCTGGCGTATCGGCCCTCGGCGATCTGGCCGGCGGGCAGTGCGGTCATGACGATCGCCGCGCCCGCCACCATCACGGCACAGCCCGCCAGCAGCGGCCGCAGGTACTGCCGGCGCAGCAACGCCACGGCCGCCAGCACGGCAAAGATCGGCACGGCCACCAGCCCGCCCCGCGTGGCCGAGGCGATGAACGCATAGATGCCGGCCAAAGCACCGGCCAGCAGGAATACGGCCCATGCGGGACGTCGATGTACCGCAGGCAGGATCGCGCCCATCAGGCACCAGAAGGCCATCACCAGCGCGATGTCGCCAAAGGGAATCGCGCTGGTCAGGAAGCCCTCAGCCCGCAGTACGCCGATGTGGCCGATCTGCCACCAGGCAACGGCCGCGGCGCCCGCCAGCCCCAAGGCCAGGCCCGCCCACATCCAGTCCAGCCGCAGGTGCGCCCGGCGCAGCCCCACCAGGATGGGGACCGCCAGCGCATAGCGTACGCCCTGGTCCAGGTATTTGCCGGAATCGGCGTGCCACAGCACCGCCGCCGCGTTCGTCAGGAAAAACGCCAGCAGCAGCCAGCACAGCGTCCGGTCCTCGCCAGACCAGGCGGCGGCCGGTGGCGCCGACGCGTCGGCCGCGCCGCTGCGCCGGCCTGTGCCGGCCAGCCATATCGCGACGCCGCCCAGGAACAGCAGCCCGCCGCCCACGGAATATCCCGAGGGCGCCGAGAGCATCAGCAGAAAAAAAATCGCCACGCTGGCCGCCATCCAGGTGGACAGCCAGGCCGGCGTTCGTGCCGGTGTCGGATGCATAAGGAGTGATTCGCTTGGGACGGGAAGTGTTGCCGGATTGTAGCTTGTCGCCCCGCTGTGCAAACGGGCCGGCCCGCCTCACGTCGGCCGTGCGCCGGCGTGTGCGCGGCCTACAATATTCCGATCGTTTCCGAGGCGCTTATCCGCATGACTGCCACCGCCGATTCCGACATCCCCGCCGGCCCGCCCGGCGCCGCGCCCGACGGCGCATCCTGGTTCGTCGTGCACACCAAGCCGCGCCAGGAAGCCCTCGCGCGCGAACATCTGCTGCGCCAGTCCTTCGAGGTCTACCTGCCGATGTTCAAGGTCTTCAAGGCGCCGCGCCGCAGCCGCGCCGGTTCGCCGGCCACGCCGGGCGGATCGGCGCCGCCGGCGCAGGGCCTGACCACGCACGAGCCCATGTTCCCGCGCTATCTGTTCCTGCGCCCCGGGCGCCCCACCCAGTCCATGTCCACCATCCGGTCGACGCAAGGGGTCAGTCGCCTGGTGCTGTTCGGCAGCCAGCCCGCCCGCATCGCCCAGGAACTGGTCGACGGCATCCGCCAGGCCGAGGTCGCGCGCGAAGGCGCGGATCTGGCCCAGCTCAGTCCCTATCGGCCCGGCATGGCGGTGCGCCTGCAGGATCCGGCCCTGGGTGGACTGCAGGCCCTGGTGCAGGCCGTCTCGCATGATCGTGTGACCCTGTTGCTGGAAATCCTCGGCCGACCCCAGCTCGTCAGCGTCGATTTCCAGCGGATCGCGCCCCTGTAATTGATCCGTCTTAACGAAATCCAAGCTGAGGCTAGGTAGGACAACAATCTCCTGGTAGAACTACGAATGTCACATTCAGTGACATTCTTGACTATCGAGGAGACAACATGAAAATCCGCCATCTGCTCATCCTGGCATTGGGCCTTGGCCTGCCCGGCCTGTCCCATGCCCAACTGATGAAGCACGGTCCCCACCATATCCTGGGCGCGCCGCCCCCGGCGCCGGCCGTTTTCGCCGCACCCCCGCCCGAGGCGCCCTGGGACCCGTCCCCGGCGCCTTTTCTGTCCACGGGCGATCCGATCGTCGTCGACCAGGATCGCGTCATTACCCGCAGGCTACTCCTCCAGTCCACCACGCCCTTCGATGTCGCCCAGGGGCACACCCTGCGTGTCGAGGGCGCCGTGGAGAACGCCCCTGCGTCGGCCGGCGGCCTCTATAAGCTGGGCGCCGGCCATATGGTCCTGATCGGCCCCAACACCTATCGCGGCCATTCCGCGTTGCTGCAAGGCAGCCTGACCCTGCTGGACGACCACGCCCTGGGCGCGCCCCTCAATGCGCTGGACGTCAACGTGGGCACGCGCCTGGAATTCGCCGACGGCGTCACGATCGCCCAGGCCTTCACCCTCAGGCTCATCGATCTGGCCGCCGCGCTGCCGCCTCATTGGTGGGCGCCCGTGCCGCCGCCGGCCGCGCCCATGGCCGTCCAATGGGTGGTCCAGCGCGGCGAGGCCACGCATCGCGGGGATCTGTTTGGCCACGCGCCCCTGATCAAGCAGGGCGGCGGCACCCTGCGCCTGGCCGGCTGGGGCGCCGCCTATACCGGCGACATGACCGTCCGCGAGGGCGGCTTGCGCATTGACGGCACCTTCGGCGGGCGGGTGCGCGTCGAACCAGGCGGCGTCCTGTCGGGCACCGGCCTGGCCGCCCGCATCGAGGTGGGCGGCGTGCTGGCGCCGGGTGCGGCGCACGCGCCAGGCACCCTCATGGTCGTCCATGAGGCGCGCCTGCTGCCGGGCTCGTCGATGCGCATCCGCATCGATGCGGCGGGCGAGGCCGACCGCCTTTGGACACTGGGGACGGCCGCGGTGGACGGCGACCTGCGCATCGACGCCCAGCCGGGCGCCTGGGACGAGGACAGCCGCTGGACCATCGTGCAGGCCGACGGCGGCCTGGAGGCCGGGCGGTTCGCCTCGGCCGCCGTCAACCTGCCGTATTTCTCGCCCGTCCTCGAATACGGGCCGAACCAAGTCGTGCTGGCGCTGCGGCGCAACCAGGCCGCCCTGGAAACCTGCGCCGAGGAACCCGCCGTGCAGGCGGCGGCGCGCGCCATCGAGCGCGGCGTCGCCCCCTTGGCGCAGCGCGTCGTCCGCCAGGACTGCGCGGGGGCCGCGGCCTTGCTGGCCGCCTTTGCACATTCCGGGGCCGCGTCCTGGCGCGGCGCCCTGCTGGAGGACAGCCGCTACGTGCGCGAGGCTGCGCTGGCCCAGGCGGGCAGCGGCCGTGCCTGGGTGCGCCAGTGGATGGTCTCGGCCGAGCGCGACGCACGCAACGGCGGCGACCTGGTCCGCGGCGATGCGCGCGACGTGGCCGGCATGCTGGCCGGGCTGGACCGCGCCGTGTCCGCCGACTGGCACCTGGGCGTATTCGCCGGCGCCCAGCACGTGGACTACAGCAGCGTCCGGCATGCCCGCGCGCCCGGCGGCCTGGCGGTGCGCGACGCCAGCCTGCATCTGGGCCTGGGCCTTGCCTACCGGCCCGGGACGGGATACCAGATCAGTCTGGGCGCCGTGCAGGCCTGGCACCGCGGCGAGGGCCGCCGCTGGACGGTGGACGGCGACGATCCGCTGCGCGCCACCCAGCATGCACGCAGCCTGCAGGCCTGGGCGGAATGGCGTTTTGACGCGGCGCCCGCGGATCACTGGACCGTTGCGCCCCTGGTGCAACTGGCCTGGGTGCGCCTGGACAGCCGGGACTATGCCGAATCGGGCGGCCCGGCCGCCCTGCGGGTGCAGGGCGCGGTCGACCAGCGGGTCTTTGCCCACGCCGCCCTGCGCGCCCATCGCGCCTGGCCGGTCCCGCATGGCCACGCCGTGCTGCGAGCCGCCCTGGGCTGGGATGCCCTGTTGGGATCCCCGGATCTCAGCAGCACCCAGTCCTTTCGTGATGATGCGGCCAGGCGGACGTTCGAGGCGGGCGGGCAGCCCCTCGCGCGCCACGCCCTGCGCCTGGATCTGGGCGTCGAGGCGCCCCTGGCGCCCGGCGTGCGTGCCGGCATCGGCTACACCGGCCAGTACCGCGGCGATGGCCGGCAGCACGGGGTGCTGTTGAGTCTGGCGGCGGCGCTGTAGAGCTAGCCCAGGCCTGGGGAACCTCTGAACAAGTCACCGCGCTTCAGGTCCATTCGCCGCCGAAAGACTCGAGATCCTCATCGAGTTCCTGCATGACGGCGTGTTCGTCCGTGCCCGGCCGACCCGCGGCCGCAGCCGCAGCGATGGACTGCCGTCGTGCCTCGCGCTCGAAAGACAAACGGCGAGCCTGCCTGATCCGGTCGCGAGCCAGTTCCCGCAGAAACTCGCCCAGCGATTTCCCTTCGCGCTCAGCCAGATCGCTGAGCGCAGCCTTGAGGGCGGGATCGAGCCGAAACGTAATCGGACAGCCTATCAGCGTGCCCGCTGAACCGCTATTCGTGGAACACGAGACTGCTAGTTCGTGCGGGCCGCCGGTGCATCTGTGTGCGTCTCGCTCAATATCAAAACATTTAGGTCGGATGCGTACGGAGGGTATAAGACATGTGCGATACAGCAACGGCGGCCTCTCGAGTTTTATTGGCTTGAGATGGGTAGCCCAGTGAACTATAGTGGCCCGTATGCTGGCCCATTAAGCTTTCAGTGGGATCGGACGAAAAGCGATGTGTGCCTACAGGATCGCGGATTCGATTTTGCCTATGCTGCCAAGGCTTTCTTCGACCCCTGCCGCATCATCCGGGCTGACGAACGACACAGCTACGGTGAGGACCGTTACCAATTGATGGGCAAGATCGGCCCGCGCCTATTCGTCGTGGTGTATACCCCAAGGTGTGGAGTCATACGCATCATCTCGGCGCGCAAGGCCAATCAGCGAGAGGTCGCATACTATGAAAACAGCGCATGTCATCATTGATCCCGCCGATCCGGCGTTTTCAAAGATCGGACGCGTCGACGAGGACCGTTTGGATGCAACCACGGAGGGGGACATCGCTCGCCAGAGTGCCCTCGACGATGCCGCTGCCATGCAGGATGCGGCGGTATACGCACGGCGCGTGCGCCGGCGGTTGGGCCTGAGCCAGGCGGAATTCTCGCAGCGGATCGATGTTTCCTTGCAGACTATTCGAAATTGGGAGCAAGGCAAACGCCGGCCGACAGGCGCGGCAAAGGCATTGTTGAAGGTACTGGATAGCATCCCCGAAGCTGCCTTAGAGGCACTGCAAAGTGATCAGGATAGGTCCGCGTAGTAGGATCGACCGTCCTTGAGCAGCTTAGGATCACCGGTGACTTTCCATGGCCGGGGCATCATTCATCCGCTAGATGTGCGTCAAGTTACGTCGATGGGGATCTCTATGAATAACGTGCTGGAATACAAAGGCTATCTGGGCTCGGTCGAATTCAGCGCCGAGGACCAGTGCCTGTGCGGCAAAGTCGAGTTCATCAATGACCTGATCTTGTTCGATGGTGTTAGCGTGGACGAAGTCGGGCAGTCTTTCCGTGACGCCGTCGACCAATACCTGGAATCCTGCGCGGCTCGAGGCGTCCAGCCGGATCAGCCGTTCAAAGGCAGCTTCAATGTGCGGGTCGGCGGCGATCTGCATCGGCAGGCCGCGCAAGAAGCACGACGTCGCGGCGTCGCCTTGAATGAACTGGTCATCCAGGCGCTTAGGAATGAACTCCATGTGCGGCCACCGGAGGACGGGGTGTTCGGCGCCTGGCGCGACAAAAGACTGGATGGGCTCGAATCCCAGCAAGCCCCAAGGTCTGAATGGTGAGGACCCTGGCCGATATGAAGTACGACTTCGGAGAATGGAGGAAGCCATGAACTTGGACGCCATCCGCCGGACGTGGACGGCCTTTGAGCAAGCCAGCGCGTCGCCGGCTCAAGTCTTGCGCTTTCTGATGGATCAGCATGGCCTGAAGCAATCCGATCTTCCTGAAATCGGGCCGCAGAGCGTCGTTTCGCAAGTACTGGCTGAACGAAGAATGCTGAATGTGCGTCAAATTGCCGCGTTATCAGGACGATTCGGCATAACTGCCGACGTGTTCCCCCAGCATCCCGCAGAAGACCTGGCGCATTGAACCGACAGGAACGAAGCCGCAACGCCACCACCTGTCACCGCGTTTCTCTATGATGACAAACTTGGCCATGAGGACTTGATCGACTGTCAGCCGGATGGAGCGCCGGGCAAATTCCGTTCACTGCACAGATATGTCTTGGACTCTCATTGTCATTCAATTGCATTACAATGGGCTGGTCTAAAACCTCGTTTTCCAGGAGATTGCCATGGCCTCCACCGCCTTGGTTCAAGCCCGAATTGATCCCGTCCTGAAACAGCGTGCCACTGAAGTGCTGGGCAACATGGGCCTGACTGTTTCTGACGCCGTACGTATTCTGTTAACTCGTGTGGCCAACGAAGGGACGCTGCCGTTCAATTTCGCCGTTGACCCGGCTGCGCATGACGCTTGGTTTCGTGCCAAGGTGCAAGAAGCCCTGAGCGATACCCGGCCTGCTGTTTCTAATGAAGACGTTGCTGCCCATTTCGCTAAACGCCGCACGGCTGCCCTGCGCAAAGCTGAGGGCGAAGAGTGAAAATTGAGTGGTCGGCATTTGCGATACAAGATCGCGATAGCATTTTCGACTTTATTGAAGCAGAAAGCCCCAAGGCTGCAGTTCTGGTTGACGGTCGTATTGACGACCAAGTCAATCAGCTTGCCAGGTTCCCGGAGTTTGGTCGGCTTGGCCGCGTTGACGGTACCCGTGAACTGGTTATCAGTCAGACACCCTACATCGTGCCGTATCGGATCTACGGTGATGTCATTCGTGTTCTTCGTGTGCTCCATCAGGCTCAACAATGGCCGGAAGATCTTGATGCTGGAATACAAAGGCTATCTGGGCTCGGTCGAATTCAGCGCCGAAGACCAGTGCCTGTGCGGCAAAGTCGAGTTCATCAATGACCTGATCCTGTTCGATGGCCTCAGTGTAGGCGAGGTGCGGCAGTCTTTCCGTGATGCCGTCGACCAATACCTGGAATCTTGTGCGGCTCGGGACGTTCAGCCAGACCAACCGTTCAAAGGCAGCTTCAATGTGCGGGTCGGCGGCGATCTGCATCGACGGGCCGCACAAGAGGCGCGACGTCGCGGCGTCGCCTTGAATGAACTGGTTGTCCAGGCGCTTAGGCGAGAGCTGCATGTTTGAGTGACGCCATGCAGGCCCTAACGAAAGACCTCGTCCAGTGTTTGCGCATCGAGCACGTTCAGGGACCATGCTCGGATCTGTTCGGTATCTGAGCTATGCAGGCGTTCGATGACCCAGGTGGGTAGCGGGCCGAACTTGTGAGATAACAGACTTTCCAGCATGCTGGAGAGCCCTTCCTGGTGGCCCTCCTGAAGTCCCTGTTGCCGTCCCTCTTGAAGCCCTTGTTGAAGCCCCTCTTGCCGTCCTTCCCGAAACCCTTCATGGCGCGCGTAGTCCCTGATGTCTTCGGCGTCGATCAGGGCCTGTTCGCGGCGCTCGGCCATCAGGCGGAGTTCTTCGTCGGAATACAGATGTTCCAGTTTTTGAAGCGCGTCTTTGACGGGAGGATGGGTGATGGTGCTCATGGCGGCCTCGTCGAGGTTATGCAGCAGGCAGGTCATCCAGGCGCGCAGCGACTCGGGGTGGTGGGGGTGCCGCTGCGCCTTTCTTAACTCGATTATATGCAGTTGTAGGGCCAGACCCAACTGCACATCGCCGCGGCCCGTATCGCGCAGGGTGAAATGCCAGTTGGCTTGATCTGGATGTTCGGGAAACAGGTCATGCACCAGCAGGTTGATGCCGATGCAGGGCTTGAGCTGACGGTAGTCCTGGCCGCTGTTCAGTTGCCCGGCCAGACTGCGGGCGATGCCGTATACGCTGCGCTCGGGCCAATGAAGAAAACGCTGCAATTGCATCTCGATGGCCAGGCGCTGGCCATCGGTGTCCTCGGCCAGGATATCGAGCACGATTTCCTTGCCTATGAGGTCCGCGGGCAGGACATGTGGGTTCAGAACCCGTTGCACGATGAGCGGTTGCAACGGGTGACGCACGGCGTTGATCAGGTCGCTCAGCAGGTTCAGGTGTCTGCTGAACAGGGTTTTGAAGACGATGTCGTTACAGAGGGAAAGGCGCCGGGGCTGCGCCGACGGGATTATGTGGTTGCTGGCGGGCGCGGTTTGGTGACAAGTGTGCGAGGCGCTTGCCGTTGAGGGGTCGGAACCAGATTTCCCGGGCATGGTGGTGTTCCCATATGACAGTATCAGGCACATCTACTGTAGAGATGCATCCAGGTATCGGGAATGAGTGCAACGAATGAATGTCTGTGCGAGGAAATACGGTGGTCGCGGCGAGCGTATCCATGGCGACAGGCCGGCAGGCGGCGCCGCGCCGCAGCCATGTACTTGGCCGCCGCGCTCTTGGACACGCCCAGGGCCTAGGCAAGCCGCAACCCCTGATGTACTATCGCGTTCACGCATTGAACATGCGCGAGCGCTTGCTGACCGTGTCACAGCACGGCGGTAGCGTGTCCGCTGGAACCAGTCCACGCCATGTCCACCGATACCGCCCCACACGACGAAAACCACCTCAAGGTCCTGCGCCTGCTGGAATCCGACCCCAGCCTCAGCCAGCGTGAGCTGGCCGAGGCCCTGGGCGTGAGCCTGGGCAAGACCAACTACTGCGTCCGCGCCTTGCTCGACAAGGGCCTGATCAAGATGCAGAACTTCCGCAACAGCCAGAACAAGCTGGGCTACGCCTACCTGCTGACTCCGGCGGGGATCGCCGCCAAGGCGGACCTGACCGCCAGTTTCCTGAAGATCAAGTTGCGGGAGTACGAGGCATTGCGGCGCGAGATCGAGGAATTGCGGCGCGAGGCCTCGGCAGAGGACCCGGTTCAGTAACAAATCCCCTCAACCCTTTCCTTCAACTCACTCGTCCAACAACATGAAGAACTTCGCCCTGATCGGCGCGGGCGGCTATATCGCACCGCGCCATATGAAAGCCATCAAGGACACCGGCAATCGCCTGGTGGCCGCCCTGGACCCGAACGATTCCGTAGGCATCATCGACAGCCATTTCCCGGATGCGGAGTTCTTCACCGAGTTCGAACGATTCGACCGGCATATCGACAAGATGCGCCGCGCCCGCGACGAGCGTAGCGTGGAATATGTGTCGATTTGTTCGCCGAATTACCTGCACGACTCGCATATGCGCTTCGCCTTGCGCTCGGGCGCCGATGCAATCTGTGAGAAACCCCTGGTGTTGAACCCCTGGAACATCGATGGGCTGTTGGACATCGAACGCGACACGGGCCGCAAGGTCAACACCATTCTGCAATTGCGCGTGCATCCTGCCATCGTCAACCTACGTGAAAAGGTCATGGCACAGCACAAAGATACCAAGCACGAGGTCGACCTGACCTACATCACCTCGCGCGGTCACTGGTATTTGCAGTCATGGAAAGGCAACGAAGATAAATCGGGCGGAATTGCCAGCAACATCGGCGTGCATTTCTTTGACATGCTGCACTATATCTTTGGCGGGCTGCAGGACAACATCGTGCACCACAGCGAGGACACCAAGGCCGCGGGCTACCTGGAATACGAGCATGCCCGGGTGCGCTGGTTCCTGTCGGTGGACTACCAGGACGTCCCGCAGGCGCAGCGCGACCAAGGCCAGCGCACGTACCGGTCGATCACCGTGGACGGCGAGGAAATCGAATTTTCCGGCGGCTTTACCGACCTGCACACGCGCAGCTACGAGGAAATCCTGGCGGGCCGTGGGTTTGGCCTGGAGGAAAACCGCGTGGCCATCCAGACCGTGTCGACGATTCGCAATGCGCCCATCGCACCGCTGACGGGCGACTACCATCCCTTCCTGAAAAAATGAGCCATTATCAGCACGAGACCGCCATCGTCGACGCGGGCGCCCAGATCGGCGAGGGCAGCCGCATCTGGCATTTCGTCCATGTCTGCGGCGGGGCACGCATCGGTGCCGGCGTGTCCCTGGGCCAGAATGTCTTCGTCGGCAACAAGGTCGTGATCGGCGACCATTGCAAGATCCAGAACAACGTGTCCGTCTACGACAACGTGACCCTGGAGGAGGGCGTATTCTGCGGCCCCAGCATGGTGTTCACCAACGTCTACAATCCGCGCTCGCTGATCGAGCGCAAGGACGAGTACCGCAACACCCTGGTGCAGAAAGGCGCGACGCTGGGCGCCAACTGCACCATCGTGTGCGGCGTGACCATTGGCGAGTACGCATTCATTGGCGCCGGGGCCGTCGTCAACAAGGACGTCAAGCCCTACGCGCTGATGGTGGGGGTGCCGGCGCGGCAGATTGGCTGGATGAGCGAACACGGCGAACAACTGGACCTGCCCCTGACTGGCAACGGCCGGGTCGCCTGTGCCCATACTGGCGCCATCTACAGACTGATCGATGGCCAGTGCGCGCGCGTTTGATTCCTGCCCGTTCCTGAAGCGCAAGCAAGGGAAGGACGCCAGGGCCGAGAAGAGGTGATCGCTGTGCTGCGCGGGCTAAGCTTCAAAAGCGGGTATGTCCGCAATATTGCCACGCTGATGACGGGCACGGCCCTGGCGCAAGCGATTCCCATCGCCATCAGCCCCATTCTGACCCGACTCTATAGTCCGGAAGAATTCGGCATATTCGCACTTTATATGGCCATCGTTTCGATCGCTTCTGTGGCGGTCACGGGAAGGTATGAGATGGCCATCCTGTTGCCGAAGAGGGATGGCGATGCGTTCAACGTCGTGGCACTGGCGATGGGGCTCAGTGGTGCCGTCAGCGGATTGCTGTTCCTGTCGGTGATGCTGTTCAATCGTTTCTTCTCCGATCTCCTGGGAGCTCCTGGCCTGTCTCGCTGGCTGTATTGGGTACCCGCATCCACGCTGTTGGTAGGGGTCTATCAAAGCCTGAATTATTGGAGCAATCGAAAAGGACACTACAGGCGCCTGGCGATCAGTCGGGTGACACAGAGCGGCAGCTCCGCCATGGTGCAGCTCGGTGGAGGATATGGGGGTTCGGGCGCCACAGGCCTCGTGGGGGGGCAATTGATAGGACAGGCGCTGTCCAGCGTCGTTCTGGGGGGGCTGATCTACAAGGAAGATCATGCGCAGGTAAGGAAAATAAAGAAGCTGCGTTTAATAGCGATGGCCAGAAGATATTCGAACTTTCCAAAGTACCTGATTGCCGCGCATGGGATCAACATCGCTTCCTCGCAGATGCCGGTCATCCTGTTGAGTATGCTATTCACCACTGCCACTGCTGGTTTCTATACGTTAACCCAGCGGGTCATGGGTGCGCCCATGTCCCTGATCGCGGGTGCAATAGGAGATGTCTTCAGGCAAGAGGCGAGCCACTCCTACGTCCAACAGGGCAACTGCAAAGACATCTATTGGAAAACCTTCAAAAGACTGGTCATGATTGCCGCCCCCCTGAGCGTGCTGTTTTTCTTCGTCGCTCCCTGGGTATTCGGATTCGTTTTCGGGCCCGCATGGCGCGTATCAGGCGAGTATGCGCAGATTCTGACGCCTGTTCTATTCTTTGGCTTCGTGGTGAGTCCGTTGAGTGCGATGTTCATGATTGCAGAGAAACAACGGATGGATCTCGCCTGGCAGTTGTGCTTCTTCGTCGCAGTCGGGGGATCATTTTTTATCGGGCATCTGTTTTCCAGCGCGAAGGTTTCCTTGGCGGTATTTTCCTTCGCCTATAGTGCCATGCAAGTCGTCAGCGGCTTGATTTCCTATAGGCTTGCGGCTGGAAGGTCTTTCTGAGAATCCGGTCCGTCTCATGAAAACATTTCGTCCCTGGGTAAAGTGACAATGAAAAATACGATGAAGCGTGTGGTGGCCCTTACTGCTGTCTTGGGGTTGTCCGGCTGCTTCGTGAACCCGAAGCCGCCTGATCCGGCTCAAGAGATCGCCCGTATGGAATCCAGGCTCGACGTCCAATATCCAGCAAGGGGACTTGCTGACTATCCATCGGACGAGGCGGTCGATGTGCCGAAAGGCTATGCCATGATATTGCTGGCGGAGATCGATAGGGCGAGATCGTCTGGCGCATCGACAATTTCTGAGATTGGGTTCAATGCGGGCCAGTGGCTGTTGCAGCATGATGATGAAAATCAAGACGGTACCATCGGCTGGGGTGTCCCTGTGGCGTGGGATGCCTATGGCGATGGCTCTGTCAATCCGAAGGACACGGAATATACGATCTCGACAGCCATTGCCGTGGATGCCTTGTTGAGTTGGCTCGATTTCTCCGATACCAGCCTGCATGCCAGGATACTGAATACGGTTGAACAGTCCCTGGAACCCTATCTGGATGGCTCCATGAGAACCCCCGCGGGGCTGTTGCCCTATTCCCTGATGCCATCGGACCGCAAGTACGACACCTTCAATCCCGCTGCGTATTTGGCGGGCCAGTTGCAGCGATTCAGCTATCTTGCCTCGACGCTAGAGAAAGCCGCCAGGATGAGGGAGGCGGCAGATCAGACGATTCAGGTTCTATTGCAGAACAAGATTGTGAATTCCGCTACCGGATCCTGGTACTGGAATTATTCAATACAGGAAGATGTGCCCAACGATCTCCCCCATGCTGGATATATCATCGAGGGAATCCTGGTATATATGGACCATCATGGGCGATTGGCGGATGATGTGGAAAGATCCGCCGTTACTGCCCATCTTTCCGATTTTCTGGAAAAGAACGGGAAGGATGTTCGGGCATGGCCGAACGTCAGGCCGGATATAAAGACCCGTCCACGTCTTTATGATGTCGGCATCGGGTTGCAGCTTGCGTGCAGGTATGCGGCGATGCGACCGATGAAGGCCGCCCTATTCAATCAATTGCCTAATTACAGAACACGCAATGGATCTTATCTAAAATATCCGGTGACGCAGCAGAGGGATAATTTTGTGGTTGCGGAGTATGAGGCATATCTGTTGCGTGCACTTTCCGCGTGCCTTGCGAATCCGTAGGGGCCAAAATGACTGCATTCAAGCGAAAGGATGTCCGCTTGTTGCTTGCTTTCGGGGTGCTTTCCCTGATAGTAGGGGGCGTGTTGTGGCGCATCTTGGGGGAGACAAGTCCCAAAACGAATCGACTAGAAGATTATGGAAATATAATATCTTCCTCCTCATGGGAAAAGTTGACGAACTCCTCGTCTTTAACGGACCTGGAAGCCAAGGTTGCGGCGCCGAAAATTACCGATGATCTGGTGCGCGTGCCTTTTACGATGTTGGCGCACGATGAGGCATGGAAGGGGGATGTTTACTTTAATCCGAAATCATATCGGTCCCGCTATCTCAGGCAAGATGGGTTGGTGGTGGAATTCCCGTTTCCTGGCGTTCCGATTGATATACAGACCGTGGAAGAAAAGGGGGCGGTAATTGCCTTTCGGGGAATTTTCGATAATAAGCTTTGGCTCTTGTCAGTCGATAACGCTGGCAACCTCCTGTCTGCGCAGACCATCAGACGATCTGGCGTGGATTATCCTCTATTTCGGGCGGCAACGGCACATGATGAATCGTTGTATTGGGTGATTTATGATAACAATACCAGAAAGAATTATCTCAGATCTTTTAAACATGGTCTGGGTGGCTGGGAGCAACTCGCGCAAGACTTAGAGCTTCCGTCTTTTGAACCTCCGGCAGGCTCTACGTACGAGATGGAGCCTCCAGTATCTCTTCACTCGAATGGTTCGCGGATGGTGGAGATCATTGGAGGCAATTGGTACGGGAAAGCATCGCCTCATGCGCTGCTGGAGTCATCACGGCTGACAGGGTGTGAAGCAGCGATTGAGTCGGTGTTCACGACAATGGCTCCCTTCTTGCTTTGCCGGGCATCTGGGAACCTAACCCCGCAGGGGGGCGCCTATTCAATAGTTTCGCCAAGCTCAAAGGAAGTCTCATATCTCGATGTAAACCGGGGCGTGCCATGGAATTTGCATGTCGATAGTGAGGGCCTTCCGGCGGTCGATTATGCGAGCAAAGCAGCTGAACTGCGCGAGGTTTTCATACGAGATGTATCTGAAAATCACTTTGGTGGCATGCTGGAGTTTGGCTCAAACAATACGGAAGGACGAGTTCCCTGGTCGCAGATATATTATCTGAACGGCTGGATGGATGCGATATTACTTTCACGGGAAAATACGGAAGCCTTTGAGTTGTATGGTGATATTCTGGAAGATCTGAGGCTAAGGATTGAACTGGAAGTTCGACTGCTCGATGATCTAGTGGCCTCGGATCGAGCGCTGTTTACCAAGGCATTCACATTTGACAGATCGCCTGTATTGTTTGCCGTGCAGACAAGTAGAATATCATTGTTGTTTGAGAGATACACAACCATGTTTCCTGACGCTCCACCGCTGAAAAGCTTGGCCAACTTACGCAGACAGGTTCCCGGGCTTGAGGGGCACATTGAAGTCCTAGCATATGAGGGGGAGGATCCTACATGGATGAGTCCTGGGACGGCGCATCTGCGCTGGCCAAAAGGTAGCGCATTCTATTTCGATGGAATGCCTGTCCCCTTCAACCATCAGAATGAATGGGCGTCTTCTATTTTTGAGATGAAGAAAGGTGGCGTATCTATCAACGTAGAATCCTTGGACGCCGCTCGTCTGATCATCGACTACTTTCGTCATAGACTCTTCAGAGATGGAGGGTTTCCGTCCGTGGATGAGTGGTATTACTGGTATGGACACGCATATGATGGCTGGCAAGCCACAGAGGATCGATCCATCCATACACCAGAATATGCTGGTGATCATGGGTTGGCCTGGATTTCATTTCGCACGATCGACCTGATGTCTGTTATGTCAGCAGTCGATTTTCTTGCGGATATAGATAAAAAAGCACTCGAAGAAACTGCGCTCGATCGAATTATGGAGGGTGATGTCTATCCGTTTGCAGCCCGATCCGTACTGGAATACGAGAAGCATCCGATTTTCAAGCGCTCTGCTTTATATCCTTATGTCAGATCCGAGGCGCCCTGGGCATTATCTAACAACGTTTGGGCTTTGCCGATAATATTTGGTTTCTATAAGAGAATGCCATCTTCTCAATGACGCGATGAGCGCTCGGGTTGTTTCGTGGCGCAAGATGCCTGCTGTCTTGGTAAGTTCTCCCCTTTCATTTTTGGGAGAGGTCATATATGTCAAAAAAAATACTTCATTTATCGCATACTGATATAAGGTCCGACTCTCGTATCTTGAAAGAAATGGGGGCGTTGGCGTCATTGGATCAATTCTGTCTGTTAGGTATTGGCGTAGAGATGCAAGAGGGAGCTTCTTCCAGCAAGAAGAGCCTCAAAGCAAAAATTTTGTCCATACGACTCTTCAGCAAGATGCTGTCTTTCTTACCCAAGCCAATCCGGTATGCCTTGAATATGACTGAGCTCACCGTTCGACTGGTTTTTTATGGACTGCGATCAAGGCCGTCCGCGGTTCACTGCCACGACACTTTCGTCCTCCCGGCAGGCGTCCTGATCAAGATGCTATTGAGGTGCAAGCTGATCTATGATGCACACGAACTGGAATCAGACAAGAATGGACAGACGCCCGCTCTTTCCAAGGCCACGCTGGCAATAGAAAAATGGGCATGGAAAAGGATCGATCTGCTGATATCCGTCAGTGATTCCATCAATGATTGGTATATTAAAAACTTGGGATCGAAGCCGCATCTGCTGATTTTGAATTCCCCCGAAATCCCCAAACGTACAGGCACAGGTGCAGATCGTGGTGTGGAGGAAAGATATTTCCACTCCCTGTATGGCATTCCGACAAACAAGAAAGTTTTTATCTATATAGGAATACTCAGCGGAGGCAGGGGCATCGATCTATGTTTGCAGGCTTTTGCGTCTGGAGTCGTGGATGCGCATGTCGTTTTCATGGGGTATGGCCCCTTGAAAACCAAGATCGGCTCCTTTTCTTCAAAGCATCCCAACATTCACCTGCATGATCCTGTTCCGCATGAGCAGGTTGTCACCATCGTGAAAAATGCGGATGTGGGGCTGTGCTTTGTGGAAAATGTTTCTTTGAGTGATTATTATTCTCTGCCAAATAAGTTATTTGAATATGCCTTTTCGGGTCTTCCCGTCTTGGCTTCTGACTTTCCAGAGATAGGCAAGATCGTGCGCCAATATTCGCTCGGATTTTGCTCCGCAGTTGAGCTGGAAAGTATCAAACAAATGATATCTAACATCGTTGAATCTCCTGTTCCGGTTGCCTCGGGCGATCTCAATGAGTTGGGTTGGGAAGCGCAGGCAGCGAGATTAAACGCAGCGTACGACCGTTTGCTTCAGTCGTGATCCATCTATAGAACAATTATTGTTTTCCATTGGAAAAATAGCATGTGTGGAATTTTCGGAATTATTTCTGATAAAGAAGTTTCTCTGGCGGATATGAAAGTCCTGGCGAAGCATTCCCAGCAGCGGGGAATGGATTCCAGTGGCTTGTTTTTTGCGGGGACCAATGCCAAGTACGGTATGTATCGGGCGGACACTGCAGTAACCAAGCTTCTCGCGAAAGCCGATCTCGGAAGGCCTGTGTTCGTCATGGGACATAGTCGCCTTATTACGAACGGGCTTGCGGATAATCAGCCTGTTTATAAGGATTCCGTCTGTTTGGTCCACAATGGAATCATTGTGAATCACGATGATCTGTGGACGAAAACACGCAAGGAACGCAGGCAGAAGATAGACACTGAAATCATCGCGGCAATCATCGCGGAAGATCTGGAAAGCGGCATCCCGCTGGAGCGGGTGCATGAGCGTGTCCTTGACTTGTGCAAAGGTATTGTCGCGTGTGCTGTTGCGCTTCCCAAGTTTGGAAAGCTCTGCCTGTTTTCAAACAATGGTAGCCTGTACCTTGGTGAAAAGGACGATGCTTGGTACTTCGCCTCTGAGGAATTTCCTTTGAAGAGACTGCGGTGCTTGGATGTGCGCCAGGTTAGGAGCGCCGTGACTCTGGATATCCCCATTTCAGAGAAAGAACCGGAAATTCACGAAACCAATGACCGAAAGGTCAATCTCATTCCGGAATTGGGTACGCATGCCGAGGAAGAGCGGCTTCTTATGCATGTTCAACCTGAGATGCGTCGCTGTACCAAATGCATATTGCCGGAGACGATGCCTTTCATCAATTTTGACGAACATGGTGTATGCAATTATTGCCGGCACTATAAAATCAGGAATAAGCCACGTCCCGTAGAGGAAATTTTCGAGCTTGTCGAGGGCTATCGCCGGAAGAATGGCAATGATTGTATCGTGCCGTTCTCAGGTGGCAGGGATAGCTGTTATGGGTTGCACCTGATCGTAAATGAATTGAAGATGAAGCCGATCACCTATACCTACGATTGGGGGATGGTGACGGATCTGGGACGCAGGAACATCAGCCGGATGTCCTCTGCTCTTGGTGTCGAAAATATCATTGTGGCGGCGGATATCGATAAGAAGAGAAAGAACATCGCCATGAATTTACGAGCATGGTTGAAATCCCCCCATCTGGGGATGATCAGTATTCTGACGGCGGGTGATAAGCACTTCTTCAGGTATGTTGAAACCATCAAAGAGCAAACAGGAATCTCCCTCAATCTCTGGGGTGTCAATCCCCTGGAAGTGACGCACTTCAAGGCGGGGTTCCTTGGGATTCCCCCTTACTTTGAGGAAGAGCGGGTCTATTCGCATGGGATCATGAAGCAGCTTCGCTATCAACGCCTTCGCTTTAAGGCCATGTTGCAGAGTCCCGGCTACTTCAATAGCTCTCTTTGGGATACCTTGTCGGGCGAGTACTACAGAAGCTTCACCAACAAATCGGATTACTACCATATCTTCGATTATTGGCGGTGGGACGAAAAGGAGATCGACAGCACGCTCGCCCAATATGATTGGGAATTGGCTCCCGATACGAAAACCACATGGCGGATTGGTGATGGAACCGCCGCTTTTTACAACTATGCGTATCATATCGCTGCGGGGTTCACGGAGCACGATACTTTTCGAAGCAACCAGATTCGTGAGGGCGATCTGACCAGGGACGAAGCCTTGGAAATGGTGATGGATGAGAATCGCCCCAGGTACCCGAACATCAAGTGGTATCTGGATGCCGTGCGCATAGATTTCAAGGAGGCGATCCGTGTGGTGAATTCGATACCTAGGCTTTACCGGCACTGACGGCTATGAGTCGCTGTATCTGGTACGTTTCAAAGTACGTTTCTCCACCGTCAGATGCCAGCGCCGGGGGGCGTGGCTACATCTTGATGCGTGAGTTGGCGAAGCTGGGGTATGGCTGTGTAATCATCACGTCAGACTCCAACCATCTTGCCAATGTGCCCATCCTGAAGACTACGTATGACCTCCAAGAAGTCGATGGTTTGACGCTATGTTGGGTCAAGACCTTGAAGTATTCTTCAGCGAAGTCCCTGCGGAGAGTCCTGAGCTGGCTCCATTTCGAGTGGCGATTATTCTGGTTCCCAAAGAAACGTATTGCTCCCCCTGACGTGGTGATAGTCTCCAGTCTATCCTTGGTGACCATATTGAATGGCTTCTGGCTGAAAAAGAAATATGGGTGCCGTCTCATCTTCGAGGTCCGCGACATATGGCCTCTGACGATCACTGAAGAAGGCGGCTTCAGTCGCCGGCACCCATTGGTTAGGGGCTTGGCCTTAATAGAGCGCCTCGGCTACAAATATGCAGATGAGATCGTGGGCACCATGCCGAACCTGCAAGAGCATGTTCGGGGCGTGCTGGGCTATGATCGAAAGGTTTGGTGCATTCCGATGGGAATTGATCCGGATGCTATGGCTGAACAACCGGAAGTTCCGTTAGATTATAAGAATAGCTATTTAAAGAAAGATAAGTTCACTGTTGCGCATGTCGGATCAATCGGCATCAGCAATGCCCTGGATGTCTTCATGAAATGTGCTGAGTCATTGGTGGATCGTGAGGAAATTCATTTTCTATTGATCGGAGACGGCGACCTTAAGGCCGAGTACCAGAATCGGTACGGGCATTTGCCTAATCTCACCTTCGCGCCAAAAGTTCCCAAAAGATTGGTTCAGCCGTTACTTCGCGAGTGTGATCTCTTGTATTTTTCCGTGCATGCCTCAGAGGTTTGGCGGTATGGGCAGTCTCTGAATAAAGTCGTGGACTATATGCTTTCAGGCCGTCCCGTGCTTGCGTCTTATACCGGCTTTCCTTCGATGATTAATGAGGCCGAGTGCGGGGAGTATGTCCCAGCTGGCGATGTCGATGCATTGAAAAGGGCGATTGTTTCTTATTCTGGGATGAGTGTCGAGCAGCTGAAGGAAATGGGTGATAGAGGGAAAGAGTGGATACTGAATAATCGTCTTTACGGGGTGCTGGCGATGGATTATGAGAAGGTGTTATTTGATTGAGGGTGCGGTGGTGGATCTCCGGTTCATCACGCCTCAGTAGCCAGTGGAAAGTGGAGCAAACTAAGATGGACGCTTGGCCGGAGGGGTGTGGATGTTGATGGCCCATAAAGATAGATATAGTGCCCAGTTCTTTGCTGGGGTGGCCTTCTCAGGAGCTTTTATAAGCGCGCTCTTTCCATTGCCTGGATTGACCCTGGTTCCGTACATCCCGTTCCTGATTTTTTTCGTGTTGTGCAAGCCTGATCTTGGAGGGCTAAGATTCACAACGGCTGTTCTGCTGCTTGGCTTTGTATCTTTGTATTATATATTCTGGCTGGCAGTGGAGCCGGGAGGCCATAGTCGAAGCCTTATCGTGCGCCTTGTTTATTTCTATGCGCTGGCATTTGCTTTTGTTTTTGGAAGGGTGGTTTATGATCCTCAAGAATTCATGCGGGGGTTCTGGAAACTCTTGTTGCCGTTGTCGGTGATATCCGCTTGCCTGGGTATAGTCAAAGTCGCATTTCAATCGAGAGGTTATATTATCGGGCCTCTCGATTTTTTTTATACGATGGCTGGCGCCGGCTATCCATACGGCTCGAGTCTGATTGTTGATTATAATATATACTCCTCATCTCTGATGGTTGCCATGATCGGTTTTATTTTAAGAATAAATCGTTCCGTTGGTGGGATTGATTGGTGGGGCATCATTGCTGTTGTCATCATATTGTCGAGTCTTTACATGTGCGGATCTCGTAGGTCTTATGCATTGCTGGCCGTGCTGTACATGATTCTCAGTTTTTTTGTGATCCTAAGGAAGAATAAAAAAATAGCTTGTTGGTTTTTCGCGGCAACTTTGCTGATGTTTTTATCAATCTATGTTTTTTCTGGAGTCTTGATTTCTTCTGAAGTGGTGGGGCGATATAAGGTGATTTTTCCTATGGGGCCGATATTTGACTCTATTATGGGTGGAATCTTTGGCTATAGCCCGCAGGATCTGGGTTCCTCTTTTGAGGGTGGAGTTCTTACCTACAGGCCGCAAGATCTGGTTTCCTCTATGTCATCTGATCAGTCGTTTGGTTTGTCGAGCAGGCTTATAAGGTGGGAATTCGCCCTCGATTTGTTAGCGGGCGGGGACTGGCTGTTTGGTGGTGGTTTTTCTTATCAAGATGAATATTCTTGTAGGTTCAGTGGGTGCAGGATCATAGATTATCCGCATAACGTATTTCTTTCGGAATGGCTGGTGTCGGGGTTATTGGGCGTTTTGGCCATGCTTTTTCTGTTTTGTATGATTCTTGGTGAGATGGTGCGTCGCAGGAAGAAGGTGGCGACTTCTGGTGTGCTCCTAATCCTATTCGCGGTGCTTCCTGGGGCTTTGATTTCCGGGGATGGGGTTTTCTCCGTGCCACAGATACTAGTCTCCATCATGATGGCTTTTATATATTCTTATGAGGAAGATGGGGCGTTGTTGCGCTTTTCCGAGAGGGGTGACAATTGAAGAACTCTTATCGGGTGCATTGAGTGAAAGGCAAGAGTTATCACGCTTTTCGCCTTCGTGGCTGTGGCAGTAGCGACTGCAAGGTGAACAGCCAGTACTCTCTGTCTCTCGCCAGGCCGTGGGTGCCGGCCCGATTTCGTTTGCCTACGGCTTGCCCTCGTTGGCGGGCGATGAATGTGCCGCGCATTGCGACACACCGAACAGCAGATAGCCTTGTCCATTAATGGCCGCGGCGTGCCTCTGGCAGCGCCGCGCACTGGAACATCTTTCGTCTAGATAATATGCGCTTCCAAATTGGAAACTTTCGATTCAAGTATCTGGCTTTGCTTGTTTCGCTATTGGCGTTGTTGTCTATATTCTTGTATTTCCAACCGGCCGGGGTCGTCCGGCAAATGTTGGGTTTTCCTTATGGGGCGCTTCTTTATGCATTCGGATTGATTATATTAAACCAGTTGGTAGTAATATATCGGTACTATAGGATACTCCGGCATTTTGGAACCCCCCTGGATTGGAGGCTCGTTTTTCGAGCGAGCGCATTCGGAAACGTGACCGCACTGCTGGTCATCCCCCTGGTAGGGCAGGTGGCGGGGCGGCAGGTGTTGTTGCAGGGCACGGGCGTCACCGCCGCGCAGAATGCCGGCATTGCGGCATATGAGCGCGTCATGGTCGGCCTGCTGAGTCTCATGCTGGCCGCGTGCGGCGCCGTTTATCTGTTTGGCACATCCATGGGAGGGCTTTGGCCCGATATCGACGCGTGGCAGATCGCTGCCTTGGTGCTGGTTGCCATGGTGCTGGGCCTATCGGCTGGTGCGAGCCGTTTTGAGCGCTCGATGATGCGTATGCTCTTCAGCGGGAAGAATGCCCTGCGTGTATCCGAGTTGATCATTATTACATTGATCAGCTTGGGCCTGATGCTGCTTTCCTTTGCCATCTTGTTCGGTGCTGTCTTCCCCGAGGGCAGCCTGCCCGTGCTGCTTTCGATTGCCGCAATCGTGTCGTTTGCTGCAGGCTTGCCGATAAGCTTCGGTGGCTGGGGGCTGAGGGAGTTTGCCAGTATTTATATCCTGGGGCTCATGGGCGTCGAAGTGGGGGCGGCGCTGGCCGCATCCATTGTGTCTGGACTGCTTTCCACCCTGGCGGTCTTGCTGTTGGGCGCTGGCGCCTTTGTTATCAGGCGAAAGGTTCGTCGTGATGGTTCGACCAGCCCGGTGCGCCGCCCCCTGAATGAAGATGTTTTGGGCATGGTGTCGGCCACCGCCTCGGTCGAGCATGTCGCGGCATGGCTCTTGTGCTTCGCCACGGCACTATTGATTCCTTTTCAAGTTCACGTGCCGGTAGGTGAGACAGTCGTGAACGTCAATCTGGCCGATCCTTTTGCCCTGCTTGCTCTAGCGGCCGTGGTGCTGGAGTCCTGGTTTCGCAGAGATCTGCCTGGTTGGCGGATCGCTTATTGGAACGGTATCTTATTGGCGATGGGCGTCGCGGTTCTCTATGGGCTCTTCAGGGGATGGCAGACTTTTGGTGGCAGTGCTTGGGGAAGCGGGAAAGCGTTGGGCTGGATTGTGCTGTATGGCTACCTTTTGACGGGCTATCTCTGCGTTTCGTATTTTGGTTTTCGTGGTTTCCGCAGGTTATTGGAAACTCTGGTGCTTGTGTTGAGTGCGATCATTGTCTTCCAGGCCATTGCCAGATTGTTGGAGTATGTTGGTTTCATTAGTCCCAGTGGCTATCTTGGATATTTTCAAGGCTACTCTGGTAACAGGAATGCTTTTGCATTCCAGATCCTTGCCGTGATGTCCGTTTTTCTCGTCTTCATTTCGGTGTATGGACGCCGCCTGCGCTCCTCGGCCTCGGGATTTTCCGCAATGCTGGGGCTTCCGACATTGGGCATGGCGGTGTTGAGTGCGGGCATGTTGCTGACCGCCTCGCGCACGGGAATCGCGGCTGCATGTGTCGTATTGGCTGTATCCGTGACGTTGCGCAGGGTGAGTGTACGAACGGTTCTGGTCATTTCCTCTCTTGGCCTGATTTTCTGGGCCGTGCTTGTGTATGGGCCCGATGTCTATGCCTGGTTCTCCGCAGTAGGCCATCTTCCAGGGGCGGGAGCGGTACTGCCCGGAGAGAGCGCAGGCCAGGCGATGCAGCCCGGCTTTTCTTCGGCTGAAAGCGACAATGTCAGATGGGCGCTGGCCATCAAGGCCTTCGATGTCTGGCTTCAGAGCCCTCTGCTTGGTACGGGACTGGGGTATTTCTATGATGCCAGCCAGTCTCTAATGGGCGTGCCCATCGTTATTCATTCCACCGGCTTGTGGCTGTTGGTTGAGCTAGGGTTGCTGGGCATGTTGCCTTTTCTGGCGGCCCTTGGTTCTTGGTCGCTGTGGGCATGGCGCAATAGGGCGCGCCGAGCGCAGGCGGGCGCCTTGCTGCTGCTTCTTTCCTTTGCAATGATGAGCGTCTTTCACGAGATGCTATATCAACGGATCTTCTGGTTCCTGGCCGGTGGCCTGCTTGCGCTTGGATGGTCCGGTCATCGGGCGGAATGTCGCGAGGGATCCTGAGGTATGTGCGGCCTCGTTGGATTTGTTTCGAAGGGGTCCCAATATGATCCATTCGCGCTTGTATCCGGGATGGCGGATGCCTTGACGCATCGAGGCCCGGATGATGCTGGAGTCTGGGTGGATCGGGACATCGGCCTTGCATTGGGTCACCGCAGGTTGTCGGTGCTGGATCTATCGAATGCGGGCCACCAGCCGATGGCGTCTCCGAGTGGGAGGTTCATCCTGGCGTTCAATGGCGAAATCTACAACCATGGCGCTCTGAGGGCCGGGTTGGAGGCGCAGGGTGGAGCACCGATGTGGCGCGGACATTCCGATACCGAAACGTTGCTGGCATGCATCGAAGCCTGGGGGGTTGTCCGGAGTTTGAAGGCCTCCGTGGGAATGTTTGCCATTGCGCTCTGGGATCGTGAACGCCGGGAGCTTGTCCTAGCTCGTGATCGGATGGGCGAGAAGCCCCTGTATTGGGGATGGCAGGGTGATCGACTGTTCTTCGGCTCCGAACTGGGTGCATTGAAGGCGAACCCTTTGTTCCGTTCCGAAATCGACCGCGGGTCGTTGGCTCTATTCTTGCGCCGGGGCTATGTTCCGGCTCCATATAGTATTTATAGGGATGTGCGGAAGCTCCCGCCAGGCCATGTCCTCACGATTCCGCTCGATGATGGAACGGGATCGGTCTCCGAGCCGTACTGGCAGTTCAATAAGGCTGTGGAAGCGGGACGGTTGGATCCGATCCGAGGCAACGATCGCGAGGCGACGGATTTACTGGAAGCGCAGATATCGGAGTCGCTGCGTGGACAGATGCTGGCCGACGTGCCCGTTGGCGCTTTCTTTAGCGGTGGCGTCGACAGCAGTACGATCGTGGCATTGATGCAAGCGCAGAGCGCGAGGCCCGTCAAGACCTTCACCATCGGTTTCGAAGGCAGCAGTTATGACGAGGCGGCGTATGCTTCCGTCGTCGCCAGGCACCTGGGCACGGATCATACCGAGCTCCTGATCAGCGCACGCGACGCCTTGGATGTCATTCCTGATCTGCCGTCCATATACTCTGAACCTCTGAGCGCGGATTCCCAGATTCCCTTTTTCCTGATTAGCCGCCTGGCCAGGCAGCACGTGACGGTCGCTTTGAGCGGGGACGGGGGGGATGAACTGTTCGGCGGCTACAATCGATACCTTGCGGCCAGGCGGATATGGGGCATGATGCGGCAGGTTCCGATGCCGCTGCGGCGAGCGGCTACCAGCTTGTTGCGCAGCCTGTCGCCCGCCGGTTGGGATCGCTTGTTTGACCGTTTGTCCCTCGTGTTGCCGAAGCGCTTGCGTCTCGCCATCCCTGGCACCAAGGCGCAGAAGCTCGCCGACGTGTTGCAGCTTTCTTCCGAGCAGGACTATTTCTCCCGGCTGACAAGCCATTGGCCGGAGCCTTTGACCGTCGTGCGATGCGCGGCCGAGCCTCCGACCCTATTGACTGATCCCGATGCGTGGCCTGGCGCCGACTGCTTCGAGCACTGGATGATGGCCATGGACGCCCAGACTTTCCTGCCCGACGAAGTATTGGCGAAGGTCGATCGGGCCGCCATGGCCAATAGTCTCGAAACCCGCGTGCCGCTGCTCGATCATCGGATCGTGGAGCTGGCTTGGCGTCTTCCTTTGTCCATGAAGATTCGGGATGGCGAGGGCAAGTGGTTGCTGCGGCAGGTTCTTTATCGCCATGTGCCCCGGAATCTGGTTGAGCGGCCCAAGATGGGCTTTGGTATTCCCATCGATCGTTGGTTGAGGGGGCCGCTGCGGGATTGGGCGGAAGATCTGCTCGATGAGCGGCGTATGGCGGCGGAGGGATTCTTCACGGTAAGCGAAGTTCGCAAAAAATGGACTGAGCATGCAAGCGGCCGGTTCAATTGGCAATATCAGCTATGGCCAATCCTGATGTTCCAGGCATGGCTCAGGGCCGGTGGATGATGGGCGCTGGCAAGACTTTCCTGTTGATAGGCGGCTTTGCGGATTCCCTGTTGAATTTCCGCGGGGCCTTGCTCGAAGAGTTGAAAGCGCGGGGCTTAGAAGTCCATGCCGCGTCGCCGGATCTGCATGAAGGGCATCCAGTTGCTGCCCAGTTGCGTGCCAGGGGGATCCATACGCATAGTGTTCCAATGCGGCGCGCCGGGGTCAACCCGCTAGCAGATATAGCGACCCTATTCCATATGCTCAGCCTGAATTGGCGGCTGCGGCCGGACTATTTTATGGGCTATGCCATCAAGCCCGTGATCTATGGCACTCTTGCAGCGTGGGGTGCCCGAGTGCCCAATCGTTATGCACTTGTCACGGGCCTTGGGTACACTTTCCAGGATGAGCCGGACAGCTCTGTCGCCGCCAAAGCCGTGCGGATCATTGCTCGCCGCTTGTACGCCTGGGCCTTGGGAAAATCGCATAAGGTATTCTTCCAGAACCCTGATGATGAACGGTTATTCCGGATGCTCGGACTCATTGGTGCGAGGGGACGTACTTGCGTGGTTGATGGGTCTGGTGTCGATACTGCTCGCTTTTCAGTAGCTCCCTTGCCAGATGCGCCCAGATTTTTGCTGATCGCGCGTCTTTTGGTGACCAAAGGGGTTCGAGAGTATGTGCAGGCGGCTGGGATCGTGCGTAAGACAGTCCCGTATGCACGCTTTGCCCTCGCAGGGTGGATTGATGAAAATCCTGCTTCGATAGGCAAGGCGGAACTGGACGAGTGGTGTAAGACTGGTGCAGTCGATTATTTGGGCCATTTGAGCGATGTGCGTCCGGCGTTAGCGGCATGCAGCGTCTATGTCTTGCCTTCATATCGGGAGGGCACGCCGCGTACGGTGCTCGAGGCGATGTCCATGGGGCGGCCGATCATCACCACTGACGCGCCAGGTTGTCGTGAAACGGTACGCGACGGTGTGAACGGCTTTCTGGTTCCGGTTCAATCCGTTGATGGGCTGGTGGAGGCCATGCTGAGGTTCGTACGTAATCCCGAACTGGTATCGCATATGGGGGGCGAATCCCGCCGGATGGCCGAGGATCGGTATGAGGTACATAAGGTCAATAGCGTCATGATGTCCGAGATGGGGCTGGGGGAGTGATGGCTGCGTACTTTGTTGCACGATGCTGAAGCGCTTGTTCGACGTTGTTGGTGCAAGTGTCGGGCTGCTGGTTCTGGCCCCGGTATATTGCATCGTGGCTTTACTGATCCGGTCTAGGTTGGGCTCCCCCATCTTATTTCGCCAAGTCCGTCCTGGGCTGCATGGCAGACCCTTCCAGATGATCAAGTTCCGCACGATGCGGGATGCAGCTGATTCGAACGGCCAGCCCTTGCCCGACGCAGATCGCCTGACGCCCTTCGGCCGATGGCTGCGTTCCACGAGCCTGGACGAGTTGCCCGAGCTTTGGAACGTCCTGAAAGGCGACATGAGTCTCGTAGGTCCCCGCCCCCTGTTGATGGAATATCTGCCGCTTTATTCGCCGGAGCAGGCGCGCCGCCATGAGCTGCGGCCTGGCATCACCGGATGGGCACAGGTGAATGGCCGCAATGCGATTTCCTGGGAGGAAAAGTTCGCATTGGATGTATGGTACGTGGACAATCATAATGTTTGGTTGGACATCAAAATTCTGTATCTGACCATTCGCAAGGTGTTCGCGCGTGACGGCATCAGCGCAGACGGGGAGGCGACCATGCCGAAGTTCACGGGAAGCAAGCAATGAAGCGACTGGCCATTCTAGGCGCCAGCGGCCACGGCAAGGTCGTCGCCGAGTCCGCCTTGCGCGCAGGCTGGGATAGCGTCGATTTTTACGATGACGCCTGGCCCGGCAAGCGCCGTATTGGCAAATGGGTCATTTCCGGCGATACCGAGGCCCTGCTGAAGGATCCGGGCGGCTTTGATGGCGCCGTGGTGGCCATCGGCAGCAACGCGATCCGGATGCGCAAGATCTGGCAATTGCAGGCGGCCGGGATCGAGCTGGCAACCATCGTGCATCCGGCCGCCACGATCAGCGATTCGGCGCGCCTGGGCGCGGGCACGGTGGTCATGGCGGGGGTGGTGGTCAATGCCGATGCGGTCGTCGGCGCGGGCGCCATCCTCAATACCTTGTGCAGCGTCGACCATGATTGCGTGCTGGGCGATGGTGTCCATATCAGCCCCGGCGCGCACCTGGCGGGCGACGTCCGGGTGGGCGAGCAGTCCTGGGTGGGGATCGGGGCCGCGATCCGGCAGGGGGTGACGGTGGGTCGGCTGGTGACGATCGGGGCGGGGGCCGCAGTAGTCTGCGATATCGCGGATAATCTGACGGTGGCGGGTGTGCCCGCCAAGGATCTCATCCGTTGATGACAACCGAATAGAAACTAGAAGACGACCGTGCTGAATACCCCGTTTCCGCCTTGGCCCTCCTTTACCTCCGAGGAGGCCGACGCCGTTCGCGAGGTGATCCTGTCGAATCGCGTGAACTATTGGACCGGCCAGGAGTGCCGCGAGTTCGAGCGCGAGTTCGCCGCCTGGGCGGGCACCGCCCACGCGATTGCCTTGGCCAATGGCACGGTCGCCCTGGACCTGGCGTTGGCGGGCCTGGGGATCGGTCCCGGCGATGAGGTGATCGTCACGCCGCGCACGTTCCTCGCCTCGGTGTCCTGTGTGGTGAACGCCGGCGCCCGGCCGGTGTTCGCCGACGTCGACCCCGATTCCCAGAACCTCACGGCCGAGAGCATCCGCGCGGTATTGACGCCGCGCACGCGGGCGGTGATCTGCGTGCACCTGGCGGGCTGGCCCTGCGACATGGATCCCATCATGGACCTGGCCCGCGAGCACGGTCTGTTCGTGATCGAGGATTGCGCCCAGGCCCATGGTGCGCGCTACAAAGGGCGGCCGGTGGGCTCGATCGGGCATGTGGGCGCCTGGTCGTTTTGCCAGGACAAGATCATGACCACGGGTGGCGAGGGCGGCATGGTGACCACCGACGACACGGATCTGTGGAAACGCATGTGGGCCTACAAGGATCATGGCAAGTCCTGGGACGCGGTCTACGAACGACAGCACCCGCCCGGCTATCGCTGGCTGCATGAATCGTTCGGCACCAATTGGCGCATGATCGAGGTGCAGGCGGTCATCGGACGCATCCAGTTGCGCCGCATGGACGGCTGGCATGCCGTGCGCCTGCGCCATGCGCGGCGGATCTGGGATGCGGCGCGTGCGCTGCCGGGCCTGCGGGTGCCCGAGGTGCCCGACGGCATCGAGCACGCCGCGTATAAATGCTATGTCTTCCTGCGGCCCGAGGCGCTGTCACCCGACTGGTCGCGCGAACGCATCCTGCGTGAAATGGCGGATCAGGGCGTGCCGGTGTATTCGGGATCCTGTTCCGAGGTCTATCTGGAAAAAGCCTTCGACGATACGGATTTGCGCCCCGCCCAGCGCCTGCCGGTCGCCCGTGAACTGGGCGACACCAGCCTGATGTTCCTGGTGCATCCGACTCTGGGCGACGAACATATCGACCGGACTTGCGAGGTGCTGGGCGCCGTCATGCGACGGGCCTGCGGCGTGACGGCCTGAGGGGGCGGCATGAATATCCGTTCGCTGCTGGTCTTCGCCTTCGACCTGCTGATGGTGGTGGTCGCCTGGGTGGCCAGTTTCCTGCTGCGTTTCAACCTGGATTGGCCCGGCGCCTTTCGGGACGAGATCGTCTATGGGGCGCTGATCCTGCTGCCCGTGCAATTGCTGGCCTGTCGCTGGGCGGGCCTGTATCGGGGCATGTGGAGCTTTGCCAGCCTGCCCGACCTGCGCCGCCTGGTCAAGGCCGTGCTGGTGTCGCTGGTGGCGGTGCTGCTGCTGACCATGTATTCCAAGCCTTACTTGCTGATCCCGCGGTCCATGGCGGTCCTGTATCCGCTGCTCTTGCTGGTGCTGATGGGCGGGGCGCGAATCGCGGGACGGATGTGGAAAGAGCGCCAACTGGGGGGCGGCGCCCGCGGCCAGGGCAAGCCCGTGGTCATCGTCGGCGCCGGGACGGCGGGCGCCATGCTGCTGCGGGAACTCGCCCGCAGCGCGGACTGGGCCGTGGTCGCCATGGTGGATGATGATCGCCACAAGCGCGGGCTGGAAATCCTCGGCTGTCGGGTCGAGGGCAGCACCGACGACCTGCCCGCCGTGCTGCAGCGCCACGCGGCGCGCCACGTGATCCTGGCCATGCCTTCGGCGCCCGCCGAGGCCCTGCAGCGCGTCACGCGCCTGGCCACCGACGCCGGCGCGGCGCTGTTCACGATACCCGGCCTGGCCGAACTGATGAGCGGCCGGGTCGCCATCAATATGATGCGGCCGGTGCGGATCGAGGACCTGCTGGGTCGCGAGTCCGTGCGCATCGACAGCGCCAACGTTCAGGCGATGTTGGCCAGCAAGCGGATCCTGGTGACCGGCGCGGGGGGATCGATCGGCAGCGAACTGTGCCGCCAATTGGCGCGTTTCGAGCCCGCCTGCGTCGTGCTGCTGGAGGCCAGCGAATTCGCCCTCTATATGATCGAGCAGTGGTTCGGCGAGCACCGCCCCGAGGTGCCCATCGTGCGCCTGGCGGGCGACGTCAAGGACGAGGCTCGCATGGCGCAGGTGTTTGCCCAGCACCGCCCCCAGGTGGTGTTTCACGCGGCGGCCTACAAGCACGTGCCCCTGATGGAGGTGGGCAACGCCTGGCAGGCGGTGCGCAACAATGTCCTGGGCACCCTGGTGGCGGCGCGCGCGGCGCGCGATGCGGGCGCGGAGCGCTTCGTCCTGATCTCGACCGACAAGGCGGTCAATCCGACCAACGTGATGGGGGCCACCAAGCGCATGGCAGAGATGGTCTGCGAGGTCATGCAGAACGGCGAGGGCACCACGCGTTTCCACATCGTGCGCTTTGGTAACGTGTTGGGCAGCACCGGCAGCGTCATCCCCAAGTTCCAGTCCCAGATCGCGCACGGCGGCCCGGTCACCGTCACCCATCCCGAGATCAACCGCTATTTCATGTCCATCCCCGAGGCGGCCCAGCTGGTGCTGCAGGCGGCGGCCATGGGCAAGGGCGGCGAAATCTTCGTCCTCGACATGGGCGAGCCCGTCCGGATCGTGGACCTGGCGCGCAACATGATCCGCCTGTCGGGTTTCACCGAGGACGAGATCCATATCCAGTTCACCGGCCTGCGGCCGGGGGAAAAGCTATACGAGGAACTGCTGGCGGATGCCGAGGAAACCTTGCCCACGCCCCACGAAAAACTGCGCATCGCGCGGCCGCGTGCCGTGCCCGAGGGCCTGTACGAGGACGTGCAGGCCTGGGTGCGGTCTAAGGCGCCGCTGGACGACGACGTGGTGCGGGCGGGGCTGAAGCGCTGGGTGCCGGAGTACGAGCCCAGGGGGTGAGCGCTTTTTGGTGACCGAGCGGCGTCATCGTCCAGCGGCGATCTGGGCCGTTTACGCGCTCAGCCAGTACAACACCGACAAGAAGATCGAAAAAGCGATGGGCGGCGGTGCCTGACGGGCCGATCGCGTTCAAGACCGCGCGGATCATTTGTTGCCGGTTATCGGCTACAAATGCCGCTCCACATCTTGGCGTTGATGCAAGATGCGGATCACATCCAAGCAGTCGGCATACATTAGGAAATAGATGACATGCGAGCCGCATAGGTATTTTTGGAAGTCTGGCAATACGGAGGGGCGGCCCTGCTTGAGGCCTGCGGCGAGCTCTTCAAATGCTTTGACAAAGTTGCGGTGATAGGTATCGGCTTGTTCCATCGACCAGCATTTGGCTGTATATAGCCAGATTTCCTCAAGGTCGGCTTCGGCCAGCGGTGACACCCGATAGGACTTAGCCATGCTTCGCGTGCATCCGACTCAGGAACGCTGCGCTATCGAACGGACGCGGGTCGCCAGACTCAAGGCCCGCATTAAGTGCTTCTTGCAAAGCGCGTACTTTGGTTTCGTGCTCTTCCAGCAACCGTAACCCCGCCCGGATGACATCGCTGGCGCTGCCATAGCGACCGCCCTGTACCTGGGTATCAATGAAGCTGGTGAAGTGCTCACCAAGGGCGACAGATGTATTTCGTTTCATGGTGCCATCTCCTGTTCAGGTACCAATATATACCAAATAATGGTAATTACGCAGAAAACTGTTGGTGCCAATGTAATACTGACCCAACCTGGGCAATGGTGGTGGCCTTTTGGCCACTGACAATGGTCAAGTGGCAGGCCAAGTACGGTGGCATATACCTAAATTAATAGATGCTAACGATTGGTACAGGCCGGAACTGTTAACCTGACGACGGCCGATCGGCGCAGCCCCGCAGGGGGCGGCCGCGACGGCCGGCAAGGGTTGATTGACATGCAAGTGACGATGAATGACAGGGCGCTCGCCGCATTGCTGGTGGTCTCCCTGGTCCTGATGGCGTCCGGCAGCCTCCGGGACCTCCTCTCTCCCTGGGGGTACTGGTCGGCCTGGGCCGTGTGGGCCGGGGCGGCGCTGGCGGTCTCTTTTCGGGATGCTGCCGGGGTGCAGCCTTGGGCCTCCGGACGTCCCCCGGCCTGGGTCATGGGCTCGTACGCCCTGCTGTGCCTGGGCATGGTGGTGTCCGCCGCCGTCAATCGCGATGGGACCACGGCCTACCAGGCGCTCAAGGTCGCAGTGATCGCCGGCATGTTCGTGGCCATGTGGCGGCTGGCGCTGCGCGTGGGCTGGCGCGACCTCGTCCGGGCGGCGGCCTGGACGATCGGCGTGGTGCTGGTCAGTCTGGCCATGTCCAAAGTCTGGAATCCCGCCGGACAGGTCCTGGTCAGCGGGCCGCGCCAAGGGACCTTTCTTGCGGTCTACGGCGTGTTGTGGAAGGTGGGCGCCTTTTTCCTGCCGATATTCCTCGCCGACTTGCTGGTGCGTCCGGCGGCCAAGGCTTGGGTGCTGGATGGCCTGATGATCGCGGCTTGTGTGTTCCTGGTATTGATCGACGGCAGTCGGACGGGGCTGTTGCTGCTGGGCGCGATTGCCATCGGCTTTCTGGCCTGTGTGACCCTGCGCGGCGACTGGGGCCGCCTGTGGCGGCGGCTGCGCTGGCTGTGGCTGGTGCCGGTCCTGCTGGTGGCCCTGCAACTGCTGAACATGGGGGTGCGCGCGGGCATGGCCCCCGCTGCGGGCGAGGCGTCCATGGATTGGCGCGGCGAGGTGGCGAAGGTCCAGCGCGCCGTGCAGGAGGCGGTGGCCCGCACGCTCGACACCCGCATCGGACAGGGGGATCCCGCACGCGCCAAACTTATGCGCGAGGGCGTGCCGCATGCAATCGAGTGCCAGCCGCTGGGCTGCGGGTTTGGTACGACGGGCGCGGATGTCCTCGGGGCGGGCTCGCTGATGGCGGTCCATAATGCCTATGTCGCGGCACTGGGGGATTTCGGCGTCCTGGGCCTGGCGGGCCTGCTGGGCTTCCTGGCCGCATCCTGGCTGCCGGCCTGGCGTGTATTGCGGCATGGCAAGGGCCCGCCCGAGGATTATTTTGTCCTCGCGACCGCCGGCGCGGCGCTGGCCTACGGCATGTCGCTGATGCTCAATACGTTCACCACCGAGATGTCCGAGTGGGGCTACCTCATTCTCATGCTGGCGTTCGCCTGGACGCCGCCGAGGGCGGCCTGATGGCGGAATCCACGACCGGCGTCAGGGTGGCCCGCAATGCGGGCGCCCTGTATGGCGTCCAGCTCGTGTCCTTTCTGGTACCGGTGTTCGAGATCCCCATCCTGGCCCGGGCGCTGGGGGCCGAGTCCTACGGCCAGATTCTGTTCTGCCAGGCCCTGGCGCTGACGGCGTCGCTGCTGGTGGAATACGGCTTCAACATCAATGCGGCGCAGCAGGCGGCGCTGGCCCGCGGGCGGCTGCCCGACCTGAATCGCCTGTTTTCCCAGGTGCTGCTGGCCAAGGTCCTGCTGGCGGCGCCGCTGGTGGGGTTCATGCTGGTTGCCTGGGGCGTGGGCCTGTTTGACCCGTATCTGGATGCAGCCCTGCTGGCGTTCGTGCTGGCCTATTTCCTGGCCTTCGGCTTCAGCCCCATGTGGTATTTTCAGGGACGCGAGCGCATGGCCGGGCCTGCGCTGCTGGACGTGGGCCTGCGCGTGTGCGGCCTTGGGCTGCTGGCCCTCATGGTGCGCACGCCCGGTGATTTCATGCTGGCCTTGCCGATCCTGGCCATCCCCCCCTTGCTCAATACGGGCCTGACGACCTGGTGGTGCCGGCGCGAGGTCGGCCCCGTCGGCTGGGACCTGGGCGGCGCATGCCGCCAGATCCGCGAGGGCTTTCATTTCTTTGTCTATCGCAGCGCCAGCAATCTGGCGATGTCGGCGATCCCGGTCTTCCTGGGACTGACCTCGGGCAAGCGCGCGGTGGGCGAGTTCGCGCCGCCGGAAAAGCTGATCAAGGGCATGGCCAGCCTGGCCATGCCGTTTCTGTCGGCGGTGTTTCCAGTGTTCTCCAGGCACCTGTCGGCGGGCGGGGGGGCGGCGGCATTTCGCGCGCCGGTCCGCGTCCTGGCCGCGATCGGCGTCCTGGCCGTGGTGGGGGCGGGCATCGGCGCCTGGCTGGGCCCCTGGGTGCTGGATCTGCTGTTGGGACAGGGTTTCGCGGGATCTCTGGCGATCTATTATGTGCTGCTGGCCGTCGCGCCGCTGCGCATCTTCAATCAGAGCATCGCCATGGTGCTGCTGATCCCGGCCGGTCGGGCCAAGGCCGCCAGCTATGCGATCTCGGTGTTTTCGGCGCTGGCCGTGGCCTGCGGCACGGCGTTGTCCCTGCCGTATGGCGGCCTGGGCATGGCCGCCGGGCTGGTGGCGGCCGAGGTGGCCCTGCTGGCGGTCCTGGTCGGCATGGCGCTGCGTCTGCTGCGCCAGGGTGAGGGGCACGGAGCATGAGTGCGCCGCTGAGCATCCTGCTGATCGCGACCGGTCTGGAACTGGGCGGCGCGGAGCGCCAGGTGGTGGACTTGGCCGACCGCCTGGCGGCGCGCGGCCACCGGGTCGGCCTCGCCTACCTGGTGGGCGAGGCCGAGTTGCGGCCGGGTGCCGATGTCGAATTGCATGCCCTGGATTTCAGCAAGACGCCGGCCGGGATGCTGCGGGGCTGCTTGCGTCTGCGGCGGCTGTTGCGGCAATGGCGGCCCGACGTGGTGCACAGTCATATGGTGCATGCGAACCTGATCGCCCGGGCCGTCCGCTTGATCGCCCCCGTGCGCCGCCTGGTGTGCACGGCGCACAGCACCGTCGAGGGCGGTCGGGCCGTCGCGCTGGCCTATCGGCTGACCGACCGGCTGGCGGATGTGTCGACCCACGTCAGCCGCGAGGCGGTCGAGGCCTACGAGCGCGCCGGGGCGGTGCCGCGGGGCCGGATGCGCGCGGTGCTGAACGGCATCGACCTGCGGCTGTTTTCGGACGCGCGGGAGTGTCGGGCGCAGGCCCGCCGGCGCCTGCTCCCCGGCTCGGACGTCCGCCTGTTGTTGTCCGTGGGGCGCCTGGCCGATGAAAAAAACCACGCGGGCCTGTTGCGCGCGTTCGCGCACGTGGCGGGCCGATATCCGGACGTCCAGCTGTGGCTGGCCGGGGACGGCCCCCGGCGCAAGGACCTGTTGCGGCAACGCGAGGCCCTGGGCCTGGAGGACCGGGTGGTGTTCCTGGGCGCCCGGCATGACGTGCCCGAGCTGATGCGTGCCGCGGATGTGTTCGTGCTGCCCTCGCGCTACGAGGGCTTCGGGCTGGTCGTGGCCGAGGCCATGGCTTCGGGGACCCCGGTGGTGGCGACCGATGCGGGCGGGGTGGCCGAGGTGCTGAACGGCGCCGGCATCCTGGTGCCGGTCGGCGACGATGACGCCCTGGCGCAAGGTCTGGTCGAGGCCTTGTCGATGGATGCCGGTCGGGTGGCGGCTATGACCGCGGCGGCGCGGCGGCAGGTCGAGGATCGCCTGGACATCGAGCGCAGTGTCGACACCTGGCTGGATATCTATCGGGAGGACGACTGATGGAACAACCGATGCTGACCATCCTGACGCCGACCTTTGATCGCCGACATACCTTGCCCAGGCTCTACGACAGCCTGTGCGCGCAGGCGCGGCATGATTTCGAGTGGCTGGTCGTCGACGACGGCAGCACGGACGATACGGCGCAGTGGGTGCGTGCCTGCAGGCCGCGGACTGGCTTTCAGGTTCGTGTCCTGCGGCAGGACAACAGCGGCAAGCACGTGGCCCTCAATACCGGGGTCCGGGCGGCGCGCGGCGAGTGGGTTTTCATCGTCGACAGCGACGATTGGCTGACGCCGGACGCCGTGGAATGCGTGGCGGCCGCGTTGGCCCAGGCTGCGGATAGGCCGCAGCAGGTGGCCGGCGTGTGTTTCCGCAAGGCGGGACCGGACGGCGGCCTGCGCGGCCGGCCGTACGCAGGGCCGGTACCCTTCATCGGTACACCCAGCCAGGTGGGGCGCATGGTGCAGGGCGACCTGGCCTATGTGTTCCGGCGCGACCTCATGGCGGCCCTGCCGTTTCCGGTCATCCCGGGCGAGAAATTCGTGCCTGAACTCTACATCTGGAACCGGATCGCGGATCGAGGCGGGATCCAATTCCATCTGGACCGGGCCGTCTACCATGGCGAGTATCTGGCGGACGGCTATACGCGGAATTTCCGGGCGCAATTGCGGCGCAGCCCCGGTGGGTTCCTGTTGTTCTATGCCGAGCAGATCGGCCGCGAGCCCCATTGGACAGGCCGGATCAAGGCCGCGGTCCGCAGCCTGCAGTGCCTGGCCTATTGCGTGGCCAAGGCCCGGGCGGACCGGCGGGGTCCCCGCGCATGAGGCGCATCGCCATCGTGTCGCATCATGCGGTGTCCCTGCTGAATTTCAGGGGGCACCTGATCGGCGAGCTGTGCGCCAACGGTGTACAGGTGCATTGCCTGGCGCCGGACTACGATGCAGGGACGCGCGCCGGGGTGCGCGCCCTGGGGGCGGTCCCCGTCGACTACCGCCTGCAGCGCACCGGCATGAATCCCCTGCGCGACCTGGTGGACGTGGCACGGTTGGTGCGCATCCTGCGGCGCCTGGCGCCGGACGTCTCGTTCGCGTTTTCCACCAAGCCCATGGTCTACGGGACGTTGGCCGCCTGGGTGGCCCGGGTGCCGCGGCGGGTGGCCCTGGTCGAAGGGGCGGGCTACGTATTCACGGCCACCGGCGATCGTCCCGGTTGGCGCCGCCGTCTCCTGCGGCGCGGGGTCGAGGCACTGTATCGCCGCGCACTGGGCCGGGCCCATCGGATTGTCTTTCTGAATCCTGATGACCGGCGCGAGTTCATCGAGCGCGGCCTGGCGGCGCCTGCGCGGTCCGTGCTGCTGGGGGGCATCGGTGTCGATCTGCAGGCCTGGCAGCCGGCGCCGCCGGTGACCGAGCCGATGTGCTTTCTGCTGGTCGCCCGCCTGTTGCGCGAGAAAGGCATCGTGGAATACGCGCTGGCGGCACGGCGCCTCAGGGGCGATTATCCGCACGCGCGCTTCGTCCTGCTGGGCGGCCTGGACAGCAATCCGGGCGGCCTGGACCGGGGACAGGTTCAGGCCTGGGTGGATGAGGGTTTATTGGAATGGCCGGGGCACGTGCCGGTGCGGCACTGGATGGAACAGGCCAGTGTGTTCGTCCTGCCCTCCTACCGCGAGGGTGTGCCGCTGAGCACCCAGGAGGCCATGGCCATGGGCCGACCGGTGATCACCACCGACGTGCCGGGCTGCCGCGAGACCGTTCGCGACGGCGTCAATGGTGATCTCGTGCCGCCGCGGGACGTGGACGCCCTGGCCGATGCGATGCGCCGTTTCCTGGATGATCCCGGCCGGGTGGCCGCGATGGGCGCCGCCAGCCGGCGGATCGCCGAGGATTGTTTCGATGTGAAAGAAATCAACAGGAAATTGATCGGCTGGCTGCTCGATTACTAGGGGAAATCGGCAGGTTGCGAGGCAATCTGAATCGTTCTAAACCAATCATTACATCCCTTGTTCGGCGACTCACTAGGATGTGGGTGGTCGCAAGCTTGGTGTATGAATGGTTGATCGAGAAACTTTCGCCGCGTGGGTCCTGGCGTGCGGCCTGCTGCTGGCCGCTCTCGGGAGCCTGCGCGATGTCGTGACGCCCCTGGGCTATTGGGTCCTGTGGGCGGCCTGGGCGCTGGCGGCGATCGGCGTCACGCAGCGCTCGGCCGCGCCGGTGGCCGAACGGCCGCTGTTGCCGGCATCGGTCCGGGCGTCGTATGCGGCATTGATCCTGGGCATGCTGCTCTCGGCCTGGGCCAATCACAGTGCCGTCACGCTCTACCAGGCCGTCAAGATCGGCGTCATCGGCTTGTGTTGCTGGGTTGCATGGCGGTTGGCGGCCGCCGTCGGCTGGCGTTTGCGGATTTTGGCGCTGCAGGGCGTCGTGGCCATCGTGGTGCTGGTGTTCCTCGCCTCCAAAGCCGGGCCGGCCGGCTATTACCTCGACCTGGGATCGGCCGGCCGCGAGGGCAGCTTCCTGGCTTGGCCAGGCGTGATCTGGAAGGCGGGGGCGTTCTTCATGCCGTTGTGCCTGGCCGCCACGGTGACGCATCCCGGCCGCTGGATCGCCAATGGCCTGGCGGTGGCGGGCTGCGTATTCCTGGTGGTGGTCGACGGCTCGCGCACAGGGCTGCTGGTGGTGGGCCTGACGGTCCTGGCTTTTGGGGTGTTGCTGGTCTGGCGCCGCGATTGGCGCCTGTTGTCGGCGGCGCGGCGCGCGCTGATCCTGTGCGTGCCGGCGCTGTTCGGCTTGCTGGTGCTCAGCACCGCCATCGGCTATCTGAGTCACGGGTCCGCGGCGGGCCTGGCGGGCGCGTCGTCGACGGCCGGCGGCACCGCAGAGGCCCTGGTCGAGGCGGCGGTCGATCCTGTTGCCTCGACCAGGCTGGGCCAGGGCGACCCCCAGCGGGTGCGATTGCTGCGCAATGGAATCGCGCAATCGGTGGACTGCCTGCCGCTGGGCTGCGGCTTTGGCTCGACCGCCATGGACCCGGGCTACGGCATTGCCATGCATGTCCATAATGCCTTCCTGGGCGCCCTGGCGGATTTCGGCGTGCTCGGCCTGGCCGGCATGCTGGGTTTCATCGTCGCGGCGGCCCTGCCGTTGCGGGGCGTGCTGCGCGATACGGGTCATCGCGACGCCGGCGAGGTTTATGCCATTGCCGCGTCCGCGGGCGCAGCCCTCGCCTATATGGGCAGCTTGATGCTGCACACCTTTTCGACGGAGATGTCGGAATGGGGCTACCTGATATTGGCGCTGGCCTTTGCCTGGCTGCCCTCGGCGCGGAGCAGGCGGACCGCCGGAGCCGGCGCGCACGAGCATCCGGAAACGCTCGGTTGCTACGAGCGGCGCCATTCCCGCTGGTACGAAGTCGTGTTGCTGGGTTGGCCGTTTCAGCTCGTCGCCGGCCTGTTGATGATCGCGGTCCTCCCGGCAATGCTGGGCTGGGGAGCGTCGTTCTGGCGCCATATGGACCCGGTCCGCATCAACACCCTGATCGCCGTCGGCCTGTCGTTCGTGGTCATCGTCCTGACCCTGCGCCGTTTGGCGCGCTTTTCGGGCGGCGCCATCATCGCCCACATCGCGCCCGTCGTCACTGCGGTGTTCCTCGTCGCCTTTGCGGCCCTGTTCTTCAGCCGCAGCCCCTACTCCAGGCCGATCCTGCTATTGGCCTATGCCCTGGCCCTCGCCTGGTGCTATGCGGGCTATTTCATCGGCCGGCGATATCGGCGCCTGAAGCTGGCCGTCGTGCCGCTGGGCGAGGCCTGCGCCGTAGTCTCGCAATCCAATCTGGAAGTCCGCCGGCTGGCGGTGCCCGATCTGGAGGGCGTCCGCTACGATGCGGTCGTCGCGGACCTCGATTCCAAAGACCTGGGGCCGGAATGGGAGCGCTTCCTGGCCCAGTGCATCCTGTCCCACATCCCCGTATTCCACGTGCGCCAGATGATGGAAACCTTGACGGGCCGGGTCGAGATCGACCATTTGTCCGAGAACGACGTCGGATCCTTGCTGCCTTCCCCCCTGTATTCCGTATGCAAGCGGGTCATCGACATTGCCGGCGTCCTGGTCGTCGCGCCCATCGCCCTGCCGTTGATGCTGGTCACCGCCATCGCGGTCCGCCTGGACAGCCCCGGTCCGGCCCTGTTCGTCCAGAGCCGGGTAGGCTTGGGAGGCCAGGATTTCCGCATCTATAAGTTCCGCAGCATGCGGACCGACGCCGAGTGCGACGGTGCCCAATTGGCCGCCACGGACGACGACCGCATTACCCGCGTCGGCGCCTTCATCCGCCAGACGCGTCTCGATGAATTGCCGCAGCTATGGAACGTCCTCAAGGGGGACATGAGCCTGATCGGCCCGCGCCCCGAGCAGCGCGCCTTCGTGGACCGGTTCGACCGCGAGATTCCGTTCTACATCTACAGGCACGTCGTGCGTCCCGGCATCACCGGCTGGGCCCAGGTCATGCAGGGATACGCCGGCGACACCGACGAAACCAGCATCAAGATCCAGCACGACTTCTATTACATCAAGCATTTCTCGCTGTGGCTGGACATCCTGGTCGTGTTCAAGACCGTGCGGATCATCCTGACGGGGTGGGGGGCGCGATGAGCGATAATGGCCCCTTGCCTCAAGTCAGCACATCGAGACCATGTTTCTGAACGACTTGTAGCAGGCGCGCAGCGATGCCGCTGGGCTGTTTCGCACCGCTTTCCCACTTTTGCACGGTGGAGGTGCTCGTATTCAGGTACCTGGCAAAGACGGGCTGACTGACTTTGGCGTCCGTGCGAATTTTCACGATGGCCTGGGCATCGAAGTGAGGCGCCGCCGTAAGGCACATCTCGTCGAACTCTCGCATAGTCTGCTTGTTCATCGCGCCTGATCGGTGCAGGCTTGAGGCCGCCCTATGAATTGCCTCGAATGCATCGCTCTTGAATTGAGGTTGCGTCGCCATGATTGCCAATCTCCAGAACTTCCTTTGTCGCGAGTAGATCATCAAGCTGCCTTTCATTCATTGCAGCATACTGGGTAGCCAACAGCTTGAAGGCGGCCTCCTCGGCTCGAGTGATATTTTCGCGGTCGTTCTTTGCGTACAGATAAATGAAGAACCACCAATCCGCGGCCTTCTCGATAACGATGCTGCGATGCATGTTCTTGTTGAGCCGCTTCTTCCATACGCCATCACCCAGGCTGATCCCCTTTCCCTGTGTCAGATCAGAGCCAGATCGGAGCAACTCCACATCCTCAATCCGAGACTTGGCAGCTAGTTTGGTGAATGCTTTGGTTTTGAAGAAACGGGGGCATTGCTTGCTCATTGCATCCACCCACCTTGTTAAATTATAGCACTGGGTGCTAGGTTTTCTATTTTCGTGTGTTGCTCAGTGACAGCGGCAAGGGTCTGCACGCGAGAAATGTCAGGGCCAGACGCAGCGGGGATCGAGGACTGTCGATGGGAAAGCGCGGCTGTGCTGCCACTGTAGACAGGTTCCCCTGATGTTTGCGCAGTGAGTGAATGGTTTTGTCTAATGTGGATTCATCACGCCCCGATGACGCGCACTATTTGACCGCAGTCAAGCTTCCTGCGGATCAGGGCGCCGTAAGCCTTGATTTTCCATCCGGGTAAACCCATATTGATCAACACGGCCGGTAGGGTCAACAAAGCCTGATTGCCGGCTTCCATCTTGCATTCTTATTGGATTCAGGAGGTTCGATATGGCAAGCAATCTCACACGATTCAACCCGTTCGGCGATCTGGCCGGTTTCGAAGGCCTGCGCGGCTTCGATGACCTGTTCGGCAGGTTTCCGCTGGGCGCCGCCCTGTCCTCGCGCGGCGGCGACGAGCCGCGCATCAACGTCGACGTGACCGAAACCGACCAGGCTTACGCGGTCAAGGCCGAGGTGCCCGGCGCCCGCAAGGAGGACATCAAGGTCTCGATCGAGGGCAACGTCGTGTCCTTGCGCGTGGAAAAGAGCAGCGAAAACGTGGAAAAGGAAGGCGAAACCGTGCTGCGCCGCGAGCGCTATCACGGCGTGCAGATGCGCCGCTTCAGCCTTGGCCACGAAATCGATGCCGCCCGCGCCAGCGCGCGCTGCGCCGATGGCGTGCTGGAGCTATCCCTGCCCAAGAAAACCGGCGAGCAGGGGGCGAAGATGCTGGATATCCAGTAAGGACCGTCCGTCAGCCGGCTGGGGCCGCCCTTTGGGGCGGCCCTTTCTTTATCTGGAGCCAGCCATGGGTTTGGCGGCTTGCTGATTTCAGTTCAGACACAACGTTGTCCAATGCGGCTGGAAGGGCGTGCAGGATTTCCTGCGCCAGTTTCATTGGATTCGTAGATGACCGTCCCGGGAAACGCGCGGTCTGGGGGTCATCGAGGCGCCCCGCGTTTGCGGCGGATGACGACTTCGAGGCCCAGCAGATCCACCATGTCCAAGACCTTTTGCAGTTGTACGGTGGGCTTTCCGCGCTCCAGGTCGACGATGAACCGGTTGCCGGTGCCGGACAGGCCCGCCAGATCGCTTTGCCGCAGGGATTGCGCTTGCCGGGCCGCGCGAACCACGGCGCCCAGATCCTCGGCCGAGCGGATGGGGGTGAGGTCGGTTGGATGCGATGTGTTTGTCGTCATGCCAGGGTGGCCGCTGGGCGCTAAGTTACCGGTCGGTAATATATGGATGGCGGGCACGAGCGACGGCAAATTTGCTGGACATCTAGCAAGGAACGCCCGTCAGCCGCGAGGGGGGGGCCTCTCGAGGGCGGCCCGCCGCGCTAGAAAATATCAGGCTCTCCGACAGGCGCCCCGAACTCGGTGCGCAGAAAGTCGAAATCGCATCCTTCGTTGGCCTGTTGGATGTGCCGGCTGAACATCCATCCATAGCCTCTTTCAAAACGGGGCGCCGGCGGTGTCCATGCCGCGCGTCGCCGTGCCAATTCCGCATCGTCCAGCTCGATCTGGATCGAGCGCTGGTCGACGTCGATCGAAATCCAGTCGCCGTCCCGTATCAGCGCCAAGGGGCCGCCGATATAGGATTCCGGCGCGACATGCAGCACGCAGGCACCATAGCTGGTGCCGCTCATGCGCGCGTCTGAAATGCGCAGCATGTCGCGCACGCCCGCTTTCAACAATTTCCGGGGGATGGGGATCATTCCCCATTCGGGCATGCCGGGCCCGCCTAGGGGGCCTGCGTTGCGCAGGATCAGCACATGGTCGGGCGTCACGTCCAGGTCCGGATCGTCGATGCGCGCTTTCATGTCGGGGTAGCTGTCGAAGACGATGGCCGGCCCTCGGTGTTTCAGCAGGCGTTTGTCGGCCGCGGCCGGCTTGATGACGCAGCCGTCCGGGGCCAGGTTGCCCTTGAGGACCGCCAGCGAGCCTTCGCGGTAGATGGGGTTGTCCAGGCGGCGGATGACGTCCTCGTCGAATATCCGGGCCGACTCCAGGTTTTCGCCCAGCGTCTTGCCGGTCACGGTCAGCGTGTCCAGGGATAGAAAGGGCTTGAGCTCCGCCAACAGGGCGCGCATGCCGCCGGCGTAGTAGAAATCCTCCATCAGGTATCGGTCGCCGCTGGGCCGGATGTTTGCCAGGACCGGTATCCGGCGGCTGGCGCTTTCGAAGTCCTCCAGGCCGATTGCGCAGCCGGCCCGGCGTGCCTGTGCGATCAGGTGGATGATGGCGTTCGTGGAACAGCCCATGGCCATTGCCGCGACGATGGCGTTCTGGAACGCGGGCGCCGTCTGGATCCGGGATAGTCGCAGATCCTCGTGGACCATGTCCACGATCCGTCGGCCGGCCGCCGCGCACATGCGCGGATGATGGGCATCCGGCGCGGGGATGGACGAGGCCCCCGGCAAGGTCACGCCCAGCGCATCGGCGATGCCGGTCATCGTGCTGGCGGTGCCCATCGTCATGCAGGTGCCGTGGCTGCGCGCAATGCCCCCTTCGATCCCCAGCCACTGCTCGTGGCTGATGCGGCCGGCGCGCCGTTCGTCCCAGAATCGCCAGGTGTCCGACCCCGACCCCAGGACGTGGCCTTCCCAGTTGCCGCGCAGCATGGGGCCGGCGGGGATATAGAGGCTGGGCAAGTCGACGCTGGTGGCGCCCATCAGCAGAGCGGGGGTGGTCTTGTCGCAGCCGCCCATCAGCACCACGCCGTCTATCGGGTGGCAGCGGATGAGCTCCTCGGTATCCATGGCCAGCAGGTTGCGGTACAGCATGGTGCTGGGCTTGACGTATGTTTCGGCCAGGGACAGCGCGGGCAGTTCCACCGGAAAGCCGCCGGCCTGGAAGACCCCGCGCTTGACATCCTGCACACGCTCGCGAAAGTGCGCATGACAGGGCTGGATGTCGGACCAGGTGGAGATGATGCCGATGATGGGCTTGCCTGCCCAGTCTTCGGGGCTGTAGCCCATCTGCATGAATCTGGAGCGGTGGCCGAAGCTGCGTAGATCGTCGACGGCGAACCAGCGGGCGCTGCGCAAAGGCTGGGGACGTTTCATAGCGGCAGGGCCTTGAAATGGGCGGCAAGCGCGTCGCTGGCTTTGATCAATAACGATTGATCCGAGCCCACGGCGACCATCGTCATGCCTGCGGCCAGGTATCCTTCGGCGTCTTGCCTCGACATGGCGAGTATCCCCGCCGCCTTGCCGTGTCGCTTCGCGGCGTCCAGCACCCGGGTGATTGCCGCCTGCACCGCCGGGCTGTGGGGCTGGCCCATGTGACCCAGATTGGCGGATAGGTCCGCCGGTCCGATGAACAGGGCGTCCACCCCGTCGACCTGCGCGATCAGGTCGGCATTGTCGACCCCTTCCGCCGATTCGATCTGCACCGCGATGCATATGCCGCGGCCGGCGTTGCGGTGGTAGTCGGGCACCCGGCCATACCGGTTGGCCCGCGTCGACATCGAGATGCTGCGGATGCCTTCGGGAGGATACCGGGTCGCGCTGATGACGGTGGCGGCGGTTTGTGCGTCGCGCACGTCGGGTATCATCAACGACCTCGCGCCGATATCCAGGTATTGCTGGAGGCGTACCGGGTCGCTCGAGGGCATGCGCACCATGGCTTCGGTCGGGTAGGGTGCCGCCGCCTGCAGCAGAGAGAGCACCGATCGCAGGTCGTTGGGCGCGTGCTCGACATCGATCAATAACCAATCAAAACCCGAACCCGCAATGATTTCCGCGCTAATGGGATTGGCCAGCGAACACCATAATCCTATTTGTCGATTGCCGCCTGCCAGTTCCTGCTTGAATAAGTTTTCCATGGTTTTGTCTCCGGGTTTTGTATATATGTGTTCTTATATTAAAGTGCTTATCGGGAACTCCCCCGGAAAATGTATATGAGGGGGTTCCGTGTATCTGGGGCGGGTTCGAAAATGGATGTATTGTTATTCTTGTTGCCGGTTGACGGACCTTCCCGTATGCTATGTGGTGCGTAAGAAACCATCGTATTGAAGTTCCAACTTTGTAGCTTTTTTCATCATGATATCGACAAAGCAAGCTTCCTCGAATCCGGGCCGGGTAATCAAGACCAGTATGTCCGAGCAGATTTACGATCATTTGCGCACCAGTCTGATGGACGGTGAGTTTCGTCCGGGCGAGCGACTGACGATAGCTGCATTATCCGAGCGATACGGCACCTCGATTACCCCGGTCCGCGAGGCGATTTCCAGGCTCGCCAGCGAACAGGCGCTGCAAATCAAGGCGGCGACCTCGGTCATCGTGCCCGACCCGTCCGCGCGCAACCTGCGCGAGATCGTGGCCATACGCAGGGAACTCGAAGGCATGGCCGCGCAGCGGTTCGCGGAAACCGGAACGCCTGAAATGCTGGCGCGCCTGGAGGAAGCCAATGCGGAGTTCATCCACGCCGCGGCGACCGACCCGCGCGAGGCGGCTCGAAAGAATCGTGATTTTCATTTCCTGATCCTCAGATTTGCCGATATGCCTTATGTCGAGGCAATATGTGAAAACATGTGGGCGGTCATGGGGCCGTTCCTGCGTACCTTTCACGAGGAAATTCCTGTCAGGCGTTTATCGGCGGATAATCATCTCCATTTTAAATTTCTCGCCAGCGTCAAGGCCGGCGACCCGATTGGCGCCAAGCAAGCCATGCAGGCGGATATTTCCTGGAGCGACGAACTCATTACTCGCGTCGAGGAACGTCGCAACCGATCCGGCAAATAAATCAAACAAAAACTGCTGGCTCGCCTGGCGCCGGATCACGCCACTGAATATCCGCCGTCCGCGACGAGGACGGAACCATTCACATAACTCGCCTGGTCCGATGTCAAAAAGAAAATTACATTGGCGATTTCCTCGGGGCGGGCCCAGCGGCCCAGCGGGATGCGCGCGATAATGCCCGGGCCGCGTTGCGGGTCGTTTTTGGCGCCCGCGCCCAGGCGCGTGTCCACCCAGCCGGGTGCAACCGCGTTCGCCCGGATCCCGAGCGGTCCCCAAGCGGTTGCCATCGAGCGCGTGAGGGCAATCAGCCCGGCTTTCGAGGCGCCGTAGGCCGGTGCATTGCTGGCGCCGAAGAAGCTCCACATCGAGGCGATATTGACGATCGAGCCCTGCGCCTGTCGCAGCGGCTCGATCGCGGCCGTGGCCATGGCCATGGCTGCCGTCAGGTTGACGTTCAGGACTTGGTTGAAGTCCGTCGGCTGCCACTCCCGCGCCTGGCGGATGATGCCGGCGCAGTTGACCACGGCATCGATCCGGTCGGCGCGCCCGACCAGGGCCGAGAGCTGGGCGGGGTCGGTGACGTCGGTTTCATGGAATTCCAGCCCGTCCACCCCGTCCTCGCAGTCCATTCCGGCAGCGATTACGCGATAGCCGGCTTCGAGGTAGCGCCGCGCGGTCGCCAGTCCGATACCCGTCCCGCCACCCGTCACAATGGTTGTTTTTTTCATGCTGAATCCTGGTGAGGGGGCTGTTATTGGTTCATGAAGTCTTCGGCGACCGAGGCGATGCCGGGGCCGTCGAGCTTGTAGTGCGCATACAGCGAGGTGGGCGGCGCGATCAGGCTGTACTCGTCATAGATGCCATGGCGCTTCAGGCGGATGCCCCGGCCCTCGTCGGCGATGACTTCGGCGACGGCGGCGCCCAGGCCGCCCAGGACGTTGTGCTCTTCCACGGTCATCAGCTTGCCGCTCTTTGAGGCGTCGGCCGCGGCGAGGATGGCGTCGCGGTCCAGCGGCTTGATGGAGGCCATGTTGATCACGCCGACGGAGCGCCCCTTTTTGCCCAAGGCCTCCGCGGCCTCGAGCGCCGCGTGGACGGTGATGCCGCACGCGATGATCGTCAGGTCCTCGCCGAGTCCGTGGATGCGGGCCTTGCCGAATTCGAAGTGCGTGCCGTCGGCGTACACGACGGGATCCCGGCCGCGGCCGATGCGGATGTATAGGGGCCGGTCGCGTGTGGCCGATGCGCGGATGACGGCCTCGAGTTCGGCCCCGTCGCAAGGCGACACCAGGTCCAGGTCGGCGATGGAGCGCAGGGTGCCGATGTCTTCGGTGGCATGGTGCGACGTGCCGTAGAACCCCAGCGAGATGCCGGTGTGGTGGCCCACCATGCGCACGGGCTGTGCGCAATAGGCGATGTCCATGCGGATCTGTTCGCAGGCCAGCAGCGCCAGGAACGAGGAAAAGGTGGCGATGAACGGCGTGACACCGGTGGTGGCGATGCCGGCGGCCACCGACACCATGTTTTGCTCGGAGATGCCGAACGAGATGTAGCGGTCGGGATAGGCGTCGGCGAAGCGGTTCAGCCCGTTCGAGTATTTCAGGTCGGCCGAGCCCGCCATGACGTCGTGGCCGTCCTTGACCAGTGCGATCAGGCCGTTCGAGAGGTGATCAAGTCCCGGGTTCTTTGCGTTGAGCGCGCGGTATTGCCAGGAATTGTCGGATGTCGGTCCCATCATGTCAGATCACCTTCGAGTTGATTTCTTGGATGGCGGCTTGTTCGTCGGGCGTGTCCAGCCAGCCCAGGTGCCAGCCGGGTTCGGTCTCCATATAGGAGACGCCCTTGCCCTTGACCGTGCGCGCGATCACGCATACCGGTGCCTCGCGCGCGTCGTCGGCGCGCAGCCGACGCAGCAATGCGGTGACGGCAGCCACGTCGTGGCCGTCCACCGTGTGGACCTCCCATCCGAAGGAGCGCCACTTGTCGGTGAGGGGCTCGATCCCCATCACGTCGTCGACCCGGCCGTCAAGCTGGTAGCCGTTGCGGTCGACGATGGCGATCAGCTTGCCCAGGCGGTACTGCGCGGCGAACAAGGCCGCCTCCCAGACCTGGCCTTCCTGCATTTCGCCGTCGCCCATCATGCAGAACACGCGATAGTCCTTGCCGGTCCAGCGTTGCGCCAGCGTGATTCCGGCCGCGTTCGACAGCGCATGGCCGATGGAACCCGATGAAAAATCGACGCCGGGCACCTTGCGCATGTCGGGGTGGTCGCCCAGGGGGCTGCCCAGACGTGTGTAGTCGTCCAGCCAGGCTTTGGGAAAGAAGCCCAGGTCGGCATAGATGGGAAACAGGCCGACGGCGGCGTGGCCTTTGCCGATGGTGAACCGGTCGCGTTCAGCCCAGCCGGGGTTGCCGCGCTGCAGCGTCATGACGTCGTAGTACAGCGCTGCGAATATTTCGGCGGCTGAGAAAACCGAGCTGTAGTGTCCCGTCTTGGCGATGCCGATGAGGCGGATCGCCTCGAGCCGTATCGCCCGCGCGCGTTCCTGCAGGCGGACCACTGTGTCTTGGTCGGGCGTGTAGCGGTCTACCGCGGGCGCCGGCGTGCGGGTTGCGCTGGCTGGTGCTTCGTCCATGAATGTCTCCGTGATGTGTCTAGCGGGCTCGTCCTGGAAAGGGACGGCATGCGCGTTTATATGATGATCCAAAATCCACTTCATATCAAGCATGATGCATCATGCGTGATGCTTGACACATGTTGAAGGAATCCCCTATCATGCGGAAAAACGCCGGCAGAGTCCTCGGCTACTACCGGAAATAAAACAATGCCCTTTGTTTTTCATTGGGTTAAGAGCACAGGAGACACACCGAATGATCGTGTTCGGATCACCGTCACGGTATATCCAGGGGGCAGGCGTCCTGTCCCGTTTGGGCCAGGAGGTCGCGACGTACGGGGACGCGGCGGCGCTGGTCGTCGACCCGATCGTGCTCGAGCGCTACGGCGCCCAGATGGCGGACAGTTGCGCGCAGGCCGGCGTGCGGCTGGCCGCCTTCCCTTTTGCCGGGGAATGCACGGATGCCGAGGTCCAGCGGCTGGCAGGGCAGGTGGGCCACCCCCGCATGATCATTGCGGCTGGCGGCGGCAAGTGCCTGGATATCGGCAAGGCCCTTTCCCATCGGCTTGGCCTGCCCATGATTTCGATACCGACCGCGGCCTCCACCGACGCGCCCGTCAGCCATAACTATGTGATGTACGACAGCAGCCACAAGCTGCTCGAGGTCCGTCACCTGCCGCGCAATCCGGCCCAGGTCATTGTCGACACGCAGGTCATCGCCGAGGCGCCTCGCCATCTGTTCGTGGCCGGGGTCGGCGATGCGATCGGCAAGATCTACGAGGTCGAGGCCTGCGTCAATGCCAGGGGCCGCAATATTTTTTCGGCCAGTCCGGCGCTGTCGGCGCTGGCCCTGGCGCGCGCATGCCACGCCATACTGCTGGACAATGCGGATCAGGCGCTGGCCGCGGTCGATCAGCATCGACCCGACGATGCGTTCGAAGCCGTAGTCGAGGCCACGATCCTCATGAGCGGCCTGGCTTTCGAAAGCGGCGGCTTATCCATTTCGCACTCGATGACGCGAGGCCTGTCCAGTGTCCCGCAGTACGCGCGCACGCTGCATGGATTGCAGGTCGCCTACGCCAACCTGGTCCAGCTGCGGCTGGAGCATCGTCCGGACGCCGAGATCCAGGCGCTCATCGATTTCTATGGCCGCTGCGGGTTGCCTCGCAATCTGGTGGAACTCGGCGGGCAGCCTGGGCCCGGCGACATCCGGGCGATCGCCGCCGGCACGATGACATCACCCCATATCAACCACTTTCCGCATGGCTTGAGCATCGAGGATATTTCCGATGCGATGCACTGGCTGGAGTCCACGAGGTTAGCCGCATGAAAAAACATCTTTTCGAGAACATAGAAAAAGGCGAGCAATTCGGGCCGGTCCCGCTCAAGCTCGACGCGCACCTGGTTCGCGGCTTTTCGTTTGCCGTCGAGGATTTCAGCGCACGCTATTTCCATAGCGCGGCCGAGCCGGGTCCTTTCGTGGCCCCTGCCTTGCTGGCGAAAAAGCTCCTGCATATCTTCATGGAGAAATACGATCCGCAGGGGGTCAGCGCCGTTCACCTGAAAGACGATATCGAGTTCGTCGCACCGCCCCGCTTTGGCGACGAGGTCGTCCTGTCGGCCACGTACTCCGACACCTTCGTGCGCAAGGGCCGCACGTGCGTCGTGCTGGACGGCGAGGCCAGGGATTCCAGCGGTGCCCTGCTGGTGCGTCACCGGTCCATTGAGATCGTGCCGACTCAGCAGCAATACCCGGACCGTCCCCAGGCCGATCCTGTCGGCTTGTCCCAGCGCAGGGTGGCCACGGATTGGCCACAGGATCCCGTGGTCGCGGAGGGCGCCGAGGCGGCCCGGCCCGGCATGGTGCTGCCGCCGCGCAGCCGCACCATCCAACAGGACCAGATGTCCATGTTCGTCGGCGCCAACGAGGGCTGGCGCAACCTCCACACCGACATCGATATCGCGCGTGCGGCGGGATTCGAACGCACGATCATGTCAGGCATGATCCAGGCCTGCTGGTTCGCCCACCTGGTGACCGATTTTCTGGGCGACGCCTACCTGCGGGGCGGCCGGCTCGGCATCACGTTCCTGCGCAATGTCGAATCGGGCGACACCATTCAGCTGCGCGCCGTCGTTCGCGCCATCCAGACGGACGGCACGTTCGAAATCGAGTTCTGGTCGCAGAACGACAAGGGCGACGTCACAGCGGTCGGCTGGGCCGTCGGCAAGGCGGGCGCCGACAGCCGGACGTCGGGCTCGCCGGCCGATGCCTCGCATGTTCAATCCATTGCCACCGGAGACCAGTCATGAATCAAGCGGTCGATGCAGCACCCATCCTGTCGGTGCGCGAGATCTCCAAGAGCTACGGCGGACTGCATGCCGTCAGGCAGGCGTCCATTGATATCTTTGCCGGCGAGGTGGTCGCGCTGGTCGGCGACAACGGCGCCGGGAAGTCCAGCTTCATCAAGATGCTGTCGGGTGTCATGCAGCCGGATGCGGGTTCGATCCTGGTGGGCGGGCGCGAGATGCAATTCCATTCACCCGCCGATGCCCGCTCGGCCGGCATCGAGACGCTGCACCAAAGCCTCGGCTTGGTCGATGTCTTCGATGTCCGTGAAAACCTCTTTCTGGGCCGCGAGCTCACGACGACCAAGTGGGGCGTCTTGCCCGTCATCGACACCCGCGCGATGCGCCGGCGCACCGAGGAGCTTCTCGCGCGCATCGACCTGAAGCTGCCCTCGATCGATGCCAAGGTGCGGTCCATGTCGGGCGGACAGCGCCAGTCGGTGGCGATCGCCCGCCTCTTGCTGGAGGAGGACGTGCGCCTGCTCATCATGGACGAGCCCATGGCGGCCCTGGGCGTCAATGAAGGCCAGAAGGTGCTGCAGCTGATCGACAGCCTGCGGACCAAGGGCCTGTCCACCCTGATCATCAGCCACAATCTCGAGCACGTGTTCACGGTCGCCGACCGTATCGCCGTCATGAAAAGCGGCCGCCTGATCGATGTCGTGAATACGCGCGAGGTCCAGCACGACGACATCGTCAGCATGATCATGACCGGCCGGCCGCTGCTCGCCAAGACCGCCGCCCCCGCCTGACAACAATGATTGCGGCCGCGGGAACCGGGCCGCGCAAAAAGAGACCAGCCATGACTGAATCCAGCCTGACCCCTGTTCGCGAACACAATACCTTGCGGGCAGCCACTTCCTTCCTGTTGCGCAACAGCCATATCGTGGCGTTGATCGTACTGCTTGCCGTGGCGTCCCTGGCGTCCCCCTACTTTCTCGGTACGCGCAACATCATGAACGTGCTGCGCGGCGCCGCGCCGATGCTGATTGTCTCGGCCGGCATGACGATCGTCATCATCAGCCGGGGCATCGACCTGTCGGTGGGCTCGATCCTGGGCTTTTCGGCCATGCTGATCGGTGTGCTGATGCCGTACGGCGCCGGCATTGCCATTGTCGCCGCGCTGATCGGCGGCACCATCCTGGGCCTGATCAACGGCCTGCTCATCACCAAGCTGCGCCTGCAGCCCTTCATCGCGACCCTGGCCATGCTGATCGCGGCGCGCGGCTTCGTGTATATCGCGACCGACGGGGCCAATATCGTGATGCGGGACTCGCCGGCCTGGTTCAAGGCCATCGGCTCGGGTTATCTGTGGACGGTCCCCATTCCCGTGCTCATCGCCTTTTTCGTCTGGCTGTACGCGGCCTACCTGCTGAGCTGGAGCCGCCTGGGCCGCCACATCTATGCCATCGGCGCCAATGAGGAGGCCGCCCGCCTCTATGGGATTCCCTGCGACCTGGTCAAGATCAAGGTCTATGCGCTGGCGGCGCTGTTCTCGGCGATTGCCGGGATCATCATGGCCTCGCGCCTGAATGTCGCCGAGCCCAACGTCGGGCAGTTGATGGAACTCGATGCGATCTCGGCCACATTGATCGGCGGGACCTCCCTGGATGGCGGCATCGGCGGCGTGCTCGGCACCGTGTTCGGCGTCCTGATCCTGGCCGTGCTCAGCAATATCTTGAATCTGCTGAACATATCACCCTTCGTTCAGATGGTGCTCCAGGGAGTCATCATCGTCATTGCAGTCGTCATGAGCGAGATGCGCTATCGCGCCAAGTCGTAACCACATGGACATCCCTTCCTTCGGGTGTCCGGATAATCAACCAAAGGAGAAACACCATGCAGCGTAGCAATACGAAGTTTCCGAGCCGGCGCGATTTTTTGCGGACTGCGGCGGCCTTGGGTGTGGGGGCTGTCGGAGCCCCGTTCGTGAGTACCGCCGCCTGGGCTCAAGACAGCCTCAAAGGAAAGCGGGTCGGATACTCCATGAGCTTTTCCACCATCGAGTGGCTGGTGGCCCAAAGGCGCGGCGTGACCGAGGCGGCAGCCCGATACGGCTTCGATCTCTCGGTGTCCGACGCGGCGGACAAACCGACGAAGCAGGTGCTGGATCTGGAGGATTTCGTCACCAAGCAGATGGACCTGATCATCATTTCCACCTATTACGCCGATGCGATCGCCCCTGCCGTCAAGGAGATCAACGAAGCCGGCATCCCCGTCGTGGTGCTGTCTTCGTCGTTGTCGGGCGATGCCGACTGGACGTGCCGGTTGGCGGCGGACAACCTCGCCACGGCCCGTTCCGCCGGTGAATACTACGTCAAGCACCTTCCCAAGGGTGCGAATGTGGTCCACATCGAAGGCAAGCCAGGGTCGATGGTGAATCAGGAGCGCACCAAGGGATGGCTGGAAGTCGTCAAAGGGTCGGGATTGAACCTGGTCGGCCATGCGGTCGCCAATTACGAGCGTTCGCAGGCGCTGCAGGCCATGGAGGATTTCCTGCAGGGCAACCCCAAGATCGATGCCGCATACTGCAACAACGACGACATGGCGCTGGGTGTGGCGCAGGCGGCCCGCGAGCGCGGCCGGCTCGAGGGGATGATGATCACGGGCTATGACGGTATTCAGCCCGAAGTCATGCGCGCCATTCATCAGGGCGACATCCACGGTACATGGCAGTATCCGCCGATGGGCGTGGAAGGTGTCGAGGCGGCGGCAGCCATTCTGTCGGGCAAGAAGGTGCCCAAGGAGGTCCTGTTCCCGTCCCCCATGATCAACAAGGAAAACGTGCTGGATTACTGGAATCCCGATACCAACGAGATGAAGCCCCTCAAGTCGCTGCTGAAGATCTGACGCGAGGCCATGACTGGCCGGCCCGGCCCTGGCGGACAGCCGGCCGGGCCGGCGACTGCGGACCCACCAAGCCAACAGGAGGCTTACATTGTCTAACTCGATTGCCACCGCAGAGGTGGAACGGCGCTCGAAAGTCGTGTCCTTGCAGCAGGCGGCCGGCCTGGTAGCCGACGGCATGCGCATCGGCCTGGGCGGCTTTGCCATCTATCAGCGGCCGATGGCCTTTGTGCGCGAGCTGATTCGCCAACGGCGCAAGGACCTGACGGTCGTCGGCGTGACCAACAGCATAGAGGCCGACATGCTGATCGCCGCGGGGACTTGCAGCCGCCTCGAGACCAGCTACATGGGCTTCGAGAAATTCGGTCTGGCGCCGGCCTTTCGCCGGGCCTGCGAAAAGCACGGCTTCGATGCGGTGGATTACCCCGAGCTGCTGGCCTGGGACCGGTTTCGCGCCGATCAGGAAGGCCTGCAGTTCTGGCCCGCCTCGGGGCTGGGCGGCACCAGCCTGGTCGAGCTCAATCCGGACATCAAGGCGTTCGACTGCCCCCTGACCGGCAAGCCCCTGCACGCCTTGCCGGCGACGCGTCTGGATATCGCGGTGATTCATGCGGCGGCGGCGGACAAATACGGGAACGTGATTGTGCCGGGCTTTCATAATTTGCCGCAAAGCTTCGATGTCACCTTGTCGCGCAGCTGCCGCAAGCTTGTCGTCACGGCGGAGCGCATCGTCAGCGACAACTTCCTGCAGCGTCACGCCCGCCTGGTCCAGATTCCGGCCGCGCGCGTGCATGCCGTGGTCGAGGTGCCCTTTGGCGCGCATCCGACGTCGATGCTGGGCCGCTACCTCGATGACGATACGCATTGGGCCCAGTACATCGGCGCCGCGAAAACAGAGGAAGGGGTCGCCGAATACCTGAAAGCGAACGTGTTCGACCTGGCGTCGCACGATGATTACCTGGACCGTATCGGCGGCGCCAGGCTTGCAAGCCTACTTCAAGTGGATCTCCAGCAATGAATACTCCCGCTACATTGAATGAGCTGCTCGTCGTTACGCTGGCGCGTGAATTCCGCAACGACGAGGTCGGTTTCACCGGGCTCGCCACCGGCGCCGCCGCCGCCCTGTTCGCCACCGCCATTCCGCTGGCGGCGATGCAGCTGGCCCGCCGTACGCATGCCCCGGACCTGACCGTCCTGCTGGCAGGGTGGATCTACAACCCCGACCTGGCGCGCCTGGACGAGCTGCCCGATGCGGAATTCGCCGAAAAGCTGCGCGACCTGCCATGCGAGTCGCAAAGCCTGGACTACCCCGGATCCTGGCCGCATCGCAACGGCGCCATTTCGTTCGGATTCGGCTCGGGCGTACAGGTCGATGCGTGTGGAAACATCAACAGCGTCCTGGTCGGCGATCCGGCGCGGCCGAAGGTCAGGCTGGTGGGCTCCATCCTGCTGCCCGAGCATTTTTCCCAGTTCGGGCGTGAATACATCATGATGCCGCGTCACGACCAGCGCACGTTTGTCGAGCAGGTCGATTATGTCGCCGGCGTGGGCTATCCCGGCGGCCTCGAGGGCCGGGCGCGTCTCGGGCTGGAATCGGGCGGGCCGGAACTGGTCGTCACGCCCAAGTGCATTTTTGATTTCGACAAGGTGGCGGGCCGGATGAAGGTCCGGTCCATCCATCCCGGCGTCACGGCCGACGAGCTGCGGGCAGCCACCGGCTTTGACCTGGGCGACCTGTCGGGCGTGCCCCACACCGCGCCGCCGACCGAGCGGGAGCTGGAGATCATCCGCCGGGAAATCGATCCGCGCTCGGCACTGCTGGGATACGACATGGCGTCGGCGCAATAGGAGCAGTCATGGACATCAGCGGCCACACACGGGTGGTGTGCATCATCGCCGACCCCATCGGTCACGTAAAGACGCCCGAGCACATGAACGGCTTCTTTCGCGACCACGGTATCGACGCGGTCGTGGTCCCGGCGCACGTTGCGCCGCAGGATCTGGCGGCCGTCCTGCAGGGCCTGCGGCGCATCCACAGCCTTGCCGGCCTGATCGTCACGGTGCCACACAAGATCGATATCCTGGCGCTGTGCGATCACCATGAGGAATCCGCGCGTATCGCCGGCGCTACCAATGTGGTACGGCGTACGCCTGAAGGTTTGTGGGTGGCGGCGAATTTCGATGGCATGGGTTTTGTGCAGTCGCTCGTCGACCGCGTCGGTCCCATCCAGGGCAAGTCCGTCTATATGGCGGGCGCGGGTGGTGTCGCGCGGGCGATTGCATTCAGCCTGGCCGATGCCGGCATATCCCGGCTCGCCATCCACAATCGCAGCGAGGCCAAGGCCGCCGAGCTGGCCCGCGCGGTGCAACGCCAGTATCCGGGTGTCGCGGCCGGCACGACGGGCACCCATCCGACAGACTTCGACATCGCGTTGAATGCGACGACGGTTGGATTGAAGCCCGGGGATGCCGAGCCGTTCTTCATCGATGGGCTCCGGTCCGATTGTCTGGTGGCCGATGTGATCATGCAGCCGCTGATGACGCCGCTGCTTGCGGCGGCGCGCAAGCGCGGCTTGCGGATCTGCACGGGCGACGGGATGCTGAAGCATCAGTTGCGGGCGTTCGCGGAATTTCTTGGGTTCACCGTTACGGACGGCGCTTTGGCCGGTGCCGCAGATGGCGTCATCAGATAAATAGGGAAAAGATGAAATCCAATGCAGCCTTGAAAGGCATCAAAGTCGTCGACCTCAGCCGCTTCATTGCGGGGCCTTATTGCGGCGTGATGCTGGGGGACCTGGGGGCGGACGTGATCAAGGTCGAGCGTGTCGGCAGGGGGGACGATACCCGCAGCTTTGTTCCACGGCATGGTGACGAAAGCCTCTATACCATCGCCATGAACCGCAACAAACGCAGTGTCGAGCTCAATCTGCGCAGCCCGCAGGGGCAGGCCACACTGCGTGAGCTCATTGCAGGGGCCGACGTGGTGATCGAGAATTTCGTCCCGGGCACACTCGAAAAAATGGGCTGCGGATGGGATGACATGAGTGCCGTCAATCCGCGTCTCATCATGGCGAGGATCTCCGGCTTCGGGCAGACCGGGCCGTACGCCAAGCGGCCGTGCTTCGACGTGATTGCGCAGGCCATGTCCGGCCTGATGGACATGACGGGCGCGGTCGACGGGCCGCCCACGGCCGCCGGCGTGTTCGTCGTGGATTACAGTACCGCGCTGTATGCGACGATCGGCATCCTGGCTGCTCTGCAGGATCGCCATCGGACGGGCAAGGGGCAACTGGTTGAATGTGCCTTGTTGAACTCCGCCGTGTCGATGCTGCTGACCGCCATCCCGGATTACTTGCTGAATGGCACCGAGGTGACGCGCGCGGGTACGCGCGACCGATTCAACGCGCCCGGGGATGTCTTTCCGACTGCCGACGGCGACTGGATCATTCTGATCACGGTGGGCGACGATAAGTTCCAGCGTCTGGCCGAACTCATGGAGGCCCCCGAACTGGCCACGGATCCGCGGTTTGCGACGAACTTGGGGCGCCTCGAGAATCGCGACGAAATCGAATCCATCGTCAATGCCTGGACTCGGCGTCACAAGACCGCCGACCTGCTGCAGCGCATCGAGTCTGTAGGGATCCCATGCGCCAAAGTGGCCCGGATCTCGGATATCGCCAACAACCCCCACTTGCGCGACACCGGCCATATCATCGAGCTGGATCAACCGAGCGGCCCCGTGCCGATCCAGGGGTTCCCCTACCGCCTGCATGGCTCACCGCTGGCCGTGCATCGCCGGGCCCCCCTGTGTGGCGAGCACACGCAGGAGGTGCTGTCCGAATGGCTGGGCATGCCGGCCGAAAAGATCGACCAGCTCAAGGACGCTGGTGTGGCGTGATCGTGATGAACGTCTCGTGAATGAGTGTGAAAGAACCGGAGCCGTGGAGCCATGTCTGAATTTGCCGTCTATCCAAGCTTGAACAATCGTGTCGTGATCATTACGGGCGGGGCATCGGGCATCGGTGCCTCGATGGTGGCCGGCTTTTGCGAACAGAAGGCCCGTGTCCACTTCCTGGATATCGATGACGCCGCCTCGCAGGCCTTGGTCGAGGACGTGCGCGGCCGCGGCTGGCCGGCGCCGCAGGCTCACCACTGCGACATCCGCGACATCGATCGCCTGAGGGAGATCGTCGAGGCCATCGGCGGGGCCGAGGCCGGCATCGACGTGCTGGTCAATAACGCGGCCAACGACCAACGCCACAAGTTCGAGGATGTCACGCTGGAGTATTGGGACGAACGCATGGCGCTCAATTTGCGTCATCAGTTCTTTGCGGCCCAGGCGGTGTTGCCCGCCATGCGGCAAAAAGGGGGCGGCGCCATCATCAATATGGGCTCGTCCAGCTGGCGCCTGGGCGTGGACGCCATGCCGTGCTATACGACGGCCAAGGCGGGTATCGAAGGCTTGACCCGCAGCCTGGCGCGCTATCTGGGTCCCGACCGGATCCGTGTCAATTGCGTGGTGCCCGGCTGGATCATGACCGAGCGCCAGAAGACACTGTGGCTCACCCCCGAGGCGGATGCTGAACTCATGAGGCGGCAGTGCATCAAGGAACACGTGCAGCCGGACGACATCGCCCGGATCGTGCTGTGGCTCAGTGCCGCGGACAGCGTCCATTGCACGAACCAGAGCTTTGTCGTGGACGGGGGCCGCCTCTAGCTGGATCCATCGACGGGCTGGAGGGCCGCACAACAATTCATGGGCCGCTCTTTTTGAGGGGCGGCCCTTTCGCGTTTTGGGCGGTTCGGGTGGAGGGTGCCGTGAGGGAGATTTTTATCGCGCGAGCATGCTGACGCGGTGAAGTCTAGTCCTTACAATACAAGCATGGACGCGCTAGACACACTTCGTTTTGCTGTCAGCGACCGCATCAATGATGTCGAGGTCGGGCCCAGTCATGTCCCTCTGTCGTTGCTAGGTGATTTCCAAAAGGATGTTAGCGAGTTCTTGAGGGGCTCGTCCCGGGATGTCGATCCCTCTGAGCTGCGGGTTTCGATAGAGGAAGGTTCGTTAGCGTTGGTGGTGTCGGGATTGTTCGCGGCGACGAGTCTATGGGCCGACATGGGCAGGCTGCAGGCGCAGGATGCGCTAGGGCATATCGAACCCAAACGTGCCGCGGTGATTGAGCGTTGGCAGGTGACCGCGCGCCGGAATCCGCAGCGGACCTATCGCGTGGCTGATGCGTCTGCGCGTGTAAACATATTGATCAATGGTTCGACGGATTTCCGCAGAACCGAGGATGTTTGGGTGGCTGTTGAAAAATACGTGTATGGTCGGGTTGTTGACTTGGGTGGAAAACTCAAGGCCAACGTTCATCTGGAATTGGATGACGGCACCCTACTGACGATTGCCGCGACGCAGAGCCTCTTGGCCCAAGAAGAACAAAATCGCCTGTACAGGCCCGCCTTGCTGCATATTACGGCAGAGGAGAATCTGCTGACGGGCGCTCTCCGCAACCCCAACCTACTGGGATTCGAAACACATCAACCCACCTATGATGCGAATGAGTTCGAGTTGATGGTGCAGCGTGGTACCGCGGCTTGGTCCGGCGTGTCCGATGCGGTTGCCTGGTTGGAGGAACTGCGGGGCGGCAACACATGACAGCATCTGTGCTGCTTGACACGAGTTTCTTGATTTCTCTGGTGGACGGACAGCGTCCAAATCATCGTGTGGCGGTCAGGTATTATCAATTGTCGTTGGAACAGTCAGTCCCAATGTATTTCTCGGCGATTGTTGCGGCAGAATTTAGCATAAGACAACCCATCTCCGATCTGCCTTTAAAGAACTTCCGCCCGATCCCATTCAACGTACCGCATGGTCAGGCCGCTGGTGCGCTGTGGAATACACTGAACGCTTTAGAGTCAAGCGTTGCTCGACACGTTGCGCGTGATGATTTAAAGCTCATTGCACAGGCTTGCCACGAGAGAATTCCTTTTATTCTGACCGAGGATGCTTCAACCCTCACCAAGTACTGTGATCGTGTGCGTACCGCCAGGCGATGTACGGTAAGGGCTGTTTTGCTGGCAGATGGCTTTGATGCTTGTGCTTTCAATGAGGATGGCCAGACGGGGCTGCCGCTGGAAGGCGATTAAAGCAGACGTTGCAACAAAGCCATAGTGGGCCCTCGAGGCAACGCGGATCATCATGGCCGCCGAACAACGGGACACCCTTTGGACCACATCCCTTGGAAAATCTCGGACTCTCCGACAGGCGCCCCTTCTATGCCGGCTTCTTGCTCAGCCGCTCGTAGTTGTCCCGCAACAACAACCCGGCGTAGTACACATGTTCGCGCATGAGCTGCTCGGCGCGGGCGCCGTCGCGTTCGATGACGGCCGCCACGATCCGGTGGTGGTCGTTGTGGGACCGGAGGATGACGCCGTGGTCGTCCCACAGCATGATCCGGTCCGAGGCGAAGGGCATGGTCTGGGATTGAGCGGCAAAGCGCGTGACCCAGGAGTTCTCGGCCGCCTTCAGCAGGGTGTCGTGCAACACGATGTTCATCTGCTGGTAGGGCTGGTGGTCCTCGGGCAGCAGTTCGCCCTTGGCCAGGATGGCGTCGCCCTCGGCCAGGCAGGCCTTCAGTCTGCTGATGGCCAGGTTGGACAGGCCCGCCTGGGCCGCGCGCCGGCAGGCCAGGCCCTCGAGCACGGCGCGCACCTCGTAGGCGCCGATGATGTCCTCGTACTGATAGACCCGGACGGTGTATCCACGCTTGGGCTGGTGCTCGAGCAGGCCCTCGTTGCCCAGGTTCGCCAGGGCGGCGCGGATGGGCGTGCGCGAGACGCCGAGCTTTCCGGCCAGCGGGATTTCCTCGAGGCGTTCGCCGGGCGCCAGGATGCCCTGGAGAACCCAGTTCCGAAGCGTTTCGGTGACGTGATCGGCTAAGGTATTCATCAGAATATTGTATACATAAAAAAGCTGAACTAATAGAGTCGTCGCTTCGCATTCGGGGCTAGGGCAAACACGGATAACCTGGGAAGAAGCGCGTATGCATAATTAATATATATCAAGAATTTCTTGAAGCAGGGCATTGGGTTTGTTCCTTGAAACCCCTCGGACTATTCCTTATGTATACATGAAAGGCGTGCCGAGTGCTTGATCAACCACCACGAGGAGTCGAGATGAAATTCAACGCAATCCGGCGGGCGGCGATGTGCATGGCGATCGCAGGCCTGGGGTTGGCTCCGGCCGCGCAGGCGGCGGATCCCGGCATCACCGATACGACCATCCGCATCGGTCTGTTCTCGCCCCTGTCGGGCAGCGGCATGGCCTATGGCTTCGACGTGGTCAACGCGGCCAAGATGTACTACGACAAGGTCAATAAGGAAGGCGGCATCCACGGCCGCAAGATCGAGCTGGTCGTCGAGGACACGCGCTGCAACGCCAACGACCTGGTGGCGGCGGTCAAGAAACTGGTCGAGCAGGATCATGTGTTCCTGCTGAACGGCGGCTCGTGCTCGGCCGCCGTGGTCGCGGCACGCGAATACGTCGAGCGCGCCAAGGTGCCTTTCTTCATGCTGAACGCCTCGGGCGACGGCGCGCTGTATCCGCCGTCCAAGTACATCTACGGCGCCTTCTCGATCTCGCAGTATGCGGTGGGCGGCTCTGTGGTCGAGTTTGCCGTGGATCATTTCAAGGCCAAAAAGATCGGCTACATCAACCACGACGACGCCTACGGCGGCTGGAACCAGACCGCCGCCGAGTTCCAGGCCAAGCGGCACGACGGCGTCTCGCTGAGCGTGCAGTCGATCAATCCGTCGATCAACGACGTGACCGCGCCCATGCTGAAGGTGCGCGCCGCCGATCCGGACGTGCTGCTGCTGACGACGTATGCGCGCCCGGCCGCGCTGATCATCAAGAAGGCGCACGAGCTGGGCTGGAACAAGCCCATCGTCCTGACGGTCACCGGCACGGCGGACCTCACCCAGTTGGTCGAGAACGTGGGCGGCGCGGCCGCGCTCCAGAACTTCTACATCCAGGACGTGGTCCTGGGCCTGCCTTCGGATCCCAAGATGCAGTGGGTCTATGACATGTACAAGGAGTACTACCCCGATCTGGCGGCCAAGCCCGGCCATCCGCAAAGCTACATGCCTTACGGCCTGCCGCCTGCGATGACGGTGGTCAAGGCGCTCGAGGACGCAGGGCCCGAGCCCACCCGCGAGAAAGTGCTGGCCGCGCTGCAGAACTTCAAGCTCGAAACGGGTGTGATGGCCAGCCCGGTCGAGTTCACGCCGACCGACCATGCCGCGCAGAAATCGGCCATCTACATGAAGTTCGACGGCCAGAACAGGGAACTGATCCCCGGCACTTTCAAGAGCGCCTGGACCTATACGCCCAAGCAATGATGCGCCGGTCGCCCGCCGCTCCGCGCGTAGGGGCGGCGGCGTCCGTGGAGTAAACGATGAGTGTTGCGGATATCTGGCTGTTCCTGCAGCAAGGCGTGCTGTCCGGTCTGGTGACCGGCAGCGTGTATGCCTTGCTGGCGGTGGCGGTCGTGATTGTGTTCAAGACGACGGACGTCCCCAATTTCGCGCAGGGCGAGATCTTCATGGTCGGCGGTTATGTGGCGCTGTTCATGATCCTCGTGCTGGATTGGCACTATGCGCTGGTGATCCCGGTCACGCTGATCGCCGTCGCGGCGATCTGCGCGCTGTTCCAGCGGGTGGTGATGGAACGGGTGATCGCCTCCAAGGGCGTGGGGGTGCAGCTCGTCATCGCCACGCTGGGCCTGGCCTATGTGCTCAAGGGGGCGGTGCGCCAGACCGGTCTGGGGGATGCGCCGCGTTCGCTGCCCGCGCTGATCGCGCCCGACACCGTGATCATCGGCGACGCGGTGCTGACGCGGCTGGACCTGATGATTCTGTCGACCGCCCTGGTGGTGATGCTGGGCCTGTATGTGCTGTTCAACCACACGCGCACCGGCAAGGCCATGCGGGCGGTGGGCATGAACCCCAAGGCCTCGCAGATCGTCGGCGTCAGCCTGGTGCGCATCCGTATGCTGGTGTGGGCGCTGGCGGGCTTGATATCGGCGGTCGCGGCCATCCTGATCACGCCCAAGATCCTGATCACGCCGGATATCGGCCACATCGCCATCCTGGCGTTCGCCGCCGCGATCGTGGGCGGCATCACCAGCATTCCGGGGGCGATCGTCGGCGGCTTCATCATCGGCGTCGCGGAAAACCTGGTCGGGCTGTTTGTCTCGACCAACGCCATCGTGGTGGCGCCGTTCCTGGCCATCCTGATCGTGCTGGTGGTGCGCCCGCAAGGCATCCTCGGCGGCAAAGCGCAGGTCAAGAAAGTATGAAAATGGATTTCGACAAATGGGCGCTGGCCGCGGCCGCCGTGGTGCTGGCGGTGCTGCCCTTCATCGCCAGCGGCTACATCCTGTACATCGTCAACCTGCTGATGATCTACATCGTGCTGGCGCTGGGCCTGCACATCGTGATCGGCGAGACCGGGCAGTTCGCCCTGTCGCATGCCGCGTTCTACGGAATCGGCATCTATGTGGCCGGCATCATCAACAATGCCTGGCATCCGAACCTGGTGATCTCGGTGCTGGTCGCGGGCGTGGTGGCCGCCGGCCTGGGCTATCTGCTGGGCGCGCTGGCGATCCGCATGCGCGACATCTACCTGGCCCTGTCCACCTTCGCCTTCGGCGAGGCCATGCAGTGGGTGTTCCTGAACTGGAACGAGGTGACCAATGGCTCGAACGGCTACCAGATGTCGCCGGCCTGGTTCTTCGGTTTCGAACTGACCTCGGACCTGCGCGCCTATCCGTTCACGGTGCTGGGCGCCGCCCTGATGCTGTGGGTGACGGTGTGGCTGTCGCGCTCGCAGCTGGGCGCGGCCTTTCGCGCGGTGCGCGAGAGCGACGTCGCCGCGCAGGCCATGGGCGTGAACGCCAATGTCATCAAGCGCGTCGCCTTCATGTGTTCGGCCGCCTATGCGGGGATGGCGGGCGGGCTGTACACGACCTTCGCCTCGTTCATCCACCCCGAGAGCCTGGGTTTCTGGACCACGATCCTGATCCTCATCATGATCGTCGTGGGCGGCATCGGATCGGTGCGCGGCGCGGTGATCGGGGCGGTGATCTTCGGCCTGATCTCCGAGCTGCTGCGCCAGGTGCTGTCGTTCCAGGAAATCATCTATGGCCTGATCCTGATCGGCTTCATGATGTTCGCGCCGCGCGGCTTGTTCAGCGGCCGCAGGCGTGCCCGCAAGGCGGCGGCCGCAACGGGCGCCGGGTCCTCCGGAGGGACGCAGGCATGAACGATCAGACCCAGGCCCTCTTGTCCATCGACGGGCTGACCGTGCGCTTTGGCGGCCTGACCGCCGTGGACGACTTGTCCTTCCAGGTGCTTCCCGGGCGGATACACGCCTTGATCGGGCCCAACGGCGCGGGCAAGTCCACCACCTTCAACTGCATCTCGCGCTATTACGATCCCACCGGCGGCGCCATCTCGTTCGCGGGTGCGGACGTCACGCGGCACCGCGCCGCGGACATGGCGGCGCTGGGGGTCGCACGCACTTTCCAGAACCTGGAACTCTTCAACGACCTGACGGTCGAGGAAAACGTGCTGCTGGGCACGTACTCCTACGGCGCGCGCGGCCTGGCCCGGCTGTTGCGCCGGCCGGTCGCGGCCAACCGCGAATTCGCCCATCATCTGCTGGAACGCGTCGGCCTGATCGATTTCCTGGACGCCAGGGCGGGCGAGCTGGACTTCGGCCGCCAAAAGATGCTCGAGCTGGCGCGCGCGCTGGCGATCAAGCCGCGCCTGCTGCTGCTGGACGAGCCGGCGGCGGGCCTGCGCAACCGCGAGACCGACAAGCTCGACGGCATCCTGACCGACCTGGCCTCGCGCGAGGGCGTGACCGTGCTGCTGGTCGAGCACGTGATGCAGCTCGTCATGTCGATCTCGGACCGCATTACCGTGATGTCCTTCGGGCACAAGATCGCCGAGGGCCCGCCGGCGGAGATCCGCAGCGATGCGCGCGTGATCGAGGCCTACCTGGGCAAGGGGAACCTTGATGAGTGAACCGTTCCTGTCGGTCCAGGCGATTTCCGCCTCGTACGGCAATATTTCAGCGCTGCACGAGGTCTCGCTGGAGGTGCCCAAGGGCGGCATCGTGGCTTTGCTGGGCGCCAATGGCGCGGGCAAGTCCACCACCCTGAACGTGATCTCGGGCCTGGTGCGTGCGTCGCATGGCGCGGTGCGCTTTGACGGCGAGCCCATCCATCGGCTGCCGGCCGACGACATCGTGCGGCGCGGTATCATCCAGGTGCCCGAGGGCCGCGAGATCTTTCGCGAGATGAGCGTGCGCGAAAACCTCGAGATGGGCGCCTACACGCGCAAGGACCGCGCCGCTGTGGCGGCCGACCTGGATGCAATGTGCGACATTTTTCCGCGCCTGCGCGAGCGCATCGGCCAGAAGGCCGCCACCCTGTCGGGCGGCGAGCAGCAGATGCTGGCGACCGCGCGGGCGATGATGGCGCGCCCCCGCATGATTTTGATGGACGAGCCCTCGATGGGCCTCGCGCCGCTGGTGGTCGAACAGATCTTCGAGACGGTCAGGACGCTGAATCGCGAGCAGGGCATCACGATCCTGTTGGTCGAACAGAACGCCCAGTTGGCCCTGTCGGTCTCCAGCCACGCCTACATCCTCGAGAACGGCGAGCTGGTGCTGCAGGGCCCCTCGGCGGACCTGAAGAACGACGAGGCGGTGCGGCGCGCGTATTTAGGCGCGTGAGCGCTTTTATTGAAGCAAGGAACGATATGACAGCAGTAGCATTGGTGACCGGCGCCGCCGGCGGCATGGGGCGGGCCATCGTCCGGCGCTTGGCGCAGGATGGGTTTTCCGTGGTGGCGGTCGATCTGGGCGAGGCGCCCTTGCGCGCCTTGGCCGACGAACTCGCGGGCGAAGGGCTGGAGATCCAGCCGCGCGTGGTGGACCTGACCAGCGAGGCGCAGCTGGTCGAGCTGGTCGACGGCCTGCCGCCGCTTGCGGCACTGGTCAATAGCGCGGGCCTGTTCGACGAGCGCAAGTATTTCGATCTCGGCCAGGATGATTTCCGGCGGATGTACGAGCTGAACCTGATCGCCGCGGCCACTCTCACGCAACGCGCGGCGGCGCGCATGGCGCCCGGGTCCAAGGTGGTGAACATCGCCTCGCGCGCCTACCTGGGCGCGCGCCACCATGCGCACTACGTCGCGTCCAAGGCCGCGCTGGTGGGCTACACCCGCGCCAGCGCGATGGAGCTTGCCGAAAAAGGCATCCTGGTCAACGCCATCGCCCCCGGCCTGATCGACACCCCCATGCTGCGCGCGCTGACGCCCGAGCGCATGGCGGCGCAGCTGGCCCTGCAGCCCACCGGCCGAGCCGGCACGCCCGAGGAAATCGCGCACGCGGTGTCCTTCCTGGCCGGGCCGCAAATGGGTTTCATCACCGGGCAGGTGCTGTTCGTCGACGGCGGCAAGTCCCTGGGGGGATCGGGGGCCTGAGCCCCGCGCAACAACGTGCATCGGGGCGGCACGTGTGCGCCGACCCGCATGGCCTCACCAGGGCGCCTTGCCGCCCGATTGGGCCTTCTGTTCGAAGGCCGCGCACAGGTTGTAGGTGCCGACGTCCCCGACCACCGAGATCGTGCAGCGCGCCAGCGCAAAGAGATTGAGCTCGAAGATCTTGTGCCGTTTGGCCAGGTACATCTCCATGGGCAGCAGCGCCTGGGTGGGGCCGACTTCGGTGTGGGCCTCGTTGATGGCCTGGCGGATGGCGGCGACGTCGCCCATGTCGTTCAGGTAGCGGTAGTATTCCGAGAACGTCCAGATGGTGCGGTTCGGGCTGTCGAAGCTTTGCCGCAGATAGCCGTCCGCCTTGGCCCGGTTGCCCAGGATGCGATGCGCCATCGCCAGTCGATTGGTGACGGCGACGTTGCCCCGCAGGCTGGGCGGGATGGGCTTGCGCTCCAGCGAGGCCAGCGCGCGGCTCAGTTTGCCGCGATTGTTCGACACCAGGGTGTTCATGTCGAACAGGTAGGTGACCGGCGCGAAACGCGGCGGCGCCTTCCCCTGGGCCAGGCGCCGCTGCGCCGGCTCCAGATCCTTGGCGGCCAGCTGGATGGCCTTGAGGCGCGTGTCGCGATCCTGGTAGATGCTGGTGTTCGCCCCGGTCAGCTGCTTGCTGCAGGCCTTCAGGTTCTGGTCGTTGAGCTGCTTGATCAGCGTCGAGCAGCCGGTGTCGGGCTGCGGCGGCGGCAGCGCCTTGGATCCGTATTCCGCCAGTTTGCGCACCCCCATCTTGAGGCCGTCGATCGAGTAGCCGGCCTTGGCCAGGGTGCGCAGGGCGAACACGTCGGCCTCGCTTTCCTGGGCGACGTTCCAGCGGCTGTAGATCAGGCCCTTCGAGATGTCGTTGATGGTGTCGTCGAGCATGGCGGTATAGCCGCCTTCGCCCAGCGCCCAGCCCGCGGCCTTGACGGCGAAGACCGAGGAATCCTGGAACATGCCCTTGAAGGTGTCCCACGAATAGACGTGCCCCAGTTCATGGGCGATGATCGCCGCCAGTTCGTCCTCCGAGCCGGCCTGGGCGATCACGCCCGACGAGACCACGATCGTTTTCGGAGAAATCGTGTAGGCCTCGTAACCGCTGAACGAGTCGACCAGGACCACGCAATCGCAGGGCTCGCCGTGCGCCGCCTCCAGCCGCCGGCGGATGCCCTGGATGTATTCGCTCAGCGCCTGATCCTGGACCAGGGTGCGGTCCATCTGGTGCAGATACTGGGTGTCGATGATGTTGACGGGGCGATCGTAGCCCGCGACCGCCTTGCCCGCGCCGGTGCCGGCAATGCCGGCGCAGCCGGCCAGGAGCGCGCAACAGATCATTGCAATCAGGGCTTTCCACCTCATTTCCGGCACGCCTCCCCGGCACCCTTGACGCTGGCCTGGCGGCTGTCCGACTTCAGGGACACCGGCACGGTGCTGCAGGCGTCGACCACCAGCGCCTGTTCGCGGTCCAGGGTGACGTCGCCGCGGTCGACCTCGTAGGTCTTGCCGTGGTGCTTGAATTGCAGCCGGTTGCGCGGCGCGCGTTGGGCGCGGACGGGCGGCTTCAGGCCCTCGAGGTCGGAGGCCCACAGGTATTCCCCGTCGGGCAGCCGCTTCAGTTCGACCAGATCGGGGTTGTTGATCTGCGTGATGCGGACGGTTTCCGCGGCGGCGATGCCGCCGAGCAGGGCGATCGATGCGCCGAAAAGCGCCTGTGCGATGCGTGCGCGCATAGTGGCTCCTTCAGGAACTATGGGTCGGGTCGGTCGGTGGGTTCGTCCTTGCTGAATAGCAGCAGCGAGACCAGGCCGATCATGAACAGCCATCCCTCCAGGGCGATGTCCAGGACGGAATAGCAGAACAAATAGATGAGCGTGATGAGGACGATCATCAGCAGCACCCATCCGGCGCGGCTGCCCAGGGCGCGCAGCCGGCGTCCGGCGATGTCGCGGAACGTGGGCTCGGGCGGCGCGGCCGGCCCCGCGGATGCCGGTGCCGTGCGGCGGCGCGCCCGATGGCGGCGGAGGCACACGAACAGGGCGATCAGCACCCACAGGACGCTGGATACGCCGCGGATGTTTTGTTCGCGCAGGAAGTCGCTGTCCATGCGGTTCAGGTTCTCGACCGCCATGGCGTGCAGGTAGACACCGGCCACTTTTTCATAGAGCGGGGTGTCGTGATAGTCGTTCAGGCTGGGCATCACCGCGCCCACCAGCACGACGTAAGGCGCGCCCTTGGGCAGGTGCGGCGGGCGCAGGCCGCCGGCCGGCATGGCGAACAGATCCTGCAGCCGGACCTGATGAAAGGGCATGCAGTGCGGGTCGGCGGCGCCGGGCGGATCGCCGGCGCCCGCATAGCGCAGCACCGTCTTGATGACGTATCCCGGCAGGTGGGTCCAGCGGTCGCTGCAGGCGGGATCGTCGCGCATCACCCACTGCAGGGACATGGCGCCGCCGTCCTCTAACCAATCGCAGTCCTTGCCTTGCGCCGGGCACAGGTGCCGGTACAGCGCCAGCGCCGCGCTGGGGCCGGTGGCAGGCAAAGGGGAGGCGTCGTCATCCGGGCGCAGCGGCGCCCACAGCGGGTAATAATCCCCATGATCCTGCCACGCGGCGGTCGCCAGCATCGATCCCCGTCCGCCCAGCAGATCGAAGGACTCGGCCGACAGGGGCATTTGCACGCCGCCGCCGGCGAGGTAGACCGCGGGGCGGCGCTCGCCCGATCCCGGAGGATCCGAGATGCGCGCCAGGACGCGGCCCAGGGCGGCCATGTCGCCGCTGGCGGCCCGTGGGCGCTCGAAGAAAATATCGTAAAAGACCGCGACGGGCGCGTCGTCGGGATCGCCGGCCGATACCAGTCGCGACAGGATGCGCGCATGGTCCCGGTAGCTCAGCGGCCAGTCGTCGGCCTCCAAGTAGGCGGCGTCGGCCTCATGCAGGGCCTCGATGCTGGGGTAGTCGATGCTGACGACGGTGATGGGCGCCGGGTCGACCGGCGACACATACGCGCGCGAGCGGCTGATGTCCGTGGCCAGCGCCTTTTCGCTGGCGGTGGACAGGCCGAAGGGATCGGCCCAGATGACCCACAGGCCCAGGAACACCAGTCCGATGAACTGCAAGAGCGCTTCGATGTGGTGGTATGGCCGGGAATCGGTCCTGGGCATGGATGGTAGCAGGCCCGGAAAGGCTGCGGCGACGACATGAACCGCTAGATCATAACAAAAAGAATGTTCTGGACAATTTATGAAATATTGCGATCCAGTAGATTCCGCTCCTTCCTCACTTCCCAGGGAGCGGGTGCTGAAGCGCGCCGGGGTTTGGCCGATGGTTGACATCAAAATCCGCTTATGCTCCACTCTGTATTGGAAACGTTTCCAATTGAATACCGAGGGCATCGCGCCCCAAAAGCGAGAGAACAAATGAGAATCGCAGATATCGAAATCACGCCCATCGTCGTTCCCCTGAAGAAGACCTTCCAGGGCTCGAAGTACTCGATGAGCAGCCGCGCCACTCTTATTCTGCGCCTGCGCACCGAAGAGGGCATGGTGGGGCTCACCTACAACGGCGACGAGGTACACACTCAGCACATCATCGCCAAGATCATCACCGACGAGATCCTGCCCCTGATCAAGGGCTTGGATCCGTCGCGCCCCGAGGTGATCTGGCAAGCCATGAAGCCGCTGACTTTCGATATCCTGCGGGATCGCCGGCTGGTGATCATGGCCATGGCATCGGTCGATTCCGCGTGCTGGGACATCGTCGGCAAGATCGCAGGCCAGCCGCTGAACAAGGTCTGGGGCGGCTATCGCGACAAACTGCCGATCATCGCCATTGGCGGCTATTACGGCCTGACGAATGCCGAGCTCGCGGCCGAGGTCGAGCAGTACCTCGAGATGGGCATCGGCGGCTGCAAGATGAAGATCGGCGGGGCGTCGCCTGCGGTCGATGCCGAGCGTTTCCTGGCAATGCGCGAGGCCGGCGGCGAGGATTTCATCCTGATGGCCGACGCGAATCAGGGCTACACGCAGCCCGAGGCGCTGGAATTCGCCCGCCTGGTTGCCCATGCCAACCCCCGCTGGCTCGAGGAGCCGGTGCGGTGGGATAACGCACGTAATGATTTGCGCGACGTGCGCTATCGCACCGGCTTGCCCGTGGCGGCTGGGCAAAGCGAAGTGGGACGCGCCGATGCTCGTGACTTGATGGCCGCCGGCGCGATCGACGTCTGCAACTTCGACGCCTCATGGTCCGGCGGGCCGACAGAGTGGTTGCGCGTTGCCGGATGCGCGGCCTGCTACGGCGTACAGATGGCCCATCACGAAGAACCCCAGATCGCGGCGCACCTGCTGTCGGCTTTCGCTCATGGCACCTATGTGGAATGTTTCCACCCTGATCGTGATCCGGTCTTCTGGAACCTGCTAGCCAGTCGCGGCGAGTGCAAGGACGGCGTCTATACCTTGCCCGCCGGTCCGGGCTTCGGCATGGAGCTGGACGAAGACTACATCGCCAAGTATCGGGTCGACGCCTGATCGGATGGCATGACCCCCTCTGTGCATATTGAGAAAGGAACATCATGAACAAGGCAACATCGTCTGTCAGCGAGCTTTTGGCCGACAGAATCGTAGCCGGCGCCTACGACGATATCGATCCGGACGCTTTACGATATGGCAAGACGCTGATCCTGGATATCCTGGGCAATGCCATCGCAGGCGCTTCCCTGGATCTAAGCATCGACCTGGTCGAGACCGCGCGATCGTGGGGACGGGGCGATGTTCCCGTCTGGGCCGACGGCAGCAAGCTGAGCGCACCTGACGCGGTGCTGGTCAATAGCCATCGGGCGCACTGCCTGGAATTCGATCCTTTTCACGAGGCGGCGGTCGTCCATCCAGTGACGGTGGTACTGCCGGCGGCGTTGGCGGCCGTGACGCGGCTGCAGCGCGAGGGGCGGCGGATCAGCGGGAAAGACTTGCTGCGGGCGGTCGTCATAGGGGTGGACACGGCGGTGGCCGTGGGCGTGGCGGCGACCGAAACGCTGCGCTTTTTTCGCCCGGCCACGGCGGGCGCATTCGGCGGTGTCGCCGCGATCGCGGCCTTGTCGGGCTGGTCGGCCGAGCGCACGCTCAATGCACTGGGGCTGGCCCTGGGCTTCGCGTCCGGAACGATGCAGGCGCACGAGGAAGGCTCGAGCGCCATGGCGTTGATCGTGGGGATGAATGGCCGTGCCGCGATGACGGCCGCTGATTTGTCGCTGGTGGATTTTCACCCGCCCCGCCGCGTGTTCGAAGGGAAGTTCGGTTTCTATAATGTGATCGAGGCCGGCGGCGATCTCGATCAGTTCAGAGGCGAGGTAGAAAGCGTGGGTACCGGCAAGGGCGTGCTGGGCACATCGATCAAGCCGTATCCGTCGGGCCGTGCCACGCACGGCGCGATCTATGCGCTGGAACAGATCGCTGCCAGGCATCCGGCCAAGGCCGACGATATCCGTGCGGTGGTCGTCGAGGTGCCGCCGCTGATCGCGTCCCTGGTGGGACGCCCCGTGGTGGAGGGCCTGGCGGTCAACTACGCTCGCCTGTCGCTGCCTTATCTCATCGGCCGCTTCCTGCTGGATGGTGAAATCGGCATGGACAGTTTCAGTCCGGCGTGCCTGAGCGACCCGCGCGTCCGCGGGCAGTCGAAGAAGGCCGATATCCGTGTGAAGGACACGGGCGACCCCAATGCCTTCAATCCGCACGAGGTCACGGTCACCTTCCAGGACGGTTCGGTGGAAAGCGTGCTGGTCGAGCACGTGCTGGGTTCGCCCGCCTGCCCGTTGTCGCCCGAGCGCGTACGCGAGAAATTCCGCCGCAATGCCGCGACCGGCAGCCACGCGTTTGACGCCGCCCGGACGGCGGCGCTGGAAAAGCTGGTCGACGGGCTCGAAAGCCTGGACGATGCGGCCACGATCGTCGATGCCATGTCGGCGAACGGCCGAGGCCAAGATGGCCGCTGAGCCGGTCCTGGGTGGCGCCGCGCCGCGTGATCGCGCGACGGACTCGCCCGCCGGTGCGAGCCGCGCGCTCACGGACTTCGCCCGAGGACACTATGAGCGTGCTCGTAGGCAGGCCAGCGCCCGGATTGCCGAGTTGTTCGCCGGACTGCTGGTGTCGTCCCTGGTGGGCGCACGCCACCCCTGGGCGGGGTCGGTGCTGGACGTCGCGCGCATCACGGCGGCGGGCGGGCGGATATCGCTCCCCGGCGAGCAGGCCGGCCTGGATGTGATCAGCGCCACGATGGTCATGGCCGCGCGCATCCGCGTGGGCGGCTTCGTCGTGGCCCATGACACGATAGGCACGCAGGCGGCCGACGCCTGTGCCGCCGCAGCCTGGTCCACGGGCCAGCAGGAAGGCTCGGCATGGCGGGATATCCTGGCCGCGTTTTCCGCCGGTATCGAGGCGCAGCTGCGACTGACCAGGGCCTTGCGCCAATTTCCCAAGAGCAGCGCCTGGGATGTGCCGGCCATGGCTTCGGTGGTGGGGGCCGCGTATGCGACCGGCCTGCTGCTCGGATTGGACGCTGACAGGCTGGGCCAGGCGATCGGCATCGCGGCCAGCCAGACGGTCGGCGCCCCCCTGATCACGCCGACCCCGGCTGGCGTCCTGCATTCAGCCAAGCCCGCGGCCAATGGGGTGATGTCGGCCTATCTGGCGGCGGAAAATTTCACGGGACAGGAACACGTGCTCGAGATGCATCGCGGGCTTTTTCCGGTGGTGGCCGACGTCAAGGCCCTGCCGGCAACGGTTGCATTCGGCGAGCCCGATGTGTCGCTGGCCGACCAGTTGCGTTTGACCGTGCCCCGCCGTTCTGTGGCCGGGCAGGATCGCGCCTACCAGCTGTCCGCCCCCTTTCATTGCCTGCTTGGCCAGATCGACGGCAGTGCCGGCGACAGCGGCTTGCGGCGGCTGGTGTATCGTTTCATGCGCGAGGTACTGTGGTGACGACTGTGGACCAACTGGCGGATTTCGCGGTCGCCACACGCTGGACGGACCTCCCCGACGAGACCCAGGCGGCGGCCCGGATGCTGTTCGGCAACGCCGCCGCGCTGGCCGTAGCCGCCGCGCCGCTGCCCGCCGTGGAAAACGCCGCCGCGATGCTGCGGCGGCTGGGCCGCACGGGATGGATATCCGTGCTGGGTCGCGGCGACCTTTGGAACCCGCTGGATGCTGCGATGCTGACCGGCATTGCCATCCACCTGGAAGACTTCGACGACACGCATCTGCCGACGGTGCTGCATCCCGCAGCCCCTATTCTCCCGGCGGCGCTGGCCGCCGCGCAGTGGACCGGCGGCACCAGCACTGAGGCGCTGCGCGCCATCGCCGTGGGCGCCGAGGTCGCCATTCGCGTGGGCAATGGCACCCGGCCAGGGCACTACAACCAGGGCTGGCACGTCACGGGCACCATGGGCCGCATCGGCGCGGCAGTTGCCGCTGGCCTGGTCTTCGGCCTGGACGCCGGCCGGTTGCGCCATGCCATCGCCATCGCCACCACGGAAGCCGCGGGCCTGACGGCCGCGCTGGGCACGATGACCAAGTCGCTGCATCCGGGCCGGGCCGCGTCCGATGGCGTGGAAGCGGCGCTGCTCGCTGCACACGGCCTGGGGGGCGGCGATGCCGACCCACTGACCGCCGACGGCTCGTTTCCTGTTTTGTCGGCGCCGGACATGCACGCCGGCCGCATCGTCGAGGGGCTGGGTACGCAATGGGAGCTGGTGCAGAATGCTTTCAAGCCCTACGCCTGTGGCGTGGTGTCGCACCCGGTGATCGACACCGCCATCGAGCTGGCCGCCCAGGCCGGTCCCGATGAGGTCGAGGCGGTCGAGGTGACCGTCAACCCCGTCGTGCTCGACGTCATGGGCGTATCCTCGCCCACGTGCGGGCTCGAGAGCAAATTCAGCGCGGCGCATTGTTTCGCGGTGGGTTTTCTGTACGGTGCCGGGGGGCCGCGTCAGTTTTCGGACGAGGTCGTCCTGCGACCCGAGGTCGTCGCCTTGCGCAAGCGCGTCGCGTTCACGCTCAGCACCGAGGTGCCCAAGGGCGCGGCCAAGGCGACGCTGACCACGAAAAGCGGGCAGACGCGGCACGTGGACGTGCCGCACGCCACCGGCAGCTTCCAGCGTCCGATGACCGAGACCCAATTGCGCCAGAAGGCGCGCAATCTCGTCGAACCCTTGCTGGGCGAGGCCACGCAGTCTTTCATCCAGCGCGCTTTTGCGCCGGATACTTTTAGGATCGACGACATCCTGTCGAGCTCGATCGGGAGAAACGTTCAATGAAGCCGCATATCCTCGCCAGTCTCGAGGAAAAGATCGCGCCGGGCCATACGGCGCTGCTCGTCATCGACATGCTGAACGACTTCCTGGATCCGGCGGGCAAGACCGCTACGCGGGCCCGGCGGCCGATCGATGCCGCCCGCGCCGTGATCCCGCGGATCGCCGCACTGGCCGATTCGGCCCGGGCGGTGGGCGTAACGGTGATCTTCGTGCAGCACACGACGCTGCCGGATTACGCCAGTGCCTCGGGCGCCTGGTTGGACGCGCGCTCGCGGGCCACGTATTCGACTGATGACATCTGCGAGCGCGGCACCTGGGGGCAGCAAGTGATCCCCGAGCTGCCCGTATTGCCGCAGGATGTCCTGGTCGAAAAATACCGCTACAGCGGTTTCCCGGGAACGCCCCTCGACCTGATTCTTCGCTCGCGTCAGATCAAGACCGTCATTTGTTGCGGGGTGTCGACGAACGCCTGCGTCGAAGCGACCGCGCGTGAGGCGTTCAGCCTGGATTACTACGTGGTGTATCCCCGCGACGCCTGCGCGTCGTGGGACATGGAATTGCACGAAGCCACCTTGCGCACCGCGGCCGGGCGGTATGCGACAGTGGTGCCGGTCGCCGAGCTGGACGCCGTCTGGCGTCAGCCGCGTTCCTGAGCGGGCCTGCCGATGAACCCTCGAATCCCCTATCGCCTGCCGCGTACGCAGCCCCTGCAGCGGGGCGATCTGCCGGGCTCGCTGCTCGTCCACCTGGTCGTCAACGTCGAATATTGGCCTTTCGAGAAACCGATGCCGCGCAGGCTGATGGGCGGTCCGCATGGCGACGACACCGTGCCCGACGTGCTGAACTACGGCTGGTACGAATACGGCATGCGCTGCGGATTGCCCAGGCTGCTGGCCCTGGGTCGCGAGTTCGGCATTCCCATGAGTGCCAGCACGAATTCATCGGTGATCGGTGCCTACCCTGAGGCGGCCGAGGCGATCGCCGCCGCCGGCTGGGAATGGATAGCCCATGGCGTGACGCAGACATCCCTGCCCAAGGAAAACGACGAGATGGCCGCGATCCAGCGGGCGCTCGACGAGATTCAGGCGTTTTCCGGTGTGCGGCCGCGGGGCTGGCTCAGCCCCGGCCTGCGGGAAAGCCTGCGCACGCCCGACCTGCTCGGGCAGGCGGGGGTCGAGTATGTATTCGATTGGGCGCTTGACGACCTGCCGTGCTGGATGGATACTACGCACGGCAGTCTGCTCGCCATGCCCTACGGGCTCGAGCTCAACGACAGTGTCCTGTTCGCCGAGCAAACCCAGCCCACCGCGGAATACGAGCACCGAATCGCCGATACCCTGTCCGTCTACGAGGCCGAAATCCAGGCGGAGCCCCGTATCCTGACATTGCCCTTGCATCCTCACTTGATGGGCGTCCCGCACCGCTACGCGGCGCTCCGCCGGGTGATCGGCATGTTGATGGAACGCCCCGACACCACCTTTGTGACCGGCGCCCGAATCGCCGACTGGTTCATCGCTCAAGTGCCCGTGCCCAGATGAATGATCAAAATGATGGCGCCGCCCGCGCACGTGTCAGCATACGCGAGGTCGCCAAGTATGCGGGTGTATCGCTGTCATCGGTATCGAGGGTGCTCAATGGGCATCCGAACGTCACCCCCAGGCTGCGCAAGCAGGTGGAAGCAGCCGTCAATACATTGGGGTACCAGGTCAACCAGGTGGGGGCCGGCCTCAGGCGCGGCACCACCCGCACGGTCGGTTTCCTGATTAACGACATCGCCAATACGTTGTTCGCTGAAATCATGCTGGGCGCCGAGGCGACACTGAGCGAAGCCGGCTACCTGGTGACGCTCATCAGCTCGCAGAATGGCGGTGATGAGGCTGCCATCAACTTGTTCAGGAATCGCCGGGTCGACGGTCTGCTGGCCGCGCTGGCCGACGATACGTGCCCCGACACCCACCGCCTGATCGCCGACTCGGCGGCCGACTGCCCCACCGTCCTGCTCGATCGCGACATGCCCATCGCGTGCAGCCGCGTGTTGACGGACCACGAGCAGGCGTTGAACGAGGCAGTCGACGAACTGGTTGGCGCCGGGCATCGGGATATCGCCCTGTTGACGAGTTCCAACAGGACCCGACCCGGCCGCGAGCGGGTGCGCACGGTGCGATCGGCGCTGGCCCGGCATGGGCTGGCCATCCGCGACGACTGCCTGGTCGCGCATGACAGCCCTACGGCTTTGGCGGGCGAGGCCTCGATGCGCGCTTTCCTGCGTCGGTCGAAGGCGGACATGCCCACGGCAGTGATTGTGGGTGGCGGCGGTGGGCAGCTGCAAGTGGGGGTGCTCAAGGCGCTGCGTGATGAAGGGGTACAGATCGGCCGAGGCATGTCGGTGATCACGTTGGACGACACCCCGCTGGTCGAACTGCATGCACCGCCTATCACCGCCATCCGGCGCGACGTCGTGGCGATCGGCCGGAAAGGGGCGGAGCTCTTGTTGAAGGCCATGGTGGACAAAGACACTACGCCGCGAACGATCGTCATTCCCGTCGAGCTGATTCAGCGGGATTCCGTCAGGAAATTGAAGCCGCGCCCTTGAAGGGCATGCCATGAGCCCAAGGTAGGATACCCCTATGAAAGTGATATTGATCGGTGGAACCGAGGACGAGAAAGAGCAGCTGCGTCATTGGCTGCCCGCCGAACACGCCATCAGGATACTGCCCCGTGATGCGGGCCAGTCGGGCCGCTTCGATGCCGAGATCGAGCCTGACGACGCCATCATTTCGTTGCAATTCAAGCGGCCCAATGGCAAGGCGCCCGACTTTCGCCTGCTGCACGTGCCAGGCGCGGGGCTGGACGGAATCGACTTTTCCGCCGTGCCTGCTTCGTGCACAGTGTGCAACGTGTTCGAGCATGAGATCCCCATCGCCGAGTACGTGATGCTGGCGATGCTGGAATGGGAGATCCGCCTGTCGGCCATGCGGCAGGCCTTTTCGTCATCGCCCACGGAATGGCCCCGACTGTATCGCCACCGCGAGCCGCACGGCGAACTCTACGGCAAGACGGTGGGCATCGTCGGTTTTGGCCACATTGGCCAGCATATTGCGCGGCGCGCCAAGGCTTTCGGCATGACCGTGCTGGCGCTGGCGCGGTCCCGCCGGGCACAGCCCGAGGCGGTGGACGGTTTCTTCCTGCCGCCGGAATTGAATGCTCTGCTCGAGCAGTCCGACTTCGTGGTGATCGCGTGCCCGTTGACGGAACAAACGCGCCATATGATCGGCGCGGAACAATTGGCGGCCATGAAGCCCTCGGGCGTGCTCATCAATGTGTCGCGCGGCGACATTGTCGTCGAGCGGCCACTGTACGAGGTCCTGCGCGATGGCCGGATCGGCGGTGCCTATCTGGACGTCTGGTACCGCTACCCCGCCGGGGTCGACGACGAAACCGCGCCCGCGGCCTTTCCTTTCGATGAATTGCCCAATGCCGTGTGCACGGCCCATTCCAGCGCCTGGACATCCGGGCTTTTCCAGCGACGCTACAAGTTCATCGCCGAGAACATCCTGCGCGTGGCGGCGGGCGCGCGTCCGCTGAATATCGTCGAGGGCTGAAGCCGGGGGGGGACGCCGCCGCGGGCTGCCCCGGCTGCGGATGGCCCGCGGCGGCGCGGCGCTATGGGCGCGCCGGCCGCCGAGGTCTCATGAAAGCACGCGTGGCAGCCACAGCGCCAGGTCGGGGAATATATCCAGAATCAGCACCATGAGCAGCAGCATCGCCACGAAAGGCAGGCTGCCGATGATCACCGAATTGATGTTGCCCGCCTTCCGCACGCTCTGGATCACGAACAGGTTCAGGCCCACGGGCGGGGTGATCAGGGCTGTCTCGATCAGGATGACGATGACGATGCCCAGCCATACGCCGTCGTAGCCGAAGGCCATCATGATGGGCGCGACGATGGGGATGGTCGTGATCATCAGAGAAAGCGTCTCCATGAAGCAGCCCAGGATCAGATAGAAGATCACCAGCACCAGCAGCATGACGTTGGCCGACACGCCCAGCCCGGTGATCGTCTGCGTGATCAATTCCGTGATGCCCGCTGCCGACATGATGAAATTCAGGAAGGCGGCGCCGATGACGATGAGCATGATCATGGCGCTGGTGCGCATCGCGCCCTCGAGAGCCTCGCGCAGCATCGCGAAGGTCAGCCTGCGGGCCCAGGCCGCCAGGCCCAATGCCCCCACCACGCCCAGCGCTGCGGCTTCGGTGGGCGTGGCCACGCCCGCGTAGATAGAGCCCACCACCAGCAGGAAGATGCCGATGGGCGGCACCAGGTGGATCAGGCTCGCGAAGCGCTGGCCCCAGGTGGCGCTGATCTTCTCGCCGCTCCATCGCGGTCTGGCCACGCAGGCCACCCAGATGGCCAGCATGAACAGCAGGGCCACGCACAGGCCGGGTAGGAATCCGGCCAGGTACAACGCCGGTACCGAGGTATTCGTCAGCACACCGTACAAAATGAGATTGACTGACGGCGGGATGAGGATGCCCAGGGTGCCGCCGGCGGCCAGGCTGCCGAGAAACAGCGATTCGTTGTAGCGTCTCTTTTTGATCTGCGGGATGGCCACGGTGCCGACGGTGGCCGCCGTAGCCACGCTGGAACCCGACGTGGCGGCGAACAGTGTGCTGGCGGCGATATTGGCGTGCATCAGGCCGCCCGGCAGCCACGACAGCCATAGGCTCATGGCGTTGTACATTTTCTCGGCCAGGCCCGAGCGCAGCAGTATCTCGCCCAGCATGATGAACAAGGGGATGGCAACGAGCAGGAATTCGTTGTTGGTCTGCCAGGCGATCTCGCCGATGGCTCGCGTCAGGGGCAGCATCGAATACAGGGGGTCGAGTATCAGCCCCAGGATGCCCAGTGCCGCGCCGACGGGAATGCTGAGCCCGATCAGGACGAGCAGGATGATGAGTGTGACGATCATGATGTTTTTCCGTGGATCAGCCGCTTGCCGGCCTCGGCTTCGCCCTGGGCTTCATCTTCGGTGCTGATGATGCCGGCTAGGGCATTCATCGTGTGCAGGTCGCCGGTGACCAGCGCAATGGACGAGCGCACCAGCATGAGGGCCAACACCACGCACAGCCAGACGAAGCCGGCGGCCCACAAGTACTGGGGTATCCACAAGGGAGTGGCCATTGCCGAATTGGCCGCGGAATTCAGCGCCCACGAGGTTTCGGCGACTTCCAGCGCGTATCGCGTCAGATACACGATGAACACGCCCAGGCTCACCAGCGACAGGAAGTCGAGCAGCGCGCCGACGCGCACCGGCGCAAATTGGTAGAAGGTGTCGATCCGGATGTTCGCGCGTTGCAATGTGGCGAATGAAAGCGCCCACGAAATGCTGATGGCGAAGGCGTAACCCGAGAGCTCGTCCGAGCCGCCCAGGCTCATGTTCAGGGTCTTGCGGATGACCACGTCGATGGAGATATAGAACGCGCTGATCAGCGTGAGGCCGCCGGCCATCCACATCGCCCCGCGTGACAGCCGGTTGGCCATGGCAAGAAGCCGGTCGAAGACGGCCGTTGGAGTCTGTGTTCTTGTCATAATCGGTTCCGTGAGGGGGAAGACAGCAGCCAAGGCATCCTGGCCGCCGTCGTTGAAACAGCAGGTCGCCGGCCGCCTACTTCACCGCCGTGATGCCACGTAGCTTGCCGACCGTCTCATTGAAGTCCTTGACGCATTCGGCCGAGCAGCGCGCGGCCCAACTGGGGACCACCGTTTCGGTGGTGATTTTCTTCAGCAGCTCGCGATCGGCCTCGGTGGGTTCCACCAGCTTCATCTTGCCCCGGACGGGGAAGGGGCAGGCATCCGAATTGGTGTTGCAGTCGTAGCCCTCTTGCGTGGCTTTCGCGGCATCATCCCAGATCTGGTCGATCATGACGTCGATGTTTTTCTGGAGGAAGTCCTGCACCTTCGGGTCCATCTTGTTCCAGAGATCCAGGTTCGCGGCGTGCAGCTGCTGGTTCCAATTGATGGGCAGGGTGTACAGGTGCGTCGCGACCTCGTACCATTTTCCGGAATAGCCCGACATCGATCCGCTGACTGCGCAATCGATCACCCCGTTCTGCATGGCGGGTACGACTTCCGCAAAAGACATCGTCACGCTCACGCCGCCCAGGGCCTGGATGAATTCCGCGACGGTCCGGCTGCTGCCCCGGACCTTCTTGCCCTTGATGTCCGCCAGGCTCTTGATGTCGGCATTGCAGAACAGCACCTGAGCCGGATAGGTGGACAGGCCCAGCACCTTCACGTTGCGCTGCAAGTAATATTTTTCGTAGACCGGCAGAAACGAGTCCGTCACCTCGCGGGCGATCTTGGCGGTGGGGTTGATGCCCGCCAGGTCGATGGCCTCGTTGATGGGATTGTCGCTGGCGAAGTAGGCCAGCGTGGCCGTGCCGATGGGGATGATGCCCTGGCTGACCAGACGCAGCACTTCGGGGCCTTTCAGGCCCATCTCGTTATAGCCCTTGATCGTGGCGGTGACGCGGCCGTCCGACAGCTCCGGGATGGTCTTCGTCCAAAAGGGAACTTCGAAATCCTGGTAGGTCGTGAGAGTGCTGAAGCCGCCCACGACTTGCAGATGGGTCTTGGGTAGGTCGGATACGTGTTCCTGCGCCAGCGCGGTGCCCGCGGCCAGCACGCCGCAGATCGCCAGCGTCGAAAGTAGTCGATGTTTCATGATGTGTCCTCCAAAGGTTGCTTTAATATTGGGAAGGCCCGCTCCGCTATCATCACGGCGGCGGTCTTCGGGTGTGCCAATTGGTCTGGCTTTGGTAAAGGGCGCCGATGTCCAGGACCAGAGACTCGTCGTAGCGCGCGCCGATGATTTGCAGCGAAGTCGGCAGCCCGCCCGGGGTCGCGCCGTTCGGCAGTGCGAGTGCGGTCAGGTCGAAGAAATTGGCGTATCGTGTGAAATAGGCGCTGCTCTGGGTTTGGTCGATGTCGGCCACGGCTAGCGCGGCCGTCGCCGTGGTGGGTGTGAGCAAGGCATCGATATGGCGGAATGCCTCTTGCGTGCGCGCGCTCATGGCGCGGCGGCGCTCCAAGAGCTCCAGGTACGCACACGCCATCGTGTTGCGTCCGCCTGCCAAGCGCAGGCGGACGTCTTCGTCCAGGGGCTGCGTGGGATCGTCGACCATCCGTCGGTGAACGGCATAGCCTTCGGTGCACATGATCGAGTTGTTTAGCGGAGCCACCTCGTCGAACCCATGGGGCAGGTCGGGCTGCACGATGTGTGCGCCGGCCGCGCGAAAGACCTCGACCGAGGCGTCGTAGGCGCGCAGGACCTCGTCGGCCACCCGTGCGCGGTCGGCGTCGGGCAGGGTCGCCAGCACCAGGCGGTCGCCCGTTCGCCTTGACGCGCTGCGGGCGCCTTGCGGCGGCAAGCCAACAGTGCGCCGGTCAGCGAGGTCGGCGCCTTCGAGCGCGCGGTAGAGCAGGGCGACGTCCCCGACCGAGCGGGCCATGGGCGATACGGTGTCCAAGCTATGGCTCAGCGGGATGATGCCGGCGAAGCTGATGCGTCCCCGCGATGGCCGCAGCGCGGTGAGGCCGCACCACGATGCCGGCACGCGGCCCGATCCGCCCGTATCCGTGCCCAGCGCCAAGGGCACGAAGCCGGCCGCCACGGCCACGCCCGAGCCGCTGCTCGAGCCACCCGCGGCTCGCATCACGTCGCGGTCCCACGGATTGCGCGGTGTGCCCATGTGCTGGTTGGTGCCCCAGCTGCCCGTGGCGAATTCTACGGTGTGCGTTTTGCCCACGATGATGGCGCCTTGCTGGACCAGGCGCCGCACCACCGTGGCTGTGCGGGTGCTGCGCCGGTTTTTCCAGGCGGCGCTGCCGGCCGTCGTGATGCGCCCTTCCATTTCGATCAAGTCTTTGAGGGCGATGGGCATCCCCTGTAAGGGGCCGAGCCGCCGACCCGCGCGCACCGCCAGGTCGGCCTGCTGGGCGGCCTGGCGGGCGTCGTCGGCGTAGACCTCGATGAAGGCGCTCAGCCGCGGGTCATGCCTGGCGATGCGATCCAGGCAATCATCGACAAGCGAGGACGCGGACAGGCGCCCGCTTGCCAGTTCGCTGGAGAGCTGGCAAGCCGTACTGGAACCGTCAAACTGCGACATGGATGGCCCCTGGTGGGTTGGATGATCGCCCCCGCGCTTCACTTCGGCAGCAGGTGCTTGTTGATCACGTCGGTGGTGCCCAGGATGTCGGGGTATCTCTCCCCCGCATCTACGCGGGCCAGCGTGTGCTTCTCGGCTTCCTGCAAACCGATCGCCTTCTTGGCCGCGAACTCGATTCGCGATACGGGCAGGACCAGCACGCCGTTCTCGTCGGCCAGGATCGCATCACCTGGCGATACGGCCACGCCGCCGCAAGACACCGGTGCGCAGAAATCGCCGCCCAGGCCCAGCGTCTTTACTGTGATGGTCGACAGGCCGCGCGCCCAGACCGGCATGCCATAGCGCCGCAGCTCGGCGATGTCGGTCACCATGCCGTCGACGACGATACCGGCCGCGCCGGCCGCGCGGGCGGCATAAGCCAGGGCGCCGCCCAGGCTGGCATGGCGGTGGTCACCGCAGCGGTCGATGACCAGAATGTCGCCTGGCCGGATTTGGCCGATCGCATAGTGCGCCATGGCGCCGTCGGGGCCGGGGTAGCGTACCGTCACGGCGGTGCCGGCTACGCGCTTGTCGGAAAAAAGCGCCTTGATGTCCGGGTCCATGAAGCCCGTGTGCAGGAAGTGCCCGATGGTGGCGGGCTCGGCCCGCACCAGCAGCTCCAGCAGGGAACGGTCTATCTGGGCGGGCAATGGATTCAAGTCGTACATGCGTGGGTCCTCGTTGCTAGAGTGGATGATGGCAATCCGCGGGTTGAATCCGGCCGGGGTTGTGGGCCTGCCGTTCACCAGTCCGCGATCGTTCCGTCGGGCAGGACGGCACCCGCCGTGTGGATGACTTCCTGCTTGAATGGGTGGCGGGCCGCCTCTTTTTCATTGATTTCGACTCCCAGCCCGATGCAATCCGGGACCTGCCACGCGTTGCCGACCCGCTTCAGTGGGGTGCTGACGACGTCGTCATACCAGGACACGGCGCCCGACATTTCCTCTTGGATGACGACATTGGGCGTCGAAACATCGAAATGCAGCGCGGCGGCGCCGGCGATGGGGCCGTTCGGGTTGTGGGGGGCGACGCCCATCAGCGCCTGCTCGGCGGCGTGGGCGATGCGCTTGCCTTCCAGCAGGCCGCCCGTGTGGTTCAGGTCGGGCTGGATGATGTGGACGGCGCGCTCGCGAAAGATTGGCTCGAATTCCTTGTAGCCCACCAACCGCTCGCCCGCGGCGATGGGGCAGGCGGCATGGTCAGTGACGAAGCGCATGGCCTGTGCGTCGCCCGGCTGTACGGGCTCTTCGCAGAACATGGGCTGGTAGGGCGCGATTTCCTCGATGAATTGCAGGGCGGCGGATACGGAGGCGGGGCGGCCATGGAAATCGATCATGATGTCGACGCCGTCGCCCACCTCGTCGCGCAGCGCGCGCATCAGCTTGCCAACGTGCCGGCGCGCCGTTATGTTGCAGGCGTAGTGGGAATAGGGGATGAACACGACCTTGAGAGCGTCGTAGCCTTGTTCGGTAACGGCGGCTGCGTGGTCGCGCAGCGAGCCCTCGTCGAAGGTCTCGTATACCGATTTCATGTCGCCCAGGCCCAGGTGGGCGTAGACCCGCACGCGATCTCGGGTCTTTCCGCCCAGCAGGCGCCACACCGGCACCCCCAGGCTCTTGCCCAGAATGTCCCATAGCGCGTGCTCGATGCCGCTGATCGCCGTGGCTCCGATGATGCCCAGGCGATAGTAGCTGTGCTTGTTCAAGACACGCAGGTTCTGCTCGATGTCGCGCGGGTCGCGGCCGACCAGCAGCGGCTTCAGGTCTTCCACTGTGCCGATCACCGCGCGGGTCTTCCAGTTCAGGCTGGCTTCGCCCCAGCCATACAGGCCGTCCTGATCGGTGGTGACCTTGATGAAGATCCAATTGCGCATTTCCGCGTTGACCACGATGGCGGACACGTCGGTGATGCGGATGGAAATCTGCTTGGACATCGATGGGCCCCCTCCAGGGCGTAGATCGTGGTTGCGGATGGTGGGTGCCGCGGGAAGATGATTGGAAACGTTTCCAATAAAGAGTGGAGCATGAATGAGGTCCTGTGTCAATAAAAATTAAAGAAGGGCCGGGCTCCAGGCCGCGGCCGTGATTCCGGCAAGATCAGCCCGGCCTGACAGCCAGTTACGACGCGTTTTGGCGGCCCATCGTTGCCGCGGCTGCACGCTAGCTGCGGACCGCCGCACCCAGCGCTTCGGCAATACGGCGCGCCTGCTCCTCGCCCAGGTACGGATGCATGGGCAGGCTGAGGACCTCGCGCGCGGCGGCGTCACCCGCGGGCAACTGGGCGTCCGGGTCGGCCACGGCGGGCTGCTGGTTCAGGGGAATCGGATAGTGTACGGCGGTCGGCACCCCGGCTGCCTTCAGCGCCGCCTGCACGGCATCGCGATTCGGCACCCGCACCGTGTATTGCGCCCAGGCGCTGACGTTGTGGGGCTCGACGTAGGGTGTGGCGATGCCGGCTGCGCCCAGCAGGCGGTCATAGCGCCCGGCCACCTCCTGGCGCAGCGCCAGTTCCTCGGCGAGGATGTCCAGTTTCGGCAGCAGGATCGCGGCCTGCAGGGTGTCCAGGCGGCTGTTCATGCCCACCCGGATGTGGTGATAGCGGCGGTCCTGGCCGTGGCGCGCGATCTGCCGGATGATGGTGGCCAGCGCGTCGTCGTTGGTGAACAGCGCGCCGCCGTCGCCATAGCAGCCCAGCGGCTTGCTGGGAAAGAAGCTGGTACAGGAAATGGTGCTGAGGTTGCCGGAATGGCGGCCCTTGTAGGTGGCGCCGAAGCTCTGTGCGGCGTCCTCGATGACCGGGATGCCATGGGCCTGCGCGATGGCGTTGATGGCGTCCATGTCGGCGCACTGGCCGTACAGGGACACCGGGATGATCGCGCGGGTGCGCGGCGTGATGGCGGCCTCGAGCTTGGCGGGATCCAGGTTGCAGGTGCGCGGGTCGATGTCGACGTAGACTGGGCGGGCGCCCAGCACCGCGCCGGTTTCCACGGTGGCGATGTAGGTGAAACCCGGGGTGATGACCTCGTCGCCCGCGCCGATGCCCAGCGCCATCTGGGCGATCTGCAGCGCGTCGGTGCCGTTGGCGCAGCTGATGCAGTGCCGCGCGCCGATGGCGGCCGCGAGGCGTTCCTCGAGCTCGGCGACCTCGGGGCCCAGGATGTATTGTCCGTGGGCCAGGACGCGGGCAATGTTGGCGTCGATCTGTTGCTTGATGCGGGCCTGCTGGGCCTTGAGGTCGATGAAGTCGATCATGTCGGTCGAGTTCCGGAAAAAGACCTATTGTAGGGCGGCGGGCCGCAGGATTCACGGATGACGAGGGGGATCTCGAGGTCGATGTGGCGCACGGGCGTGTCGCCGTTCATCGCCAGCAGGATCGAATGCGCGGCCTGCTGGCCCATCTGGAGTCCGGGCACGGCGATGGTGGTGAGTTCGGGCGAGGTGAGGGCCGACACCCCTTGGCTGTCGAAGCCGGTGATCGAGAGATCGCGCGGGACGTCGAGGCCCATTTTCTGGGCGGTGTGGATGGCCGCGATGCCATACATGTCGCTGGTGCAGACCAGGGCGGTCACCTCGGGGTGCTCGGTATGCAGGGCGCGCGTCACGCCGGCGGCAAAGTCGGTGGACGTATGGTCCGGCGCCTCGAAGACCCGCAAGGGGCGGTCGATCCGGAGCGACGCCATGGCGTCGATGAAGGCCTGCCGCCTGGCCCGCTGACGATCGTTGGTCTGGATGCGGCCGCAAATCATGGCGAATTCCCGATGGCCCAGGCCATGGAGATACGCCACCATGCGTCGCACCGCGTCGTAATTGTCGACCCCCACCGTCAGGAAGGGATTGTCCGGCAGCTTGGAATAGGTGCAGACGACCGGGATGCGCGTGCGCTCCAGATAGGCGACCAGCCTGCGGTCCTCGATCTGGCCGACGATCATGAGGGCCTCCGCCCCGTGCTCCACGAGCCGGCGCACCGGGTCGTGGATGTTCGTATTGTCAAAGCCGACGGTCACCAGCACGGTCAGATAGCCCTCGCGGCTGAGCTCCGTCTGGAACCCATTGAGCATCTGCGCATAGATCCCGTGATTCATCGATGGAAACACGGCGCCCACGATACGCGTGCGCTGCAGGCGCAAGGCCTTGGCCGAAGGGTTGGGGCTGTAGCCGAGATGTTCGGCGGTGGCGAATACGCGCTCGCGCAGTTCGGGGCGTACGGTCTGGGGCAGATTGAAGCTGCGCGAGACCGTGGCCACCGACACGCCGGCGGCCTGCGCAACATCCTTGACGCTGGCGCGCTTGACGGGTGATCCGGGGGTGGGGGCTGGCATGGCGAGGAGTGTACGTCTAGGAAGGATGGCCGTCGATAGGGATTACCCGAGATGTAAACGATACTCAAATCAACAGTATTAAATGTGAAAGATTTTTTCGTATGGAGAGGCTGTATGTTTTTACCATATTGTTTTCATTGGAGTAATTTTATTAGGGTTAACATCTATTTTTCAGTAATCGATTACATTTTACAGTGTCCACACCTCAGGCAAACAGACCTGAAGGGCTGTTTCGGCAGGACTGGACAATCAGGAGACTCAGACGATGAAGACGAAACGTTGGGGCGCGTTGGCCCTCGCAGGGGCGCTGGTCGGCCTCGCCATGACGGCGGGTGTCGCGCAGGCCGACACGCTGGACAAGATCATTTCCGAGAAAAAGATGCGCTGCGGGGTGCAGCTGGATTTCCCCCCGCTGGGCTTTCGCGACATGAACAATCAGCCCGAGGGCTATGACGTCGCCTACTGCAAGGACATCGCCAAGGCGCTGGGCGCCGAGCTCGAAATCGTCGAGACGCCCTCGCCGGAACGCATTCCCGCGCTGGTGTCGGGCCGCATCGACGTCCTGGTGGCCGGCACGACCATCACCCCGCAGCGCGCGCTGTCGGTGGCGTTCACCCAGCCCTACATCGTCCATACGGTCATGGTGTTGACCCGCGAGGACGCGGGCATCAGCAATTTCAACGACCTGAAGGGCCGCACAGTGGGTGGCGTGACGGGCACGACGCCGGCGCTGGCCCTGGAAAAGTTCGTTAAGGACTGGAACCACCCCAAGGCCAAGTTCCTGACCTACGGCAACGAGGCTGAAAGCTTCATGGCGCTGAACCAGGGCAAGATCGACGCCCTGCTGCTGGCCAGCGGCACCGCCGGCGCGCTGATCAAGAGCGGCCAGTTCCCGTCGTTCACGATGGCGGGCGAGGCACCGGTCGAACTCGACCTGGGCGGCATCGCGGTGCGCAAGTCCGACACCGAGTTCCTGCGCTGGCTGAAGGTCTTTGTCTGGAACCAGGGCATCACCGGCCGCTACAAGGAACTCTACAACACGTACTTCGCCCCCGGCGACGCGCCTGCTCTGGGCGTTCCGGGCATCTACTAAGAAGTCCTGAGGACAGGCGACGGCCCTTGGTGGGCCCGTCGTCGATACGGACGGGGTGGTGAATGTTCGATTATGACTTCTACTGGTCGATGGTGTGGGCCAAGTTCCCGATGCTGCTCGACGGGGCTTTCCTGACCATCCAGATCACCGTCCTGTCCGTCGTCCTGGGCCTGCTGGCCGCCATCCCGCTGGCGCTGTGGCGGCGCAACGGCAAGGGCACGCTGGCGCTGTTCGCCGGTGCCTGGATCGAGTCGGCGCGCAATACGCCCGCCCTGTTTCAGATCTACATGGCGTATTTCGGGCTGGGCGCCGTCGGCCTGCACTTGTCCAGCTATACCGCCTTGCTGATCGCCATCGTCTTCAACAATGCCGGATACCTGGCCGAGGTCCTGCGCGGCGGCCTCGAGGGCGTCGCGCCGCAGCAGGCGCCTGCTGCGCGGTCCCTGGGAATGAATGCGTTCCAGAGCTTCACCTACGTGATATTCCCGCAATTGTTCCGGATCATTTTCTTTCCGTTCGTCAATCAGGTGAATTGGGCGCTGCTGAATACTTCGCTGGGCATGATGATCGGCTTGCGCGAACTGACCGGCGCCACCCAGATGGCGCAGGCGGAATCCTTCCGGACCTTCGAATTCTTCCTGGTGGCCGCGGGCATGTACTACGTGATTGCCAAGATCATCAGCCTGGGCGCATTGACGGCCGCCTGGCGCATTTTCAGGGATTGAGGCCATGCAGTTCTCGCTGACTCCGTACGCCGGCCTGCAATGGTCCGACTTGTGGTTCATCCTCGAGGGCGGGCTGAGCACCATCCTGCTGTCCGTGGTGTCGGGGGCCGCCGGCACGATCCTCGGCTGCGCGCTGGGCTGGCTGCGCGAGCGCAGCCCGGTGTTCAGCTGGCTCATGGCCTTTCCGGTGGACGTCATCCGCAGCGTGCCGCTGATCATCCAGTTCATCCTGGTCAACAGCCTCTTTTCGGCGCTTGGCGTGCCGCTGGATCCGCTGGAGGTGGGCCTGCTGACCCTCAGCCTCTATATGGGCATGCAGACCTCCGAGCTGGTGCGCGCCGGCATCCGCGCGGTGCCCGTGCAACTGCAAAAGGCCGGCCGCTCGCTGGGCATGACGGGCTGGCAGGTCGAGCGCTGCATCACGGTGCCGCTGGTCCTGCGCACCATGCTGCCCGCCTGGATCGGGACCCTGATCGGCCTGACCAAGGATACCGCCCTGGTCAGCGTGGTGGGCTACATCGAGCTGCTGCGCGCGGCACAGATCGTCATCACCCGGTCCAACGAGGCCCTGCTGATCCTGCTGGGCGTGGGGCTCTTCTACTTTGTCATCTGCTACCCCATTTCAAAATACGGGCGATGGCTCGAACAGAGAATATAGCCATGATCGAGATCAGGAATCTGCACAAGAGCTACGGCGCGCAACCGGTCATTCGCGGCATCGACCTCACCATCACCAAGGGCGAGGTCCTGTGCCTGATCGGCGCCAGCGGCTCGGGCAAGTCCACCTTGCTGCAATGCATTAACGGCCTGGAGCCCATCGACAGCGGCCAGATCCTGGTCGACGGGATCGAGGTGCATGCGCGCGGCACGAACATCAATCAGCTGCGCCAGAAACTCGGGCTGGTCTTCCAGCAGTACAACGCCTTCCCCCATTTGACGGCCCTGGAAAACGTCGCCCTGGCGCCGCGTATCGTCAAGGGCATGAGCCGCGCGCAGGCACGCGAACTGGCGCGCGAGCACCTGGCCTACGTCGGTCTGGGCGACAAGGTCGACGCCAAGCCCGCGCGCCTGTCGGGCGGCCAGCAGCAGCGCCTGGCCATTGCGCGCGCCCTGGCCATGGCGCCGGACTACATGCTGTTCGACGAGGTCACGTCCGCGCTGGACCCCGAACTGGTCGGCGAGGTGCTCGACACGATCCGCAAGCTCAAGGCGCGGGGCTTGACGCTGATCATGGTGACGCACGATATTGGCTTTGCGCGCGAAAGCGCCGATCGCGTCGCCTTTTTCGACCAGGGGCACATCTGCGAGATCGGCGCCGCGCGCCAGGTGATCTGCGAGCCGCGCGAAGAACGCACGCGCCAGTTCCTGCAGCGCGTCCTGTCCTGACCGGCGGGCCGGGCGTCCGGTCCCGCCATTCGGCCTACGGGCCTTCCCATCGATGGATCGACTATGACAAAGCGTACGTTTCATTGCATTGACAGCCACACTTGCGGCAATCCGGTGCGCATGGTGATTTCAGGGGCGCCGCAGCTGCGCGGCGACACCATGCTGGCGCGCCGCGACGATTTCCTGCGCAACCATGACTGGATCCGGCGCGCGCTCATGTTCGAGCCGCGCGGGCACGATGCCATGTCCGGCACGATCCTGTATCCGCCGACGCGCCCCGATTGCGATGTGGGCGTCCTGTTCATCGAGGTCAGCGGCTGCCTGCCCATGTGCGGGCACGGCACCATCGGCACCGTCACCAGCATCATCGAGGAAGGTCTGATCGAGCCTCGCGAATCGGGCGTCCTCAGGCTGGACACGCCCGCGGGCCTGGTGCGGGCTGAATATTTCATGAAGGACGGCCACGTCGACCGGGTGCGCCTGACGAACGTCCCGGCCTTCGTGCACGCGGTCGGCCTCGAAGTCGAACTCGAGGGCATGGGCATCGTGCGCTTCGATGTGTCCTACGGCGGGAACTTCTATGCCATCGTCGAGCCCCAGGACAACTACGCCGGCCTGGAATCCTTGACCGCCGCCGACATCCTGCACTACAGCCCCAAGCTGCGCGCGCTGGCCAACGAACGCTATTCGGTCGTGCATCCGGTGCATGAGGAAATCCGGGGCATCTCGCACGTCATGTGGATCGGCAAGCCCACCCAGCCGGAGGCCGACAGCCGCAATGCGGTGTTCTTCGGCGAACGCGGGATCGACCGGTCGCCGTGCGGCACGGGGACCTCGTCGCGTGTGGCCCAGTTGGTGGCGCGCGGCGACCTGGCGATGGGACAGCCCTTCGTCAACGAGAGCATCATCGGCACCTGCTTCACGGGTACCGCGCAGGAGCGCGCGGACGTGCTCGGCCGCCCCGCCATCATCCCGACCGTCGAAGGCTGGGCCCGGGTGACGGGGACCAATCTGATCACCGTGGACACGCGCGACCCGCTTGCCCATGGCTTTCAGTTGGCCTGAGGAGGCTCTTTTCATGGTTTCCGAGGTTTCAACATCGGCGCGCGGTCATGTGCTGATCGTCGGCGCGGGCGTGGTCGGCCTGGCCAGCGCCCGCGATGCGCTGGCCCGCGGCTGGCAAGTCACGCTCCTGGATCCGGACTTCGAGAGCGCCCGGGCGTCCAGCTTCAATGCGGGCGGCATCGGCATCAGCGAAGTCCTGCCGCTGGCCGTGTCGCCATTCAGCCTCAAGGCCATCGGCTGGCTGCTGGATCCGCTGGGTCCGTTGGCGGTCCGCTGGACCGCGCTGCCGCGCATGCTGCCCTGGGCCCTGGCCCTGGCCCGGATGCAGGACCGGGACCGTTATCTGGCCGCGGCACGCGCGCTGGCGTCGCTCATGAGTACCGCCTATGACGATCTGGTGCCCATGCTGCGGGACCTGGGTCTTGCCGACCACTTGCATCGCGATGGCGCCCTGACTGTGTTCGAAACCGAAAAAGGCTTTCGGGACGAACAGCCGGAATGGGCGCTGCGCCGCGAACTGGGTGTCGCCTGGCGCGAGGTGCCGGCCGACGAGCTGGCCGCGATGGAACCGGGCCTGGCCCGCGTCTTTCATCGGGCGATCATGGCGGACGACTGGGGTACGGTCGAGGATCCCAGATCCATCGTCCAGGCCCTGGGCCGACAGGTGCGCGAGCGCGGCGCGCGGTTCATCCAAGGGCGGGCGGCTGGCCTGTTCATCGATCCCCAGGGCCGGCCCGGCGCCCGGGACGCGGACGGCCGGCGATGGACGGCCGATCGCCTGGTCGTGGCGGCGGGCGCCTGGTCGGACCGTCTGGCCGCCAGCCTCGGCGATCGGGTCCTCCTGACCGCCGAACGCGGCTATACCGTGACCCTGCCGCAATCCCGCGCCTTGTTGAACCGGGAGGTCATTTTTGCCGAACGCAAGTTCGTCGCCTCGCCGCTGGGGCCGGGCTTGCGGGTCGGTGGCACGGCGGAGTTCGCCGCCGCGGACGCGCCGGCGAATCCGGCGCGCCATCGGGCGCTGCTGCGCCTGGCCCAAAAGTTCTTTCCGTCCGCACAGGTGGACGATCCCGTCCTGTGGATGGGGGCGCGGCCCACCACGCCCGATTCGCTGCCGGTGATCGGTGCCTCGCTGCGCAACCCGCGCGTCCTGTACGCGTTCGGGCATGGCCACGTGGGCCTGACCCTGGGCGCGACCACGGCGCGGCACGTCGGCCGCCTGCTGGATGACGAGGCAGGCGCAGCCGGCGACCTGGCCGCTTTTTCGCTACAACGTTTCTCGACCTGAGGGGAGTCACATGCGTTTCAATAGAATGATCAACGTGGTGGGTGTCCACACTGCCGGAGAGCGCAACGACGTCATCGTGGGAGGCGTCCTGGACGTGCCCGGCAAGACCTTGTTCGAAAAGATGACCTACCTGCAGGACCAGGGCGACGACCTGCGCCGCACGCTGCTCTACGAGCCGCGCGGCACCGTGGCCCAGTGCATCAACCTGGTGCTGCCCGCCTGCCATCCCGAGGCGGACGTGGGTTTTGTGATCATGGAATCCGAATACTACGTCCCCATGTCGGGCAGCAACACCATCTGCACGGTGACGGCGCTGCTGGAAACCGGCATGATACCCATGCAGGAACCCGTCACCCGCCTGACGCTGGAGGCGCCCGGCGGGCTGGTCGCCGTCGAGGCGCAATGCGCCAATGGCAAGTGCACCAGCGTGCGTTTTTCCAATGTGCCGTGCTTCGTGTTCGCCCTGGACCGCAAGATCGAGGTACCCGGCATCGGGGAATTGGTCGTCGACGTGGCCTACGGCGGGATGATTTACGTGATCGTGGATGCCCAGGCCCTGGGCTACAAGATCCAGCGCAGCGAGGCGGCCGAATTGGTGGAGGTCGGCGAGCGCATCAAGGCTGCGGCCGCCGAACAAATCCCGGCCGTGCACCCCGAGGAGCCCGGCATCCACACCATCAACCAGACCTTGTTCGCCGGTCCGGTAGAGCACACCGAGCGGGGCAAGACGGCGCGCAACGCGGTGATCGTATCGCCGGGGCGGATCGACCGTTCGCCCTGCGGCACCGGCACCAGCGCGCGGCTGGCCGTCATGCACGCCAAGGGACAGATCGCCGTGGGCGAGCCTTTCATCCACCATTCCATCCTCGGCACCGAGTATGTCGGCCAGATCACCGAGACCCTGTCCGTGGGGCCCTACCAGGGGGTGCGGCCGACCATCGCGGGTCAGGCCTGGATCACGGGCTTTCACCAGTACGTGGTCGATCCCTCGGATCCGTTCCCGACCGGCTATACGCTCAGCGACGTCTGGAAGAAAGACCTGGGCTGACTCATCTTCCCTATCGGAGACACGCTATGAAATCAGTTTCCTGCCGGCGCGCCGCGATCATCACCGGCTCGGGCTCCGGCATCGGCGCGGCCATCGCGCGCCGCCTTTGCGCGCCCGGCATGGGCTTTGTCATCCATGCGCTCGCGAACCGCGAGGGCTGCGAGGCCATGGCGCGCGAGCTCGAGGACGCCGGCGCGGCGACGCGCATCGTCCTGGGTGATCTGGCCGATCCGGCGACGGCCGGCACCCTCGTCGATGCGGCGGTCGAGGCCTACGGGCGACTGGACGTGCTGGTGGCCAATGCGGGATATCCGGTCCGTGAGCCCATCGGCGAGCTCACCCGCGCACAATTCGACGGCGTCCACGACGTGGTCACCGGCGGGTTCTTCGAGCTCGCCACCCGGGCGCTGCCGCTCCTGGCCCGCTCGGAGGCGGGGCGTGTGATTACGATCAGCACGCACAATGTGCATGTCTTCCGCTCGGATTACGCGTTCTTTCCCGCCTCGGCAGCGGCCAAGGCGGGGCTCGAGGCCCTCACCCGGGCGCTGGCCCTGCAGGTCGCCCCGCAAGGGGTGACGGCCAACTGCGTCGTGCCCGGCCTGATCGCGAAGTTCCATGGCGAGCAGTTCATCTCGGCCGAGGAATGGGAGGACTTTGCGCGCAAGATCCCCATGGGCCGGATCGGCAAGCCCGAGGAAGTCGCGGCCATGGTGGCGTTCCTCGCCTCGGCCGAGGCCAGCTACGTCACCGGGCAGGTCATCCACGTGAACGGCGGCTTTATCTAGGGGCTCCTGGGTCATCCAGGCGGGGCGTGCGGGCCGTGGCGCCCGAACGCCCCGCCCGCCCGTCACAGCCGCGGAATCAGCAAGCCGCCGTCGATGTCGACGGCGATGCCTGTTGCGAAGGGCAGCAGCCCCAGCACCAAGGTCGCCACTGCGCGCCCGACCTCCTCGGGCTCACCCCAACGGCGCACGGGGGACAGCCCCTCGTCGATCCTGTCGCCGTAGTGCTGCCGGACCTCCGCCGTCATGTCGGTGCGGATGAGGCCGGGGCGGATCTCGAACACCGAGATGCCGGCTTGGGCCAGACGCACCGCGAACAGCTTGACGGCCATCGACAGGCCGCTCTTCGAGACGCAGTATTCCCCTTTTTCGACAGAGACCAGCTCCGCATTGGACGAGGTCAGCGTCACGATGCAGCGGCTGTCGGTCCGTCCGTCGGCCAGCATGCGGCGCGATACGTTCTGTGTGAGAAAGAAATTGCCCCGCAGGTTGATGCCGACGATCTCGTCGAAGCGCTCGGGCGTCACGTCCAGCAGGTCGCCGCGCTGGCGGACCTGGATGCCGGCGTTGTTGACCAGGGCATCCAGCCGGCCGTATGCCCGGTAGGCCCGCTCGGCGATGGCGTCGTGCGTCGACAAGTCGGCGATATCGGCGTGTATGAATTCCGCCCGCGCGCCCAGGGCGGCGACACCGTCCAGGACCTCCCGCACGCACGCGTCGTCGACCGCGTCGTTGAGCACCAGGTCGTATCCCTGGCGGGCCAGTTCGAATGCGGTGGCGCGCCCGATGCCGCGGCGCGCGCCGGTGATGATCGCGACCCGCCGGTCCTCGCGTGCTGGGTTCATGGCCGCCTCCTGGATTCGGGCGGGGGTACAGCCGGTGCGTGGCAGAACATGTGTTCTTCCTTTGTGTTGCCTGTTGATAGGTAAAGCAAATCTTTGCGCGGTGCTAGGCGGGCGTTGCGGCGCCCGCCATCAGCTTGCGTGCGATGATGATTCTTTGAATCTGATTCGTGCCTTCATAGATCTGGGTGATCCGCGCGTCGCGAAACAGCCGCTCGATCGGAAAGCCGCGAATGTAGCCGCTGCCGCCGAACACCTGCAGGGCGTTGGACACATGCAGGTTGGCCGCATCCGTGGCGAAGCACTTGGCGATCGAGCAGTATTGGGAGGCGTCCTCGCGATGGTCGAGGCGGCGCGCGGCATCCTGCACCAGCAGCCTGGACGCGTGCAGGTCCTTGGCCATGTCGGCCAGCATGAACTGGATGGCCTGGAAGTCCGCGATCGGCCGTCCGAACTGCCTGCGGGCCAGCGCCTGCTCCAGCGCGGCGTCGAGGGCCGCCTGGTGGATGCCGACGGCCAGCGACGCCATGCCGACCCGGCCCTTGTCCAGGGCGCCCAGCATCGTGCGCAGCCCTTTGCCGGCCGTCCCCAGCAGGGCGTGCGCGGGCAGCTCGATGCCGTCGAAGTACAGGGCGCCGACCTGCGAGGCCCGCTGTCCCATTTTGTCCTCCGCGGGGCCGCGGCTGAATCCCTTGCGATCGGCATCCACGATGAACACGCCCGTGGCCTTGGGGTCATCCGGGGTGTCGATGCGGGCCAGCACCAGCGCGAAATCGCACACCGGCGCATTCTGGATCCATAGCTTGGAGCCGTTCAGCACCCAGCCCGTCCCGGTGCGCCTTGCGGTCGTGCTGATGCCGGCGAGGTCCGATCCCGCCTGCGGCTCGGTCAGCGCAAAGGCGCACAGGCGCTCGCCGCTCAGCAGAGGGGCCAGATAGTTCGTCCGTTGTTCGGGGGTGCCGTGCTGCGCCAGCAGGGAGGACACCAATTCCATCAGGCTGAAGTAATCGCCCACGGCCGCATAGCCGCCGGCCAGGGCCTCCATGACCATGGCGTACGTCCGGCAGTCGGCGCCGACCCCGCCATATTCCTGCGGCACGGTGACCCCGAACAGGCCCAGCCCGCACATCTCGCGATAGAGGTCGCGGGGAAAGCTCGCACTGCGGTCCAGTTCCGCCGCCAGTGGCTGGATTTTCTCGCGCGCGAACCGGGTCGCGGCCTCTTGCAGCAGTTGGCGGTCCGCTGCGGATACTGATTCATTGCTCATGGTCTGTTCGTCATTCACATTCATGTTCGATCTGGGATCGGCGCCTGCGTGCGAAGTCCCTCACCGCAGGCAGGCGCCTCGCTGCTTACTTGGCGGCCTGGATTTCGTCGTAGAGCTTCTGGCCGTCGGGGATCGACTTGAAGAGCTCGGTCTTCACGTCCACGACCGCCTTCTTGATGTCGGCGCGGTCGCTATCGATGATGGTCATGCCCGACTGCTTGAGCTCGGCCATCGCCTGGTCGTAGGTCTGCTTGTAGAAACCGGCGGCGTGGGTCATCGTTTCCGCCGAGGCGTCCTGCAGCAGCTTCTGGGTCTCGGGCGGCAGGGCGTCCCATTTCTTTTTCGAGTACACCAGCAGCGCGGGCAGGTACTGGGTCTTGGTCAGGTTGAAGTAGTCCGCCACCTCGGTGAACTTGTCCAGCGTGACGCTTTCGGGCGAGAAATCGCCGCCGTCCACCACACCCTGCTGCATGGCCAGGTAGACCTCGTTGTAGGCCATGGGCGTGGGCTGCGAGCCCAGCATTTCGTAGGTCTTGACGTAGCCCGGCGCCTGCATGACGCGCAGTTTCAGGCCTTCGAAGTCTTTCGCGTTCTTGATCGGCTTGGTGGACGCGATGTCGCGTTCGATCGCATAGAGAAAATCCAGGCCGACCAGGCCGTACTTGGGCAGCATGTCGAGGTATTTGCGCCCGACGGGGCCCGCCAGCACCTTGTTGGCCTGTTCGATGTCGTCGAACAGGTAGGGCGTGTCGAAGATCATGTATTCCTTGATGGTCGGGCCCAGCACGGCCTGGGCGGTGATGACCATGTCCAGGGACCCCAGGCGGGCCGCCTGGATCATCTTGACTTCCCCGCCCAGCTGCGACTGCGGGAACACGTTGACCTTGATGTCGCCGTTGGATTTCTGGGCGACGATCTCGGCGAACTTGTGCGAGGTCAGGTCGTAGGGGCTGTTGACCGGCTGGGTATGGCCCAGCTGCAGCTCCAGTGTGGCGGCCTGGGCCCCGAGGGCGAGGCCGGCCATGGCCGCCGCGAGGGCGAGCTTGATCGAAGTCGACGGTATCTTCTTGGACATGTTGATTCCTCCTTGGTTTACTGGATCAGGGTGAGGCTGAGCGAGGGCAGGTACGAGATGATCAGAACGTCGACGATCAGCACGCCCAGGAATATCAGCAAGGGGCGCATGAGGCGCTCCATGCTGACCCGCGCAACCTGGCAGACAATGAAGAGATTGATCCCCACCGGCGGCGTGACCATGCCGACGGCGAGGTTGACGATCATGATGACGCCGAAGTGCATCGGATCGATGCCGTACATGACGGCCACCGGTGCGAGAATAGGACCCAGGATCATGATCGAGGCCAGGGTCTCCATGAACATCCCGACGATGAACAGCAGGATGTTGATGAGCAGCAGAAAGACGATCGGATCGTCCGAGAACGCGGCGATCGCCGCGCCGACCTTCTGGGGCACCTGATTGATGGTCAGGATGTAGGCAAAGATCGAGGCGAAGGCCACCAGCAGCAGCACCACCGACGAGATCAGGGCGGACCGGCCGAAGATCTCGAGCAGTTCGCGCCACTGGAGCTCTTTGTAGACGTAGATGCCCACGATCACGCCGTACACCACCGCGATGACCGAGGCCTCGGTCGGCGTGAACCAGCCGGTATAGATGCCGCCGAGGATCAGCACCGGCATGATGATGGCGAAAACAGAGTCGCGCACGGCGGGTCCCAGTTCGAGGATCCATGTGCGCAGGCCGATGCCGTTGCCCGGGTCGTAGCCCAGCCGCCGCGAGATGATGTACACCGTGAGGATCAGCGATAGGCCGATGAGGATGCCCGGGATGATGCCGGCGATGAACAGGTCCCCGATCGAGACGTTCATCGAGGTGGCATAGATGATCATCGGGATCGAGGGCGGGATGATGACGCCCAGTTCGCCAGACGAGGCCGTGATCGCGGCGGCAAAGCGGCGCGGATAGCCTTTTTTCTCCATCTCGGGGATCAGCATGGAGCCGATCGCCGCCGCGGTGGCCGACGACGAGCCCGACATGGTCGCAAAGAACATCGAGGTCAGGACGACCACGGCGCCCAGGCCGCCGGTGATCCAGCCGACGATCGCTTGCGCGAGGTTCACCAGGCGGCGCGCGATGCCGCCCTTTTGCATGAGGTTGCCGGCCAGGATGAAGAACGGCACCGCCAGCAGGCTGAACGAATCCAGGGATTCGAAGGCGCTGGAGGCCAGCATCATCGCCGGTTCGCCCCGATACAGCAGCGCCAGCAGGGAAGAAAAGCCCAGCGCAACGGCAATGGGCATGCTCAATGCCATGAACAGGATCAGGCTGCACGCAAGGACGAGTATCATTTCAGTGAGCCCTGTGGCTGGGTTTCAGTGGCATATTGGTTGACGAGATCATCGATCTCGGCCTCGGCGCTGGCGGCGTGGCGGATGTCCTTGCCACGCGAGCGGGCCTCGAGGATCAGGGCGATGGTGTTGAGCGCCATCAGCAGGCCGCCGACCATCATGGCGGCAAAGACCATGGACATCGGGATGTCCATGACCGGCGACATCTCGATCTGGCCGAATTCCATCCAGCGCCAGCCGATCACCATCAGGGCCACATAAAAGCCGATGGACAGGGCGTGGACGATGTATTTTGCCGACTGGCCGATCCGCGCCGGCAGGTGCGTGACCAGGATGTCGATGCCGATCAATTGCCCGGTGCGCGCGCCGACGCCGCCCGCGATGAACACGGACCAGATCAGCAGGTAGCGGGCGAGTTCGTCCGTCCACGGCGCCGCGATGTGCAGCGCCAGGTGGGAAAAAACGAACCGGATCAGGATCCCGAAGAATATCGAGACCACCATGATGGCGAAGGCCAGGCCGCACAGCTTGATCAGCAGGCCGTTGAGCCCGTCCATGAAGCGGACGAACCGCGGGGGTGGGTTTTTGTCGTCCATGACCGTGCCCGCCGTCATGCAGTCGCAGCCGGGCGCTGGACGGCCCGCCAGTGTTTCTTCCCGTGCGCCGGGGCATCGGCCGTGCCGACGATGCCTTGCGTGGCCAAGTGCCGGATTTCATCGGCGGTGCAGCCGATTTCCTCGAGGATCTGGGCGCTGTGCTCGCCGGGCGTCAGCGCCAGCGTGTGCAGCGCCGGCGCCTTGCCGTCGTAGCGTATCGGGTGGTTGACCAGCGTTGCCGGACTGCCGTCGATTTCGATCATGCGGAATACCTCGTTGTGCAATGCCTGGGGATCCCGCAGCAGGTCGTTGTAGTCCTGGACGGGGGCGTACCAGAGCGAGAGCGCGTCGAACGCCTCGCTGATCTGGGCGATGGTGCGGCGCGCGACCTGGGCGGCGACCTCGCGGGCGTAGTCGTCGCGGTCCTCGAAGCGGTTCAGGTGCGCCATGTCCATCAGGGCGTCGCTCTCGAGCGCCTGGGCGAGCTTGACCGGGTCGATGTTGGAGATCGCCACGAAGCCGTCGAGCGCCTCGTAGACGCCGTAGGGCGACTGGTGGAACCACGTGGCCAGATGCTCGTCGCGCTGCAGTTTGGCGGCGGTGAAATTGCCGCTGAGAAAGCCCGTCAGGGCTTCGGCCTGAAGGTCGATGCCGGCGTTGAACAGACTGCCTTCAACCCGGGTGCCCTCGCCGGTGGTCAGGCGCTTGGCGTAGGCGCCCAGGATGCCCATGGCCAGCAGCGCGGCGCCGTGCTGGTCGACCGCCGCGCAGCCCACGGCGGTCGGCCGGGAAGGGTGGCCGGTGACCGCCATGAGGCCTGTGCGGGCCTGCAGCAGCAGGTCCTGGCCGGGCTTTTCGGCCATCGGGCCGGTACCGCCAAAACCGGTGGCCGAGGCGTAGATGAGGCCGGGCTTGCGCGCCTTCAGCGCCTCGTAGCCCAGGCCCAGGCGATCCATGACGCCGGGCCTGAAGTTCTCGACCAGCACGTCGATGCGCTCGAGCAGCTTGAAGAACAATTCGCGGCCCTCGGGCGCCTTCAGGTTCAGGGCCAGGCTGCGCTTGTTCTTGTTGGCGCACAGGTAGAACGCGCTGACGTCGCCGACATACACGTCCGCGCCCGACCAGGCCCGTTCGAATGCGCCGCCGACCGGCTCCAGCTTGATGACGTCGGCGCCCATGTCGGCCAGGTATTGGACGGCGCCGGGCCCCTGCAGGTAGTGGCAAAGGCTCAGGATTTTCATCTGGCTCAGCATCGGTCTCCATTCCTCGTGGTATCTGCACCCGCGCCCGCAGCAAAGGTCGCTGGCCCGGAAATTGATGAAATCGTTTTCATTTTTTAGAGTAAACTGGTCCTTCATATCGTGTCAACATAGGGGAAATCCCTTGGTGAGGCACAATTGTTCCAAAGAGGGAGTAAATTGAAAACGTTCGCATCAAATCGGCGATCGGCGGGCGGCAAGCCGACTTGCGATAGCCGTTTTCGACCCGCGGCTGCCTCCATGTATCATTTCGAGTGTGTGTGGATATGCCGGGCGCCCGGGAACAAGCTCTATCGATGAATACCAAAAAAACTGTCAAAGGCAATCGCAAGGTGCTGCTGAAGGACGTCGCGGCAGGCGCCCAGGTGTCCATCACGACCGCCTCGCGCGCCTTGTCCCAGCCGGACAAGGTCCAGCCCGAGACCCTGGCCCGGATCAAGGCCGCCGCCCTCAAGCTCGGCTACATGCCCAACGGCGCCGCCCGCGCCCTGCGTTCGCGGCGCACCCGCCTGATCGGCACCGTGCTGCCCACCCTGGAATACGCGATCTATATCCGCAAGGTCGAGGCGCTGCAGCGCATCCTCAGCATGAACGGCTATTCCTTGCTGGTCACGGCATCGGGCTATTCGCTGCAAGAGGAATTCCAGCAGGCCCGCACCCTGGTGGAGCGCGGCGTCGAGGGCCTGGTGCTGGTCGGCGGGGTCCATCACCCCGGCCTGATCACGATGCTCGAGGAAAACGAGATTCCCGTGATCACCACGTACACGTACCATGCCGAGGGCCGCTATCCCTGCGTGGGATTCGACAATGTGGGGGTCGCCAGCAAGGCGGTCGGCCATTTCATGGACCTGGGCCATACGCGCATTGCGATGGTGGCCGGTATCACGCGCGACAATGACCGCGCCGGTGGCCGCGTCGAGGGTTTCAAGGCGGCGCTGGCCTGCGCCGGCCTCGAACTGCCGCCGGGATACCTGATCGAAAAGCCCTACAACGTCGCCGCGGGCCGCGAGGCGCTGCGCAGCCTGATCGCGCTGGATCGTCCGCCCACCGCGGTGTTTTGCGCCTCGGACGTGCTGGCGTTCGGCGTGCTGGTGGAATGCACGGCAAAGGGCATCGACGTGCCCGGGCAGATGTCGGTGATCGGCTTCGATAATCTGGAGCTGTGCGCGCATTTTCCGCCGGGCATCACCACCATCGAGGTGCCGGCCACCGAGATGGGCGAGGGCGCCGCGCACTACCTCATCGGGCGCCTGTCGGGGCAGTCCGTCAGCGAACACGTCGAGCTGCAGGCCGACCTGATCCTGCGCTCGACCACGGCGCCGCCGCCGCGTGCCCAGGCGGCGCGCAAGGCACGCGCGGCATCTGCCGGGGCGCGCGCCCGTTGACTAGCGTCCTTGATAGCGCGGGCGGCGTTTTTCCAGGAAGGCCCGCATGCCTTCGGCGCGATCCTCAGTGCCGAAGACGTCCACGACCCGTGCGCGCTCGAAGAGCAGGCCGTCGGACAGCGGTTGCTCGAACGCCGCTTTGACGGCGCGCTTGGCCAGCTGCACCGACAGCGGCGGGTGCTCGGCGATCTGGGCGCCGATCTGGATCGCGCGGGCGACGGTGTCGGCCGGGTCCGTGACCTCGGACACCAGCCCGGCCTCGAGCGCGCGCTGCGCGTCGATCGGCTGTCCCGTGAGGATCATCTGCATGGCCAGGGATTTGCCCACCGCCCGGGGCAAGCGCTGCGTGCCGCCGTCGCCCGGGATCACGCCGATCCCGATTTCAGCCTGGCAGAAGCGGGCGCTGGTCCCGGCGATGATGATGTCGCACAGCATGGCCAGCTCGCAACCGCCCCCCAGCGCATGGCCGTTGACCGCGGCGATGAGGGGCTTGGGGTAGTCCTGCAGGAAGGCCCAGCGGGCCAGGCGTTCCTCGCCCAGGTACCAGTCGACGCCTTGATGGACCATGCCGGAAATGTCGGCGCCCGCCGAAAACACGCGGTCGGACCCGGTCAGCACCACGCAGGCGACCGTGTCGTCCTGCTGGGCGCCGGCCAGGTGGTCCGACAGCTGGATCAGCAGTTCCGTGCTGAGGGAATTGGCCTTGGCGGGACGGTTCAGCGTCAGGACCAGGATGCCGGATGCCGGACGGTCGCTGAGGACCAGGGCGCCGCCGTCCGTGGCGCCCGGGCTTGCTTGCCCGCCCATCTCAGGCGTCCGCATTGCGGTAGACGGTCTCGGGCGTCAGGCCGGCCTGATCGAGCCAATGGGCCAGCCGCTGCGGGTCGTCGATGGCCTTCAGGGGCGGACGCACGTGGGCGGCGGGCAGGCGGCCCAGCGATACCAGCGCGGCCTTCATGCGCGCCTGCCAGTCGATATAGGGCTGGTCGTAGAAGGCCTGCACCGCGGCATACACCCGGGCGCCGACCGCCTCGCAGCGGGCCTTGTCGCCGTCCTGGTAGGCCTGGAACAGGGCGGACTGCAGGTCGGCGATGACGCTGCCGGCGCCCGAGATGATGCCGCGCGCGCCCATCGCCAGCGAGCCCATCAGCCAGGACGAGTGGGTCGTCAGCACCGACACCGGCCGCGGCAGGGCGTGCAGCGTGCGGATGTTTTTTTCGTGCAGCGCGGGCTCGGAGCACAGATCCTTGATCGCCACCAGCGTCGGCACCGCCTCGCAGACGCTGACCAGGGTCTTGAGGGACAGTTGCAGTCCGGTCCATTTCGGGAACTGGAACAGGACGATGGGCAGGTCGGTGGCCTCGCCCAGGGCGCGGTAGTAGTCGACGAACAGCTCGGGGCGGTCCTCGCCCCGGAACATCAGCACGTTGGGCGGAAACGCCAGCAGGCACGAGGCGCCGCCGTCGCGCGCCATGCGGGCCAGGCGCTGCGCCTGCTGCGTGCTTTCGGTATAGACGCCGCAGATCACCCGCGTGCGGTCGCCCACCGCATCCATGGTGAGGTCGAGGGCGCGCTGCTGTTCCTCGAAGGACAGGGCGTGGACCTCGGCCGCATGGCCGTTGATCGTCAGGGCGGTCACGCCGGGGACGCCCGCGAGGTCGGCCAGGTGCCGCTTGTAGGCGCCCTCGTCGATCGATAGATCGTCCTTGAACGGCATGAGGACGGCCGGTATCACCCCGGCTGGAACGTACGGCGAACCTGTGGGACTCATCTTGTGCTCCTCGGAAGTATCGAAGTTCGATGATATCGATTTCATGAAATCTGGTCAATATACAGAAGCCATCCGGGCCGATGGGATACCGGGCTTTCCTCATAGGTAAAACCTTATTATGGCCATGGAGTTGCAGATTACGCCGGCAGGTTTGTATCCAAGTGCTTGTATGTTTTGGATGATATCGTTTTCATTTTTGTATAGAATCCAGGAACAGGCCCCTCGTGGCCGGGCGCCGTGCGCCCGGGGCGGACGGTGGGCGGCACGCCTGGCGGACCAGGCACAACAAGGAGGCAGCAATGCAGCAAGCAGCAGGGCAGGATTTTTATCTCAAGGTCGGCGACAAGGTTACGTTTTCGAAGACGATCGGCGAAAGCGACGTCTACATGTTCGCGGGGATCACCGGCGACCTGGCGCCCGTCCATACCAACCAGCAGTACATGCGCGACTCGTATTACGGCGAACGCATCGCGCACGGCGTGCTGATCATGGGATTCATGTCGACGACCTCCAGCCTGATCGTGGCCGGCATCCAGCAGCCCAGCGATTCCGAAGTGCCGGTTTCGCTGGGCTACGATCGCGTGCGCTTTCTGAAGGCGGCGCTGATCGGCGACACCGTGACCGTGAACTACGAGGTCGTGGGGATCGATCCCGAGCGCCGGCGCAGCACCGCGTCGGTCACGGCGGTCAACCAGCGCGGCGAGCAGGTCGCCATCGCCACGCACATCCTGAAATGGGTGCCGAAGGACTGATGCCAGGCGTGGGGGCGCCGCGACGGCGCCCCGCGGCCCGGCGCTTCTGGTATGGTGTCGCCATCATGCACACGGCTGTGGGTGAAAGGCGATGTACGAATCCAAACATCATGATTTGCTGCCCCTGCGGGATTTCGTGCGCCGGGTGTTGTCCCACGTCGTCTATGCCCTGGCGCTGATCCTCGGCACCTTGTGCCTGGGGGTGCTGGGCAACATGTGGTTCGAGGACATCACCTGGCATGACGCCGTCCTGAATGCCGCCCTCATCGTGGCGGGCATCGGGCCGTTCATCCTGCCGGCGACGGTGGGCGGCAAGATCTTCTTTTCGGTCTTCGGCATTTTCGTCGGCCTGGTGTTCATGGCCACCCTGGGCGTGGTCCTCGCGCCGGTGGCGCACCGCCTGCTCCATAAATTCCACCTCGACGGCGGGGATGAGGACGGACACAGGGCAGCCCCTGCGGGCTGGCCTGTGCCTGACGAATCCGAGCGGCATGCAGGCCGCGAGGTGGACGGCGCGCCGCCCAAGGGGGCACCATGAGCACCCCGGGCGCCTGGCGCGGCCTGATCGAGGGCCTGGGGCTGCGGCCCCATCCCGAGGGCGGCTACTACCGCGAGACCTTCCGCTCGGATCTGCAGGTGCCGTTCGGGGGTGGTCCGCGCGCGGCCGCGACCTCGATCTATTACCTGCTGGCCGATGGCGCCTGCTCGGCCTGGCATCGGATCGACGCGGACGAGACCTGGTATTTCCATGCGGGCGGTCCGCTGGACCTGCATGTCCTGGCCCCTGATGGCGAACTGGCCACCCATCGGCTGGGCGATCCGCTGGCGCATCCCGGCGCCGTGTACCAGGCCACTGTGCCGGCCGGCCGCTGGTTCGCCGCCGAACTGGCGCCCTCCGCGGACCACGCCCTGGTGGGCTGCGCGGTCGCGCCGGGGTTCGATTTCGGCGGTTTCCAGCTGGCGCGCCTGGACGACATCCAGCCGGCGCTCGGCCGGCACGGGGACTGGATCCTGCGCCTGCTGAAGGGCGAGGATTAGCGTGAAAAAAGGCACGGATCGGCCGGACGGGATGCTAGGGCCGGTCGTCGTAGGCGCGCCGGACGGTTTCGGGGCCATAGGTGCGCTCGAGGCGCCGGATGATGAAGTGCCCGTGCGCCATGTCCTGGAAATGATCGATGAAGGCCAGGTTGATGGCGGCGCCGCCGATGGCGCCGATGGCGGGCACGGCTTGCGCGGCCGCCTTGCTGGTCACGTCCGCGCCGAAGCGCTTGGCGATGCGCGTGATGAGCTGGACCATGACGGGCGCGCCCTCGGCGGCGACGTGGTGCGCGGCAAGGAACTGGGTGGCGTCGGTGACGGATTTGGCCAGCGCCGCACGCACGGCGAAATAGCCGCTTTCGGCGCCGTCGTCGGACCCTGCGCGGCCGCCCAGCGCAAAGACCTCGAGGCAGGCCACGCGGGTGCCGGCGTGGCTGATGGATTCGCCCTCGGCGCGGGCGATGTCGGCGATGGATCGCAGCATCACGGTGGTCGAGACCGGCAATTCCACCGCCAGCGCCGCCAGGCCAAAGAATCCCCCTACGCCGCCGCTGGCGGCGGCCCCGAATTTATGCCACAGCCGCGATGAGGTCTCGCCGGGCCGGTCCTGCATCGTGAACAACGCGGCATCGGCCGCGCGCGTCAGCGCGGCGCGCGTGATGCTGTCGATGCGGGCGTTCCAGTCCTTGGGCAGGGCGCGCAGGCCGCGCTCGATGGGCGCGCCCAGCAGATTGGTCATGCGCGCCGCCAGGCCGGGGTGTTCGAGCAAATGCCGGGCCAGCCGCAGATCCGCGAGGTCGGCGGTGGACAGCGATGTCGTGAGCGTGGCGGAACCCATGCGTTCCAGCATACGGCGCACGCGGCCCCCGGTCAACGCGGAGGCTGTGACCGTCTGTCAGGCAGCGGCCAGCGCCTGACCGCGTGCCCGGAACTGTGCGCGGATGTCTTCGGGCACCAGCGAGCCGCCGGTGCTCCAGATCACGTGGGTGGCCTGCTCGGCCAGCGGCGTCAGGTTGTGGCGTTGCAGATAGCGGCGTCCCCGCGCGGAGCCCAGCAGCCAGCGCGGCCCGCGCAGGCCTGCCGCGGCCGAGGGCTCGATGGCGATGTCGTCGGCCTGTTCCAGGGCGTAGGCGTCCCGGAACAGCGTGTCGTCCTCGACCGTGAACACGCCGGCCAGCAGGCGGGCCATGAGGGGCGCGACCAGGGGCGAAGCCTCGCCCACCGCGAGGCCGTCGGCCTCGGTGCGGTTGTCCAGGCCCACGGCATGCACGGACACCGGGGTGTGGGTGCCGGCGGCCAGCTGCACCAGCATGCAGGGCGAGGCCGTGGGTTCGGCGAAAAAACAATGAACGTGCGGGCCCAGCAGGCGCTTGAGGCCGTAGGCGATGCCGCCCGGCGCGCCGCCCACCCCGCAGGGCAGGTAGACAAAGAGCGGATGACCCGCATCCACGGGCCGGCCCGCGGCCTGCAACTGGTCCACGAGCTCGCGCGCCGCGGTGGTGTATCCCAGGAACAAATCCTCGGAGCGCTCGTCATCGACGAAATGGGCCAGCGGATCCGCCAGGGCGGCGTCGCGGCCCGCGGCGACGGCGGCCGCGTAGTCTCCGGCGTGCTCGACCACCGTGATGCCGCGGCCGCGCAGCCGGTCTTTCTTCCAGGCCTTGGCGTCCGCCGACATGTGAACGACAGCCTGGAATCCCAGGCCGATGCCGATCAGGCCGATGGCCAGGCCCAGGTTGCCGGTGCTGCCGACCGAGACGCTGTGCCGGCCCAGCCAGGCGCGCGCCTCGGGCTGCGCCAGCAATACCCGGTCGTCCCGCGCATTCAGCAGGCCGGCCTCCAGGGCGAGGCGCTCGGCCAGGGCAAGGGCCTCGTGAAAACCGCCGCGCGCCTTGACCGAGCCGGCAACCGGCAGGGCGTCGTCGCGCTTGAGGAACCAGGTGCCGTCGGCCAGCGCGCCGGGTTCGCCGGCCGGCGACAGCCGCCGCTGCAGGCCGGGGATCGGCGTCAGCGGCGAGGACAGCCGGCCGCCGGCGTCGCGCAGCTCGGGGAACACCCGGGCCAGCAAGCCGGCGCAACGGTCGAAGCGCGCATGCGCCTCGGCGGGATCGAGCGGCAGGTCGCGGCCGTCGTCGGCGGGGTCGTGCCCCGCAGGCAGCCACAGCAGCGCTTGCTTGCGCCGCAGGGCGTCCAGTTCTTCGTGACTCAGGCCTTGGATGTCCATGCCGCGCTCCCCCGTACCGTCCATCAGGCGTTCATGTACCAGATCACCTTGGTCTGGGTGTACTGGTCGAACGCTTCCAGGCCCTTGTCGCGGCCGCCGAAGCCCGAGAGCTTGTAGCCGCCAAAGGGTGCGGTGATGTCGCCTTCGGAGAAGCCGTTGACCGACACCGTGCCCGCGCGGATGCGTCGCGACACGCGCTGTGCGCGGCGCACGTCCAGCGTGTAGAGCGATGCGGCCAGGCCGTACTGGGTGTCGTTGGCCAGCGCCACGGCCTCGTCCTCGGTCTCGAAGGTGGTGATGGCGAGGATGGGGCCGAAGACTTCCTCCTGGAACAGGCGCATGCCCGGGGTGACGTTCTCGAAGATCGTCGGCTCGACGTACCATCCGCTGCCCAGTTCGGCATGGATGCGGCCGCCGTGCGCGAGGCTCGCGCCCGCGGCGGGGGCGTCCTCGAGGAATTGGCGCACCTTGTCGAAATGTGCTTCTTCGACCATGGGGCCGATCTGGGTGGCCGGGTCCGTGGGCAGGCCGACCTTCCATTTCGCCAGCCCGCGCTTCAGGCGCTCGAGGACGGCGTCCTTGACGCTGGCCTGCACGATCAGGCGTCCGCCGCAGCTGCAGTTCTCGCCCATGTTCCAGTAGGCGGCAGCCAGCATCTGGTCGACGGCGGCGTCCAGGTCCGCATCCTCGAACACCACTTGCGGGCTCTTGCCGCCGCATTCCAGCACGATTTCCTTCAGGTTGCTCTCGGCGGAGTACTTGAGGAAATAGCGGCCGACCTCGGTGGACCCGGTGAAGGACACCATGTCCACATCCATGTGGCGGCCCAGGGGCTCGCCGGTATCCTCGCCCGTGCCGGTAACCAGCGTCAGCGCGCCTTCCGGCACGCCGGCCTGGTGGGCGAGCTGCGTCAGGCGGTAGGCGCTGAGCGAGGTCAGCTCCGCGGGCTTGACGACGACCGAGTTGCCGGCGGCCAGCGCGGGGGCGACCTTCCAGGCGAACATCAGCGCGGGGAAGTTCCACGGCAGCACGGCACCGACCACGCCGATGGGTTCCTTGATGATCAGACCCAGCGTGTCGTTGCCGGTGGGCGAGATCCGGCCAAAGCACTTGTCGATCGCCTCGGCGTACCAGGCGAAGGTTTCCAGCGTTGCCGGCATGTCGGTGTTCAGGCACTCGGTGATCGGCTTGCCGGCATCCACGCAGTCCAGCGCGGCGATCTCCTCAGTGTGTTCCTGGATCAGCGCCACCCAGTCGAGCAGGATGCGCTTGCGCTCGGCGGGTGCCATGCCCGACCATTCGCCCGACTCGAAGCTGGCGCGCGCGGCGGCGACCGCCGCGTCGACGTCGGCGGCCGTTCCCGCGACCATGGAGCCGATCTCGGTGTTGTCGATGGGGCTGACGACCGGCATGCGGGCGGGGGCGGCCTGGAATCCAGGGATGATGGGACCGGCGAACAGCTTGCCGGCCCGGGCCTGGTCGTAGACGCGTTCAATGGCGGACATGGGACCTCCTGTGAGATGCGCGCTGGGTCAGCGCAGGGGTTGCAGGGCGACTTCCAGATCGCGCAGTTCGTCGGCGGACAGCGGCTGGACCGGCAGGCGGCAGGCGCCGACCTTGTTGACGAGGATGTTCGTCGCGGCCTTCACAGCGGGATTGTAGGGGTGGTTCCAGAAGAACAGGTTGGCCGGCAGCATGCGCTTCCACAGCTCGGCGGCCTTGCTGGCCTGTCCGGCCTGGACCAGGTCATACAGTTCCACGGCCTGGCGCGGCATCGCGTTGACGGCGCCCCAGAAGCAGCCCTGCGCACCGGCCACCAAGGCGTGGAAGGCGAAGGGATCGGCGCCGTTGAACACCGGCAGCCCGGCGGCCACGAGTTCCTGCAGGCGCACGAAGCTGCCGCTGGTGTCCTTCAGGTACTGGACGTTGTCGATCTGCTGCAGCCGCTTGAAGAAATCCGGCGTGATGTCGAAGCCCGAATGCACGGGGATGTTGTAGGCCATGATCGGCGTCTTGACGGCCTGGGCCACCTTTTCGTAGTGGCTGTAGACACCGTCGGGGGTGGGGCCTTCGAAATAGGGCGGCAGCACCAGCAGGGCGTCGGCGCCCAGGCCTTCGGCGTGGCGCGAGGCCTCGATGGCGTCTTCGGTGCGGATGGCCGAGGTCTGGACGATGAGCTTGGTGCGGCCGTTGATGTGGCGCGCCGCCGTCTCGGCGATCTGGCGCTTTTCCTCGGTGGACAGGAAGGGGAATTCGCCGGTGCCGCCGCACACGGCGATGATGTGGACGCCGGCGTCGACCAGGGTGTCCAGGTGGGTCTTGAAGCGGTCGTAGTCGACCTTCGAGCCGTCGTCGCTCATGGGGGTGCAAGCCGCTGCACAAATGCCTTTCAGTTGACTCATTGCTGTCTCGCTAGATTGGGATAGTGAAAAAAAAGGAGCCATTTCCAGCCGGAAACGGTGATGCAGAACGGGTAAACCCCTAGTCTGAAAATTATTGGATACAGGATCCAATGAATTTATAATACTGAAAATTGAATGTCCGGTCAACGAAATCCGCCAGCGATCTGACCGATGAATTCCGGCGGGCCTGACCGTCCGCCGCCAACCATCCGAGGCAATCACTCATGCTCGATGAAAACAATTCCGCTGCGGCGATCGCACACGGGGTGAGGCCCGCAGCGCGCCCCGCAAACCTCCTCATGGCCGCGGTGGACACGATGAACGTGATCCTGCGCTGGGCCGTCGGCCTGATGCTGTTCGTCATGGTCGTGGTCGTCTTCCTGCAGATCATGGTCCGCTTTGCCCTGCCCTCGGTGGGCATCGTGATTTCAGTGCCCTGGACCGAGGAGCTGGCCCGCTACTTGATGATCTGGTGCATTTTCCTGGGCGCCGCCGCGGCCACCCGGTCCGGCGACCTGATCGCCATGGACACCCTGACCACCGCCCTGTCCCCCAGGAATGGCTGGAAGGTCAAGCTCTTCGCGTACCTGGTCACGATCGGCTTTTTCGTGTTCCTGATCGTTGTCGGCATGCGCTGGCTGGAATTCGGCTTCATGGAATCGTCCACCGTCATGGACGTGCCCATGAGCCTCGTCTACCTGTCCATGCCGGTGGGCGGGGTGCTGGCCGTGATCAATATCGTGGTGCGGGCCATCGAAGGGCACCGCAACGTGCGCCTGCTCGGGCACGACGTGGATACCGCCGCGCAATGAGTGCCGACACGCAAAACCCGGGCTATTACACGGAGACCGAACAGTGCTGACTTTTTCCTCCATGATCTTCCTGCTGGTCACGGCGGTGCCCATTTTTGCCGTCATGGGTCTGTCCTCGCTGGTGCTGCTGCACCAGCAGGGGATCGACACCATCGCCGTTCCGCAAAACGTCTTCGAGGCGCTGGACTCCTTCGCGCTGCTGGCCGTGCCGTTCTACGTGCTGGCCGGCAACTTGATGAAGGCGGGCGGGATTTCCCGCCGGCTCATCGCGCTGGCCACGGTGCTGGTGGGGTGGCTGCGCGGCGGCATGGGCGCGGCATCGGTGCTGACGTGCATGTTTTTTTCGACCATGTCGGGCTCGTCGTCGGCCACCACCGCCGCGGTGGCCGGCACCATGGTGCCGGCCATGCAGGACAAGGGCTACCCAAAGCCGACCGGGGCCGCCCTGGTGGCCGTCGGCGGCGAACTCGGCGCGATCATTCCGCCCTCGCTGCCCATGGTGATCTATGGGCTGGTCGCCAACGTGTCCATCGGCAGCCTGTTCATCGCCGGCATCCTGCCTGGGCTCTTCGTCGGTCTGTCGCTGGTCGTCACGATCTGCATCTACGCGCGGATCAAGGATTTCGACCGGGTGACCCGCGTGCCCTTCAATCTCTGGATCCGCCAGTTGGTGCGCGCCACCTGGGATTCCCTGCTGGCGCTCATGATGCCGGTCATCATCCTGGGCGGCATTTACTCAGGGATATTCACGGCCACCGAGGCCTCGGTCGTCGCCGTGGTCTACGGTTTCGTCGTGGGCGTGCTGATCTACAAGGAGGTCCACCTCCGCGAGTTCGTCCAGATTTTCTGCGACTCGGCCATCATGACCGGCATGGTGATGCTGATCGTGGGGTTCGCCGCGCTGTTCGGCCATGCGCTGACGATCAATCAGATTCCCCAGTATTTCGGCCACCTGATCTCCGAGGTCGCCTCCAGCCCGATCGCCTTCCTGCTGATGGTGAACGTATTGCTGTTCATCGTGGGCACCTTCATGGAGGCGTTGGCCACGATCCTGATCCTGGCCCCCATCCTGGGCCCGATCGCCGCCGCATACGGGATCGATCCGATCCATTTCGGCATGATTTTCATCGTCAACGTGGCGATCGGCATGGTGACGCCGCCCGTCGCCATCAACCTGAACATCGCCAGCCAGGTCACGGGCGTGTCCATGGATGCGATGACCCGACCTCTGCTGGTTTTCCTGTTCGTTCTGATCATCGATACCTTGATCATCACGTTCGTTCCCGCGCTGTCTCTTGCGCTGCTTTAAACCGCCCCCTGGCCCTTAGCCAAACCTATAGGAAATTTGTACATGAAAACTCATTCCCTGCTTCTTTCAGCCACCTTGGCGGGTGTTCTGCTGTCGGCCGGTGCCGCGCATGCACAGCAACCCGTCGAGTTGACCATGGGCCACGTGCTGACCACGGAAAGCCATTACCATGCCGCCGCCGTGACCTTTGCCAAAGAGGTGGAAGCCCGCAGCAATGGCTCGCTGAAGATCAATATCTTTCCCGCCGGCCAGCTGGGCGGCGAGGTCAAGATGATCCAGGCGGTGCGCACCGGCACCCAGGACCTGGTCATCACCGGCGGCGGACCCGTCGAGAACACCGCCAAGGAATTCTCGGTGTATTCCTTCCCCTACCTGTTCAAGGATCTGGACCAGGCCAACAGCGTGATGCAAGGTCCCGTGGGCCAGGAAATGCTGGACCTGCTCAGCAAGCATCGCCTGCTGGGGCTGGGCTTCATTTCCCCCATCGAGCGCAACATCTTCACCAACGGCAAGCGCATCACCAACGCCGACGACATGAAGGGCCTGAAGATCCGCGTGATCCAGGGCCAGGGCTTCGTCAAGACCTATGAGGCGCTGGGCGCCCAGCCCACGCCCATGGCTTACGCAGAGCTCTACACCGCGCTGCAGAACGGTGCGGTGGATGCGGCCGAAAACTCCCCGGACGTGTTCGTCCAGGACAAGTTCATCGAGGTGTCCAAGACCTACACCATGGCCCGGGTGATGTACATGCCCGCGCTGATGCTGATGTCGCCGTCGCGCTTCGAGCGTCTCAGCCCCGAACAGCAGCAGGTCATCCGCGAGGCCGCCGCCGCCGCCATCGCGTCCGCCGACAGCCATTACAAAAAGGGCTATGCCGACAGCATGACGATCATCAAGGATCGCGGCGTCGAGATCATCGAACCCGATATCGAGTCCTTCCGCCAGATCGGCGCCTCGGTGCATGCCGGCCTGCTCGAAAGCCTGCCAGACACCAAGCCCTGGTACGAGAAAATCGTCGCCCAGACCAAGTAATCATGAATGTCCCGGCCGCACAGCGGCCGGATCAGTGGGGCGCGGCGCCGTCTGGCGGCCGCGCCTCTGCGTTTATCGCTTGTGCGCCACCAGGATGCCGCACAATTGTTCTTTGGTCTGGCTGATGTGTTCGGCCAGCAATGCGGTTGCCTCCTGGGTCTTGCCGTCGCGCGACAGGTCGAGTATTCGGTGGTGATCGGTCGACCCGTCGGAGACGGCGTCGGTCATGGCCATCTGCAGCCGTATGTAGCGGTCCACCTGCACATTGATCCGATGGATGAAGGACAGCGTGACGGATCGGTCCGACAATTCGTACAGGCTCAGGTGGAACTTGGCGTTCAGTGCGCCCCAGTGCCCCAGGTTGCCGGCCTCGTAGGACTCGTCCAGCTCTTGCAGGATGGCCTCCGACTTGGCCAGGGACTGGGGGGTCATTCTAGGGATGGCGCGCGCCAGCAGGTCGGGCTCCAGCAACAGGCGCAGATCGAAGATCTCGTCGATTTCCGCCAGCGACAGGTCGGAGATGAGGGCGCCCCGGTTTGCCTGTGTGACGACCAGGCCTTCCGAGTTCAGTTGCTGCAGCGCCTCGCGCACCGGCATCCTCGAGACGCCGTATTCGTTGGCGATCTGTTCCTGGCGCAGCATCGTCCCGCCTTCGAATTCGCCGTTGATGATCCGCTTGCGCAAATCCTCCGCCAGTGTCGAGGCGAGGCTTTGCCGCTTCAAAATCCGCTTGACCTTCGTGACTGCCTGATCCACGGGCGCCGTCCTTATTGAGAGCTGTTGGATTATTGTAGCCCGGATCCAAAAGCCTTTTGCGATGAAATTCCCATATCGGGGCGCGGCGCTTGCCCCCCGGTGGCATTCAGGCCTTCGCATCCAGGACGTAGCGCGCGCGCCCGGCCCCCATCCCCATCAGCCAGACCAGCGCACAGATGGCCAGCAGGAAAATCGCGGTCGAGTCCCAGCCGTGGCTGTGCTCATAGAGCACGCCGACCAGGAACGGCCCGGCGGCGGCGATGGTGTAGCCGACGCCCTGCGCCATGCCCGACAGGGCGGTCGCCTGCAGCGGCGTACGGGTGCGCAGCACCACCAGCGACAGGCCGAGGCTGAAGGTGCCGCCCATGCCCAGGCCGGCCAGCAGGATCCAGAGCCAGGCCGAGGCGGGCGGCGCGTAGATCATGCCTGTCAGGCCGACCGCGAACAGGACGACGGACAGGGTGGCCGGCAGGCGCTGGTTGCGTCCGCGCGCCGCCATCCAGGGCACGGCGAAGGTCGACAGCAATTGCACCATCAGGGCGGCCGACAGCGCGGCCCCCGCCTCGACGGGATGCATGCCGCGATCGATCAGGATGGCGGGCATCCAACCGATCGCGCTGTGGCCGAGGCTGGATTGCAAGCCCATGAACAGGGTCACCTGCCAGGCCAGTGGATCGCGCCACAGTGCGCGGGTGAAGCCCGCGTCGGCTCCGCCGGCCGGCGCCGTCAACGGCGTGGCGGGCGCCCGGTGCCAGCAGAATGCCCCCAGCAGCGCGGGCAGCAGCCAGAATGCCAGGCCCCAGCGCCAGTCGCTGTAGGGCAGGCGGGCGATGGGCGCCGACAGGCCGGCGCCCAGGCCCGCGCCCAGGCAAAAGATCATGGTGTAGAGACTCATGATGGGGCCGATGCGCTGGGGGAAGGCCTGCTTGGCGATCGCCGGCACCAGCACCATCATGATGCTGATGCCGGCGCTGGCGATCAGGATCCCCGCGAACAGGCCGAAAGACCCCATGACGCCGCGTAGGCCGATGCCGGCGGCCAGGATCAGCAGCCCCGCGGCGACCAGGCGCTGTGCCGACATGAAGCGCAACAGCGACGGCACCGCCACGCTGAAGATCCCGAAACTGAAGGTGGGCACGGCGATGAGCAGGCCGGCGACCGAGGGCGACAGGGACAGCGCGGCGCGCAGGTCGTCCAGTACCGCGGGCATGCTGGTGACCATCGGCCGCATGTTCAGGCCCGCCAGCAGGATGGCGAGCACCAGCACCCACTGGCGGCGGCCGGATGCCGGCCGGCCCTCAGCCACCGGCCCGTCCCAGCGCGGCGCTGATCGCCTTGGCCTCGGCCAGCATCATGCGGGCCACCTCGCTGTCGGCCGATGCCTCGAATCCGCCGGTGGCGCCCAGCACGGTGAGCACCGCGCAGACGTGGCCCGAAAAATCATGCAGGGGCACCGCGATCGCGCTGATGCCCTGCAGGTTGGTGTCCTTGACGACCGCCATGCCCGCGGCGCGAACCTCGCGCTGGATGTGGCCGATGGGGTCACGGGCCGCCAGCATGGCGCGCTGGGCGGCGGAGGCCGCGCGCAGTTCGCCCTGTGCCAGCAGGTGGACGCGGGAATCGTCCAGGAAACTGAGGCACACACGGCCGGTGGCCGACCACAGCAGCGGCAGGACGGAGCCCACGCGCACGTTCAGCGTGACCGGCAGGCCGGGCTCCTCGAAGCGCACGATGGTCGGCCCCTTGTTGCCCATGACGGCGATGAAGCAGGTCATCTCCAGCGTTTCGCGCAGCCGCAACAGCGCGGGTTCGGCGACGCGGATCGGGTCGGCCAGACGCATGGCGGCCAGGCCGATGTGGATGCAGGCGGCGCCCAGGTAGTACTGGGACGAGGCCGGATCCTGGGACACCAGGCCCTCGTCCATCAGGCTGATCAGGTAGCGGTGGACCTTGGCGGGGTTTTCCGAGACGTGGCGCGCAAGCGCCGTCAGGCTGGCGCGGCCGCCCAGTTGCGCGAGGCCCTTGAGGACGATCATGCCGGTGGCGATGGCCTGCACGCGCTGGCGCCTCGGCCGGGGCGCGGGGGGGGCGTTCTGGGCCTTGTGGATGGTCATGATCGGAGGGTGTCGGCGGTCATTGGCGTGGTGACAGTATATAGCGTGGGCAGGCGCGGCCGAAGGGAAAACCCTGTGTTGAATTTACGCAAAGCGATATAGAATTACGCTAATAATTTTGATGTAAATCAATTTTGGAATCTGTCGCCATGGCCCGCAACGCACACGACCCAGGGATCGCGGCCTGCCCGGTGAGTCACGCCGGGGAACATCCGGCGGCGTCCGGGTGCCCCGTCGGCGAACATGCCGCCGCTTTCGACCCTTTCACCGATGCCTACATGGAAAACCCGTCCGAGTTCGTGCGCTGGGCGCGCGAACAGGCGCCGGTGTTCTACAGCCCCAAGCTCGACTACTGGGTGGTGACCCGCCACCAGGCGATCAAGGACATCTTTCGCGATCCATTCACTTTCAGCCCGTCCAACACGCTGGAGTCGCTCGCGCCGCCGTCGGCCGAGGCCGATGCCATCCTGAAGTCCTACGACTACGCCATGAACCGCACGCTGGTGAACGAGGACGAGCCCGTGCACATGGCGCGCCGCCGTGTGCTCATGGCGCCCTTCACGCCCGAGCACCTGCGCGAGCACGAGCCCATGGTGCGGCGGCTGGTCACCGAGGCGATCGACGGCTTCGTCGATGCGGGCGAGGTCGACCTGTTCAAGCGCCTGCTGTGGGCCGTGCCGTTTTCGGTGGCCCTGCACTTTCTCGGCATCGACGATGCCGAGGACCGCGAAAAGATGCACGAATTCTGTATTGCGCACACCAAGAACGCCTTTGGCCGGCCCACGCCGCAGGAGCGGGTCGAGGTGGCGCATGCGGTGGGCAAGTTCTGGCGGCTATCGGGCGAGATCCTGGAAAAGATGAAGCGCACGCCCGACGGCCCGGGCTGGATGCGCTATTCCATTCGCCAGCAGAAAGACCACCCGGACGTGGTCACCGATTCCTATCTGCATTCCATGATGATGGCCATCATCGTGGCGGCGCACGAGTCCACTTCCTTTGCCTGTGCCAATGCCATCCGCATGCTGCTCGAGCATCGCCAGGTCTGGGACGATCTGTGCGAGGATCCCACGCTGATCTCGCCGGCGGTCGAGGAATGCCTGCGCCACAACGGGCCGATCGGATCGTGGCGGCGGCGCGCCCTGCGCGACGTCGAGATCGAGGGGGTCAGGATCCCGGCCGGCGCGCGGCTGCTGCTGGTGGTCTCGTCGGCCAACCACGACGGCCGGCGCTTCAGCGATCCTGACTTCTTCGACATCCGCCGCGACAACGCCATCGAGCACCTGTCCTTCGGCTTTGGCGCCCACCAGTGCCTGGGCAAGAACATCGGCCGCATGGAAATGCAGATCATCATCGGCGAGCTCACGCGGCGCCTGCCGCACATGGAACTGCTGCCCCAGACGTACCACTATGTGCACAACCTGGCGTTTCGCGGACCGCAGAACCTGCGGGTGCGCTGGGATCCGGCGCGCAACCCCGAGCGGCGCGACCCGGCCGTGCGCATCCGCCACCACGAGATCCGCCTGGGCGGGCCGCTGGCCAGCGCCATCGTGCGCAAACTGCAAGTGGCGGCGGCCGACGTCGTGGCGCCCGATATCGTGCGCCTGCGGCTGGCCTCGCCGGACGGCGGGATCCTGCCGCGCTGGGAGCCCGGCGCGCACATCGACGTCGAGTGCGGCGATACAGGGCTGTCGCGCCAATATTCACTGTGCGGCGACCCCGAGGATCGCCATCATTGGGACATCGCCGTCCTGCACGACCCGGCCAGCCGCGGCGGTTCACAGTGGATACACCGCTACGCGCGGGCCGGCGCCATCCTGCGCGTGCGCGGTCCGCGCAACCATTTCCACATGGACGATGCGGCCGACGGGCCGCTGCTGCTGATCGCCGGCGGCATCGGCATCACGCCCATCATGGCCATGGCCGCGCGGGCGCGCCGGCGCGGCAGCGACTATGCGCTGCACTACAGCTGTGCCAGCCGCGGGCGTGCCGCGTTTCTCGAGGCGCTGCAGGCCCTGCATGGCCAGCGCCTGCACCTGCATCTCAGCGACGAGGGCAGCCGCAACGATTTCGAGGCCCTGCTGGGGCAAACGCCGCCCTCGGCGCGCATCTATGCTTGCGGCCCGACACGGATGCTCGATGCGCTGCAAACCGCGGTCGAGGCGGCCGGCCGTCCCGCCGAGGCCCTGCGTTTCGAGCATTTCAGCAATACCTCGCCGCGGCTGGATCCGGCTCGCGAGCGCGCCTTCCAGGTGCGCTTGCGCCACTCGGACCTCACCCTCGAGGTGCCCGCCGACAAGACGCTGCTGGAGGTGCTGCATGCCAACAACATCGACGTGCAAAGCGATTGCGAGGAAGGGCTGTGCGGGACCTGCGAGGTCGGCGTGGCCGCCGGGCGGATCGATCATCGCGACAGCGTGCTGGATCCGGCCGCGCGCAAGGCGGGCGATCGCATGATGGCCTGCTGCTCGCGCTGCATCGACGGTGACCTGGAGCTCGAACTCTAGCGTCGTATCGCGCAGGCCCGCCCGGCTTTGGCGTGTAGTTTGATTCCATCCCTATGCAGTCCAACGAAAAACAGGAGACACCCATGAAATTCCTCGTTCGCGGCAGCCTGGCCGCCTTTGCGCTCACCGCCTTCGGGCTCGCGGCCCAGGCCGCCGAGCCGCCCATCAAGATCGGCGCCATCCTGTCGGTCACCGGGCCCGGCGCCTTCCTCGGCGATCCCGAGCTCAAGACCCTCAAGCTCTACGTCGACGAGATCAACAAGAAGGGCGGCGTCCTGAACCGCAAGCTGGAACTCGTGGAATACGACGACGGCAGCGATTCCAACAAGGCCAACGGGTTCGCCAAGCGCCTGATCTACGACGACGAGGTGGACGCCTTCCTGGTCGGCACGACGGGCTCGACCATGGCGGCGATCCCGCTGGCGGAAAAGGCCGAGGTGCCGCTGATGTCCCTGGGCGGGGCGATCGCCATCACCGAGCCGGTCAAGAAATGGGTCTTCAAGACCCCGCATACGGATCGCATGGCGGCGGAAAAAGTCTTCGAGGACATGAAAAAGCGCGGCTTCACCAAGATCGCGCTGCTGAGCGAGGCCAGCGGGTTCGGGCAGTCGGGCAAGAAAGAGGCCGAGGCCACCGCGGGCGACTACGGCATCACGATCATCGAGAACGAAACCTACGGCGCCAAGGACACCGACATGAGCCCGCAATTGACCAAGATCCGCGCCAATCCGGAGGTCCAGGCGGTGTTCATTTTCGGCTTCGGCCAAGGCCCGGCGCTGGCGACGCGCAATTACCGGCAATTGGGCATCAAGGTCCCGCTGTACCAGTCGCATGGCGTGGCCTCGGACCAGTTCATCAAGCTCGCCCGCGAGGCCGCCAACGGCGTGCGCCTGCCGTCCCCGGCCTTGATCGTGGCCGATCAGCTCTCGGGCAACGACCGGCAAAAGCCCGTGGTGGACGCTTACGTCAAGGCCTATTCCGCCCGCTGGAACGAGAACGTTTCCACCTTCGGCTCCTACGCCTATGACGGCCTGATGATCATGGTCGAGGCGCTGGAGCGCGCCGGCACGACCGACAAGTACAAGTTCCGCGACGCCATCGAGGCCACGCAAGGCTATGTCGGCACGACCGGCATCTTCAACATGTCGCCCACGGACCATACGGGCCTGGATCTGCGCGCCTTCAAGATGCTCGAGATCGAAGGCGGCAAGTGGAAGCTGATCGAATAAGGCCGCTGGCCGGCGCGCCGGGCGGGCGGCCCGCGTCCCGGCACCTCGCTTTTTGCGAATAGGCGGGCGCCGCCCCGCGGCCTATCCTGCATCCTCCATCGAAGACAAGGAGGCGGCGATGCGGGAACGCTTGGATTGCGCGGTACTGGCCGCGGGGCAGAATGATTGGGTGGATACCTTGGTGGGGGCGCATGCCGGGGGACGGCTGCACCTGCACGCGCCGCCGGGCGCGCGCGGCGGCGGTGTCGCCGCGATGCTGGCCGATCCGGCCCTGTCCCTGGGGCGGTACGACGCCTGCCTGGTGTACATGGACGGCCCGGGCCTGGCGGCCTGGCGCGTGGCGCTGGCCGGTGCGCGCCGGCCCGATGCGCACCTGATCGCCTATGCGGTCGACCTGCGGGCGCGGGCCATCCACGACTTGTACGGGCTGGGCATGGCCGATTTCGTCCGGCCGCCATTCTGCGCCGAGGCCCTCAGGGCGAGGATCGAGCGCCTGCTGGATGGCGCCGCGCCGCCCGCGCCGCCCGCGCCGATACTGGCCGAGGACGATCCGTGCTATGGTCTGGCCTCGCTTCGGCCGACGGCCGACGAGGACGCGCTGTGTGCGACCATCCTCCGGCGCTCCGGCGCCGAGCTCGAGGCGTACGCCGTGGCGGCTGCCTCGCGCCACGCCTCCTCGCGCGAATCGTTTCGCGAGGCCAAGGGGCGCATCATCGAACGTTTCGAGCGCGCCTACATCCATGCGGCATTGGGCCGCCATCGCGGCAACATCGCGATGGCGGCGCGCGCCGCGCAAAAGCATCGGCGGGCCTTCTGGGCGCTGATGCGCAAGCACGACATCGACCCTGCGCCCTATCGGGCGGAGGCTTCCCCGGGGGCCGCGCCGGACGGTTAAAATTGCCGGCATTTCTATGAGGATTGCGCCTGTGCCCGAGCTCAAAAACGACGTCTTCCTGCGTGCGCTGCGGCGCGAACCCGTACCCTACACCCCAATCTGGATGATGCGCCAGGCGGGCCGCTACCTGCCCGAGTACAACCAGACCCGGGCGCAGGCCGGGTCGTTCATGGACCTTGCGCAGAACCCGGACTATGCCTGCGAGGTGACCCTGCAGCCCTTGCGGCGCTTTCCGCTGGACGCCGCCATCCTGTTCTCCGACATCCTGACGGTGCCCGACGCCATGGGCCTGGGGCTCAGCTTCCAGGCGGGCGAGGGGCCGCGGTTCGCCCATCCGGTGCGCAGCGAGGCCGACGTCGGCGCCCTGCGGGTACCCGACATGGAAAAATTGCGCTATGTCTTTGACGCAGTATCCCTGATCCGCCGCGAGCTCGACGGCCAGGTCCCGCTGATAGGCTTTTCGGGCAGCCCCTGGACGCTGGCCTGCTACATGGTCGAGGGCTCCGGCAGCGACGACTACCGCCAGATCAAGACCATGCTCTACCAGCGCCCCGATCTGCTCCACCGCATCCTCGACATCAATGCGCGCGCGGTCCAGGATTATCTCAACGCCCAGATCCGCGCCGGTGCGCAGGCGGTCATGGTGTTCGACAGCTGGGGCGGGGTATTGGCCGATGGCTTGTTCCAGCGTTTCTCCTTGACGTATACCCGCCGGGTGCTCGACGGCCTGCTGCGAGAATACGAGGGCCGGCATGTGCCGTCCATCGTATTCACCAAGGGCGGCGGCCCGTGGATCGAGGACATCGCGGCCTGTGGCTGCGATGCCGTGGGGCTGGACTGGACGGTCAACCTGGCGGCCGCGCGCCGCCGTGTGGGCGACCGGGTGGCCTTGCAGGGCAACCTGGATCCGATGGCGCTGTTTGGCGGTGACCAGGCGATCCGCGAGGAGGCGCGCCGCGTGCTGCGCGATTTCGGGCCCGTGGGACGCGGCGGCCATGTCTTCAATCTGGGCCACGGCATTTCCCGGTTCACGCCGCCCGAGGCGGCCGCCAGCCTGGTCGACGAGGTCCACGCCGCCAGCCGCGAGTATCATGGGGGATGATGGCGGCTGCGGGGCCTGATGTTTATACACAAGTTCGCGCAAGCTAGGGTTTCCACTAGAAATCTTAGCTTTATCTGAAGCATGTGCCGTAATCCATTGATTTATAACTGACTTGTGTCTGCAATATTGCGGCGCAATAGGGGGGTCGCCCTGTTGGGCCCCATTTCCGGTCATCACCGGACCAATTCTCCACAAAGTTATCCACAGGTGCTGCAGATTCTGCTAATCCCTCGTCGTGACAAGGTTTTTTCTCTCCGGTCGGGTGCCAGGGGCCGGACGGCATGACGATGGCGGCGGGTGGACAGGGCCTCGGGCAGGCCAGGGCAGTGGCCGGTGAAACGCCCGCCGACGCCGCCACGCCGGCCGGCGTGGGCGGGCAATGTATCTACTTGGCGGTGGCGCTCGACGTCCCCTTGCCGGGTTTGTTCGATTATTCGCATGATGTGCCGGTCCCGCCCGGCACCCGCGTGCTGGTGAGCTTCGGGTCGCGCCGGATGGTGGGCATGGTCTGGGCGCGGCGCGAGGCGCCGGCCATCGACGCCGATCGCGTCAAGCCGATCGAGGCCGTGCTGGACGACCTGCCGCCCATGCCCGATGACTGGATGCGCCTGGCGGATTTCGCGGCCGGCTATTATCACCGGCCGCTGGGCGAGGTCCTATTGCCCATACTGCCGGCCAGTCTGCGCAAGCCCTCGGCCTATCTCGGGCCGCGCGCCGCGGGCGGTCCGGTGCGGCGCGCCGACCGGCGGCCGGGCCGGGCCGCCCATGGCGGCCTTGCCCGCCCTGGATCCGCGGTGGCCGTCGAAGGCGATGCGGCCGTGGACGCCGTTCCCGTCGTCCCGGAATTGACTGACGAGCAATCCGCCGCCTGGCAGGCACTGCGCACGATGACCGCGGCCGATGCTGCACCGGGCGTCGCGCTGTTGCACGGCGTGACCGGCAGCGGCAAGACCGAACTCTACCTGCGCCTGGCGGCCGATGTGCTGGCGACCGGACGCCAGGTGCTGCTGCTGGTGCCCGAGATCAATCTGACGCCGCAGCTCGAGCAGATCGTCCATGGACGCCTGGGCCAGGCGGCGGTCATGCACAGCAAGCTGTCCGAGGGCGAGCGCCTGCGCGCCTGGCTGCGCGCCGCGCGCGGCCAGGCGGCGATCCTGCTGGGGACGCGTCTGGCACTGTTCGTGCCGTTGCCGCGGCTGGGCCTGATCATCGTCGACGAGGAGCACGACACCTCGTACAAGCAGCAGGAAGGCCTGCGGTATTCGGCCCGCGACCTGGCGGTGTGGCGCGGGCACGACCTGGGGGTGCCGGTCGTGCTGGGTTCGGCCACGCCCGCGCTCGAGACCTGGCGCCGCGCCCGGCGCGGCGACTATCGCCACGTGATCCTGTCCCAGCGTGCCTTGGCGCAGCCGTTGCCCGAGGTGCGCCTCATCGACACGCGCCGCGCCCAGCTCGAGCAAGGATTCACGCCGCAGCTCCTGGACGGGCTGGCCGCGTGCCTGGAACGGGGCGAGCAAAGCCTGGTCTTCCTCAATCGTCGCGGGTATGCGCCCGTCCTGCGCTGCGCCTCCTGCGGCTGGGTCAGCCAATGCCCGCGCTGCACCGCCTACACCGTGCTGCACCGCCACCCGGGTGGGCGTCACACCCTGCAATGCCATCATTGCGGCGATTGCACCGCGCCGCCGCGTGCCTGCCCGGACTGCGGCGACCAGGACATCCGGCCCATGGGGCGTGGCACGCAGCGCATCGAGGAATTTCTCGGCGAACGCTTCCCCGGGGCGCGCATCCTGCGCATCGACGCGGATGCTACGCGGCGCAAAGGCAGTGCCGAGGCCCTGTTCTCCAAGGTGCATGCCGGCGAGGCCGACATCCTGGTCGGCACCCAGATGGTGTCCAAAGGACACGACTATGCCCGCCTGGGCCTCGTCGGGGTGCTGGATGCCGACACCATGCTGTTCGCCCAGGATTTCCGGGCGCCCGAGCGCCTGTTCGCCCAACTGATGCAGGTCGCGGGCCGCGCCGGCCGCCGCGTCGGCGGCGCCCAGGTGCTGGTCCAGACCGACTATCCAGAACAACCCGTCTACCAGGCGCTGCGGGCGCATGATTATGCGCGTTTCGCCGAGGCCGCCCTGGCCGAGCGCGAGGAACTTGGCCTGCCGCCGTTCTCCCACCAGGCGTTGCTGACGGCGCAGGCCCGCCATCTGCGCGAGGCCCTGGCCTTCCTTGCCGAGGCGCGCAGCCTGGCGCAGGCTCTGCCCGAGGGGGCGGCGCTGCGGATCTACGACGCGGTGCCGCTGCGCGTGGTGCGCGTGGCCAACATCGAGCGGGCGCAACTGCTGGTCGAGGCGGACGGGCGCGGCGCCCTGCACCGGCTGCTGCGGCCGTGGCTGGCCGAGGTGCATGCCCTGGCGCAGGGCCGGCCCGTACGCTGGGGGATCGAGATCGATCCCCAGGAAATCTGATGGCCGTCCCCGCGCCTCGGGGCGCGACGATCGCCCAGGACCTCAACAGCCGCCAGCGCGAGGCCGTGCTGTACCTGGACGGCCCCTGCCTGGTGCTGGCCGGCGCGGGCAGCGGCAAGACCCGGGTCATCACCCAAAAGATGGCCTACCTGCTGCGCGAATGCGGCTACCAGGCCCGCAACGTGGTGGCGCTGACCTTCACCAACAAGGCCGCCCGCGAAATGAGCGAACGGGTGCGCGGGCTGGTCGACGCCCGCCTGCTGCGCGGCCTGACCGTGGGCACGTTCCACTCGCTGGGCCTGCGCTTTCTGCGCGAGGAGGCCGCCGCCGCGGGATTGAAGCGCGGATTCTCGATCCTCGACGCCAATGACGCGCTGGCCATCGTGCAGGAATTGCTGGCCACCACCGACAAGGCCCGCCTGCGCGCCGTGCAGCAGACCATTTCACTCTGGAAGAACGCGATGTTGACGCCCGATGCCGCGGCGGCGGCGGCGCGCGATGCGGGCGAGGCCGAGGCGGCCAGAATCTATCGCAGCTACGAGGCCACGCTGCGCGCCTACCAGTCGGTGGATTTCGATGACCTGATCCGCCTGCCCGCCTTGTTGCTGGCGGCCGAGGAACATCTGCGCGCGCGCTGGCAGGCGCGGGTGCATTACCTCCTGGTGGATGAATACCAGGACACGAATGCCTGCCAGTACCAGCTGGTGCGCCACCTGTGCGGCGACCGGGCCATGTTCACCGCGGTGGGCGACGACGACCAGGCGATCTACGCCTGGCGCGGCGCGACGGTGGAAAACCTGATGCGCCTGGCCGAGGATTATCCGCGCCTGAAGGTCGTCAAGCTCGAGCAGAACTATCGCTCGGTGCAACGCATCCTGCAGGCGGCCAATCGGGTGATCGGGCACAATCCAAAGGTCTTTGAAAAGACCTTGTGGTCCGAGCTGGGCGCGGGCGAGCCGATCCGCGTGACGCCGATGGACTCCGACCTGGCCGAGGCCGAATCCATCGCGATGCGGCTGTCGGCCGCGCGCTTCGAGCGCCAGGCGCAATGGAAGGATTTCGCGGTGCTGTATCGCAGCAACCACCAGGCCCGCGTGATGGAACAAGCCCTGCGCAACCTGCGCATCCCCTACACCATGTCGGGCGGCCAGAGCTTCTTCGACAAGGCCGAGGTGCGCGACGTCCTCGCGTATCTGCGCCTGATCGCGAACGACAGCGACGATCCCGCCTTCATCCGGGCCATGACGACCCCGCGCCGCGGTGTCGGGCAGGCCACCTTGCAGGCCCTGGGCGCGAGCGCGGCGCGGCGCGAGGTCTCGCTGTTCGAGGCCGGCATCGAGGCCGACGAGACCGAGCTGCCGGTGGGCCGCCAGCGCGAGGCGGTGCACGGTTTCGTGCGCATGATCCAGGGCTTCCAGGCGCGCGCCGTCGGGCGCGGCGAGGAGGGCGCCGGCCAGGTCCTGGATGATCTGCTGGCGGCCATCGACTACGAGCGCCACCTGTACGACCTGCTGGACGAGCGCCAGGCCCAGGCCCGCTGGGCCCATGTGCTCGAACTGGCCGAATGGCTGAAGCGCAAGGCCGGCGAAGAAGACATGACCCTGCTCGAGCTCGTGCAGCACGTCGCCCTGGTGACCATGCTGGAACGCGCCGACGACGAGGAGCCCGATGCCGTGAAGCTCTCGACCCTGCATGCCTCCAAGGGGCTGGAATACCCCCACGTCTATCTCATCGGCGTCGAGGAAGGGCTGCTGCCGCATCGCGGCTCGGCCGAGGACGACGACGGCAGCGAGGCGGCCGCGGCCGCGCTGGCCGGACGCATCCAGGAGGAACGCCGCCTCATGTACGTGGGCATTACCCGTGCGCGCCGCAGCCTGCACGTCAGCTGGTGTCGCAAACGGCGCCGCGGCCGCGAGGACCTGTTGCGCGAGCCTTCCCGCTTCATCCAGGAGATGGGCCTCGATGCCGATGCGCCGCCGGGCGCGGTGCCGGTGGCCGATCCCGAGCAGACGCTGGGGCGGCTGAAGGCGCTGCTGGCCGGCCACAGCCGCTCATCGGACGCATGAAAAAAAAGGGGCGGAACCGATTGTGTCGGTTCCGCCCCTGGGGCGCATGGCGCGCCCACTGTCGTGGGCGCGCTGCCTCAGCCGATTACCATTGCGTGCGCGAGTAGCGCGCGTCGCGGGCGCGGGCCTCGGCCTGCGCGTTGATGACCTCGCCGATGACACGGGCCGCGCGCTTGGCGCCGCGCTTGGCACCGCGGGCGATGCTCTTGGCCATGTCCTTGATCGACAGGGATTCCGATGTGTCCATGACGGCCTGGCTGTAGGCGCGTTCCAGGGCATCGGAAAAGAGGGCGGGGGTATTGCCGTAGTTCATGTGGTGCTCCTGGTATAGAGGGTGTTGCTGGGGTAGACCTCATTATAGGGTAAACCCTAGGTAAAAGCTAGGGTTTACCCTGATCACCAGGACAGGCACTGAATTGTGGCGAAAAGGCGTCACCGTCGCCGGCCGGGCAGGCGACGGTGATGGATCATTCCGCGTCGGGTTGGCGAGAGGGGTGTGCGGCCTGGAAAGCCGCAAGCGTGTCGCATTGCGCCGCGATGCGCTCGATCGTCGGGAAGGGGGTGAGGTCGATGTCGTAGCGCCGGGCATTGAACACCTGGGGCACCAAGCAGCAGTCCGCCAGTCCCGGCTGGTCGCCGTGGCAGTACAGGCCCGTATCCGGCGAGCGCTTGAGCTGCTGCTCCACGGACTGGAAACCGGTGAGTATCCAGTGGTGATACCAGGCGTCGCGCTGCGCCTGGTCGGCCTTCAGTTCGCGGGACAGGTAGCGCAGCACCCGCAGGTTGTTCACCGGGTGAATGTCGCAGGCGATCTGCAGCGCCAGGGCGCGCACCCGCGCCCGTCCGATCGGCGATTGCGGCAGCAGGCTGGCCGGCCCATGAGTCTCGTCCAGATACTCGATGATCGCCAGGGACTGGGTGAGGATCCGGCCGTCGTCGGACAGCGCCGGCACCAGGCCTTCCGGATTGATCTCCAGATACCGGGCCGAGAGCTGTTCCCCGCCGTCGCGCAGCAGGTGCACCGGCAGGATCGTGTGGTCCAGACCCTTGAGGCCCAGTGCGATGCGGACCCGGTAGGCCGCCGAGCTGCGGAAATACGAATAGAGCTCCAGCATGGGATTCAGGCTCCGGGGCGACGCTGCACGACCTGGTCGATCGTGCCGAAGATGTCCTGGCCGGCCTCGTCCTCCATCCGGATGCGGACCCGGTCGCCGAACCGCATGAACGGTGTCGAGGGCTTGCCTTCCTCGATGGTTTCGTACATCCGGACCTCGGCAATGCAGCAATAGCCGACGCCGCCGTTGCGGATGCTGGACCCGTGCAGGCCGCCTTGCTTGTTGGACACCGTGCCCGAACCGATGATGGAGCCGGCCGCGAGGCGGCGGGTGCGCGCGGCGTGGGCGACCAGTTGGGGCAGGCTGAACGTCATGTCCCGGCCCGCGTTGGGACGACCGAAGGGCTCGTCGTTCAGCTCGACCAGCAGCGGCAGGTGCACCTTGCCGTCCTTCCAGTGCGTGCCCAGTTCGTCGGGCGTGACCGCGACGGGCGAGAATGCGCTGGCCGGCTTGGATTGAAAGAATCCGAAGCCCTTGGCGAGCTCACCCGGAATCAGGCCGCGCAGCGAGACGTCATTGACCAGCATGACCAGGCGGATGGCCTGCGCCGCATCGGCCGGGCTGGCGCCCATGGGAACGTCGCCGGTGATCACGGCCACCTCGGCCTCCATGTCGATGCCCCAGTCCTCGGTATCGGCGATGATGGGATCGCGCGGTCCGATGAAGGCATCCGAGCCGCCCTGGTACATCAGGGGATCGCTGAAGAACGATTCGGGCACGGTGCTGTTGCGCGCCTTGCGCACCAGCTCGACGTGATTCAGGTAGGCCGAACCGTCGGCCCACTGGTAGGCGCGCGGCAGCGGCGAATGGCAGGCGGCCGGGTCGAAAGGCGTGGCCCCCTGCGCGTCGTCCGCGTTGAGCCAGTCGTAGACTTCGCGCAGGCCGGGGGCGCAGGCCTCCCAGTCGTCCAGCGCAGCCTGCAGGGTGGGAGCGATATCAGGGACGGGAATGCACAGGCTGAGGTCGCGGCTGACCACGACTAGGTGGCCGTCACGCGTCTGATCCTTGAGGGTGGCGAGTTTCATGGGTACTCCAGGCACCCTGTGGCGGGTGCGCCGCAGGGTGGTGTTCGGGGCGCCGCCAGGCACGGCGCCGGGGTTGACGTTACTTGAGTTCTGCCTGGACTTGGTCGAACAGATCCTGTCCGACGCTGGGGATGAACATCTGCCAGACGGGCTGGACGCGTTCGCGCATGCGATCGTGCTCGGCGTCGCTGACTTCGTTGATCTCCATGCCGTGGTCGGCCATGACCTTCTTGGCCGATTCGCCCTGGCTGCGGGCGACTTCGCGCTGGTAGGCGCGCGCCTCGACGGCGGAATCCTTCAGGATCTTTTGCTGCTCGGGGGTGAGCTTGTCCCAGAAAGCCTTGGACGCCAGCGGGATGAAGGCGCCGTAGCTGTGGCGCGTGATCGACAGGTACTTCTGGACCTCGTAGAGCTTGAGGGCGGCGATCACCGCATTGGGCGTGCCCTGGCCGTCTATGGTGCGGGTCTCGAGCGCGGTGTAGAGTTCGGGCACCGCCAGCGGCACCGGATTGGCGCCCAGCGCCTTGATGGTTTCCTGCGTGATCTTGGCCTGGATCGAGCGGAACTTCAGGCCCTCGAAATCCTCGGCCTTGGCGATGGGGTGCTTGCTGTTGGTGGCGTTGAAAAAGCCGTTTTCCCAGTACGCCAGGCCGACCAGGCCGTGTTCGGGCAGGGTTTCCAGGAGCTTGTCGCCCACCGGGCCGTCGAGGACCTTTTCGGCCTGTGCGGAATTCTTGAAGAGGAACGGGAAATCGAGGATCTCGTAGGCCTTGACCATGCCGGTCAGGGTGGTGGTCTGCGGCACCGTGAATTCGATGGTGCCGCCTTGCAGGGCCGAGGTCACCTGCACGTCGTTGCCCAGCGCGCCGCTGTAGTAGGGCTTGATGTCGATCTCGCCGTTGCTCTTGGCCTTGACCAGTTCGACGAACTTGGCCACGCCCTGGCCCTGGTGGGATTTCTCGGGCAGGGTGACGGCGAACTTGGCGGTGACGGCGGCCATCGCGGTGCCCGACAAGGACGCGGCCAGCAGGCCGGTCAGCAGTGCGATACGGATTTTCATTGTGTTGCCTCCTGGGGGTGGTTGGGGGGAAAGGTTAGCGCCACCACTCGGCCGGTACGGTGACCAGAGCGGGGAACAGGATCATCAAGATCATGACCGAGAGCAAGGCGAAAAGGAACGGCAGAATGCCGCGCGTGGCCTGGGACATGGTGACCTTGCCAACGGAACTGACCACGTTGAGCACGACGCCCACCGGCGGTGTGATCATGCCGATCGAGCAGTTCATGATGAAGATCACGCCGAAATAGATCGGGTCGATGTCGGCGGCCTTGACGATCGGCATGAACACCGGCGTGAAGATCAGCACGATGGGGATGAAGTCCAGCACCATGCCGGCAAAGAACACCACCACCATCATCGCCGCCAGCAGGACCATCGGATGGTCGGACAGGGACTGCAGCCAGCCGCCCACCTGCCCGGAGATGTCCGTGATGGTGATCATGTACGAGGCCACCATGGCCAGCGCCGCCAGCAGCAACACCACGGAGGTGGTGCGCGCGGTGCTCAGCAGGCAATGGTAGATGGTGCGCCAGTCCAGTTCGCGGTAGACCACGGCGCCGACGAACAAGGCATAGGCCGCGGCCACGACCGCCGCCTCGGTGGGCGTGAAGATCCCGAAGCGCAGGCCGCCGATGATGATGACCGGCAGCATCAGGGCCCAGCCGCCGCGGCCCAGCAGGACCAGGCGGCGGGCCCAGGGCACGCGCGGTGTCAGGGCCGCGTTCTGGCCGCGGGCCACGATCCACCAGGCGATGACCAGGGAGGCGCCCATCAGGATGCCGGGCACGATGCCCGCGAGGAACAGGCGGGTGATCGACAGGTTGGCGACGACGCCGAAGATCAGGAAGCCGATCGAAGGCGGGATGACCGGTGCGATGATGCCGCCGGCCGCCATCAGGCCGCAGGCACGCTCCGGGTTATAGCCGGCCTGCCGCATCATGGGCACCAGGATGGCCGCCAGCGCGGCGGTGTCGGCCACCGCCGAGCCGGACAGGCTGGCCAGCAGAATGGCCGCAAAGATCGCCACGTAGCCCAGTCCGCCGCGCAGGTGCCCGACGAAGGCGCTGGCCATCTCGACGATGCGTTTGGACAGGCCGCCGGCATTCATGAATTCGCCGGCGAGGATGAAGAACGGCACCGCCATCAGCACGAAGTTGTCCGCGCCGGCGATGGCGTTCTGGACGACGATCTGGCTGTCGAACTGGCCGATGAGCAGCATCAGCGCCACGCCGGCGAACATCAGGGCGAAGGCGATGGGCAGGCCCAGGGCGATCAGGCCCAGCAGCGTTCCGATGAACAGGGCGGCGCTCATCGGCGGGGCTCCTCGGTGTGGATCTGGGCGGCTTGCTCTTCGATGCGGTCGGCCAGGTCCTCGGTGAGGTGGTCGTCATGGCCGGCGAGGGCGCGGCGGATGTTGTTACAGACCGGAAAGAGCAGGGCGATGCCGAAGACCAGCGCAACGCCATAGAGCCAGGCGTATGAAATGCCCAGCACGGGGTAGCTGTTGCCCAGGTTGATGAGGGTCTGCTTCCAGCCGCCCACGATGAAGATCACACTGCCGATGAGCATGAGCAGGCCGGTGAACACGACCAGCGCGCGCCGCGCCTTTGGGCTCACCCTGCGCTGCAGGGTGTCGAAACCGATGTGGCTGCGCTGGGCCGAGGCGAGGACGGCGCCCATGAAGATCAGCCACACGAACAGCAACCGGGACAGTTCCTCGGAGACCGCGATGCCGGAATTGAAGGCATAGCGCAGGACGACGTTGCCGAACACCAGAATGCCCATGATGGTCAGGCAGGCGACGATCAGGATTTCGAAACCGCGCATGATCAGGTGCGCCGTGCGCTCAAGCATGGTGGTTTCCCTTTGAATGGAATGCGGGCATGGGGGGATCCTCCCGGGGCTTTCGATGAGCCGTTTCGGTATCCCCGTATTAAAGGTAAATTCCAGCTATCATACAAACGGTATTTTCATATGCATTTATCTGTAAATCTTATGGATTCGCAATGGACGTGACTTTGAGGCAATTGCGCGCCTTCGCCGCGCTGGCGCGCACCGGCAGTTTCACGCGGGCGGCGGAGTCCATGCACGTGACGCAGTCGGCGCTCAGCGGCCTGATCAAAGAGCTCGAGGCCGGGCTGGGCGTCCGCCTCGTCGACCGGAACACGCGCCGCATCCAGCTCTCCGAGATCGGGCGCGAGTTCCATCCGGTCGTCACCAAGATCCTGCAGGACCTGGACAGCGCCCTCGAGGGGATCGACAGTCTCAAGCGCCTGCACAGCGGGATCGTGCGGATCGCCGCGCCGCAACTGATGGCCAGCACGCTCATGCCGGCCCTGATCGCCCGATTCCGCGAGACCTACCCGGACGTGCGCGTCCATCTGGTGGATTGCGCGGTCGAGAACGTCATCACGCGCATCCTGCGCGGCGAAGTCGACATCGGCGTCGGCCCGCAGCGCGACGAGTTGGCGGACCTGGGCGCCGAGCCGCTGTTCGATCTGCCTTTCATGATCGTCTTTCCCCCGGGCCACCCCCTGGAATCGATCGAGCGCATCACCTGGGCCGATGCGATGCGCCACCCGATCATCGCCTTGCAGGGCCAGTTCACCGATCGCCTGATGCTGGACCTGCATGGGGCGATCTCCACGCCGTCCATCCGCCCCAGCCACGAGGTCGCGTTCATGAGCACGGCCCTGAGCATGGTCAGCGCGGGGCTCGGGATCACGCCGTGCCTGCCGTACGCGCGCCCGCTGGTCGACCTGTACGGCATGCGGATGCGTCCGCTGCACGACCCCGAGGTGCGGCGCCGGTTCTTCGTCTACACGCGCCGCCATGCGAGCCTCTCGCCGGCGGCCGAGGTCTTTGCGCAATTCCTGCCGGCGTTCACCGGCGAGATCGAATGGGGGCTCGCGGACGCGCGCTAGGGTGAACAGGCCGTAAACTGGCGCGAACTCAGGAGCCTCCATGACCGAAACGCCTCGTCCTCCCGCCCTGTCCGGTATCCGCGTCCTGGATCTGACGCGCGTGCTGGCGGGTCCTTGGTGCACCCAGAACCTCGCCGATCTGGGCGCCGAAGTCATCAAGATCGAACGCCCCCTCTCAGGCGACGACACGCGCGGCTGGGGGCCGCCCTACGTCAAGGACGCTTACGGCCGGGACACCACCGAGGCGGCCTATTACGCGGCCGCCAACCGCAACAAGTATTCCGTGGCGGTCGACATTGCCAGCGCGCGGGGGGCGGATGTGGTGCGCCGCCTGGCGTGCCAGTGCGACGTGCTGGTCGAGAATTTCAAGGTCGGTGGGCTGCGCAAGTACGGCCTGGACTACGACAGCATCCGCGCGCTCAATCCGGCGCTGGTGTATTGCTCGATCACGGGCTTTGGCCAGACCGGACCCTATGCCAATCGTCCGGGCTATGACTTCATGATCCAGGGGCTGGGCGGCCTGATGAGCGTCACCGGCGAGCGCGATGAACTGCCCGGCGGCGGACCGCAGAAGGCCGGCGTCGCCGTGGCCGACCTGATGACGGGCATGTATTCCACCGTGGCGATCCTGGCCGCCCTGCTCGAACGCGGCCGCAGCGGCGAGGGCCAGCACATCGACATGGCGCTGCTGGACTGCCAGGTCGCCATGCTGGCCAACCAGAACATGAACTACCTGACGACGGGCCAGGCGCCGCGCCGCGCCGGCAATGCCCACCAGAATCTCGTTCCCTACCAGGTCTTTGCGGCACAGGACGGGCACCTGATCGTGGCGGTGGGCAACGATACCCAGTTCCGGGCGTATTGCCGGGTGATCGGCCAGCCCGCCTTGGCCGCCGACCGGCGCTTTGCCCGCAACGAGGGGCGCGTCGTGCACCGCGAGATCCTGATTCCCATCCTGGTCGAGGCCATGAAGCGGCGATCACGCGATGAATGGCTTCTGGCGCTCGAGCAGGCCGGCGTGCCCGCCGGCCCCATCAATACGCTGGAGCAGGTCTATCAGAATCCCCAGGTCAAGGCGCGCGGCCTGCTGCAGATGGTGCCGCATCCGGTGGCCGGGCACATGCCCACGGTGTCCAGTCCGATGCGGCTGAGCGCCTCGCCGCTGGCGGCGCATCGCGGCCCGCCCTTGCTGGGCGAGCACACCGCCATGATCCTGCGCGATCGCTTGGGGATGAGCGAGGACGAGATCGCCGATTTCGTTGCCGCGAACGCCTGAATTACTGGGCGGCGTCGACCATGTATTCGATGGCGGCCTTGAGTTCCTCGTCGGTGGCCTGCGAGCCGCCGCGCGGCGGCATGGCGCCCACGCCCTTGATGGCGTTCTTGAGCATTTCGTCCATGCCGGTCTTGATGAACGGGGCCCAGGCATCCTTGTCGCCGAACTTGGGCGCGCCGGCCACCCCGGAGGCATGGCAGGCGAAGCAATAGGTCTTGTAGATTTTTTCACCGAGCGGATTGGCGCTGGCGGCCTCGGCCGGCGCGGCAGCCTGTTGCGGGGCGGCGTCTTGTGCGGCTGCGGGCGCAGCCTGCTCGCTTGCCGCGAGCTGCTCGGCCGCGGCGGCGGGCGCCGCAGCCGCCTGAGCGGGCGCGGCCTCGGCCTTGGCCTCACCGTCGCCGGCAGCCGGTTCCTTGGGCTCGTCGAACGAAGCGCCTGAGTGGTTGACCATGTAGACGACGGCGCGCTCGACCTCGAAATCGTCCAGCGAGGCATTGCCGCCCTTGGGCGGCATGGCGCCGATTCCATGGATGGCGTTCTTGACCAGGCTCTCGTAGCCCTGCTTGATGAAGGGCGCCCAGGCGGCCTCGTCGCCGAACTTGGGCGCGCCTGCCACCCCTGCAGTGTGGCAGGCGCTACAGGTGGATTCGAAGACTTGTTGGCCGGTCTTGAAGACCTTGGGCGCGTCGGCGTCGACGAGCTTGAAGCCGGCGACCGGCTGGATGCGTTTGGCGATGGCTTCGGGCGTTTGGCCGTCGGAGCCCGCGCCGGTCTTGATGCTGGCCCCGACCAGGTTCACCAGCATCATGATGACCACGATAGGGATCAGAAAGGCCAGGATGACGGTGATCAGCAGTTGACGCGGGGTCTTGATGATGCTTTCGTGTCCGTGCGATTCGGCGGCGTTTTCTTCGTGGCTCATGGTTGAATCCTGGGTGTTTTATTCGAATGCTGCAGGGCCGTGCCAAACGCATCGGCGCGATGCTCCAGGCATCAAACAACGATTATAGCGGGACGCGTGTCCTCACGCATGGCCCCCGGGGTCCAGCGCCGGCCTGGCTCGGCGCGCGCCTTCCAAACACTGTACAATAGCGGGCCTTGCGCCTGTGGTTCAATGGATAGAATAGGGGCCTCCGAAGCCTCTGATCCAGGTTCGATTCCTGGCGGGCGCGCCACTGCTGCGTTTCAATGATCGGATGACGCCTGTCGCCGTCACGAGGACTGCGGGTGCGCCAGGGGAAACCCCGGCCAGATACCGGGCCCGGCGCGCCAGTGCGATCGCGGGTAGTCTGCTTTGCCGTCCAGGGCATGCTGCGCATGCAATCCCCAACGGGGATCATCCAGGACCGCGCGCCCGATCCCGGTAAAATCCGCCTGTCCCGATGCCACGATGTGTTCGGCCTGCCCAGGCGTCACGATCAGTCCCGCCGCCAGTGTCGTGATCTGCGCATCCTTGCGCACGCGCTCGGCCAGGCTGACCTGGTAGCCGGGCACCATCGGCGGCAGTTTCTGGGCGTGCGTATTGCCGCCGCTGGACACGCTGATGTAGTCGACGCCCAGGTCCTTCAACGTCCGGGCCACCGCCACCGTCTCGTCGATCACGATACCGCCTTCGATCCAGTCGGTGCCGTTCAGCCTGAATCCCAATGCCTTGTCGGCGGGCCACACCTGCCGGACCGCGCGGGCGATCGTCGTCGCCAGGCGCCGAAGGTAAGGATCGGAATTAGCCAGACAGGACACTAGCCCAGCAGATCATAGAGCGGATCGTCCTTGCCGCGCGTCGCCAGCTGCATGCTGGCTGAAAAAGGCGCGTCGCCCGGCGATTCCTCGAGCAGCAGGGATTCGTAGGCCACGACGCGTTTGGCGATCCGCCAGACGCCGTCGCGTTTTTCCAGCCGGTCCAGATATCGGCAGCGGACCTGCGTCTGCTGGCCGCTGCCGCCCACGGTCAGGCCCACGTCCGAGGTGGACGCCGCGCCGCCGCTCTTGAGCTTCTGGTAGGTCACGCAATACGTTTCCACGAGGGCCACCGTGTCGCTCACCCAATCGATGATGCAGTTGCCCAGCAGGTGCATGGATTGCGCGACCCCTTCATGGCGCCGCGTCATCCATTGGATCAGGCCGTCCACGTCGCCGTTGTACGGGCCGTGATAGTCCATGGCGTCCGTATGGTAGGTCGAGCGCACTAGGTCGAAGTCGCGCCTGTCCACCCCGCGGCAATACTGCTGCAGGACGTTCTTGATCTCGTGTTCGGCAGCCATCCGCTGCAGGAACTTCTCTTGGTCGTTCATGAGGAATCCTTTGTGAAAAAAGAACGGGCGTCATGACCGGCGCGGCCACGACGCCCGGATGATCAGCGGGCTGCCGCGGTATCCATGGCCGCCGACAGGCCGGCAATGCGGCCCATCGTCAGGGCATTGGCGATCGAGTTGCCGCCGCCGACGTAGCGGTTGCCCAGCACGCCGCCGCCGGCTTCGCCGGCCGCGTACAGGCCCTTGATCACCGCGCCGTGGGCATTGCGCACGCGTGCCTCGGTATCGATGGCGAGGCCCGTGTGGGTGCACACCAGTTCGGCGGGGCAGGTCCGGGCGGCATAGAAAGGCGCCTGGGCGATGGGATCGAGGGGCCGGTCGTCGCCCTTGTTGTGCATGGTGGCCTGCCGCAGGAAGTCCGGGTCGGTTCCATTGGGCAGCTGTTCGTTCCAGCGCTCGACGGCCGCCTTCAGGCGGTCGGCCGGCACGTGCATCTTGGCGGCGAGCTCGTCCAGGGTCTGCGCGCTCAGCATGGCGCCGCTTTCGGCATCCTCCGCGACGCGGTCCTTGTTCCAGTGCATATAGCCTTCCGGCAGCGAGGTACGGGCCTTTTCATCGAACACGTTCCACACCAGGCCGCCGTTGTCCCGCACGATGCCCGGGGATACCGCGTACGGGATATCCTCGTTCATGAAGCGGTCGCCCGACTGGTTGATGTAGATCCTGGAGCGCGGCGGAAAGCCCGACTGCCAATGGTGCAGCCGCTGGATATAGGACGTGACCATCAGCAGGCCCTGCCCGTGGCCGGTCAGCGCGGCCTGGGCCGAGTCGGCAAAGCGGATGTGGTCGCCCCGGCTGCCGGGCGCCGCCACGATGAACAGGTCCTCGCCGGCCTCCAGCGTTTCAGGGTAATACAGCCGGCGCAGGTGGCTGTTGTGGGACAGCCCGCCGCTGGCTACGACCACGGCGCTGGCTTCGATCAGCTCGCCGCCGATCTTGATGCCGCGCACCTGCCCTTCCTCGACGACCAGGTCCTCGACCCGATTGTCCAGGAACAGATCGATGCCTTTTTCCAGCCGCTGCTGGTTCAGGGCGCTGACCAGGCCATACCCCTGGTCCTTGGGGACGTGGCCGCGCCAGACGTCTTCGACACCCGCCTGCATCAGGCCGGGGTCATGCGCATTGGTCGAGAACTTCGACGGGAAATCCACGCCCAGGCCGATCAGCCATTCCAGCGTCGGCCCCGAGGCCTCGCAGAACCGCTGGATCAAGCCAGGCTGCAGGCGCCATTGGTTCAGGTCCATATAGTGTTGGAAAAAACGCGCGGCCGAATCCTCGATGCCGAGGGCACGCTGCACGCTGGTGTCCGCGGCGGTGAACAGGCCGGCCGACAGCTGCGTGGAGCCGCCGATTTCCTTTTCGGACTCCAGGATCGCCACGCTGGCGCCTTGCTCGGCGGCGGATATCGCCGCGGTCAGTCCGGCGCCGCCGGCGCCGATGACAATCACGTCCCAATTGCTCATAGGTCGCCTCCCTTGGATCGTTGGGCGGCTTCATGGCGGATCCGCCAATAGGTTCCGGCCGCGATCAGGCCGCCATCGATCGTCAGCTCGCTGCCGTTCAGGTAGGACGATTCCGGAGACATCAGGAAGACCACGGCCGCACTGATTTCGGCGGGTGTTCCCGCCCGCCCGAAGGGGATGGATTCGAGGGAAGACGCGACGAAGGCATCCGCATTGGACACCATGGGCGTGTCGATCAGGCCTGGATGGATGGAGTTGGTCCGGATTCCCCAGGGGGCATATTCCCCGGCGGCGCTCTTCGTCAGGCCGCGGACCCCCCACTTGCTGGCGCCGTAGGCCGCGCCGTGGTAGCCGAGCTGGCCCGAGATGGATGAGATGTTGATGATCGAGCCGCCGCCGCTGTCGCGCATGAGCGGCGCCATCGCGCGCATGCCGAAAAATACGCCGTTCAGGTTGACGCCGATCACCTTGTGCCAGTTCGCATCATCGGTGTCGCTGATGCCGTGGCGGTATGACACCCCCGCATTGTTCACCAGTCCGGCCAGGCCGCCGAACTCGCTCTTGATGTGAGCCGCCAGGGCGTTCCAGGCCTCGGAATCCACCACATCCAGGCGGTGGCCGCTGGCGGAACCGCCCTGCGCCTGGATCGCGCGCACCGTCGGCGCCGTGTCCTTCACGTCCGCCACGCACACGTGCCAGCCCGCCCTGGCCAGCGCCTCGGAATGCGATGCGCCCATGCCCTGGGCGCCCCCTGTGATCAGGACTACACCCTTGTGCTCAGCCATGGCGGGATCCCCCGTCCACGCCCAGCGTCTGGCCGGATACGTAGGATGCCGAATCGGACACGAGGAAAAGCAGGGCGTTGAACACTTGTTCGGGCGTGCCGATGCGTCCCAGCGGGATCGTCGACAAGGCCTTGGCCATGGCTTCGGGGTTCTCTTTGACCCAGTTCGTCATTTCCGTGTCGATGAAGCCCGGCGCCAGGCCGTTGACGCGGATGCCCTGGTCGCCCAGTTCGACGGCCAGCGATTGCGTCAGGTTGTGGACCGCCGCCTTGGAGGCCGAGTAGATCGGCCGGCCGCGCCGAACACGGAAGGCGGCCACCGAAGCCATGTTGATGATGACTCCGCCGCCCTGCATGGCGTCGGCGGCCGCCTGGGCGCCGAAGATCACGCCGTCGACGTTGACGCCGAAGGTGCGCTCGACTTCCTCGGGGGTGACGCCGGCTATGGGAGTCTGAGGGAAGACGCCCGCATTATTGATCCAGATGTCGAGGCGTCCGAAACGCGCCTTGGCCTCGGCGGCGACCTTGAACAGTTCGTCGCGGCGCGATACATCGCAACGCATGGCGGTCAGTGATCCTGTGCCGTTCGAGGCCAGGCGTCCTTGCTGGCGGGCCGCGTCGAAAGATTTTTGCAAAACGTCCTGGTCGAGGTCCACGCCGATGACGTGGACACCCTGGTTCGCCAGCCCCAGCGCAAAACATGCGCCCATGCCGCGGGCGGCGCCGGTGACCACGGCCACGCGGCCTGCGAGCTCTGGATACCGGGCGACGCCCGTGCCGCTGCCCGGCTGTGTCGATTGATCTTCCACTTTCATACCTTTAAAAAATATCCATGAATCCGTGCGGCTTCGTGAGATCGAGAAGCCCGGCGGAGCCGAGCCTATCGGCTCAGTATTCGATCCGCCTGTGGCGGATTCGCCAACCCTCGGCGGTCCTTTCCAGCTGGTCGATGTTCGTCACGACGCGCAGGATCCGGGTTTCTTGCCGCTCGAGATCGGTGCCGACGATCATGACGTACGCGCGCACCTGCGCGCAGGCCCCTTCGCATTCGACCACCCAGACGTTCTCGATGATGTGGCGATGGCGCTCGCCCGCGTCCTGCGCGGATTGGCTGAAGCGCCGCGAAATGTCCGCGAGCTGGCCGTGCCCGATGGCGGGCGCCCCATAGGTAGGGGAATGGAATTCGCCCTCGGAGGTGAAACACTGCGCCCAGCTTTCGTGCTGGCCGGTGTCGATGAGGTGGGCTTGCTGGGCGTAGAAATTCCGCAGCACGGCAATCTGGGTTTCATCCAGGCTGTTCATGGTTGGGTCCTCGATGACGGTTGTGCCCCTGGGCCGGTCGGGCCCGGGGGCTGCGCACGGCTTACTGGGAAATCAGCTGGTCCAGGTCGACCTTGCCGTAGATTTCCTTCTCGAGCAGGGCCGCGACCGCGTCCGAATCCTCGCGATCGACGGTGCCCAGCAGGTCGTGCCATTTGGCTTCGAGCGTCGTGTACTCGGCGATCAGGGCCGACGGGTCGGCGATGCCGCGGTCCTTCATGGCCTTGGCGGGCAGCTCCTTGATGTAGCTCGACTGGAAGGCGTGCAGCGCATCGACCAGGTCCTGATCCGGCTGAATGACCTTGATTTCCTTCTCGGCCATGGCCAGGGCCTCTTTGGCGCGGGCGGCATAGCCGATCTGCTGGTCGGCCTGGCCCTTGGCCATGTAGGTGATCATGGCCTTTTTGTTCTCGGGCGACAGGCTCGTCCAGAATTCCGGGTTCAGCACATAGATGGCGCCCGGCACCGCGCCCATGTCCAGGCGGGTAATGGAGGATGCGATCTCGATGAATTTGGAGTTGATCAGGTTGGGGACCTCGGCCATGGTGCAGTCGACCGAGCCGCGCGACAGTCCGGTATAGACGTCGCCGATGGGGACCGACACGGGCACGCCGCCGATGCTTGCCACCCAGTCGGTCTGGGTGCCGCCCGCGGTGCGGATCTTCTTGCCCTTGGCGTCGGCCAGAGACTGGATGGACTTGGCGCACATGAAGTTATAGGTGGGCGTCGAATAGCCGCCGGCAAACAGGACCTTCTGCTTTTGCCATTCCTGGATCAGGTCCTTGTTGGTGAGGTTGATTTCCGTATAGGCGAAGGCGGCGGCCATCGGGTCCTTGACCAGGAAGCCCAGATCGACCAGCACGTTGTTCAGCGGCAGCTCGGCCGGCGTGTACCCGGGATACACGATGCCCAGTTGGGCCGTGCCGTCGCGCAGCGCCTGGATGGTGGCTTTGGCGGGCACCAGCGTGCCGCCCGAATAGACTGTGAAGGAGATCTCGCCGTCGGTGGCTTTCTTGAGCGCTTCCGAGAACTTCTGGTAGGGCTCGGCATTCAGCGTGTGGATGGGCTGCAGCCAGTTCGTGGCGCGATACGTCGTGGCCAGGCTGGCGGACGAGAAGGCAAGCCCGGCGATTGCGAACATCAGGACTGATTTTTTCATGAGTTTTCCACCTTTGATAAATGTCGGATCGATTCTGAAAACGATCTTTCCGGGGAGAATGGGAGCGGCCGCCTACCGCATCAACGACGGCAGCCAGAGCGTCAGGGCGGGGAATGCGATCATGCAGGCCACGACGAAAATGTCGCAGGCGATGAACCACATCACCCCCTTGAAAATCGTTCCCAACTTGACCGATTTTCCGAGGCTGGAGCGAATGACGTAGACATTCAGCCCCAGCGGCGGCGTGATGAGCCCGATTTCCAGCAGCTTCACGACCAGCACGCCGAACCAGATCATGTTGATGTCGTAGCCTGCCAGCAGCGGTGCCAGCACGGGCAGCGTCAGCAGCATGATCGAGATGCTTTCCATGAAGCAGCCCAGTATCAGGTACACGATGCAGATCAGGATGATGACTGTCGCAAAGCTGTAGCCGTCCAGCGAGCTCGTCACCCACACCGGCAGGGTCGACAGCGCGATGAAGCGCGAGAAGATCGCCGCGCCCACCACGATGATGAAGATCGCCGACGTGCTGACCGCCGTGTCGAACAGGGCCTTTTCCGCCACTTTCAGGCTGAACTGGCGTCGTGAGACCGCAATCGCGACCGCGAGGAACGCACCCACGGCGCCCGCCTCGGTGGCGGTGAAGATCCCTGTGAAGATCCCGCCCAGCACGCCGACGATGAGCAGCGGCAGCGGCCAGATGTCGCGGATCGCCTCCTTGCGGTCTTCCGCCGAGAACGTCTCCTGGACCCGGGGCGCGAGCGCGGGGTTGGTTTTGCAGCGGATCGTGATCATGGCGATGTACACGATTGCCGAGAGGATGCCCGGAATCACGGCGGCGACGAACAGGGCGCCGATGGACAGGTCCGTGATCAGGCCATAGATGATGAGCAGCACGCTGGGCGGGATGAGCGAACCCAGCGTGCCGGCCGAGGCGACCGAGGCGGTGGCCAGCGACGGCAGATAGCCGGCCTTCAGCATTTCCGGGACTGCAATGCGCGAGAACGCCGCCGCGGTGGCCACGCTCGAGCCGCTCGCCGAGGCGAACAGCGCGCTGGCCAGCACGGTCGCCGAGGCCAGGCCGCCGGGCACGTGCCCCATGAAAATCCGCGCCGCGCGAAACAGGCCGCGCGTCAGTCCGGCGGCGGATGCGAAATACCCCATCAGCAGGAACATCGGGACGGCGGACAGGTTCCAGTCCCCCACCAGTTCGTAGGGCACCGCCTTGGCAATGCCGATCGCGGGCTGCAGCCCGATGATCGCGAGTATCCCGAGGAAACCGACCAGCCCCATCGCGATCCCGATGGGAAAGCGCGTGGCGATGAATACCAACAGCAGGACGATGCCGAGAATGCCGACAAGCAAGGGATCCATTCAGGGCTCCTCAGATTTGTTCTGGAAATTCGGACGTCTCGCCGGCGACTTGATGTTGCAGCGGGGGGCGTCCTGTCAGGATGCGGACCATCTGGAGCAGCGCAACCAGCGCCCCGAGGGCAAGGCCGATCGGCAGCAGGAATCGGCTGGGCCAGGTAATCACGTCCCAGGTGCCGGCATCGAATTCGCCGATCCCGTAGGCGTGCATGGCGGGCGCCCACAGGAACCAGGCCAGAAAACCGTAGCAGATCACGGTCGCAGCGGCGCCCGCGGCGGCCATGATCATGCGGATGGGTTTGGAGGCGATGCCGTAGATCAGCTCGACCACGATGGCTTCGCCGCACACCTCCACCCAGGCCAGCGGCAGGAACACGATCGCCACCATGTAGTAGCTGGCCACGATCGTTTCGCTGCCCGGAATCGGTTCATGCAGCAGGTACTTGCCCGCCACATCGAGGGTGACCTGGACCATCATCAGGACCAGCGCCGCCGAGCAGACCAGCACCAGGGCATGGCTTGCTCTAATGATCAATTTATCCATTGTGTTTTCTCTCGGTCGAGTACATCTTGCGAGCAGCCCGGATTTCGCCCTGTGTATACATGAAGACTGGAAATCGGGGTTTTTGGACGGTTTTATGGCTAAAAACCTTAACGGATATCAATTGTGCATACATGAACCCGTTCTAGTCATTAGCAATAACCCTAGGTTTGTGGTGTTTTATTAGCTCTTCTCATAGGGCTTTCTTCTTAATGTATACATGAATCTAATGAGTGGGATGTCCGGAGGCGGGCCAAGCCTGTCCAAACCTGTCGTTGGCGACAATATGTTTCCGCATCCGGTTTCCCTAACATAGGGTCACTTTATTGCGCCCGCAAACCAGTGATCAGTGACAAGTCATTGATTCGACATGGATTGTCGGCCGGACAACACCACATCAAGAGCTCCAACGCAATGGCTATCCAAGTCGCAACAGTCACACTGGTCATCGGTCAAGCCTGGGTCAAGCAGCCCAACGGCGAACGATTGCCGCTCAAAGTCGGCATGACGGTTGCACAAGGGGCGGAAATCATCACCGGCGACGGCAGTACGGTCCGGCTCGACCTGGCCGATAGCGATCCCATCTATATCGGCTCGGATCGCGAATTTCTATTCGGCGCCGACGCGATCCAGAGCGATGTGCACGCCATCGACGCGGCGGTTCACGGCATCGACAGCACGACGACCGGCATCCTGGCGCAGCTGTTGGGCACGGGCGAGGACCTCTTCACCGCCATTCAGTCGCTGAACGTGCTCTCCGACGGCGATGAAGGCACCAGCGGCCGGACCGACGCGTATGCATCGGACCCGACCGAACGCAGCACCGACAACCTGATCCACCTCCTGAACGTGCTGGAAACCACCGGCACGATCGCCGACCGCTACGCGCGGATCGCCGAGCCCAGCCGCCCCTTGGTCGACGAATTCCCGCACACCGTCCCGAATGACGGCCGCCTGTCCACGGACCGGTTCGATCATCACGGTCCCGAAAATATGGCCGGCGGCAGCACCGGTACTGGTGCTGCCACCAGTGCCCATGCCGGCACCGGCAGTGCGTCGGGCAGCGTTCCCGAACCATCGACGCCCTCCGACAGCGCCGGCGTGGACCCCACTCCGCTCTATGTGGCCATCAAGATCGACTTGATCGAGCGGGTGGACCCCGCCGTCGGGCGGTCTGGTTTTTCGATTGCGGCGGCGCCTGAGCCCCGTTATGTCATCAGCGGCACGGTGGATTATGAGGCGGGCGCGCGGGTCGCGGTGACCGTCCAGGTCAACGGCCAGGATTACGAGGCCGCCTGGGATGGGAGCGGCCATTGGTCGATATTCGTGCCGGCGTCCGAGTTCGGCGACAGCGGTGCGGTCCAAGCCACGGCCATCGCGACCGACGCGGCCGGCAACGAGGTCAAGGCTTCCACGGCCCGCGAGTATGCCCTCACCGCAGGTGTCCTGGGCGTCGAGGACACGCCGCGGGTGCTGGCCTGGGATGAGTTCAACGTCAAGGGCGATTCGCCGGCAGCGGATCAAAGCATCCTCATCACCGGCCTGCCGGCCGACGGGGTGCTGCAGTTCAACACCGCGGCACCCGGCGAGGCGCCGGCATGGACCACCATCCAGCTCTCGGGCGGGCGCTACGAGGTTTCGCGCGCGGATATCGAGGCCGGGCGGCTACGCTTCATGCCCGACCACAACGAGTCGGGCTGGGATTCCTCGGCGGGCAGCGGCGTGGGCAACAACCAGGCTGATTATGCGCATGTCACATACCGGCCGACGGATGGCCGGTTCGAGGGCCCGGAAGCCACTCTGGTGGTGAACATCGCGCCGGTCGCCGATGCGCCGCAGATGCAATTCGAGGTGGTCTCGAGGAGTACCATCCAGGCTTCGCCCGAGGCCACCTACACCTTGGACGGCGGCGTCGTCATCACGACGAGCGATGGCGCATACACCGTCAGCGGCCTGAATGCCGGTCAACTGTTCCTGCCTCCCTTTCCCGCGAATACCGGCGGCAATATCAATCCGAACAATGCGACTCAGGGTCAGACCGACATCATCGCGCTGATCGGTAATTTCGATACGCTGGTTGCCGGCCGTGATGGCCAAGCCTGGCAGCCATTGCATGGGATCAACGGCGAGAACCGGGACTATATATTCCTCAGCAAACCCCATGATCGCTACGAATTGACGAATGCGACCTATAACCAGGGATTCCTCAACGGCACATTGACCGATCTGGATACCGGCCTGTCGATCAACCTGAACAACGTCAAGGGCCTGATCTACGGGGACGGGCATACCAGCAGCAACATCAGCATCGGCTATCAACTGGTCGGCCAGTCCTATGACGAAGTGGCGCTGGGCCTGCATGTGGGTCTGAGGGACACTGATGGCAGCGAAACCCTGTCCGGTGTGACGCTGACCGGGATCCCCGCGGGTGTAACCGTCGACGGGGCGCTGCGCTTGCCCGATGGCAATTGGTACATCGCCAATCCGGACGGCCTGCCGTCCATGGACCTGACGCTGGTGCTGCAGGTGCCCGAAGGCACGGCGCCCTTTGCCGTCACCGCGCAGGCAAGCTCCACCGAATACGGCGCGGCGACCGCCGCGACCAGCAGCGCAACCCTCGAACCGGGCGGCGGCTCGGGCATCGATGTGTCCGTCGCGATGGCCCCGATCACCGGGGACGGCATCATCAACGCCGCTGAGGCCAACGCACCGACGATCGCGGTCAAGGGCACGATCACCTCCGAGGGCGGCGTGGCGACCACCGTGATCCTCACCGTCAATGGTCATGACTACACCGCGACGATAGACTCGCAATCCGGCACCTGGACCGCCGACATCGCCACCGCCGACCTGCTGGCCGACACGCTGGTCGTGATCCGTGCGACCTCTGCCGACGCGGCGGGCAACAGCACGACCGCGACGACCTCGCATCCCTATGGCATAGACCTCACCGCGCCGGAATTGACGGTCGCCGTGGATCCGGTCACCGCGGACAACGTCGTCAACGTGTCCGAGTCCGGCGGATCGTTGGCTGTCACCGGCAAGGTGTCCGGTGAGTTCAACGAGGGCGATGTCGTCACTTTGACGGTGAACGGCACCGAGTACAGCGGTACTGCTGCGGCGGATGGTACGTGGACGATAGCGGTTGCGGGTTCTGATCTTGCTGCGGCTACTTCTTTGCATGTGTCGGTTACGACAACCGACGCTGCGGGTAACAGCACAACGCAGGCCATCACACACGGCTACGGCGTAGACACGACGGCCCCTGAGCTGACTATTTCGGTGGATTCGATCACGTCGGATAACGTCATCAATGCTGCCGAGTCTGGTGCGGCGGTGAGCGTCACTGGCCAAGTGAACGGTGAGTTCAACGACGGTGATACTGTCACGCTGACCGTGAACGGCACCGAGTACACCGGCACGGTAGCTGCGGATGGTACATGGACGATAGCGGTTGCAGGCTCTGATCTGGCTGCCGCCACCACCCTGGACGTGTCGATCACAACGACCGACGCTGCGGACAACAGCACCACGACCACAGCTTCCCATGCCTATGGTGTCGATACAGCCGCGCCTGAGCTGACGGTTTCTGTTGACTCCATCACCTCCGACAATGTGATCAACGTTGCTGAGTCGGGTGCAGAGGCGATTGTGGTGACTGGTTCGGTTTCAGCTGAGTCTGGTACTGAGACCACGATTACTGTCACCGTCAACGGTCAGCAGTACACGGCCACAGTCGATGTCGCCTCTGGGACTTGGATTGCTGATGTTGCGACCAACGATCTGCTGTCGGATAGTTCGGTGGAAGTCAGCGCGACGTCTACGGACGCCGCCGGCAACAGCACAACCACATCCACCACTCACGCCTACTCGATCGACACCACTGCACCTGAGCTGACGATCACGGTAGATTCGATCACTGTCGATAATGTCATCAACGCTGCCGAATCTGGCACCGCCGTGGATGTCACCGGCTCAGTGTCTGGTGAGTTCAACGAGGGTGACGCTGTCACGCTGACGGTGAACGGCACCGAGTACACCGGAGCTGTTGCTGCGGATGGCACGTGGGCGATCGCAGTCGCAGGGGCTGACTTGGCTGCGGCCACTTCGTTAGATGTGTCGGTCACAACGACCGATGCGGCTGGCAACAGCACAACGCAGGCTACCACGCACAGCTATGGCGTGGACACGACGGCGCCAGATCTGTCGGTGTCTGTTGATCCGATTACGTCCGATAACGTCATCAATGCTGCTGAGTCTGGTGCTGAGACGATTACGGTGACGGGCTCAGTTTCGCCTGAGGCTGGTGCCGAGACGACGATCACGGTTACCGTCAATGGTCAGCAGTACGAGGCTACGGTAGATGTCGCTTCTGGCACGTGGACCGTTGATGTCGCAACCGGTGAGCTGCTCGCAGATAGCTCCGTGGGTGTCAGCGTCACGTCTACGGACGCCGCGGGTAATAGCAGGACGACGACCGCTACGCATAGCTACTCGGTTGACACCGAAGCGCCTGAACTGGCGATCACGGTGGATTCGATCACCTCCGACAACGTCATCAACATCGCTGAATCTGGCGCTGTGGTGAATGTCACTGGTGCGGTGGATGGTGAGTTTAATGAGGGCGACACCGTTACGCTGACGGTGAGTGGTACCGAGTACACCGACACGATTGCTGCGGATGGGACATGGACGATTGTGGTTGCAGGCTCTGACCTAGCGGCTGCCACTTCTGTGGATGTGTCGGTTACGACGATCGACGCTGCGGGTAATAGCACAACTCAGACCACGACTCACAGCTATGGCGTGGATACGGCTGCGCCTGAGCTGTCGGTGTCGGTGGACTCGATCACTGTCGATAACGTCATCAATGCTGCTGAGTCTGGCGCTGAGACGATTGCGGTGACGGGTGTGGTTGCTGCCGAGGCAGGCGCATCAACGACGGTGACGGTCACGGTCAATGGCCAGGACTACATCGCCACGGTGGATGTTGCCGCAGGCACTTGGACGGTTGATGTTGAGACCAGCGACCTGCTGGCGGATAGCTCCGTGGGTGTAAGTGCGACGTCCACAGACGCGGCTGGCAACGCCACGACGACGACCACAGCGCACGATTACGCCATTGACACGACAGCGCCTGAACTGACGATCGCGGTGGACTCGATCACCGCTGACAATATCATCAACGCCGCTGAATCTGGCGCTGAGACGATTGCAGTGACCGGCACAGTTGCTGCTGAAGCGGGCGCATCGACGACGATCATGGTGACGGTCAATGGCCAGCAGTACGCAGCCACTGTGGATGCGACAGCAGGCACCTGGACGGTTGATGTTGCGACCAGCGACTTGCTGGCAGACAGCTCTGTGGATGTCAGTGCGACGTCCACGGACGCCGCAGGCAACAGTACAACCACATCCACCACTCACGCCTACTCGATCGACACCACTGCACCTGAGCTGACGATCACGGTAGATTCGATCACTGCCGATAATGTTATCAGCGCTGCCGAATCTGGCGCCGCCGTAGATGTCACCGGCTTAGTGTCTGGTGAGTTCAACGAGGGTGACGCTGTCACGCTGACGGTGAACGGCACCGAGTACACCGGCACGGCTGCTGCGGATGGCGTGTGGACGATTGCGGTTGCGGGTTCCGATCTGGCAGCTACCGACTCGTTGGCCGTCTCTGTGACGACGGCGGATGCGGCTGGCAACAGCACGACGACAAGTGCGACTCACGATTACTCGGTTGATACTGAGGCGCCAGATCTGTCGGTGTCTGTTGATCCGATTACGTCCGATAACGTCATCAATGCTGCTGAGTCTGGCGCTGAGACGATTACGGTGACTGGTGTGGTTACCGCCGAGGCGGGTGCTGAGACGACGCTTACTGTCACGGTCAATGGCCAGCAGTACGCGGCCACGATCGATGCGGCTGCAGGCACCTGGACTGTAGATGTTGCGACCAGCGACTTGCTGGCGGATAGTTCGGTGAATGTCAGTGCGACATCCACGGACGCTGCAGGCAATGCCGCGACGACGACCGCTACGCACAGCTACTCGGTTGACACCGAGGCGCCTGAACTGGCGATCTCGGTTGATCCGATCACGTCCGACAACGTGATCAACGCTGCCGAATCTGGTGCGTCGGTGGAAGTCACCGGCCAGGTGGCCGGCCAATTCAACGCTGGCGACACTGTTACGCTGACGGTGAACAGTACCGAGTACACCGGCGCGGTTGCTGCGGATGGCACGTGGACGATAGCGGTTGCAGGCGCTGACCTGGCTGCCGGCACATCTCTGAGTGTCTCGGTCACGACGACAGATGCTGCTGGCAACAGCACGACGCAGGCCACGACGCACAGCTACAGTGTGGACACGACAGCGCCCGAGCTGACAATATCAGTTGATTCGATCACTGCCGACAACGTCATCAACGTTTCTGAGTCTGGTGCGCCGGTCGATGTCACTGGCCAAGTCAGCGGTGAGTTCAACGCTGGCGACATCATCACCCTAACGGTGAACGGCACTGCGTACACCAGTGCTGTTGCTGCTGACGGCTCGTGGACGATAGCGGTTGCGGGTTCCGATCTGGCAGCTACTGACTCGTTGACCGTCTCAGTGACGACAACGGATGCCGCGGGCAATAGCACGACGACCACGACTTCCCATGCCTATGGTGCCGATGCAACCGCCCCCGAGCTGACAGTGTCGGTTGATTCGATCACGTCTGATAACGTGGTCAACTCCGCTGAGTCCGGTGATGCCGTGGATGTCACCGGCTCGGTATCTGGTGAGTTCAACGAAGGTGACACTGTCACGCTGACGGTGAACGGCACCGAGTACACCGGAGCTGTTGCTGCAGATGGTTCGTGGACGATTGCGGTTACGGGTTCCGACTTGGCTGCGGCCACTTCACTGAATGTGTCGGTCACGACGGCGGATGCGGCTGGCAACAGCACGACGCAGACCACGACTCATAGCTACCTGGTTGATACCGAGTCGCCTGAGTTGACGGTTTCGATCGATCCGGTCACCTCCGACAACGTCATCAACGCTGCTGAGTCTGGCAGCGCAGTGAATGTCACTGGTGCGGTGGATGGTGAGTTCAATGAGGGCGACACTGTCACGCTGACGGTGAATGATACCGAGTACGTCGGCACGGTTGCTGCGGATGGCACGTGGTCCATTGCGGTTGCAGGGACTGATCTTGCGGCCGCCACCACCCTGGATGTGTCGGTGACGACAACCGATGCTGCGGGTAATAGCACGACGACCACAGCTTCCCACGCCTATGGTGTAGACACTACTGCTCCAGAGCTGACGGTTTCGGTTGATTCGATCACGCCTGACAATGTGGTCAACTCCACTGAGTCTGGTGCTGCCGTGGCCGTTACTGGCCAGGTGAACGGTGAGTTCAACGAGAATGACACCGTCACACTGACCGTGAACGGGATCGAGTACACCGGCGCGGTTGCTGCGGATGGCTCGTGGACGATAGCGGTTGCAGGGACTGATCTGGCTGCTGCCACGTCTTTGGATGTGTCGGTTACGACGACCGATGCGGCAGGTAACAGCACAACGCAGACTACGACTCACAGCTATGGTGTGGATACGACGGCGCCCGAACTGACTGTTTCAGTTGATTCGATCACTGCCGACAACGTGATCAATGCTGCTGAATCCGGCGCTGAAACGATTGCGGTGACTGGTGCAGTTGCTATCGAGGCTGGTGCTGAGACAACGATCGCTGTCACGGTCAATGGTCAGCAGTACGCAGCTACTGTGGATACGGCGACAGGTGCTTGGACTGCAGATGTTGCGACCGCCGATCTGCTGGCGGACAGCTCGATGGATGTCAGTGCGACGTCCACGGACGCGGCGGGCAATACCACAACGGCCACCACCACTCACGGCTATTCGATTGATACCGAGGCTCCCGAGCTGACCGTGTCGGTTGACCCGATCACGTCCGACAATGTCATCAATGTCGCTGAGTCTGGCGATGCAGTGAATATCACTGGTGCGGTGGACGGTGAGTTCACCGCGGGCGACACTGTCACTCTGACGGTGAATGGTGCTGAGTACACCGGAGCTGTTGCGGCGGATGGTACATGGGCGATTTCGGTTGCCGGTTCCGACCTAGCTGCTGCTGGCTCCTTGGCCGTCTCGGTCACGACGGCGGATGCGGCGGGCAATAGCACGACGACAACTACCACTCACGGCTACTCGGTTGATACCGAGGCGCCAGAGCTGACGGTCTCTGTTGATCCGATCACGTCGGATAACGTCATCAATGCCGCTGAGTCTGGCGATGCCGTGAGTGTCACCGGTACGGTATCTGGTGAGTTCAGCGTAGGCGACACCATCACTTTGACGGTGAACGGCATTGAGCACACCGGCACTGTTGCTGCAGATGGCTCGTGGACGATTGCTGTGGCGGGTTCCGTTCTGGCTGCTGCCACGTCTTTGGATGTATCGGTTACGACTGCCGATGCGGCAGGCAACAGCACAACGATCACAGCTTCCCATGCCTATGGCGTAGACACCACTGCGCCCGAGCTGACGGTATCTGTCGATTCGATTACCTCCGACAACGTCATCAACGCTGCGGAATCTGGTGCTGAGACGATTGCAGTGACCGGTACGGTTGCTGCGGAAGCGGGCGCATCGACGGCGGTGATGATCACGGTCAATGGCCAGGAATACACGGCGGCTGTAGATGTTGCTGCTGGCTCTTGGACGGTTGATGTTGCGACTAGCGATCTGTTGGCAGATAGCTCCGTGGGTGTCAGTGCGACGTCTACCGATGCGGCTGGCAATGCCACGACGACAACGGCTACGCACAGTTATGGTGTAGATGCCGCAGCGCCTGAGCTGTCGGTGTCTGTGGATTCGATCACCCCCGACAACGCGATCAATGCTGCTGAGTCTGATGCTGAGACGATTGTGGTGACTGGTTCGGTTGCTGCGGAGGCGGGCGCATCGACGACGATCACGGTGACGGTCAATGGTCAGGAGTACACAGCGACTGTGGATGCGGCAGCAGGCACCTGGACGGTTGATGTTGCGACGGGCGACCTGCTTGCTGGTGACGCCGTGTCGGTCAGTGCGACGTCCACGGACGCGGCTGGCAATGCCACGACGACGACGGCTACGCACAGTTATGGTGTAGATACCGCAGCGCCAGAGCTGACGGTGTCTGTTGACTCCATCACCTCCGACAATGTCATCAATGCCGCCGAGTCTGGCGATGCAGTGAATATCACTGGTGCGGTGGATGGTGAGTTCACCGCGGGCGACACTGTCACGCTGACGGTGAACAGCACCGAGTACACTGGAGTTGTTGCGGCGGATGGTACATGGGCGATTGCTGTTGCGGGTTCTGACCTGGCTGCTGCTGACTCCTTGGCCGTCTCGGCCACGACAACGGATTCTGCTGGCAACAGCACGACGACAAACGCAACTCACGGCTATTCGGTTGATACTGAGGCGCCGAATCTAGCGGTGTCGGTTGATCCGGTCACGTCTGATAACGTCATCAATGCTGCTGAGTCTGGCGCTGAGACGATTGTGGTGACGGGTACGATTGCTGCCGAAGCGGGCGCATCGACGACGATCACGGTGACGGTCAATGGCCAGCAGTACACAGCGGCAGTGGATGCAGCCGCCGGCACCTGGACGGTGGATGTTGCGACCAGCGACTTGCTGGCGGATAGCTCCGTGGGTGTCAGCGCGACGTCTACCGATGCGGCTGGCAATGCCACGACGACGACCACCACGCACGATTACGTCATTGACACGACAGCACCTGAGCTGACGGTCTCGGTTGATCCGATCACGTCGGATAACGTGATCAACGCCGCTGAGTCTAGTGCTGCGGTGGATGTCACCGGCGCTGTGACTGGTGAGTTTAATGAGGGTGACATTGTCACTCTGATGGTGAACAACACCGAGTACACCGGCGCTGTTGCTGCGGACGGTTCGTGGACTGTTGCAGTTGCAGGCGCCGATCTGGCGGCTGCAACTTCTGTAGATGTGTCGGTGACGACGACCGATGCGGCAGGTAATAGCACGGCGCAGGCTACGACGCACAGCTACAGTGTGGACGCGACCGCGCCGGATCTGGCTGTGTCTGTTGATCCGATCACAGCCGACAACGTGATCAACGTTGCCGAATCCGGCGCTGAGACGATTGCAGTGACCGGTACTGTTGCTGCCGAGGCGGGCGTATCGACGACGATCACGGTGACGGTCAATGGTCAGCAGTACGCGGCTACGGTGGACGCGGCAGCAGGTACTTGGACTGTCGATGTTGCGACCAGTGATCTGCTGGCAGACAGTTCCGTAGGTGTCAGTGCGACATCCACGGATGTCGCGGGCAATAGCACGACGCAAACTACGACACAAGGCTACTTAGTTGACACTGAAGCGCCGGATCTGACGATTTCGGTTGATTTGATCACCCCCGACAATGTCATCAACGCTGTCGAGTCTGGCGCGCCTGTGAATGTCACTGGCACGGTGGCTGGCGAGTTCAACCCAGGCGACGTCGTCACTCTGACGGTGAATGACACAGAGTACGACGGCGTTGTGGGTGAGAATGGTACATGGACGATTGCGGTTGCCGGTTCCGACCTGGCTGCTGCTGGCTCCTTGGCCGTCTCGGTGACGACGACAGATGCAGCTGGCAACAGCACGACGACAAACGCGACCCACGGCTACTCGGTTGATACCGAGGCGCCGGAGCTGACGGTGTCGGTTGGTTCGATCACCGCTGATAACGTCATTAACGCTGCGGAATCTGGTGCTGAGACGATTGCGGTGACTGGTACGGTTGTTGCCGAAGCAGGTACTGAGACGACGATTACTGTGACAGTCAACGGCCAGCAGTACACGGCTACCGTGGACGCTGCCGCAGGTACTTGGACGGTTGATGTTGCTACTAGCGATCTGCTGGCCGATAGCGCGGTGGCTGTGAGTGCGACGTCTACTGACGCCGCTGGCAATGCTACGACGACGACCGCCACCCATGACTACTCGGTTGACACTGACGCGCCTGAGCTGACGGTCGCTGTAGACCCGATCACATCTGACAACGTCATTAACGCCGCTGAGTCTGGTGCATCAGTGGATGTCACTGGCGCGGTGGCCGGCGAATTTAACGAGGGCGACACTGTCACTCTGACGGTGAACGGCACCGAGTACGTCGGCACTGTCGGTGAGGGTGGCGCGTGGACGATTGCTGTTGCTGGCTCTGATCTGGCTGCTGCCACCGCCGTGGACGTGTCGGTCACGACAACCGACGCGGCGGGCAATAGCACGACGCAGACCACCACGCACAGCTATGGTGTGGACACGACAGCGCCAGAATTGGCGGTGTCTGTTGACTCTGTCACTGCTGACAAC
>Ga0160496_1000026_pt1 | contig 260473 bp, 247 predicted proteins | sample DIDPMG_2_FD_108231 | JGI IMG/M metagenome (GOLD analysis project Ga0160496, IMG submission 108231) | Enriched soil microbial communities from UW Madison campus, WI, USA - DID2937_E24_FP MG | ecosystem: Environmental > Terrestrial > Soil > Grasslands | place: USA: Madison, Wisconsin | collected...
CTACTGCAGGCGGTCGTCGTCGAGGATATCGGGAATCGGCATGATCGAAATGCCGTCCTCGACCAATGACTGGCATTCCTCGGCGGTGGCCGTGCCGCGGATCGCGCGATGCTCGATCTCGCCCTCGTGCATGCGCCGCGCCTCGTCGGCGAAACGCGCCCCGACGTTGTCGGACTGGCTGACGATCCGGCGGATGTGGCGCAGCACCTCGGCCTGCAGGTGGGCGAGCTGCCCGTCCGAGGGCGCCATGACCGACGCGCGGCCGGCGGGCACCGATGGGGCGTCCTCGCGCTGGGCCTTCAGGTGGCTGACGTTCAGGTGAGGCGCCGAGACGCGCCGGGTGATCTGCGCGCTTTGGCAGACGGGACAGCGGACCAGCCCCCGCGAGGCCTGGTCCTCATAGCTTTCCAGCGAGGCGAACCAGCCTTCGAAGAGATGATCGTGCTCGCACGAGAGGTCGAATACTTTGAGTGCCATGGTCAGCAGATGGGGGCGGCGTTGCCGGATTCAAGGGCCGCCCAGCAGCGCCAGCGCCACTCCCAGGGGGCGATTGCGCCGGGCTGGGCCCACAGCCCCAGGCGTCGGTCGCGGGCATGATCCTGCAGCCCGGGCAGGTCCGGATCACGCATGTACTTGCCGCCGCCCTGCATATTGGCCCAGGCCATGCCGGCGGCCACCATGCGGCGATTGGCGGTCTCGCCCTCGCCCAGCGGGAGGTCGCAGACATGCCGCCGATAGCGGTCGCGCTCGTAGCAGGCCAGCGTGTACGTACCGCCGGCGATCAGGCCGGCCAGCGCCTTGCGCGCGGCCTGGCCGAAGGGCTGTCCGGGGCGTTCGCGCCCGTGCGAGGTCTCGGGCGCATCGATGCTGGCCAGGCGGATGCGCTCGCGATTGCGGCCGACGAGCAGGGTCAGGGTGTCACCGTCGGCCACGTCGACCACGCGCCCGGCGAGCGCGTAGGTGCCTGCGGACGGCGCGTCCTCGGCGCCCAGCCCGAAGGCCGCCGCGCCCAGGCCGGCGGCGAGGCCCGCGGCCAGCAACCATCCGGCGGTCCCGCGGCGAATGCGCCGCCAGGCGGCGGCCCTGCGCCGTCCATCCATAAAGTAGTGCTCCATTCAATCCGGCCAGGCCCGCTGCAACAGCGCATCGGAGGCCAGTGCCACCGCATGCGCGCCGTACACGCGCCCGCCCTCGCCGCCCAGGCGGCTGTCGACAAAAGCGCGCGCCAGCCAGTCCGGCGCATGGCGCAGCAGCAGGTCGGCCTGCGCCAGCAAGACGAGGTCTTGCGCAGTATAGCGGGCCGCCGCCTGCTGCTCGTCATCGGGGCGGCCCAAGGCATCCAGCAGCCGCCGGGCGGCGGCCTGGACCAGCGGCTCGCCCGGATGGCCCGCCGCCAGGCCGGCGACCACCCGACCGGCGGCCTCGGGCGCGCGGCTGGCCGCGCGCAGCACGTCCAGGCACATCACGTTGCCGGAGCCCTCCCAGATCGAATTGACCGGCGCCTCGCGGTACAGGCGCGCCATCGGACCGTCCTCGATGTAGCCATTGCCGCCCCAGACCTCCATGCACTCGCCCGCCGCCTCGACGGTGCGCTTGCACACCCAGAACTTGGCGGCCGGCGTGAGGATGCGGCGCAAGGCGTGCTCGTCCTCGTCCTCGGGCGCATCGAAGGCGCCGGCAAGGCGCAAGGCCAGCACGGTGGCGGCCTCCGATTCCAGGGCGAGGTCGGCCAGCACCTGGCGCATGAGGGGCTGGGCGGCCAGCGGGCGCCCGAAGGCGCTGCGGTGACGGGCATGGTGGACCGCCTGGACCACGGCCTGGCGCAACAGGGCGGCGCTGCCCAGGACGCAATCCAGCCGCGTATAGGCGGCCATCTCGACCAGGGTGCGGATGCCGCGTCCCGCCGGCCCCACCCGGCGGCCCAGCGCATCGTCGAACTCGACCTCGGCGCTGGCGTTGGAGCGATTGCCGAGCTTGTCCTTGAGACGCTGGATGCGCACGCCGTTGCGTTGGCCGTCCTCGAGCCAGCGGGGCACGTAGAAACAGCCAAAGCCCTCCTCGTCGCGGGCCAGCACCAGATGCGCATCGGACGTGGGCGAGGAAAAGAACCACTTGTGGCCGCTGAGGCGGTACCAGCCGCCGCCCTCGGGCGCCGCCACGGCGCGGCTGGTGCTGCCGCGCAGGTCGGAACCGCCCTGCCGCTCGGTCAGGCCCATGCCGACCATCATGGAGGCCTTGTCCGCCAGCGGCCGATCGCGGCCGTCGAAGCGGCGCGCGTACAGCAACGGCCGCAAAGCATCGAACCAGGACTCGCGTGCCAGCAGCGGAATGGCCGCCGAGGTCATGGTGGTCGGGCACAGCGATCCGGCCTCGACCTGGCCATGCATCAGATAGCAGGCCGCGCGGGCCACGTGGGCGCCGGGCCCGGCGTGCGACCAGGCGCTGCAATGCATGCCCTGGGCGAACGCCATGCCCATGAAATCCGCCCACCCGGGATGGAAATCGACCCGGTCGATGCGCACGCCGCGCCGGTCGTAGGCCCGCAGCTCCGGGCCATGGCGATTGACCGCATGGGCAAGCGCCATGGTCTCGGCGCGGCCCAGCTGCGCCCCATAGGCCTCGAGCCGGGCCTCGTGGTCGCCGGCCCCCTCGCGCCGCACCCCGTCGCGCAGGGCCGTGTCGCTGAGGTACAGGTTGTAGTCCTTGAGGTCGGGCACCTGATTGTCGGCCTCGGGCGTGCGCGGCATCCTGTCATCCACGGACATGGTCGCCTCCGTCAAAGTCTGTGTCCGGCGCCGCCGGATCTCTCCAGTCTACCCGCGTTCATCGGCCGGGGCCATCGCCGAGCCCGGGCCCCGGGGGCTACAATCGGCGGCATACCCGCGGCACGCAGCCCGGCCACGAGCCGCCTCGCCGCCCTCCGGCACAGCCCAGCGGGCTGACCACCCTTACTCACATACGCGGAGCCCATTCGTGTCGATCCGGACCCTGATCATCACCGGCGCACTCCTCCTGGCGCTGGGCGTCGCGGCCGGCGCCTTCGGGGCGCACGGCCTCAAACGCCTCGTCTCCCCGGACCTGCTCGAGGTCTGGAAAACCGCCGTCCTGTACCAGGTGATCCACGGCCTGGGCCTGCTGCTGCTCGCAGCGCTGGCGCGCGCGCTGGATCCCGGCCTGGCGGCCTGGGCGGGCGGCCTGATGCTGGGCGGCGTCCTGGTGTTCAGCGGCAGCCTGTACATCCTGACCCTGTCGGGCATGCGCGCGCTGGGCGCGATCACGCCGGTGGGCGGCGTCCTCCTGATCGGCGCCTGGGTCCTTGTCGCGCTCGCGGCCTGGCGCGCCGGGCCCGGCTGAGCGCCGCCGCGGCCGGGCCAGGTGCCTATAATGATCGCAAAGGCCAGACACCGGATACCCCATGCCCACCGACCCCACCGAGGACCAGGCCGCCCTGCGCGGCTGGCTGCGCGCACTGCCCAAGGCCGAGCTGCACCTGCACATCGAAGGCACGCTCGAACCTGAAATGATGTTCGAGCTGGCCGCGCGCAACGGCGTGCGCCTGCCCTACGCCGACGTGCGGGCGGTACGCGAGGCCTATCAGTTCACGGACCTGCAGTCCTTCCTCGACTTGTACTATGCGGGCGCCGGCGTGCTGTGCACGCAGCAGGACTTCCACGACCTGGCGGCCGCCTACCTGACGCGGGCGCACGCCGACGGCGTCGTCCATGCGGAAATCATGTTCGACCCGCAGACGCATACCGCGCGCGGCATCCCGATCCAGACCGTGTTCGCGGGCCTGGCCTCGGCCCTGCGCGAGGCCCGCGACACCCTGGGCCTTACCAGTGTGCTGCTGCTGAGTTTCCTGCGCCACCTGTCCGAGGAGGATGCCCTGCGGACGCTGGAACAGGCCCTGCCGTTGCGCGAGACGTACGCCGACCTGTGGACCGGCATCGGTCTGGACTCCGGCGAGCGCGGCAATCCCCCCGAAAAATTCACCCGCGTCTATGCGCGCTGCGCCCAGTTGGGCTTCCGGCTGACGGCCCACGCGGGCGAGGAAGGGCCGCCCGAATACGTCCGCGGCGCCCTCGACGCGCTGGGCGTCGAGCGCATCGACCACGGCGTGCGCAGCGACGAGGATCCGGCGCTGCTCGCCGAACTGATCCGCCGCCGCATTCCGCTGACGGTGTGCCCCCTGTCCAACCTCAAGCTGCGGGTGGTCGACGACCTGAGCCGGCACAACCTGGCCCGGCTGCTGCGCGCAGGCGCCATGGTGACGCTGAACTCGGACGATCCCGCCTACTTCGGCGGCTACATCCTGGACAACTACATGGCCAGCGCCACCGCCCTGGACCTGGATCGCGACGAACTGGCGACACTGGCGGGCAACAGCCTCCAGGCCAGCTTCCTGCCGCTGGCGGACAAGGCCCGGCTGCTCGACCGCCTTGCGCGGGCGGTGACGCAGCCATGAACATCGCAGCCGACGGCTTGCGGAAACTGCCCCGCGACTTCTACGATCGGGATGCGGTGATCCTGGCCCAGGCCCTCATCGGCAAGCTCCTGGTCCATCACGACGGCGACGACGCGCGCATCGGCCGCATCGTCGAGGTCGAGGCCTACCTGGGGCCGGGCGACCTGGCCGCCCACACCGCGCGCGGCCCCACGCCGCGCACGCGCGCCATGTTCGGCCCGCCCGGCCACGCCTACGTGTATCTGGTCTATGGCATGCACCACTGCATGAACGTGGTGGCGGGGCCCGAAGGCAGCGGCACGGCGGTGCTGCTGCGCGCCCTCGAGCCGGTCACGGCATTGCCCTGCGCCACCAACGGCCCGGGGCGCCTGTGCAAGGCGCTGGGCATCAGCCTAGCACACTACGGCCGGGATCTGTGCGGCGACAGCCTATACCTGGCCGACGACGGCCTGGGACATGGCTACGACATCGCGCGCAGCCCGCGCATCGGCGTGGACTACGCCGGCGAGTGGGCGGCCAAGCCGCTGCGCTTCTACGCCGACGGCCACCCTTGCGTCAGCCGCCAGCCCCGCCGGCGCGCGCGCTAACAGACGGCATCCCGATCACCCATATGACAGGGCAAAAAAAGCATGCTATAGTTACGCCTCTTTTGCGGCTGTAGCTCAGTTGGATAGAGTACTTGGCTACGAACCAAGGGGTCGTGGGTTCGAATCCTGCCAGCCGCGCCATACAAGTCAAGGGCTTACAGATTTTGGTCTGTAAGCCCTTGTGCTTTTGTGGAACGCCGCGTCGCCGACCGAACTCACCTACGCCATCGCCGCTACTCCTCCGACTCGAAGCTGCGATTTTCGCGGCAATGCCAGAGGCGCAGGATGAAGATCGTCCCGGCCGCGACCTCGTAGCGCATCTCGTAATTGCCGACGATGATTCGGCGGACCTCACGCGGCTCATAGGCTTCCAGTTTCTCGCCGATCCTCGGATAATCGAGCAGCCGATCCGGCGCATGGGCGAGTTGCTGGATCACGCGCGCCGCCGCCTCGGGCGCGACCGGACTCAGATGCTCGTGCAGACGCACAAGGTCCGACGACGCCTTGCTGGTCCACTGAATCTTCATTTGACTGGCGAGGGCAGCGGCTTGTCCGTCCCGAGGCTGTCGGCCCATGCCTGGATTGCCCGATGGTCGATCACTTGGCCAACATCGACATCCTCCAGGGCTTCGAGCGTCATCCGGTGACGCTCCTCCTCCTGATCGACCCAGGCGGCGAGCGCCTGTTTCATCACCCAGCCGCGCGAGCGTTCAAGCCGCGAGGCCATCGCTTCAACCTTTTCCGCGAGCCTCAACGGGACGTGCGCGGTCAACACCTTCGTCTCGGTTGCCATATTTATCACCTGCTATCAGTCCGATTAAAATATAATCGAAAAAATCTGCAGCAGCAAACCAAGTAGATGACATAAAGGCGGCTTTTGCGTTGCCGCGGCGATTCAACCCCCCGCGTTGCGACGCAGCCTGTCGAGCGATGCCTGGTTCAGCCGCCGCGCCTCGTTTTCGGCATAAGCGCGTTCGCCCGGCTCGTACGATCCTTCGTAGAGACACGCGTTGCGGCTCAGTCCGCATTCGTTGCCGAACAGGCGAGCCGCGGCCGTCACCCCGGAGTCGACCGCGGAACAGCCGGACACCAGTGCGACCAAGAACAGGACCGCCGCGCAGCGGACGGGGATGGGAACGATTTTTCCTGGCATGCCCGCACTATAAGGTGCGCCGCCCGGGATGTGCGTAACCGTCCGAAACAGGGTGCGCCCGCAGCACGCAGTCCTACGCCGCCAATTGCGCGATCACCCCGTCGATGAAGGTTTCGCAGGCCCCGACCTGCTCGATGTCGATGTACTCGTTGGGCTGGTGCGCCTGGTCGATCGATCCCGGGCCGCAGACCACGACCGAGAATCCGGCGCGCTGGAACTGGCCGCCCTCGGTGCCATAAGGCACGACCCCGCAGCATCGATGCCCGGACAGCCGCTGGGCCAGCGCCTGGGCCTCGCCGCCCTCGTCGGCCATCGGCGGCGCATCGGCCAGCACCTCGGTCACGATGTCGGCCTCGGGCGCGACACGCCGCATGTCGACCAGCAGTTCCTCGCAATACCGCTTGAAGGGATCCAGGTAGGCGGACAAGGTCTCGCCGGGCAGCACGCGCACGTCCCACATGAAGGAGCATTCGCGCGAAATGATGTTCACGGCTGTGCCGCCGTGCACGACCCCCGCATGCAGGGTGGAGAACGGCGGCACGAACAGCGAGGCGGGGTCCACGTTGCGGCGATTCTCGGCGGTCATGGACTCGAGCCGGCCGATCAGCTTGGCCGCGGTCATGACAGCGCTGACGCCGCGCTGGATCTGGCTGGAATGGGCCTCGTGGCCGATCACGGTGGTCCGCAGGATGGCCAGACCCTTGTGCGCCATGATGGGCCGCATGCTGGTGGGCTCGCCGATCACCACGGCGCTGGGCTTGGGCAGTTCGGCCGCCATGCGCTCGATCATGGCGGGGGCGCCCTGGCAGCCGACTTCCTCGTCATGGCTGAGCGCCAGGTGGATCGGGCGGCGCAGGCCGGCGCGCAGCATGTCGGGCACCTTGGCCAAGGCGATGGCGATGAAGGATTTCATGTCGCAGGTGCCGCGCCCGTACAGCCGGCCGTCCTTGCGGGTCACCTCGAAGGGGTCCGTATCCCAGGGCTGGCCGTCGACCGGCACGACGTCGGTGTGGCCCGAGAGCACGACCCCGCCCTCGGCCATAGGGCCGACGGTGGCGAACAGGTTCGCCTTGCGGCCATCGGGGCTGGGCACGAGCTGGCTGTCGACCCCGTGCCGCGAGAGGGTGTCGCGCACGAAATGGATGAGTTCCAGGTTGGAATTGCGCGAGACCGTGTCGAAGGCCACGAGCCTGGCGATCATGTCGAAGGTGTCTGCTTTCATGGTCGGGTTCCTTGTCCAAGCACGGTGAGGGCATGCGCCAGCGCGCGCGCACCCAGGGTGAGCGCCACGGGATCGGTGGCCTCGGCCGCATTATGGCTGATGCCGTCCTTGCTGGGCACGAAGATCATGGCGCTGGGGCAGTGCTGCGCGAGGTACATGGCATCGTGGAAGGCGCCCGAGCTCAGCCGCCGCGCGGCGGGATGCCCGGCGGCGGCGCTGACCGCGTCGCAGCTGCGGCCGATGAGCTCGACCAGGTCGGCGGGAAAGATCGTCGGCGATTTCCGGAAGACGTTCTCGACCTCGACGGTGCCACGCCACCCCAGGTCGCGGGCCGCGGCCTCGAGAAATGCCTCGAAATGCTCCAGCGCGCCCTCGTCCGGGCAGCGGGCGTCGACCGTGAACGTGACCTTGCCGGCGATCGTGTTCACGGAATTGGGCTCGACCAGCCAGCGGCCCAGTGTGACGCGGGGGGTGTCGGCGGCCTCGCCGGCCTGCGCGTGCAGTTGCCGCGCCAGGTCCATGGCGGCGAGCATGGCGTCGGCGCGCCGGTCCATCGGTGTGGTGCCCGCGTGCGCCGCCTGGCCGGTGCAGGTCACGTGGTACCAGCGCACGCCTTGTATGCCGGTGACCACGCCCAGCGGCAGGCCCGCCTGCTCCAGCACCGGGCCTTGTTCGATATGCAGCTCGACATAGGCGGCCAGCGGCCGCGCAAGCGGCCGATGCGCCAAGTCGCGGGCCTCGGACAGGGTACGGTCCAGGGCATCGCCGAAGCGCACGCCGCGCCCGTCCTCGGACTGCCGGAAGCCCGCCAGGCCGGCGGGTTCGACGAAGGCGCTGGAACCCATCGCGCCGGGCCCGAACCGGCAGCCTTCCTCATTGGTCCATGCCACGACCTCGATGGGATGCCGCGTCCGGATGCCCGCATCGTTCAGGGCGGCAATCGCCTCCAGGCCGCCCACCACCCCATAGGCGCCGTCCAGCTTGCCGCCGATCGGCTGGGTGTCGATGTGGCTGCCGGTGACGACCGGCGGCAGGTCCTCCGTGCCCGCACGCCGGAAGTACAGATTCGCACAGTCGTCGATCGCCACCTCGCATCCCAGGGACAGGGCCTCGTCGACCAAATAGCGGCGCGCGGCGCGATCGACGTCGGTCAAGGTCTCGCGCGAGACGCCGCCGTCCTCGCGCCCACCGTAAGTCGCCAGCGTCGCGATGCGCGCCTGCAGGCGATCGTGATCCACCGCCCGGTCCGCCCGGACCGCCGCATCCGCATGGGGGTTGATCATCGGGCGCCTCCCGGACCGCCGGTGGCCTGCTCGAGCATCCAGGCCGCCGACAGCGCCCGGGCATCCTCGTGCAGGGCGCCGGCGACGGTGACACCGACGGGCATGCCGGTCGACCCCGTCCCGATCGGCAGATGAATGCAGGGATTGCCCAGCAGGCTCCACATCCGGTTGAATACGGGATCGCCCGTGGACTCGAGGCCTTGCGGCGCCTCGCCGGGGGTGCTGGGCGCGATCAGCGCGTCGACCGACTCGAAGACCCGCGCGAGTTCCACGCGGGCCTTGTCGGCCAGCCGGCGCGCCTGCGCATAGGCCTCGCCCGTGATCGCCGCGCCCTGCTCCAGCAATTGCGCAAACGACGGGCTGAATCCGGCCGCATCGGTTTGCGCCTCGGCCTGGAAAGCAGCCGCGGCCTCGTAGCGCATGATCGTGACCTGGGCATCGTTCAGGCCCGCGCACGCCGGGGACAGGACGACCTCGACGACCCGGGCGCCGGCCTGTTCGAAACCGCGGATGCCGTCCTCGAAGACCCGGCGCGCATCGCCATCGGCGCAGTCCCAGTACGGCGTGCGGCAGATCCCGACCCGCAGGCCCTCGATGGGCCGCGGGTCCAGCGCCCAGCGGCATAGCGCGCCGATGAAATAGGCGGCGTCATCCACCCGCCGGGCCAGCACCCCGACCGTATCCAGGCTGGGGGCAAACGCCTTGATCCCCACCCCCGAGACCGCGCCGAGGGTGGGCTTGTAGCCCACCACGCCGCAGAAGGCCGCGGGCCGGACGATGGAGCCCGCGGTCTGCGTGCCCAGCGCCAGGGGCACCATGCCCGCGGCCACCGCGGCCGCCGATCCGCTGGAAGATCCGCCCGGCGTATGCACCATGCCGTCGGGGCTGCGTGGATTGCGTGTCGGCCCCGGCTCGAACGCCGCGAACTCGGTGGTGACGGTCTTGCCCATCACCACCGCCCCCAATTGGCGGCTGCGGGCGACGCAGGCCGCATCCCGGCGCGGCACGTGGCCGGCATAGATCGGCGAGCCGTATGCGGTCGGCAGGCCCGCGGTGTCCATCAGGTCCTTGACGCCGATGGGCACGCCCGCCAGGGGCCGGGCGCCGCCGCCGGCATCGACGGCCCGGGCCTGGCGCAGCGCCGCCTCGGGATCGAAGGACAGCCAGGCGCGGACCGGTGCCGCGGCCTCGATTCGCTGGATGAACGCGGCCGTGACCTCGACGGCACTCAGGCTGCCGTCCGAAATCCCCCGCGCCAATTCGCGCACCGGCAAGTCCGTCACGCTCTGGTTCATGGCGGCCTCATCCAAAGTAGGCGGAACGGACTTCGTCGTTCTCGGACAGCTCGCGGGCGCCGCCCCGCGCCACGACCCTGCCCTGGGACAGCACGTAGCCGTAATGCGAGATGGCCAGGGTCTGGCGCGCATTCTGCTCGACCAGCAGCACGGTGATGCCCAGCTCGTTGATGCGCTTGATGACGTTGAAGTTCTCCTTCACGTACAGCGGCGACAGGCCCAGCGAGGGTTCGTCGATCACCAGCAGCCGGGGTTCGGCCATCAGGCCGCGGCCGATGGAGATCATCGCCTGCTCGCCGCCCGACATCGTGCCGGCCAGCTGTCCCATGCGCTCGCCCAGCCGGGGGAAGATTTCGTAGACCTTGTCCATGCGCCGCTGCATGACGGCCTCGTCCTTTTCCAGGAAGGCGCCCAGCGCGAGGTTCTCGGCCACCGTCATGCGCGGAAAGACCTTGCGTCCCTCGGGAATGCAGGAAATCCCGCTGGCCACGATGTGATGGGTCTTCATCCCGGCGAGTTCGCGCCCGTCCCACTGCAGCGACCCCTTGCGCGGCGGCGTCAGGCCGAGGATCGACCGGATCAGCGTGGTCTTGCCCGCGCCGTTGGCGCCCAGGATGCAGGTGATCTTGCCCGCCTCGACGTCCAGGGACACGTCGTGCAGGACGTCGACGGTATCGTAGCGCGTCGTCAGATCGCGAATCACGAGATTGCTCATGCGGCTTCCCCCCCGAGGTAGGCGGTCTGGACCGCCGGATCGGCGGTAATCTGGGCATAGGTGCCCTCGGCGATCTTCTGGCCGTAGTTGAGGACGATGCAGCGATCGGTGATCCGCTCGATGACGTTCATTTCATGCTCGATCAGCACGACCGTCAAGCCGGCCATCTTGTCGCGCACCTGCAGGATGTCGCCCATCAGCTCGGCCGTTTCGTCGTGCGTCATGCCGGCCGAGGGTTCGTCCAGCAGCAGCAGCGAGGGGTTGCTGATCAACGCCCGGCACACCTCGATGCGGCGGCGGTCGATCATGGTGAAGGTGCCGACCGCCTCGAACAGGCGGTCCACCAGCATGGGACTGAATATCCGCAGCAAGGCGCGCACCTTCTCGACATATTGCTCGTATTCGGCGCGAAAGGCGCTGCGCCGGAACAGGTTGAACATCAGGCCGCGCTGCATGTTCTCGTAATCGCCGATCACGATGTTGTCGAACACGGTCAGCGGCAGCGACAGGCGCGACCGCTGGAAGGTCCGCGCCACGCCCATGCGGTAGACCTCCTGCGGCGACCTGCCGATCACGTCCTGGCCCTCGAAGGTCACCCGGCCGGCAGTCGCCTTGTACAGGCCCGTGAGGACGTTGAAGAACGTCGTCTTGCCCGAGCCGTTCGGCCCCAGCAGGCCGAGGATCTCGCCTTCGAGGATCTGCATGTTGAGCCGGTCCAGGGCCACCACCCCGCCAAAGCGCATGGTCAGGTCGGTGACTTCGCTCAGTACGTTTCCGCTGCTCATGCCGAGGCCCTCTCTTTGAAGAACAGACGCGTCTTGCGGGGAATGAGCCCGTCGGGCCGGAACAGCAGGATCACGATGACCAGGGCGGCATAGAACAGGAACCGGTATTCCTGGATGAACTGCAGTTTTTCGGGCAGCACGAGCACGATGATCGCGGCGGGAATCAGCCCGAGGCTGTTGCCCAGGCCGCCCAGGATCACGATGGACACCATGAGCAGCGAATCGGCGAAGGTGAAGTTGTTCGGCGCCACGAACTCGGTGGTCATGCCGTAGACGCTGCCGGCCACGCCGGCCATGAAGTTGCCCAGGATGAAGGACAGCACTTTCCAGCGGGCGATGTGCAGGCCGAAGGTCGCGGCGGCGGTCTCGTCGGTGCGCACCACGTCCATGCTCAAGCCGATCCACGAACGCCGCAGCACGTCGACGACCAGGTAGGCCGCGGCGCAGATCACCAGCGCCAGCAGCGTATAGCCGACATAGAAGGAGACATCCGCGCCGAAGAGCTCGAAGCCCTGGTTGAACTCGAAGCCGAGCACGGACATGCCGGGCACGTGCAGCCCTTGTGGGCCGCCCAGGGTGTCGTTGACCTCGAGGAAGGTCTTGAACAGGATGCCGAAGGCGATGGTCACCAGCGCGGTGTAGTGGCTGCGCGTGCGCAGCACCGGCAGGATCAGCAGGCTGCCCACCACGGCCGCGACCACGCCGGACAGCGCCAGGATCAGCAGGTGCGGCACCGCCGTGTGCTCGGCCAGCACCGCCGTGGTGTAGCTGCCGATGCCGAAGAACGCCGCGCCGGCGAAATTCGGGATGCCCGTGAACCCGAACTGCATGGTCAGGCCCAGGCAGGCCGTGGTAAAGAGCAGCACCGTGCAGATCATCAGCAGTTCGAAGTGCGAATCGTGCAGGGCGACAACGAGGATCAGCACGCTGGCCACCGCCCAGAGCCTGGACTGTCCCACGTGCATTTCCCCCGCCTGCTCGACGCGGGCCATGAGGCCGTAGCGGCGTGCGCCGGCGACCACCAGGCCGGCCACCACCAGCAGCGCGGCGACGCCCAGCTGGGTCTCGGCGTGCAGGAACATCCACAGATAAAAGGTCAGGCACAGCGTCGTCAAGGCCAGCAGGCCCGAGGCGCCGAGACTTGTGAGAGGCGTTTTTGGCTTCATCATGTCAGACTCGCTCGCTGGATTTCTCGGCGATCAGGCCCGTGGGTTTCCAGGCCATCAGCGCGATGACGATCGCAAAGGCGAAGACGTCCTTGTAGGCGCTGGCGATGCCGGGCACCAGGGCCGGCAAGGCCACGCTGCCGAATACCTGCAGGCCGGCGAACAGGAAGCCCCCGATGATCGCGCCGTACATGCTGCCCAGCCCGCCCAGGATCGCCGAGGCGAAGCCGATGACCCCGAGCATCAGGCCCACGCTGAAGTTGATCTCGTTGTAATACAGGCCGTTCATGATCCCGGCCAACGCGGCCAGCCCCGAGCCCAGGGCGAAGGTCAGCAGGACCACGGCCTCGAAGTTGATGCCCATCAGCCGCGCGGTCTCGCTGTCCTGGGCGACCGCGCGAATCGCGCGCCCCAGCCGCGTGCGGGTGATGAGGACATGCACCCCGTAGATGGCCACGAGTCCCACCAGCAGCAGGATCACGCTGTCGGCGCGCAGGGTGAAGCCGCCCAGCTCCATCGACGAGGTCGGCAGCAAGGCCGGGAAGCGCTTGGGGTTCGAGCCGTCGGGATAGAACAGGCGCACCGCCTCGCGCAGGACCGTGCCCAGCATCAGCGTGGCGAGCAGCGTGTTCAGCGGATCGGCCTTGCGCAGGGGCAGGACCAGGAATTTGGCGACCGCCGCGCCCAACAGGCAGGTGACGCTGATGGCGCAAACCAGGGCGGCCAGCAACTGCAGCCAGGCGGCGTCGAAGCCCAGCATCAACACGCCGATCGATGCCGCCAGGCCCATGAAGGCGCCGACGACCAGCACGTCGCCGTGCGAAAAATTGATCACGTCCAGCACGCCGAAAAACAGCGTGAAGCCCACCGCGACCATTGCGTAGATCATGCCCAGCATGAGCCCGTTGAATACATACTGCCCAATGACACTCATTGTCTTCCCCGAAAGCGGATGTCTGTCTGCCCGGGGCCGCGAGCCCGCGCGCGCTCGCGGCCCCGGCCGGGATTACTTGCCAGGGAGCTTCTTGCTGCCCGTGCCGTAGTTGCTGTCTTCCCAGACGACCCATTTGCCGTCGTCGACGACATACTTGGTGACCAGCGGCACGACGTTCTGGCCATGATCGTCGAAGGTCACCTTGCCGATGATGGTCTCGGCATCCTTGGTCTGGCCAAGCTCGGCGATGATCTTCTTGCGGTCGGGTCCGACTTTCTCGATGGCGTCCATGATCAGGTTCGCTGCCGTGAAGGCGAACGGGCCGTAGGCCTCCGGCCGCTCGCCGTAGCCTTGTTTCTCGTACTGCTCGCTGAAGAACGCGCCGCCGGGCAGTTTTTCGAGCGGAGCGCCCTCGAGGAAGGACAGCGAACCCTCGGCCACGGCCGGGCTGACCCCTTCGATGTAGGCGTCGGACTTGATGCCCGAGGTGCCCTGGAAGGCCGCCACGATTCCGAGCTTGTCCATCTGGGTGCGGATCCGCACGCCCAGCGGCGTGAGGCCGCCGAAGAACAGCACTTGCGGATTGAGCTCCTTGATCTTGGTGAGCTCGGTGGTGAAGTCCTGCTGGTCGGCGGTCACGCCGAAGGTGGTGAGGACCTGCCCGCCGACCTCTTTCAGGTAGCGGTTGAAATACTCGTTGTGCCCCTTGCCATAGTCCGTCGTGTCGTGAATCACGCCCCAGGTCTTGTAGCCCTGCCCGGCCATGAACTTCACCGCGACCTCGTTCTGGTTGATCATGGTGCCGTTGACGCGGAACACTTCCTTGTAGTCGTTTCCGTAGGTGACCTCGGGCAGCACCGCGCCCCAGACCATCGCCGGCATGCCGAAACGGTGGTAGACGCCGGTGGTGGCGATCGCGACCGCCGAGCAATAATGCGTCACGCCGCCCATGATGCTCTTGTCGGCCGCCATCTTGGTGGCCACCTGCACCCCGATGTTGGGGCGGCACTCGTCGTCCTGCACGACCAGTTCGTAGGTGTATTTCGCGTTGGGGTCGGCATTGCGCAAGCGCACGGCGAGATCCGCCGAGTTGCGCCCACCCAGGCCGATCGAGGCCGAGCCGCCGGTCAGCGGCCCGATGAACGCGATCTTGACCACATCCTTTGCGCTCGCGGAGCCGGGGGCCCACGCCAAGCCCAGGGACAGGCACAGCGCAGTGGCTTTCAGTACAGTCTTGACGGTTGTCTTCATCGTTTGTCTCCAGAATTCCTGTCGTTTTCCAAGGGGTTGGCCCGCGTGCCTGCACACCGGCCCTTGCCGCCTTCTGTCAGGCCCGCCCTCCACGGCGAACCGGCGGCTGTCTGCGAGTTACGGGGTGCGCGCCTCCTATGCGGGTTGGTTGCCATACTGCTGCCGCAGCACGTTCTTCTGTACCTTCCCCATGGTGTTTCGCGGCAGCGCGTCGATCACGTGGATCTGCTTGGGGATCTTGAAATTGGCCAGTTCGACCTTCAGGCCGGCCAGTATGGCGGCGGTATCGACCGTGGCGCCCGATCGCGGCACCACGACGGCCACGACGGCCTCGCCGAAATCCTTGTGCGGCACGCCGATCACGGCGGATTCCTGCACACCGGGCATGACGTCGATGGCCATCTCGATTTCCTTAGGATATACATTGTATCCACCAGAGATGATCAAGTCCTTGCTGCGGCCGACGATGCTCAGGTAGTGATCCGGGATGCCCTCGCCGCCGAGCACCCCCAGGTCGCCGGTACGGAACCAGCCATCGGCGGTGAACTCCTGGCGGGTTTTTTCAGGCATGCGCCAATAGCCCGCGAACACATTGGGGCCGCGCACCTGGACGTGGCCGGTGGTGCCGGTCCCGACGGGCTGGTCGGCATCGTCGACCACGCGCACCGTGATCCCCGGCAGGGCCGGGCCGACGGTGCCGGGGATGCGCGGACCCAGGGCCGGGTCGTAGGGGTTCGACGTATTCATGCCCGTTTCGCTCATGCCGTAACGCTCGAGGAGCCGCTGTCCGGTGCGCGCCTCGAACTCGCGGAAGGTGTCCTCCAGCAGTGGCGCCGAGCCCGAAACGAAAAGGCGGATCCCGGCGCAGAGCTCGCGGGTAAAGCGTGCATCGCCCAGCAGGCGCACGTAATAGGTCGGCACCCCCATCATCAGCGTGCTTCGGGGCAGGTAATGCAGCGCCTGGTCGACGTCCAGCTTGGGCAGCCAGATCATCCGGGCACCCGAGAGCAGCGCGCCATGCGAGGCGACGAACAGGCCGTGAACGTGGAAAATGGGCAGCATGTGCAGCAGGACGTCGTCCGCGCGCCAGCCCCAGTATGCCTTGAGGGTCAGCGCATTCGAGGCCAGGTTGCCATGGGTCAGCATCGCCCCCTTGCTGCGGCCGGTCGTGCCCGAGGTATAGAGGATCGCGGCCAGGTCGTCGGCCTGCCGCGGCACGGGATCCAGCATGTCCCCGCAGTCCGCGGCGCGGGCCATCAGGGTGCCGCCCGCATCGGCATCCAGGGTCAGCACGTGCGCGGTGCCCGCCTGTCTGGCGACACGCTCTATCCATTCGAGGTTGCCGCTGTCGCACACGACGACGGCGGGTTCGGCGTCGCCCAGGAAATAGGCGACCTCGGACTCGTGATAGGCCGTGTTCAACGGCAGATAGACCAGGCCCGCGCGCAGCGCCGCCAGGTACAGCATCAGGGCCTCCGGAGACTTGTGGACCTGCACCGCAACGCGCGCCCCCGGGTCTGCGAGCGAGCGCAGCAGATTGGCGATGCGCGCGCTGCCGCGCTCGATGTCATCCCAGGAATAGTGCCTTTCCGGGGTCTCGATGGCGACGCCCCGGCGATCCGCCGGGAAGCCGGCGGCAAGCACCGCGTACAGATTGGCGTTGGACTCCAAGATCAATCTCCTGTAAATACCGGGTCCTGTCCATCCAGGAAGGCCTGGATGCCGCGGCGGTGGTCGCCGCTGTGTGCATAACTGAAGAATTCGCGCCATTGCGCGTCCGAGAAACTCGCCGGCTCGGCGCGCCGCAATTGCGCGGCGATCCGCTTGTTCAGCCGCGCCGCCAGCGGTGCGCCGGCCACGATGCGGGCCACGGCGCCTTGCAAGGCCTCGTCGAACGCCTCGTCGTCGACCACCCGCGTCAGCAGCCCCTTGGCCATGGCCTCGTCGGCATCGAACACCCTGCCCTCGAGCAGGATCTCCAGCGTGGCCGCATGGCCGGCCAGGTCCAGCAGGCCGCGCATCTCGTCGGGTGCCATGGGAAAGCCCAGGCGATTGATGGGCGCACCGAAGCGCGCGCCGCGCGCCGCGATGCGCAGGTCGCAGCGGCTGGCGATCTCGAGGCCGCCGCCCACGCAGACGCCCTCGATCGCCGCGACGACCGGATGCATGCAAGCGCCGACGGCATCCAGCGCGGGCGCGATCACATCCCGGTGATAGGCCGTCACACCCTTGATGTCGGCGCGTGCCTGCGGGAATTCACGGATGTCGGCGCCGGCCGCGAACTGGCCGCCCGCGCCCCGCACGACCACGCAACGCAGGCTGGCATCGGCCGAGAAACCGCGAAAGGCGTTCTCGAGAGCGCGCCACATGGCAATGGTGATGGCATTGAGGCGGCCGGGGTGTTCCAGCAGGACCGTGGCGACCGCGGCTTCGCGGCCCAGCACCACGCGCCCCGCGGGCACGTCCGCACCGGACATGGGATGGCCGGTATTTACAGCCATTGCACCGCCCGCCCCACGCGCGGCTTGCCCGCCGCCAGCCGCGCCAGGTTTTCATCCAGGCGATCCGGCTCGTACAGGTAATTGACCATCACCCCGCAGGACTGCGCCAGCCCCTTGGCCGACACGTCCGCCGCCCAGTTGATGCGCTCGATGCGCGCGCCATTGCCCAGGTGAAAGCGCGCGACCGGATCGACGGGATGGCCGTCCTTCAGGGTGGTCAGGTAATGTGCGACCAGACGCAGGCCGGTCTTGCGCGAGGCATCTGACGCCTGGCCGATCGCCTCGGTGCGCAGGCGCTCGGCCCACGCCTTGCCCGCCTGCGGATCCTCGGCCAAGGCTTGGCGTTCGGCCTTGTCGGCCACCAGCTCGCGCAGGGCGGCGGCATCCTGCCGTTCGAGCCACGCGGCAAAGCCCGGTATGGGCGAGAGCGTGGCAAAGGACTTCAGGCGGGGCAGCTCGACCAGCAATTCGTCGATCACCCGCTTGAGCAGGAAATTTCCGAAGCTGATGCCGCGCAAGCCGGGCTGCGTATTGGATATCGAATAAAAGATCGCCCAGCGCGCCTTGGACAGGTCGTCCATGGGTTTGGCCGGATCGAGCAAGGTCTGCACATTGGCGGCCATCTGCTCGGCGAATGCGACCTCGACGAAGATCAGCGGCACGTCGCTCATGCGCGGGTGAAAGAAGGCATAGCAGCGGCGATCCTCGGCCACCCGGCGACGCAGGTCGTCCCAGGACCGGATCTCGTGCACCGCCTCGTACTGGATCAGTTTTTCCAGCAGGGACGCGGGCGAATCCCAGTTGATGTGGCGCAGCTCCAGCATGCCCACGTCGAACCAGTTCGACAGCAGTCCGCCCAGCTCCTGCTCGAGGACCGACAGGCCGGCCACCTGGTTGCGCCAGCGCAGCATGTCGGCGCGCAGGTCCACCAGCAGGCGCAGATTGTCGTTCTGCGCATACAGCCGGCGAAACAGGCGCAGCCCCTTGTCGCCGCGCGGCTCGAGCTCGACCCCGGCGCGGACCAGGCCGGCCAGGAGGGAACGGCGCTCGTCGCCGTCGGCCGCCAGGTAGCGGCCACCCCATTGCTTGGCCAGGCGATTGGCGGCCATGTCGGTCAGGGTGGCCTCGAACATCGGCCGCACCTCGTCCAGGTCGGGCAGGTGATCGCGCTCCAGCCAGCGCGCCAGGCGCGCCAGGATGCCCGCGGCGCCTTGCGGCGCGGGCTCGGCCAACGCCAGGTCCGTGGCCGGGCGCGTTTCGGAAGATTCGGACGAAGTCATGAGCCGTCTCCGGACAATTCGGCATCGGCCACCGCCGGGCTTGCGCCTGGCTGCTCGGCCTCTTGCCGGGCCATGATGTGCAGGGCCTCCAGCTGGCGCATCAGGTGCTTGCGGGTGACCGCTTCGGCGCCCTCGGCGTCGCGCGCCTTGAGGGCGGCGAAGATCGCCAGGTGTTCGGCGCAGGATTCCCGCACCCGGCCGGGATGGGCCAGGCTGCGGTGGCGCGACAGGCTGATCACCTGCCGCAGGTTGTCGATCAGGTCCGAGAGCCAGTGGTTGTCGGCCAGCGCCTGGATCGCCTCGTGGATCCGGGCATTGGCCTCGTAGTACAGGTCGATGTCCCCCAGTTCGGCGTACCGGCGCAGGTCTAGGTGCAGCGGCTCGAGGCGCTCGAGATCGGCGTCGCTGATTTTGCGGGCCGCCTCGTAGGCGCAGCGCCCCTCGAGCATCGCCATCAGGGGAAAGATATCGTCCAGGTCGCGGGCCGAGAGCTCGTTGACGAAGCAGCCGCGCCGGGGCTCGATGCGCAGCAGGCCCTCGGCCACCAGGACTTTCAGGGCTTCCCGCAGGGGCGTGCGCGAAATGCCCAACAAGTCGGTCAAGCGCACCTCATCGATCCACTCGCCCGCCTTCAGCTCGCCGGACCGGATCATGGCGCGCAGCCGATCGGCGACCTCCTGGTAGAGGATTTTCTGCACGATGCGGGCCGCCATCCGCGTCTCCAGATAATTATTAATAATTCATAATTATAGAAAGATGCGCGTACAACGCAAGGACTTCGACATGCTCGTTATCCCGGAGGAGCAGGCGGAAAAACCCGGGGCACCACCCTACTCGATTCGGCCGAGCGTCGCGCCGGCATCGACGGCATCGCCCGCCGCCCGCGCATGCCGCAGGACCCCCGCGCAGGGCGCCTGGACATGGGTTTCCATCTTCATGGCTTCCATCACGGCAATCACGTCCCCCGCCTCGACGCGGGCGCCGTCCTCGGCCTTCCAGGCCAGCAGCGAGCCGGTGATGGGGGCCGCCACGCCGCCCGGAACGGCCGCATCCGGCGCCTTGTCCGAGGCCGGATCGGCCGCCGCCTGGTCGCCGGCGTCCGCAGCCGGTCCCGCACCGCGCAGCAGCGCGGCCGGTAGGCCCAGGCTGACGCGGCGACCATCGAGTTCGACGAAGGTGCGCAGCAGAGGCGCGTCGGCCACCGCCTCGGGCCTGTCGGCGGCCGGCAGCTCGGCCTGGAATTCCGTCTCGATCCAGCGCGTATGGACGCGGAAACCGGATTCGCCGATGAAGTCGGCCGCCTCGAGCACCGCGCGATGGAACGGCAGGACGCTGGCGACGCCCTCGATGTGGAATTCGCGCAGCGCACGGCGGGCCCGCTGCAGGGCCTGCTCGCGCGTGGCGCCGCTGACGACCAGCTTGGCCATCAAGGAATCGAAGGTGCCCGGCACCGTCGAGCCCGTCTCGACCCCGCTGTCCAGCCGCACGCCCGGCCCGGCAGGCGGCGCGAACCGCTGGATCCGGCCCGGCGTCGGCAGGTAGCCGCGCCCGGGGTCCTCGGCATTGATGCGGAACTCGAGGCTGTGGCCGCGCGGCGCCGGCGTGGCCGCCAGCGACAGCGGCAGGCCGTCGGCGATGCGCAACTGTTCGACGACCAGATCCAGGCCGGTGGTTTCCTCGGTCACGGGATGCTCGACCTGCAGGCGCGTGTTGACCTCGAGGAAGGAAATCCGCCCATCGCGCGCCAGCAGGAATTCCACCGTGCCCGCGCCCACGTAGCCCGCGCGTGCGCAGATGGCGCGCGCGGCCTCGTGGATGCGGGTGCGTTGCGCCTGGTCCAGGAACGGCGCCGGCGCCTCCTCGACCAATTTCTGGTTGCGCCGCTGCAGCGAGCAATCCCGATCGCCCAGGACCAGCACATGGCCATGGGTATCGGCCACGACCTGCGCCTCGATATGGCGCGGGCGGTCGAGGAATTGTTCGATATAGCATTCGCCGCGCCCGAACGCCGCCGTGGCCTCGCGCACCGCGGATTCATAGAGCTCGGCGACCTCGTCCATGCGCCATGCGACTTTCATGCCGCGGCCGCCGCCGCCGAAAGCCGCCTTGATGGCGATCGGCAAGCCATGCGCCTCGGCAAACGCCACGGCCTCGGCCGCGCAGTCCACGGGGCCGGGCGTACCCTCGACCAGCGGCGCGCCGACCGACTGGGCGATGCGCCGCGCCGCCACCTTGTCGCCCAGGGCCTCGATGGCCTCGGGCGGCGGGCCGATCCAGGCCATGCCGGCATCGATCACCGCCTGTGCGAACTCGGCGCGTTCGGACAGAAACCCGTAGCCGGGGTGCACCGCGTCCGCATCGGCCTTGCGCGCCACCGCCAGCAGCTTGTCGATGTCCAGATAGGTGTCGGACGGCCGCACGCCTTCCAGGGCCCAGGCCTCGTCGGCCATGCGGACGTGCAGGCTCTGGGCATCGCCGTCGGCGTAGACGGCGACCGAACGCACCCCGTAGTCGGCGCAGGCGCGCACGATGCGCACGGCGATCTCGCCGCGGTTGGCGATCAGGACTTTACGTATCATGGCTGGATTTCCTTGAACGGCCCAAGCGGCCGGAAACGCAAATGGGCGCCGACGGGAATCTGCGCGGCGCGATCGAGTTCATGGCTGGCGAGCGCGCCGATCACCGGATAGCCGCCCGTCAAGGGGTGGTCCGCCAGGAACAGCACGGGCTGGCCGCTGGCGGGCACCTGGATCGACCCGGCCACCGCGCCCTCGCTGGGCAATTCGCCTCCGATGCGGCGCGCCAGCGGCCCGGTGCCGGCCAGCCGCATGCCGACCCGATCCGATTGCGGCGTCACGGTCCACGGCTGGGCGGCCAGCAGCGCCAGGGCCGCAGGCGTGAACCAGTCGGCCCGAGGACCCAGGACGATATCCAGGGCCACCGTATCGCCCGCACGCGCCAGGCCGGCGGGCGGCTCCAGATCGGGCAGCACCGCGGCCAGCGACGACCGTGCGAGCGACGCGCCGACGGCCAGCACGTCGCCGGCCCCCAGGGGCGCCGGGCCGACGCCCGACAAGGTGTCGGTCGCACAACTGCCCAGCACCGGCTCCACGCCCCAGCCGCCGCGCACCGCCACATAGCAGCGCACGCCTGCGTGCGGCGTCGCGATGCGCAGCGTCTCGCCGTCGTCCAGGGCCAGCGGCCGCCACGTCCGGGCGGGCACTCGCCGCCCGGAGGCGGTGACGATTTCAATGTCGGCCGCCGCGCCCGTCACCGCGACCACCGCTCGCCCATGGCAACGCAGCGCCAGGCCGCCCAGCAGGTTTTCCAGCACGGCGGCGTCCACGGGATTGCCGACGATGCGGTTGGCCGCCCGCAAGGCGCCGTGGTCCAGCGCGCCCGACAGGGACACGCCCAGGCCCGCCTGGCCATGCCGGCCCAGGTCCTGCACCAGGGTGCGCAAGCCCGGGGCCACGACCTCGAGGCGGTCGGGACCGGCGGCCGCCGCGCGCGGCCGAGCCTGGGTGGACGCGGCCGGTGCGGCGGCGCCCGGCAGGTGGATGGCCTTGCCGCTGCGCGCCAGGTCGCGGAAACGCACGCGAAATCCGGGTTGGACCAGGGCGGGCTCGGCCCGCGCCAGGTCCCACATGCGGCACGGCGTCACCCCCAGCAACTGCCAGCCGCCGGGGCTTTCGGATGGATAGACCGCACTGAAGTCGCCCGCCATCGCCACCGAGCCCGCCGGTACGCGGGTCCGGGGCGAGGGCCGCCGCGGCACGCCGTGAAAGCAGGGATCGCCGCCCGCCAGATACACGAACCCCGGCGCAAAACCCGCAAAGGCGGCCTGGAATTCCATGCCCGTGTGGCGTTCGATCACCTCGACGCGCGACAGGCCCAGCAGTTCCGCCACGGCTTCCAGATCCTCGCCCTCGTAGCGCACGGGGATCTCGACCAGGCGTCCGCCGGGCGCCGGGGCGGCGCTACGCGGCGCCTCGCCGGGCATGCCGCCCAGGCGGCGCACGTGCGCCGCAAGCGCCTGCGGCGACAGGACTGCCGGCCGATAACGTATGAGCAAGGTCCGGGCCGCCGGAACGACCTCCTCCACCCCCGACGGCGTATGCCGCTGCAAGGCCTGGAACACGGCCAGGGTCTGCTCGAGGGAGTCCAGTTCGACCAACAGGGCACGATCGCCGGCGGGCAGGACACGCACGTCGACTACTCCGCGAGGGCGTCCGCGAACGGCCGCAGGGCGACGCCCGCGGCCTGCAGGCGGGCGCGCACGGCGCGCGCCATCGCCACTGCATCGGGACTGTCGCCATGCACGCAGATCGAGTCCGCCTGCAAGGCCACCGAGCTGCCGTCGACGGCGGTGATCCGGCCGGTATGCACGAGTTCCAGCATGCGGTCGGCGACCTGCGCGGGGTCGTGCAGCACGGCGCCGGACTCGCGACGCGAGACCAGCGCCCCCTGCGGCGTATAGGCGCGGTCGGCAAAGGCCTCGGCGACCACGCGCAGGCCACGGTCCCGGGCCCGTTGCAACAGGGGCGAGCCGGCCAGGCCCATCAACACCAACGTCTCGTCGACCGCCAGGATGGCGGCGATCACATCGTCGGCCTGGCGCGCATCGTGCGCAATGGTGTTGTACAGGGCGCCATGCGGCTTGACGTAGCGCACCCGCGTACCCGCGGCGGCCGCCAAGCCCTGCAAGGCGCCGATCTGATAGATGACGTCGGCCACGAGTTCCCGGCTGGTGGGATCCATGTTGCGCCGCCCGAAGCCCACCAGGTCCGGGTAGCCGACGTGCGCGCCCACCGCGACGCCACGCGCCGCCGCCTCGCGCAGGGTCTGCAGGATGCCGGCGGGATCGCCCGCATGGAATCCACAAGCCACATTGGCGCTGGTCACCACCTCGAGCATGCTGGCGTCGTCGCCCATGCGCCACGCGCCAAAACTTTCACCCAGATCACTGTTCAAGTCCATGCCGCTTCCTTATGATTGAAACCGTAGCCCCGGATTGTTGAGCAATCCGGCCCCAACGCCCGCATGCCTGGGCCGCAGCCCGGACGCGTGCCCGACACCCCACAGGGTTCCCCATGAACTCCAGACCTTATTCCAGTCCCGGCGCCACGCCAAGCCTGACCGATACCGTCGCTGAAAATATCCGTCGGCGGCTCATCGACGGCCAGCTGCGCGCCGGCCAGCGGCTGTCGGAGGCGGCCCTGAGCGAACAGCTGGAGGTCTCGCGCAACACCCTGCGCGAGGCCTTCCGCATCCTGGCCAAGGAAGGCCTGCTGCGCCACGAACCCAATCGGGGGGTCTCGGTGGCGGTGCCCACGATCGCGGACATCATCGACATCTATCGCGTGCGGCGCCTGATCGAATGCCAGGCCCTGGCCCAGGCATGGCCGCGCCATCCCGCGCACAAACGCATGATCCAGGCCAACGAGGATGCGCGCCGGGCCCGCGACGCCGGCCTGTGGCTGGAGGTCGGTTCGGCCAACATGGCCTTTCATGCGGGTATCGTGGCCCTCGCCGACAGCGCCCGCCTGTCCAGAATGTTCTCGGACATTGCCGCGGAACTGCGGCTGGCCTTCGGCCTGCTGGACGATCCTGAATACCTGCATGCGCCCTTCGTCGATAAAAACGCCCATCTGCTGGAATTGTTCGAGTCCGGCGATGCGGAAGCAGCCGCCAGGACGCTGGAGGCTTACCTGACCCAGTCCGAGCGCATGGTGCTGTCCGTGTATGCGGGCCGTATGGAATGACCCGGCGAATGACCTGGGGGCACGTCCTGGCCCAGACGCGTCGGAGCCAAGATAGTACAACACATTTATATTAATTGTTCAACAATATTTAGAAAAGATCCTCCAATACAAGGCTAGGCTATTCGGCGGCTGCGGCGACGCCCCGGGCCAGCAAGTCGTCGATCAAGGCATCGTCCAATCCCGCCTCCTGCAGGATCTCGCGGGTGTGCTCGCCCAGGCGGGGGGCGGGGCGCCGCACCCGCAAGGGCCTGGCGCCGTACCGGCCGGCCGGCGCCGGCGTCCGGATCCGGCCCTCCGAGGGATGCGCCAGCGTCTGGACCGCCCGCACCGCCTCGAGATGAGGATCGCCGATCAGATCGTCCAGACCATAGAGCGGGGCGGCCGGGATGTCGGCGCCGTTGAGCGCCTCCAGCCAGTAGCGGCTGGTGTTCGAGGACAGGGCGTCCGAGACCAGGCGATAGGCCGCATCGATATTCTCGGCACGCGCGGTGTGCGTGGCGTAGCGTTCATCCCCCAGGAGGTCCTCGCGGCCGATGAGGCGGAAGAACCGCGCCCAGTGCTTGTCGTTGTAGATCAGCACGCTGATGTAGCCGTCGGCGGTGGCGTACGGCCGGCGGTAGGGCACCAGCAGGCGCGCATAGCCCGCAGGCCCCTGCGCGGGCTCGAAGGTCCGTCCCCCCAGATGATCGCCCAGCACCATCTGGGCCATGGTCTCGAACATGGGGATCTCGATCTGCTGGCCACGGCCGGTCGCCCGGGCCTGGACCACGCCCGCCAGGACGCCGATGGCCAGGTGCAAGCCCACCACCCGGTCCGCCAGGGTCAGCGGCGCATAGCGCGGCGCGCCCTCGGCGCTCCGTCCATAGAGCGCACCGATCCCGGTCATGCCCTGGATCAGGTCATCGTACGCGGGCCGGCCCGCATAAGGCCCCTCCTCGCCGAACCCATAGGCGCCCACGTAGACCAGCCGGGGGTTGAGGGCGGCGACTGTTTCGTAATCCAGGCCCAGCCGCGCCATGGCCTGCGGGCGCAGGTTGTAGAGCAGCACGTCGGCCCTGCCGATCAAGTCGAGGCAGGCCGCGCGGCCCTCGGGCGCCTTCAGATCCAGGGCGATCGAGCGCTTGTTGCGGTTCAAATGCAGGTATATCGCGCCCATGCCGGCATGCCGCATGGGGCCGACGGCGCGCATCATGTCGCCCGACGGGGGTTCCAGCTTGACGACGTCCGCCCCCAGGTCGCCCAGTATCTGGGACGCATAAGGTCCCATGACGATCGAGCTCAGGTCGAGGACCCGTACGCCGTCCAGCGGCGCCGCGCGGCCATCGGATGGGGGGTTCGATTCCATGCCCGTCAAGTGCCCAGATAGGCCGCCCGCACCTGCGGATCGTCCATGAGCGCGCCGCTGGGGCCTTGTTTGACCAGTTCGCCGCGCTGCAGCACATAGGCGTAGTCCACCGAGCGCAGGCTCAGCTGGATGTTCTGCTCGACCAGCAGCAGGCTCAGGCCGGTTTCCGTCAAACGGCCCAGCACTGAAAAGATCTCCTCGACCACGCGAGGCGCCAGGCCGATGGAGGGCTCATCCAGGATCAGCAGGCGCGGACACGTCATCAGCGCACGCCCGATGGTGACCATTTGCTGTTCGCCGCCGGACAGGGTTCCGGCCCGTTGGCCGGCGCGCTCGGACAGGCGCGGGAACAGGTCGAACACGTATTCGAGCGTCCGCTCGCGCAGGGCCTTGGCGCGCTTGAACGTCGAGGCCGCGACGAGATTCTCGACGACGGTGCACTCGGGAAACAGCAGGCGGCCCTCCGGCACCGTCGCGATGCCCTCGCGCGTGCGCTCCGACGCCTTGGTGCGGCCGATCTCGCGCCCGTCCCAGGAAATCGTCCCGCGCCGCGCTGGAATCAGTCCGTTGATGGTCTTGACGATCGTGCTCTTGCCCGCTCCGTTGGACCCCACCAGGGCGACGCGTCCGCCCGAGGGTATGTCGATGTCGATGTCGCGGATGATGTCCATCCGGCCGTATCCGGCGGTGATGCCCGCCACGCTCAACACACTCATTGACCGGTGCTCCCCAGATAAGCCTCCTGGACGCGCGGATCGCGGATCACCTCCGCCGTCCGCCCATGAGTCAGCATTTCGCCGAAATTCAAGACCAGTGCGTTCTCGCAGAGGCTGAGCACCACCGGCACCGAATGTTCGACGACGATCACGGCGATCCCCCGGGCCGCCAGGCCCCGGATCTGTTCGCACATGGCCTGCGCCTCGGGGCCGGTGAGGCCCGCCAGCATTTCATCGAGCAGCAACAGCCGCGGCTCGGTCGCCAGGGCACGCGCGATCTCGAGCCGGCGCAGTTGCGCCACATTGAGCGTATCGGCGTCCACGTCCGCGAGTTCCTCCATGCCCACGTCCTCGAGCACGCGCCGCGCCGCGCGCTCCGCCTCGCGGGCCGAGGGGTGGCGGGAAAAGGCCGCCACCTTGACGTTCTCGGCCACCGTCATGCCGCGAAACGGTTTGACGATCTGGAACGTGCGCACCAGGCCGTGCCGGCAGATCTCGTGCGGCGGCGCGCCGTCGATGCGCGTACCGTCGAAGCGGACCTGCCCCGCGTCGCTGCGCAAGGCGCCCGACAGGCAATTGAACAGCGTGGTCTTGCCGGCCCCGTTGGGGCCGATGACGGCGAACACCTCGGCGGGCCGCACCGAGAAGCTCACATCCTTGACCGCCTGCAAGCCGCCGAACGATTTGCACAGGCCTTCCACCTCGAGCAGGGCGTTCATGGCGCGGCCTCCGCCTGGCTATCGCCCGAGGCCTCGGCGGCACGCGGCCGCCTGCGGCCGCGCCAGCGCGCGACCAGCCACCCCGAGAGTCCTTGGGGCAGGACCAGCGCCAGCACCATCAGCAGCACGGCATAAAAGATCACGTTGCTGCCTTGGATCGCGGTCAGGCTGCGCAGGAAGTCGCTGACCGGCACCAGGATCCCGGCGCCCAGCAGCGGCCCCCACAGCTGCGACATGCCGCCGATGATCGAGAACACCAGCAGCTGTATGGAAAGATCGATGCCCAGCACCGAACGCGGGTCGACGAACGCCACATAATTCGCATAGAACGCGCCGCACAAGCCCGAGATCGCGGCACTGATCAGGAAGGCGCGCATCTTCATCCGCCGGGCATCGACGCCCAGGGCCTGCGCGGCATCCTCGTTGTCGCGCAGCGCGCGCCAGTAATAGCCGGTGCGGGAATCGAGCAGCAGGCGGCTGAGCAGCATGGTGCCGAGCAGGATGGCGCCGATGATCAGCCCGTACGGCCATTTCTCCATGAATTGCAATTGCGCCAGCCCCTGGTCGGAAATCGGCAGGATGATGCCGTCCGAGCGCCCGAGCTGCTCGGTGGCCGAGACGACGAAGAACGCGACCTCGCTGAAGGCCAGGGTGGCGATGGCAAAGAAATATCCGCGCAGGCCGTAGCGAAAACACAAACCGCCGATGACGTAGGCGGCGAGGATCGACAGCGCCACGCCCATGGGCCAGGTGAGCAGCGGCGGCCAGCCATGGACGCTGGTGCCCCAGGCCACGCTGTAGGCGCCGATGCCGACGAACAGCGCATGACCCAGGGACATCAGCCCCGCCATGCCGGCCATCAGGTTCCAGGCGACCGACAGCGCGCCATAGAAGCAGGTCAGAATGAAGATGTCCATCAGATAGCGGTCGCTCAGGGCGCCCGCGAACGCCAGGATCACCACCAGGAACACGACGATCAATGCAGTGTATTGCTTCATCGGTGCGCCCCTTTCCAGGTCAGCAGGCCCTCGGGCCGCCACAGCAGAATGAGGATCAGGAGGACGAACGGAACGGCGGCCGCGATCGAGGCCGAGAACCACACGACGGCGATGCTTTCCGCCACGCCGACGATCAGGCCGCCCAGGAGGGCGCCCCCGAAACTGCCCAAGCCGCCGACGATCACGATCACGAATGCCTTGAGCGTGAACAGCGCGCCGACGTGCGGGTTGACATACAGCACCGAGACGAGCAGCGGCCCGGCAACGCCCAGCGTCCCGATCCCCACGGCCATCGCCCATCGGTAGACGCGCCCGATATCGATGCCCGAGAGCTGCGCGCCCTCGTGCGATTGCGAGACCGCGCGCATCATGAGTCCGAAGTCCGTGCGCCGCAGCAGAAAATACAGCAGGCCCAGCAACAGCAGGGACGCCCCGCCGGCGATCAGCTGCGGCACCTGGAGCATGACCGAGCCGATGCCGACCCCTTCGGTCGAACGCGGCAGGATGACCAGGCGATTGTCGCCCGTGAAGAACAGCAGCGCCAGATATTGCATCAACAGGGACAGCCCCAGGGTCACCGCCATCTGGTTGATCTCGGGCACGCGCAGCGCGAACCGCAGCAGACCGCTGTAGAGCAGCGTGCCGCAGACCATCAGCAGAGGCGCCACCACCAGGACGGCCAGGACGGGGTCGAGGCCGCCCAGCGCCCAGGCGAAGTACGCGGCGTACATGGCGATCATCAGGAACTCGCCGTGGGCGAAATTGATGATCCGCATCACGCCGAACACCAGGGTCAGGCCCACGGCGATCAGGCCGTACATCGCGCCGTTGGCCAGGCCGCCGAACAAAGCTTGCAGAAAGAGTCCGACTGTCATGGGGGTGGCTTCCGGATTCGGGTTTACTTGGGAATCACGACCTGCTTGCTGGCGACGGATTCAGGCCATACGGTGACGAACTGGTTGCCGATGACTTGTGCAATGACATAGCGCACGTGGTTCTGGCCGTGTTCGTCGAATGCCAGCGCCTCCTCGGGCAGCAGGGACGCGGGCCCATCGGGCAGATTCAGGCCGGCGAGCGCGTCGCGCACCTTGACGGGATCGGCCGAGCCGGCCTTTTCGAGGGCCAGCGCCGCCGTCCAGGTCGATGCATAGGCCTGCGCCGAATGGCTGAGCGGGATCTCGCCGTCGTACTCGGCCTGGTAGGCCTTCACGAACGCCTCGGCGGCGGGCTTTTTCACGTCCTGCATCCACTCGACCACGCCAAAGGTGTTTTCGACCAGGTCGCCCAATTGCAGCAGGGTGGGATGCACGTGGCCGCCGAAGCCCAGGATGAACGGCCGGTATTCCTGCGCGGCCATCGCCCGCAGCAACACCGTTTCGTCATCCACGTAGCACACGATCAGCACCAGGTCGGCGCCGCTGGCCTTCAGTTTCGCGGCCTGGGTGCTCAGGTCGGCCGAGCCGGTACGGAAGCTTTCCTCGGCCACCACGTCGATGCCGCGCGCCTGCAGGCGGGTCTTGTAGCCCTTGGCCACGCCCTGGCCGAACGGGCCGTCCTCGAACGCGATCGCGACTTTCTTGATGGAGGCGCCCTTGTCGCCCATGTATTTCATGAAGTCCATGACGCTGTCGGCCGCCCAACTGCCCTTGGGCGACACGCGGAAGACGTACTTCAGGCCCTTTTCGGTGATGCTGTCCGTCACCGCGCTGGTGACGATGAAGGGCGTCTGGTAGCGTTCCGCGACCTGCAGGGCCGGTATCGTGGCGGCCGACGCCCAGGCGCCCATGAGCACGCTGACGCCGCTGCGCGAAATCAGGCGGTCGGCCTCGCTGCGCGAGACCTCGGGCTTGGATTGGGTGTCGGCAACCACCAGTTCCACCTGGGCTCCGTTCAGCGACTTGATGCCGCCTTGTTCGTTGATCTGCTTGGCCGCGAGCTTGTGCGCGCGCAGCAGCCGATCGCCGTCGGCCGCAGTGGCGCCCGTCAGGGGAACCAGCACGCCGATCTTGACAGTATCGGCCGCCTGTGTCGACCAGGAAAATCCCATGGCCGTCAGCGCGCAGACGCCGATCGCCAACAGTTTTCTCGTCTTTATCATCTGCATTGTCTCCTCCTTGCGGCGACCCTCGTCGCCAGAGTGGTCATGCGCGGCCTGCACGGCCGCGCGCTTGAAATGCAAGCCGCTTCAGCGGCAGGTGTAACCGCCGTCGACCGGCAGCGCCACGCCGGTGACGAACGAGGCATCGTCCGAGGCAAGCCAGAGCACCGCGTGGGCGACCTCCTCGGGCCGCGCGAGCCGGCCCATCGGGACGGTGGACAGCAAGCGCTTTTCATTCTCGGCGGCTTGGGCGGCATTACCGCCGCGGCCGGTGAATCCGGTCTTCATCGGGGTGTCGGCCAGGCCCGGGCACACCACATTCACCCGGACGCCGTCGGCGGCGAAGCTCTGGGCCAGCGATTTCCCCAGACCCACGATGCCGAACTTCGCCATCGAATAGATCGGGCTGAACATGGAGCCCACCAGGCCCGAGATCGACGAGGTGAAGACGATCGAGCCGCCCTGGCGCTTGCGCATGTATCCCACCGCCTCGGCCGCACCGAGGATCGCCGAGGTCACGTTCAGGGACATCGCCTTTTGATAATGCGCCATGTCCAGGCCCTCGATCGGTCCGGGGCCCGGCATGCCGGCATGCGCCCACAGGATGTCGATCCCGCCCAGCTTGCCGGCGGCCTCGTGAATGCTGTTCCTGGCACCCTCCTCGGTACCCAGGTCAGCGACCACCGTCGCCAGGCGGCCATCGCCCGCGGACACCGTGGCGGCGAGGTCCGCCAATGCCTCGGCATTCAGGTCCACCGCCACCACGCGGGCGCCTTCCCGCAGGAACAGCTCCACACCGGCCCGCCCCATCCCGGATGCAGCGGCCGTGATCACGGCGAGTTTGTTTTCCAGACGCATTCGAATCTCCTGATTTGTCATTGGGCGTACGGATTGGGAAACTTGCCGGTCGTGCTGACGATCGTGGTGCGCGTCTCCAGAAAGTTGTCGAGGGCCTCGATGCCGTTCTCGCGGCCCCAGCCACTGGCCTTCATGCCGCCGTACGGCGTGGTCCAGCGGATGTAGCGGTAGGTGTTGACCCAGACCATGCCCGCATCGATGCGGGCGGCGACGCGATGGCTGCGGCCCACGTCGCGGGTCCACAGCCCCGCCGTCAGGCCGTACGAGGTGTCGTTGGCGATCGCGACGGCCTCGTCCTCGCCGTCGAAGGGAATCAGGGCCGCCACCGGGCCGAAGATCTCCTCGCGGGCGATGCGCATCTGGTTGTGGACCCCGGCAAAGACGGTGGGCGCCACGAAGTAGCCGTCGGCAAGCCCAGGCGCGTCCAGGCGCCGGCCGCCGGTGACCAGCTGCGCGCCCTCCTCCACGCCGATGCCGATATAGGACAGGGTCTTGTCGAGCTGTGCCTGGTGCGCCTGGGGACCCATGTGCGTCGCCTCGTCCAGCGGCATGCCCACCCGCACGGCCGCCGCGCGCTGCGCGAAGGCGTCGACGACCTGGTCGTAGACGGGCCGTTCGACCAGCACGCGCGAACCCAGCGCGCAGCTTTGGCCGCACAGGGTCCAGGCCGAGCCGGTCGCCGCATTCAGCGCCTGCTCGAGATCCGCGTCGGCGAAGATGATGTGAGGCGCCTTGCCGCCCAGCTCGAAGGAAAAGCGCTTCAAACTGTCGGCCCCGGTGCGCAGGATGTCCTTGGCCGTGCGCCCTTCGCCCGTGAAAGTGATCTTGTCGACCCCCGGATGCGCCACCAGGGCGGCGCCGGCCTCGTGCCCGTATCCCGGCACCACATTGACGACGCCGGGCGGGAATCCCGCCTCCTCGATGAGCTTTGCCAATTCCAGCGCCGTCACCGGCGTCTGCTCGGCGGGCTTGAGGACCACCGTGCACCCCGCCGCCAAGGCCGGCGCGATCTTCCAGGTTGCCGCCATCAAGGGCACGTTCCAAGGGACGATCGCCCCGACCACGCCCACCGGCACGCGGGTGGTGTAGACGTGCACGGAATCGTCCATCGGGATCGTGCGTCCCGAGAGTTTGTCGGCCAGCGAGGCATACCACCGGTACCATTGGTGATGGGCGCCCACGTCGACGCGCGCGTCACGCAGCGCCCGGCCCGAATCACGCGACTCGAGGATGGCGAGCGCCGGCGCGCGTTTTTGGTAGAGATCGGCGAGGCGCAGCAACAGCGCCGCGCGCTCCCACCCGGGCATCCGTCCCCAGGGGCCGTCGAAGGCGCTGCGCGCGGCGGTGACCGCCCGGTCGATGTCCTGCGGACCGCCATAGGCCACGTGCGCCCAGACCCGTCCGGTCGCCGGATCGATGCTGTCCAGCAATCCTCCATCCAGCGGATCGACCCACTCGCCCCCGACGAACAATTTTTCATAGCGCAACACCTGCCCGCCGTGACTGGACGGTTGGGCGGCCGCAACCTCGCCGATCTCCATGCCTGCCTCCTTATAAATCCTGTATGTGAATTATTTGTCCAAATTATTGAATTATGGCGAAGAGGAAGGAATCAGTGAAAACCCTTGCCTAAGGCGATATCCCCCTCTTCCATTGGAAATAACTAGGATATAATTCACATACATGAATATTTGATCTTTATTGACGAACACCAACAACAAGGCAGACACCATGCTGGTCAAACAAGCCGCCAATGTCCTGACACTCCTCGAGTTCTTTGCCCAGCACAGGCGTCCGGCCACGCTGGCCGAAATTTCCGACCACCTCGGCTGGCCCCGCTCCAGCACCTTCAATCTCGTGGGTACGCTGACCTCCAAGGGGTATCTTTACGAACCGCGCGCGCGCGGCGGGTTCTATCCGAGCCCTCAATGGGCGGCCACCATCGCCCCCATCAGCGAGGCCGACCCCCTGCCCGAGGCGCTGTTGCAAATGGCCAAGGAAATCATGAGCGAGACAGGCGAGACCACAGCCATCGGCACGTGCGTCAACACCCACGTCATGTTCCTGCACGTCGCCGAGTCCACCCAGCCGGTTCGCTATTTCGCCCACGTGGGCAGCCTCGTCCCCATCCAGGCCAGTTCGGCGGGCCGGGCGATACTGGCGCAGCACAAGCCGCAAGAGCGCCAATCGATCTACCGCAAGATCAAATTCGAGCGCTTCACGGACACCACGCCGATGAGCATCGACGAGGTCGAAGCCGAGATCCGCAGTTCGCTGGAGCGCGGCTATTTCCAAAGCAATTCGGAATACCTGCCCGACCTGATCGGCGTGTCCCTGTCCCTGCCGGTCCAGTCCCGCCGGCTTTCCATCGTCGTCGCCGGTCCCGTGTCGCGCTGTCACCAGCGCCGCCCCCTGATCGCCGAGATCATGCAGCGCGCCTTGCGCCGCTTCCTGCCAGAACTCTGACCCTCCTCATGGGCTGTATCGACAATACAGAAAACGAGAATTTCAAGGATACAGATCGGCACACCAACGGCATGAATGCCTGAAATCGAGGAACTCTGTATCTATTCGGCAAACAGAATCAGCCTTACAGTAGAGCCTGATCCATCTGTCTCCCACGCCGTTGACCGCCCCATGAGCCGCTACCTCGACCTCGCCACCACCCTGGGCTCCCGCATCGAGCAGGGGCTGCACGCGGCGGGCGACCGCCTGCCGTCGGTGCGCACCCTCAGCCTTGAATACGGCGTCAGCCTGACGACGGTGCAGCAGGCCTATCGCTGGCTGGAAATGTCGGGCCTGGTCGAGGCCCGGCCCCGCTCCGGCTGGTACGTGCCGGCTGCGCGCCGCGCGCCCGAACTGCCGCAAATGGGCAAGCCCAACCTGCGGCCCACCGACGTCACGGATTGGGGGCAGGTCCAGGACCTGCTCGACCTCGAACGCGAGGGCGAAACCGTCCAGCTGGGCCGGGGCATGCCCGACGTGGACACCCCGACGCTGCGGCCGCTGCAGGCTGCGCTTGCGCGTGAAGGACGGCATGCGGGCATCGCCAGCCTGCATTACAACGACATCCAAGGGGTGCCGGCCCTGCGGGAACAGCTGGCCAGGCTGGCGGCGGACGCCGGATACCGCGCCACCCCCGACGCGCTGATCATCACCACCGGCTGCCAGGAGGCCCTCAGCTGCGCGGTGCGCGTCCTGTGCGCGCCCGGCGACATCGTGGCCATCGCCTCACCCAGCTATCACGGCATGATGCAGATCCTCAAGGAAGCCGGCGTCCAGGTCTTCGAGATCCCCTGCGACCCGCTGCAGGGAATCAGCCTCGAGGCCTTGGAGCTGGCGCTGGAGCGCTGGCCCGTGAAGGCGATCCAGGTCATTCCGAACGCCAACAATCCCCTGGGCTATACCATGCCCCAGCACCGCCGGCTGGGCCTGATCCGCCTGGCGCAGCGCTTCGACGTGCCCATCATCGAGGACGACATCTACGGCGACCTGGCCTACGGCTGGCCCAGGCCGCCCGCCCTGAAGGCGCTGGACGAGGACGGCCGGGTGCTGCTGTGCAGCTCCTTTTCCAAGACCCTGGCGCCCGGGCTGCGGGTGGGCTGGATCGCCCCTGGGCGCTATTTCGACAAAGTGCTGCGCATGAAATACACCAATTCGGGGCCGACCGCGCCGCTGCCGCAGATCGCGGTCGCCGAATTCCTGCGCAAGGGCCATTATCCGACGCACCTGCGGCGGATGCGGCGCCAGTACCAGCGCCAGCGCGACATCATGACCGAATGGATACGGCGCTATTTCCCCGAGGGGACACGCGTCAGCCAGCCGCGCGGCGGCTTTACACTGTGGGTCGAGCTGCCCGAACTCTTCGACACGCACACCCTGGACCCGATGCTGCGCGACAGCGGCATCGTCATCGCCCACGGCGACATCTTTTCCGCCGCGGGCAAATACCGCAACTGCATGCGCCTGAGCCACGCCTGCGCCTTCGATGCACGGACCGAGTGGGCCGTGCGCAGGATCGGCGAGGCCGCGTGCGCCCTGCTGGACCCTGCTGCAATGGAGCGATTGCGTGCCTGAGCCCATCCTGATGTCCGCCACTGACGGCTATCCGCTGGGCGGCTTTCAATGGCGTCACACCACGGCCGCCGGACACCCGCGACCCGTCGCCCTCATCAACTCGGCCACCGCGGTGCGCTGCCACTACTATTCGCGATTCGCCGATTACCTCCACGAACATGGCTGGGACGTCCTGACCTACGACTACCGCGGCATCGGAGAGTCCCGCCGGGGTTCGCTGCGCCGGCTCGACGCCGACTGGATCGATTGGGGGCAAAAGGACTTCGAGGGCGCGCTGCAATATGCCGCCCTGAATTTCCCGGGGCAGCCGATCGATGTGGTGGGCCACTCGATCGGCGGCTTCGTCATCGGCCTGGCGCAGTCGGCGGGCCGGATCCGCCGGATATTCACCATGGGCGCGCAGTTCGCCTATTGGCGCGACTACATGCCGGGCAAGCGCCGCGGCATGTACCTGAAATGGCATGTGCTGATGCCGATCCTCGCCCACGCGCTGGGCCACGTGCCGGCCAAGCGCCTGGGCTGGATGGAGGACACCCCCAAAGGCGTGGCATTGGACTGGGCGCGCATGACGCCGCGCTTCGAGGATTCGGTGCGTCGCGGCGCCAGGACACCGGACGGCGGGCCGGAAGCGGCCGCCCTGGCGCGGAATTTCGAGCGCGTCACGGCACCGATCCTGGCCGTGGGCACCGAGGACGATCCTTACGGCACCGAGGCGGCCCTGGATCGGCTGCTGAGGTATTACCGCGCCAGCGAGCGCCGCCACCTGTGCATCCATCCGCAGGACCTCGGCCTGGCACGGATCGGCCATTTCGCATTTTTCCACGAGCGCTTTCGGGACGTGCTGTGGCCCTATGCCCTGGAATGGCTGCAAACGGCGGACCTGCCGGCGCACTTCCCGGGTCGCATGACACTCATGCCCGCACGATCCACGGCGGGCATCGACGAGGTGACGGAGGACATAGCGCCATGCACGGACTAGAGATACTGCACATCAAGGCCCGCTATAACCGCTGGATGAACGATCAGCTGTACACGGTCTGCGCCGAGATGAGCGACGACGAGCGCAAGCTGGACATGGATGCTTTTTTCGGCAGCATTCACGGCACCCTGAACCATATCCTGCTGGCCGACCGCGTATGGCTGGGCAGGCTGCGGGGGCAGCCGTTCAAGGTCGCCGGCCTGGACCAGGAGCTGTACGCCGATTTCCAGGCCTTGGCCCGCGAGCACCGGCAAACCGCCGCCGACCTCGAGGACCTGGTATTGGCCATGCGGCCCGAACACCTGGACGCCCCGCTGACGTACACCTCCTTATCCGTGCCGCAGCAAAAGACGCACACCCGTGGATTCATCCTGCTGCACCTGTTCAACCACCAGACCCACCATCGCGGCCAAGTCACGGCGCTGATCTCGAGGCTGGGCCACGATTTCGGGGTGACGGACCTGATTGCCTGCCCGTCGCTGCCGCCGGCCTTATAAGGAATCGTGGCCGGGCCGCGGACGCGGCGTCCGTGTCAGCGCGCCGGGTCTATCGAGCGCGGCGTCACGAAGCGCTCGAGCGTACCCGTGGCGGGCCGCAACCGGTCCCAGCCCCCGACACCGAAATCGATCACGGCCAATCCGGCCGTCGGGTATTTGGCGCGCAGGAGGGCCAGATCCTCCGCGCCGCCCGCCCCGACCAGCGTGAGGGCGAGGCCATGAAGCCCCGGATTATGGCCGACCAGCAGCAAGGTACGGACCTGGGCGTCGGCCTCGCGAACGACCTCGAACAGCGACCCGACGGCCGCCTCATAGATGCGCGGCTCGTCGCGCCGGGCGACCGGCGGGACGAAGGCCAGGCCCGCCAAGGCCCAGGTCTCCTGTGCACGGCGGGCCGTCGACACGAGGGCGAGGTCGGGCACCAGGCCTTCCTTTGCCATGTACGTGCCCATCAGGGCGCCGGCTTGCCGGCCGCGCCCCGCCAGCAGCGGCCTGTCGTGATCATCGACGCCGTCGGGCCAGTCGGATTTGGCGTGGCGCAACAGCATGAGGCGGCGCCTCGAGGGTTCCGGGATGCTCATGTCGCCTCCTGAGGCAGCGCATGCGCCAGCGCCGCGCACGGCCTGCACGCAATAGGTCTCTTGTCTCGAGACCATGATGTCAGAATTCGGCGGACATGGGGAAAAAAGCTTATTTCAAGGCCAGTCGCACCGTGGCCATTTTCTGCGCGCTGTCCAGGCCCACGCGGTTCATCAGACTGTTGAGCTTGTGCATGGCTGCGATCATCGCCGCGTTATACGTCGAGATCCGGGCCTGCAGCTGCTGCTCGCGAGCCCGCCTGACCAGGGTTTCCATCCGGGCATCGGCCTGTACCTGCCGTAATTGGAGAACCAGTTGTTCGAGCATGCGGCGCAGTTCGCGGATGTGGCGCAGTACGCTCTTGATCTGGTCGGGCAGATTGCTGTCCTCGATGTCATCGGAACCACGCGCCCCGCCCACGGCGTCGGCCAGCGCCCGGCCGGCATCGGAAATCGAGGCCGTGCCGGCAGTGCGCAGGCCCAGATGAACCTCGCCTGCAGGCGTATCCCGGCGGGCGGGGGTCGATACGCCGGCCGCCGCGGGCGTCGTGGAGAAAGCCACCGCCTCAAGAGCGCTCATGACTGCGATGCCTCGTTGAAAGATCCGGTGTGCGGGCCGCTCAGGATATCAGCGACTCCTAGCATGATCTACGGCCGGTGGGACCGGAAATTTAGCGGCGAGGCGGTGTCGTACATGCTGGCTATGGCAGGGATCGGATACTACAATCTCGACGGCTCCTCCAACTGTGCGCGTCCGGCGCAACGGCCCGCGGCAAGACGCGGATCGTCCATCTGATATTCCGGGATTTCATGCAATTCGACGACACCTCGAGCACGCTCAGTGCCACACTGACTCAAGCCATCGATGGCATACGCGGCGAAACCGTGACTTTCCGTGAACTGGTGGCCGCCATCGGCGAACAGGGGCTGCTGCTGCTGTGCGCACTCGCGACCCTGCCCTTTCTGTTCCCCGTTTCCATACCGGGGGTCTCCACGGTATTCGGGGCGGCCATCGTTCTGCTGGGGGTCGCCATCACCCTGAACCGCATGCCGTGGCTGCCCGACCGCATCCTCGATCGCCGCCTGGAATCCGCCAAGCTGGTGCCCATCATGCGCAAAGGGGTGAACCTCGTATCGCGCATCGATGCCTGGGTGCGACCCCGTGCGCTGCACATCACCGCCGGCCGCATGACGATGTTCAACGGCTGCGTGCTGGTCCTGGGCGGCCTGCTGCTCATGGCGCCTTTCGGGCTGATCCCGTTCTCCAACACCGCGCCGGCCGTGGGCATCCTGCTGCTGACCATTGGCATGATCCAGCGCGATGGCGTGTTCGTGCTGCTGGGCTACCTGGGCACAGTGCTGACCATCGTCTACTTCGGCGTGCTGCTGTATGCGGCCTGGTGGGCGGGGGGGGCCTTGCTGGGGTAGGAGGGCCTGCTATTGCCCAGGATGACAAGGACGGCCCGGCGGCAAAAAAGCCCATAAGACGTCGATTCTTACGGGCTTTTTAGACCTTCCGTGACTATTCGGTGGTGCGTCGGCGAGACTCGAACTGTTGCTTATAAGACTCATAAACAGTAACTTTACGATTTTTTGTACCTGTAAATACCGTCATAAATACCGTCAGACTCAAGCCGCTACCGTCACTGGATGCCGATTGATGGCGGTGGGGGTCCGTCTCTGCCATCGATTTGAAACAACAGCGCTGTTGCATTCGCCAGTTCGGCATCGACGGCATGGATACGCATGACGGCCTCGGGCCCTCGGCCGTCCCACTGGCCTTGTCCCAGCTCGTCGCCGAACTCGAGCAGCATTCGCCGCGCGTCCACCAGCAGCCGTTCAGCACGCGTCAATACTGTACTCATCGTTTCAGCCCCAGGGCCGGCGCCAGATCCGGGCCTCGCTGCGGTAGCTTCTTTCCAGGTCGCCACCAGAAATCTTGTCCCCAGTCTTTGCGCGCCCGGCTGCGCATCCGCGCCAGATACCCTGGCGACATGTACTCCTGGATGTCTTGCAGCACCGCGTGATCAATAGCCGATTTCACGTACCACAGGCCAACCAGAGGCGCGTGCCCTTTGACGAAGCGCACCGCCTCCGCGCCGACATGCGTCTTCTCGCCCCGGATGGCCTCCCCTATGTTGCCCACGGTCAGGTCAGCAGCCTGTAGTACGCTACCAACCACTGGCCCAGCCAGGTTCATCCAGTTGGGCATGCCCGCGCGATCCTCGCCCCCCATGCCGGTATACAGGATGTCGCCAAAGATCCCGACACCGCCGCCCTGCATGAAGGCGGCCAGCCAGAACTTGGGCTCGGACATGTCGCGTGGATCCTTCCCATTTACCAGGTCTTTCAGCTGCACCGCGAGCCCCCCGAAGAGGGTCAGCCCGACCATCAGGCCGGCCGCATAGGCCACCGATGATGCCTTATCCCCTGCGCGCCATTGCTCCATTGTTCGCCCCCAGTGACGCGAGATAACGGCCGTTGGGAAGCCTTTGAAAAGCGCAACCGAGCGCAGCAGTTCACCTTCCACCGTACCCTTGCGTGAGCTGCGCGTGAGGGCGGCTCGGGTCTGCAGGTCCTGACCTACAGACGCATATTCCGATTCATCAGTGATAACTCCAAGCAGACGTGACACCGCACGGTCCAGATCCCGCTGGGTGAAGCTGGCCGCTCGCAATTGATCATCGGTGATGGCCCGCAGCGATTGCAGGTTCAGCATGTCGCTGCCGCGCCACTGCTCGGGCGTGGCCAGGCGCCAGATATTGAAATCGGTCTCGGTGACTCCGGTCCGCTCAAGGCGGGCCCGGTCGCCTGCCTCCAGGCTTTGCCAGGTTTGACGTGACAGCTTGCCGAGCGCACCCATCATCGTGATGGAAAAGCCACGCCTCAAGGCATCGGTCCAGGCCTCCAGTAAGGTTGCTTTCATCGTGGCGTTCGACAGCTTGGCCGTCCAGCCTTTACCCATGTTGGCCTCAGCCCATCGGTTCATGTCACTGATCATGGACTCAGCCGCCAAGCCGGCCCGATTGGCGTAATCTGTCGAGCCCTTGCCGAACGATCGGATCAGGTTCACCGTTGCCTGGCCGACACCCAGGCGGTTGAAACGAACCGTTGAGAAATAGGTGGGGACGTCCGTGATGCTCGACAGGAGGGCACTCCCCAACTTACCGAACACCTCGACGTTGCGCATCCCCTGAGCGATGTCCGCCAGGCGAGGATTACCGATCTGGCCGGTGTTGCCATTCAACACGTTCCACAGATCCTGCGTGCTGACCAGAAACGGTCCGACCAGGTCGGCTTGGCCGGTGCGCGTGGCGGTATCGTGCAGGAAGCGCCATTGGGCGTTGGGGTTCGGACCGAACTCTTCCACCAGTGCGATATCCCGGGCCAGTCGCCCGACATGCCCCTGCATGGCCGACAGGATGCCGCCTTTGTTGTACGCGGCCGCGTAGGTCAGATAGCTTTCGGCGTCCTTGAAGTGAATTGCCCGGTGGGCGCTGCCACGGGATGCCCGGATACCCCGCCCGGTGACCTGGCCCACGGCTCGCTTATTGTCGCCCCCCGTGGTGATGGTTTCCCAGGCTCCGGCCAGCATCTCAGCCATCTGCGCATCGTCCAGGCGGTTGCCATCGGCGTCCACATAGCGCGACCGGTCTAACAGCGGCAGCGTATCGCGGGCCCACTTGGTCGCGCCAGCCCTCAGGATGCGCAGGTCATCGTGCGGCTGAGGCAGATAGCCATAATCCAGCTTGCCCACATCACCGCCGGCGGCATTGAAGCGCTGGCGCATGGCCTCGACCGTCTGCAACCAAGCCTGGGCGGCCTTCTTCGCTTCCGGGCGGCCCGAATCCTCGCCGAAGATTTCGCGCACCACTGCGGCGGCCTCCCGCGCGTCCTCGACCATCCCCAGGAATCGCGGGCTGATAGCGTCCATCGTGTCGATCAGGCCGGAGAAATATTCCTGAGAAACGCCTTTGCCGAACCGTGCAGCGTCGTCCAGGATGCGGGCCACCGCTTGGAAGGGTTTCACGCCATCGGCAACAAGCGTGTTGTAGCGGTTCATCACCTTGTCGTGCGCGACGATCGTCAGCGCCACACGCTGCTTGTTCTTCGCCGCTTGGTGTAGCAGTTCTTCGCCGGCGGCCTTGGCAGCCTCGGTCAGGCGCTCGGCTTGGCTCATACCGCGCCACGCCGCCGGATCCTTGCGCGCGATCTCTCGCATGTTCGACAGGATGCGAGCCTCGATGTCCTGCGCCTCGCGTTGGGTGATGGATCGGCCGATGGCTTGGCCGACTGCCTCGATACACTCATCTCTCATCGGGGGAACCTCAAAGCGCAGTTCACGGCGGCCCCGAAGGCGGATTCCTCCACTCGGGCCTGTTGCTCGATATCGTGGGCCTCTTGCACCAGATCGGCTGCTCGCAAGTAAACCGGCTCTCCGGCGGTGTTCGTCTCCCCAGTGGGCAGCATCGCGTCGGGGTTGCGCGAGGCAAACTCGAAGGCTCGGATCTGCTCCGGCGTGTCAGCCCTGGGGGCGCTGGTTGCAGGCACCGGCTCCGCGCCGCGCCCGGCCAGGGCCTGCACCGCTTCCGCGATCGGCGGTACGTTACTCGCAGGCGAACCCTCGGCGCCCAGTGAGGGTGCCCTAGAAACCTGGGTAGCTGGCTGGACGGGTGCATCGATAGGACTCGATGACTGGCCCGGCAAGGAGCCGACGGCCGGCTCTGCCGCGGCAGCCCGCAAAGCCTCGCCCAGCGGGGCGTCATCCAGGCGACGGACAACGGAACGCAGGCGTTCGGGATCCACGTCAACGACCTGGCCGATACTGACCTCCTGGCCGGAGTCGAGCTGCTGGCGGACCAGGTCCTGGGCATCCCGCGCGGCGCTCATAGCCTGGGGGTCGTCCAACCTGGCCAGCGTGTCAGCGTTGCGAGTCTGGGCCTCGTGCATCACCAGGGTGGCCGCGTGCTCGTCCGAGCTCAGCATCGGGGTGTCCGTCGCCTTGCCCGCAGGAGCGTGACCCTTGGCACCGTGAAAGCCGGCACCGAAGGCCGCCCCCGTAATAGTGGCCACCGCCAGGGATATCGGATCGAACGGCTGGTACTGTGCCGCAATCCTGCTGTAGTCCGCATGGTCCAGCAGCGCGTGAATACCGCCCATCTCGGCCACGTTCAGGGCGGGATTGACGACTGCGCCAATGGCTGCGCTTTGCAGTCGGGTGGCGCCCAGCGCCGCCGGCAGCTTCAGGCCCACAGCGCCGGCCACACCGGATGTGGCCCCCGCCAGAGCTGCCGTACCGGCATCCACCCCCTGGTCGGTCAATTCCGTAGCCCGGTTCACCCCCACATCCAGGCCGTAGAGGGCAGGCGCCAATGGGCCGCCTGCAACTGCGTATAGCCCCGCTTTGGCAAGGCTGGATGCCACACCGTGCACTATTTGGCCAGCCACACCGACCGCCTCAGGATCTGGCGCGTAGCGCTTGACCACGCGGCGCAGGCTGCGGGCTTCAGGCGCATCACCCATCTGGTCCACCGTCTGGGATCTGACGGCTGCCATATCAGGGGCAGGCCGGCCGCCCAGCATCGCGGCGGCTGGCGCATCACGGAAGGCGGCAGCCTTGCCATAGGCGTCCAACACTTCAGCCCAAGCACTGGCTCCAGACACGGCTGCATAAGGGATGGCGTCGGCCAAGGCGCTGCCAAAGCCGGTGAATACGCCCGGCTCCTCAGGTGCGGGCCGTGGTCTTTGCAGCACCTGCGCTAAGGATGCCTGACGCTGACCCGGAAACATGGAATCAAACATCACTCCACCCCCAGTAAGAAGGGCGCACCATCAGGCGTACGCACCACATCGCCGCCAGCCATGACCAGATAGGACCCTTGGCCGAAAGTCTGGAGCCGCGCCGCTGGCAGCCGCTCGGCAAGCTCTGCCGCACTGATGGGTTGCCCTGATACCAGGTACTCGCCCCCGGCTGCCGCGATCCGCTCAGGCACCGTCTCGGCCAATGCATCCCGGAATCTGCCATCCGACCAACCGTACGGCTTGGCGATGCGCCCGCCGTTGTAGTTCATGATGCCCCCGGTGGCGATCGTCACCGCACGCTCCACGTCGTCATTCCCCTGCGCTTTCAGGCCGGCGTAGATCCCGTAGGCCGCCTCAGCCGCCACAGTGCGCCCCTGAGGGGTCAGGTACACGTCATGGATGGCTTCGAAGATCTGCGCCTTGATTCCGGTCTCAGCGGCGGCATCGATGAATGCTCGTTTTTCCTCGATTGCTTCGCGGCCCTGCAGGTACAACAGCGCGGCGTCCGCGCCCTCTGTATCGTCACCGAACAAGTGCGTTTGCACCTCTCGATGGCCCGAGAGCATGGCGGCGATCGCCAGGCTGTTATCCTTGTCCTTCAACTGGGCCGAGATTGACTGCATAGCGGCAGGGCCGGCGGCCTCGGCAAACCGCCCCAGCACACGCGCCTTGTCCTGGGCCTGCATTGGCTCGATAAACTTGCCGAAGGCAGCGGCCTCCTGATTGCTCAGCACCGCCGGCGCAGATCCGTAATCGTTGGCGATCTGATCCATGGCGCTGGCGCGGTGGGCCATTTCCCGCAGATCGGCGTCCAGGTTGCTGCCCGGCGCACCGAAGGCCAGGGGCGCGATGCCGTAGGCGGGGTTTGCCAGGGCGAAGGCTACCGGGTCTTTGCGGCGGCTTTCCACCGTGGTCTGTACAGCCTTCTGCAGCGCCTCGTAGTTCTTCCACCTGGCGGCGAACCCGTCGCCCGGCTCCGGCTTGGCATCGGCCAACTGCTGCGCCAGATCAGCATCTGACGTGGTTTTCACCTGCTGCAGGGTCTGGCCCAGAGATGCAGTATCTTGCAACTGCTGGTAGCGCCGCATGCCTTCGTCCTGCCCGTAGGCGGCCACGAAATCATCCGCGCCCGGCGGGTTGCTGGCCGCTCCCAGGGTCAGGTATTCCGCCTCAGCGTCAGCCGCCCTGGATTGCACCTCCGCCCTGGATTGCGTCATGTGCTCGCGGTCTTTCGACCGCGCAAGCTCGAACACGCGGATGCGCTGGTTGGGCGGCAGATTATCAATGACAGCATTGCCCGTCTGAACGCCGGCCGTCCGCCATGTGGGCTGTGCAGGCGCACTGACGGCAGGCTGCGCGGGTAGGCTCGCCGTTCCCAGTGCGGCCCCGATACCGGTGTTGATCTGTGCGTCAGTGTAGGGCTGTTTGCCGTTCTCCACCTGGATCATGGCCCGCACCATCTTGCTCATGATCTGAGGGTTGTGCAGGTCGATCGGCGCACCAGGTTCCACGCCAAGAGCCTCCGCCACCGTGGCCACGTAGGCTGGAACATCGTTTTTGTCACTGGCCGGCGCCCAGCGGCTGATGATTTCCTCGACCGTGCCCAGGCCATAGCCGTCTTGGTAGGTCAGCAACGTTTTGCCCATGGCTCGGATGCCAGCCTCGTGGGTAGCAAACGTGGCAAAACGTGGATCGTCGCCAGGGATTTCGCCCTGCCAGGCGGTGGCCGTCTTCACGAGGTTGCCTGGGTTGGCATTCCGGACCCCTCGGGGCTCCGTGGCGAGATCGGGACGATCGGCCGGCGCCGAGCCTACCGTCCGCATCCATGGCACCGCCATCTCAGCCAACTGGGGCGCGGCGTGCGCAAACAGCTCTGCACTGATCTGAGAGCGCATGACCGGGCCGATCTCGCCCTGATGTGCCTGGAAGCTTGCCAGGGCACCTACAGGATCCTGCACCTGCCAAGCCTTGTACCGGGTGTAGTACGCCTGATCGGCCAGTTTGCGGTACCCGGCCCGGAACATGGCCTCATCGCCGCCTTGCTGCTTGACCTGGGCCGCGAACGATTCACGGATTGCCCCCAGCGACTGGGAGAATAGAGCTTCATTGGCCGGGAGCTGCGCGAGCTGGTCAATGGCCACCTCGAGCTTTGCCTTCGCGCTATCGGCCTGCCACGCGATATATTCACGTGCCTCATGCATCCGTAGGTCGCCGTACATCTGCGCCCCCATCCGGAGCGCCCCCGAACCAAACGCGCGCCGCTGCGCATCGTTGCCAAGGCCCCGGGATATGCTCTGGACGGCCTCATCAAACCGGTCGGTGTATTCGACCGGCAGGGGTTTGCCGCTTTCACGCTCAAGTGCATTGCGGCCCTGCACCTGCAAGGCCTCAACTTGTAGGTCTGTTCGAACCTTGGCGAGCTGCACGATCGCATCGTCCACCCGCAGCTGGTTGGCTTCCTGCAGGGCCTGTTGCGCAAGGTCCGCCATCGCGCTGCCAGCCCGCATCAGGCTTTGGCCCATCACCTGGGTCTGCCGCGCGGCGGGCCCGGCCACGTCGACCACGGGCGGCGTACTGCCTCCTTGGCGCACACCCGGCAGGCCCGCTGGCGCAACACGAGGAGAATCGTAGGTAGGAACCTTGGGCAAAATCGTTCTCCAGATCAGACGAGATCCGAGGCATCAAAGCCCGCGTCGTTGATGCCTCCAGGCACGACCCCCGCGGCGGCCAAGGCGGCCAGTTCGGCGCGGATCTCGTCTTCGGTCATGTTGGTAACAGCCAAATGGCCAGCCAGTTCGATCTTGCTGTTCTCGCGGTATTTTTCGGGGTTATGAGCCTTCAGGAGGAAAATCAGCAGCGTGTCGCTGTACTTGCGAACTGTGCCGCACTCGGCGCCTTGGTAGAACACAGGTTCGTTCACCCCCTCTGCCGCGCGGCGGATACCTTCATCCTCGAGGGCTTCCACCCCTAAGCGCTTCGCGTCATCCCACCGCGCAGCGAATTCGGGATCTGCTTCGCGCCATTCATAAACGGTTCGTCGGCCTAACGATGCGGCCCCACAAGCGCGGGTAACGCTGCAGGTCGCAGCAAGCGCAGCAAGAAAGGCGATCTCTTTTTCGGGCGTGCGGATGGTTTCCATGCTTTTCATTCTCCTTCTTGTCAGCCATACGCCCTGCGCTCGAAGCGGCACAGCTTGCCGATGTAGCGCTCGCTCGTGTCGAACTTCTCGGCCAGCGTCCGGTAGTCCATGCCATCGGCGTGTAGCTGCCGGATCAGTTCGACCTCAGACGATGTCAGCCGGGCATTCGGGTGATTCTCACCATCCCGGCGACGGGGCTGTTCGCTCATGGCCTACAGCCTGCCGCGCGACTGCTCGCGGCGCGCTACTTCCACCAGTGTCATGACGGTGTCGGGGTCGTTGCCCAAGCCCCAGGCATTGATCAGGTTCCTGGTGCGGGGATCCCGGTTCAGCAGCTTGTTCGCCGCCGCCAGTGCCTCTTTCGCACCCTCTTTGCCGTACTTGGCCTCGACCCGCGTCAGGGCCCGCTGCATCGCCTCATCCAGATCGGCCGGGTTGTTCCGCTGATTCAGCACGCGGCTATGCAGCAGATCGACTTCATCCTTGGACAGTGCCATATCGGCAGCCATCTCGCGGTACTCGGCCAGGATGGCCTCTTGAGCTTGCTCGGTGAGGTGGAACTCACCGCTGTGCGTATCGAACATGTCGATTTTGATCACATCGGCATAGGTGCCCTGGGGCGAGTACAGCGCGCGCTCCGTGTCACTCGCCCGCAGTTCAGCCACGTTGGCGGGGACTGCGGCCTTGATGGTCTCCACGCTGATCTGGTCCGGGTGACTGACCGGCGGCGGCCGCATGAAGGGGCTTTGATCGGCCGACTTTTCCACCTGCCCACTGCCGTATAGCGACTCCGCGCGGCGTTCGTCATCGCTTTGCTCTGCATTCGGCTGGCCCTGTGGAGAGGGCTTCGAGTTGGGAAACAGGATATCGGCGGCTTCCATCGCTAAACCTCCATGCGGTTGATGGCATCTTCTAAGCGCTGTCGAACCTGCGCGCCTTCCGAGATCACACGAGCCAGGATAGACGCCTCGTTTTCTGGTAGTAACCAGCGGGGCTGGAGCCAACCGCTCACAAGCGTCAGCAGCCCAGCATCCCGCAGAGCAACAACGATCGAAGCGCCGATGCACCTGGGGTTCGGTGCCTCAAGCCCGTATCGATCGTCCCCGGGATTGGTGGAATTTGCCTCGCAATCGGAAAAATGCTGGCGGGCAAGGTCCAGCGCGCCATTCCAACGCGTGATGACCTCGGCCAGGTTGGTGATGGCTTCCTGCAGATCCTTGGCGACGGCTTCGGCATCTGCCAGTGCACCCATGGTTGCATTGAAGGCGCCAATCGCCGAACCCACCCGCGCAGCGCGGGCAACTTGCTGGTCAGCCTGTGCCGCGGTAGCAGCGCCGCGTTCGTACAAGGAAACGCGCTTCTGTGTAGCCTCAATCTGCTCATCCACTAGGGCGACGTCCTCCAAGGTCTCAGCATCGCCCGGAGACCGCGCCAGCACCTGCGCGAGCTCACCTTGGCGCGTCTGCAAGGCGGCCAGGGCGCTGCGCTGCTCGTCCAAAGCTTTGTTCAGGCGGTCCGTGTTGGACTCGCCCGCGGTCACGCCCTTGAAGCTCCGCAATTCCGTCAAGCGCCGTTGGGCATCTGCGATATGCGCATCCACGGCATCAGCATCAGTCCGCAGGTTCCGGATCCGTAGCTCGACATCCTCGACTTGGTGCGCAAGGCCTTGGGCTGTGCGATACGCGCCCTTGTTCGGGCTACCCTCATACAGGCCTTGCAGCTGCGTCTGCAGCTCAGCGTGACCCTGCTCCTGCTCCTCGATGGCGGAGTCGATCCCCTGGCGTTGCGCATCGAGAGAGTGGATACGCGCCTTCTGCGCCTCGATCATGGTATCCAGCGTCATGGCGGGTTGCATCTTGGTCATGGCGAGTGCCTGTGTCTGGTGGTAGTTGGCCTCAGTGTGCAGGCCGCGCTCACGTGCGTAAAACCCGTTTACGTCTCAGTCCAATAGCGTCTATCGGGTGACAATCCGCACCAGGGCGCCGCGCGGGTCATAGCGCCACAGGTAGCGCGCCGCTCCATCATCCACCTGGCGGCCGTGCAGGCCCCGGATCAAGTCAGCGGTCAGCAAGGGGGCGGCGTACCGCATCCCCAATGCCGCGGCGCGCAGCCGACCTCGCACGGCGGGCGGTGCGCCCTCGAGGTCCGGCAGTTGGAACCAGTGACCCTGCCGATCTACCAGGTGATGCAGCGCTGCAAGAGCGCCCGGGTTGCTGCCCACCCAGGGGGCGGGGGTGTCAGGCTCCCCGATCAGGAACAGGCCGTCGGCTCGCAGGAACAGGATGGTTGGCAGCATTTTTTCAGGTGTGCGGATGTGTCCCTATACGTGCGTACGCGTACGCGTACTGGTCGAAAAACTCCCCATGGGGGGGGATGGCGGCGGGGTGTACCGCGTGTACCGCGTGTACCGCTATCCCCTATAAGCCCAAATACGAAACATAATGGATTCGTTCTTTTTAGAGGGCACGGTACAAGCGGTACGCGGTACGCCATTTCTACGCATCCGCCGCTAAACCCAGTAGAAATTCGTACGCACTAGTTTCGACCGGGTCAAAATCAACATGCTCATACGCTTTATTTACGTCGGCGGCGGTGCCTTGCTGCAACCAATGCGCAGAATTTCGCAGAATCAGTACATTTGTTGGCACACCTTTGATCCTTACCTTACGCCCGAAAGGCCGGATTCCCGCCTGTTCGTACGTTCGGCGATGCGCCGCCTTCAACGAGTCGCGCCCCAGTCCTTCCGTCATCACGTTGTACAGGTGCGCCGATGTGACGAAGTCAGCAGGCCAGTGATCGATGAGCAGTTGGCAGGCTTCAGCCATGGGCGTCTGACTTGCCTTTGTTGCAGCCTGCTTAGCCTCGGTGTTCAGCGCGTGGGCGCCGGGGTTGAAGCCGGTGATATCACGTCGGCCCAGAAACGCGGCAACGGCCCTGATGAACTGCGGTGACTCCAGCGCCTTGTACAACCGCGTGTAGTAGGCGGCATCCTGCGGCGGCGCGTCGTTGGACGCCACCTCAACGCGCCGATCCCCGTTCTCCAGCGGGATGGCCGACAGGTGATTGCTGAACAGCAGCCAGCGGCAGGCGTTGAACTCCAGCGATGTATGCCCGTACTTCGGATTGATCCGCCGCACCTCCTCGGTGATCAGGCTTTTCAGCTTCTCGCTGTGTTCCCAGGGGGAATCCCTGCCGCCCTCGCGGATCTCATCCACCACCGCCAGAACCTTGCGGGACAGTCGATCATTGAACCCATTGCGCAGCATCCCCCCCAGGTCCAGATTCACAGCCACAGAGCCCGCCCACACCCGGGCCAGCACCGAAGCCAGCCAGTTGCGACCCATCCCGAAGTGCTTGGCGATATGCAGCCATGACGTGTGCGGCAGCACCCCAGGGCACCGCTCGATGTGTGCGAGCCAGTCGAGGAAGCGTGGAGCGTCCGCGCCGAACAGGAACCCCACGTGATCTACGAACAGCCCAACGCCAGCCGCCTGCAGATCCTCTACCTGCATCGTCCGATCGAACGGCCTCCAGGAATTCACCGCGAGCTTGCCGTCGGGGTCGGACAACATGAGCCCTCCCCCGGCTTTGAACGTGCGCGTGGCCACCGTCTTGCGCCGCTCAGACGTGTGCCACAGCCCTACAACGGGAACTTCCTTGGCAGGCTTTCCGTTGGGCTGCTCGATGGACTTCGTTGACGCTGCGTAGGTGTTTTTCCAGTCCGCCAGCTTCAGGACGTAGTGCGGCTTGAACACATCCGCAACCAGTGACCCCTCGGACAGGAACACAAAACGCTCCAGCGCCGACTCGAGCGTGATTTTCTCGGCAACGGGGATACGGTAATCCCCCTCGCCGATCTTCTCGTTTTCAAGCTTCTGGTGCTCTCGCCGCTTCGCGTCCAGGATCGCCCGCCCAGCGTTGATCAGATCGGCGCGCTCATCGTCCGTCGGGGACACATCGTCGAAAGCCGATGTCAGATCCCCTACCGTAGAAAGCTGCTCGAGCGTGGTCCAGGAGCACAAGGGGCCGCTTGAGCGCCGGAAGCTATTCCACCGCGCCCGGTTGTATTCGGTGCAGTTGTAGTTCGGCCAAGTCTGGCTGTACTCGTCCCATAATTCGAACGCCTCATCAGATCCGTTGAACTCGAAATGCAGGGCCATACCAACGCGGCGCCAGTCCTCGTAGGCGCCCATCCGACCGCTGTCGATATTTCGCAAAATCTCCCGGGCATTTTCCAGCGTGTACCCTCCAGGTTCGCGGACAAGCTCGCCGCCACCATCGGGGTGTTGCGGCGCAGGCCTATCATCCGGGAACACCTCCCCCAGCGTCAGAGACAGGATAGGATCATCCAACGGTGCGCCCTCTACGTGGCGCACCTGAAAATCAACCCCTTGCACCTTCCCGTAATGAAACATCTGAGCAACCCGGGCGCTTTCCCGGGCAAGAATACCGTCCAATGCCCAATTCAGCCGGGCAACAAGCTGGCGGTACTCTGACGCCGGGGCAGCCTCTGCCAATGGCGCTACCACCCGCCAATGAGGCGCGGCCTCGGTATGGCTCCCCGTGGTGAATAAAAACGCCTCGATATTCCACCGGCGAAGCAGATCAGCGCCCTGATCGATGGAAACGACTTCACCGTCATAATCGCCCGTCACTCCATGGACCCATTGCGCGTTGTGTGCCTTCTTCCCACGACCGTCGAATACAGTCATATTCATGAGGGGGCACGCGGTTTTCTCAGTGTAGGTCAGCGGCTGCCCGAGTCGCTGCATGAGCGCCCGCCACGAACCAGACCTAAGCGCCGGCTGGCTCCCCTTCGTATTGAACAGACTGTACCGCACCTGCAGAGGTACCCGTCCACTGGAACCGGCCGATAGAATGGGCTCAGCCGATGCCTCTTTGGTCCCTGCCACTGCTGGCAACTGGTTGGAAGCGCCCTTCGAAGCGGGGGGCGCTTCTTTGTTTTCGGCCATCATCGGTCGCCCTCATCTTCCATGCGCAGCAGGTCTTCAATCCAAAACGGGGCCTCTGCTCTGACTTCGCCACCAAGCGCCTCCGTCACGTTGACCAACCACATGCACACCGTAGATCTGTACCAGCGCCTCGTACCGTCCGCCTCGACGTAGTCATGGAACGGAAATGACCCATCCTCTGAAGCCAGCAGCAGTTCGTATGGGGTTAGATCCGGCATCGATGTAGCGACCAGCTCGCAGATTTCCACCGCGCTCATGTCAAACGGGTTGCGTTTCATCGCACACCTCCCCAGTGCGGCGCGCGCCTGAACAGGCAATTTGGGCCTCGGTAGCGAACATCGGGAACCGGCACCCAGCCATCAATGGTGGCTGCCACGATGAACGCCGCATTCGAGATATAAGTCGCCAGGGCTGGGTCCGCCTGAGTGCGTACCCAGTTCTCAATGGAGTGCTTCAAGGCGTAGCTGCTGTGCCGGGGAATGTACAGGCCGCGCGCACTGTTTCGAGACATGGCCAGACGTGTCAGGCAGGTAGCAACCTGCCGGAGAAAATCCGTCTTCAGCATACCGCTGCGGTCCTCGGACAGGTGCTCTAGCCTGTTCCAGCCTGTTCCTCCTTCGAAGTAAAACCCGCGGGTGCCAAGGTTCGGGAACCGTTGCAGGACGATCGCAACCTGATCGCGCAGGCCAGGGTCGACGGTGTAGGTCATAGCGCACCCTCACGCACCAGGCGCTGGATATCCTCCTCACGCCACATGGACAGCCGCGGCCCCAGTTTGACTGGCTTCGGAAATCTGCCGTCGGCAACGCCCGCGTACCAGGTGGCGCGGGATACGGGAATCATTGGGGGTATACCTGCCTTCTTGCTGCCGAGGATATCGGCCAGGCGCAGGAATCGGGATGACGTGGTCATACCGCCACCCCCGCCCGCATCAGATAGGCGTCAAGTTCGGCGCGGCTCCAGACGGTGGTGCCTGCGCTCAGTTTGCGCGGCTTGGGGAAATCGGGATCTGTTCTAGCTTTCCGCCACAGAGTGGGGCGCGAGATGCCCAGATAGGGTGCGGCATCACGCGCCCGCAGTACGGGGGGCTGCATCGCGTTCGGGAGCATGTCGGTATCCTTCTTGGAAGGACGCCGCGCCCAAAAATGAAAAAGGAAGGCGCAGCATCAAACTGGCCTTCCTCTTGCGTTACCAGCACCGCCCAACGTCGGCACGAAACCGTTGGAGTAATGCTGCGCCCCTATACCCAGGTTGTATAGATAACCCACGCGCTTGGTGTGCCGTCGCCAGCATGGGGCGCGCGCGCGCCTCTCACGCTTTTATTATGCAGTATTCGGCTATATTAGACAAATACCACACGTATTGTTACCTGTCGCTATGCCGCCTCCAGGACCTGATCGGCCGCCTTCAGGATCTGATCAGCCGCATCATCAACAGCACCCTTGGCTTGGTGCAGCAGATCCACCAAGGTCTCCAAAGCCCATGGACGGGGGCTCTCTACCACTTCCTCCGAATCAATCAGTAGAAGGTCAGAAACGGCCACCGCCTCCCTCACTGCCCAGTGCGCGTTTTCGACAGTTCTTTGCACGTCAGCCAGTGCACCTTTCACCAAGCGGTCAACCACTCTCAGAATGCTCTCCACGTCAGAAAGGTCCCGCTGTCGGTCAACAACCACATCGCGCAGCGTGTCAGCAAGCCCGCCAGCCTTCCCAAGGGCGATGGAAGCGTCATTCAGCGCTTCGGTGGTACTCTTTTTCATAGCCATGATGCAATCTCCTGTATTGCGTTGTGGTCAGGGCCAGGTGTCTGTTGTTGCATTCACCTGACCCGCTTCGCCTGAAACCATCAGGCTGCGGTAAAACTCGTCACGCTGTGCGCGTCAGCGGCACCACGCTGGCGCCGGCCTTCAAGACATCCAGGTAATCGGCCCACGCCTGCATCATCATCTTGCGCTCTTTAATGAACTTGGTTCGGTTGTAGGCTGCCCCCAGCGTATCAGGGACCCTGTGCGCCAATTGATGCTCGATGACTTCGGGCTTTTGCCCCAGCTCTTCATGCAGGATGGTGCGCGCCATCGCCCGGAACCCGTGGCCGGTCATGTCGGCCTGGGTGTCATAGCCCAGGCGACGGAGTGCCACGTTGATCGTCGCCCCGCTCATGGGGTTGGTGTGCTTGTTGCGACCGGGAAATACGTATTGCCCGCCCCCAGTCAGGGCTTGCAGGTCGCGTAGGATCGCCACCACCTGGCGGGCCAGCGGGACGAGATGCGGGGTCTTGGTCTTGGGCACGGTATAGCGCCACTCGCCCTTGTCCAGATCAACCGCCGCCCACTCCATCGTTCGCAGTTCGCCCGGGCGGACAAACAGCAGTGGAGCCAGCTTCAGTGCGCAGGCCACGGGGTACGTGCCGTTGAAACTATCGAAGGCCCGCAGCAGTTCGCCCACCTTGGCCGGTTCGGTGATAGCAGCAAAGTTCGCGGTTACGTGCCGGGGGATCGCACCGATCAGGGATTGCGCGGGATCGAACTTGCATACTCCCTGCCGGATGCCGTAACGAAACACCATGCTGATTTCGGCCCGAACCTTGTGGGCACAGTACCGTGCACCCCGCCCGTCGATGCGCTTGAGCACGTCCAGGATTTCGGGGGCATCGATTTCCGTGATGGGGCGCTTGCCAAGCCAGGGGAACACGTCGTTCTTCATCCGGCCCGCGGTGTGCGTGTGCGTACTGACGGAAACCGACGGTCGACGCTCGGTCATCCAAGCTTGGGCCACAGCCTCAAAGGAATTGGTCGCCGCCAGTCGGGCGGCTCGCTTGTCATCCTTGCGGGCTTGGCTTGGGTCTACGCCGCCGGCCAGCAGCTTGCGCATCGACTGGTGCCGGTCACGGGCCACAGCCAGGGTGGTTTCAGGGTACACCCCCAGGGCCAGGGTCTTGCGCTTGCCCGCATATCGATAGTCCCAACGCCAGTACTTACCGGTCTGGTTCACCAGCAAATACAAGCCGCCCCCATCGGCCAGCTTGGCGGGCTTGGCGCCGGCCTTGGCTTGGCGGCAGGCGGTATCTGTGAGGGACATAGCAGGCCTTTGACGGTATCTGACGGCAAAAATACCGTCTGCGTAGGGGGATGCCGTCAAAGATACCGCCATAAATGGCGGTATGTCTATAGCCTGCCCGATACCGCATGAGACAACAAAAAAGCCCTAAGACGCTGATTTCTTAGGGCTTTAATACCGTATGAGACTGATTAATACTACTAAATGGTGCCGTCGGCGAGACTCGAACTCGCACAGCTTTCGCCACTACCCCCTCAAGATAGCGTGTCTACCAATTCCACCACGACGGCGTCTGCCTCTCGGCAAAGAGCGGCATTCTAGCATGATTCCTTATTTCGCGGGCACGCTGGGGACCGAGGGATCGGATTGCGCCGCCTTGTCCACGGACGGGACGCCCGTGGCCGACGGCACGGCGGAGGCGGCATTGCCGGATGCGGCCGTATCGCCGGCGGCGGGGACGGCGGAGCCGACCGAGGGTACTGCGGAACCCGCCGGGGCGACGTTCTTGTCCGGGGCCGTGAAACCCTGCATCACGCCGCCTTCGAGGGGCGAGCCCGAAGGATGGTGCGCAACCCAGGCCAGGGCGCCGGTGGTCACGAAAAACACGACCGCCGCCCACTTGGTGGCGCGCGACAGGAAGTTGGCCGCGCCCGCGGATCCGAACACGCTGCCTGCCGAGCCGCTGCCGAAGGCAGCGCCCATGTCAGCGCCCTTGCCCTGCTGCAGCAGGACCAGCACGATGATCAGGATCGAGGAAATGACCTGGAGGGTCAACAGGAGCGAGGACATCCATTGCATGATCAGGGGACTCCGGGCCTCAGGCGGCCGCTATGTTCAGGAATTCTTGGGCCACGAGCGAGGCGCCGCCCACGAGGGCGCCGTCGATGTCGGGCTGGGCGAACAGGCTGGCGGCGTTGCCGGCCTTGACGCTGCCGCCATACAGGATGCGCACCTGGCCGGCGCCCTGTTGCGTCAGGGATTGGCGAATGAAGGCATGAACGGCCTGCGCCTGTTCCGGCGTGGCGGTGCGCCCGGTGCCGATCGCCCAGACCGGCTCGTAGGCGATGACCAGGCGTCCCAGGGCCTCGGTGCCGAGGGCCAGCACCGGCTCGAGCTGGTCACCGATGACGCATTCGACCTGGTCGCCGTCGCGGTCGTCGAGGGTCTCGCCCACGCACACCACCGGGGTCAGGCCGGCGGCCAGGGCGGTCGCCGCCTTGGCCGCGACCTGGTCGCTGGTTTCACCATGCAGGGCGCGGCGCTCGGAGTGTCCACACAACACCCAGGTGCAGCCGAAATCCGCCAGCATGCCGGCCGAGACCTCGCCGGTGTAGGCGCCCTGCGTGTGGATGCTGACGTCCTGGGCGCCCCAGGAAATCGGCGAGCCCGCGAGGGTGCCCTGCAGCTGGGCCAGGTAGGGAAACGGCGCGCATACCGCGACCTCGGCGTCCCCGGCCTGCGGGGCCTCGGCCACCAGTTCATCGAGCAGCGCGGCATTGGCCGCGAAGCTGCCGTGCATCTTCCAGTTGCCCATGACAAGGCGCTTGCGGGTATGGCTCATGTATGGTTGATCCCATCAGACGAAATCCGCCGGGAATCGGCGCCCCAAATCAAGGCACCGATTCCGGCAGAATTGAGTAACCCTGTATTGTAGCGCGTTTGTTTCAAGGACGTCCGCCGCCAAACAGCGGCGAGCCAGTGACTTTTTCGGACGAAAAGGCCGGCGGCAGGTCTAGGCCGAGGCCCGGTCCCGCCGCATGTCACTGCCTGTGGGGGCCTGATGGCCCGAGGCCCGGCATCGCAAAGGATCCGGGCCTGTTCTGGATCCGACGTGGATCAGGCGGCCTCGACCGACTGGGCTTGCGGGCCTTTCTGGCCCATGCCCGCGATATAGCTGACGCGCTGGTTTTCCTGAAGGCTGCGGTGGCCGTTGCCGGTGATTTCCGAAAAATGAACGAAAAGGTCCTTGCCGCCGCCCTCGGGCGTAATGAAGCCAAAGCCCTTGTCGTCGTTGAACCATTTGACAATGCCGAATTCGCGTTGCGTACTCATGTAGAACTCCTGTTGATTGCGAGCATATGCTCAGAGGCAGGATCACCAGGCGTGAAATATACGAATCGGCACCCTGTCGTGGGCGCGGATGCAAATAACCAACCCAACCATCCATCGGCGCCTAGGGTAAGCCGCCGCAGCCTCCGTGTCAACCGATATGGCTCTGTTTGTTGATGCAACGTCAGAATCCGGTCTGTGCAAAGTAGAAATCGTGCTGGAGGAGCTGCCCCTGGCTTGCCAGAAGACCCATATCCGGCTTCGTCTGGAAGACTGGACGGACGCCGAGATTGCGGCCGATATGGGCGTATCGCGCAGCATGGTCGAAAAGCGTCGCCGCGCAAGGCCTTCGCCCTGCCTCCCGGCCCAGGACCGAGGGTCTCGGACAATTTTATCATTTTCGGCGTAAATAGCCTGATTGTTATCAAATTCAAGCAGATATTAGCGTTTTTGCATCCACTAAATTATCGTTTTCACGTACTATATCCTCCTGAGTATCATTTTTTGGCTCTCGTTAGGAAATTCGGCAATGCAAGTAGGCTTCAAGGCACTCGCCGACCGCTACGGTATCGCACTCGCACAACCCCTGCGCGTCGAGTCAGTGATCGGCACGACACGCGTGAGCCGCGAGAGCAACGGATATGTTGAAAACAAGTACCCCGCCAGCTACCAGCCGACGGATGACTTCGCGGGACTTTTCGAGTTTGGACTCAAGTACGAAGAAATTCACATCGAATTTTTCGCCCGTCTGTTTGCGGCGGCTGGCCCAGAACCCATCGAAGCCTGGTGCCGACAAGCGCCTTTCGGCCAATATGCCCGCCGCACCGGATTCCTGTACGAGTGGCTGACCGGGCAGCATCTGGATGTGCCGGATGTGACCAATGGCGGCTACGTCGATGCCATTTCGCCGCGGCGGTACCTGACCCGCGTCAAGCCGCTGCGGATGCGACGCTGGCGCATCAACGACAACCTTCCCGGCGTACCGGGGTTTTGCCCCATGGTCCGCCGTACCGAGGCCGTACAGGAAGCGCTGCAATTCGACCTGGATGCCGCACTGCGCGAGTTGTACCAGACCTTTGGCGCCGACATCCTGATGCGCACGGCCAGTTGGCTGACGTTCAAGGAATCGCGTGCGAGCTTTCTCATCGAGAAGGAAGCAGACAAGGCCGACAGGGTCCAGCGATTTGCCCATGTGATCGCCAAGTACTGTGGCCATATCGAGGATCCGCTGAGCCAGGACAGTCTGCACACGTTGCAAGCCGGTATTTTGGGCCATGATGCCGTCGGACTGGGCCTGCGGCGCTCACCTGTCTTCGTGGGGCAGGCGACCATGCGCGAGGATATCGTGCACTACATTGCCCCGCAATATGAGACGCTGCCGCAACAGCTCGATGGCCTGAAAGCATTCGAGTTGGCGACACGGGGCGCCGAGCCGCTGGCCCGGGCCGCGGCACTTGCCTTCGCCTTTGTGTATATACACCCGATGCGGGATGGCAATGGCCGGATCCATCGCTTCCTGATCAACGACACCCTGATCCGCGATAAGGCGGTGCCTGACGGCGTGATCCTGCCGGTGTCGGCCACCATCACGAGCTCGATCGATTTCCGGACGCGCTACGACCGTACGCTGGAAGTGTTTTCGCGGCCATTCATGCAACGCTACGCCACATCCTACCGATTTGGCGAACTCGCCGTCTACGAGGATGGTACCCGGAGCAACCTGGTCTTCGATGACTACGACGACGCGCAATTCGCATGGCGCTATCCCGACTTGACCGAGCACGTCCTGTACACAGCGCAGGTCGTTGCGCATACGGTTCGCACCGAAATGGCCGATGAGGCCCGTGTGCTGATCATCTTCCAACGTGCTCAGGAGCGGCTCAAAGAGGTGCTGGAAATGTCGGATCAGGACGCGAACCGCGTCATTCGCTCTCTCAAGAAAAACGGCTGGCAGGTGTCCGGCAAGCTGAAGAAAGCGTATCCACAGCTGGACAATGCCCATCGGGCGGAACGTGTGGTGGAAGCCGTGCGCTCCGCATTCGAGGAACGAGCTGTGGGTGCCGACGAAGAGTGATGTTCGACGCCATAGACGCATCAGTGGTGCCCGAGGCCGGACTCGAACCGGCACGCCTTTCGGCCAGGGATTTTCTTGCCACTTCGGCTTTCGCCGCCGGTGCGCGCACCGTTCGTGGTCTGGAGCACGCCTTCACCATAGCCTTGCGGCCGTAGGTGCCCGCCGTCTGCTCTCTACACCTTCCCCCGCCTTGCGGCACGGGCTTGGCTCGGCGTTGGCTCGGATACGGTCGTATCCAGGGCGTTCGCCGACTTTGACGGGCTTCACTCCGGGCGTTTCCCCCCGGAGGCTCAAATTGTTCAAGTCCCTTGTGTCTACCGATTTCACCACTCGGGCAATGCGTTCAAAATGATCCATCGGCGATCGCCCGTACGGAACCTCGTCCCGCCCTCGCTAGCGCCGAGGGCACATTGTACAGGGCCGCCGCGCTCAGCTGTCGAGCACCGCGGTGCGAATGCAATTGCGCCCCGCGCGCTTGGCGGCATAGAGCTGAGCATCAGCCCGGGCCACCAATTCCCGCGCGCCGGCTGCGCCGCCCGACAAGGTGGCGATGCCGATGCTCAGGGTCAATCGCGTGGTGCCGGCCCGGACATTGGGCAGCTCCAGCTGTGACACGCCCTCGCGGATCCGCTCGGCGACCACGCACGCGTCGTCCATGGTCGTATCAGGCAGCAGGCAAGCGAATTCCTCGCCGCCGTAGCGTGCGGCCAGGTCCGCGGAGCGGGTCACGCTGCGCGCCAGGACCTTGGCGACGGCGCGCAGATAGTCGTCACCCACGGCGTGGCCGTAGTGATCGTTCACTTGCTTGAAATGGTCGACGTCGATCAGCAGCAGGCTCAGGGGCGAACCCGTGCGCAGGCAGCGCCCATGCTCGCGCGCCAGCGCCTGGTCGAAGTGGCGGCGATTGGCCAGATGCGTCAGCATGTCGGTCTGGCTCTGCTTTTCCAGTTCCTCGTAGGCGGCCCGCAAGGCCTGTTGCTGTTGCAGCACATGCCGATTGCTGTCGGCCAGCAGATGCGTCAGCCGGCGATACTTGCGCAGCGCCAGGTAGAACGCCAGGGCCAGCAACGCGGCGGCCACGCTGGCCCCCTGCAACAGGATGCGCTGGCTACGCTGCGTCACGTATTGGTCGAAGAACCGGCGCTCGGCATCTTCATGCGCCACGATGGAGTCCGAAATGTCCATCGCCTCCAGATAGCGGTCGAAGGCCGCCGCAATGCGCTGGTGGCGCGGCGTACGGCTGAAGTAGAACCGATAGGCGCGCGGATAGTGGTAGAGAGTATGGGCGACCTCCAGGTCGAAGAACTCATGCTGGTAGCGCTTTTCGATGAAAATGTTCTTGTTGAACACGGCCACGTCGATCTCGCCATTGCGCACCGCCTGGAACAGGCCATCCTCGGTGACCGATTGGTCGAAGGTCCGCAGTTGGCCCGCCGGCACGACCTGGGCGAGGGCCGGGCCCAGCGAGACGCCCTCCACGATCCCGACGCGATAACGCGCGAGGTCGGCCAGGCCGTCGATCGGGAGGTGCCGCCCCTTGCGGGCGATGATGGCGTAGTAGCTTTCGTAATAGGGCGCCGTAAAAATGCCGCGCTGCGCACGCTCGGGCAATTGGCTCAGCGGCATCAACATGTCGATTTCGTCCGCCTGGACCTGACGGATTTTTTCGGCGACGGTCTGGTCGCGCCCCGGGATGATCTCGTAGCGCAAGCCCAGCCGGCCGGCAATGAAGCACAGCACGTCGACGCTGATGCCCGTATAGGTGCCCTGCCCCGGGTCGTAGCGCGTCATGGGCGCGGCGTCCATGGAGGCGATGCGCAAGGCAGGCATGGCGCGGAATTCCGCCAGTTGCGCGGGGTCGAATTCCACCGCCGCGGTCAGGCGCACGAATCGCTCGCCGTCGCAGGCCGCGGCGGCAACCGGTGCGGCACTCAGCCCGGCGCACAGCACGAGCCCGGCAAGACGGACGCGATGCCGGCGAATGAACTGCAGCAGCGTGTGGATGACGTACAAGGCCCCGGCCATTGAAAAATCCGCCCGGCCGTGTTGAGCGGCGACGGGCGGCAGCATGGGCCACGTTAGAGATCTGGGGCACGTCCGGACCCATCGGGAACGGCCTGCTGGCGGAAGCGGTGAGATTCGAACTCACGGATGGGTTGCCCCATCGCCGGTTTTCAAGACCGGTCCATTCAACCGCTCTGGCACGCTTCCACGGGTGAAGCCAGAGAGTGTAACGCATAATCCTGGGCCGACAGCCCGATCAGCGCGGATGTCCCCATCAAGCAGAGGCAGTGAAAACCGGTACGGCCGAATCCAGAGACAACTCGTGCAAGGCAATGGCGGGGGCGGGCGTACGGACGTCGCCAGGCACGGGGCCGTTTGCGCTGGGCCGGCGCACGGCCAGTCCCAGGCGGAAGCCCGCGCCGCGAAACACCCGCAGGGGCCAGGCGGCGGATGTTCGTGGCCCAAATGCGGGCGGCAAATGCAAGGCGTGCATCCAGGCACCCGCAGCGGTGAACCCGGCATCCGCCGGCCAGCGGCAAACCCCATCCGGCGCCGAAAACACCGGAAGCTCCAGTTCGTGCAAAGGCTGGCGCAGCCCCAGGCCCAGCGCCTTCACCAGCGCCTCCTTGGCCACCCACCAGGCCAGGCGCTGTTCGCCGCGACCATCGCCCGACATCCGCGCAAGCGCGCACCGTTCGCCCGCCGATAGCCACGCCTCGTCCATGCTGGACAGGGCATGCGCACGATCGTCCGTCTCGACGTCGACGCCGACTGGCCCGTGGCGCGAAACCGCCACCGCGACCCGACCGCGAGCGTGGGACATACTGAAAAACAGCTGGGGCTTTGAATTGCGAAGCCTGGGCTTGCCGTACGTATCGGCCTCGAACACCCATTGTCCACGCCGGCCGGCGACGTGATCCAGAGCGACGCGCAGCAATGCGTGCGCTGCGAGGTAGGCACGCCGATCGGCCGCGTGCACGAAGCGTGCCGCCTGCGCCAACTCGGCACGCGCCAGGCGTTGTCCCATCCAGGCGGGGTCATCGGCCGGCACGGCGCCGGCAAAGACCTCGACCGCCGCCCCCGGCGGCTGCTTGCCGTCGCGCGTGACACCGCAGACCACGTGGCACCCTCCCCGCCTGAAACCAACGCATCGCCCGGCCCCGGATGCGCGAGGAGCGCGCCGTCAAGGCCGCCGGGGCCTTCCGCCCATGGCGGCGTGTCAGTGTAGCGCATAATAGAGGGCATTCTCGTACCGATTCGCCCCGTGCGCGCGGTCTGGGGCACGACATCCGAGGCCGCCGCGGTGAACGCTTTGTGCACACACAGGAGCCCCAACGATGCATGCCATTGAAATTTCCCAACCCGGCGGCCCCGAGGTCCTGCGCTGGGTCGAGCGCCCCGATCCCGTGCCCGGGCCGGGCGAAGTCCTGATCGAGGTTGCCGCCGCCGGCGTCAACCGGCCTGATGTCTTCCAGCGCCAGGGCAGCTATCCGCCGCCCGCGGGGGCTTCGGACCTGCCAGGCCTCGAGATCGCCGGCCGGATCGTCGGCGGTGATCCGGCTGCCGGCGGGTTCCAGATGAACGACGAGGTCTGCGCCCTGGTGGCCGGCGGAGGCTATGCGCAGTACTGCGTGGCGCCGGCCGTGCAATGCCTGCCGGTCCCCGAGGGCCTATCCCTCGTCGAGGCCGCCGCCCTGCCCGAGACGTATTTCACCGTCTGGACCAATGTCTTCGACCGCGGCGGCCTCGCGCCGGGCGAGACCCTGCTGGTGCACGGTGGCGCCAGCGGCATCGGCACCACTGCGATCCGCCTGGCGACCGCGCTGGGCCATACGGTCTATGCCACGGCCGGCAGCGATGAACGGGTCGAGGCCATCGAGGCGCTGGGCGCCGCGCGCGGCATCAACTACAAGACCCGGGATTTCGTGGCCGACATCCGCGAACTCACCCAGGGGCGCGGCGTGGACGTGATCCTGGACATGGTTGCCGGCGACTACCTGCCGCGCAACATCGACATCCTGGCCGACGACGGCCGGCTGGTCATCATCGCATTGCTGGGCGGCGCCAAGGGCACCTTGAACTGCGGACAGGTGATGCGCCGGCGATTGACCGTGACCGGCTCGACCCTGCGGGCCCGCCCGGTCGAGGTCAAGGCGGCGATTGCCCGCGCGCTGCGCGAGCGTGTATGGCCGCTGCTCTCGGCCGGCACCATCCGCCCGGTGATCCATGCGACCTTCCCCTTGCGCGAGGCCGCCCGCGCGCACGCCATGATGGACGCGGGCGAACAGATCGGGAAAATCGTGCTGGCGGCCCGATAGCGCGGGGCCCCATCCGAATCCACCAGGAAAAAAGGATGCCGGCAAACGGCATCCTTTTTTCCATGAGGCGCGGCCCGCGGGCCGCGCGGGTCGACAAGCCTTAGTCGGCCGCCACGGGGGCGCTGGGTCCGCCTTGGAGCTCGATGCCGCCGAGGGCCTTGACCGACAGGCGCAGGCGGCCGCGGTCATCGGCCTCGAGGACCTTGACGCGCACCGTCTGGCCGACCTTGAGCACGTCGTTGATGTCGGCGATGCGGTAGTTGGCGATCTCGGAGATGTGCAGCAGGCCGTCGCGACCCGGCAGCACCTGGACGATGGCGCCGAAATCCAGCAGGCGCTGGACGGTGCCCTCGTACTCCTGGCCGACCTCGACCTCGGCGGTCAGTTCCTTGATGCGGCGTTCGGCCTCGTGGGCGCGGTCCAGGTCGGCGCTGGCGATGGTGATGGTGCCGTCGTCGCCGATGTCGATCTGGGTGCCGGTTTCCTCGGTCAGGGCGCGGATGGTCGCCCCGCCCTTGCCGATCACGTCGCGGATCTTTTCGGGGTTGATCTTCAGGCGCAGCATGCGCGGCGCGAAATCGGACAGCTCGTTGCGCGAGCCGTCGATGGCCTCGCGCATCTTGCCGAGGATGTGCAGCCGGCCTTCGCGAGCCTGGGCCAGAGCGACCTGCATGATTTCCTTGGTGATGCCCTGGATCTTGATGTCCATCTGCAGGGCGGTCACGCCAGTGACGGTGCCGGTGACCTTGAAGTCCATGTCGCCGAGGTGGTCCTCGTCGCCCAGGATGTCGGTCAGTACGGCGAACTTGCCGCCTTCCTTGATCAGCCCCATGGCGACGCCCGCGACGTGATCCCGGACGGGCACGCCGGCGTCCATCATCGACAGGCTGCCGCCGCAGACCGAGGCCATGGACGAGGAGCCGTTCGATTCGGTGATCTCGGACACCAGCCGCAGCGTGTACTGGAATTCCTCGGCGCTGGGCAGCAGCGGCAGCAGCGCACGCTTGGCCAGGCGGCCATGGCCGATCTCGCGGCGCTTGGGCACGCCGAAGCGGCCGGTCTCGCCGGTGGCGAACGGCGGCATGTTGTAGTGCAACATGAAGCGGTCGCGGTACTCGCCCATGATCGAGTCGATGATCTGTTCGTCCTGCTTGGTGCCCAGGGTGGTGACCACCAGCGCCTGGGTCTCGCCGCGCGTGAACAACGCGCTGCCGTGTGCGCGCGGCAGCACGCCCAGGCGGATGCTGATCGGGCGCACGGTGCGGGTATCGCGTCCGTCGATGCGCGGCTCGCCGTTGAGGATCTGGCCGCGGACGATCTGGGATTCCAGGTCGAACAGCATGTTGTCGACCTCGACGCTGTCGGGCGCCGCGTCGCCGCGTGCCGCGGCGTGCTCGGCGAGCTTGGTCTTGACCTCGGCATAGACCTCGCGCAGGCGCGCCGTGCGGGCCTGCTTGTCGCGGATCTGGTAGGTTTCCTTCAGGCCGTCGTAGGCGGCCGCACGGACGGCGGTGGCCAGGGCCTCGTTGCGCGGGGCCGGCTGCCAATCCCATTCCGGCTTGCCGGCTTCGGCCACCAGGTCATGGATGGCGTTGATGGCGGCCTGCATCTGCTCGTGGCCGAACACCACCGCGCCCAGCATGATGTCTTCGGGCAATTGCTGGGCCTCGGATTCCACCATCAGCACGGCGGCCTCGGTGCCGGCCACCACCAGGTCCAGCTGCGATTCGCCCTTGATCTGCGAGACGGTCGGGTTCAGGACGTACTGCCCATCGATGTAGCCGACGCGCGCCGCCCCCACGGGGCCGTTGAACGGGATGCCGGAAATCGCCAGGGCCGCCGAGGCGCCCAGCAGGGCGGGAATGTCGGGGTCGACCTCGGGGTTGACCGACATCGTGTGGATGATGACCTGGACGTCGTTGTAGAAGCCCTCGGGGAACAAGGGACGCAGCGGACGGTCGATCAGGCGCGAGGTGAGGGTTTCTTTTTCGGAGGGCTTGCCTTCGCGCTTGAAGAAGCCGCCCGGGATCTTGCCGGCAGCATAGGTCTTTTCGACGTAGTCGACGGTCAGGGGAAAGAAATCCTGCCCGGCTTTCGGGGTCCTGGCGGCCACGACCGTGGCGAGCACCACCGTGTCGTCGACCGACACCAGCACGGCGCCCGAAGCCTGGCGGGCGATCTCGCCGGTTTCCAGGACGACGGTGTGCTGGCCATACTGGAATGACTTGCTCACTTTATTGAACATTACAGTTTATCCTTACGTATTCTTACGAAAAAAAACCGCGGTCGCCGCGAACCGATGTCGCGACGTCCGCGGTTGATGCGCGGGGAGCCAAGCCCCGGGGCATTACTTGCGCAGGCCGAGTTTTTCGATCAGGGCGCGGTACGAATCCGGGTTGCGGCCCTTGAGGTAGTCGAGCAGCTTGCGGCGCCGGCTGACCATGCGCAGCAGGCCACGGCGCGAATGGTGATCCTTGGTGTGCGCCTTGAAGTGGCCGGTGAGCTCGTTGATGCGGGCCGTCAGCAAGGCGACCTGGACCTCCGGGGATCCGGTATCGCCCTGGGCGCGCTGGAATTGCGCGACGATGTCGGACTTGACGATATTTGCAACTGACATTTCATTGTCCTCAAATGACATGCGGCAGCATCGAGGATGCGCTGCCGTGGGATATAACAACTTGAAATCATTCGCCCGGGAAATAGGCGAAGCAAGGCATTATAGCGGATTGCAGGCCTGCTCGCGAATGGCGTCAGCGGGACTCATCCTGGTGCGCCTCGCCCGCCTCGCGCAGGCGCTGCCCCAGCCGGCGGGCGCGACGCACCCGCCAGGCCCAGGTGAACCACCCCGACAGGCTGTAGAGCACGAACAGGCCGAACAGCACCACCGGCGGATCGCTGGAGACGAACACGAACACCGCCACCACCACCAGCATCACCCAGAACGGCACGCTGCGCCCCAGGGCGAAGGACTTGCCGCTGAAAAACGGCGCGTTGGACACCATGGCCAGGCCGGCGTAGACCGTCAGCCCGAAAGCCGACCAGGACAGGATGCCGTCGGCAAAGGAAAATTTGTTGTCCACCGCCAGCCAGACGTAGCCCGCGACCAGCGCCGCCGCCGCGGGACTGGGCAGGCCCTGGAAATATTGCTTGTCGACCACGCCGATGTTGGCATTGAAGCGCGCCAGCCGCAAGGCGGCGCCCACCACGTAGACGAATGCCGCCAGCCAGCCCCAGCGCCCCAGCCCCTGCAGCGACCACTCGTACATCACCAGCGCCGGCGCCATGCCGAACGAGATCATGTCGGCCAGCGAGTCGTATTGCTCGCCGAAAGCCGACTGGGTGTTGGTCAGGCGCGCCACGCGTCCGTCCATGCTGTCGAACACCATGGCGAGGAAAATGGCGATCGCCGCCACCTCGAAGCGGCCGTTCATGGCCTGGACCACGGCGTAGAAGCCGGCGAACAGATTGGCGGTGGTAAAGGCGTTGGGCAGCAGGTAGATGCTGCGGCGACGGTGGATTTCGTCGGTCATCGAATCAATGTCCAGGGATCGCTTCGGCATCGGGGCCGGTTGCGGGCGCATCGCCGGAGATCTCGGGCAGCTCGGCCAGCACCGTGCTGGTGGCGTGCACCTTGTCGCCGATGGCCACGCGGGGCCGCGCCCCTGGTGGCAAGTATACGTCCACCCGCGAACCGAAGCGTATGAAGCCGTAACGCTGGCCCGCGTAGAGATCCTGGCCCGCGGAGGCATAGCACAGGATGCGCTTGGCCACCAGGCCGGCCACCTGCACCGCGGTGACGACGTGGCCGTCCGGGGTGTCGAGCACCATCGCGTTGCGCTCGTTCTCGAGCGAGGCCTTGTCCAGGGAGGCGTTGAAGAAAGTCCCCGGAAAATACTCGAGCAGGCGCACCCGGCCGTCGACCGGACAGCGGTTCGAGTGCACGTTGAACACGTTCATGAACACGCTGATCTTGAGCGCGTCGCGGCCGGCGTAGGGATCATGAGCGTCCTCGACGCAGACGACCCGCCCGTCGGCGGGCGACAGCACGACACCCGCGCCTTCGGGCGCCTCGCGCACCGGGTCGCGAAAGAACTGCAGGGCGAACACCGTGAACAGCCAGAACGGGATGGATGCCCAGCCCGACCAGAGCGACACCAGCACGGACACCAGCACGGCAATGGCCAGGATGGGCCAGCCTTCGCGCGCCACCACGGGATGGGGATATGGGGGAGTTTTCATGGTAGGCGCAAGGATAACCCAATTCCCGGCGGGGAATCATCCCTTTGCAACCGTGCAAAACGGTCGGCCGGCGCCGGAAAAAACGGGGCGCGCGGCATTTCAGCCGTGCGCCCCCGGGGTGCTGCGGGGACCGGCCGGGCTTGCAGGCCTGGCCGGTACACCGCGGCGATCAGTTCTTGGACTGGTCGACCAGCTTGTTGGCGGCGATCCAGGGCATCATCGCACGCAGCTTGCCACCGACTTGCTCGATCTGCGATTCGGCATTGAGGCGGCGGCGCGAGGTCAGTTCCGGCGCACCGGCGGCATTTTCCAGGATGAAGTTCTTGGCATAGACGCCCGACTGGATGTCGGCCAGGGCCTGACGCATTGCGGCGCGGGTGTCGTCGGTGACGATGCGCGGGCCGGTGACGTATTCGCCGTACTCGGCATTGTTCGAGATCGAGTAGTTCATGTTGGCGATGCCGCCCTCGTAGATCAGGTCCACGATCAGCTTGAGCTCGTGCAGGCACTCGAAGTACGCCATCTCGGGCGCATAGCCCGCCTCGACCAGGGTCTCGAAGCCGGCCTTGATGAGTTCGACGGTGCCGCCGCACAGCACGGCCTGCTCGCCGAACAGGTCGGTCTCGGTTTCCTCGCGGAAATTGGTCTCGATGATGCCGGCGCGCCCGCCGCCATTGGCCATGGCGTAGGACAAGGCCAGGTCGCGCGCCTTGCCGCTGACGTCCTGGTGCACGGCGACCAGGTGCGGCACGCCGCCGCCCTGCGTGTAGGTATTGCGCACGGTGTGGCCGGGCGCCTTGGGGGCGATCATGATCACGTCGATGTCGGCGCGCGGCACGACCTGGCCATAGTGGACGTTGAAGCCGTGGGCGAAGGCCAGCGCGGCGCCCGCCTTGATGTTGCCGGCGATCTGGTTGCAGTAGACCTCGGCGATGTTCTCGTCGGGCAGCAGCACCATGACCACGTCGGCGCCCTTGACCGCCTCGGCGACTTCCTTGACCTGCAGGCCGGCGCCTTCGGCTTTCTTCCAGGAGGCGCCGCCCTTGCGCAGGCCGACGGTCACGTTCACGCCGGAATCGTGCAGGTTCTGGGCGTGGGCATGGCCTTGCGAGCCGTAGCCGATGATGGCGACGTTCTTGCCCTTGATCAGGGACAGGTCGCAGTCTTTGTCATAGAAAACTTTCATGGATGACTCCGGTTGTTCTTGGATTCGGGTTGAAAAAGGGAAGCAGAGGGCCGGATCAGAGCTTGAGTACGCGTTCGCCGCGTCCAATGCCCGACACGCCGGTGCGTACGGTTTCCAGGATGGCCGTGCGGTCGAGCGCGCCGATGAATGCCGCGATCTTCTCCTGCACGCCGGTGAGCTCAATGGTGTAGGTCTTGTCGGTGACGTCGATGATGCGTCCGCGGAAGATCTCGGCCATGCGTTTCATTTCCTCGCGCTCCTTGCCCACGGCGCGCACCTTGATCAGCATGAGTTCGCGCTCGATGTGGGCGCCCTCGGACAGGTCGACGACCTTGACGACGTCCACCAGCCGGTTGAGGTGCTTGGTGATCTGCTCGATGACCTCGTCGGACCCCTCGGTGACGATGGTCATGCGCGAGAGCGTGGCGTCCTCGGTGGGGGCGACGGTCAGAGTCTCGATGTTGTAGCCGCGGGCCGAGAACAGCCCCACCACCCGGGACAGTGCGCCAGGCTCGTTTTCCAGCAAAACGGATATCACGTGTTTCATGGTTTCCCCCTTACAGATCCTCTGAGCCCAGCAGCATTTCAGTCAGGCCGCGGCCGGCCTTGACCATGGGCCAGACGTTCTCGGTCTGGTCGGTGATGAAGTCCATGAAGACGAGCCTGTCCTTGTGCTTGGTGAAGGCCTCGCGCAAGGCGGGTTCGACGTCGGCGGGGTTCTCGATGCGCATGCCCACGTGGCCGTAGCTCTCGACCAGCTTCACGAAATCGGGCAGCGCATCCACGTAGGATTCGGAATAGCGCGAGCCATACTCGATTTCCTGCCACTGGCGCACCATGCCCAGGTACCGGTTGTTCAGGCACAGCACCTTGGGCGTGAGCCGGTATTGGCTGCAGGTCGACAGCTCCTGGATGTTCATCTGGATCGAGCCTTCGCCGGTGATCACGGCGACGTCGCGGTCCGGGTTGGCCATCTGCACGCCCATCGCATAGGGCAGGCCCACGCCCATCGTGCCCAGGCCGCCGGAATTGATCCAGCGGCGCGGCTCGGGGAACGGGTAGTATTGCGCCGCCCACATCTGGTGCTGGCCCACGTCCGAGGTGACGAAGGCCTGGCCGCGCGTGACCTCCCAGAGCTTCTGGATGACGAACTGCGGCTTGATGAGGGTGTCGGAGGTCTCGTAGTCCAGGCACTTCCGTTCACGCCAGGTGTCGATCTGGCGCCACCAGGCATCGAGCGAGCCGGGCTCAGGGCCTTTTTCGGCCAGTGCCTGGCCGTACAGGCCGATGAAGTCCTGCAGCACGTCCTTGACGTCGCCCACGATGGGGATGTCGACGCGCACGCGCTTGGAGATCGAGGACGGATCGATGTCGATGTGGACGATCTTGCGGGGCACCTGGGCGAAATGGCGCGGGTTGCCGATGACGCGATCGTCGAAGCGCGCGCCGATGCCGATCAGCACGTCGCAGTTCTGCATCGCCATGTTGGCTTCGTAGGTGCCGTGCATGCCCGGCATGCCGACGAACTTGGGATCGGTGCCGGGCAGCGCGCCCAGGCCCATCAGCGTGGTCGTGCAAGGCGCGCCGGTCATGTTGACGAGCTTGCGCAGCTCGTCGGCGGCATTGGCCAGCACCACCCCGCCGCCCGCATAGATCATCGGGCGCTCGGCGGCCAGCAGCATCTGCACGGCCTTCTTGATCTGGCCCTGGTGGCCTTTGACCACTGGCGCGTACGAGCGCATGACGGTCTCGCCGCGCTTGGGCGCGAACTTGCACATCGCCACGCTGACGTCCTTGGGCACGTCGACCAGCACGGGGCCGGGACGGCCGGTGCGCGCGATGTAGAACGCGCGGCGCATGGTCTCGGCCAGGTCCTTGACGTCACGGACGAGGAAATTGTGCTTGACGCAGGGCCGCGTGATGCCGACGGTGTCGCATTCCTGGAACGCGTCCTGGCCGATCGCATGGCTGGGCACCTGGCCGGTGATCACCACCATGGGGATGGAATCCATGTACGCCGTGGCGATGCCCGTCACCGCGTTGGTCACGCCCGGACCGCTGGTCACCAGTGCGACGCCGACCTTGTTCGAGGAACGCGAATACGCGTCGGCGGCATGCACGGCGGCCTGTTCGTGGCGCACCAGAACATGCTTGAAGGTGTCTTGTTTGTAGATGGAGTCGTAGATGTAGAGGACTGCGCCGCCAGGGTAGCCAAAGACATGGTCTACGCCTTCCTCGATGAGGCAACGCACGATAATATCGGCGCCATTGAGTTCCATGATGTTTTCCTTTCATGACCAGCGCAACGCACCAACCGGCCCCTGAAGGCCTGGGCCAGTCCTGGCGACCCTCAGCATGCACCGGCGCTGGGCGATTCACGGAATCGCTTTGCCCGGACACCCTGCGGAACCAGCCTGCACCCGTTGACACGTGACGCAAGCGTTCATTGAACGCGGGAGGTAGAAATGGAAGTCCCGGCCGAGGCTTGTGGCCCTGCCAGGGACAAACGAATCGCGGGCGTAAAAAACCGGGCGTGTGGCCCGGGCATGCGCCTGTGGGGAACCGGCCGCGCATGGCGGCAGGCCAGCTACTTTACCGCGTTGCAGCAATCGCCGCAAGCGCGCGCCACAACGCGCCGTTTTCCCTATACTGCTGTTTTGTTGCCGCCGGCCTGCCGCGCCATCGCATGAATTCATTCATCGCCCAGTTCCAGCGCTTCATCTACAGCCACTATTTCTTTGGCGGGCTGCGCCAGGCAGTGGGCGTCCTGTTGCCGGCGCTGGTCATCGTCGGCCTGTTCCAGCTGTATGCCATCGGCATGGTCGCCGCCATCGGCGCGGCCTGCGTGGCCGTGATCGACCAGCCCGGCGGGCCGCGCCGCTACGGCCTCAACGGCATGCTGGCGGCGCTGCTGCTGGGCTCGCTGACGGCGGCCGCCAGCGGCCTGGCTTCGGGGCATCCGGTGATGGTCTGGCTGGTGGTGCCGCTGCTGTGCTTCGTGTTTTCGATGTTCACGGTCTTTGGCAAACAGGGCGGACTGCTGGGGTTCGCCTGCCTGCTGATCATGACGCTGACCATGCGCACGCCGCTGTCGACCGCGGACGTCCTGCAGCACACCGCCTATTCATTTCTGGGCGGGGTGTTCTACCTGGCCTACAGCGCCCTCGCCCATCGGCTGCTGTGGCACCGCGAGGAACAGCAGGCGCTGTCGGTGGCGCTGTTCGCGACGGCCGACTACATGTCGGCGCGCGCCCGCTTCTACGACGTCGACCTCGATCTCGAGGACAGCTACCGCAAGCTGATCCGGACGCAGGCCCAGATGACCGAGGCCCACCAGGCGGCGCGCGACATGGTCCTGCGCGAGCTGCCCCGCGGCAAGCCGGGGCGCGGCGATCGGCTGCGGCAAAGCTCATTGAACATTTTCGTCGACATGGTCGGGCTGCTGGACACCATGGTGGCCACGCACACCGACTACGCCACCCTGCGGCGCACCATGCCCGACAGCGACATCCTGCTGTTCGTGCGCGACGCGCTGAACAAGCTGGCGGCGAATGTGTCAGGCATTGCCCTGAACGTCGCCCGCAACCGCCACGCGCGCGAGCGCAACAGCGTCAAGGCGGAACTGCGGGCGCTGGAATACGAAATGGAGAAAGCGCGCAGCGGCGGCCTGGAGGCCGAGCACCCGGAAATCTATGCGCTGCTGGTCCAGATCCAGCGGCGGATGCGCAACATGGCGCGCCTGGTCGCGCGCATGGCCGGCCATTCCGAGCATGCGGTGGACCGGGACACGCCGCCGGCCGATTTGCGCCTGGACAAGTCGCTGAACCGCTTCCTGTCGCGCCAGAAATGGCGCCTGGGCATGCTCACCAGCAATCTGCGCAGCGACTCGCCGCATTTCCGCTACGCCCTGCGGGTGGCCATCGCCGCCCTGCTCGCCATGACCGTGGCGGCGATCCTGGGCGCCCTGCCGCTGCTGCGCGACGTGGCACCCGGTATCGCGGCGCACGGCTACTGGATCATCCTCACCGTCATCATCATCATGAAACCCGGCTTTGCGCTGACCCGCCAGCGCAACGGCTGGCGCGTGACCGGCACCCTGATCGGCTGCGCGGCGGCGCTGGGGCTGTTCACCCTGACCCACAGCAGCACCACGCTGCTGGCCATCCTGGTGGTGTGCAGCATCCTGGGCTACAGCCTGGTGCAGGTGAATTACATGCTTTCGGCCGTGTTCAACACCATGTTCGTGTTGCTGGTGTTCCACTTCCTCGTCCCCGCATCGAACGCCGTCGTGGGCGAGCGCCTGATCGACACCTTGATCGGCTCGGCACTGGCGCTGAGCTGCAGCTATATCCTGCCCGCGTGGGAGCGCAACGTGATGACGCCGCTGGCGGCGGCCCTGCTGCGGGCCAACCAGCGCTTCCTCAGGACCGGGCTGGCGTATGCCCAGGCCGCGCGGGCGGCCCGTGCCGCAGGGAACGAAAACGACGGACGTGCCCGCGACGCGGACATGAGCTGGCGCGTGGCGCGCAAGAACGTGCACATCGCATTCGGAAACTTCGCCTCGGCGTTCTACCGCATGATGGACGAGCCGGTGCGCCGCCAGCGCCACGTCCCCGAACTCAACAACCTGCTGATCCAGCACCACGCCCTGGCCTCGCAGATCTCGGCGGTCGTCCCGATCCTGGCGCAACTCGACCACGTCCCCGACGGCATCCGGCAGGCGCTGGATGCCACGCAGGCCTACCTGGAGGACCGCGACATGGCGGCACCCACCACCCTCGAGACCGAGGGCGAGCTCGCCACCCTGGCCTACCCCTTGCGCCAGATGGTCAAGGCCGCCGGCCTCATCCGCCACGAGATGCGCGGGCTGGAGCCGGACGTCCCGCCCGCGGCGGCTACGTCCGAGGCGCGGCCTTGATAGCGTCTACATGCGGCCTCAAAACGGCCCCTTGAACACGAAATACGCGCCCGCGCAGATCAGCGCGAAGCCGATCGCGTGGTTCACCGTCAGGGCCTCTTTCAAATAAAGGACCGAGAATCCGGCGAACACCACCAGCGTGATGACTTCCTGGATGGTCTTGAGTTCCGCCGCCGAATAGACCGCGTGTCCGATGCGGTTGGCGGGCACCGCCAGGCAGTATTCCACCAGGGCGATCGACCAACTGATCAGGACGACCTTGGCCAGCGGGCTGTTGGGAAATTTCAGGTGCCCATACCAGGCGATGGTCATGAACACATTGGACATGACCAACAGGACGATCGGCAGGAATTTGTGCATGGCGTTTTCGTCAGGCCGGCCTTCGGAACACCAGGCGATCGTCCGATGAGGCCTCGGACGCATAGGCGTAGCCCTCGGCCTCGAAGCCGCGCAGATCCTCGACGGCCTCGATCGCATGGTCGATGACGTGGCGCGCCATCAGGCCGCGCGCGCGCTTGGCATGGAAGCTGATGACCTTCCAGGCGCCGTTCTTTTCATCCTGGAACACGCACTCGACCACGCGGGCGCGCAGCGCCTTGCGATCGATCGACTTGAAATACTCGTTGGAAGCCAGATTGAGCAGCACGCGATCGCCTGACAAGGCGTCCAGGCGCCGGTTCAGTTCCTGCGCGATCCGGTCGCCCCAAAAGGCATACAGGGTGGCACCCCGGGCCGTCCGCAGGCGGGTCCCCATTTCCAGGCGATAGGGCTGGATCAGGTCCAGCGGCCGCAACACTCCATAGAGGCCGCTGAGGATCGCCAGGCGATCCTGCGCCCAATCGAGCTGCGCATCGGAGAGTTCCGCCGCCCGCAGGCCTTCATAGACGTCGCCATTGAAGGCCAGGGCCGCCTGGCGCGCGTGCTGGTGATCGGGCGCGTCCACCCAGGCGGCATAGCGCTCCGCATTCAGCCGCGCCAGCGCGTCCGACAGACTCATGAGCCCGGCCAGATCCCCGGCCGACAGGCGCTGCAGCACCCCGACCAGCTCGCGCGTATCGTCGGGGAATACCGGCAGCGACCGGCGCGTGGTGCGCACCGGGGTGTCGTAGTCCAGCTTCTTGGCCGGAGACAGCACCATCAGCATCGCGAGGCCTCCTTAGCGCGCGGTCCAGCCGCCGTCGATCGACAGCGTGGTGCCGGTCATCTGTGCCGCCGCGTCCGAGGCGATGAACACGGCCGCCTGGCCCAGTTGCTGCGGCGTGACGAATTCCAGGGACGGCTGCTTTTCAGCCAGCAGTTCGCGCGCGGCATCCTCGATGCTGAGGCCCTTTTGCTGCGCGATCGCCTGGATCTGCTTTTCCACCAGCGGCGTACGCACCCAGCCGGGGCAGATGGCATTGCAGGTGACGCCGGTGCCCGCGTTCTCGAGGGCCGTGACCTTGGTCAGGCCGACCACGCCGTGCTTGGCGGCGACATAGGCCGATTTGTTGGCCGAGGCCACCAGGCCGTGCGCCGAGGCGATATTGATGATGCGGCCGAATTTCTGCCGTTTCATGCCCGGCAGCGCGGCCGCCGAGCAATGGAACACGGCCGAGAGGTTCAGGGCGATGATGGCGTTCCATTTGTCGACCGGAAAATCCTCGATCAGGTCGGTGTGCTGGATGCCGGCATTGTTGACCAGGATGTCGATACCGCCCAGCGCCTGGGACGATTGCGCGATGAAGTCCCGCGCGGCTTGCTCATCCATCAGGTCGGCGTTCAAGTAGACGGCCTTGATCCCGAAGTCCTTTTCCAGGCCGGCGCGCTCGCGTTCAATCGCGTCGGCGTCGCCGAACCCGTTGATGACCAGATCCGCCCCCTGGCGCGCCAGTTCCTGCGCAATCGCCAGGCCGATGCCGCTGGTCGAGCCGGTAACGACCGCTTTTTTGCCTTTGAGCATGGACAACTCCTTATGGAAGATTCGGAAAAAAACCTGTGCTCAGTGTAACGCGGGGCGCCTGAAGCAGAGCTGGCCGTCCCGACGCACTCCGGCTCAACGTTTTCCCAGTCTCCCGAGGACTCCCAGCACGAATAAGGCAATGAGCGTGCTGACCACCGCAGTGGCGACGCGCCCATACCCGGCGGACAGGCCGACGGCCGCGGCCACCCAGATGCTGGCGGCGGTCGTCAGGCCCTTCACGACCTGGTCTTTTTCCTGTTTCAGAATGGCGCCGGCCCCGAGGAAGCCGATGCCGGCGACCACACCTTGCATGACCCGGCTGACCGCCCCCGCGTCCATCTCGCTGGCGACAGGAACCAGCACAAATATCGCGGCCCCCAGCGACACCAGCATATGTGTGCGCAAGCCGGCGTCCTTGCCGCGCGCTTCGCGCTCATATCCAATCGCGGCCCCCAAGGCGACCGCGAGGCCCAGGCGAACGCAAACGATGGTGGCCTCCCGGATGTCGGCAATATCGGAAAACTCGCCGGCGACGGCAGCCCATATATCGGTCATGACGGACACGGTCTACTCCATTTCAGAGAGCCCCGGATAAAGTAAGCATGAACGTCCACGCATTCGGCGACCTACAGGCTCGGCGTCCTGCCGGGGTCCACCGGCTCGGGCGGGCCACCGGGATGGTCCGGATTCGTCGGATAGGGGGTGGGCCGTCCAGGCTGGTCCGGTACGTCGATGCCGGGCTTGCCGGCAGGCCTGCCGCCTTCCCCGACATCATGATCCGGTATTTTACTTGTCTTGCCGGGGGGCTCACGCTTGAGCGGATCGGTATCGGGCATTCTCTTGATCATGATGCACTCCTATGGGATGAAGAGGCCGAGGGGCAATAGGCGTTCCCGACCCTCCTGGCGCGGACCTTCGCCCCCTCGGGCACGGCGCATGCTCTCTGTCTTGAGCCCATACCGATGGCAGCGCGATCACGCGCCACCCGGCCTAGGCTTTGGATTCAGGAGAGCATCATGCCAAACCAAGGTAACAACCCCGGCCAGCACCAAGACAAAGGCCAAGGCCATCAAGGACAAGGGAATCCCGGCCAAAGGGACCAACCCGGCCAGCAAGGCCAAGGTCAGCAGCACAAAGACCAGAAGCCTGGTCAATCCGACCAGAAGCGCTGATCAGCGTCACTCCATGGAACCCGCTACGGCGGGTTCTTTTTTGCCGCCGGGCCGCCCCAAGGCAAAAACTGCCCCCCTGGGGGGCAGCAAGCCGAAGGCGCAGCGTGGGGGCATTTTTTGCCGCCGGGCCGCCCCAAGGCAAAAACTGCCCCCCTGGGGGGCAGCAAGCCGAAGGCGCAGCGTGGGGGCATTTTTTGCCGGCTCGGCTCGTGTCCTCACACCGTTTTGGTGGCTTCCATGAGGCGCCGAGTCAGCACCATGGCCTCCTCGGCCCCGGATATGTTGGCGAACCCCATCAATACGCCCCCTGGCCCCGGTCCGCGCATTCGCCAATGGCTCAGCGCCTGGATCGCCAAGCCATGGGACTGCGCCGCGGCGGCAAAATCCCTGTCGCTGCACTGGCCCTGCAGCATCGCCAGAACATGTGTTCCGGCGACTTGTGCCGCTGCGATGTGCAGCCTCGCTCCGAACACAGGTGTCAGCGCATCGACCAGATGGTTACGCCGCTGCGCGTAGAGCAAGCGCATCTTGCGCAGATGGCGGGCGAAATGGCCTTCCGCCATGAACTCGGCCACGGTCGCCTGCGGCCAGATGGATCCTGGACCGGAAAGGTGGTTCGCCGCCTCGCGAAACTGTCCGATACGCGCCTCTGGCACAACCAGATAGCCCAGGCGCAACCCCGGAAACAGCACCTTGCTGAAGGTGCTGGTGTATAGCACGCGCTCATCCCGGTCCAGGCTTTTCAACGCGGGCAGCGGTCGGCCATGGTAGCGGAACTCGCTGTCATAATCGTCCTCGATGATCCACGCCGACCGTCGCTGCGCCCACTTCAGCAGCGCCAGCCGCCGGGGCAATGACAGCGCCACGCCCATGGGGCATTGGTGCGTGGGCGTTACCACGACGAAACGGGCATCCGGGGCGCGCCGCTGCCCGGCCTCGACGTTCAAGCCTTCCTCATCCACGGGGATGGGTGCCAGGCGCATCCCGATGTGCTGCAAAAATTCCCGGGTATAGATATAGCCGGGATCCTCATGCCAGCCCAGGTCGTCGCTGCGCAACAGGGTGCGGCATATCAGTTCCAGGGCGCCCCGATAGCCGGCCGTGATAAAGACTTGCTCGTGGGAGCAAGCGACGCCGCGGGATATGCCCAGGTAGGCGGCAACGGCGCGCCGCAGCGGCTCGTATCCGGCCGGATCGGGATAATTCATGGCAGCGGCACCGAGAACGCGCAGGCTGCGGTTGGCCAGGCGGGCCCAGGTCTTGCGGGGAAACGCATCCAGCCCCGGCAAACCGAACTGAAAGGGTGCGGGCTCGTCGGATACCGTCCGCGACTGCTCCACCGGTTTGCTGGGCGTCTTGGGCGACGCCGTACGACCCGTCCCACCCAGGCTGCCCAGGCGCGGCGAGACCACCGTGCCGGCGGGTCCGCGTGCCTCGAAATATCCCTCGCTGGTCAGCATCTGGTAGGCCAGTTCGACGGTGCCCCGCGCCAAGTGGAGTTCGCTGGCGAGACTGCGTATCGATGGCACCCGATCCCCCGGGCGCAGCTTGCCGGCGGCAATCGCCTCCCGAAAGCGCCGGTACAGCTGCAGATAGACCGGCGCGTCCAGCCCACGCCGCGGTTCCAAGTCTCGCAGGTTCAGGGTCGATGTCCCAGTCATTTTCGCAATTCTTGACCCTATTGAATAGGACGTTATTTTCCTAGAATGCTCCAGTCGAAGCAAGAAAGAGCGCAAGGAAAGCCATGGCCCAGAATTCCAATCCATATGGACAGCCGATCGGCGAACCGCTGACCGACTGGTCCACCCGCCCGCTGCCGGGGGACGTGACGCTGCAGGGCGCCTTTTGCCGCCTCGAACCCCTGGATGCGGAGCATCACGCTCGGGACCTGTACGCCGCTTATAGTTCCGCGCCGGATGGCCGCGACTGGACCTATATGTTTGCGGGCCCCTTCCGGGATGCCGGCGAATACCTTCGCTACGCCGAAGGCATCTCGCGCGGCGCCGACCCCAAACACTATGCGGTCATCGACAACGCGCTGGGCAAGGCCGTCGGCACACTCGCCCTGATGCGGATCGACCCCGGCCACGGCGCAATCGAAATCGGAAACATCGCCTTTTCTCCGCTCCTCAAGCAGAAGCGAGCCTCCACCGAAGCACAGTTCCTCGTCATGAAGTATGTCTTTGACGAGCTTCGGTACCGCCGCTACGAGTGGAAGTGCGACAGTCTGAATGCCCCATCCCGGAAGGCCGCGGAGCGGCTCGGATTCAGCTTCGAAGGGATATTTCGACAGGCGGTGATCTATAAGGGGCGCTCGCGTGACACCGCGTGGTTTTCCATCATCGACAAAGAATGGCCATCACTCAAAAAAGCCTTCCTCGCATGGCTTTCGATGGAAAACTTCAATAGCGACGGGCGGCAGATCAGAACCCTGGCCGAACTTAGAAAGGGGCAGCCGGAACGGCTCCGCAGGGAAGCTGTTGAATGACTTCGAGCCGTTGCCGCCGGCGTCCTGCCCATCGACGCCTATCCGGCCGCCCCGCTTATTCCACCACCAGCGCGAGACATTCGCTATAGCAAACGCACCCTCACGCGTCTTGCGGCTTCGCGCCGCACGGCGTTGCGCAGCGGCAGCACGAACGGCGACGCCTCGATCTCGAATATGTCGCCCGGTTCAGTACGGATGCCATCGCTGAAGCTGAGGGTAGCCGTCCCGAAGAAGTGCACATGCACGTCCCCTGGACGGCAGAACCCCTTGTATTTGAAGTGGTGGGCCTCCAGGTTGCCCAGGCTGTGCGACATATTGGCTTCGCCCGACAGGAAGGGCTTCTCCCACAGGGTCTTGCCCTGGCGCAGGATACGCGACGTCCCTCGGACGTCCTGCGGCAATTCGCCCAGCAAAAGGCTAGGGCCGAAGCTGGCAGAACGCAGTTTGGAATGGGCCAGCAAGAGGTAGTTTTGGCGCTCGGTGATGTGGTCGGAGAATTCGTTGCCCAATGCAAAACCCAGGCGTCGTGGGCAACCGTCCGCATCGATGATATATAAGCCGACGATTTCCGGTTCCTCACTGCCGTCCAGGGCAAATTCCGGCACCAACAAATCGGCCCCCGGTTGTACGATGCTGTCGCCATCCCCTTTGTAGAACCACTCGGGTTGGACGCCCGTTTCGCCCTGCGCCGGTTTGCCGCCCTCGACACCCATCCGAAACATCTTCATCGAATCGGTCAACTGCTCGGATTTGGCGGTATCGCGATGCATCTGGTCGCGCCCCTGGGCGCTGCCCAAATGCGTCAGTCCGGTGCCGCTGACCAGCAAATGGGCCGGATCGGGATGATCCAGCGGTGCCAGCAAGCGACCTTCAGCCGCCAAAGCCTGAATGTCGACCGTCGCAGAACCGGCAAATTTCATGGCCAGGCCGGCAAGTGTGCTGTCTTCGGCAATGGCCCGCTGGGCCAGCGCATAAACACTGTGCACGGTATCAAGGACGCGTGCCTGGTCATCGTCGTCAACCAACAATACTTGACGCTGTCCCGCGTCGTTCAAAGCTTGCAGCAATTGCACGGTACTGTCCTTTCTAGAGGTCTGCCAGACGGGCAATAAAGTGGCCATCCGGGTGGTTTCGGTCGAGTATGACGTTGCGCGAGAAACGCGCATCGGATTCGGGATAGTCTTCGCGGTAGTGGCTACCACGGCTTTCAGGCCGAGCCAGCGCCGCAGTCGCCATGAGCTCGCCCACCTGGATCATGTTGCTCAATTCGAGGGCGGCCACCTTCTGGGCAGCCGTTTCGACGCACGTGTCCTCGAGCAACGCCTGACGCGCCTGCCGGCAAACCCGCAGAAATTGCCGTAGGCCTGTTTCGTCCCGGAGGATCAGCAAATAGCGATTCGCCGCCTTCTGCAGGTCCCGGCGAAGGGTCTCGAGCGAGTGTTTTCCTTGCCCGCTGAACGCAGCGGGATGCAAGTGTTCCGCCACGTCCTTGCTCAATGGCGGATGGTCTGCCAACCGCTGCGCACGCTCCGCGGCCGCCCGCCCAGCGCGTCCGCCAAACACCTGGCACGTGACTGACATGTTGCCACCCAGTCGATCAGCGCCATGCGGGCCCGCCGCCACTTCTCCTGCCGCGAACAAGCCTTTCAAGTTGGACTGTGCGTCCGCGTCTATCCTCAGACCGCCATTGATGGCGTGCGCCGAGCACGTGATCTGGATCTTGTCTTTGTATAGATCCACGCCACGCTCTTGATACCACTGGTAAGTCAGCGGCCACATTCGGGCGATGCTGCGGTCCTTGTCGGCCAGGATCTGCGTGAAATCGCGGCCGATGAAATCCATATAGACGCCGCCTTCGTCCGTGCCGCGGCCATCGTTTATCGCCTTCTGGATGGAAATCTCTATGTATCTGGAAATATCGCTGGAACTGAAGGGGAAATGACGCTCTTTTTGTGCGATGACCGCGTCCAGTGACAAGCCTTCGGGCAGGTAGTCCTCCACGAAGGGCTGCCCGTTCCGGTCGGTCAGATTCGGCCGGGCGTCCCAGAGATAATTGCCGAAGAGATTGATGAAAGGCGTAATGACACTGACGCCGGCCTGCATGAATTCCATATTGACCAAATGCGCGCCGGCACGATAGGCCATGGCATAGCCATCACCGGTAATGTCCGAGGGGTAAAGATTCTTGGCAAACAGCTGGCTCGCCCCACCCGTCGTCAATATCGTTGATTTGGCACGGATGATCACCGTGTCGCCATTGTGATCCAGCGCCACGGCACCCAGGCACTGGCCATCCTGTGCGATCAGATCGACGATCATCAGGCGATCCATCACGCGGATGCCCCGCCGCGAGGCCTCGGTGCCCAGCGCCTTGACGATGGGCTTGAAGTGATCCTGGATGACATGCGAGCGCGATTTCGAGGAAAAGCAGGCGCGATAGGTGAGGTAGCGGTCCTCGTCCTCCCGCCGTTCGAAATGGACGCCGTATTGCTCCAGATAATGCAGCGCGTCTTCGGCCTCGTTTGCCAGGATGCCCGCCAGACGAGGATCCGCCATCCCTTGTCCGGCAGTCAGGATGTCCTGCAGGAACACCTCGGGGCTGTCCAGGGGGTCCCCCGCCGCGTCGGGCACGTTGAACGCCCCAACCTCGGCCACACTATGGAATGTGGCGCCGCTTTTGCGGAATTCCCCTTTGATCACCACCAGCACCTCGGCGCCGGCGCCGTCGGCTTCCAATACGGCGCGCAAGGCGGCGCCCCCGCTGCCGACAACCAATACGTCTGTGTGAATTTCGCGGCGAAATGTACTCATTCAGTCAACTCCTTTGGCAAGCGGCACTCCGCCTGGCTTCATTCAGGAAAAATGTGCGGCCGGCATCGTTTTCAGCGTTGGGCTGACACGCACCTTGAAGGGAATCAGGTCCAGCACCTGCGTCTGCAGATCCACGCCAGGGGCGATTTCTTCGACTTGCAAACCGTCAGCCTGCAAAGAAAAGACGGCCCGCTCGGTGACATAGAGAACCTGTTGGCCCTTGCGCAAGGCTTCGCGAGCATTGAAAGTAATTTGCTCTACATGGGGAACGAATTTCGAATAGCGCCCCTCGGTCTGTATGTCGAGATGCCCGTCCGTGACTTCGATGCGCGCACCACCGGCGGAAAATAAACCGCAGAACACCACCCGTGGCGTTCTATGCGTAATGTCGACGAACCCGCCACATCCGGGAATGATGCCGTTGAATTTGCTGACATTGACATTGCCCTGGGCGTCAATCTGACCAAACCCGAGGAAGGTCATATCCAGCCCGCCGCCGTTAAAATATTCAAAGACCTGGGTGGAGTCGATAATGGCGTGCGGATTGATATTGGTGCCAAATATGGCCCGTTCGCCCGGCACGCCGCCGATGGAGCCGTGCTCGGGAAAGAAAACGGCTTGGTCGAAACGCCCTCGCTCGATCAGGATTTTTGGAATATTCACGGGGATGCCCACCCCCAGATTCACGATCTGGTGCTCACCGGTTTCATCGGCCGCCCGATTCACCACGATTCGAGACACGCTGGGCGGCAAAGGCTCGATGTTCTGCAGGGGCAATCGGATCTGTCCTGTCAACGCCGGATTGAGGATGTCGCCACCCGACACGCTTTGATCGGGGACCACAACCACGGCATCGACCAGGATACCGGGAATCTCGACCATGCGAGGGTGCAATGTCCCGCTTTGGGTCATGCGCCGCACCTGCACGATGACTTTTCCGCCAGAGGCTTTGGCCGCCATGGCCAGCGTCTTGACCCCAAGGGATACCGGTTCGTCCTCCAGGCTGATGTTCCCGTATTCGTCGGCGGTGGTGCCGCGCAGCAAAGCAACGTGCACGGGCTCGACGTCATAGCGCAGATAGGTTTCGCCTTCGATATCGACGCGCCGGGCAAGAGAGTTGGCGGCCCGGGCATTGATGCCCCCACCCTCGACATCGGGGTCGACGAAGGTGCCGATGCCGACCTGGGTCAGTGTGGCCTGCCTGCCAGCGGCGGTGTCCCGCATCATCTGGAAAACCGTGCCCATGGGCACAAGGTGCGCCTCGAATGCGTCCTGTTTCAGCAGTTCCGTATAGCGCGAGGTCTTGAGGTAGCTATAGCCGCTGCCGATCGCTCGGCGCACCATGCCCGGCTGTGCGAGATGCTCCAGGCCGAGGTTCTCGCCCATCCCCACGATAATGGGATGGATCTCCGTCAAATCGCGCGGCGAGCCCGTGCGCGCATAGCGCTCACCGATCGCGCGCAACAGTGCGTCGGGCGTCAGAACGTTTTCACAACCACAAATAGCGATGGTCGAACCGTCTTCGACAAGCTCGGCCGCCTGCGCTGCGCTGACAATGCTGACCTTCTTCATACGAGCCCCCCGGGTGCATTCAATACCCACTTGGTGATGTGCTTGCCCACCGCCACGAGCTCCGATCGCTGGTTATGGACCTCCATGTCGGCGACCGTCCGCAAGCGTTCGTCGTCCACAGTCGCGATTTTGTAGGTCACGGTCACAGTATCGCCAAGAAACACCGGCTTCAGAAAACGTACGCCATCGTAGCCCAAGGACACCGGGGTCGTGTCAATGCCCTGTGCAATGCTCCGCTGCTGCATGTGCGTCGACGCGGTGGACATGAACGCAACCAGCAGTGCGCCATGAGCGATCCGCCGGCCATAAACCGACTGTTGCATGAACGCTTCGTCGGTGTGGTTGGGCGAAAAGTCGCCCGATATCCCGGCAAACAGGACGACGTCGGTTTCCGTAACGGTCTTGGTGAACTGGACACTATCGCCAATTCGGACGTGAAAATGGGTCACTCACTGTCTCCTATGTGTGGGTCTGAAATTCTTTTCTAAACAAAAACCCCCCGCAAATCAATGTTTTACGGGGGGATTCTGGCGGAGAGGGTGGGATTCGAACCCACGGTACGGGGTTACCGTACGCCTGATTTCGAGTCAGGTACATTCGACCACTCTGCCACCTCTCCGGGTACGATGCATTGCGTGTCGAGTCGCGCATCTTAGCATAAAACCAGGCAGCAGACTTCGGGGCGCGGGCGGCCCGCCGCCCGCTGAAACCCGTCCCGTCACTCGGCGGCAATGCGATCCACCCCCCCCATGTACGGCCGCAGGGCCTCGGGCACGACGATGCTGCCATCGGCTTGCTGGTAGTTCTCCAGCACCGCGACCAGGGCGCGGCCGACCGCCAGGCCGGAGCCGTTCAGGGTGTGCAGGTACTCGGGCTTGGCCTTCGGGCCTTCGGGGCGGAACCTGCCCTGCAGGCGCCGTGCCTGGAAGTCCAGGCAGTTGGAGACCGACGAGATTTCCCGCCAGGCATTCTGCGCCGGCAGCCAGACCTCGAGGTCGTAGGTCTTGGCCGAACCGAAGCCCATGTCGCCCGCGCACAGCAGCACCACGCGGTACGGCAGGCCGAGGGCCTGCAGCACGTGCTCGGCGTGGCCCACCATTTCATCCAGGGCCTCCCAGGAGCGCTCGGGGTGGACGATCTGCACCATCTCGACCTTGTCGAACTGGTGTTGGCGGATGATGCCGCGCAGGTCGCGCCCGCCGCTGCCCGCCTCGGAACGAAAACAGGGCGTGTGCGCAGTCAGGCGCAAGGGCAGGTCGCGGGCCTCGAGGATGGTGTCGCGCACGGTGCCCGTCAGGGGGATCTCGGCCGTGGAAATCAGGTACAGGTCCTCGGCCGGGCCTTCATCCTCGTCGGGCGTGCTGCCCTGCCCGCCCTTGGTCACCCAGAACATATCGTCCTTGAACTTGGGCAGCTGGCCGGTGCCGAACAGCGTCGAGCCGTTGACGATGTAGGGGGTATAGCACTCGGTGTAGCCGTGCTCGCCGGTCTGCAAGTCCAGCATGAATTGGGTCAGCGCGCGATGCAGCCGGGCGATCGGCCCGCGCAGCATCATGAAGCGCGCGCCCACCAGTTTGCGGGCCGATTCGAAATCCAGGCCGAAAGGCTCGGCCAGCGCAACGTGGTCGCGGGGCTCGAACCCCAGGCCGGCCGGATTGCCGTCCGCGCCGGCGATGCCGGGCAGCCAGCGCCGCACCTCGACGTTGTCGACCTCGGAGGCGCCGTCCGGGACGCTGTCGTGCGGCAGGTTGGGGAGGGTCATCAGCCATTGCGACAATTCCTGCTGGACCGCCGCCAGGTCGTGCTCCAGCGCCTTCAATTCGTCCGGGATGGCCTGCGATTCGGCCAGCACGGCGCTGGCATCCTCGCCCCGGGATTTCAGCTGGCCGATCTGCTTGGCAAGCGCATTGCGCCGGGCCTGCAGTTCCTCGGTGCGGACCTGGACAGCCTTGCGGCGGGCCTCCAGGTCATGGTAGCGGTCGGAATCGAAGGACAGGCCGCGCCGCGCCAGGGCGCCGACGACGCGCGGCAGGTCTTTGCGCAGCAGATTGGGATCGAGCATGGTGAGGGGCCGGGGATAGAATCATTGGAGAAGCCGTATTGTATTCAATTACGCCGAACCCTTCGGCGCCGCGAGCTATCCCGGCCGCCGCCGCTGCGGTATCGTAGGCATTCCATTCCCGACACCAGGAGTCCACTATGTCGAAAGTTCTCATCCTTTATTACTCCGCCTACGGCCATATCGAACAGATGGCCGAGGCGGTTGCCGAAGGCGCCCGCTCCGCCGGCGCGACGGTCGACATCAAGCGGGTTCCCGATCTGGTGCCCGAGGAGGTCGCCAAGGCCTCGAACTACAAGCTCGACCAGGCCGCGCCGATCGCCAAGGTGGCCGACCTGGCGGACTACGATGCGATCATTGTGGGAACGGGGACGCGCTTTGGCCGGATGAGTTCTCAAATGGCCAATTTCCTCGACCAGGCCGGCGGCCTGTGGGCCAGCGGCAAGCTCAACGGCAAGGTCGGCGCCGCCTTCACCAGCACCGCCACGCAGCACGGCGGCCAGGAAATGACGCTGTTCTCGATCATCGCCAATCTGCTGCACTTCGGCTGCGTCGTGGTCGGCCTGCCGTACAGTTTCCAGGGACAGATGCGCCTGGACGAGGTCACGGGCGGCGCGCCCTACGGTGCAACCACCATTGCCGGCGGCGACGGCTCGCGCCAGCCCACTGAAAACGAACTGGACGGCGCGCGCTTCCAGGGCAAGCACGTCGCCGAGGTCGCCAACAAGCTGTTCGGCTGAGGCGCGTGGTCAGTCCTCGCCCCCAGCCTCCTCGTCCCACTGGCGCAACTGGGCCAGTTTTTCGGCGATCCTGATTTCCAGGCCACGGGGCACCGGCCGGTACCAGCCGGGCTCCTCCATGCCTTCGGGCAGGTAGGTCTCGCCCGCGGCATAGGCGTTGGGCTCGTCGTGGGCGTACCGGTACTCGTGCCCGTAGCCCAGTTCCTTCATGAGTTTCGTCGGCGCGTTGCGCAGGTGCACCGGGACCTCGCGGCTCTTGTCCTGCCGGACGAAGGCCCGGGCCCGGTTGTAGGCCATGTAGCCTGCGTTGCTCTTGGCGGCCACGGCCAGATAGATCACTGCTTGTCCGAGGGCCAGCTCGCCCTCGGGCGACCCCAGGCGCTCGTAGGTGGCGGCCGCGTCGTTGACGACCTGCAGGGCGCGTGGATCGGCCAGGCCGATGTCCTCCCAAGCCATGCGCACGATGCGCCGCGCCAGGTAGCGCGGATCGGCGCCGCCGTCGAGCATGCGGCAAAACCAGTACAGCGCCGCATCGGGATGCGAGCCGCGCACCGACTTGTGCAGGGCCGAGATCTGGTCGTAGAACTGGTCCCCGCCCTTGTCGAAGCGGCGCGCATTCAAGGTCAGCGCCTCGCGCACGAAGGCGGCGTCGGCCCGCGCGATGCCGGCCGCGCCGGCGGCGGTGCCGGTCTGCTCCATCAGGTTCAGCAGGCGCCGCGCATCACCGTCGGCCAAGTCGACCAGTGCGTCGATGGCGGCCTCGTCCAGTTCCAGCCCCGGCAAGGCGCGCTCGCGCGTGCGCGCGAGGAGCTCCCGCAACTCGTCCTCGGACAGCGGCTTCAGCACATAGACCTGAGCACGCGAGAGCAAGGCGGAATTCACCTCGAAAGAAGGATTCTCGGTGGTTGCGCCGATGAAGGTGACCAGCCCAGACTCGGCATACGGCAGCAAGGCGTCTTGCTGGGATTTATTGAAGCGGTGGATTTCATCGACGAACAGGATGGTGCGCCGGCCCATGGCCTGGTGCTGCTGGGCCTGCTCGATGGCGGCGCGGATGTCCTTCACCCCCGAAAACACCGCCGACAGCGCGATGAATTCGCAATCGAAGGCATCGGCCGTGAGGCGCGCCAGCGTGGTCTTGCCCACGCCCGGCGGGCCCCACAGGATCATGGAATGCGGCTTGCCGGACTGGAAGGCCAGCCGCAGGGGCTTGCCCTCGCCCAGCAGGTGCGTCTGGCCCACCACCTCGTCGAGGCTGCGCGGGCGCAAGGCCTCGGCCAACGGTGCGCCCGCCAGCGCACCGCCGCCCCGCGCCGCCGTCGGCGGCCCCGATCCCAGCAGGTCGCCTTGAGTCGCCATCGTCAGTCCATCCGGACGAGGTCGACGCCCGGCGGCGGCTTGAATTCGAAGCGGTCCGCGGGGATGTCGGGATTGGCCTGGATGTCCTCGAGCACGATGCGCGAGGTCTGGCCAAACGCATCGAGGAGCTCGAGCCGCCGCGGCAAGCCATCGGCAAAGCCGATGTCCACGTGCACGAAGCCCGCATCGCCGCCCTTGGGCAGGGCGCGCAGCCACTGCAGGCCGTCGCGCTCGGGCTGCGCCTGCAGGTCGAAGGAATCCTCGAGGGCGCCCGAGCCGAACAGCAAGGCGGCCGGCGAGGCGCCGATCGCCTGGCGCGCGCTGCGCTGGGTGACCTGCGCCAGATCGGGATCGTACTGGTAGACCGAACGGCCGTCCGAGACGATCAACTGCTCGTAGGGCTTGCGCACCTGCCAGCGGAACTTGCCGGGGCGCTGGAACGAGAATTCGCCCGACTGGGTCCGGCCCGCGCCCTGGCCGCCGGCCATGGTTTGCTGGAATTGTCCGGTAGCCGTGTGCACGTCGGCGATGAAGGCATGCAGCTGCGCGCGCGCATCCGCCGCCAGGGCCATCATCGGCAGACAGGCCAGCACGAGTCCCGCCAGCCAGGCCTTGAGGATTCCCTGGCCCGGTCGCGCCGCGCGCGTCGGTGAATGTTTAATCATCATCTGAGACATTTCCTGCGGGCACCAGGATATCCCGGTTGCCATTGGGTTGCATGGCCGACACCAGGCCGGAGCGCTCCATCTGCTCGAGCAGGCGGGCCGCGCGGTTGTAGCCCACGCGCAAGTGGCGCTGCACCGACGAAATCGAGGCGCGGCGGTTGCGCAGCACGACCTCGACGGCCTGGTCGTAGAGCGGGTCGGATTCCTGGTCGGCGAAGCCGGTGACCGCGCTCACGCCGTCGCCGGTCTCGCCCTCGGAGGCGCCCTCGAGCAGGCCGTCGACGTAGTCGGGTTCGCCGCCGTCGGCCTTCAGGGCCTCGACCACGCGATGCACCTCGTCGTCATGGACGAAGGCCCCGTGGACCCGGGTCGGCAGGCTGGTGCCCGGCGGCTGGTACAGCATGTCGCCCTGGCCGAGGAGCGCCTCGGCCCCCATCTGGTCGAGGATGGTGCGCGAGTCGATCTTGGACGAGACCTGGAAGGCGATGCGCGTCGGGATGTTGGCCTTGATCAGGCCCGTGATCACGTCGACGCTGGGCCGCTGCGTCGCCAGGATCAGGTGGATGCCCGCCGCACGCGCCTTTTGCGCCAGCCGCGCGATCAGTTCCTCGACCTTCTTGCCCACCACCATCATCAGGTCGGCGAGCTCGTCGATGACGACGACGATGGTGGGCAGTGTCGCCAGCGGCTCGGGCGCATCGGGCGTCAGCGAAAACGGATTGGGGATGGGCTCGCCGCGCTTTTGCGCATCGCGGATCTTGGTGTTGTAGCCCGACAGGTTGCGCACGCCCAGCTTGCTCATGAGCTTGTAGCGCTTTTCCATCTCGGCCACGCACCAGTTCAGTGCATTGGCGGCCTGGCGCATGTCGGTCACCACCGGCGCCAGCAAGTGCGGGATGCCCTCGTAGACGCTCATCTCCAGCATCTTGGGGTCGATCAGGATCAGCCGGACCTGGCTGGCGTCGGCCTTGTAGAGCAGCGACAGGATCATGGCGTTGATCCCCACCGACTTGCCCGAACCCGTCGTCCCGGCCACCAGCAGGTGGGGCATCTTGGCCAGGTCGGCGACCACCGGATTGCCGGCGATGTCCTTGCCCAGCGCCATGGTCAGGGCCGAGCCGCTGGCGTGATAGACCTGCGAGCCCAGGATTTCCGACAGGCGCACGATCTGGCGGCGCGGATTGGGCAGTTCCAGGCCCATCAGGTTCTTGCCCGGAATGGTCTCGACCACGCGGATGCGCACCAGGCTGAGGGCGCGCGCCAGGTCCTTGGCGAGGTTGACGATCTGGCTGCCCTTGACGCCGGTGGCGGGCTCGATTTCGTAGCGGGTGATCACCGGGCCGGCCTGCGCCGACACCACCACCACGCTGACGCCGAAGTCCGAGAGCTTTTTCTCGATCAGGCGCGAGGTGAACTCGATGGTCTCGGGCGATACGGTCTCGCGCGCCTCCTCGACGGGGTCCAGCAGCGACAGCGCGGGCAGCGTGCCGCTGAGTGCGGGATCCTCCTTGGGCGTGAACAGGGACTGCTGCTTTTCCTGCTGGACGCGCGAAGACTTGGGCACGGTCGTGACCGAGGGCTCGATGCGCACCGGCTGTTCATGGACCAGCTGCACCTGGCGGGTCTCGACCATTTCCTGGCGCTCGGCGGTCTTGGTCGCGCCGACACGGCGATCCTCGTAGGCGGTCTTCAATTCGATCAGGCGGCGCAAGCCGCGCTCGATCCAGAAGCCGACTTTTTCCGAGATGTCGAGCCACGAAAAGCCGAAGAACAGGCTGGAACCCATCACGATGAAAGCCAGTAGCAGCAGCGTGCTGCCCGCATGGCCCATGAGCTGCGCCAGCCCCTGGGCCAGCAGTTGGCCCAACTGTCCGCCGGCGCCCGCCGGCAGGTGGCCGGCCCAGGACCCCAGGCGCAAGGCCTCGATGCCCATGCAGCCCAGGAACAGCAGCACAAAGCCGATGCCGACCTCCCAGCGCACGCGCGGCAGGAGCTCGGGCACGGTGTTGGGCAGGACGACGCGCGTCAGCCGATAGAAGCCCGCGGCCACGCGGCGCAGCAGCAGCACCACCCACAGCCACGCGGAATAGCCGAACAGGAACAGCAGGAAGTCGGCGACGTGCGCGCCGAAGGTGCCGCCGCGATTCTGCGTCACGCCGCTGTGCACGGAATGCGACCAGGCCGGGTCGGATTTGCTCCAGGTCGCCAGTACCAAAATCAGCCAGCACGCCATCGCGGCAAAAAGTATCCAGCGCGCTTCGCGCAACAATCCGGTCAGGCGGGCCTGCAAGGGCGAGGGGCCGTTGCGCACATTGCGCGAGGCGCGGGATGTCGGTGCGGGTATTCTTGCCATGGCCTCATTATAATTGCGGGGTTATCGATCAACGGATTTTCTGTGATGTCTAGCGCAAAACACGCCAAAGTGATGATTCTGGGCTCGGGCCCCGCCGGCTACACCGCCGCCGTCTACGCCGCCCGGGCCAATCTGTCGCCCGTGCTCATCACCGGCCTCGAGCAAGGCGGCCAGCTGATGACCACGACCGACGTGGACAATTGGCCGGCGGACGTGCACGGCGTGCAGGGCCCCGACCTGATGCAGCGGTTCATGGAACACGCCCAGCGCTTCAACACCGAAATGGTGTTCGACACCATCGCCAAGGTGGACCTGTCCCAGCGGCCCTTCGTCCTCACGGGCGACACCGGCGAAACCTATACCTGCGACAGCCTCGTCATCGCCACCGGGGCGTCGGCCCAATACCTGGGCCTGCCCTCCGAGCAGGCCTTCATGGGGCGCGGCGTGTCGGCCTGCGCGACCTGCGACGGGTTCTTCTACAAGAACCAGGACGCGGTGGTGATCGGCGGCGGCAACACCGCCGTCGAGGAAGCCCTCTACCTGTCGAACATCTGCCGCACGGTCACCCTGGTGCACCGCCGCGACAAGTTCCGTGCCGAGCCCATCCTGGTGGACAAGCTCATGGACAAGGTGAACAACGGCAATATGCGCCTGAAGCTGTTCCACGAACTCGACGAAGTCCTGGGCGACGACTCGGGCGTGACCGGCGTGCGCCTGCGCAACAACCAGACGGGCGGCACCGAGGACCTGGCCGTGACCGGCACCTTCATCGCCATCGGCCACAAGCCCAATACGGCGATCTTCGAGGGCCAGCTCGACATGGAGAACGGCTATATCGTCACCCGCAGCGGCCTGCAGGGGCTGGCGACCATGACCTCGGTGCCGGGCGTATTCGCCGCCGGCGACGTCATGGACCACGTCTACCGCCAGGCCATCACCAGCGCGGGCACCGGCTGCATGGCCGCGCTCGACGCGCAACGCTGGCTGGAGAATGAAGGCCTCTAAAGCAGGCCTGGCCGAGCTCGAGCGCCTGCGCGCCGAAGCCGCCCTGGATCCAGCCGACCGGGCTCTGTTTCGCCAGGCCGTGCGCTTCGTCCAACCCCTGCGAAGCGCCACGGTCCGGGCGCCCGGCCCCTCACGCCTGGCCCCCGAGGACTGGCTGCGGGCGCGCCGCGCCCATGCCGCCGGCCAACCGGACCCCGCGCCGGCGCCCACCGCCCCGCTCGCCACGCGCGGGCTGCCGGCGGCCGCCCCGTACGATCCGGAAGCCCGCCACTTCCTCCATGCCGGCTGCGGGCCGGACCTGCTGCGCGGCCTGCGGCGCGGAAAATGGCCCATCGAGGCCACCCTGGACCTGCATGGCAGCACACTCGAGCACATGGACGAGCGCATGGACCGGTTTCTGGCATCCTGCCTGGATCACGGCATCCGCTGCGTCCGCATCATCCACGGCAAGGGCCACGGCTCGCGCACCGGCGTCGCCATCCTCAAGGATGCCGTACGCAGGCGTTTGACGCGGCTCGATGCCGTCCAGGCCTGGATTCAATGCGACGAGCCCGCAGGCGGGGCCGGCGCCGTCATGGCTTTGCTGCGCCAACCACCGTCCAAGGACACCCCATGAACTGGATCCTGTTGGGCTTCGCCATCCTGGCCGAAGTCATCGCAACCTCGGCCCTCAAGGCCTCGGACGGATTTACCCGGCCGCTGCCGGCGGCCGTCACCGCCGTCGGCTACGCCATCGCCTTCTATTTGCTGGCGCTGACCCTGAAGACCATACCCGTAGGCATTGCCTATGCGGTGTGGTCGGGTGCGGGGATCGTGGCGATCGCCCTGATCGGCTATTTCTTTTTCCACCAGGCGCTGGACGGGCCGGCCCTGTTGGGCATCGGCCTGATCCTGGCGGGCGTCATCGTCCTGAACGTGTTTTCGAAGTCGGGCGGGCACTGAGGCGTGCCGCCCTTGCCGCCTCAGGCGGACGCCAGCACGCCCGCATCGCAGGGCATGAGGCGCCGGTAGAAATTCGGCAGGGCGAACAGGGCGCCATGCACCTCGGGGTTGTAGTATTGCAGGTCCTCGACGCCACGCACCTCGAGGCGGGCTGCAACGTCGGCGGCGGGCAGCGTCACCGGATCAAGGGTGTCGGAGGCCACGGCCAGGGACCAGTACGAGCCGTACAGCGGAATATGCAAGCCATAGCCGCGCACGTGCTCGAACGTCCGGCCTAGTGCCTCCGCCAGGCCCCTCACCTGGTCCGGCTCGTGGAAGGGGGAGCCCAGGTGCAGCACCAACGCACCGCCGGGCGCCAGGATGCGCCGGCAATGGGCGAAGAATGACTCGGTATACAGGGGCCCCGCCGGGGTCTCGGGATCAGTGAGGTCCAGGTACACCAGGTCGAAGCGTTCCGCCGTATCACGGACGAAGGCCGCGCCGTCGCCGATCCGCACGTTGGCGCGCGGGTCGTCCAGGCTGCCGTGATTGATGCGGCCCAGATGCCGGCGCGCCACGTCCACCACCCCGCCGTCGAGTTCGACCAGCGTGGCCTGGATGCCCGGATGCTTCAGCAGTTCCTCGAGGGCACCGCCGTCGCCGCCGCCCACGATCAGGGCGCGGCGGGGATCCGGATGGGCGATCGCCGCCGGGTGGATCAAGGCCTCGTGGTAGAAAAACTCGTCCGCCTCGGAAGTCATCAAGCTGCCGTCCAGCCGCAGGGTCAACCCCAATTCGTCGGATTCGAGCAGCTCGAGGTGCTGGTAATCGGTGCGCTGGTCCAGCAGGCGCCGCGCAAAGCGAAAACCATACACGCTGTCCTCATTCAGGGATTCCAGCAGCAGTTCGCCGCCGGCGCGGGCGGGCCCGTCGCGGTCGCCGCGCATGATGCGCTCGCGCTGCGATTCGCGGGCCTGGAATGCGCTTTCGAGGGCGCCCATGAGGCGCTCGGCCTTGTCCGAATTGTCGGCCTCGAAGTTGCACACGTAGACATCCAGCGTGACGCCCCGGCGCTCGGGCCAGGTATGCAGGGCCAGATGGGATTCGGCCAGCAACAGGGTCCCCGTCACCCCGCCCGGCTGGCCCTGGTAATCGGGAAACACGTGCCATTTCTCGCCGACGATCGTGAGGCCGGCCGCCAGCGTCGCCTCCCGGCACAGGCCGGCAAGCGCCTCGGCGTCGGTCATCAGCAAACCATCACAGTCGCAGCGATAGAGATCCGCAGTGAGATGCAGGCCTTGCATGGTGTGCTCCTAGTCGGGGTCCCGCGCCGGGCGCGCGCGGAAAGGAAAAGCCGATATGCGGCATGGCGCCGCCCCAGGGCCACAGCACGAGGGGCTGGCGGCCAGGAAACCATAGATTATACACAAAGACAGCGAGTTGCCGGCCAAAGCCGGATATACCCGACAAATGACGGCGGGATGCGCAATGCGCGCAATCCAGGGGTTCGCCCTCGCCGCATATCCACGGGCCTGAAATGGAACGGGGCCGACGATTTTGTCGTCGGCCCCGCCAAGATTCTATTTGTTATGGGTACTGCCAGATTTACGCCGTATCTTCGGCTGTGCCCAAGCAGGGCTGTCTCCTCACCTGCATGAACCGCATTATGCACGGCGCATCTAAATGTGACACTTAGGGAATGCACCTAGGGCGGCCGCCATCCGAAAAAACCAGCACCACCACGACCTCGTCGGGCAGCGGCGACCCGGGCACCGCGACGCCGATGGTATCGATCTCGTCGAACGACCAGGAATCGTCCTTGTGGCCGATCGGGACATCGATCGTCGAACCGGCCGCGCAGACTTTCGCATTAGAGGGGATGACGGCTTTTCCGCCGCCGATCCCCGCCCGGATGGGCTTCCCCATGCGGGGATGCAGGATTGCGGCGGCGTGCTCCGCCTGACCTTCAGTGCCCACCATCGCGGCCTTTCCGTAGGCCGCCACAGGCCGCTCCAACTGGGCGAGCGCCTCGGCCGTCAGGCGCTCGCCCAGCTCGGCGCCGAGCGCGATCAGGTCCTCGACCTCGGCGCTCTCGCGCCGCGCGGCGGGATTGCGCAGGACAGCGCATGCGGCGATGCGCGTGACCGGCCTCTCGAGCGGCCGCCCGCCCGCTTGGCACACGACATCCTTCAAGAGATAGAGTCGTCTCAGATTCATGTCAGCTCACCGTCAAAATGCCGAAATTGTCCTTCAACACCGCATTCGCCGCCCGCGGGCCCAGGCTGCGGCGCACGAAATTCACAGGATCGGGCTCGCCCAGAGGGAAAGGCGCGTCGCTGCCCAACAGCAGGTGGCTTTGCGGGACGGCGTTCGCCACATAGTTGAGGATCGCCGGCTCGAAGCACACCGTGTCGTAATAGAGGCGCTGCAGATAATCCCCCACAGGGGCGCGCAAGGCCGCCGACAGGTCCGGGTTGGTGTCCACCTCTCGCTGCATGCGTTCGCGCAGTATCAGGCTGAAGGCCCCCGAATGCGCGAAGACCAGTTTCAACCGGGGCCATCGATCCAGGAAGCCCGAACACACGAGGCCCAGGATATTGACGGTGTTGTCGAACAGGTAACCCGCAACCACCGTCAGCTCGAAATCCCGGGTTCGTTCCTTGCCCGGCGGATCCGCCGGGTGCACGAACAGCGGTACATTGAGTTCCGTCGCCGCTTCCCAGATGGGCTTGAACTGATCATGATAGAGGTACTTGCCCCTGACGTTTGACGCGATATGGCCGCCCACGAAGCCGAGCTCGCTCACGCAGCGCCGAAGCTCGCGCGCGGCGGCCTCGGGATCCTGCATGGGCAGGAAGGCCCAGCCCGAGAACTTCGTCCGGTCCTCCTCCATCATCGCCGCCAGGCCGTCGTTGAACGCCTGGCCGGCGGCCACCGCCAGCGCGGAATCCTGGTGATAGTCGATGAAAGGGGTGGCCAGCGACAGCACCGTATGGTCCACGCCCACCTCGGACATTCTTTGCAGCTGCCGGCCCCGGTCGAAGAACGTCCTGCCCAGGGGAAAACGGTGGCCGCGAATCGTGAAGTCGATGAGTTCTTCGGTTTCACCTTCCCGGCGTATCCCGAAGGCCTCGTTCTTTTCCACGAACCGCAGGAAGTCCTGCGGGACATAATGGCAATGAATATCCGTGATCATCCCAGAACCTCCTCGCAGCCGCTGTCCTTCGCGCGGACGAAGGCGGGCTCTTGCGCCAGAGCATCGGCGCAATATCCACGGTCGTGCGCATCGGGCTCGAAGGACACCGGCCGATGGGCAGTGCGATTGACGGTGAGCTTGAATACGTCGAAACGGTTGTAGTAGCCGACGATGTCGTGGACCTGCTTGGGCTCCACGCAATCGGCCAAGTCGAGATCGACATAGAGGATGCCCTCGGAGTCGGTCAGCTCGCCGCGGATCTCCCCGTTCGGCCCCGTGACCATCGTCACGCCGCGCGTGCTGCAGTCGAGCAGGCGCGCCGCGTCCTTGTGCAGCTTGACCAACTCGTCCTTCATGGCCTTGTCCATGAAGCTTGCGACCCCGATGTTGAAGCTCTTGGCCTCGAACGAATAAGAGCGGACCCGGATATAGATCGAATCGTTCAGCGGATAGTTGACCCCCTCATCCGGGTCCTTGTAGGGATAGATCGGCGGCCAGGTCGAAATATGCACCTGCTCGCCCTGGGCCATCATCGTGAAGCGCGCCAGCGGGTTGGTGTTTTCCCCGCAAACCAGCATGCCAAGGCGGCCCAGCCGGGTCTCGAGAACGCGCAGGCCGGCGCCGTCACCATTCGCCCAGCTCATTTTCTCGTAGTGGGTCGGCACCAGCTTGCGGTGATGGTTGAGGATCGTGCCGTCGTCGCCGATCAGGATATTGGAGTTCCAGATGCAGCCCACGCTTTGCGTGGTGCCCTCGTTGATCCCCATCGACACGAACACGCCGAACCGGCGGGCCGCCGCGCACAAGCGCGCCACCTCGGGGCCGGGCACGGTGATCGACTGCGCGGCCAGGCGCTTGAACATGTCATGGTTGTAGACCGGAGACCGCAATCCCGACCACAGCGGATAGGCCGGAATGTAGGTTTCGGGGAAGGCGATCAATTGGGCGCCATTCCTCGCCGCCTCTTCAATGAGGGCGCAGGCCTTGTCCGTGGTGGCCTCCGCGTCCAGGAAAACCGGCGCGACGTGCATGGCCGCGGCCTTGAATTTCGGATAGTGAATCATTTCAATCAGACCTCATAAAAGTAGTGGTTCATTTCAAGGGCGAGAACTCGGCGGGCAGCAGAAAGACGCTTTCCTGCTGCTCCATGTACTGTCTGATCGACGGCACGAAAGCCAGCCACTCCTGGTCCTCCCACAGCTTCTTGCGCTGGGCCAGGCGATGATTGAAATCGTCATACGCCCAGATGAAGACGATTGAGTTCAGATCGCCGCTTTCCGTGTGCCAGCATCCCACCAGGGTTGCGTACCGGCTGATGATTCCGATACCGACATCCCGATACACATCCAAGAACTTTTGGACGGCATGGACTTGCGTCCTGTACGTGCGCATTTCATAAATCATTCATGGCTCCTTTCCTGCCGGCTCACAGCCCGAGATACGCCTTCTTGAGCTGCTCGTTCTCGAGCAGCTCCTGCCCTGATCCCTTGAGAGTGATTCGTCCGTTCTCCAGCACGTAGGACATGTCCGCCGTGCGCAGCACGTGCTGCACGTTCTGCTCGACGATCAGCACAGTCAGCTTCAGCGCCCGCAGCGAGCGGATGAGCTGATAGACCAGGTCGACAAAGATCGGGGCCAGCCCTTCCGTGGGCTCGTCGAGCAGAAGGATCCGGGGCTTGGACATCAGTGCCCGCCCAATGGCGAGCATCTGTTGTTCGCCGCCGCTCATGGAACCCGCCACCTGCTTGCGGCGTTCGGCCAATCGGGGCAGCAAGGCATACACTTGTTCCAGCGTCTGATGCCTGACCGCCCTCGCCGCGGGCGAATAAGCACCGATCTCCAGGTTCTCCAGCACCGTCATGAACGGGAATAGGCGTCGCCGCTCCGGCACCAGGACGAGGCCCTTGGCGACGCGCTGCTCGCCGGGCAGCAATGAGATGCTTTCGCCTTCCATGGACACATCGCCCGTGCACCGCGTGCGCAGCCCAGCCAGTGAAAACATCAATGAACTCTTGCCCGCGGCATTCGCGCCCACGAGGCCCACGATCTGGCCGGCAGGCACCGATAGGTCGATATCGCGCAAGACCTGGATGGGACCGTAATAGGCGTTCAGTCCTTTGACCTCAAGCATGGGCGGCCTCCTCTCCGAGATACGCTTTGATGACGTCGGGGTTCTCCACGACCGCCTGTGGCACTCCGTCGGCAATGAGCTGGCCGTGATTGAGGACCAGGATCCGATCGACTGCGCTCATGATCGCGCGCAGCACGTGCTCCACCCAGATCACTGTCATGCCGCGGCCCGGTAGGCTCTTGACCAGTTCTGTCATTTCCACGACTTCACTGGGCGTGAGGCCGGCCATGATCTCGTCGAACAACACCAGCCGCGGCTTCAGCGCGAGGGCGCGGCCGACCTCCATGCGCTTGAGCTGGCCCGTCGAAAGTATGCCGACCGGCTTGTCGGCATATTGAGCCAGGTGGACCTCCTCGAGCACCGCCATGGCATCGGCGCGAGCCGCCGACACCGACCGCTGATGCAGCAGCGCGCTCAGCATGAGGTTCTCCAGCACGGTCATCTGCAAGTAGGGTTTGGGAATCTGGAAAGTCCGCGCAATTCCCGCCTTCGCCGCGTGAAATGGCTTCCAACCCGAAATGCGCCGGCCGCAGTACACGAGTTCGCCGGATGTGGGCGGCAATGCGCCCGCCAAGAGGTTGTAGAGCGTGCTCTTGCCCGCGCCGTTGGGGCCGATAAGGCCGATCAACTCGTTGGGACGCACCGAGAAACTGACGTCGCTGACCGCACGCAGCGCACCGAAGCTGCGGCTGACGCCGCGCACATCCAGAAGGACGCTCATGACCGTCCCTCCCCGCGGGACCCAAGCACCCGTCCCACCGCAGCGGCCAGACCGCCCGGAAAGTACAGCATCACGACAATCACGACGCCTCCATAGATGATCAAGTGCAAGCCATTGGCCGAACTGCCGAGGTATGCGCGCAGCAGCTCCGACAGGGGGATGATCGCGAACGCGCCCAGCACCGGCCCGATGGTCGTGCCCAATCCCCCGAGAGCGGCCAGCAGCGCAATCTGAAAGGAGCCCTCGAGCGAGACGACACTGGTCGGATCGAGATAGAGGAAGTACTGGGCGAACAGCGATCCCCCAATGGCCGTCAGGAACGCACTGGCGCCCATCGCCGCCGTGCGCACCGCCAGGGGATTGATGCCCGCGGCGCTGGCGGCATCCTCGTTGTCGCGCACGGCGAACAGGTAATAGCCGTAGCGCGATCCTTCGATGACTTTCGACAGCCCATACAGGAGGACCAGATAGCCGAGCATCAGGACCATGTATGCCTGCTTCGAGTCGAACACCATGTTGGCGATGCTGGCCACGGGCATGATCGACACCCCCATCGGCCCGCCGGTCAGGGACACCCAGTTCAGCGCCCCGATGCGGACGATCTCGGCGACCGCCAGTGTCGAGAGGATGAAGAACGGGCCGCGCAGCCGCGCGCAAAGCATGGACAGCAAAGCGCCTACGATTGCCGCCAGCGCCGCGCCTACCCATATGCCGATCCACGGGTTCACCCCCGCTTTCACATTCAGGAGCGTCGAGGTGTAGGCGCCGATGCCGAAAAAAGCCATGTGACCGAACGAGATCAGGCCCGCGTAGCCGCCTGCGATGTTCCAGGCCAGGGCCAGGCCCGCCCAGAGGAAGGAGAGCACGAAGATATCCTGCAGGCTCGGCGGCAAGCGCAACGCCACCAACGCAAGGCAGGCCAGGCACAAGACAATTTCAAACCAGGATAAGGCGCCGCGCTGTGGCGCCCGGGGAAGGCCCCCGGCGCGCGGCGAGAATCCGACGACTCTAGTAAGCATGTGTGGTGACCTCAATCAAGTATTCACGCCCAGCTGCGCGGTGCCTTTCTGTCCCAGGAGACCGGAAGGCCTGAAAATCAGCGCCAGCACAAACACGACGAAGAAGAACAGCTGTCCGTAGGCGGGCGCCACGTAGTAGCTGGCAAACGACTGGATGACGCCGATCCCGATGCCGCCGATCAGCGCCCCCTCGATGCTGCCCATGCCGCCGAGCACCACAATCACGAAGGCGATCAGCACGAAGTTCAGGCCGACCGTCGGAAACACCGAGAAAATCGGCATCATGGTGCAAGCGGCGAAACCCACCAGCGCGGAGCCGCCGGCGAAGGTGATCAGGAATATCCGCGGGACCGGAATTCCCATCAGCACCGCCGCCTCGCGGTCCTGGACCGTGGCGCGGATCGCCTTGCCCAGGTAGGTCGAATGCATCAGCCAACGCAGCAGCGCGGTCAGGCCGATCGCCACACCGAAACCGATGATCAGTTCGGCTTTGACGAGGATCGGCCCCACCGCGAGGGATCTCCCCCCGAACATCGGCGGCACGTCGAATAGATCCGCCGTCATCAGCATGAGCGCCACGTTCTGCATGAGGATCGACAGGCCCATGGTCGCAAACACCACCACGAGCTCCGGTTTTCCCACGGACGGACGGATGATGAGCCGATGCACCAGCATCCCGAACAAAGCCATCGCGGGCACGACGACGACCATGGCAAGGTACGGATTCATGCCTAATGTGCTGTTGACCAGCCAGGCGCCGTACATTCCGAGCATCAGGAACTCCCCGTGCGCAAAATTGACGACGCGCAGGACACCGAATATCAAGGTCAAGCCCATGCTCATCAGCGCGTAGATGCCGCCGATCAGGATGCCCGAGACCAACAATTGCATGAAAGTCGACATGCCGGTTCCTCCTCGGGCTCAGCCGCGCTCGTCCCAGGAGGGCAGCGGCACCGATTCGGGCTCGTGGGTTGCGAGCGCCTGGGGATACACCTCGTTATTGCCCGAGGACTGCCACTGCCAGACACCGATCGCGGCGCGCAGGTTCTGGCCCGCGTCCTTGGGTTCGGGCGCCCAGTCATTGTTGGTGAATTTGATGCCGCTGCCGTTGGGCAGTGATCCGATCGGCAGGTCCAGCCCCAGCGCGATCTCCCTCAGCTCATCAGGTTCGAAGGTCTTGGCCTTGGGGAAGACCTCGGTGAACAAGCCCCACAATCCCGAGAAGCTGGCTGACGCGTGGCCTGCCGGGGCGCGGCCCATCTTGGCCTCGTAGCGCTTGAAGAACTCATTGGCGGCCGCCAGGGTCTCTGGCTTGAGGATGTCGGGATTGACGCGGGGCGGGAACTCCGACACGAAGATTCCCTGCACGGCATTGCCGATCGCATCGCGCAGATCGGGATTCGAGTAGCCGCCGGTGATGCCCACGAAGGCTTGGACATAGAAATTCAGTTCCTTGGCCTTGCGTTGGAACAGAATGGCGTCATTGGGATAGGAGACCGCCAGCATCACATCGGGCTTGGCGTCCTTGAGTTGCTGGACGATTGCCGTCATGTCGGTGATGAAGGCGTCGTAGCCCTCGTCGTAGATCAGCTTGATGCCTTTTTCCTGCGCATAGGCCCGAACGCCCTCGGCGATCGATTGCCCCAGCGCCCGGTTTTCCCACAAGAGCGCAATGCGCAAAGCATCGGGTGCCTTGTTCAGGCGCGCCGCCAAGTCCTCCAGCGTGAAATCCAGGGCCGCCTGGGCATACAGCCGCGAGGCCCCGCCCACCTGGAAGGTGTATTTGAAACCCCGCCGGGTAATGATTTCCGCCGCACCCACGGTCTCCCAGTGAAACACCTTGTGCCGCTCCGCCGCCTGGCTGACCGCGATCGCCAGCGGCGACAGGCCCGAACCCGTGGTGATCTTCACATTTTCACGCGTGATGACGCGCTCGGCCTCGCTGATGGCCGCCGCCGCCGTCGGGATGTCGGCCAGGATGTACTCGATCTGGCGGCCGTTGATGCCACCGCGTTCGTTGATCATGTCGCGGGCGATCTGCATGGCGGCCCAATGTTCTGTGCCGTTCTTGGTGAACTGCCCGGTCAACGGCTGGAAAACCCCGATGCGGATCGGCTCGCTGGCGAACGCGCTCGTCGCCCCCAGCGCCGCTACCATAATTCCAAGCACTATTGCACGCCATGTGCGTGCCTTTCCATTAAATTTTTCCAGACTCATTTTTGCCTCCTTTCAGCCACCTCGATGGCTATTGTTAAACGATATAATCGCCGTTAGATTAGTGATTTAATGGCTTTCTCCTTGTATGGCCAGGCCAGTATAACGATGCACCCAGGGCATCAGTTGTTAAAACGCCTGGACGAATTTAATATTGATAAATATTGGTGAAGTGACGAGGAATCCCATGGACGCCCAGGCAGGCATCAAGTCGATCGAGGTCGGGGGACGTTTGCTGCAAGCATTGGCGGCCAGCAGCGGCCCGGTGCCCCTCAAGGATCTGGCGGCCAGGGCGCGGCTCTCCCCCAGCGCCGCCCACCACTACCTGGTGAGCTACCGCCGTCTCGGGCTGGTACGGCAGGAGCCCGACAATCTCGGCTACTCCATCGGCCCGTTCGCGGTCGAACTCGGCATGGCCGCGATCGGACGCTCCAACCCGATGGCCGAGGCGCATGCACTGCTGGAAAAAGTACGCAACCGGCTGGACCAGTCCGTCATGCTGGCCACCTGGGGCAGCTACAGTCCAGTCATCGTGTCGGTCGCCGAAAGCAGCAAACCGATCATCATGACGATGCGCATCGGCGCGACCATGCCGCTACTGCTATCGGCGACCGGCTGGATCTTTGCGTCATTCCTGCCCAAGGCAATCGCCGGGCCGGCGATACAGCACGCACTCCAGGAAGGCCGGGTCATGAAGGAATACCGGAATCGCCAGGCGCTCAACCGCAAGCTCGCGGAAACACGCGAGGCGAGGCTGGTCGGACATTCCGGACACTTGCTGGCCAACATCGCGGCGGTATCCACGCCCTTGATCGACGTGCGGGGCCAGCTCGTGGCGGCGATGACGGTCTTTGGCGACGCCCAGCAATTCGACTACTCGCTGACCGGCGCGCCTGCCGAGATCATCAAGGAAGCCAGCCTGGCCTATACGGGGATTGCGTCGTGAAGGGACGTTACGTCTCTGGGTTGGCTGCGCACGACACAAACGCCGACCGAGCCGCTGTGTAGCCCTGGCGGGACACTATAGAACGTCATCGCGAGCCTATGAGTGACAGGCGCTATGCAAGGTGTACGCGGTTACGGCCCGCCGCCTTCGCGCGGTACAGCGCAGCGTCTGCCAGAGCCAGCGCGTCGTGCATGTCCGTGCCATGCTCCGGATAGCAGGCCACCCCGAGGGAAATGGTCACGCTGCCCGCATTGTCGAAAGCAGTCCTTTCGATGGCAGACCGCAAGCGTTCTGCAAAGTGCTGGGCAGGGCCGGCTCCCGAATCCGGCAACAAGATCACGAACTCTTCGCCCCCCATGCGAGCGACCACGTCTTCGCTACGGGCTTCAGCCATGATCGACGCGGTAATGGCTTTGAGGACCTCGTCGCCCACGGCGTGGCCGTATTCATCATTGACTGCCTTGAAGTGATCGACGTCGACCATCACGACGGCTGCATTTCTCTCTTCCTCCATGATTCGTTCCATGGCAGTGTCCAGGCCACGGCGGTTGAGGGCGCCGGTCAGCGGATCCGTCGTTCCTTCGATATGGAGCTGGCGTATCCGACTGCCAATGGCCGAAAAGCTCCGCATCAGCCCTTTTCGGATCAGGGCGGCCTCGAGGTACCAACCTTTGATAGACCGTATGCGCGAGAAGTTCGCGGGATCACCCAGGTTGGCGGCGACTTCTGCGAGCTCACGTAAAGGGCGGGCAATAAATCGAGATAACCACCAGGTCGCCAGCAGACTCAGAATAACCACCGGCAAGGAGTAATAGAACGTGCGCAAGAACAGTTCGTCAATATTCGATAATGCGACCTCCGTGGGCCGGTGAGCAACGACGCCCCAACTCGGAGACGGGATGGGTGCGTAGCTGACAAGCTGGTCCTTAGCGCCGCTCTCGATGGTGCGCTCGGTTCCGACTTCGCCGCGCAGCACTGCAGAGACGGGCTTCGAGCCCTTGAACGAAGTTCCGATCAGCTCCGGGTCCGGATGGTAAACCACCGCCCCTGTTTCATCGACGATATAGAAGTAAGATCTATCTTGATAGTGAAGTTTATTCAGCGCGTTTTGCAGTGCGCTGCCCCCTTGCAGATACACTGCGCCCCCAACGAATCCGGCATAACGTCCATCCGTGAGAATGGGATAGGAAATAAGGATCAGCCACCGGTTGCCGGGCCCTCTGAACGCGCCGCTGATTGCTGCGGAATCTTGTGCCTCGAGCAGTGCCCGGGCTTGTGATGCTTGCAAGTAGCTGCCCACCGGGAATTCCCCTACGGGTTCAGCGGCGAAAATTTTGCCTGTCGAGTCGACTGCAATAATGGCATTGAAAGTGTCGGTGACACTGGAGACCTGATCCAGTTCCTTTTGTGTGGCGGCAGGGTCGAGCCGACCCTCACCGACGTCCAGCGCGGCGGCAGCGAGTGCCTGTGTAGACTTTTCAAGGAACGAATCGGTGACGCGTGAAAGTTTCTCAGCGTAGCTGCGGTTCGCATCCAGGCTGTGCTGAAGCAGCAAACCGCGCTGAACCTGGTAAGCGGCATGCAAGCTATTCGCCAAGGCCAAAAATACGAAGAACAGGCACATCCACAGGATAAGGCGTCGTAGGTCGACACGAAAAAACGAGCCGGGGATGTCGTTCGGGTTACTCTGGGCCATTGACGGGAAAGGTTAAGTTCGGCGATGGTCGCCATTCTAGCAACGAAGTCGGGTGGTATTCCCCAGACGCTTGCCCGGCTCAGGTTCCTCTGTCGCAGCCGCTAGTCCCATACCACCCGTCACGCAGCAAAATGACGAGCTGGTTTCCAAGCGCAAGGCTGGGAATATCATCCCCATGGCTCCAAATATGGCCTCATTGGAAAAGCTTGGGACGCTGAACTGAAGATGACAAAAACCATGGCAAAAGTTCCGATCCGGATGATAAAATGCATGAAATATCAATGCAATTTCATGCATTTTTCGTGAATATCATGACTGCACACCATTCTTTCAGCCCGCCCCTCAAGGGCTCCGCAGCAACCCTGGCTCACCATCTTCGCGCAGGTAGCGTCTATCGGCGCGAAGAATTGTCACGCCTGTCGTCTGCGGTGGACCGAGATCTGGGCAAACTGGTAGCGGCGGGCAGGTTGAAAAAACTAGCCCAAGGCCTGTATCACGCCCCAAAGTCCTCACGGTTCGGGCCGCTGCCCCCCGACGACTATCAGGTCGTGCAGTCCTTCCTGCGCGGTGACAAAGATTTCCTGCTGTTCTCGCCGTCCGCCTACAACAGGGTCGGTTGGGGGACCACCCAGCTGTACAACCGCACCCTGGTCTATAACCGCAAGCGCCACGGCATCTTCAAGCTGGGCAACCGCGAGTTCGATTTCCGCGTCAAGCCACGCTTTCCTCATCAGCTCACGCCAGAATTCCTGTTCGTAGATCTTCTGAACAACCTGAACGAACTGGCCGAAGACCGCGACAGCGTTCTGGAACGTGCCCGTGGCCTGTGGCCTTCTCTTGAATCGCCCGAACTGCATGAAGCCGTCGAACTGTACGGCAATGCAGCGACTCGCAAATACATCAAGGCCTGGATGGATGACCCCGTTCCTGCATGAACTCCCCGATTTCAAGGATCTGATTCAGGTGGTTGCCGATCAGAAAGGCATAGAACCCGGTCTGGCGGAAAAAGACTATTGGATCATGCACTGCCTCTGGGGGCTACAAGCCAAGGGCTTCCACTTCGAACTGAAGGGCGGCACCTCATTGTCCAAAGGGTTCGGCGTCATTCACCGATTCTCGGAGGACATCGACATCCGTATCGAACCACCGAACGACATTCAAGTCATGACAGGTCGCAACCACGACCGGCCCGCCCACATCGCATCCCGACGTGCGTACTACGACATACTGACCGAACGCATCCGCATTCCAGGCATCGTAGACGTGCAACGCGACTCGCAGTTTGACGACGCCAAACTACGCAGCGCCGGGATACGTCTGCTCTACGAAACCCAGGTACCGCAATTATCTGGCGTCAAAGAAGGCATTCTGCTGGAGCTTGGCTTTGACGATACCGCACCGAACCGCCCTGTGACCATTTCATCTTGGGCCTTCGACACCGCACGGGTGCATGGTATTTCATTCACCGACAACCGAGCTATGGGTGTCCTCTGCTATGCGCCCACCCATACCTTCGTCGAGAAATTGCAGACGATCTCCACCAAGTTCCGGCAACTCCAGGCTTCAAATCTGTTTCCGGCCAATTTCCTGCGCCACTATTACGATATTTACTGTCTGCTGGGACTGGACGAGATTCAGAACTTCATGCGGCAACCGGCCTATATGGTCCGCAAAGCCCAGCGCTTTCGCACCGGGGACGAACAGGTGATCGCCAAAAACCCTGCCTTCCTCTTCACTGATGCTGAGTTGCTGCAACGCTTCACGCTGGAGTTTCAGAGAACATCCAGTCTGTACTATCAGGAACAACTCGACTTTCCAGAACTTATCCAACGGATCCACGAAAATCTGGATGTGATGTAAACCATGTTCAGCGCTGTCATATCTCGCTGGCTCAAAGGAGCGGCCGACACAAGGCCGCTAGTTGCGAATTTTCGAGCAATAGACAAGAGTGGCAAATTGTGCAGGTGTGATAAGCGTGGCCCACTATATCTAAAACCGTTTAAGGGCGATTACTCATGACTTGCCTTGAATTCTTCACGGCATAGGCGTAGTCCGTACCAAGGATGCCCAATACCATAAGGCGGGTGAACGCACAGCCTGGGGATTGCTCGGATCACATGTGCGTACGCTGCTGAATCTTGAGGTCAAATACAAGGCCGAGGTGATGGTTACTGAGAACGATACCTGCACCCGCAATTATGGACAGATTATCGCGCAGCCACGCCTGGAGCAGATTACGCTCGGCGAATTGCTTGCTGGTGTTTTTTGGGAAATAAGCTTTCATGGATCCCCTGATGATGCCGAAGCGGTGGCCGAGGAAATAAAGCGGCGAAGCGATGAGGTTGATGAATTTATCAGAGCAGGTGATCAAGATGGCGCTCAGAACGAGGACAACCAGGTCAAAACTATGGGATGAACGAAGTCTTTTGCGACCTATATGCCAGAGAGTTTGCGGCGGCTTTTGAATCTGTTTCGGCACCGGTGTTGGTCAGCGACCTGCCTAGCGCGCTACGCGCTCTGGACGACGATGTGAACGCATGTGCAGCCCTTTTCGAGAAGTTTGGAAGCAATAGCTTCAGACTCAAGCCAGAATGCCTGGGGATGACGGCCATTGATCTGCGTCGGTTTATTCATGGTGCGATTTACAAATAGGGATATGAGTTCTATTTGGCTTGCTTTATGCGTTTTTCGCGCGCAGCCAGACTGCTTGCGGCTCAACCCACAGCCAGATCTCCGGAAATAACGTCCGCAGAGGGCGGCTTCATGTGTGCCAGCCGGCTACTAAGCTGATCCAGCATCGGTGTCAGCCACGTCCAGTCACTGGTGCGGGATTCGTCCATCAGAAAGTACACATCGCGCTTGAAATATGGCGTGCCTTCGACGATATACAACTCGGCACGCTGAATGTGCCTGTGGACCATGCGCCACGGTAGATAGCTGGACCCGCCATTCTTCAATATGTATTCAAGCGTCATGCGGCTGTCGTTGAAAGTGATCGCCGCCTTCTGGTCCACTGGGTACGAGATGCTGTGCTGCCGATGAAATGCCTCACCCATATCGGTGTATATGTAGTTGAAATCCCAGTCTATTATACTGCGCTTCTGCTTCGAAATCTGCACCAGCCAGTCATCGCCCAGGTGTCTCTTAGAATATCCCGGGTATTCCTTCTGCAGATTGAAGGTAAATCCGATATCAACTGCGCTATTATCCAGCGACAAATTGATATCGCCATTGCTGCCCGCCAGCACCGCCAACGCGATATCGCTTCGATTTTCACGAAGATCCAGGATGAAATCCTCGACCAGCATGTCCCAAAGACTGGATTCGCATCCGATGGCGCACGATGATGTGAAATTCTTCGGCAGGTCGATCTGTCGAAGCGTATGACTCCATAATGAAAGAATCAGCCGCGCATATCGGTAGAACAGCGCGCCGTCCTTCGTCAGCACCGAGCCATGCTTGCCCTTCATCAGCAAGTCTTTGCCGACGATCCCTTCCAGCTGGTTCAGGCGCGCCGACACAGCGGCGCGGGTGATGCTGAGCTTGTCGGCGGCTTCCTCGAGATTCTTCGAGTCTGCCACGACAATGAAAGTGCTGAGAATGTTCAGGCCAATATTGTAGGACACGATACTTCCTTGCTGCCGGTTTCAGGACGGCCGAGGCCGGCCGGGGGCGGATCGCCTGAAAGCTGACCTCGCGGACGATCAGACGCCCGACTTTAACACCCAACAACCATCAGGGTAAACACGGATTCGTGCATGCAACCATGCTGCGTTCCACGTTTATTAAAGTATCGAAAGCATCTGTCAACACAGGGAAAATCCTTAATTTTCAATTGTATGGAAAAAATTTTATCCAAATATACAAGTCTTTTTTCCTTGACCCTGATTGAAGCATACGTATACCTTTGAAGCGTAAAGATTGCGCTCCCATCAATGAGGCCCCAAGTGCTCTTCAATCACTTTCTATCAGCTTATTATCCGGATACCTCGTACGGGGGACATCGTCTTTTCAGGGACATGATCGCCCAAGGCATATTGGCCGATCAACTGGGATATTCTGCCGTGACCATCCCGGAACACCACCTGATCAATATTCTGTTGACGCCATCCCCCCTACAAATGGCCGTTCGCGTCGCGGCAGAAACCCGGAATATTGATCTAGTGACTTCCGTTTCGGTGCTGCCAATACACGACATGCGGATATTCGCCGGGGAAGTATCGCAGGCTGACAACCTGACCGACGGCCGCCTGGTCCTGGGCGTGGGACGCGGCGCATTCCGCTACGAGCTTGAACGCCTGGGCGTAGACATGGAGCAGACGCGCGAAATCTTCGATGAGTCGCTGATGGTGCTCGAAGAATTGTTGACCAAGGAAGAAGCATCCTGGGACGGCACCCACTACCAATTCGAGCAACTGACGATCATGCCCCGGCCCTACACCAAACCCATGCCTCGCATCATGATCGCCGCACTGGCGCCCACGGCGCTGTATCACTGTGCCAGGCGCGGTTTCAACGTGCAGACTACGGTGCTTCAGCACGACCGAAATCACCTGCTTGAACAAGTGCAGGGGTTCCAGACCGGCAAGGCCGAGCGCAGCGACCAGTCGGTCGACATCAAGCTGTCGATGCTGCAGGTTGGCTATCTGGCAAAAGACCAGGCCGACGCCGATGAAAAAATCGATCTGGCCCACGATTACTACAAGCGCTTCGACAATGTATTCACCGGCCCCGGCATCGTGTCACGGGGCGCCATCGAGCCATTGCCCAGACAGCAGACGCGCGATGAACTGGCGGCGAATCTACTGATTTGCACGCGGGATGAAATGATCGACCACCTGTCCTATTACAAGGAAGCCGGAATCGACGAGATCACCCTCAACCCCAATATCGGCGCCAGCCAGGATGAGGTCCTGGAACAGATGAACCGGATGGCCGCCGAGGTCTTTCCAGCGCTCAGCGCGCAGCGCCAGAAGACAGGCAGCGTTGTGGTATAGAGCCGCGATGCACTGGGGCTGGCAGCCCGAAAGACGCTATCCGGAGGCCCGCCCCCAGTTTCAGATCATTTCTTCCAACTTCAGCATGTTCACACTCAAGGAATGCAATCATGCCTTACGTAGAAATCAAGATGCTTTCCGGCCGCAGCAACCAGCAAAAGCGCAATCTGGTCGAATCCGTGACTGATGCCTTGGTTCAGACCTGCGGCAGTACCCGCGAATCTGTCCAGATCGTCATCACGGATGTCGATTCGGGCAATTGGGGCTCCAAGGGCCAATTGATGTCGGACAAGGAAAAGGCATGATGGAAGCGCAGGCCATGAATTACCGCGTCGAAGGCGAGGGTTTCCCGGTATTCCTGATCCATGGCATCGGCGCTTCGCTCGAGACCTGGGACGGCCTGGTGCCTCTGCTCAGCGGCGCCTGCCAGTGCATACGATATGACCTGCGCGGCCACGGCAGGACCTCCCGGGATCCAGGTGGAGATTATTCGCTGGATGCCCTCGTCGACGATCTGGAGCAGCTGCGCAAGCACCTCGGTCTGGATCGAGCGGGCTTCGTCGGGCACTCGCTGGGTGCAATGATCGCAGCACGATACGCCCACCGCTATCCACAGCACGGCACGCTGATTGGGCTGGTCAGCACGGCTGCCGGCCGCGAGGCCGATGACAGCGAACGGCTGGAGTCCCTGATCGCCCGACTGAAGTCGGAAGGCGTGGAAAGCCAGCTGTCCAATATGGTGAACCGCTGGTTCACAGACGAGTTTGCCGCCGAGCACGGCCATGTGATCGAGGCGCGCAAACAGCGTGTGCGCGACACCGACCCGGACGTGTTCATCAGCGTCTTCGAAACTTACGCCCGCACCGAGATGATCCACTGGCTGGAAGATGTCAACGCACCCGCGCTGATCGTGACCGGCGAGCTCGACGGTGGCTGTCCGCCCCGCCTCAACCGGAAGATACGCGCCACCCTGCCACAGTCCGAGCTGTTCATCCTGCATGGCCTGAAACACAACATACCCATTCAGGCGCCCGAGCGCCTGAACGACATCCTTCAGTGGTTCATCGAAGGAAAGAAGCACCTGGCGCTGTGAAACCCCGAGACACACCATGACGAACACCGCAAGCTGGATGCTGCCGATCAACCCCTTGATTTTCCGGGATCTGATGGGGCGCTATCCGGCCACCGTCACTATCATCGCCACCGGCAGGGTGGGCAGCCGCAACGGCATGACGGCCACGGCCGTTTGCTCGATGACTGCCGACCCGCCGCAGATTCTGGTGTGCTTGAACCGCGCCAGCGGCACCTGCAAGGCACTGATCGGATACCAAGCCTTCAGCGTCAATATCCTGAATGCGACCCACGTGGCCGTCGCGCGCAAATTTGCGGGCATGGGGGAGGCAGCCAAGGGCGAAGAGCGTTTCTCGAGCGGATACTGGGAGCAGACGGCCGACCTGGCCGTCCCCGTGCTTCGCGACTCGGTGGCGGCGCTGGAATGCACTCTGGTCGACCACAAACCCATCGACACTCACATGATCCTGGTCGGCAAGGTGCGCAGCGGCGCCGTCGACACCGAGCGCAACGCGCTGATCTACAACAACCGGAGCTTTGGGCTGTGGTCAGCCCTGGACGACAATCGCGAACGTCGGGAGACATTGCGCATGATGGCCTCCGGCTGACCTGACGGATAACGAACATGAGCGACCGATTCGACGATCCAGGCGCCCGGACGGGCGCCCAAGGCCCCCAGGACGTGATCCGCTGCGAAAATCTCTGGAAGATCTTCGGACCGGACGAAAGCATACTCAAGCTGCTCGACCATCTTCAGGCCGCTGATCCGTCCCAGCCGCAGGATCTGAAAGGGTTTGGTTGTTTTGCCGCCATCCGCGACGTCAATTTCTCGATCGGACGCGGCGAGACCTTCTGTGTCATGGGCTTGTCGGGCAGTGGCAAGTCGACCTTGCTGCGCCACGTGAACGGGCTGATCGGCCCGACCACCGGCGACATGTGGGTAAGCGGCCAGTCGGTCTCGAAGATGTCCCGGCGCGACCTGCGTGAACTGCGGGGGCACACGGTGGCCATGGTCTTCCAGCATGCGGCGCTACTGCCGCATCGCACCGTCAAGGACAACATCCTGCTGCCGCGCGAGCTGCGCGGCGAGAAGCGACACCAACGCGAAGAACGGCTTGAGGCCTTGCTGAACCTGGTGCAGCTGGACGGCTGGGGCGACAAGTACCCCAGCCAGCTGTCGGGCGGGATGAAGCAGCGCGTAGGTATCGCCCGGGCACTGGCAAGCGGCGCCGAAATTTTCCTGATGGACGAACCCTTCAGCGCCCTGGATCCGCTGATCCGCAACAAGCTGCAGGAAGAATACCTGGACCTGGCTCGCAAGCTGAATCTGACCACCATGTTTGTCACCCACGACCTGGAAGAGGCCATGAAGGTCGGCGACCGCATCGGCATCATGCGCGATGGCCAGATGCTGCAGATCGGCACCCCCGAGGATGTCCTGATCGAGCCGGCCAACGAGTTCGTGGCCGATTTCGTGCGCAATGTGCCACTAGGCAAGGTGCTGACGGCTGGCGGGCTGATCCGCTACCTGGACATGCTGGGCGACCAGGCATCACAGGTCGACCCCGCCGAAGACCTCTCGGTGAAATCCATGCCCCGCTTCCAAGCAGATTCGAGCCTGAAGGACGTTGCCCAGCAGATGAACCAGGAAGGCGGGCGCGCCTGCATCATGGAAGACGGCAAAGTGAAGGGGATCATCAATGTTCACGACCTGGCCCGGGTAGTCAGCGGTCTTGCTTAGTGGAACTCACAATCTCATGACGATGACTATGGTAGATCGCCTCAATCGGATATTGCTCTTGTTGCTGTTTCCAGCCCGTTCTCCCTGCGCCAACCGCCTGAGATCCCGTTGGACATTCCTGCTGGTTGCCGACACCCTAGCGTTACTGATGCTCTTTTCCCCCGGCTATACGCTCTGGGGCATCGGGCTGTTCGTCGCCATCCGCGCGATGTTCCTGCGCAAGCGCGACCTACACCATCCCCACAGAATCAAGCCTACCCCCGATTCTACCGATGAGGCCGCGCCATCCCGGAAACGGAGGCCCGGCCCGGCTCCCGGGATGACGCGGGCGGTCGTGCACGTAGTGGCGGTGCTGGTGACGTTTGGTGTGCTATGGCAGTTTGTGCCGACGGATGCGGTGTGGACGTCGTTTCCGACGCAGAGTCATTACTACGCGGAAACGGCGGCTGTGATCGATGGTTGGGTGGAGAAGATCAGTTTCATACTGGCGGATCCCTTCGTAGCGATCACGATCGCGCTGAACAAGGCCGTCAGCTTCATAGCCACAACAATCGACATCGTGCCGTGGCCGATCATGATCCTGCTGCTGACCGCGCTGGCCTGGCGGGTGGGCGGCTGGCGCCACGCGCTCTGGTGCCTGGCGTCGCTGTGCTTCATCGGCTTCTTCGGATTCTGGGAAAAGGCCATCGACACGGCTTCGGTGGTGATCGCATCGATCATCATCTGCATCATGATCGGCGTGCCCATCGGCATCGCGGCCGCCAAGAGCCGCCTGGTCAACGAGGCCGTGGTGCCGGTGCTGGATTTCATGCAGACCATGCCCAGCTTCGTGTATCTGCTGCCTGCAGTCGCGTTCTTTTCACTGGGCAAGCCCCCAGCCGTGGTGGCCACGGTGATCTTTGCCATGCCCCCGCTGATCCGTCTGACGTCACTGGGGATCCGTGAGGTTCCGCAGGACGCCCGCGAAGCCATGCTAGCCAACGGCGCGTCCACTTGGCAGCTGCTGGTGATGGCGGAAATCCCCCTGGCCTGGTCGACGATCCTGGCCGGGATCAATCAATGCGTGATGCTGGCTGTGGCCATGGTCGTCATCGCCTCATTGATCGGCAGTGGGGGGCTGGGATACGACATCCTGTACGCCCTGCAGAACGTGCGTGTGGGCGAAGGCGTGCTGGCCGGTACGGCAATCGTCTGCATTGCCATCATTTTTGACCGGATCTTGAGATCCAGCCGTAAGCACGACGGCGATGAAGCCTAAGGAGGAGTACATGAAAAACCATATGAGTCCCACACCCAAGCGAATCAGCCGCTTGTTGCTGACCGGACTGCTGTCCGCCAGCACCCTGGCGTACTCGGCCTCGCAGACCATCACGCTTGGCGACCTGTCCTGGGAGGAGCCCCAGGCCGTGAACGCCATTCTGAAGAAACTGTTGGAAGACAACTTCGACGTGAAGGTCGGCTCGCTGCGAGCCGAACAGGGCGCCATCTTCCAGGCCATGTCCAAGGGCGACGGGTCGGTCGACGTGCATCCGGCCGTCTGGGAAAGCGCCCAAAGCGGAAACATCAAGAAGTTCGTCGAGGAGCGCAAGACCGTCCGCCTGAACACCCACCCGTACGAGCCGTCCGACGGCTGGTATGTGCCGGCCTACGTTGCCAAGAACATGGGCATCAAGAGCGTGTCGGACCTGCTCGACAAGGATGTGGCCGCCAAGTTCGATCTGAACCACGATGGCAAAGGCGACTACTGGCCAGGCGCCGAGGGCTGGGGCGTCACCAAGATCTATGAGGTCAAGGCCAAGTCACAGGGCATCGACGAGTACTACGAGAAGCTGGGCGGCGGCGAGGCCCTGTTCAAGGCACAGTTCGAGAAGGCCTACAAGTCCAAGGCACCGGTGCTGTTCTATTGGTACGAGCCCACCGCGCTGCCCATGCAGTTCGACATGGTGCGCCTGGAAGAGCCACCCTTCGATGGATACGCCATGGACTCGAAGAAGGACGATCCCGACTATAACAAGGAGGGCTGCTACAACTACTACCCACCCGAGAGCGGCGCCGACTGGAAGGAAAAGAGCAGCATCACCTGCCAGACACCCAAGACCAAGGTGTACATTGCCTACAGCGCCTCACTCGAGAAGCGCGCGCCCAAGGTCGCCGGCTTCCTGAAGAACGCCAGCTTCACCATTCCCGAGGTGGAGGACTGGATCTACAAGCTATCGGTCGGGAACATGAAGCCCGACCAGGTGGCCGACCAGTGGGTCGAGGCCAACCAGGACAAGGTGAAATCCTGGATCCAGTGACCTTCCGTCGCGCTTCGCTTCGTTCGCTGTGATCAACACACCCTGGGGCTTGCGCCCACAAGAGTGCGCTCACGTTAAGCACACAAGGAAAAAGTCCCGCCGTCCTTTCCGGACAGCGGGGCCCTTTCAGGCCAAGCCGAGTGCGATCACATATTGTCGATCATCACCTGCCCAAAGCCCGAGCAGGACACCTGGGTCGCGCCTTCCATGAGGCGGGCGAAGTCGTAAGTGACTTTCTTGGACAGGATGGCCTTTTCCATGCTGCTGATGATGAGGTCGGCCGCCTCGGTCCAGCCCATGTGGCGCAGCATCATTTCCGCCGAGAGAATTTCCGAACCGGGATTGACGTAGTCCTTGCCGGCGTACTTGGGGGCGGTGCCGTGGGTGGCCTCGAACATGGCGACCGAGTCGGACAGGTTGGCGCCCGGGGCGATGCCGATGCCGCCGACCTGGGCTGCCAGGGCGTCGGAGACATAGTCGCCGTTGAGGTTCAGCGTCGCGATGACGTCGTATTCGGCCGGGCGCAGCAGGATCTGCTGCAGGAAGGCGTCGGCGATGACGTCCTTGACCACGATGTCGCGGCCGGTCTTGGGATTCTTGAACTTGCACCACGGGCCGCCGTCGATCAATTGGGCGCCGAATTCCTGCTGGGCCAGTTCGTAGCCCCAATCGCGGAAGCCGCCCTCGGTGAACTTCATGATGTTGCCCTTGTGGACCAGGGTCACGGTCGGGCGGTCGTTGTCGATGGCGTACTGGATCGCCTTGCGCACCAGGCGCTGGGTGCCCTCGCGCGACACGGGCTTGACGCCGATGCCGGAGGTCGCCGGAAAGCGGATCTTGTTGACGCCGAGCTTGTCCTGCAGGAATTCGATGATCTGGCGGGCCTGCTCGGATTCGGCCTCGAATTCGATACCGGCGTAGATGTCCTCGGAGTTCTCGCGGAAGATCACCATGTCGGTCTTTTCGGGCTCGCGCACCGGCGAGGGCACGCCCTTGAAGTAGCGCACCGGGCGCAGGCAGACGTACAGGTCGAGTTCCTGGCGCAGGGCCACGTTCAGGGACCGGATGCCACCGCCCACCGGGGTGGTCAAGGGGCCCTTGATGGACACCACGTAGTCGCGCACGGCCTCCAGGGTTTCCTGGGGCAGCCAGACGTCGGGGCCGTAGATCTTGGTGGATTTTTCACCGGCGTAGACTTCCATCCAGTGGATCTTGCGCTGGCCGTTGTAAGCCTTGGCGACCGCAGCGTCGACGACCTTGAGCATGACGGGCGTGATGTCCAGGCCCGTACCGTCGCCTTCGATGTAGGGGATGATCGGCTGGTCAGGGATGTTCAACGAGGAATCGGCGTTGACCGTGATCTTTTGGCCGCTGGTCGGGACCTTGATGTGTTGATAGGACATGGAAGCTCCAGTTTGCTCTGGGGGAGGATGATGACGAAAGGGGGATTTTAGTCTTATATAAGAGTTTAGCCCAAACGCGCGGGATTGAGGCGCGCGAACCCCTTATTCTACCGTTCAGGCCGGCCGTGGGCGGCGCCGCAAGGCGGTAAAATGGTCGAAACACGCAAGCAGGCAGCCATGTTCAACCCCACCCGCGAGCAAGTCCGCGAATTTTTCACCGAGGCCTGGCGCAAGGAACGCGCCGGCGCCGTCCTGACGCCGCTGGAGACCATGGCGGCGGACCTGATCCGTCTGCACCCGGAATACCACGCCGACCTCGAGGATCCCGAGGCCGCCGCGCGCGACTATCCGGTCGAGGCGGGTCGCACCAACCCCTTCCTGCACCTGTCCATGCACTTGGCGATCGCCGAGCAGGTCTCGATCGACCATCCGCCGGGCATCCGTGCGGCGTGGCGCGCCTTGCTGGGCACCCGCGACGAGCACGAGGCCGCGCACGTGGTCATGGAGGCTTTGGGCGAGGTGGTCTGGGAGGCCCAACGCATGGGCGTGCCGCTGGACAACGACCGATACCTAGACCTGATCCGGCGCCGCGCGACGCAGGATCCGTAGTTTTCAGCCTTGTGAAGGGTGTGTTTCCGGTGGATCCGCTGATTCAGGGGCCCACCGGAATGCGTGGCGGATTACTTGCGGATCGCCAACGGGGACGGCAGGCTGGCCAGCCAGGCCGAGATATTTTCGATGTCCGTGGGCGAGAGCTGGGCCGCCATGGCGCCCATGATCGGGTTCTTGCGCACATTGGCCGACACGGGCGCTCCGGCCTGGCCGCGCTGGTAGGCCGTGAGGGCGTGGGCCAGGTAGTCGGCGTGCTGTCCCGCGAGGATCGGGTATTCCGGCATCATGGATGTCTTGGCATCCTCGCCGTGACAGGAGGCGCAGGTGAATTTCTGGAAGGCAGCCTGGCCGGCGGCCAGATCCGCGGCCTGTGCGCCGGCCGCGACAAAGGCAAGGGAGCCGAGCAAGGCGATCGTCAATTTCTTCATGAGGTCCCCGGCTTTATTATTTGAGGCTGGAATAATAGGCGGCCACGTCGGCCATGTCCTGCTCGGACAGGGTCCGGGCGATGGCCTCCATCGTGGCGAACGAGCGTGCGCCGCTGGCGTATTCCTTGAGCGCCGCGACGATGTAGGCGGCGTTCTGCCCGGCAATCATCGGCACGTGGTAGAGCTCGGGATAGGCGGCCTTGTAGCCGGGGATCCCGTGGCAACCGATGCACATCGAAATCTTGTCCTTTGCCGCCTGCGCATCGCCCGTCACCGGCGCGGCATCCGCCGCCACGGCCTGCCCTGCAAACAAACAGGATGCCGCGATCGCCAGGGGGCCCAGGCAGCGCTCGATTTGTATTCGCAACTTCATATTGTCTCTTTGTTAGCTAAAAAAGGCCCCACGCCGCGCCCTCCGCGTGCTGCCCCTAAAGGGGCCGACTTTCTACCTTGGGGCGGCCAGGCTGCGGAAAATGCGATCGGTTGGAAACCCACATGACCGATGCGGCCTGATGATTGTACGATAATTGCAACCAAGCATGCAGTCCTGAAACTTTGAACCTTATAGCAGCCGGCCGCGCGCCGGCGCCGGGAAATCTTCTTCGACATGAGCACGAATCCCCAGCCGCCCGCCACCGAACGCTTTGACGGCACCGAGCGCTACGTCGCCACGGATGCCCTGAAAATGGCGGTCAACGCCGCCCTTGTGCTGCAACGGCCGCTGCTGGTCAAGGGCGAGCCGGGCACCGGCAAGACCCTGCTGGCCGAGGAGGTGGCGCGAGCCCTGGACCGGCCCCTGCTGCAATGGCACATCAAATCCACGACCAAGGCGCATCAGGGTTTATACGAATACGATGCGGTGTCGCGGCTGCGCGACTCGCAACTGGGCGAATCCTCGGTGCACGACATCCGCAACTACATCGTGCAAGGCGTGCTGTGGCAGGCCTTCGAGTCCGAGCGGCCCACCGTCGTGCTGATCGACGAGATCGACAAGGCCGACATCGAGTTTCCGAACGACCTGCTGCGCGAACTGGACCGGATGGAGTTCCACGTCTACGAGACCCGCGAGACCATCCGCGCGCGCCATCGCCCCCTGATCGTCATCACCTCCAACAACGAAAAAGACCTGCCCGACGCATTCCTGCGCCGCTGTTTCTTTCACTACATCGCCTTTCCCGACCCGGATACGCTGCGCGAGATCGTCGCGGTCCACTTCCCCGACATACGCGCGGACATCCTGGGCGCGGCGCTGGACGCTTTCTTCGGCCTGCGCGAGGCGCCTGGCCTGAAGAAAAAACCCTCGACCTCCGAGTTCCTGGACTGGCTGCGCCTGCTGCTGGCCGAGTCGGTGCCGCCCTCGGCGCTGCGCGATGCCGACATTCCGCCGCTGGCCGGCGCCCTGCTGAAGAACGAACAGGACCTCGGCCTGCTGCAGCGCCTCGCATCCATGAACCGCCGCGCCCAGCGCTAAGGCGCGGGCCACCCCATGCTGATCGATTTCTTCTACCGCTTGCGCGCCGGCGGCATCCAGGTCTCGATCCAGGAGTACCTGACCCTGCTGGAGCTGCTGCGCAGCCAGGCCGCGCCGCAGACCCAGGAGGATTTCTACCACCTGGCGCGCATGGTGCTGGTCAAGGACGAAACCCTGTACGACCGCTACGACCAGATCTTCGCGGCCTTCAGCCAAGGGCTGGCCGCGCGCGCCGCCGGGGCGCCCGAAGTGCCCCTGGACTGGCTGCTGCAGACGTTCCGCAAACACCTGACGCCCGAGGAAAAGGCCGCCCTCGAGCGGCTCGGCTGGGACCGGCTGATGGAATTGTTCCAGCAGCGTCTGGAGGAACAGAAGGAACGCCATGCGGGCGGCAGCAAATGGATCGGCACCGGCGGATCCTCGCCCTTCGGCCACGGCGGCTATCACCCTGAAGGCATCCGCCTCGGCGGACCCTCGGCGGGCAACCGCAGCGCGGTCAAGGTCTGGGAGGCGCGCCAGTACCGCGACTACGACGACCGCCAGGAACTGGGGACACGCAATTTCAAGATCGCGCTGCGGCGCCTGCGCCGCTTTGCCCGCGAAGGCGCGGCGCTGGAGCTCGACATGCCGGGCACCATCCACGGCACCGCGCAAAGCGGCGGCATGCTGGACCTGCGCTGGATGCCCGAGCGGCGCAACACCGTCAAGGTGCTGATGCTGCTGGACGTGGGCGGCAGCATGGACGAACACGTCGAGCGCATCGAATCGCTGTTCTCGGCGGCCCGCAGCGAATTCCGCCACCTCGAGGTCTATTATTTCCACAACTGCCCGTACGAGACCGTCTGGCGCGACAACCGGCGCCGCGAGCAGCGCGTCGACACCCTGGACCTGATCCGCAGCCACAACGCCGACTGGCGCCTCATCCTGGTGGGCGACGCCTCGATGAGCCCCTACGAACTGCTGTACCCCGGCGGCTCGGTGGAGCACCACAACCGCGAGACCGGCGCCGCATGGCTGCAGCGCCTCCTGACGCAATGGCCGAGCGCCGTATGGCTCAATCCCGAGCCTTCGGGATATTGGCAGTACCGGCAATCGATCGGCATCGTGCGCGAGATCATGCACGACCGCATGTTCGGCATCAGCATCGAGGGCCTGGAGCGGGCCATGCATTTGCTGGCGAAATAAACCGGCCATCCCCGCGGCTACGCCGCGCCGGGCCACACCGGTTGCCGCCCCCTATACATTCCACTTATACCTACCCGAGAAAAAACCTGCTTTCATTCCCACGCCCGCGCCCCTAGAATCGTTCCATCCCCCTGGCGCGGGCCGCAGGCCCGGCCCTACACACGCCCCGAGGCATTGCAATGAATGGCACCCCCGACCCCAGTCACCCCACCGGCGCGCCTGCCGATAGCGTCGACCTGATCGTCCTGGGCGCCGGCGCCGGCGGCATGACGGCCGCGCTGGTCGGTGCGCTCGAGGGACTGCGCGTCGTGCTCATCGAGCGCACGGATTGCGTCGGCGGCACCACCGCAACGTCCTCGGGCACGGTCTGGATCCCCGACAACCCCCATCAGCGCGACCTGGGCGTCCGGGACGATGCCGCGGCAGCCATGACCTACCTGGACGCGCTGGTCGGCGACCGGGCCGACCGATGGATGCGCGAGGCCTTCGTGGCGCAAGGCCCTCGCATGGTCGAATACCTCGAGGCACGCAGCGAGGTGCGCTTCCAGGCCTATCCCCACCATCCCGACTACCGCCAGGAACTGCCCGGCGCGGCCACCGGCGGCCGCCCGCTCGAACCCCTGTCTTTCGACGGCCGCCTGCTGGGCGCCCATTTCCGGCAACTGCGCTGGCCGATCCGGGAACTGATGCTGCCCGGGGGCTTGATGGTCACGCGCGGCGAGGCCGCACGCCTGCTGCGCGGCCCCGCATCCTGGGATGCCGTACGCCTGGGGGCCACGCTGGCCGGCCGCCTGCTGGCCGACCGTCTGCGTTATCGGCGGGGCACGCGCCTGGTCCTGGGCAACGCACTGGCGGCGCGGCTCTACAAGGGCCTGCTGGATCATGGCGTGGATATTCTTTTAGAGGCACGGGTGTCGCAGCTGCTCACCAGCGACGATGGCGCCGTGTGCGGCGTCGTCGTCAGCCATCAGGGCGGCAAGCGCACCCTGCGCGCCCGGCGCGGTGTGGTCCTGGCCGGCGGGGGCTTCCCGGCCGACCAGGGGTGGCGCGAACGCCACCTGCCCTCGCCCACCCCACGGTACACGGCGGCCTGCGAGGCCTGTACCGGCGAGACCATCCGTCTCGGCCTGGAGGCCGGCGCCGCCCTCGGGCGGCCCAAGGGCGACAATGCGCTGTGGTTCCCCAGCTCCATCGCGACGCGGCGCGATGGATCGACCGCCGTCTACCCGCACATCGTCCTGGACCGCGCCAAGCCCGGCCTGATCGCGGTCAATGCCGCCGGCCGGCGCTTCGTCAACGAGGCGGCGTCCTATCATGAGTTCACGCGGGGCATGTACGCCGCGCACCCGGACGATCCCTCGATTCCCGCCTTGCTGGTCTGCGACCGGCGCTTTCTATGGAAATACGGGTTGGGCATGGTCTGGCCGCACTCGATGGCCCTGCGCCGCCACATCCGCGGCGGCTACCTGCTGGCCGGCGCGACGCTGGCCGACCTCGCCCAGCAGGCGGGCATCGACCCCGCCGGCCTCGCCCGCACGGTGGCGGCCGTCAACGAGTATGCCGCCACCGGTAAGGACCCGGACTTTCACAAGGGCGAGAGCCTGTACGACCGCAACAACGGCGACAGCGCGCACCAGCCCAATCCCTGCCTGGGGCCCATCGCCACGCCGCCGTTCTATGCCGTGCGCGTCTACCCCACCCCGCTGGCCACCAGCCTGGGCTTGCGCACCGATGCGGATGCGCGCGTCCTGGACGGCGACGGCCGGCCCATCGCGGGCCTGTACGCCTGCGGCGCGGACATGCATTCCCCCTTTGGCGGGGAATACCCGGGCGCCGGGGCGCAGCTGGGCCCTGCCATGACTTTCGGCTATGTGGCGGCGCGGCACGCCGCGAACATCGATCTGGCAAGGTAGCCGGCACGCCATCCAAGTAATCCCCCCTTGTGAGATGACTTGAGTAGTGCGACGCTATACGTTCAGCTTATATCGCTGTGGCGGTGCCTACACCCGCAACGGGAGACCGGCCGCCGCCCACAGTCAGGGAAATAGAGTCGCCCAGGGCCGGAAATGAATCTGAAACAGCTCCAGTATTTCGTCCAAATCGTGGAAAGCGGCAGCATGACCAAAGCTTCCCGCCAGCTTTTCATCGCTCAACCCGCCCTCAGTCAACAATTGACCAAGCTCGAGGATGAGGTTGGCAAGCCCCTTCTGGTTCGATCCCCCAAGGGCGTCACACCGACCGACAACGGCCTGGCACTCTACCACCACGCCAAGTTCATGCTCAGGCAACTCGACCAGGCGCTGTCGATCGCCCGACAGGAAACGATGGAAATCCATGGAATGGTGACGGTCGGTCTACCGGCCACCACAGTGTCCGCCCTCGGCCTGCCGCTGGTGCGTCGTATCCACGAACGCTATCCACGCATTCTGCTGAACGTCGTGGAGGGCATGAGCGGCCACCTCGGACAAATGATTCGTCTCGGGCAACTCGACATCGCCATCCTGTTCAAGCCAAACGTCGGCTCGGATCTCAACGCCGTCCCTATCATCGAAGAGGAGCTCTTTGTCTTGCTTCCGCGCTCAAGCTCCCTCGTTGACGCGCGCCGGACCAAGATCACTTTGGCTGAAGCGGCTGAACTACCCCTCATTCTCCCGACCAGCAAGCACGGTCTGCGCCAACGTATCGAGAGCGAATTGGAATCGCGCAACCTTTCATCCCATATCGTTGCCGAAATCGACTCGCTGTCACTGCTGATGAGCTGTGTTTATGCCGGCATGGGCGCCACCATCAAACCCATGTCGGCGCTGCTGTTGGAGGGTGAGCGCGGCAAGGAGTGGCGCGCCCTGGCGATTTCGGATGCCTCCATCAGTCGCCGGAACTATCTGTACACCATCGCGCCCGAAATGTTGTCGCCCGCCGCCGCGCTGATTTCCTCCGAAATCAAGAATACCATTCGCTGGCTGACCGAAACCGGTGCCTGGCCGACCGTCAAGCTGTTGTAGCGGCAGGCGCCGCCTCGGCCGAACGTCTTGGGCTCCCGTCGGACCCTAATGAGCGAAGAATCGAAATCCCATCTGTTTTGCTTATACCCATCCTTAAAAAACAGTATTTTTTTTCTACCGTCCGCCCACGTATTCTGTCCCCATTCACCACCCATGGAAAAGGCGGACGAGAATGGAAGTACAAGTCGCTCACAACGTGGAAACGGCGCGTAGCCTGCTGATCGCAGGCGAGTGGATCCAGGGCCGGTCCACGACATTCACTGTGTTGAACAAGTTCGACAATCGTCCGCTCGCCGAGATCAGCACTCCCACTGCCGAACAGGTCCGCGAAGCAGTTCAAGCTGCGGTCCGCGCCTTCCATGACAATCGAAAACTCAGCCCGCATGAGCGCGGGCGCTTTCTGGACAAGACGGCGGCAGCACTCGAAGCACGGTCCGACAGCCTTCAGCGAACGATCTGCGCAGAAGCCGGATTCACCCTCAGCGATGCGGCGGGTGAAGTACAACGTGCAATCCAGACATTTCGCCTCGCGGCGGAGGAGGCGCGCCGATTCACCGGCACGCTGGTCCCGGTGGAGGGCGCACCCGGCCAGGTGGGGCGGATGTGCTGGACCATGCGCATACCGCTTGGCGTGGTCGCCGCAATCACGCCGTTCAACGCCCCCCTCAATACCGTCGCGCACAAAGTGGCGCCCGCCTTGGCGGCCGGCAATGCCATCATATTGAAACCGTCCCCACACACCCCCCTGGTCGCATGCCAACTGGCGGAAGCACTCATGGAAGCCGGCACACCCAAGGGATTGGTCTCGGTCCTGCATGGCGGTGCCGAAGTGGTTCAGGGCTTGCTGGACGAACAGGACGTGAAATTCTATGCCTTTACGGGCAGCACCGAGGCCGGCCGGGCGATCCAGCAGCGTGCAGGCCTGCGCCGTACCCAGATGGAACTGGGTTCAATCGCGTTCGGCATTGTCTGTGACGACGCAGACCTGGATTTTGCCCTCCCCAAAATCGTAAACGCGGCATACCGGAAAGCCGGGCAGGTTTGCACATCGATCCAATTGCTGCTGGTCCACAAAAATATATTCCCGATTGTCGAGGCACGTCTCACGGAGCGCGTCCGCGACCTCGCAGCCGGGAACCCCCTGGATCCGGCGACGGTGGTCGGCCCCGTCATCAGCCCGGCTTCCGCACAGCGGATCTCCGACTGGATCGACCAGGCGGTCCAGTCAGGTGCGACTTGCCTGGCCGGCGGCAGCCGGCAGGGCAATGTAGTCGCCCCCACACTACTCAAGGACATCTCGCCGGAAACGCCTCTCGGATGTCAGGAAGTCTTCGGCCCTGTGATGTCGCTTGTGCCTTTTTCCACCCTGGACGAGGCAATCACGCAAGTCAATGCAACACCATACGGACTGGCAACGGGAATCTTCACCAATCGGCTCGACGAAGCGTTTCGCTTCATTACCGAGCTGCAGGTCGGCGGGGTGCACATCAACGAAACGTCGAGTTCGCGCGTCGACATGATGCCCTACGGTGGCTCAAAGGCGAGTGGCTTCGGACGGGAAGGCCCTTACTACGCCATGCGGGAAATGAGCGAGGAGCGCGTCGCCACGCTCCTTTCCAATACAAATCGAGGAAAACAGCGATGACGAAGCAAAAAGGCGGAGAGGTCATTGTCGACTATCTCATCAAACAAAAGGTGCCGTACGTGTTCGGTATTTGCGGACACGGAAACGTCGGCATTCTCGATGCGCTCCACGAGCGCAAGGATGAAATCCAGTATGTTTCGCCGCGGCACGAGCAATGCGCCGGCCACATGGCGGACGGCTATTTCCGGGTTCGCCACGCACCGGTGGCGACATTGACCTCAACAGGTCCCGGATCCGCCAACATGGTCATGTCCCTGGCGACGGCGCTATCCGATTCTTCGGCCTTCCTCGCCATCACCGCCAACGTCCCTACCTCGCAGGCTAATCGAGCCCCGTTCCAGGAGCTGTACAAACATAACCAGGCAGACTTCGCTCAAGTGCTGCGCCCCGTCGTCAAGCGCAGTTTCCAGCCTTCGCGTGTCGACATGTTGCCGCTGGCATTGCGGCAATCGTTCGACACCATGCTCACAGGCCGGCCGGGACCGGTGAACATGGACGTTCCCTATAACGTCTTTCAAGAGGAGGATGTGGTGGAGGACATCTCGGCCGCATCCCGCACGCTCGGGCGCCATCGTCCCGCCGTCAGCGAGTCCGACCTGGCTGCAGCCCTGAGCTTGCTAACAGCGTCGCAAAGGCCGGTGTTCTTTATCGGTCAAGGGGCAACGCTCTCGGAAGCCGGGCCTGCGCTTTCCAAGCTGCAGGCGCAATTGGGAATCCCAGTGATCACCTCCCCCAATGGCATGGGGTGCGTGCCGGCCGACGATCCATTGACCCTCGGTTTCATTGGACGCAACGGCGCCTATCCCGCCAACCAGGCTGGGCGACACGCCGATCTTGTGATCTGCGTGGGCACACGTTTCGACGACCGATCCTCGTCGACGTGGATGCCGGGGTACTCCTGGAATTTTCCCGGCACCAAGCTGCTGCACGTGGACCTGGATCCGGCAGAACTCGGCCGCAACTATCCGCCGACGCTCGGCCTGATCGCGGACGCGAAAACGTTTTGCGAACAGCTGCTGGGCGGCGTCGCCAGTCACGGCACGCTCAAGCGCGAAAATTTCTCGGCATGGCGTGCGCAAATCGCGGACTGGCAACAGGAATGGAACGATTTCATCGCGCCGAACTTCGGCGCCATTACCACGCCTATCCGACCGGAATACGTCGTCGGCACATTACAGAAAGTGCTGCCTGAGGACGTGATCCTGACGCTCGACTCCGGCGTCCACCATAATTGGTTCATGCAGTTCTGGCGTCCCCAAAGGCCCGCCAGCATGCTCAATAGCTGGGGCTACTCGTCGATGGGATTCGGCGTATGCAGTGTGCTGGGCGCTCAACTCGCCGCGCCAGAGCGCCCATGTGTCGCGGTAGTGGGGGATGGCGGATTCATGATGACGCCCTATGTGGTTGCCACTGCCGTCGAATATCAGCTGCCCTGCATTTGGATCGTCTGGAACAACTTTGCCTGGGGAGCCATCCGGGACCTGCAGTACGGATTGTTCGATGGCCGCGAGCTGGGCACCGCTTTCTACAAGGGCGACCAAGGTCCCGGCGGCCAGCGCTACAACCCGGACTTTGCCGCATGGGCCCGTGCCTGCGGTGCGGACGGCGTCACGATCACACGCAGTGCGGATCTTGCGCCGGCGGTTGAACAAGCCCTCAGAAATCGCCGGCCTTGCGTGATCGACGTGCACATTGATGCTGAAGTCCGCCCACCGTCGACCGGGACTTGGCAATTGCCGCCGATCCCCTACACGGAACCGGCCTTTGGCAAGCCCTGGATTGCGTGATACGGCCATGGGCACACACAGCGAAACGTACGATGTCGTTGTTGTCGGCGGCGGGGGATCCGGCCTCGCTGCCGCGATCGAGGCACGTGCCGCCGGTGCGCGCGTCTTGCTCGTCGAAAAGAACCCGAAGCTCGGCGGATCCACTGCCTGGTCGATCGGCTCCATATCGGCCACTCAGACCCCGCATCAGCGTGCCAAGGGCATTACAGACGATCCACAGCACCATTGGGAGGACATGCCGGGTTTCGCCGGCGACCTGTCGGACCGTGATAATGACGCGCTACGCAAAATTCTTTGCGATGAAGTCCCTGCAGCCTTCCAATGGCTGCTGGACTCGGGCGTCCGTTTCATGGGCCCCATGCCGGAGCCCCCGCATCGCCAGCCGCGGATGCATAACGTGCTGCCAAACTCGCGGGCATTCATATATCACCTCGAGCGCCGCGCACGGAAATCCGGCGTCATCATCCGCTGTAATACACACGTCAGTGAGCTCGTCACCCAGGATGGACGTGTCATCGGTGTCCGGTGTCAAGGACAGCATAACGGTGGTGCCGTTTTGTACGGAACCAAAGGCATCATTCTTGCGGCGGGCGATTTCACCAACAGTCCTGAACTCAAGGCTCGCTTCATGGGGCCGATCGAGGCCAAAGTCGAAGGCGTCAACATGACCGCCACCGGAGATGGCCAAACGATGGCTGAAGGGCTGGGGGCGACCATTCTGAACGGCGACCTGGCCTTGGGGCCCGAACTTCGCTTCGTGCCGCCCCTCAAGGAAACACTGGTTCGACGCCTGCCTCCGTGGCGGGCCCTGGCCGCCTTCATGCAATGGTCCATGGACCACATGCCTCAAGCATTGCTCAGGCCGTTCCTCATGCAGTTTCTGACGACGGCTCTGGCGCCTTCCCTGTCTTTGTTCGAGGCGGGCGCGGTACTGGTGAACCAGAGCGGCAAAGCCGTTCACGCCCGTCCTGAACGGCTGGCGTATGCGCTCGCCGGAGAGCCGAACAATCGCGGCTGGATCATACTCGACCACAGCGTTGCATCGCGCTTTTCCAGATGGCCGGATTTCATTTCGACGGCGCCTGGCGTCGCTTATGCGTATCTGCCGGATTACGCACGCAACAGAAAAGACATCCACACACAGGCGCAGACCCTGGAATCCTTGGCCGAACATCTCGGAATGGACGAAGCCCTCCTGCAAAACGCCATGGAGGGTCGGCCGGCCATCGGACCTTATGTCGCACTCGGACCCGTTCGTCCAGTCTTCGTGCACAACGAGGGGGGACTGAAAGTGGACACCTCCCATCGCGTCCTGGATCGTCAAGGACAAGCCATCGAAGGTTTATATGCAGTGGGCTCGACTGGGCAAGGCGGCCTGTTATTGAAAGGGCACGGCCATCACCTGGCCTGGGCCTTCGTATCCGGCCGCAGGGCCGGAAAAATGGTTGCGTCGTTGTAGGACGCAATAACCCGAAGCCACGAACGGCAACGGATCTTACACAGAAGGAGACGTGCGACATGAAGAGCACCACCACACACAAGAAACACCCCCCCTTTCGTATGGCGGCCTATGGTTCGAGCCTGCTGATGGCCATGCTGCTTGGCGCTTCCGCCGGCGCCTATGCACAGGATACAGGGCCCATCAAGATCGGTATGGTATTTCCCAAACAGGGGCCAAGCGCCTCGATTGGCGAGTACTTGTCCCGGGGCGCGATGCTCGCGGTCGAGCAGCACGGCAAGGTGCTCGACCGCGACGTCGAGATCATCTTCCTGGACGAATCGAACGCGCAGGCCGCCCAGCAGAATTTCCAGAAACTCGTGGATGAGCACCAGGTCGTCGGTGTCGTCGGCGCCAACAGCAGCGCATCGGCACTGGCCATGGCCGGCGTCGCGGAACGCACAAAAACGCCGCTGATCGCTGCCGGGGCCGCGGCGCGCGAAGTCACGGGTTCGAACTGCAACCGCTACACCTTCCGATTCCAGGCCACGGTTCCCGTACAAATGGCCGGCCTGATGCCGACCGTCGAGAAACAAGGCAAGAATGCCTACTTCATCACGGCAGCCTATGCGTTCGGCCAGGACATCCTGCGCACCGGCCAAACCATACTGGAAAAATCCGGAGGTACAGTAGCCGGCATCGACGAAGTACCGCTCAATACGGCGGACTACAGCTCCTATGTTCTCAAGATCCGATCCGCCAAACCGGATGCCGTCGTAGGCGGGCTGGTCGGCCAGGACCTCTCCAGCTTTCTCAAACAATGGAATGCGATGAATATGAAGGGCAAGATCCCCTTCTATGAAATCGCCGTCAGCGACACGGATTTCTGGGATGTCGGGCCTGAGGCGTCAACCGGAACGTATGTAAAGCCCTGGTACTACAACGATCCGGCCAACAGCGCAGCTGAAAAGGCGTTTACCAAGGCGTTTACAGACCAGTTCGGCAAGCCGCCCTCCGACAAGGCCTACTCCGGCTGGCTGTCGATGCGCTCACTGCTGGATTCGATCGACGCGGCGAAATCGACGGACAGCAAGGCTGTGGTCCAGGCCCTCGAGCAATGGAAGGACACCAAAGGAGCATTTCCCGCCTATTACCGCACATGGGATCACCAACTGATCCGCCCGTCGGTCATCGTCACCATCAAAGACAACATCACCGACAAATGGGACTTCTTTGATGTCGACAGCCACACCAGCAAAACGGAGGAAGACACTCTGAAGGATTTCGGAACCAAGGAAGAAGTCGGCTGCAACATGCCGTCCTTGTAGCCACTCCTTCATTTCAGTCCGGGAGTTCGCACCATGTTCAACGAGATTGTCCTGTCGCAGGCGGCCAATGGGGTCGTGCTGGGTTTCCTCTATGTGCTGATTGCGGCGGGCCTTTCCATCACCTTCGGGCTGCTGGGGGTGATTAATTTCGCACATGGTGCGTTCTTTGCGCTGGGAGCCTATTTCGGCCTGATGCTGTACCAGTGGTTCGGGTGGGCTGCGGTTCCCCTCGCACCCGTCCTCGTTGCCGTGGTAGGCATGCTGGTGGAGATCGTCCTCATCCGGCGCTTGTACGGCAAAGAGCCACTGTTGAGCCTGATCGTCACTTTTGCCCTGGCGCTGTTGATCGAGGCCATCATCCGCTTCATCTGGGGAGCGGACGGCAAGCCATTCAGTGCGCCGCCATTTCTGAATGGGGTATTCGAAGCCGGCCCCCTCCTGATGACCAGCTACCGGGTCGCGGTCCTGGTGGCGACGGTCCTGACACTGGCCGCACTGTGGGCCTTCCTCGTGTTCACGCCTTATGGCCGGATTCTCCGCGCGGGCAGCCGGGATCCTGAGATGGTCGAGATGCTGGGCATCCGGCTGCCGCGGGTCATGACTGCCGTATTTGGCCTGGGCTGCGGCCTCGCCGCCATCGCAGGAGTGCTTGCCGGACCCTTATGGAATGTATCTCCGTCGATGTCGGCCAGCGCCGTCATGCCGGCCTTCGTCATCGTCACGATCGGCGGCCTGGGCTCATTGCGAGGGGCAACGGTTGCCGGCTTGCTGGTCGGCATCGTGACGACACTGACCATACAGTTCTATCCCCATGCCGCGGGGGCAGCCATGTACGTATTCATGTTCCTTATTTTATTGCTGCGGCCACGCGGCTTGCTCGGTGAACGATGGGAGCGTTTCGAATGAAAGGCGCGCACAAAGCCCTCCATCCGGTTCTAGCTATCGCGGCATTCCTGCTGGTGCTGACCGCCGGCGTGCTGATGCTCGGCATGCCGGTCTCCAAGATTACGCAGGTCGCCATCTATACCTTGTACGGTATCGGCGTGAACTTCCTGATCGGCTATGTGGGCCTCGTGCCTTTCGGGGCATCGTTCTTCTTTGGCGTCGCCAGCTATAGCGTAGCGGTGATCGCAAAAACGTTGGCAACGAACGAGTTCGTCGCCCTGGCCTTTACCGTGTTGTTCTCGCTGGGCCTCGCGCTGGCCTTGGGTGCAGTGATCTTAAGGCGTCGGGGCCTCTACTTTTCCCTCCTCACACTGGCCTGCTCCCAGATCGCGTTCGAAATTTCATATAGCTGGACCTCTGTGACCGGCGGGGAAAATGGAATTCAGGATGTGCCGCGGCCGCTCTTTGGCTCGACCTTGGCATTTCATTTCTTTACGATCGCCGTGGTGCTGGCATCGATCTACGTTCTATGGCGTATCGTTCATTCACCATTCGGCCGGGTGCTGCAGGCCATACGCGACAATGAGCAACGCGTTTCCAGCCTCGGCTTCAACGCCTTCTCCTTGAAGCTCGCGGCCTTCTGCCTCTCTGGAATACTGGTTGGTATCGGTGGCGGCCTCATGGCCTTGCTCCTGCGCGGCGCATACGCCAACAACCTCAGCTGGCAGCACGCCGGTGACCCGGTGCTGATGGCCGCCCTGGGAGGCGTCCACCATTTTCTCGGCCCTCTCTGGGGGGCGGCCACCTTCATCATTCTCGAGGATCGCCTGAGCGCCATCACAGAGAACTGGTGGCTGATGTTCGCCCCCATCATCATTCTGTTCGCCATCCTGTCCCCCGAGGGCATGCACGGGATATTGCGACGAATCACGGGCCGCGACGCGCGCTGGACGCTGGTGCGCCACCAGATCCCCCCGCGCCCCGCATCAATCACCCCCTATGCGCCGCCTCCCCAAGAAGAACGGGCCGGCAGTTCCGATGCACCCATTCTCTCGGTCCGCGGAATGTCCAAGCAATTCGGATCGATCGTCACATCACGGGATATATCGCTAGACGTTCACGATAAGCGGCTACACAGCTTGATTGGACCCAACGGCGCCGGCAAGACGACCTTCTTCAACATCCTGACGGGCCTGCTTCGGGCGGATGTCGGCACAGTCCTGCTGGAAGGCCGGGATATCACCCATATGTCCACCCATCAGCGTGTCCGATGCGGACTTTCGCGGTCATTCCAGATTCTGAGCATTTTTCCGAACCTGACCACCTTCGAGAACGTTCGAGTCGCCGTGCAGGGCAGATCGGGACCATGGGGCGGCTTCTGGCTCGATGCCTATCAGAATGAAGCGGACAATGCCCGCGTATGGTCGCTGCTGGACGCGGTCGGACTCACCGACCGGGCAGCCGATCTCTGTTCAGAACTGTCGCACGGGGAAAAGAGGTTACTGGAGATCACCCTATCCTTGGCTGGGAACGCACGTGTCTTGCTCCTCGACGAACCGCTGGCTGGCCTGAGCGAAGCGGATCGCGAAACTGTATCGGCCCTAATTGTCAGATTGGCGCGTAGCCATGCCGTTCTTCTGATCGAGCACGACATCGACCGGGTTCTGGCGCTGTCCGACAGGATTACCGTACTGCATCAAGGCAAGCTCATCGCCGATGGCGCGCCCCAAGACGTCGCCAAGCATCCAGACGTCATTGCCGCCTATATGGGGGAACAGCATGGTAAACCCGCACAGGAGAAGGCCGAAACCGTAACCGACGCCGCACCAAGCCAGGCTTCGTCCACATCATCAAACGTCCAACCACTGCTGGAGCTCATCGGCGTCAAGGCAGGCTATGGTGGGGGAACCGTACTCGATGGTATCGATCTCGTCGTCCATCCCAACGAAGTCGTCGCACTGCTCGGTCGAAACGGCGTCGGAAAAAGCACCACGCTGCGCACCATCATGGGCACCGTACGCGTCAGCGCGGGAGAGATGCGCTTCAAGGGGCGCGATATCGCCCGCCTGCGTCCAGACGAGATCAATCGGCAAGGCATCGCCATCGTGCCGGAAGGTCGCCGCCTGTTCCCCAACCTCACTGTCCAGGAAAACCTCCGCATTGCGGCGCGGGCGGGAGGCTCGAGCATGGAAGAAGTCTACGACCTGTTTCCAAAGCTGCGGGTGCTGGCAAAATCCAAAGCGGAGAACTTGTCAGGCGGGGAACGTCAAATGGTTGCCGTAGCACGCGCGCTGATGTCGCCTGCAAGCCTCATATTGCTCGACGAACCCTTCGAAGGGCTCGCACCCGCGATCGTCCAGGATATCCGCGTAGCCGTTCAGCGCATATCGCATCAGGTCAGCATGATCCTCGTGGAGCACCACGCGGAATCCGCGCTGTTGCTCTCCGACAGAGCCTACGTATTGGTCAATGGCCGGATCGCATATGCCGGCACTGCGGCTGAGCTCAATGCGGACAGCGACCTGCAACAACGCCTGCTCGGCGTCGGACAACAACGGGAGGCGGCATGACACGTCCTCCAGCCGGCATCAATACCTATGGGTATATATGGTCCCATCCGCTGAAAAGCTGTCTCGAACAGCTCGCGCCGTTCGGATATCGGGAATTCGAGGGTGTGATCAATCCGCCTCACCTCGATTTTGAAGCCTCCACCACCGAGCGGCGGGCACTGCGTGCCTACATGGATGGCGAGGGCCTGTCGTTCACATCGCTGAATCTCCCCAGCCTGGATACGAATCTGGCAAGCCCATTCGCGCATACTCGTGACTATACGATCACGATGTTCCAGCAAGCCCTGGTCCTGGCGGCCGACATCGGCGCACCCCTCCTGGTGACAGTGCCCGGACGCGTCAATCCTTTGCTGCCTTGTCCTCGGAAAATGTCCAGGAATTTTGTGCAGGACACGATTGGCGAGCTGATTCCGTTCGCGCGAAACCTGGGCGTGGGATTGGCGATAGAGAATGTACCCTTCGCGGCCCTGCCCAGATCCAGCGACATTCGATCTTTCCTCGACGAGATGGGAAATGCGGATGTGCTTTGTGCCTGCTATGACGTCGCCAACGCCCATTTTATCCACGAAGCCCCGAAGGAAGGCATCGACGTCCTAGGTGGGCGCATCCGGTTGGTGCACTGCTCGGACACGACACGCAATGCCTGGCGCCACGATCCTGTTGGAAAGGGCGACGTCCCCTTCGGTGGGCTTGCTGCGGCCCTTCAGACGCAAGCTTATGAGGGACCGATTCTGCTCGAGATTATTGACCAAGACGCCCTGGGCTCGATCCTCCACAGTCACGACGCTCTGGCTGATCATGGCCTGGTCGCAATCAGGAAACCACGATGACCACGAAACAACCGGCCCATTTCGATCCGGACAAGCCCAGAGTCCTGGTGACCGGCGCCGCGGGCTTGCTGGGCAGGCACGTTGTGCGCGAGCTCCTGCGCAAAGGCCTCCAGGTCCGGGGGCTGGATCTGCGCCAAGCCGAGGAGCCCATCGACTGGCAGACGGGCGACATCACCGATCTCGACTGTCTGCGGCGTGCAGTTGAGGGCTGCTTCGCCGTCCTGCACATTGCCGCCAGGCCCAACATCTGGGCGGGCGACGGGGACGATATCCTGCGCATCAACACCATAGGCGCCTGGAACGCATTTCGTGCCGGCGAAGAAGCAGGCATCCGGCGTGTGGTGTTCTGCTCGAGCGATTCCGTGGCCGGCTACACCGTGCGCGAAGGCGCGATGGTCCCGCCTGACTATGTGCCCGTGGATCTGGCTCATCCCCTGCGAGCCACCGATCCCTACGCCCTCAGCAAAGTCCTGGGCGAGGACATCGGCAGGTCCTTTGCGCTACGAGGGCTCGAGGTCATCGCCTTGCGCACCGTATTCGTCGCCTACCCCGAGATGGAAGGCGAGATTCGCGCCCGCGCGCAGGACCCGGAGCACTACACCGGCCGAAAGGCCGGCGGGCCATCCTCCGCAGGCGGTGGCCCGTTGTTCAATCACATTGACCCCCGTGACCTTGCCCGCGCATTTTGGCTGGCCCTGCAAATGCAAGCACCCGGAACACCGGCTTGCCCCTTCGAGGCCTTCTATCTCGCCGCCAGGGACACACTGGCCCCTGAACCGACCGTCCAACGGCTGGAGCGCATCCTGGGTCGATCGGTCGACGTCAAAAATCCTGAACTGTACCGTCAGAATCCTTATGCATCGCTCTACGACCTGCGACCCGCGCAAGAGCGACTGGGTTTCATCCCTGAATTCAGTCAACGCAGCCTGATCGAATAGAGACCAGGATCATTCCCCCAACATCCCAGGAGACACATCATGAATGCTCAAAACCCACGGACCAACGAAGACCACCCGACCAAGCCGTATGCCCCCTCCGTCACCCGCAATCTCGCGGAGCTCTTCTGGATCGAATACCCGGGCCATCACCACCAGGCACTCTCAAAGGCCATCGTCACACCGGAGCAGAACGGCAGCAAGTTCTTTGACCACCGGATTTCCTGTTATGAACCCGGTGCGTTTGTCGAAAGCCACGTCCACAAGGTCCAGGAACAGATCTACCACGTACTCAGCGGAGAAGGCGTACTGATTACCGATGGTGAACGACGCGTGGTCCGCGCCAACGACGTGGCGTTCATTCCGCCGGGTGTAGTGCACGAGTTGCACTGCACGGGGACCGAGACACTGGTATTCCTGGTCATCACCACCCCGCCGACGGATGAATGAGGAGAGGCGCAACATGTCGAGGAAAATTCTTGTCACTGGGGCTTCTGGCTGGCTGGGGATCGCAATCGTCAAGGCGCTGCTGGCGCGTGGTGACCATGTCGTGTCACTGGACCTGCGATCATCGCCCGCATCGATCGAGCTGGCCGCGGCGCAACCCGCACTGACATTGGTCGAGGCGGATCTCGGGGAGTGGAGCCAGGTCGTCGATGTCTTCATCACTCACCAGCCGACAGCAGTCGTCCATACCGCCGCGATTGTCGGAGTCGTGTTGGCTGCGGACGTGCCCATCAAAGCCCTGCGGGTCAACACCGAGGGCTCGATCAATTTATTTGAGGCGATGCGCCACCATGGCGTCAAACGGGTGGTTCATGTCAGCACCGAAGAAACCTATGGCGACTTCACCGCGCCTATCATTACCGAAGAACACCCCCAAAAACCCACCAGCATCTACGGCTTGACCAAACTCGCCACTGAGCATTACGGCCGCATCTACACGGATCGCTATGGCCTGGAATGCATCAATGCACGCACATGTTGGGTCTACGGCCCCAAGCTGCCCAGGGCGCGTGTTCCCAAGGTATTTATCGACGCCGCACTGGAAGGAACCGCTTACCACCTGAAAACCGGCGGTGATCTGGCGGTGGACCAGGTCTATATCGACGATACAGTGGCCGGCGTCCTATTGGCCCTGGACAAAGAAAACCATCGGTTCGACGCCTACCACATCGCAACGGGGCAGGCGCCCACCATCGATGACGTGGCCAGGCTCGTCCGTGAATTCATCCCCGACGCCGACGTCTCGACAGCCCCAGGCCCGTACCTGCACGGCGATCAGTTCCCAACGGCTCGCAAAGGCGCATTGGATATCAGCAGAGCACAGGCGGAATTGGGATACAGCCCTCGATACGATCTACGTGCCGGCATCGAAAAATCCATTCGCGCAGCCAAAGCGGAACGAACAGGCGCGAGCAGCGAGAAATAAAGGAGGTCGAGCATGGCGGGGCCATAGGAATAGCCTATACCCTATCTCGAAAAACGGTATTTCATGATGAGGGGCATAAACCCCTATCATCGACTTGTCATTCAAACAAGAAGCAGAAGTACGCCGCAGGGGCATCCCTGCATCGTCCACCCATCGGAGACATCGCCATGAAGAACGGCAGGCAGAATACGAGCGCGTCAGTTCCGCGCCGGACCGTGCTGAAATCCGGCGCGGCATTGATCGGTAGCGCAGCATTTGGTTTCCCCCTGCTGGGCCACGCCCAGTCGGATCCCATCAAGATCGGCCACCTGACCCCGATGACGGGGTTCCTCGGCGCCCTGGGCAACTACGCCGTCATGGGCATCCAGCTGGCCGCCGAGCAGATCAACGCCGGCGGCGGGCTGCTGGGCCGCAAGCTCGACGTCGTGTCCGAGGACTCCGTCAATCCGCAGGTCGCCTCCTCCAAGGCCCAGCGCATGATCGAGCGCGACCACGTCATGGCGCTGATGGGCGAGATCAGCTCGGCATCGGCCCTGGCGATCTCGCAGGTCGCCGCCCGCAACAAGGTCCTGTTCCTGAACACCGGCGCGCGCTCCGACACGCTGCGCGGCAAGGACTGCAACCGCTATACCTTCCACATCGACATCCCCGTCACGGTGATGGTCAATGCCGCCGGCGAGGCCCTGGCGCGCGACGGCCTCATCAAGGGGAAAAAGATCTACGCCCTGACGGCCGACTACCTGTTCGGCCATGACTTGTCGGCGGCGGTGCGCAAGTTCGTCAAGGCGCACGACGGCACCATCATCGGCGACGAACTCGTGGCCACCGACGTCACCGACTTCAGCCCCTACCTGCTGAAGATCCGCCAGGCCAGGCCCGACGTGGTCGCCTGCAACCTCGCCGGCAACCAGGTGACGAACTTCGTCAAGCAATACGCCGAATTCGGCCTGCAGTATCCCATCGCCGGCTTCAACCTCAATACGGCGGATGCGTGGGCGGCCGGCCCCGGCAACCTCAGCGGCATCTGGCCGACGGTGTGGCACCACAAGCTGCAGACCCCCGGGACCCAGGCCTTCGTCGCCGAGTTCACCAAGAAATACGACAAGATTCCCGAGAACCACGCCTGGATCGAGTACATCTCGCTCAAGATCCTCGCGCAGGCGATCACCGAGACCCAATCGACCGATACCGACAAGCTCATCGCCTATCTGGAATCGGGCGCGGAATTCGACATCCTCAAGGCGCGCAAGGCCTATTTCCGTCCATGGGACCACCAGCTCATGCAAGAGGCCTATCCCTTCACCGTGATGCCGGCCGACCAGGTCAAGGGGCCGCAGGACTTCCTGGTCTTCGGCGACCCGGTCCCGGCGGCCGACCAGTCGCTCGAGGTGCTGGCGCCGCCCAAATCGGAAAACACCTGCGTCATGTAGGATCGGCACGGCCGCGCCGCCGGCGGCCCCCCGCCCGGCGCGCACGGCCGCGTTTTCCCCTTCCCTCTGGACGGATATGGAATTCATTTTTTTCCTGGAACAGGCCGTCAACGGCCTGGTGCTCGGCGGCTATTACCTGCTGCTCGCTCTGGGCCTGTCCCTGATCTTCAGCGTCGGAGGCATCGTCAATCTCGCCCATGGCGCCTTCTACGCCCTGGGCGCCTATGTCTCGCTGGAGGTCATGCGCCACCTGGGCTTCGGCGGCAGCATCATCATCACGCCGGTGCTGGTGGCCCTGCTGGGCATTCTGTTTGAACGATTCCTGCTGCGCCGCTTCTACACGGCCGACCCCATTCTCAGCCTGCTGGTGACCTTTGCCCTGGCGATGGTGGTCGAACAGCTGATCCGCATGATCTGGGGCGCCTCGCCGCTGCCCTCGACCATGCCCGCGGTCTTCAAGGGCTCGGTGTCCGCCGGCGACTTCCTGTTTTCGAAATACCGCCTGTTCATCCTGCTGGTCGTCCTGATCGTGATGACGGGGATCTGGCTGCTGCTGCACAAGACGCCCTTCGGCCGGGTCATCCGCGCCGGGGTGCAGAAACCCGACATGGTGGCCGCGCTGGGCATCCGCCTGCAGCCCTACATGACGGCGATCGTCATGCTGGGCGTCGGCACGGCCGCGCTGGGCGGCGTGCTGTTCGGGCCGATCGCAGTCGTCCACCCCGCCATGGGCACGGAGATCATGACCGTCGCCTTCGTGGTGGTCATCATCGGCGGGCTGGGCAGTTTCTGGGGAGTGGTGCTGGCGGCGATGCTGGTCGGCGTGGTGCGCGGCATCACGATCTATTTCGAGTCCGCCGCCGGCGAGGCCTCGATGTACGTGCTGATGTTCCTGGTGCTGATGTTCCGCCCGCGCGGGCTGCTCGGCAAGCGGATCGAGCGCTTCGAGTGAGGCTGGACAGATGAACCGCAACAAGTACCAACCCCTGTGGATCGGCATGCTCTGCCTGGCCCTCCTGCCGGTCGTCTTTCAGGGCATCGGCCTGACGCTGGACAGCGCCACGCTGGTGGTGATCCTGTCCATGGCCGCCATGGGCCTGAACCTGCTGGTGGGCTACACCGGCCTGGTATCCTTCGGCCACAGCGCCTGGTTCGGCATCGGCGGCTATGCGGCGGCCCTCGCGCAGATCCACTGGTTTCCCGGCCAGATCTTCATGCCGATCCTGTTTTCGATCGCCTTCACGGCGCTGGTGGCGCTGGTCACCGGTTTCCTCATCCTGCGCCGCCGAGGGGTGTATTTCGCCCTGCTGACGCTTGCGCTGTCCGCCCTGACTTTCGCAGTCGCCTTTCGCTGGACCAGCGTGACCGGCGGCGAAGGGGGCCTGGGCGGGCTGCAGCGCGGGGCGATCGGACCCATCGACCTGGACGATTACCTGGCCTACTACATCATGACGGCAGTCATCGCGACCCTGGTGCTGTACGCCTTGCTGCGCGTGACGCGCTCGCCCTTCGGCCATGTCCTGGTGGCGATCCGCGAAAACCAGTTGCGCACCACGTTCCAGGGCTACGGCGTCGAATACTACAAGCTGGTCGTCTTCATCCTGTCGGCCTGCGTCACCGGGCTGGCCGGCGCCCTGCTGGTCTTCCTGCACCACCTCGCGGCGGCGGAATCCACCACCGTGGCGTTCTCGGGCGAACTGCTGGCCATGGTGGTGATCGGCGGCATGCACAGTCTGCTGGGGCCCGCCCTGGGGGCCTTGTTCTACCTGCTGTTCCGGGAACTGTTCTCCATCTATACCGACAACTGGCTGCTGTGGTTCGGCCTGATCTTCATGGCCTTCGTGCTGTTCTCGCCCTCCGGCCTGACCGGCATCTGGGCCGCGCTGCGCGGGCGCCTCAAGCCGCCGCCGGCCGACAGCGCCGCCATGAGCCGGCGCAAGATCCACGAGGGGCTGCCGCTGCCCGCCTTCCTGCGCCCCGATGCCAGTCCCGGCGAGGTGCTGCAGGCCCGCGGCCTGAACGTCCGCTTCGGCGGCATCCAGGCCGTGCGCGACGTGGACCTGACCGTGCGGACCGGGCAGATCCACGCCTTGATCGGGCCCAACGGCGCCGGCAAGACCTCGACCTTCAACCTGATCTCGGGCATGTTCATGCCGACCTCGGGCAAGGTCCTGCTGCACGGACGCGAGATCCACCGCGAGCACCCCGAGACCATCTGCCAGTTGGGCCTGGCGCGCTCGTTCCAGATCACCAGCCTGTTCAAGGGGCTGTCGATCTATGAAAACCTGCGCCTGTCGCTGCAGGCGCGCCGGCCCGGGCACTTCAACCTGTGGCGCGACATCGACGATTATCCCGAGGTCCACGCGGAAACGGCCGAGCTCATGAAATTCCTCGGGCTGGAGGGCATGGAGGACGTCGGCGGCGACCAGCTGTCCTATGGCGGGCAACGGCTGGTGGACCTGGGCATCGCGCTGGGGTCCAAGCCGCGCGTCCTGCTGCTGGACGAGCCGCTGGCGGGCCTCGCCGCCGCCGAGCGCGAACGCGTCTCGCGCCTGATCCAGACCATCGCGGACAACATCCCGGTCCTGATCGTCGAGCACGACATCGACCGGGTCCTCTCGTTCTCGCACCAGGTCACGGTGATGAACCAGGGCGAGGTGCTGGTCACCGGCGACCCCGAGGCCATCCGCCAGGACCGCCGGGTGCAGGAGATCTACACTGGCACCGGCACGCCCCCGGTGGTCGGACGCTCGGCCACGCCGACCGCCGACCGGCCCCTGCTGCTGAGTGTCGACCAGGTCGATGCCTACTATGGCAAGAGCCACATCCTAGACAAAGCCTCGCTGGAGGTGCGCGAGGGCGAGATCGTGGCTTTGCTGGGGCGCAACGGCGCCGGCAAATCCACCCTGCTCAAGACCCTGATCGGACTGGTGCGCCCCGCCTCCGGGACGATCGGCCTGTCGGGCCGTGAGATCTCGGGCTTCGCCGCGCCGGACATCGCCCGCATGGGCATCGGCTACGTGCCGCAGGGCCGCGGGCTGTTCGCCGGCATGACCGTGGCCGAGAACCTCGCCCTGGGGCGGCAGGCCCGTCCCACCGACGGGCGCAGCGGGGTCGTCTGGGACGAGGCGCGGATCTTTGAGTTCTTTCCCCGCATCAGGGAACGCATGGACGTGGCCGCCGATTATCTGTCGGGCGGCGAACAGCAGATGGTGGCGGTGGCCCGCGCCCTGTCGGGCAATGTGCGGCTGCTGCTGCTCGACGAGCCCTTCGAGGGCCTGGCGCCCGCGGTGGTGCAGGAACTGTTCACCGTATTCGATCGCCTGCGCGAACACATCTCGATCATCATCGTCGAGCATAATCTGGACCTGGTGCTGGCGCTGGCCGATCGGGTCTATGCGCTGGAGCGCGGCTCGGTCTTCCACGAGGGGCCGGCCCAACCGCTGCTGACCGATCTGGAGTACCGCAAGCAGATTCTCTGGCTGTGAGCCGGCGCCCGCGCCGGCCCGCGCCTTTCACCCCATCGACCCTCATTCCAAAGGATTTCCCATGAGCAAGAAAACAGCCCTCGTATTCGGCGGTTCGCGCGGCATCGGCGCGGCCTGCGTCCAGGCCCTGGCCGAGGACGGCTTCGACGTCGCCTATACCTATGTCGCCCAGGCGGGGGATTTTCCCGAGCGCATCGGCCAGGCGCGCTGCGCCGGCTATGCGGCCGACATCCAGGACGAGGCGCAAGTGGCCCGGGTCTTTGCCGAGGTCGCGCGCGATTTCGGCGGCGCGCCCGCCTGCGTGGTGGCCAACGCCGGCATCAACGTGCCCCCCAGCCCCCTGGCGCAGTTCAGCACCGAGGACTTCCGCCGGCTGGTCGAGGTGAACATCGTCGGCGCCTTCAACGTGCTGCGCGAGGCGGCCCGCAACGTGGCGGACGACGGCGCCATCATCGCCGTGACCACCTCGCTGGTGCGCCACGCCGTCCCGGGTATCGGACCCTACAGCGCGACCAAGGCCGCCGTCGAATGCCTGGTGCGCTCGCTGGCCAAGGAGGTGGCCTCGCGCGGCGTGCACGTGAACGCCGTGGCGCCCGGCCCGGTGGACACGGACCTGTTCCGCGCGGGCAAAGGCCCCGAGGCCATCCAGCGCTCGGCGGCGATGAGCCCCTTCAACCGCGTGGGCGATCCGGCCGAGGTCGCCGCGGTGGTCGCCTTCCTGGCCTCGGGCAAGGCCTCGTGGGTGCACGGGCAGGTGATCCAGCCCAACGGCGGCCTGGTCTAGGATTGGTGTTGCGGCGCGCGCTTGTCGAGCGCGTTCTTCAGCAAGGCGGCGGAACGGAACACCCCATGGGCGAATTTTCCATAGGGCATGGTCAGGAAGAACGCCATGACCGCGCCCAGGTGCAGCGCCAGCCACAATCCCATCGCCCCCGTGTCGCGAAAGACCAGCAGCGCCAGACCGGTGGCGCTGACCAGCAGCAACAGGGCGATGAAGCCCCGGTCCATCGGCTGCTGGGCCGCCACGGCATGCGCGGGATGGCGCCTGAGGTTCAGCCACAGCAGGCCGGCCGGCCCGATCAGCAGGCCGATCCCGCCCACGATGCCGAACAGCACCGGCACGCTGATCACCGGATACGGCGCCTGGTAGTCCAATAGATAGTGATAGAGGGTCGCCACCGAAGTGGCGATGAAACAGCACACGAAGCCGTAGAAGGTCAGGTGGTGGAATACCCGGCGCCTGAGGGTATAGCGGTCGTCCTCGTCGTTGCAGCCCTCGCCGTGGCCGCCGTCCAGGTATTTCAGCGTCAAGGCCTTGCCCGCGGCATCCAGGCTCGCAGCCCCCATGACCGCAGCGCCGACCGCGGGCGGCGACAGCATGCGCCAGAACGAGGCGACCCCCAGCCCCAGGGCCACGATGGCGTACAGGAACACGGTGCCGAACATCAGCACCAGCGTGTTGTGCGGAAAGATCGCATAGAAATTGCCCGCCAGCGGCGCATGCAGCCAGGCCCCCTGGTTGATCACCAGCACCAGCAACAGGAACAGCGCCAGGCCGCCCGCGGTCGCCAGGGCCATCGTCAGGCCGGCGCGCCGGTACAGCCGGCCCAGCGCCGGCGGCCAGGCGAACTCGGCGTAGGTCAGCGGCCGCACCGCCGCCAGCGCGCGCGGCACGTTGACGTCGAATTCGTGGGGCGCGGCGTACTGGCAGGCATGCAGGCAGGCGCCGCAGTTGTGGCAGACATTGGCCAGGTAGTGGATGTCGGCCTTGTTGAATTCCAGCAGGCGCGTCATCGCCGGAAATACGGCGCAAAACCCCTCGCAATAGCGACAGGCATTGCAGATGGTCATGACGCGGTCGACTTCGGACTCCTCGGGCGACAGCATCAGGGTGGACACCGCGTCCTGGGTGAGCGTTTGCAGGGTCTGCATCCGGATTCCTCGTGGCTATGCAATGGCGGGGGCGGGCTGCCGCAAGGCGGCCGCGGCGGCCTGGGCGCCGGCGATGCGGCCGAAGGCCGTGCCGATGCTCATGCCCACGCCGGCGGTGTAGCCCTGCCCCAGGATGTTGCCGGCCATGACCTCGCCGGCCGCGTACAGGTTGTCGCTGGGCTGGCCGCCGAAATGCACGGCGGCCTGCGCATCGACCCGCACCCCCAGGTAGGTGAAGGTGATGCCGGGGCGCAGCGCATACGCGTAATACGGCGGCGTATCCAGGGGCCGCGCCCAATGGGTCTTGGGCGGGGACAGGCCCTCGGTGTGGCAGTCGTCCAGCACCTCGTGGTCGAAATGCCCGACGCGGCAGGCGGCGTTGTACTCGGTCACGGTGCGCACGAAGGCGGCCTCGTCCAGCCCCACGCGCCAGGCCAGTTCCCCCAGGGTGTCGGCGCGCTCGCCCTTGAACACCGGCGGCATGAAGCGCCCGATCGGCTTGGCGTCGATGATGGAATAGCCGATCTGGCCGGGTTGCTGGGCCACCAATCGCCCCCAGATGGCATAGCGCTTGGGCCAGAAGTCCTCGCCCTCGTCGTAGAAGCGCAGCGCCTGGCGGTTGACCACGATGCCCAGCGACACGCAATCGATCCGCGTACAGATCCCGCCGTCGTACAGCGGCGCGCGCGCGTCGATCGCCACCGAGTGGAACTGCGTTGGATCGCCGATGCGGTCCGCGCCCTGGTCCAGCAGGTCGCGCAGCAGGACGCCGCGGTTGAAACGCGTGCCGCGGATCAGGAAGTTCTCGGCGGGCCATTCGCCCGCCTCGTTCTGCCCCCAGGCCTCGCGCAGCCATTCGCGATTGGACTCGAAGCCGCCCGAGGCGACGACGCAGGCCCGCGCCTCGATGCGCTCGTCGCCCAGCCAGGCGGCGCGAAAATGCCCGTCCTCCAGTTCCAGCCTGTCCACCGTGGCGTCATAGCGGATGCGCACGCCCAGCGCCTCGGCGCTGCGGTAGTAGGCATTGACCAGGGCCTTGCCGCCCCCCATGAAAAACGCATTGGTGCGGGCCACGTGCAGCGTGCCCGACAGGGACGGCTGGAAACGCACCCCATGGCGCCGCATCCAGCCGCGACAGGTCGCCGAGGCGCGGATCGCGATGCGCGCCAGTTCCTCGTTGGTGCGCCCGCCCGTGACCTTGAGCAGATCCTGCCAGAACTCCTCCTCGGGATAGGCGTCCACCAGCACGTCCTGGGGCGCGTCGTGCATGCAGCGCAGGTTGCGCGTATGCATGGAATTGCCGCCACGCCACTCGCGCGGGGCGGACTCCAGCACCAGCACCTCGGCGCCGGCTTCGCGCGCCATCAGCGCGGCGCACAGAGCGGCGTTTCCGCCGCCGATGACCAGGACATCGAGCATGATCGGCACACCAGGGATTGAACACCCTGTAGAGCATAGGTCGGGCGGCGGCGGCCCGCTAGACCGCGTGGCCTCAAGCCCTGTTCACGCTTCGTGAAGACTATGCGCGCCCACCCATCGGCCGCCGTCGGCCAGCGCCCGCGCCGTATCGCGCATCACCACGCGGGCGGCCAGGGCCGCTGGCGAGAGCTCGTCGTCGGAAAGGCTGGCCAGCAGATTGCGGCGCACCAGTCCCGGGTCCGAGATCTGCGCCATCGCTAGGCCGTGCGCCGCCAGGCGGGTGACGGCCGCGCCCGGCTGTATGGTGGCCACCAGTCCGGCGGCCACCGCATCCATCAGCAACGCCAGCGAATCGATCTCCATCGTGACGTCCAGCCCGACCGCCTGGCGGCGCACCGCCGAGGCCAGGACGCTGCGCAGCCCGTGCATGTGCGTGGGCATGGCCAGCGGCAGCCCGGCCAGGCCCGCCAGGCGCACGGTCTTGCGCCGTGGAAAACCCTTGAAGCCCTGGGCTGCGATCACATAGAGGCGCTCCTCGAGCAGCGGGGTCACCGACCACTTGCGGCCCGCATCGTCGTTGAACAGGATCGCCAGGTCGAGCTGGCGGGCATTGAGCATGGCCCCCAGGTGGCCCGAGAGCGATTCCACCAGGTGCAGGCGCACGTCCGGATAGCGCTCGCGCATGGCGAGGATCAGAGGCAGCCCGAGAACGGCCGCCGTGGTCGGCGCCAGGCCCACGCTGACATGGCCGGACAGGCGCGCCTGGCGGGCCGCGCGCGCGGCGGCGTCGATGTTGCGCAGCGCCAGCTGGGCCTGGCGAAAAAACGCGATGCCCGCATCCGTGGGGATGATGCCCGTCGCGGTGCGCTGCAGCAGGCGGGTCGCGAGCTCGGATTCGAGGCGGCTGATCTGCTGGCTGAGCGCCGAGGTCACCACGCCGAGCTCGCGCGCGGCCTTGCCCATGCTGCCTTGCTCGATCGCGCACACGAAGTAGCGCAGTTGGCGGATTTCCATGGATCGATAGTAGCCGAATCTGCGTTAAGGTAAGGGTCTTGCGCCCAGCCCGGGCGCGCCCGTCCGTTCCCGCGCCCTCCATGAAACAGCCCATGCTCCGCCTCGCCCTGACCGCCCTGCTCGTCCTGTCCTGGCCGCTCGCGCCGCAGGCCGGCCATGCCGAAACAGCCGCCGCCCCTGCCGCGCAGGTCTCCGCGGCACCGACGCCGCCCGCCGGGATCCAGGCGGGCCCGATGGTCCAGGGCGTCAGCGAATACCGCCTGGACAACGGCCTGCGGGTGGTGCTGGCGCCCGATGCCTCGCGTCCCCAGACCACGGTCAACATGACTTACCTCGTGGGATCGCGGCGGGAAGGCCCGGGCGAGACCGGCATGGCGCATCTGCTCGAACACCTGATGTTCCGCGGCACCGAGACCCAGCCCGACGCGCTGGCCGAGTTTTCGCGCCGGGGCCTGGCGGCCAACGGCTCGACCGGCCTGGACGTCACCGACTACTACGCCACCTTTGCCAGCGATCCCGACACCCTGCGCTGGTTCCTCGCCTGGCAGGCGGACGCCATGCGCCACGCGCGCGTCAGCCGCGCCGACCTGGACGCCGAAATGACCGTCGTGCGCAACGAGATGGAGCGCGGCGAGAACAGCGCCTTCGGCTCCGTGCTGCAGCAGACCGTCGCGGCCGCCTACATGTGGCACCCCTACGGCCGCAGCGTGATCGGCGCGCGCTCGGATGTCGAGCACGTCGACATCCCCCGGCTGCGCGCCTTCTACGACCGCTATTACCAGCCCGACAACGCCGTCCTGATCGTCGCCGGCCGCTTCGATCCGGACCAGGTCCTGGCCTGGATCGCGGCGGATTTCGGCCCGATCGCGCGCCCCGAACGCAGCCTGCCCGCCGAATACACGGTCGAACCCGTCCAGCAGGGCGCACGTTCGATCACGCTGCGCCGCCCCGGCGGCAGCCCCCTGGCCCTGGCGCTCTACCACATCCCCGCCGGCCCGGCCCCCGAGGCCGCCGCCCTGTCGATCGGCGCCGACATGCTCGCCGATGCGCCCTCCGGCCCCTTGTACCGCGCGCTGGTCGACGAGGGTCTCGCCAGCAGTGTATTCGGCGATGCGCGGCGCCTGGCGCAGCCCGGCTATGTGGTGTTCGGCGCGCAGGTCCAGCCCGGCGCCGATGCGCACAAGGCACTGGACACCCTGGCCTCCACCCTCGAAGGCCCGGGCATCGACGCCCTGGACCAGGCGGCCCTGGATCGCGTGCGCACCGCCTGGCTGCGGCAATGGAAACAGATCTACAACCAGCCCGGCGCACTGGCTTCCGCGCTGTCGGACGCCGCCGGCTTGGGCGACTGGCGCCTGTTCTTCCTGGTGCGCGACCAGGTCGAGGCCCTGGAGCTGCAACAGGTGCAGGCCCAATTGCATGCCTGGCTGCTGCCCGCCAATCGCACCACCGGGCTCTATCTGCCGACCCCGCAACCGCAGAACCCGCCCCGGGCGGCGGCCGTGGATCTGGATACCCTGCTCGCGCCGCTTGAAACCGGCACCTCGCGCCCCGAGGTCGCCGACTTCGACACCAGCCCCCAGGCCATCGACGCGGCGACGCAGCGGCGGACCGTCGAGATGCCCAACGGCAGCCTGCACCTGGCGCTGCTGCCCAAGCCCACGCCCGGCGATCAGGTCCAGGCCGTGCTGCAGTTGCGCTTCGGATCCGTGGAGCAATTCAAGGGCCTGGGCGTCGTGCCCGCACTGACCTCGACCATGCTGCAGCGCGGCGCGCAGGGCCTGGACCGCCAGCAGATCGAGGACCGGCTCAACGCCCTGGACGCCGAGATCGACATCGACGGCGACGAGAACACCGTGCGCGTCGATATGCAGACCACCCGCGAACACCTGCCCGACTTGATCGGGCTGGTCCTGCGGCTGCTGCGCGAGCCGACCTTCCCGGCCGACGAGCTGGCCAAGATCCGCCGCAGCGTGGCGACCGCCACGGAATTCGCCATGTCGGACCCGGGCTCGCTCGCCGCCAACGCCTTGGAGCGCCACGGCCAGCCCTGGGGTCCGGACGACATCCGCTACACCCCGACCCCGCAGGAAACCCTCGCCGAGGTCGAAGGGGCCACGCGCGAGGATCTGGCGTCCTTCCATGAGCGGTTCTACGGCGCCGGCGACGTGGCCGTGTCCGTCGTGGGGGACTTCGACCCCGAGGCCCTCGAGGCCAGCCTGCGCGCAGGGCTCGAGGGCTGGCGCACGGCGCCGGCCTATACGCGCATCCCGCGCCCCTGGCATGCGGTGCCGGCCCGGGCCTTCCACATTCCCACGCCGGGCAAGGCCAACGCCAATTACCTGGCCACGCTGCCGCTGAAGCTGCAGGATACCGATCCCCGCTATCCCGCCCTCACGGTCGCCAACTACCTGCTGGGCGGATCCGAGGACTCGCGCCTGTGGCAGCGCATCCGCGTGCGCGACGGCCTGTCCTACAGTGTCGGCAGCGCGCTCGACGCCTCGCCCTGGGAGCCGTCCGGTTCGTGGACCTTGTTCGCCAGCATGGCGCCGCAGAACGCCGCCGCGCTGGAATCGGCGGTGCGCGATACGCTGCGCGCGGCACTGCGCGACGGCTTCACCGACGATGAAGTCCGCGATGCGGTGGGTTCATTGCTGAATTTCCAGCAGCTCGGGCTTTCGAGCGATCGCCGCCTGGCGCTGCGCTGGATGCATTACCTGCGCACGGACCGCAGCTTTGACTGGCTGCTGGACTTCCAGGCCAAGCTGCGGGCGCTGGATGCCGAACAGGTGAACGCCGCGCTGCGCGCCACGCTGGATCCCGAGGGCTTCAGCGTGGCGGTGGCGGCGGATCCGGATCCGTCCTAGGAAAAGAAGTTCTTGACCTTGTCGGTCCAGGACTCGCTCTTGGGTGAGTGGCGGTCGCCGCCGGTGCTCAGCGAGGCCTCGAACTGGCGCAGCAGGGCTTTCTGCTCGTCGTTCAGGCGCACCGGGGTTTCCACCGCGATGTGGCAGTACAGATCGCCCGGATAGCTGGAGCGCACGCCCTTGATGCCCTTGCCGCGCAGGCGGAAGGTCTTGCCCGTCTGGGTACCCTCGGGGATGGTGATTTCCCCGCGGCCCGACAGCGTGGGCACCTCCAGGGTGCCGCCCAGCGCCGCCTTGGTGAACGGGATGGTCAATTCGCAGTGCAGGTCCTCGCCATCGCGCTGGAAGATCCCGTGCGGCTTGATGCGGATCTCGACGAACAGGTCGCCCGGCGGCCCGCCGTTCAGGCCCGGTTCGCCGTTGCCCGATGAGCGGATGCGCATGCCGTCGTCGATCCCGGCCGGGATCTTGACCTGCAGGGTCTTGTTCTTGCGGATGCGGCCGACGCCGTCGCAATCGGCGCAGGGATCGGTGATTTCCTTGCCCGAGCCGTGGCAGGTCGGGCAGGTTTGCTGCACACTGAAAAAGCCTTGCTGCATGCGCACCGCCCCGCTGCCGCCGCAGGTGTGGCAGGTGCGCGGCGAGGTGCCGGGCTTGGCGCCCGAACCGTGGCAGGTCTCGCAGGATTCCCAGCTGGGGATGCGGATTTCCGTGTCGAAACCATTGGCGGCCTGCTCGAGGCTGATCTCGAGGTTGTACTTGAGGTCTGCGCCCCGGTAGACCTGCGGCCCGCCGCCGCGGCGCCCGGCGCCGAAGATCTCGCCGAAGATGTCGCCGAAGGCGTCGGCAAAGCCACCGGCGCCGCCCATGCCGGCGCCGGCCGCATTCGGATCGACCCCCGCATGCCCGAAACGGTCGTAGGCCGCGCGCTTTTCCTCGTCGGACAGGACCTCGTAGGCCTCCTTGGCCTCTTTGAACTTGTCCTCGGCTTCTTTGCTGTCCGGATTGCGGTCCGGGTGGTATTTCATGGCCAGCTTGCGGTAGGCCTTGCGGATGTCATCGTCCGAGGCGTTCTTGGCCACCCCGAGGATTTCATAGAAATCGCGTTTTGCCATTGATATTTACGTGCCTGCGCTGCGCAGCATTGGAAGGAAAGATGCCCGGCGCGGCGCCGAAGCGCCGCAACCGGGCCCGTACGAGGCGTGTCGCGATCAGTCGCGCTTGACTTCCTTGAAGTCCGCATCGACCACGTTGTCATCGGCCGGCTGGGCCGCATCGGCCGACGCCGCGCCCTCGGCCGCCGCCTGGGCCTGCATGTCGGCGTACATCTTTTCGCCGAGCTTCTGCGAGGCCGTGGCAAGCGCCTCGGACTTGGCGTCGATCGCCGCCTTGTCGTCGCCCTTGATGGCGTCCTCGAGATCCTTGATGGCCGCCTCGATCGCGTCCTTTTCCGCTGCTTCGAGCTTGTCGCCGTATTCGGTCAGCGACTTGCGCGTGGCATGCACCAGGCCGTCGGCCTGGTTGCGGGCCTGGGCCAGCTCGGCGATGCGGTGGTCTTCCTCGGCATTGGCCTCGGCGTCCTTGACCATGCGCTCGATCTCGTCCTCGGTCAGGCCGGAGCTGGCCTTGATCGTGATCTTGTTTTCCTTGCCGGTGCCCTTGTCCTTGGCGGACACGTGCAGGATGCCGTTGGCGTCGATGTCGAAGGTCACCTCGATCTGCGGCAGGCCGCGCGGAGCGGGCGGAATGCCCTCGAGGTTGAACTCGCCCAGGGCCTTGTTGCCCGCGGCGACTTCGCGCTCGCCCTGATAGACCTTGATGGTCACGGCCGGCTGGTTGTCGTCGGCCGTCGAGAACACCTGCGAGAACCGCGTCGGGATCGTGGTGTTTTTCTTGATCATCTTGGTCATCACGCCGCCCAGGGTCTCGATGCCCAGCGACAGCGGGGTCACGTCCAGCAGCAGCACGTCCTTGCGGTCGCCCGAGAGCACGGAGCCCTGGATGGCGGCGCCGGCGGCGACGGCCTCATCGGGGTTCACGTCCTTGCGCGGATCGCGGCCGAAGAATTCCTTGACCTTTTCCTGGACCTTGGGCATGCGCGTCATGCCGCCCACCAGGATCACGTCGTCGATGTCGGACACCTTGACGCCGGCGTCCTTGATGGCGATGCGGCAGGGCTCGATCGTGCGCTCGATCAGCTCCTCGACCAGGGCCTCGAGCTTGGAGCGGGTGATCTTGATGTTCAGGTGCTTGGGGCCGGAGGCGTCGGCCGTGATGTACGGCAGGTTGATCTCGGTCTGCTGCGTCGAGGACAGTTCGATCTTGGCCTTTTCGGCGGCTTCTTTCAGGCGCTGCAGGGCCAGCACGTCCCTGGACAGGTCCGCGCCGGATTCCTTCTTGAATTCGCCGATGATGTAGTCGATGATGCGCTGGTCGAAGTCCTCGCCGCCCAGGAAGGTGTCGCCGTTGGTCGACAGCACCTCGAACTGCTTTTCGCCGTCCACGTCGGCGATCTCGATGATGGACACGTCGAACGTGCCGCCGCCCAGGTCATAGACGGCGATCTTGCGGTCGCCCTTTTCCGCCTTGTCCAGGCCGAAGGCCAGGGCCGCCGCGGTGGGCTCGTTGATGATGCGCTTGACCTCCAGGCCGGCGATGCGCCCGGCATCCTTGGTGGCCTGGCGCTGGCTGTCGTTGAAGTACGCCGGCACCGTGATCACGGCCTCGGTGACTTCCTCGCCCAGGTAGTCCTCGGCGGTCTTTTTCATCTTGCGCAGAATGTCGGCCGAGATCTGCTGCGGCGCGAGCTTCTTGTCCTGGGCTTCGACCCAGGCGTCGCCGTTGTCGGCCTTGATGATGCGGTAGGGCATCAGGTCGATGTCCTTTTGCACGGCCTTCTCGTCGAACTTGCGGCCGATCAGGCGCTTGACCGCGAACAGGGTGTTCTTGGGATTGGTGACGGCCTGGCGCTTGGCCGGCGCGCCCACGAGGATTTCACCGTCGGGCATGTAGGCGACGATGGAGGGCGTGGTGCGCGTGCCCTCGGAGTTTTCGATGATCTTGACCTTGCCGCCTTCCAGCACTGACACGCAGCTGTTGGTGGTGCCCAGGTCGATACCGATGATCTTGCTCATGTTTGCGGATCCTGTCGATGATTGGATGAATGGGGTGGTGATCCACCGATGGCTCTAATGTGGGGGTGCCTGGCGCGATTTCAAGCGAAGCGCGCCGGGTCCGTGCCGGAATCAGGCGGTGTCGGCGGGGCCGGCCGACACCATGACCAGCGCCGGGCGCAACACGCGGTCGGCCAGCAGGTAGCCTTTCTGCAGTGTCTGGGCGACGGTGCCCTGCGGGTGTTCGGAAGCCACGTTGGAGATCGCCTGGTGGCGGTGCGGATCAAAGACATCGCCGGCAGCGGGGGCGATCTCGCGCATCTGGTTGCGCTCGAAGGCGCCGTTCAACTGGCGCAGGGTGGCCTCGACGCCCTCCTGCCAGGCCTCGGCGGTCTGCCCGGCCTGCGCCAGGGCCGCCTCGAGGCTGTCACGCACCGGGATCAGGCTTTCGGCAAAGGACTCGATGCCGAACTTGCGGGCCTTGGCGACGTCCTCCTGGGCGCGGCGCCGGACGTTCTCGACCTCGGCGTGGGCGCGCAGCAACTGATCGTGATACTGGGCGACCTTGGCCTCGGCGTCGGCCAGCAGGGCCGCCAAGTCCTCGCCCGCCTCTGCGGGCGCGGCACCGGCGGGCGCGGCGCCTTCGGCAGCCGCGTCCTCGGGGCCGGACCGGCTGTCGGGTATCGGTTTATCTTGGGGATCCAGGTCTTGCTCGGATGCCGACATACGGGGAGTCTCCACTACGGATAGAACGATGGACGAAAAACGATGTTAGTGGACATGGGGGCGTCCGCGCGGATTTCAAGACCCCTTTTACAGCCAGCCGCCCAGATCGCGGACAATCAGGTCCGCATAGGCGCGCGCCCACGCCGGCCGCGCGTTCAGGCAAGGCACGTAGCGGAACGCGCGGCCGCCCGCGCCGAGGAAGGCCTCGCGGCACTGCATGTCGATTTCCTCGAGGGTCTCCAGGCAGTCGGCGACAAAGCCCGGGCACATCACGTCGACGGTGCCCACGCCCTCGCGGGCCCAGTCCCGCAGGGTGGGCAGCGTGTACGGCTGCAGCCAGGGCGCCGCCCCGAAACGGCTTTGGAAGGCCACGTGCAGGCGGGATCCGTCCGCGCCCAGGCGTTCGCGCAGCCGCTGGGCGGTGGCCAGGCATTCCCGGAAATAGGGATCGCCCTGGCGCACGGACGCCTCGGGCAAGCCATGGAAGCTGAGCAGCACGCGATCGGGCACGCCCGCCTGCGCCCAGTGCTCGCGCAGGGACTCGTGCAGCGCCTCGATGTAGGCGGGTTCCTGCGGAAAGGATGCCATGGCGCGCAGTGCCGGCTGGCGGCGCAGGCGGGCGAGGTACGCGCAGGTGGCATCGACCGCGGTGGCCGTGGTGCTGGCGGCGTACTGGGGATACATGGGAGCCACGAGGATGCGGCCGCAGCCCGCCGAGCGCAGCGCGTCGACGCCCTCGGCGATCGAGGGGTTCCCGTAGCGCATCGCCAGGTGCACGCGCACATCCAGGCCGCGCCCCGCCAATTCCGCGGCCACCGCGTCGGCCAGATCACGGCTGTACACCAGCAGCGGCGAGCCGCGCTCGAGCCAGATGTCCCGGTATTTGGGCGCCACCGCCGCCGGCCGGCGGGTGAGCACGAACAGGCGCAGGATCACCTGCCACAACAGCGGGGGCAGCTCGACCACCCGCGGATCCGACAGGAACTGGCCCAGGTAGCGGCGCACCGCCGCGGCGGTGGGCTCGTCGGGTGTTCCCAGGTTGATCATCAACACCCCCACGGGACCCGGCCCGGTATCGGGAACCTCGAGATCCAGGGCCTGGGGGTTCGGGGGTTCGGACAGGTAGCGGGGCATGGGCAAAGGACTGGCGGGTACGTGCGGAGAATGTGGTGCGGGATGGGGCGCGGCCCCGCCGCCTCAGGGGGATGCGTGGCTGAGGGCGTTGGACAGCATGCGGGCGGTGAGGTCCACGATGGGGATGACGCGTTCGTAGGCCATGCGCGAGGGGCCGATCACGCCCAGCGTGCCGACGACCTTGCCGTCCGCGCCATAGGGCGCCGTGATGACCGAGACGTCCTCCAGAGGCACCAGGCGCGAGTCGCCGCCGATGTAGATCTGGACCCCCTGGGCCTGGCTGGAGACGTCCAGCAGGTGCAGGAGTTCGGTCTTGTGCTCGAACAGGGCGAACAGGCGGCGCAGGCGGTCCATGTCGGCGGTCATCTCGGAGATCCCGAGGAGCTTGCCCTCGCCCGAGATCACCACCGCGTCGTCCTCGGAGGCCTCGGTGCTGGTGCCGGCCTCGACGGCCGCCTGCATCAGCCGCGAGATGTCGGTCTGCAGGGAAGACAGCTCGTTGGCCAGGGACAGGCGGACCTCGTGGAACGAGCGCCCCGAAAAGTTGCGGTTGAAGAAATTGCTGGCCTCGAGGAGTTCGACCTCGGTGTATTCGCGGGTGACGAACAGGATGCGGTTCTGGACGTCGCCATCGGGCGTGACGATGATCAGCAGCACGCGGCGGTCGGACAGGCGGATGAACTCGATGTGGCGAAACACCTGGGAGCGCTTGGGCGTCAGCACCACGCCGGCGAATTGCGACAGATTGGACAGCAGCGAGGCGGCGGCGGTCACGGCGCGGCCGGGCTCGGACGCCGGCAGGAATTCCTGCATGCGCGCCGCGGGTTCCAAGTCGTAGGGCTGGACCGTCAGCAGGGTGTCCACGAACATGCGGTAGCCGCGCGGCGTGGGCACCCGGCCGGCCGAGGTATGGGGGCTGTGGATCAGGCCCAGGTCCTCGAGATCGGCCATCACGTTGCGGATGGTCGCCGGCGACAGGTCGAACATCTTGGAAAGCGTGCGCGAGCCCACCGGCTGGCCATCGTCGATGTAGCGTTCGATCAGCGCCTTGAGCAGCGCCTTGGCTCTGTCATCCATGTGCTGTCCCAGTGCGGGGGCCCGTCCTGCGGTCACTACGGCAGCGCCGCACCGGGCATCCCCCTATAATCGGATTCTGCCCTATTATTCCATTAATCGGCGAGGTATTCCGTCCCATGCACTTCAAGACCGTGGCCATCGTGGGCCGATACCAGGACAGCGGGCTGGACGCGCCGCTGCGCCGGCTGGCCGGCACCCTGCGCCACGCCGGCTGCGACGTGCTGATCGAGGCCGACACGGGACGCAACACCGGGGTCGCCGAATATCCCCTCGCCTCGTTCGAGGACATCGGCCGGCGCGCCGACCTGGCCGTCATCATGGGCGGCGACGGCACCATGCTGGGCGCCGCCCGCCGCCTGGCCACCAGCGGCGTGTCCATGATCGGCATCAACCACGGCCGCCTGGGCTTCATCACCGACATCCCCCTGGACAGCGCCGACGAGGCCGTCGCCAGCATCCTCAACGGCGGCTACGAACCCGACGAGCGCATCCTGCTCGAGGGCCGGGTGATGCGCGGCACCGAGGAAATGTACTCGGGTCTGGCCCTGAACGACGTCATCATCAACCGCGCCGGGCGCGGCGGCATGATCGAGCTGCGCGTCCAGTTCAACGGCACATTCATGTACAGCCAGCGCGCCGACGGCCTGATCATCGCCACGCCCACCGGGTCGACGGCCTATGCGCTGTCGGCCAACGGCCCCATCCTGCATCCGCAGGTCGAGGCCCTGGTGCTGGTGCCCGTGGCGCCGCAGACGCTGTCCAACCGCCCGATCGCCCTGCCCGACGACGGCGTGCTCAACATCACCATCCGGGCCTTGGGCCGGGTCGAATCGGGCGCCAGCATCCACTTCGACATGCAGACCTGGTCGAACTGCCAGGAGGGCGACCGCATCGACGTACGCCGCAGCCCGCACCGGGTGCGCTTCCTGCACCCCACGGGCTACAGCTATTTTTCCACCCTGCGCAGCAAGCTCAACTGGAACCGCATGCTGCAGCCCTGGCACGACCCCGACACCGATACCGACACCGACTAGGGCCCGTCACGACATGCTGCGCGAGCTGCACATCAACGACTTCGTCATCGTCACCCGGGCCAGCCTGGATTTCGAGGCCGGCTTCACGGTGTTTTCGGGCGAGACCGGCGCAGGCAAATCCATCCTCATCGACGCCCTGTCCCTCGCCCTGGGCGAGCGCGGCGAGGCCGCGCTGCTGCGCGAGGGCGCCCAGCGCACCGACATCAGCGCGCTGTTCGACGCCCCCGAGGCGGTCGGCGCGTGGCTGGCCGAACAATCGCTGGACGGGCCGGAGCTCATCCTGCGTCGCGTCATCGACCGCCAGGGCCGCAGCAAGGCCTACATCAACGGCACGCCCGCGACCCTCGCCCAATTGCGCGAGGTCGGCGCCTTGCTGGTCGACATCCACGGGCAGCATGCCCACCAAAGCCTGCTGCGGGCCGCCAGCCAGCGCGAGCTGCTGGACGCGCAGGGCGGCCACCAGGCGCTGGCGCGGACGGTGGCCGGGGCCTGGCAGGACTGGCGCGCGGCGGAATCCGCCCTCGAGGATGCGCGGCGCAACGCCGAGGGCCTGGCCCAGGCCCGCGAGCGCCTGGCCGGCGACCTCGCCGTCCTGGACGAGATCGACCCCCAGCCCGGCCAATGGCAGGACCTGTGCGCGCACCAGGCGCGCCTCGCCCACGCCCAGGCCCTGCTGGAAGGCGCCGGCCAGGCCATCGAGGCCCTGGACGGCGAACAGGGCTCCGCCGCCCAGGCCCTGTACGCCGCCCGGCATGCGCTCCAGCCCCTGCTGCGCCACGATCCCGCCCTGGACGAATTCTGCCAGGCCATCGAATCCGCGCGCATCGTCTGCGCCGAGGCCGTGTCCGGCCTCGCGGCGTACATCGACCGGCTCGAACCCGATCCCGATGCCCTATCCCGTGCGGAGCAGCGCATGACGCGCATGTTCGACGCGGCGCGGCGCTTCCACACCGAGCCCGAAGCCCTGCCGGAACTGCACGAACGGTTGCGCGAGCAGGCCCGCGCCGGCGAGGCCGCGCTCGATCTCGAGGCCCTCGAGGACGCCCGCCGGGCGGCCGAGGCCCGCTACCGGCAGGCGGCGACCGAGCTCGGCCAAGCGCGCGCCGCCACCGCCCACCATCTGGGCGACGAGGTCGGGCGCGCCATGCAGGCCCTGGCCATGGCGGGCGGCACCTTCGAGGTCGCCCTGCACGAGACCAAGCCCGGCCCACACGGCCTGGAGTCCGTCGAATTCCTGGTGTCCGGCCATGCCGGCGTACCGCCGCGGCCGCTGGCCAAGGTCGCCTCGGGCGGCGAACTCGCCCGCATCTCGCTGGCGCTGTCGGTGATCGCCAGCCGCGCGGCGCGGGTGCCCACGCTGATCTTCGACGAAGTCGACGCCGGCATCGGCGGCGCCGTGGCCGAGGTCGTGGGCCGCCTGCTGCGGGAATTGGGCGAGCGCCACCAGGTGCTGTGCGTGACCCATCTGCCGCAGGTCGCCGCCTGTGCGGCACACCATTTCCAGGTCAGCAAGTCGACCACGGAAGGCGCCACCTCGACGGCGATCCTGGCGCTGGACGAAGCCGCCCGCGTCGACGAGATCGCCCGGATGCTGGGCGGGCTGACGATCACCGACACCACCCGCAAGCACGCGCGGGAGATGCTGGGAACCTAGGGCCGGGCATCCGGCGGGGTCAACGCCGGACGTGCCATCCGGTTATTTGGTCGCGCACTTGGGACAAATGCCGTACAGCATGACGGTATGGCTTTCGAGCGTAAAGCCATTGTCCTTGGCGATGCGATGCTGGCGCTTTTCGATCTCGGGGTCCGAGAATTCCACCACCGTGCCGCAATTGGTGCAGATCAGGTGGTCGTGGTGATCCCCGTCGTTGAGTTCAAACACCGCCTTGCCGCCGTCGAACTGGCTGCGCATCAGGATGCCGGCCTGTTCGAACTGGGTCAGGACGCGGTATACGGTAGCCAGGCCGATGTCGACATCCTCGGCGATCAGGGCGCGATAGATATCCTCGGCACTGTGGTGCCGGTCTTCCGCCTTGCGGAATATGTCGAGGATCTTGAGGCGAGGAAAAGTCGCCTTCAAACCCATGTTTTTGAGTTCAAGCTGGTCGTTCATGGTTGAAGTATCCCGGGTAATGCCCTGGAAGGCAAGCCGCCCAAAATCCCCCGGCGCATGCACGGGTGCGGTCCGCGCTATGATGCGCAAGTTCGAATACCTTTATGATAGCGGTTTTAGGGGGTTCCAACCGTACTCCCACACTTCGACACAGGGAAGATTTGTGCGAATCCTAGCCACCGAACACCTACGCCGGATCCAGGTCTGCCTGGTCGCGGGCATCATGGCGGCCACGCTCTCGGCCTGCGGCTCGACCAACTGGGGCTTTCCCTATCGGGCGACCATCCAGCAAGGCAACTGGATCACCACCGAACAAATCGCCCAGCTCGAGGTCGGCATGACGCGCGACCAGGTGCGCTTCATCCTGGGCACGCCGACCCTGCAGGACGCCCTGCACGCCGACCGCTGGGATTACCCCTATTACAACCAGCCGGGCTACGGCAAGGATGAGCTGCGCAAGTTCACCGTCTGGTTCGAACACGACCAGCTCGTGCGCTGGTCCGGCGATCCGCAACCCGACCGCCAGCCCTTCCAGAAGGCCGACAGCGGCAAGGACGCCATCAGCCCCGATGGCGCCGCCGGCCAGGATGCGGCGAACGCGCCGGCGGGCGGCACAGGCCCGGACGCGTCAAAGGAGTAAACCAATGCGTATTGCCATCGCGGGCGCCGGAGGGCGCATGGGCCGCATGCTGATCGAGGCCGTGCTGGACACCGCCGATTTGCGACTGACCGTTGCGCTGGAGCGCCCGGGCGCGGCCTCGCTGGGAGAGGACGCCGGCGCCTTCCTCGGGCGCGACACCGGCGTGCGGACCACCGACGACCTGGACGCGCTGGCCGGCGCCGATTGCCTGATCGACTTCACCCGCCCCGAGGGCACCCTCGCCCACCTCGAGGCCTGCGTGCGCCACGGCGTCAAGGCCGTCATCGGCACCACGGGCCTGGACGCGGCCGGCAAGCAGGCCATACGCGCCGCCAGCCAAAAGACCGCCATCGTGTTCGCGCCCAACATGAGCGTCGGCGTCAACGCCACGCTGAAACTGCTGGACATGGCCGCGCGCCTGCTCAACAGCGGCTACGACGTCGAGGTCTTCGAGGCCCACCACCGCAACAAGGTCGACGCCCCGTCGGGCACCGCCCTCGCCATGGGCGAGGCCGTCGCCCGCGCCTGGGGCGTGTCCCTCGACGAGGTCGCCGACTGGGCGCGCCACGGCAACACCGGCGTGCGCGAGACCGGCCACATCGGGTTCTCGGTGGTGCGGGGCGGCGACATCGTCGGCGACCACACCGTGTATTTCTGCGGCACCGGCGAGCGCATCGAGATCACCCACCGCTCCAGCAGCCGCGCCACCTACGCCCAGGGCAGCCTGCGGGCCGCGCGGTACCTCGCGCGCAAGGAATTCGGCCTGTTCGACATGCAGGACGTCCTGGCGACCTGAGGGCCTCAGTCCAGCAGCACAGGTTCCCTTTCCAGCGCCACCCCGAACCGCGCGAGCACGTCCTCGCGCACGGCCTCGGACAGGCGCAGCACGTCGTCCGCCGTCGCCCCGCCGTGATTGACCAGCACCAGCGCCTGGCGCTCATGCATGCCCACCGGGCCCAGGCGCCTGCCCTTCCAGCCCGCCTGTTCGATCAGCCAGCCGGCCGCGAGCTTCAGGCCGCCATCGGCCTGCGCATACGTGGGCAGGCCCGGGAATCGCGCACGCAGATCCTCGGCCACCGCCGCCGGCACCACTGGATTCTTGAAGAAACTGCCCGCATTGCCCAGCACGGCGGGATCGGGCAGCTTGCGCCGGCGGACGGCGCAGACCGCATCGAACACCGCGCGTGGCGTCGCCGCCCCGGCCAGCGCCGGATGCAACCGCAAGTCCGGATAATCCAGCACCGGCCGCCACGTCTTGGGCAGGCGAAAGCGCACCGCCAGGATCAGCCAGCGCCCGGCCCCCATCCGCTTGAACAGGCTGTCGCGATAGGCGAAGCCGCAGTCCCCGGGCGCCAGGTCCACCCGCCGCCCCGCCGGGATATCCCAGGCCGTCACGCCCGCCAGGCGCTGGTCCAGCTCCAGTCCGTAGGCGCCGATGTTCTGCACCGGCGCAGCGCCCACCGTCCCCGGAATCAGCGCCAGGTTCTCGAGCCCCGGCCAGCCGCGGCGCAGACATTCGTCCACGAACGCATGCCAGGACTCGCCGGCGGCGGCCTCCACCTCCCAAGCCTCATCATCCTCGCGCAGCAGGCGGACGCCACGCAGCTCGACCCGGGCCACCAGGTGGCGCGGGCGCTCGCGCATCACCACATTGCTGCCGCCCCCCAGCACGAAAACCTCGCGCCCCGCGTCGGCCAGCGCACTGAGCGCCAGGGCGTGCGCCTCGTCCCGGATGCGGAGCACGGCGGCGCGCGCCGGCAGGCCCAGCGTATTGCTGCTGCGGAGGTCCTGTTCGGTGATGTCCGGCGCCATGCGCATCCCAGTTTGCGGCAAAAACGTAAGCATAACGCGGGGATGCGGTGGGACGCCTGGCGGATGCCGCCAGGCGCGTTTGACAGGCCTGGCGTCGCGCGTGCTAGAATTCGCCTCCTTGCATCGGTGACGATGGTTTTCCCGGTCCTTGCCGCAGCCTTGCAGGCGGCGGAAATGGGGTTCCTGGGAAGGCCGAAGTGGTCAAGGTTTTCTTGACAGACGTTCGAATCGGCATTAGAATGCAGGGCTTAGCTTGATAGCTAACGCGGGAATAGCTCAGTTGGTAGAGCGCAACCTTGCCAAGGTTGAGGTCGCGAGTTCGAGACTCGTTTCCCGCTCCAGAATTTTCGTCCATGGACATCCACCAACGTCCATAGATGATTGAAAGAAGGCCGAAAACTTTGTTTTTCGGCCTTTTTTTCGTCCAGTGACATCCACTGGCGTCCGCCTACAGCCACACGATTTAAGGCCATTTTTGAGTCCATTTTTTGAGCTGCACTCGCGGCTGATGGACTGGCTTTCGAGCAGCCGATCCGCATAGATGTGACCGAAAAATAAACCCCACTGTTCAAAAAACAGGGGGTTTATCAACATTCTGGAGCCCAGATTTCGGTCTGGGCTTTTTTGCGCTTGATGGTTTCGTTCTGAATATTCTGCTATCGCGAATCAACAGCCCACTGATGCACGGCAATACGCCCGTGCTGGGGCTGGACGTGTGGGAACACGCCTACTATCTGAAGTACCAGAACCGCCGCCCGGAATATATCGCCGCGTTCTTCAATGTGATCGACTGGAACGAGGTGGCGCGTCGCTACCAGGCCGCCACATGAGCAACCGCCCCGCCGAAGCGCACGACATTCCCGCTGGCGACGAAGAACCGTCTTCCACGATTGCCGCCGTGGCGGCACACGCCGCTCAGGCGCGTCGCCTCTTGCCGGGACGCGTTTCCCGCCACGCGATGTACAGGCCGCTGCCGACGATCAATGCCGCTCCGAGGCTGTCGAGCACATCCGGGATATCCTGCCACACCAGCCATCCCAGCAACGTTGCCCACAGCAGGCCCGTGTAATCGAAGGGCGCAACCACCGACGCGGGCCCGATGCGGAATCCCTGGGTAATGAAGGTCAGCCCCAGCGTGCTGAACAAAGCGATACCGACAAAGAACGGCAGGTGCGACCAGGCCGGCGGCGTCCAGAACACCGGGGCGGCAAGCGCGCTGCACACCAGTTGGCCCGCCACGATATAAAACATCGTCGTCAGCATGCTCTCGGCGGCGTTGATGCCTCGGGCGCTCAGCATCATGACGGCATACATCGCCGCGGTCGCCAGCGGCAACAGCGCCGCCATCTGGAAGCTGTCGGCGCCAGGCCGCACGATGACCAGCACGCCCGCGAATCCGGCCGCCACCGCCAGCCAGCCCTTGCGGTCCACACGCTCTTTCAGCACCAGCACGGACAGCGCGGTCACGAACAAGGGCGCGGAAAACGCAATGGCGGTGGTCTCCGCCAAGGGCAGGCTCCGCAGGGCCAGATAGAACAGCGACGCCGAAATGATATTGAGCCCGCCGCGCAACAGGTGCAGGCCCACATGACGCGTGCGCAGCGCGCGCTGCCCGCCCAGGGCGAGGACCAGCGCCAGCACCACCGGCAAGGCAATCACCGACCGCAGGAACAGGATCTGCACCGGGCTGTAATAATCACCAATCCATTTGGCCAGGGCGTCGCTGCAGGTCAGGAACAGGATGCCCGCGGACACGCAGGCGATCCCCGCCAGAGGAGATGCATTGGAAACGGATTTGGCTGACGGCTGGTTCATGGCCCGTATGCTACTGCCTGCGCGCCCATCGCGGGCACAACGACGTACCAAAAACCTGGCGCAACGCCAGAGACCGCCCTATTGCGCCGCAGGCGGCGAGCCATCCGGCACGTAGACGATCTCCCCGCTCTCCAGCCGGTACGCGGTGCCCACGCGTTCGCCCTGGCGCGAACCCGCCTTGGCGTCACCGGCCACATAGCGCGACACCTTGCCGCCTTCGCGGGTGATGATCTCCATGTCGGGCTGGCCCGGATTCTTGACCATGGTGAAGTCCTTGGAGGTGAGCAAGTCGGCCATCTTCAGGTTCGAGACCAGCGCAATCATGAGGGCCAGCGCAAAGACCAGCGCCACATCGAACAGGTTGATGAGAAAGCCCAGCGGATCCATGTCATCGCTGTTTGCGCCCGTGCCGCGCAGGATGGAGCGGCGCCGGCTCACGGCTTTTCCCGCAGCTTGCTGCTCAGGAATTCCAGCAGCGACAGGTCGTCCAGCGCCCAGCGGCTGGCGCTCTGGTGCAGCAGGAATCCCATTGCGCCGATCACCAGGCCCACGACCGTCGTGGCAAAGGCGACCTCCATCTTGCGCGCGAGCAGGCTGATGTCGCCCGCGGCCAGGCCCACCAGCGCCGGGCCCAGCGGAATCAGGGTGCCCATGAGGCCCAGCAAGGGCCCGATCCGCGTCATGCTGCGGTAGAGCGCCAACTGCCGGTCCGCACTCAGCTCAAACTCGGTGATGACCCGTTCGTGCCAGGCTGCATCGGTGGGTGCCAGCCGCAGGGCCGCCACGGCGCGTTGCAGCGGCCGGCCCGCGCCGCGCCCGCCATCCAGCCCTTCGACGAGCGCATCGATGTCCGCCCCGGGCAAATGCCCGTCGCGGTCCACGCCGATGCGCCGGCGCCAGCGCAGCCGGTCCGACCAGCGGCCATAATAGCCGCCTGCGGCCAGCAGGCCACGCGCGAGCAAATAGAGGATGGCGACCACGACCGGCACCTGCAGGGCGGCGGAGATCCAGGAAAGGGCGTGTATCAACTGTTCCAATTCATCGATTCCAGGTAGAGCGGCGCTGCCAAAGCCAGCCCAGCGCCATGAAGACAAATGCAGCGGCGGCCAGAATACCCAGGCGCCCCCACAGGGCGGGCGTCGGGTCCGCAGGCAGCGCTTGCGCTGGCCTGGCCAACCAGAGCCCGATGGCCGCCTGTGTGATGTGCAGCACGACGCGCAGGCCCGAGCGCATGAGCGGATCCGGCAACAGCCAGCGCAGCAGGCGGGCGCTCAAGACAAACAAGGCGGCAAACGCCACGGCGCACACCCAGGACACCAGCCCATAGTCCACGCCGTCCGTGGCGAGCATGGCCGCCACCTGCCCAAAAAACAGGATGGCCAGCAAGGACGGCGGCGGGCACGCGCCCACGAGGCGCCACCTCAGGCGCGTTCCATCCTGAGCCACCGCCAGCGCCTGACCGCCAAAAACCAACGCTTCGAGCAGCAGCAGTGCCGACAGATCCAGCCGCCTTTGCGGGTCGGACACCCAACTGGCGACCTCGGCCAGACTGGTTCTGCCGGCCGCCTCGCCCGTCGCCAGCACGCCAACGCCTATTGCGACCGCCAGCACCATCAGGCCACGCGGGCGCAGCGCCGACATCTGCGCGGCCGCCAGCGCCAGGCACACAGCGGCCAGCATGAACACGAGAAGCTGGATCAGGTTCAAGCGCCCCTCCCCGCAGCGGCGTGGCGCCAGCGCACCCATGCAATGACCGCCGCCAGCATCAACAGCAGGCCAAGTACCACGCTCGCTGGAATGGCCAACCCCCGCCAGGCGGGCGATGGGATGGCCCGATCCGTATTTGCCCTTGCAGGCTGTGGGTCGCTGTCGTGCCCCGCCTGTGCGGGCTCGGCGGCACTACCCTCCTTGCTCAACACCACGCCTTTGTCGATGTCGATCAGGGTGCCCTCGTTGGCCTGCTGCAAACGGTCCTCGTAGGGCCGGCGCTGACCGGCATCGAGCCGCTGCGCAATGAACGTGCGCAATGCCTGGTTGTCGTTGACGAACTCGGTGCCGCTTGCGCCAAATTTCGCTACCAGTTCGGCATGCAGGCCGGCCACCGAGTGCAACACCGGCTCGCCAGGTTGCCAGTATCCTTTGCGCGCCGTCTCCAGCATCACCGCCGTCATCTCCTGCAAGGCGTAGGGATTGGTTTTCTCGAAAAATTCGCGCACGCCCAGGTTTTGCGCATCCTGCACGTAGGTCTCGTACAGCGCATCCCACAGCGCGGGCCGGATGACCGAGGGCTTCATCACGTTCCAGCCGTAGACATTCCGGAAGGTTTCGGCAAAGGTCTCGGCGGACGACGCGCCGCCCTGGGTCATGGCCTCGATATACGCGGGATTGAGCAGGGTCGAACGCGCCTCGACGGCGATTGCGGCGCCCGCTTCGCGCATGACGGGGCGCGCGGGGTTGCGCAAGTCGCTGAAGTAGGCCGCCGGGTCCTTGCCGGTCACTTCGCGCACCGCCAGGTTCAGCCCGCCCATGAACTCGTAGACGTGATCGAGCGAAATCGGTCCCCAGGTGTTGGACTGCAAGGGCTGGACCACCAGGTCGGTGCCGCCCAACGCTGCCTGGAAAACACCGGGCTGGAAGGCGCCCCACAAATCCCCTTCGCCATAGGCCGCGCCCATATTATTCAAGTAGGTGCCAGCCACCTGCGAGGCGTCCTGCCAGCGGTCCCCCGCCTCGACCATGCCCATGATGCCCGTGCCGTAATTGCCATTGACCCCCCCAAAGACCCGTACCGAGGCCAAGCGCCGGGCATCCAGCGGCGACAGGCCTTTATCCTTCAGTTCACGCTCCACGGCCCGCACGCCTTGCGCCACGGCGTTGTCCTCATCGCGCGCGCCGGCGGCCAGCGCCACGGCCTGGTTGATCAGGTACAGGCGCGATGCCGCCAGATCGCGCAGCTGGCCCGAGGTCTGCACCACCACGTCGATGCGCGGGCGCGCGAGCTCGGTTTGCCGGATCAGGCGCAGGCTGGCGATACGGCCAAAGGGATCGCGCACCGGCTCCACCCCCAGCAGATACAGAATTTGGGCGAGTGCCACGCCCTCGGTCTCGATGAAGTCGCCCGCCCAGAGCGTGAAGGCCACTTTCCGGGGCCAGGCGCCCTCGTGTGTTGCCCGATGTTCGGCCAGCAACTGGTCGGCCAGCCGCACCCCCACGCGCCAGGCCTGCTCGGACGGTGTTTTCTCGGCGTCGATGGCAAACAGATTGCGGCCGGTGGGCAGCGCGGCGGGATTCGCAATTGGATCGCCGCCCGAAGAAGGCGGCGTGTAGCCGCCAGACAGCGCATTATCCAGAGCGGCCAGCTCGCGCGCCGGGCTGTCGGCCAGCAGTGCCCCATATCCCGGAATGGCACGCAGTCGATCGCGCAGGGTCAGCACGGCTTGGGCAAAACCCGTGATCAGATCCTCATCGCCCGGTTGTGGTCGCGCACGCTCCCAGGCTTGTGCGCGCTGCAGTTCCGAGTCGCTGACAACACGGGCCAAGACTTGCGCGGGATCTGCGCCTTCTGCGCTGACCTCGGTGATCAACGCATCGGCCCGGTCGCGATAGTGCTCGGCCAGCCAGGCGGGGCTGTCGAGCTGCGCGCGCGTCACCACCCCGCGCGCCACGTCCAACTCGGCTAGCGCCTGTATCAGCGCATCGATCCCCATGAGCCGCGCCGAGCCGTGCTGGTCATCGACCGAATACGCGGTGCCCAGCGTATACAGCCCGGCGATGATCTTGGCATGCTCCAGCGTTTCCATATGATCGGCCAGCTTATGCAGCTGTTCGGGGCTCCAGGCCATATCCGCTGAGAAACCCAGATCCTCGTTCAGCTTCAGCGCCACCGCCTCGCGCTGAACGTCTTTGGCATATTCCGCCTTCAATGCAGCATTCTCGGCATGGTCCCAGGCCTGCAGGCGATCGGCCAACTGCTTGGCGTCGGCCTGCGCCCCGCCCTCGCGAAAGGCCGGCGTCAGGTGCGAGACGATGGTGGCGTAGCTGCGCCGCTTGGCGATCATGGCCTCGCCCACATTGCCCATGGTGTACAGATAGACGTGCGGCGTTTGCCCGATCAGCGCATCGGGCCAGTCGTGATCGGATAGACCCACCTGCTTCCAGGGTGTGAACTCCAGGCTGCCGTGCGTGCCGAAGTGCATGATGGCGTCGGCCTGAAACACCTGGCGTGTCCAGAGGTAGGAAGCCACATAAGGCCAGGGTGGCGCCCGATTCGTGCCATGCACCAGCTTGAAGGTATCGTCACCGATGCCGGGCAAGGGCTGCGGCAAGAGCACGACATTGCCCAGCGGGACGCGCGCCACGGCCACCTGGTCATCGATGCGCAGATAGCGACCCGGCGCCGGCCCGAACTGCTGGGCGACCTGGTCGCAGAGCGCCTGCGGGATGCTTGCGCCGCACCACTGCCCCAACTGCGCGGCGGACACCAAGGCTGGATCCGCATCGCGCGCGAAGGCCGCGAAATCGCCCTTGGCGTACGGCCCGATATTCGGTCCACGCTGCTGTAGCAAGCGGGCAAACCCTTCGACCGTATCCGGCAATCCTTCGACACGGTAGCCCTGCGCTTTCAGATGCGTGAGCAGCGCGTACAGAGACGGCACGACCTCCAGATCGCCGGCGGTCAGCGTGCTGAGCCCCGGTCCCTTGTAGTAGTAGATCGCCAGCTTCTTGTCCGCGTTGGCGGTGTGCTTGAGCGCCACCGTGCGCCGCACGAGGCTGGCAAAACGCGCCAGGCGCTCGGGCAAAGCCCGAAAAACCCTCAAGCCGTTGGCATCGCGCGCCTGAGCGGCGATCACCATAGGCGCGATCGCCCCGTCCAGCTCGGGCAGCGTCACTGACATGGTCAGCAGTCCGCCGTCATAGCTGCGCTGATCGCCCTCCCAATCGCTCTGCTCATCGAAAACGGTCAGGGGCGCAAACAACGGAATATTGCGTTGGGCGAGCCAGGCCTGGGCTTCGTCAGCCTGGCCCAGGGTCAGCCGGCCATGCGGCATGTAGACGACCGCCGCCGGATCCACCTGCTGCAACAGCGCCAGGCGCCGGCCCACCGCCGAAATCGGCACCACATTGAAGCCTTCGGCCTCGAACGCGCGGATCACCGCATCGACGTGTTCGCGATTGGCATTGAAGGGGCCGGGCACGCTGGTCAGCAGCGCCAGGCGCGGCCGCCCCGCCTGCCAGCCGGGCTGGTCCTTACGCCACGCCTGGAACGCCGCGAAGTCGGTAAAGACCGCCGCCTCATCCAGGCCAAAGAACACATCCCGAGGCATTTCCTCGGGCGCTCGCACGTCGGCGGAAAACAGTGGCTTGCCATCGAAGACGCGACGCGCGTAGTTCAGGAACTGCGCATAGTTGCGCCGTCCGCCGTTGCGCAAGTAGCCCGAAACCGCATCCAGGTCGGCGCCCTCGAGGTTCGTCACATCGTGGCGCGGATCGGTTGCGCCATCCACATACACGGGCGTGCCTGCCGCGGCCACCGACTGCAGGCGCGCCAGCTGCGCTTCATCCAATTTGAGGCCCCGGCCAAAGACGAGCGCCAGGTCATAGCCTCGGATGTCCTTCAGCTGCTCCGTTTTCAGTGCCTTGACGCGGACCATGGCGTTCGGGCGCGCCTGGATGATGCGCGCGGCCTGGAAGTCCGGATAGTTCACCAGCGCCACGCGCGTAGGGGCAAGCCAATAGTGCCATGCGACCCCCAACACGCCCAGCAGCAGCGCCGCCGCCACGCCCCAGCCGAGCGAACGGCGCGAGCGCAGCCATAGCGCCGCCCATCGATCAAACCCTCTTGTCAGATTCATGCGTTCTTCTTTTCATCATCAATAATGTGATGTTATAACATAGCATTTTCTAACGCTCTCTTACGGCCTCACATGACTCGACCTCATCACTGGACGCCACTCGCCCTGGCGCTCGCCGCCGCGTTCTCGGGCGGCGCATACGCTCAGCAAAGTCCCTCCTCCGACCACGCTCAAACGTCCGTCACGCACACGACGCAACTGGCCCCCGTGGTGGTCACCGCCACCCGGCAGGCCAGCGATGCCTTGACCACACCGGCCACCATCAGCGTCATCGACCAGGCGCAGATGCAGGAAAACCTCGTCACCGACTTTGGTGAACTGTTCCGCTACGAACCGGGCATTGCGGTCAAGCGCGAGCCGCGCGGCCGGGGCGGCGAAGCCGGAATCGAGGTGCGGGGCATCGGCGGGCAACGCCTGGCGATGCTGGTCGATGGCGTGCGCCTGCCCAACGGCTACGTGGCCGCCGGCGCCAATCTGGGCCAGCTCAAGCTTGACCCAGCCTCGCTCTCGCGCGTGGAGGTGTTGCGCGGCCCGGCATCCAGCCTGTACGGCAGCGATGCCCTGGCGGGCGTCGTGCTGTTTCGTACCCTTTCGCCCACCGACTTTCTGGACGAGGGACAGGGCTTTGCCGGCAACGCCTCGATCGGCTACGACGGCGCCGACAACAGCCGCTCGGCCACCGCCAACCTGGCATTTCGGGCCGGCCCCACGCAGAACCTGCTCTCGGTGACCGCGCGCAAAGGCCATGAGCTGGAAAACAACGACAGCAGCGCCGTCCCCAACCCGCAGGACGTCGATCAGCAAAACGTGCTGCTCAAGTCCATCCTCGATCTGGGCTCGGCGCAAACGCTCACGCTGACCGGCGAGTACTACACGCAAAACGTCAAGACGGACCAGGACTCGCTGGCCGGCCCGATCGCCGGAGGCACCCGCATCCTGCGCAGCTCGGCGGACGACGACAGCACCCGCTCGCGCCTGGGGCTGGCCTATCGCTGGGATGCGCAGGCCGGATGGTTCGATACGCTCAAAGCCCAGATCGACTACCAGCGCAGCACGAGCAAGGAGCGCACCGCCGAGCATCGCCAGCCGCCAGGCGCATCGCGCGCCTTGCTGCGCGATACCCTGCTCTCGTACCGCGAGCCGCAATGGTCAGGTTCGTTTCAGCTCGACGGCCACGCGACGGCCGGCGCGACGAGTCACCGCTGGGTGGCCGGTGTTGACCTGCTATCCAAATCGATAAGCTTTACCAACGATGCCAGCCAGCGCCTGGCCGCGGGCGGCCCCGCCACCCACGTGATCGACGGCGACGTCTACCCGCGCAAGATCGCGCCGGACACCGACGTGCGCAGCATCGGCCTGTTCTTCCAGGACGAGATCGCTTTTGGCGATGGACGCATCAAACTCACACCCAGCCTGCGCTACGACTACTACAAGCTGTCGCCCAAGCCCGATGACGAGTTTGCCAATGCGAACGTGGCCAACAGCCAACCAGTGGGCCTGTCCGAAAGCGCCTTCACGCCGCGCCTGGGGCTCAGTTACGAATGGCACCCCAGACAGGTCTTATATGCGAATTATGTGACCGGCTTCAGGATGCCGACCTACGATCAATTGAACCGGATCGGTCAGGTGCCCGTGGCCACTTTCATCCACGACTTCATTCCGGCGCCGGACCTGAAACCCGAGCACAGCCGTGGGGTGGAGCTGGGCATGCGCGGCGAGTCCGCGGCCGGCACGTACGAACTGACCGGCTTCTACAACCGGTACAAGGACTTCATCGATACCCAGATGATCGCCTACATCCCGCCTGGGGCGAGCGGCGGGCCGCGCGCCATCCGGCGCTTTCAGTCGCGCAACATCGGCGAGGTCGAGATCTACGGCATCGAGGCCAAAGGCACGCTGTCGCTGAACCCATGGATCGACAGCCAGGATCGGTGGCGCCTGATCGGCGCGGCCCAATGGGCGATGGGCAATGACCTCACCAACGATCAGCCGCTCAACAGCGTGCTGCCCTTCAAACTGGTCGCGGCGCTGGCCTGGGATGCGGCGGGCGCCCAGTACGGCGGCCAGCTGATCGGCACCTTCGTCTCGGCCAAGAAGCGGGTCAATGAGGATCTGACGCAAACCGGCCCCACCGCCCCGGTGCCCCTGACCACCGCCGGCTACACCACGGTCGACATGACCGGCTATGTGCGCCTAGGCAAGCAGGCCACGCTCAATCTGGCGGTGTTCAACCTGTTTGACCGCAAATACCACGAGTGGTCGCGGGTCAGCGGCCTGACCGGCAATGATCCGCGCCTGGCCGCCTACACCTCGCCCGGGCGGACGGTATCGGCAAACCTGCGGGTGGAGTTCTAGACCTGTGCCCGACATTTGCCGCAAGTGCCCTTCACCTCGATCTCGGCCTCCACAAAGCCGCCGCCCGCCTGGCGCAGGGTTTTTTGCACGGCTTCGTAGGCCTGGTCGTCGTGCAGCTCGGTGACGGCCTCGCAACTGGAGCACACCAGCAGCAGCGGATGATGCGCCGTGTGCTCGGCATTGCATACGATGAAGGTATTCAGGGCATCGACCCGATGCACCAGATGCTGGTCCATCAGGAACTCCAGCGCCCGGTACACCGTCGAGGGCGCCACGCGCCCGTGGCGCGCGCGCATATCGTCCTGCAAATCGTAGGCTTTGGCCGATCCGCCACGCCGCAACAGCAGCTCCAGAATCTCTTTGCGCTGGGCCGTCAGCCGGCCACCCCGGGCGCGGCAATGCGCCTGGGCCGCCTCGAGCTGCGAGGCGAACGCCGAAGCCGTTGTTTTAGCGGAAGATTTACGCGGGTTGACCATAGGGGTAGTGTACAACGCGGCAGACTTTTTGACGGCCGGACCGCCCGTCAACCACAGCGCCTCCATAAAACCTTGTGCGCGGAGCCTGCGCCATGGATTTCGCTTGAATACGAGCATGTCGAACAGCCCATAAATGCTATGTTATAACGTATCAATTGCTTGTACCAATTATTCCTATCTACCACTCATGATCGAAAGGCACCCCATGTCCAAATCCCGCAAACTCGCCGCCATGGCCGGCATTGCCACGGCAGCCTTGCTGGCGGGGCCGCAGGCCCATGCCCAAGAATTGCAAGTCGTCTCCACGTTTTCCATCATCAGCGATTTCGCCAGGAACGTGGGCGGCGAGCGGATCAAACTGACCACGCTGGTCCCGCCCAATGGGGACACCCATTCCTATGAGCCCAAGCCGACCGATGCGGTTGCCATGGGTCAGGCCGATGTCGTGCTGGCCAATGGCCTGCACCTGGAAGGCTTTCTGGATCGGCTCGTCCAGGCATCGGGCGCCAAGGCGCCGGTGATCGCGCTCACGCAGGGCGTCGAGTTGCTGCGCAACACCGAGGAGGATCATGAGCACGCAGATCACGATCATGACGACCACGATCATGACCATGCGGACGAACACGCCCACCATCATCACCATGGCGAATACGACCCGCATGCATGGCAGTCAGTGGCTAACGCGCAGGTATACGTCAACAACATCGCCCAGGCCTTTTGCGCCGCCGATGCCGGCGGCTGCCCCAGCTACCAGGCCAATGCCAAATCCTATGACGAGAAGCTGCAGGCGCTGGATGCCGAACTGAAAGCCATGGTGACCCAGATTCCGGCCAGCCAACGCACGATCATCACCTCGCACGATGCCTTCGGCTACCTGGGACACGAATACGGCCTGCAATTCCTGGCCCCGCAAGGCGTGAGCACCGGCTCGGACGCCTCGGCCGCGGGCGTGGCCTCATTGATCCAGCAGATCAAGGACCAGCAGGCTTCGGCCATCTTTATTGAAAACATCAGCAACCCCCGGTTGGTCCAGCAAATCGCCCAGGAAACCGGCATGAAGATCGGCGGCGAGCTGTATTCCGATGCTCTGTCAACGGCAGATGGCCCCGCCTCAACCTACATCGATATGATGCGGCATAATGTCAGCACCATCCGGGATGCCGCGCTGGGGCGGTGAATCACCGATGACGCCATGATCGGCGCGGCTCGATGCCTTGAGCCGCGCGCGGCTCAGCCCGTTGCAAGGCCCAAACAACGTGAATCGATTCCTTGCGGTGCTGGCGCTGGCACTCGCGCCATTCAGCCTGCACGCCCACCCGCACGCCTGGATCGACGTGCGCAGCACGATCATCCTGTCGGCCGAAGGATTGATCACAGCCATCGAGGAGCAATGGCTGTTCGACGATCTGTACAGCGCGGCCATACTGGAAGGCTTGAAGGAAGACAGCCCCGAGAAAAAAGCCGTGGTGAGCGACTTTGCCGCCGAGGTCATCGACAACCTGCGCCCATATGGTTACTTCATGCGCATCACGGCCAATGGCCGGCCGGTCGCATTGAATACCGTCACGCAATTCAAAAGCGAAATGCAGGGCGACCAGTTGCTGCTGTCTTTCACTGCGCCCCTGGCCAAACCCGTGGATCCCATGCGCGTTGCGGTCAGTTTCTCGGTGTACGACCCCACGTATTTCATCCAGATGACGCATCGTCCGCAGGACCCGCCCACCATCAGAAGCGAAAAAAGCCATTCTTGCCGGGCGCGCGTGGAACCGCCCAATCCGACCGCCGAAGACATCGCGCGGGCGTTCGCCCTGGATCGCGGCGCGACGCCCGAGGAGGGCCTGGGCGATCTGTTCGCGGAAAAGGTGCATATCCGATGCGATTGATGCGGGGGTCATCCGTGCGCGTGCTGACCCTTTGCACGCTGGCGGGCGCATTGTTGTTCATGTCATGGCGCGTGTTGAATCACACCGCCGTCTGGAGCCGGCTTCTGGTCTGGATCATGTCCACGCAGGCCGCACTGCACCAGCAACTGGCGTCCACCATGCGCCTGGTGACCGAGCAAGGCTGGGCGGCCGCCTGGCCGCTCATTGGCCTGAGCCTGCTCTACGGCATCTTTCATGCCGCCGGGCCCGGCCATGGCAAAGCGGTGATCGCGACCTACCTGGGCACCAGCAGAACACGGCTGCGCCGAGGCCTGTTCCTGTCGGCGGCATCGGCCATCGTGCAAGGCCTGGTGGCGGTGATCCTGGTCGAAGTGGTGGCGAACGTATTGGGCCATTCACTGCGGCGCGCCCATGGCGCCGCCGGCCAGTTGGAGAACCTCAGCTTTGCCCTGGTCGCACTGGTCGGCGCGGTGCTGGCCCTGCGCAGCGCAAGAGGGTTGTATCGCCGCTGGCGTCAACCCAAAGCCACCACCGGTTCGCTATTTTCAGGCACCGGCAAACTGCAACCGTACTGTGCCGATTGCGGCGGCCCGCACCAATTGACCCGCAACCATCTGGATGAGCCCCTGACCTGGCGCACCGCATTGCCCGTCATCCTGGCGATCGGGCTGCGACCCTGCACGGGCGCCATTCTCGTGCTGCTGGTCGCCTACTCGCTTGGCCTGCGCTGGGCCGGTATCGGCGCGGTGCTGGCCATGTCGCTGGGCACGGCGGCCACCGTGAGCCTGCTGGCCACCGCTGCCGTCTCGTTTCGGCACGTCGCGCTGCGAGTGTTCCAGCGCGGCCGTGCCGCGCCGCATCACACAGGCCTGGTTTTCGACCTGCTGGGCCTGCTGGGCGGCACGGCAATCGGTCTGATGGGCGTCGGCCTGCTTCAGCAAGGCTTGAGCACCGCCCCGCATCCGCTTTTGTAGCCGATCCGACCCCAAGATTGCCTAATCCAGCAATGGGATACAACCAGGTATGTACGGGGAACTGGGCTGTCGCCAGTATCTCTTTGCTTGATGACTCCTACTGCAATTGGCGGTAAAAGCCCAGCCGCTAACCGGCTCCCAGGCGACGGTCAGCGGCTGGGCACCGACGTACACATCGTGCACGAGCTTGCCGGTTTCGGGATCGACCACCAGCAGGTTGTCATTACCCCGCGAAGCCACCAGTAACAGCCTGTTGGTCGCATCCCAGGCCAAGCCCTGGAATTCACGCGCCCGCGGCAGCGGCGCAAAGACCTTCTTGACCTTGCCGCTGGCCGAGTCGATTGCGGCGATGGCCGGCGCTTCCATGCTCGACACATACAGGGTAGCCGGTTTGTTCTTACCGTCGTCGCGCGCCGGAGAAACTGGTGGCGTCGTGCTGTCCAGCACCTTCAGCGTTTCAGTATGACGCGCTGGCCGGGCTGGAAGCAAAACCCTGATACCTCGCCTTTGCTCCGGCCGGGACTTCAGTGGTGGATACGTGCAAGCCGGGAGGGCTTTCGTCCTCGGCAGCCGGCGCTAGCGCCCTTCCGCACCTCTGTCCTACGACCTTTGCCATCGTATTCAAATTTAATTATATTGAATACCAATGCCTCAGGTAGGAGCACACCATGCCAAAAGCACGCACGACGACCATGACGGTCCGCCTCAGCGGGACCCTCAGCGACTTCGTCGCTGCCAACGTGGGGGAGCACGGCGCCTACGAAAACGTCAGCGAGTACATGCGCGATCTGATCCGCCGGGACAAGGAGCGCACCGAGCGAGAAGCGTTTGACCGGTTGAAGACGGAGCTGGCCCATGCCTACGCAGCCCCAGAGTCTTCGTACCAGCCCCTGACAGCGGCCGACGTGATTGCACGCAACCGGGCTTAAATGCGTGGCCAAGGTACAGATCCGAGTCCAGGAGGCGGCCTCCTACCGGCTCGACGAGATCTATCGCTACACGAGGGATCATTGGGGCACGCCACAGGCTGACCGCTATATCACCGGATTGTTCGAGACCTTTGACGGAATCGAGAGCCGACGGACAACATCACGTCCCATCCCCGCTGAATTCGGCATCGACGGTTACTTCTTCCGCTACGAACAGCACTTCGTCTATTGGCGCCGGCTGTCAAACAACGACATTGGTATCGTGACGATCCTCCACACCCGGATGCACCAGATTGACCGATTCAGAGAGGATTTTGGTTTGTAACAACCGTTGTGCCTTCTCGTGAGACCGGAATTTGTCCATAATCTTGTCCATCCTGCTCGGACAGGATAGAAAAATCCCATTCTCATCAAAGAGTGAGATCCTGATCCAGTGACTCGTTTCCCGTTCCAAGATTTGAAAAGGCCCAGACTCCGGTTTCGGGCCTTCTTGCGTACCGTCGTACAGCACCCGGCCGATGACAACCACGTCGGATTCCAGCCGATAGATCAGGAAATGCCGGGGCCGGCGCACGATGCCGCTCGGGGTGCGTCCGCGATCCTGGCTCAGGCGCACATGCCAGGAACGAATGCCCTCACCCAGTTCGGGCCGCTCGATGCTGCCCACCCGTTCGGGAGCGGCAGCGATATCACGCAGTGCGGTGAGGATCAGGGACTCATAGCGAAAACGCGCCTGTTCACCGAAGTGTTCATGAGCCCAGGCGAAGATATCGATCAGGCCGGCTTGCGCAGAGGCTGTCAGCCGGTAAGACCGCACTCGTCAGCCTGATCTGCCAAATGTCCCGCGTGGCTCCCATGCAGCTCTTGGAAACTAGTGTCGTGTCTCAGAAGTACGTAGCCATGATGAAATCGGTGGATTCGTGTCCGGGGCAAGGCACAAAGCGCAGCGATAGCCTGTGCTATCGCGAGCATTTGCAACGCCGCATGGCAAGTTCAGGCGCCGAAGTCAAGTATGCGAACTAACCAAACAGCACACTCTAGATCACAATCAGCGGAACACTGAAACGTCCTTCAGTCAGGAAGCATCTATACGGATGTACCCCCAATGGTCGGGTACGTTTTCGAGATCCGATACTGCTATCCAAGGATAAAAAAATGATCACCGCTGCAATCATCGTCTTCGCCATTGCCGCCGTGGGAGGCTTGATTCTCGCCGCTCACGTCCTGCGCGGCAAGTTCGCCCCCTGGGCCTTATCGCTGCTGCACGCCTTGCTGGGGGCGGTGGGACTGATACTGCTCATCGTCGCGCTGGTCCAGGGATCCGCCTCGCAACCCGTGTTGACCGGCTTCATCCTGCTGCTGATTGCTGCGCTCGGGGGCTTCTTCCTGGTCTCCTTTCATGCACGCAAGCGGCTTCCGCCGAAAGCCGTGGTGGTCGTGCACGCCACAATCGCCGTCATCGGTTTCCTGACGCTCCTCAGTGTCGTCCTCTGACGCCATGCGCCATCCCCTGCACCCCGCATTGGTTCACTTTCCAATTGCCTGTTGGTCGCTGGCGACGCTGACGGATTTCAGCGGCCTCTGGTTCGGGGAATCCGCCTGGGGATGGTCGGCCGGCCTGCTGGTGGTGGGTTGTGTCGTCGCACTGCCCGCCATGGCGGCCGGCATCATGGAGCTGTCCCGCGTCCCCGATGGCCCGGCCCTGCGCGATGTCTACCTGCACATGGGGCTCATGCTGACCGCTTTCGTCTTTTTTTCGACGAGCCTCCTGTTGCGCCTGGACCATCTGCAGCCGCTCGCACCGGACATTTTGTCCCTGTTTCTGGATCTGGTCGGCTTCATCACACTGGCCATCGGCGGCTGGCTGGGCGGCCGCCTGGTATATGGCCACGGCATCGGGCGCTGACTCACGCAACGGTCGCCCGGGCTCTTTCTTCGGGGCTCATGTTTTCCGCGGCCCATCTTGCTATTGCAAACTCAGGGTGCCGTGTGTGATCGCCACCCGAAACACGGTTGCGGTCTTCAAACAAAACCTCGCCGCCAGATGACACAAGCAGCGAACCAAAAGGCTCATCGCCGGCGGCAAGGGCCGATGCCGCCAATTCCACGCACCGCCGAAGGTGCATACGATCTTGTTCATTTATCATCAGACTATCTCCAACCAGTCGCGGCCAGGACTTGCCGCAGCCTGCACCTGCCAACTCGAATCCTATCACCTGCGCTTCGAGCGCCCTGATGTTCGCCATTGACCATCCGCCTGAGTCCAGCCAGACGCCGAGCTGACTGACCTTGCTCTCTCTTCAAGGAAAACCATGAAGGTTCATTTCGTCGTGCACGAGCCGTTCGAGGCGCCCGGTGCCTATGAAACCTGGGTCGGGGACCGTGGATTCGAGGCCGGCTATTCCCGTGTCTACGACCACGAGCCGCTGCCGCAGTCCATCGACGGTATCGACCTGCTGGTGGTGATGGGTGGACCGCAATCGCCGTCCACCACCAGGGCGGAATGCCCGCACTTCGACGCGGCCGCCGAATGCGCCCTGATCGCGCGATGCGTCCACGGCGGCAAGGCCGTCGTCGGCGTCTGCCTCGGATCGCAGCTGATCGGCGAAGCCCTCGGCGCCCGGTGCGAGCACAGCCCGGAGAAGGAAATCGGCAAGTTCCCGATCATGCTGACGGCCGAAGGCAAGGCCAATGGCAAGTTCTCGCACTTTGGCGACATGCTGGAAGCGGGCCACTGGCACAATGACATGCCGGGCCTGACCACGAATGCGAAGATCATCGCCTACAGCGAAGGATGCCCCCGACAGATCGTCGAGTACGGCGATCTCGTCTATGGCTTCCAGTGCCACATGGAGTTCACGCCCGACGTGATCGAACGGCTGATCGCCGCTTCCGAGGCGCAGCCCGGGACGTTCACCACGCACCGATACGTGCAACCGCCCGACGTCCTGCGCGCCCACGACTACGGCGCCATGAACCGGACGCTGTACGGCTTCCTCGACCGGCTCGTGGAAGCCTACGCCGATCGGCGCCCAAAGCGGCCCTCGCATGATTCAATCCCTTGAATCGTCCTCTCTCACGAAAGGCCGCATGTCCATGTTTCACCAGGTTTTTTCAGGCCGGGTTTGTGGAGCTCATGCTTGGATGGAGGCCAATTGGCGCTACTATTGACCCCTGCCGGCGGGCGCCTATTCTCGAGCACACGATCATGCCACTCGATCCGAATCCCCTTCATTCCACACGATGCTGCGTCGTCGGCGGCGGCCCCGCCGGCATGATGCTGGGGCTGTTGCTGGCGCGGGCGGGCGTGGCGGTGACCGTCCTGGAAAAGCACGGTGATTTCCTGCGCGACTTCCGCGGCGACACCGTGCATCCCTCGACCCTGCAGATCCTCCAGGAACTCGGCCTGCTGCAAAAATTCAAGCAATTGCCCCAGCGGCGCGAAAGCCTGCTCAGCGGCCTGATCGCCGGACGTGAACAGCCGGTGGTGGATTTCCGTGGACTGCGGCCGTTCGACTACCTGGCGCTGGTGCCGCAATGGGATTTCCTCAATCTCCTGGCGGATGCGGGCAGGCGCTACCCGAGCTTCGACCTGCGCATGCGGCATACCGCCACCGGCCTGATGAGGGACGGCGGGCGCGTGGCCGGCGTGCGTGTCGAATCGCCCGACGGGGCCTATGAATTGCGCGCCGACCTGGTGGTCGCCTGCGACGGACGGCATTCCACGATACGCGCGGCGGCGGGCTTGAAAGGCACGGACTACGGGGCGCCGATGGATGTGCTGTGGTTCCGGATGCCCCGCTCGGCACACGATCCGCAAGGCACGTTCGGCATCGCGAACGACGGCCACTTGATGGTCCTGCTCAATCGCAACGAGTACTGGCAGACGGCCTTCGTGGTGCCCAAAGGCAGCGACGCCGAGCTGCGTGCCCAGCCGATCGACCGCCTGCGCGACGCGGTCGTGCGGCTGGCACCCTTTCTGTCCGACCGGAGGGACAGCATAGAAAGCTGGGATGCGATCAGCACGCTGGCGGTGCAAGTCGATCGCCTGGACCGCTGGCACACGCCCGGTCTGCTGCTGATCGGGGATGCCGCGCACGCGATGTCGCCGATCGGCGGCGTCGGCATCAACCTGGCGATCCAGGACGCCGTGGCCGCGGCCAACGCGCTGGCGACGCCGCTGCGCGAGGGGCGCCGCATCGACGAGGCGCAGCTTGCGGCCGTCCAGCGACGGCGCGAGCTGCCGGTGCGCGTGGTGCAGCGGGTACAGCTGGCCATCCAGAACCGCGTCATCAGCCGGGCGCTGGAGGCGGACGGCAGGCCGCCGCGCATCCCGTGGCTGTTGCGGCTGCTGCTGTCATTGCGTGTGGTGCGCAACCGCCCCGCCCGGCTGTTCGGCTACGGGATCCGGCAGGAGCACGTGCGCACGCCCGAACTGGCGCCCTGACGGGCTTGCCATTCCCCATGGAGCACCTCAGCGCGGCACTGGAGCGCGGGGTGATCGAAAGCGCTATATGCGATGCAAGGCCAGGCCCACCATGATCAGCGTCCAGCCTTGAAGAAGCAGGTCCAGGGCCAACAGCAGTCCCAGCACCCAGACGCTGTTTTCCGGCCAACCGGCGGCGATGGCCAGCCCCGCCAGCAACGACGCCCCGCCCGACAGCGCCAGCCACTGCCAGCCCCGCTGGGCCCGGTTCTGGAACCACACCCACAGGCGAAAGGCGCCCGAACCGATCAGTGTGGCGCCGATCAACAGGGTAAATAAGGTGGCGCCCACCAGGGGGTTGTAAAAGGCGACGACGCCGGCTGCCAAATACAGGATCCCGCTGACAGTCCACAACAGGAAGCTGCCCCACCCCTGGACCCGCCAGGCATGCACCAGCATCCCCACCCCGCCGATCAGCATCAGGATGCCGATGAAAATCACGCTGGTGAGGGTCGCCGTCAGGATGTGGTAAGAGGCCACGAGGCCCACCACGATGAGCAGGGCGCCCAGGGCAATGAACCATTTCCATTTCTCGCGCAAGGCAGCCTGCGCACGGCTGGATTCGGAAGACCTCGCCTCGCCGGGTGTGAGTTCGCTCATATCGTTCCCCTGGTTTCAACGCTCGGGAAAACCTTAGCACATCGGGGCGGCGCCGGGCAGCCGGGCAAGCATGCCGCGCGGCCAGGGCCATCGCCGGCGCATCAGCCCGGTTTCTGCGCGGTGTGGACGGTATCCGGGCATTACTGTAAGATTTTTTCGGATGGGAAGATTGCTGCGCGCGCTCGCAACGGCATCTGTCTGCCTGGCCTTCATGCTGCCGTTGACGGCTCGGGGACAGACGGCCGCCTGCAATGATGGGCAACCGATCAGGCTGGCGGACCTGAACTGGGAAAGCGCCTCGTTCACCACGCAAGTCGTGCGCAAGCTGCTCGGCGCCGGCTACGGCTGCGCCACGGAAATCGTGCCGGGCGCATCGGCCGCCCTCGAATCGGCGCTGGCGCAGGACGACCTGCAGATCATCGCGGAGATCTGGTCGGGCCGGTCCGCCATCATCGAGGACGCCATCCGGGACGGCAAGGTCCGCATCGTGGGCGACACCCTGGCCGGCGGCGCCGAACAAGGCTGGTACGTGCCCGACTATGTGGTCCACGGCGATCCCGGGCGCGGTATCGAGGCCTCGGCGCCCGAGCTGCGCAGCTGGCGCGACCTGCCGCGGTACAAGTCGCTCTTCACCGATCCCGAGGACCCCGGCAAGGGGCGCTTTCTGAACTGCCCCTCGGGCTGGGTCTGCGAAAAGACCAACAGCCGGCTGTTGCAATTGCACGGCCTGGAGGACGACTACACCAATTTTCGCGCAGGCACGGGCGCCGCGCTGGATGCGGCGATCAGCTCGGCATACGACAGGGGCCTGCCCATCCTGTTCTATTACTGGCAGCCCGCCGGCCTGATGGCCAAGTACACATTCCACAAAATCGACCAAGGTCCCTTCAACCAGGCCTGCTGGGACGCCATCGTCAGCGGCGAGGGCACGCTGTGCGCCTCGGATTTCCTGGTGGCCCGCCTGTCGGTGGCGGTGTCCGCCCCCTTTGCGGCGCGCAACCCCGAACTGATGGCGTTCTTTGAAAAGCTGCAATTCCAGCCGCCGCTGCTGAACCGCATGATCCTGGACATGACCGAGACCCGCAAAGGCGGCGAGGCCATGGCCGACCAGTTCCTGCGCGAACACCCGGAGGTCTGGCGGGCGTGGCTGCCGCCGGACGCGGCCGGGCGCGTGGCCGCCGCGCTGGGGCTCGCCCAGCCGGCGAACGCCCGGGCGGGCGAGCCCGACACCGCCGCGGCGGGGACTGCGGCCGGCGCCCAGGCGGGCGGCTTTTTCCCCGACTGGTCGGCCGCCGCTTTCGTGAACCGGCAGCTCATGGACATGGTGAAGGCCTACGGCGGCGTATTCCGCCAGGCCAGCGACCTCATGCTGCGCGGCCTGCTGCTGCCCGTCGAGCGCCTCATGCAGGCGATCCCGCCCTGGGCGTTCCTGCTGCTGGTCGCGGCGCTGTCCTGGCACGCCACGCGCAAGCCCTGGGCGCCGGTGCTGTACGTCGCCGGCCTGTACCTGGTCGGCGCCATCGGGCTGTGGGACAAACTCATCCAGACCTTCGCGCTGGTGTTGGTGTCGACGCTGGTGTCCATCGTGCTGGGCGTGCCGACGGGCATCATCGCCGCCCGCAGCCGCCTGCTGCGCCGGCTGCTGACCCCGGTGCTGGACGTCATGCAGACCCTGCCCAGCTTCGTGTACCTCATTCCGGTGCTGATGCTGTTCGGCCTGGGCAAGGTGCCGGCCCTGTTCGCCACCATCATCTATGCGGTGCCGCCGCTGATCCGCCTGACCATACTCGGCCTGCGCCAGGTGGATCACGACATCATGGAGGCCGCGCAGGCCTTCGGCGTCACCCGCTGGCAGATGCTGACCCGGGTGACCCTGCCGCTGGCCCGGCCCAGCATCATGGCGGGGATCAACCAGACCACCATGATGGCGCTGGCCATGGTGGTGGTCGCGTCCATGATCGGCGCGCGCGGCCTGGGCGAGGACGTGCTGGCGGGCATCCAGACGCTGGACGTGGGCCGCGGCCTGCAGGCCGGGGCGGCCATCGTGATCCTCGCCATCGTCATCGACCGCATCACCCAGGCCTACGGCCGCCCGCGCCGGCGCCGCCCGGCCCCACCGCGCGAGACACGATGATGGACGAGACCAAGATCGAGATTCGCGAGGTGTACAAGGTCTTCGGCCCGCGCGAGGGCGGGCCCCAGGAGGCCCGGGCGGTCGAGCTGTTGCGCCAGGGGGCCGACAAGGCCGGCGTCCAGGCCCAGACCGGCTGCAACGTGGGCCTGGCCGGGGTCAGCGCCAAACTGGCGGCGGGACGGATATCCTGCATCATGGGCCTGTCGGGATCGGGCAAGTCGACCCTGGTCCGGCACCTGAACCGCCTGATCGACCCTTCCGCCGGACAGATCCTGGTCGACGGCAGCAATATCCTGGACCTCAGCATGCCCGCACTGCGCGAGCTGCGCCGGCACCGCATCAGCATGGTGTTCCAGAACTTCGGCCTGCTGCCGCACGTCAACGTCATCGACAACGTGGCCTTCGGCCTGCGCGTGCGCGGCGAGAGCCCGCTGCAGGCGCGCGAGGCGGCCGGCGCCTGGCTCGAACGCGTGGGCCTGCAGGGATACGAAAAGAACTATCCCGATGAACTGTCGGGCGGCATGCGCCAGCGGGTCGGCCTGGCGCGGGCCCTGACGATCGATGCGGAGGTCCTCTTGATGGACGAGGCGTTCTCGGCCCTGGATCCCCTGATCCGCCGCGACATGCAGGACCAATTGCTGGGCCTGCAGCAGCGCCTGCAAAAAACCATTGTCTTCGTCACCCACGACATCGAGGAGGCTCTGCGCCTGGGCCAGCACATCGTCATCCTGCGCGACGGCAAGGTCGAACAGGCCGGCAGCCCCGACGACATCCGCCATCACCCGGCCAACGAATACGTCGAGCGATTCGTGGTGCGACGTCCCGAGCCCTGAGGTCCCCGCCCGCCGGCGAGACGCGGCCGCTCGCGGGCCTCTTGCTTTTGTGCCAGTATCTCGGCTGGACGACGAGGGGAATCCTGACGATGGACATTGTATTGACCGCGCTGGCGGTCATCGTGGCATGGCGGCTGCTGTGCCTGCGATACCAGCGCACGCATATCGCCTTGCTGGGCGGCCACCTGGCCGACCTGCGGATCGAGCGCCACATGGAGATGCTGACGCAGGGCTACACCCGCGCCATTCATGAACAAGACGAGGCCCGCCAGCTGCAGGTGCTGGAGTCCTTTGCCGAGGCCGAACGCACGGTCGCGGATCAGGCCCACGCACTGGCCGAGGCCATGGGCAAGGAAAGCCCCCAGGCGACCGGCATGGGCGCCCTGCCCCTGTGCCTGCCCTATGTCGAGCGCTTCATCCCCACGCTGACGCGGGATTTCCGCGAACTGCTGCGCATCCACGCGGCCGGCCTGCGCCACGTGGTCGACAACGAAAGCCGGTGGGGCCTGAAAGAGCGCGCCTACCACCTTTCCGCAGAGCTTTATCTACTGCAGCACAGCTGCCACTGGTTCTGCAAATCGCGCGCCGTCGCCGATGCGCGGCTGGTGCTGCGGCACCAGGTCAAGCACCAGAAAGTGCTGGAGTCCGTGTCCGAGCCCACGCGCTCGGCCTACTTGCGGTGGCTGCGCGGCGGCTAGTATCGTGAACTCCCATGGATGACCATCTTCTCGTCGCGACGGTCGCGGGCCTGCTGGCCGGCGTGGTCAACGCGTTCGCCGGCGGAGGTTCTTTCATCACCTTTCCCGCGCTGGTGCTGGCCGGCCTGCCGCCCGTGGCGGCCAACCAGACCGGCGCCATCGCCCTGCTGCCCGGCAGCCTGGCCAGCGCCTGGGCGTACAAGGACGACATCCGCGCATTCCAGCACGCCAGCCTGCCGCTGATCATGGCCTCGACGCTGCTGGGCGGCGGCGCGGGGGCCGTGTTGCTGCTCTTTACGCCCACCCGTCTATTCGACCTGGTGATTCCATGGCTGGTCCTGATCGGGGCCCTCACATTCACTTTCGGGAAAACCATCCAGGCGCGGCTGGCGCCGGCAGGCACGCGCCTGCGGCCCGTGCCGATCGCCGCCTACCAATTCCTGCTGGGCGCCTACGGCGGCTATTTCGGCGGCGCCGTGGGGATCATGATGATGGCGGGCTGGACCGTATTCGGCCTGGGCGACGTCCGAGCGCTGAACGGCATGAAGACGCTGATGGTGGGGGCCGCCCGGGTCGTCGCGGTCCTGATTTTTGCGCTCTGGGGCCAAGTGTATTGGGAACTGGCCCTGTCCATGACGGTGGCGGCCGTGGCCGGCGGCTACGTGGGCGCCCTGGTGACCCGCCGGCTCACCACGGACACGCTGCGCAGGATCATTGCCCTGGCGTTCTTTGCCGTGACGGCGGCGTTCTTCTATCGCGGATATGCCTGAGGTTTCATAAGGGTTATGACTGATGACATTTAGTTGGTGTACGGATTAAATTAGTTGGTACACTGATTAATTACAGCCCCTTCCCATCTTCGATCTTGGAGATTCGATCCATGCAGTATTACCTGAACGGCTATCAATACGGCGACCCCGAGCTCCAGGCGGCGGCGCCGGGCTTCGAACATCCGCCCGCGGACCCGCCCGACACCGTGGACGTGCTGATCATCGGCACCGGCCCGGCGGGCCTGGTGCTGGCGGCCCAGCTCTCGACCTTTGCCGGTTTCACGACCCGCATCGTCGAACGGCGCGCGGGCCCGCTGGAACTGGGCCACGCGGACGGCGTCGCCTCCCGCACCGTGGAAATGTTCGAGGCGTTCGGGCTGTCGTCGCGCCTGCTGCGCGAGGCCTGCTGGATCACCGAAACGGTCTTCTGGCGTCCCGACGAAAAGGACCGCTCGCGCATCACGCGCACCGGCCGCGTCGATGACGCCGCCAACGAACTGTCCGAGATGCCGCACGTCATCGTCAACCAGGCCCGCCTGCAGCAGCACCTGCTGGAATACATGCAGAAATCGCCGACGCGCCTGGCGCCCGACTACGGGCTCGAGGCCGTCCGGGTCGAGGTGGCCGACGCCGGCGACCATCCGGTCACCGTGACGCTGCGGCCCACGGACGGCGGCGCCGAACGCAGCATCCGCGCCAAATACGTGGTGGGCACCGACGGCGCGCGCAGCGCCGTACGCCGTTCGATCGGCCGCGAACTGCAGGGCGACGCCGCCAACCATGCCTGGGGCGTCATGGACATCCTCGCGGTGACGGATTTCCCCGACATCCGCATCAAAGCGGCGATCCAATCCGCCAACGAGGGCAACATCCTGCTGATCCCGCGCGAGGGCGATTACCTGGTGCGCCTGTACGTCGATCTGGGCGAGGTCGTGCCCGAACGCCGCGACGAGATCCGGCGCACGCCGCCCGAACGGCTGATCGAGATCGCCCGGAAGGTGCTGCATCCCTACACGCTGGAGGTCAAGGACATCGCCTGGGCCTCGGTGTACGAGGTCGGCCAGCGCGTCACCGACAAATTCGACGACGTGCCCGAGGACCAGGTCGCCGCCCGCCTGCCGCGGGTCTTCATCGCCGGCGACGCCTGCCATACGCACAGCGCCAAGGCCGGCCAGGGCATGAACGTCTCGATGCAGGACACCTTCAACCTGGGCTGGAAACTCGCCGCGGTCCTGGAGGGCCGGGCCGCGCCCGCGCTGCTGCACACCTATTCGGCCGAACGCCAGCCGGTCGCCAAGGAACTGATCGATTTCGACAAGGAATGGTCGGCGATCATGGGCTCGCCGCCCAAGGATCCGGACCACCCCGAACGCGGCGGCGTGGACCCGGCCGAGCTGCAGGACTACTACATCCGCTCCGGCCGCTACACCTCGGGCCTGGCGACGCACTACCCCGCCGGGCCGCTGATCGGCACCTCGGAACACCAGGCATTGGCCCGAGGCCATACCGTCGGCATGCGCTTTCATTCGGCGCCGGTGATCCGGGTCGCCGACGCCAAGCCGCTGCACCTGGGACACGTGCATCGCGCCGACGGCGCCTGGCGGCTGTATGCCTACGCCGATGCGCGGGCCGAACGGCTGCATGCGCTGCTGGGCTGGCTGGGCGAATCGCCCGCCTCGCCCTTGCGGCGCTACACGCCCGCGCACGCCGACCCCGACAGCGTGATCGACGTGCGCGCGATCTATCAGCAGGGCCACCGCGAAATCCGGGTCGACGCGCTGCCGCCGGTGCTGCTGCCGCGCAAAGGCCGCCACGGCCTGATCGACTATGACAAGGCCTTCAGCCCCGACCTCGTCAAAGGGCCGGACATCTTCGACCTGCGGGGCATAGACCGCGTCCAAGGCGCCCTCGTCCTCGTGCGCCCGGACCAGTATGTCAGCCACGTGCTGCCGCTGGACGGCCATGAAGCGCTGGCCGCGTTTTTCGACAGCTTCCTGCTGGCACCCGGCGCATGAGCAGTCTCAGCGAGGTCCTGCCGTACACCGGCTCCTTGATCCGGCGCGCCCAGCAGCGCCACGCCGCCGAATGGCTGCGCCTCGTGTCCGGCACGATCACCAGCGTGCAATTCGCGGCGCTGGCGATCCTGGCCCGCACCCCAGGCGCCAGCCAGCGCGAACTGGGCGATGCGCTGGAAATGGACCGGTCGACGATCGCCGACCTGGCCGCCCGCCTGGAACGCCACGGCCTGGTCGTACGCACCCAGGACGAGGCCGACCGCCGCCGCTACGTCCTGTGCCTGACCCCCGCGGGCCGCGCCACCCTGCGGGACCTGCAGCCGCGCGTGGATGCCGTCGAGGACGCCATGACCCAGGCCCTATCCGCGACCGAGGTCGCCGATCTGCGCCGCCTGCTGCGGAGCCTGCTGGAACGCTAGGATCGGTTCACCGCTGAACCGGGGGCGCGCGCAGCCCGCGCCGTGTGCGCCTCGCAGATCTCGACCAGGAAATCCAGCAGTGCCCGCACCCGCGGCGACAACAGGCGCCGGCCGGGATAGACCGCCGTCAGGCGCGCGCTGGCCCGGCTGAGGCGGATGTGCGGCCAGACCTCGACGAGTCGGCCCTCGGCGAGGGGCTCGACGCAGTATTGGTGCGGCAGCATCGACACCCCGCCGCCGGCCATGACCATGCGGCGCACCGCCAGGGGGTCGTTGACCCGGATCACGCCCCGCGACAAATCCAGGTGGGCCGCCTCGCCACGCACCTCGACCGGCAGGCGCCGCAGGGCATAGCGCGCCTCGCACGCCTGGATCTGGGCGCGCAAATCCTCCAGGGTATCGCCGGGCCGATGGTCGGCGAGCCAGCGCGGGCCGGCCACCCAGATCAGCGCCCCCTCGAGCAGGCTGCGCGACACCAGCTCGCTGTCCTCCAGCGAACCCACGACCACCGCCAGGTCGACCCGGTCGCGCACCAGGGACGCCCCGTGGCTGGTGACCACGATCTCCAGGTCCAGCCCGGGATGGCGCGCACGGAATTCGGGCAGGCGCGGCGCCACCACCTCCAGGTTGAAGGCCGGCGGCAGCGCCACCGACACGCGGCCCATGGGCACCGAGCGCAGGCCCGCCATCAGGTCGTCGGCCTCGCGGGCCTGCTCGAGGATCAGCTGCGCCTGGCGAAAAAAGGCCTCGCCCTCGGCCGTGACCCGCAGGCTGCGGGACGACCGGTCGATCAGGCGCAGCCGCAACGCGCCCTCCAGCCGCGACAGGGCGGCGCTGACCGTGGATTTGGGCATGCCGAGCTCGCGCGCGGCGGCCGAAATCCCGTCCTGGCTGACCACGGCGACAAAGACCGGCAAATCGTCCAGATTCCATCTCATGGCCGCATTATCGTTCATAAATCTGAACGAATCGTATAAACAAACACGGTTGTTCAAAAAATCCCCACTCCCTAACATATTCACTTTCCACTACTCCCCGGGAGACACACATGGCTCGCATCGTCGGCGGCATCGGCGCCTCGCATTCCCCCACCATCGGCTACGCCAAGGACACCGGCAAGCAGGACAGCCCCGCCTGGAAGCCGATTTTCGAGGGCTTCGACCGCATCCGCGGCTGGGTCAAGGACCGGCGCGTCGACGTGCTGTTCATGATCTACAACGACCACGTCACCTCGTTTTTCTTCGATCACTATTCGGCCTTCGCGCTGGGCATCGGCGACCTGTACGTGGCGGCGGACGAAGGCGGCGGCCCCCGCGAGGTGGCGCCCGCGCACGGCCACCTGGGCCTGTCGCAGCACATCGCCATGGCGCTGATGGCCGACGAGTTCGACATGTCGATCTTCCAGGGCAAGCCCGTCGACCACGGGGTGCTGTCGCCGCTGTCGATGCTGGGCGACGAGGACGGCTCCTGGGCCGGCCGGATCGTGCCGCTGCAGGTCGGCGTGCTGCAATTCCCCATCCCCAGCGCCAAGCGCATGTGGAAACTGGGCAAGACCCTGCGCAAGGCGATCGAGAGCTATCCCGAGGACCTCAACGTCGCCATCATGGCCACCGGCGGCCTGTCCCACCAGGTGCACGGCGAGCGCGCCGGATACATCAACGAGGCCTGGGACGACGAATTCCTCGACCTGCTGGAAAAGACGCCGGAAAAACTGGTCGAGATGCGGATCGCGGAATTCGCGGCCAAGGGCGGCATGGAGGGTGCCGAGGTCGTCATGTGGCTGATCATGCGCGGCGCGCTGTCCGAACAGGTCCGGCGGGTGCACCGGCAGACCTACGCCCCCTCGGTCACCAACATCGCCACGCTGATCTTCGAGGACCTGGGCGAGGCGCCCGACCCGGCCGCGGTCGACGCCTACCGCCGGCACATCGGCCGCGAGCTGGAAGGCGCGGGCGACATCCCCGGGTCCTATCCGTTCACCCATGCGCGCAGCCAGGCCAACCTGCGCATCAACCGTTTCCTGCACGACCTGGTCGAACCCGCGCACCGCACGCGTTTCCTCGCCGATTTCGACGCCCTGGCGGACGAGTACGGCCTGTCGGACGAGGAAAAGAACCTGGTCCGCGAACGCCAATGGATCCAGATGGTGCGCCGGGGCGTGAGCTTCTTCGTGCTGGAAAAGCTGGCCGCGGTGCTGGGCGTCTCGAATCCCGAGGTCTATGCGGCCTTCCGCGGCGAAACGCTGGAGCAATTCCTTGCGACCCGCAAGGTGCCCATGACGTACTCGGTCGCGGGCGGCGACAAAGTGCGGGAAATGGACCAGGCCTGAACCCGGGCCGCCGCAGCCTGGCGGCCTGCGGCCCGTTTCACTTGAAGCGCGAGGATTCGCGCAGCAGGCTGAGCGCGTGGCGCGTGCCGTGCAGCTGATCCATCAAATGGAGGATCAGCTCGACGCCCGCGTCATTGACGCCGAAATCCCGCTGCAGTTCCTGGATCAGCGCGGCCCGCGCGACGTCGCATTCGGAAAAGCGGACCTCGGGATCGGTTTCGTCGGGGATCAGCCACCGCTGCTCGAGCCAGAACTCCAGGGTCTGTTCCCGCAGATTCGCGCTGATGAGGAATTCCTGTTTGGTCATGATCATGATGGTTCACCTTTGCGCGGGTCGTGGGCCTTGCCCTGCTCCCAGCCGGCCACGAACGCATCGAGTTCGGGATCGGGCGATTTGGGCAACACCACCTTCAGCGTGACCAGCTGGTCCCCGAACCCGCCCTCGCGGCGCGGCGCGCCCTTGCCCTTCAGGCGCAGCGTGGTGCCGCTGTTGGAATGCCTGGGGACGGTCAGCATCACGTCGCCCGTGGGCGTCGGAACCCGCAATTCGCCGCCCAGGACCGCCTCGGACAAGGACACCGGCAACTCCACGATGACGTTGGCGCCATCCAGCCGGAACCGCGGATCGGCAAGAACCTGGACCTGGATGAGCGCATCGCCCGGCCCGCCGGTGCCGCGCCCGGGCGCGCCCTTGCCCTTCAGGCGCAGCATCTGTCCATCGAGCAGGCCGGGCGGGATCGTGACGTCCAGCGTGCTGCCATCGGGCAGCGTGATGCGCTTTTGCGTCCCCGTCACGGATTCGACGAAGGCAATCGACAGGCTATAGAGCAAGTCCTCGCCCCGCTGGTTGGCGCGCGCCTCGCGGCCGCGGCGCAGGATCTCGGCAAAGACATCGTGATCCGCGAAGTCGGCGAAATCCGCATAGCCCGCGTCGCTGGTGTAGGGGTTTGCACGGTCCTCGGACGCGAAGTCGCGGTAGAACCGGTGCTGGGGTTGTTCGACCCCGGCGGCGTCGATTTCGCCCGCGTCGAAGCGCTTGCGTTTTTCCGGGTCGCCGAGCAGGCCGTACGCCACGGAAACCTCTTTGAATTTTTCCTCGGCCGCCTTGTCGCCCGGATTCAGGTCTGGATGCAGCTTTTTGGCCAGGTGCCGATACGCCTTCTTGATCTCGTCGATCGACGCTGTCCGCGCCACGCCCAGAACCTCGTATGGATCGCGCATGATGAGCCCCTATTTCGCGTCAGCCTCGGCGGACATCGCGGCACGCCGAACGCAGACGCATCGAACGCAGATCCATAGTGTACCCCGGCCCACAGGCGCCCCAGGCCGCGCCCCGGCAGGCCGGCCGGCGTATAATGCACGTCGGCATTTCCCCTATGGGTTCCCTCACCCCATCCATCAAAAAGGCCTCCATGTCATCCGTATCCCTTCCGCGTTCGCGCGCGTCCTTCCACCTGGCCCTGCTGGTCGCCTTCCACATCCTGGTCATCATCGCCAGCAACTATCTGGTGCAGCTGCCCATCGACCTGTTCGGCTTCCACAGCACCTGGGGCGCCTTCAGCTTTCCCTTCATTTTCCTGGCGACGGATCTGACCGTGCGCCTGATCGGCAAGGCCGAGGCGCGCCGGGTGATCCTGCGCGCCATGATCCCGGCGCTGTTCGTCTCCTACATCGTGTCGGTGCTGTTTCACGACGGCGCCTTCAACGGCTTTGCCGCGCTGGGCGAATTCAACACCTTTGTGTTTCGCATCGCCTTCGCCAGCTTTGCCGCCTACGTCCTGGGCCAGTTGCTGGACGTGCAGGTGTTCGACCGCATGCGTCGCGGCTACGCGCAGTGGTGGGTCGCGCCGGCGGCCTCGTCGGTGGTGGGGCAGGCGCTGGACACGGCGGCATTTTTCAGCATCGCCTTCTGGCGCAGCGACAATGCCTTCATGGCGGCGAACTGGGGGGAAATCGCCCTGGTGGACTACGTCATCAAGCTGACCGTCAGCCTGCTGCTGTTCGTGCCGATGTACGGCATCGCCCTGAACGCCCTCGTGCGCGCCATGAAGCGGCGCGAGGCCCTGCCCGGCGCCGCCTGAACCCGCCTCCGCCTCAAGGCGCCTGCCGCAGTTTCCGCACCGTGTCCGCCGTCACGGCGGGCGCCTGCCCGCCCCATTGCGCCCTGGCCCAGTTCGCCAGGCGGGCGATGTCCTCGGCACTCAGTGAATCCGCGAATCCGGGCATGGCATCCATGCGCTGGTCGCCGGCAAACCGCTGCGTGGGAATGCCCCGCAGCACGACCGCGATGAAGTTGCGCGGGTCATCATTGATCAGTGTGGCATTGCCACGCATGGCGGGGGCGACGTTGGGGATACCCTCGCCGGCCACGCCGTGGCAGCCCGCGCAGGCGGACAGGTAGTTCAGCCGTCCCGCCGCCAGGCCGGCGCTGTCGGCCGATGCCGCCACGGCCCGCGGCTGCGGCGGCGGGGACGCCGATACGATCCGGCCGTCCTCGCCCGTCAGCAGGTACACGGCCATGGCCTCGAGATCCTGCGTCTGCAGATGGCTGGTCGAGGCATGCGTCACGGTGTACATCCCGGCAAACGAGGTGCCCTGTGGCGAGATCCCCGTCCCCAGGAACCGCGCCAGGGACTCGACGTCGTAGCCTTGCGCGCCCAGGGTTGCGGCGCGGATGTCGGGCGCCTGCAGGCCGTCGATGACCGCGCCCTCGAAGTGGCGCGCGACATCCGTGCCCATGGTGAGATTCATGGGCGTGTGGCAGGCGGCGCAATGCGCCAGGCCCTCGACCAGGTAGGCGCCGCGCACCCACTGCTGCGCGTGTTCCGGCGCGGCCGCGGCAACCGCCGGCGGCGGGGCGGTCACGGCATCCTCGCGGGGGAAGTTCAGCAGGTTCCAGAAATTCATGAAGCCGCGCACAGGGAGCCGATAGACGCCGGTATGGGGCACGTTGGCCACGGCGATCGGCGGGATGCTCATCATGTAGGCATACAGGGCGTCCGCGTCGGCCGCGGTCGTGCGATGCGTGAACACGTAGGGCATGGCCGGATACAGGTTGCCGCCGCGCCCGACGCCGTCCAGCAGTGCGCGATGGAAATCGGCGCGGGTGTAGCGGCCGATGCCGTGTTCGGGATCGGGGGTGATGTTGGTGGAATACAGCGTGCCGAACGGCGTGTCGATCGGCACGCCGCCCGCAGCCCGGGGGCCTTCGGGCCTGGAGTGGCAGCCGAAGCAGTCGCCGGCCATGGCCAGCTGCCGACCGCGCGGCAGCAGTTCGCGCATGTCGTCGGCGGACAGGGGACGATCGACGGCGTCAGTGACGCTGGAGCCGCGGAACGCGCCCAGGAAGACCGCCAGCCCCGACACGAGGAGCAGGGCCAGGACCAGCCACAGGACGCGCTGCGGAAGTCGGGATCCGTGCATGGCGTGCCCCTCCTCAGCCGATGACGCAGCCCGGCGTAGCCAGGGCGACGTCCTTGACGGCCTCGTAATAGCGCACATAGCCGGTGCAGCGGCAGATGTGCGCATTCAGCGCCGATTCGATGGCGGATTCCAGTTGGGCGCGTGGAACGGGCTTGTGCTTCAGTGTCTCGATGAAAACCGTGGCCCCGGCGACGAAACCCGGCGTGCAATAACCGCACTGGAACGCGAAATGATCGATGAAGGCCTGCTGCACGGGCGACAGCGACTGCGGTTCGCCCTGCGCGTCGAGCGGGGCATGGCCCTCGATGGTGACGATGGACTTGCCGTTGAAGAAGTGCGCATCGAATATGCAGGTCCGATGCTCGACGGGCGGCGCACCGTCGCGCTGTACCATGACCACGCAGGCGTGGCAGACACCCTGGCCGCAGCCCAGGCGCGTGCCGGTGAGGTCCAGGGTTTCGTGCAGAAAATCGATCATGGGCATGCCGACCGGCACCTCCACCGGGCCGACGGCCTGGCCGTTGATCGTCATGGACACGGGGCGCTTTTCAAGCGTCATGCCAAAGCCCTCCTGATTTTCTCGGCCGTGATGGGAAACTGATAGAACCGCCGGCCGATGGCATGGTGAACCGCATTGGCGATGCCGGCGACCACGGGAATCATCACGACCTCGGCCACGCCCTTGGGCGGCGAGGTCTCGGTCGACGGCGGCAGGTATTCCGCAGTCTGCCGCCAGACCGCCACGTCGCTGGCACGCGGCAGGACGTAGCGGTTGAAGTTCCAGGTCCCGTTGCCCGGGCCGTCATCGTACAGCGGCAATTCCTCCAGCAGCGCATGGCCGATACCCATGGCCAGCCCGCCCTGCTGCTGGCCCGACACCAGCTGGGGCACGATGACCGTGCCCGTGTCCAGCAGGCTGTGCAGCTGCAGGATGCGGACCTCGCCCGTATGGGTGTTGACGTCCAGCTCGACGAAACAGGCGGCCGGCGTATAGGTGGTGACCCCGGCGTTGTTGCGCTCGGCGGCGGGGAAATGCACCTGGCGGCGCGCGATGAAATCATAGCCGCCGGTCGTCATGCGGCGCCGCAGCGCCTCGGGGGCGCCGTCGCCATAGCGCACGGCCAGGGCATCCAGCGGCAGCTCCAGCCGGCCCGCGCCCGGCACCTCGAACTGTGCGCGGGCCCATTCCCAGCGGCTGAAGCAATGCAGCGCGACGCCCGTGACCAGACCCATGGCGTGCGCCTGGCGGGCGACGTCCTCGAAGGGCAGCGGCGCCATCCCGCCGCCGCCGATGCCGCCGGGCACGGCGCGCAGGTCGGTGGCCCGCATGGCGCCGCTGGCGATCTGCCCGCCCCCGGGGCCGGCGCTCCAGAGGGCGCGTGCGGCCGGCCACAGGCTGTGCTCCAGCAGGAACCGGGCCGCCTGTTTGGTGCCGAAACCCAGGAAGTACGCGCTGTTCGAGGCGCTCATGGCCGGCAACAGGCTGGGGACCCAGTACGGGTTTCCGGACAGCGCGTCCTGCTGCGCCTGGTCGATGGTGAACGGCAGCTCGTTGCTGACCAGCGGCAGCTGCTCGAATTCAGTGACGCCAAAGACCGCGACATCCGGCGCCTTGCCGAGGAGCCGCTGGATCAGGATCTGCTGCGCGGTGGTGGCGCCGGTGCCGATTTCCTGCGCGCAGTGGCGCAGGGTGATCGTGCCCCGGGCATCGAATTCCAGCACCAGGGCGCTGGTGTCGGCGCCCGACCCATAATCCTTTTGCACCTGCGCGAAACCCAGGCCATAGCGATGGCCGGGATGCTGCTCGTCGTAGGCTTTCTTGTGGGCCTCGCGGTTGCGCCACAGCGGGTTGCGGGCGGCGCGCGCCAGCATGTCGAGGTTGCGCGGATCGCCCATCGGCACCGCGCCCTGGGTATTGGGCTCGCCGGGACGCAAAGCATTGCGGCGGCGCAATTCGATGGCGTCGATGCCCAGTTCGGCGGCCAGCTCGTCGACCATCGCCTCGGTCATGCTCATCGACTGCAGGGTGCCGTAGCCACGCATCGAACCCGCCTCGACGGCGGTCGACGAGACGGCGACGCCGGCCAGGTCCGAGCGTGGGAAATAATAGATGGACTGCGCCGCGGTCGCCGCCACCTGGGCCACGGAAAATGAAAAATTGGCGCGGCCGCCGCCATTACAGGTGTACTCGCCCTTGAGGATGTCGAATTTGCCGCTGTCGCGATCGGCCACGAGGGTGACGTCCATGTGGACCGAATGCCGCTTCATGCCCATCTGGAATTGCTCGTAGCGGTCGTTGGCCAGGCGCACCGGCCGGCCGCCGCCATAAAAGGCCGCGGCGATGGCATACAGCGGAAAAATGGAATGGTCCTTGGAGCCATAGCCGACGGTGGTGCCGGTCAGCAACTGGATGCGCTCGACCGGAAAGCGCGCGTTGTCCTTGACCATCAGCGCCGCCAGGCGCGCGACCTCGTAGGGCGATTGCGTGGCCGTGATCAGGTGCAGGGTGCGCGTGCCCGCGTCGTACCAGGCATTGCCGTTGTCCGCCTCCATGGCGCAGGGGTCGATCGATTGCGAGAATCCCTGGCGCCGCAGGACGCATTTGGCCGGATCGGCGCGCGCATCCTCGATGGCCCGCGCGATGGCCTGCGCGGCGTCCATGCCGCGGCGCATGGCATCGCCCGTGTCGCGGGCGACCTGGGCGGGATCGCGCGGGGCGCTGCCGCCGCGGTGCTTCAGCGTCACGGCCTGCGGCAGGAAGGGGTTGTCCGGATCCGCGGGCGGCCAGACCGGCCCGCGATCGTCGAAGGCGCCCCAGATGACGGCGTCCTGCATGGGCGAGAACACCGGCGGCGCGCCGGGGGATTCCCCGGCAATACGGACATAGCGCGCCGCCCCGTAGTCCGCGGGCGGCCGGGGCCCGGTCTGCGCCCCATAGCGCACGGCCTCGGGGGCAAACCGCAGCCGCCGCTTGGCCGCCTGGAAACGTTCGAAATCCTCGTACACCAGCAAGGCCACCGGCTGGCCCAGCATGGGCGGCGTCTGGCCTTTCGGCGTCAGCAGCGTGCGGCCATAGAAATCCGGACCCAGGTCGTCAGGCTGCGGGACCTCGATGCCGTCGCGGACCAGATCCTCGTGCAGCACCAGACGGTCGGGCTGCAGGTCCGCGCCCAGCGGCGACAGGTCAACCCCTTCGAAACCGCGGTCGGCGCGCGTGGCCTTGATGAAGAACGCATGCGCCTGCTGGCGGGGCCAGCCGGGCAGGTCCTGCGCGCGAAAGTCGCGCGCAAAGACCTTCTGGCCGGTCACCTTGCGCACCGCATCCCAGCGGTAGCGCGCCGTGCCGTCGGCGGCCAGCCAATCTCTGGCGTGGCGGCCGGAGTCGACCTCGACCACCTGGGCATTGGACAGCCGGCCCAGCACGACCGTAATGCCGCTGAATACACCAAGCTTGATGAAGCCGCGCCGAGAAAAGCCACCGCCCATGTCCCCCTCCTGTTTATCCGCCCCCGGACCGCAACCCAGACCTTAACCCAAACTTAACGCAAGGTCACAAAAAGTGAGTCGGCAAGGGCGGCCGACTGGCCGATAATCAAAAACAGTTCGGCATGGCTGTCCCGCAAGGCGCTTTTCCCGAATGCCCGCGCCGGGCGCACCGCATGTCGTTTGGGTTTCTTTCACGAAGGCACAAAGTATCGACATGAACAGTGATCGCACACTGGGCCTGGCCGTTGCCCAGATGGGGCCGGTGCACCTGGCGGACTCGCGCGAGGCCGTCGTCCGCAGACTGATCGAGATGCTGCGCGAGGCCAAAGGCCGCGGCGCCGGATTCGTCGTCTTTCCGGAACTCGCCCTGACCACGTTTTTCCCGCGCTACTGGATCGAGGACCAGGACGAACTGGACCGGTTCTATGAACGGACCATGCCCAATCCGCAGGTCCAGCCGCTGTTCGACGAGGCCCGGTCGCTGTCGGTCGGCTTCTACCTGGGCTATGCCGAGCTCACGCCCGAAGGCCGCCGCTTCAACACCGCCATCCTCGTGGACAAGGCCGGCGCCATCGTCGGCAAATACCGCAAGATCCACCTGCCGGGCCATTCGGACCACAAGCTCGACGCCCCCTTCCAGCACCTCGAAAAGAAATACTTCGAGGTCGGCGACCTGGGTTTCCGGGCGTTCGACATGGACGGCGTGCGCTTTGGCATGTGCCTGTGCAACGACCGGCGCTGGCCCGAGACCTACCGCGTCCTGTCGCTGCAAACCGCCGAGGTCGTCGTCCTGGGCTACAACACGCCTTCGGTCAACATCCACTGGAACGAACCCCTCCACCTGCGCACGAGCACGCACTTGATCTCGCTGCAGGCCAATGCCTACCAGAACGCGCTGTGGGTCGCCGCGGCCGCCAAGTGCGGCTCCGAGGACGGCTTCCACATGATCGGCAGCTCGGTCATCGTCGCGCCCACCGGCGAGATCGCCGCCCGCGCCCTGTCCGAGGACGACGAGGTCATCACGGTCCAGGCCGACTTGCGCATCGGCGACAATTTCCGCCAGCACGTGTTCAACTTCGCCAAGCATCGCAGCCCGGAACACTACCGCCTCATCGTAGAGCGCGTCGGGGCGGGCGAGCCCCTGGCGTAAGAGCATCGGGACAGCCATGGCACAGCCTTTCGACCTGACCATCCGCCACGGGCGCATCGTGACCGGCGAGGCCATCGTCGAGGGCGACGTGGGCGTGCGCGACGGCCGCATCGCCGCGATCGGACCGGACCTGGCGCCGGGCACACGCGACGTCGATGCGGCCGGACGCTGGGTGCTGCCGGGCGGCATCGACAGCCACTGCCACGTCGAACAGCTCTCCGGCATGGGGGTCATGGGGGCGGATGATTTCTACTCCGCCACCGTGTCGGCCGCCTTCGGCGGCACCACGACCATCATCCCCTTTGCGGCGCAGCATCGCGCAAAGGCGGTGCCGGACGTGGTGCGCGACTATGCCGAGCGCGCACGCGCCAAGGCGGTCATCGATTACGGCTTTCACCTCATCCTCGCCAATCCCGACGAGCGCACCATGGCCCACGACCTGCCCGAGGCCATCCGCGGCGGGATCACCTCGCTGAAGGTCTACATGACCTACGACGCCATGCGGCTGGACGACTACCAGCTGCTGGACGTGCTGGACCTGGCCCGCGAGCACGGCGCGCTGGTCATGGTGCACGCCGAGAACAACGACATCATCAAGTGGCTGGCCAAGCGCCTGATCGCGCGCGGCCACACGGCGCCCAAGTTCCACGCGGTGGCGCACGACCCGCTGGCCGAGGCCGAGGCGGCCAACCGCGCCATCGCGCTGGCTCGCCTCGTCGACACGCCGATCCTCATCGTCCACGTGGCCGGCGGCAGCACCGTCGAATTGATCCGCAGCGCCCAGAACCTGGGCGCGCACGTGCTGGCGGAAAGCTGCCCCCAATACCTGTTCCTGACCGCCGACGACCTGGACCGCGCGGGCCTCGAAGGCGCCAAGTTCTGCTGCTCGCCGCCGCCGCGCGACGCCGCGTCGCAGGAATCGGTCTGGCAGGGTTTCATGGACGGCACGCTGCAGACCTATTCCTCCGACCATGCGCCCTACCGGTTCGACGAAACCGGCAAGCTGCCCAAGGGCGACCAGACCACCTTCAAGGACATGGCCAACGGCGTCCCGGGGCTGGAGCTGCGCATGCCGCTGCTGTTCAGCGAGGGCGTGCTCAAGGGCCGGATCGACATCCATCAGTTCGTCAGGCTGACCGCCTCGAATCACGCGGACCTGTACGGTCTGGCGCCGCGCAAGGGCCGGATCGCGGTCGGCGCCGACGCCGATCTGGCCATCTGGAACCCTGACCGGGAGACCCGCATCACGCACGCGGCGCTGCACGACCAGGTGGGCTATACGCCCTACGAGGGCAAACGCATCAAGGGCTGGCCCGAGGTGGTCGTCTCGCGCGGACGTGTGGTCGTCGAGGACGGGCAACTGCACGCGGAACGCGGCAGCGGCCAGTACCTGCGCCGGGACGCGCCGCGCCTGGCCTGGCCGCTGCGCCGCCCCGGCACGTCGCAACGATCGACCACTCCCCTGTCCAAGGCGCTGGCCGACCATGGCTGTCTACCTGACTGACGACGCGGTTGCCGACCTGTTGCCCATGGCACAGGCCATCGACTGCGTGGACGCGGCGTTCCGCAGCCTGGCGCAAGGCGAGGCCCTGAACGCAGTCAGGACACGCATGGCGGCCGATCCGGCGGTGCTGAACGTCATGTGGGCCTGCGCGCCCTCGGCGGGCGTGATGGGGGTCAAGAGCTACGTGACGGCCGGCCGTGGAACGACCCGGGGAACGTCCCTCGCGCTGACCCTGTATTCGATGCAGACCGGCGAGATGCTGGCCCTCGTCGAGGCCAATCGCCTGGGCCAGATCCGCACCGGCGCCGCGACCGCCGTCGCCAGCCGCGCGATGGCCAACGACGCGCCGGCCGCGCTGTCCGTCTACGGCACGGGCTTCCAGGCCGAATACCAGATCCGCGCGCTGCTCGAGGCCCTGCCCACGATCGTCGAGGTGCGCGTGGTGGGCCGCGACGCGGCGCGGCGCGATGCCTTCATCGACCGATTGGCGGGCGAATACCCCGGCCTGCGCTTTTTACCGGCCGACGCGCGGGCGGCGGCGTCCAGCGCCGACATCCTGGTGACGGCGACCAACGCGGCGACGCCGCTGTTCGAGGCGCAATGGCTGCGGCCCGGCACCCATATCAACGCCATCGGATCGAACGATCCGCGCAAGGCGGAAATCGGCCGGCCGGTCCTGGAACGGGCCGGCCTGATCCTGGTGGACGACCTCGAGGTCGCCCGCCGGGAATGCGGCGACCTGCTGGCCAACGACTGGGACCTGGACGGCGTCGGGACGCTGGGCGAGCTGCTCGTCGGCGCGCGCCCCGGGCGCACCAGCCGCGATCAGGTCACCGTTTTCGAGTCCCAGGGGCTGGCGGTGCAGGACGTGATGTGCGGCGCCGCCCTCGTGGCGCGAGCCCTGGAGCACGGAGTGGGAATCCGGTTGACGCGCTGATCCGCGGCGGCGGACGGGTCGGCGCAGACCGGTCGGAGCAGGAAAAATGCGGTACTGCATTTAACCGGGGTGTTTTTCACCTCAACAGGAGACAAGATCATGGCGAAGACAATATTCAGAGTACATCGCGACACCGGCCACCGGCTGAAGCTCGCGGCGGCCGGCCTCGCGGCGGTGCTGGGGCTGGCCTGCCCGGCCGCCAGCAGCCTGGCCGCCAACCCGGAGACCATCACCATCGGCACGATCCTGCCGCTGACCGGGGCCACCGCCCAGAACGGCGAAAATTCCCTGCGCGGCATCCAGCTGGCGGTCGAGCAGATCAACGCCGAGGGCGGCATCAAGTCCATGGGCGGCGCACAGTTGAAGCTCACCATCGCCGATGCCACCAGCAACCCGGCCAAGGCGGCCTCGGCGGCCATCAACTTCCTGTCCAAGGGCGACAAGCCCCTGGCCATGGTGGGCGCCTACGCCAGCGGCCTGACCGAGACCATCGCACGCGTCACCGAGCGCGCCGGCATCCCCTTGCTCAGCACCTCGTTCGCGGACACCCTGACGCACCAGGGCTACAAGTATTTCTTCCAGTTGCCGGCCGCGGCCTCGAAGATGGGCACGGCCCAGTTCCGCTATGCCTCCGAGGTCGCCAAGGCCAACGGCCACCCGGTGCAAAAGGTCGCGATCGTCTACGCGAACAACGCCTATGGCGCAAGCCAGGCCGAATCACTGAAGAAACAAGCCGAGGAAAGCGGCGCCACCGTGGTGCTGTTCGAAGGCTATTCGCCCGAGATCACCGACGCCAATCCCATCGTCGCCAAGATCAAGGCGTCCGGCGCCGACAGCACGTTCTCGATCGCCTACGTGACCGACGGCGTCCTGCTGATGCGCGCCCTGAAGTCCGCGGGCAGCACCCTGCCGATGTTCGGCGGGACGGGCGGCTACGTGACGCCCGACTTCCTGAAGGTGCTGGGCCCCTCGGTCAACGGCGTCTTCAGCGTCACCACCTCCAACCCGGATGGCTACGGCGCCATCGGCGAGGCCTATCAACAGAAGTACGGCCAGTTCATGCCCCAGGAGGCGCATGACAATGCCGCCGCGGTCTATGTGATCGCCCAGGCCCTCGAGGAACACCCGACGACCGATCCGGCCGAACTGGCCAAGGCCATCCACGCGGGCAAATTCACGCGCGGCGCGGCGGGCTCGATGCCGGGCGGCGTGGTCGAATTCGACGCCTCGGGCGTGAACATCCACGCGGCGCCGCTGATGGTGCAATGGCAGGACAGCAAGCTCGTGGGCGTCTGGCCCGCCGACCTGGTCAAGGGCAAGCCCCAATGGCCGGCCCAGGCCAAGTAGGGTGAACAGGCCCTAGAACGCCGGACCGGCCGCCGCGCCCGTCGATGCGCGCGGCAGCCGGTCCCCGTCGAACGGTCCCGGACGCCGGCAACGGCACGCGCCGCCGGCGTCCGGCGACACCCGCATAGGATGGCCACGATATGCTGCAACTGATCCTGCAGTCGGTCGCGAACGGAGTCCTCATAGGCAGCGTCTATGGGTTGATCTCGGTCGGGCTGACGCTGATATTCGGCGTCATGAACATCGTCAACTTCGCCCAAGGCGAATACCTGATGATCGGCATGATGGCCGCGTACTTCCTCAGCACCTACCTGGAGCTGGACCCTTTGCTGCTCGCGCCGCTGGTCGGGGTGGGCGGCTTCCTGTTCGGCATGCTCAGCGAACGGCTGGTGATCGAGCCCATCATCAAGGCGCCGCAATCGGCCCAGATCATCGCCACCGTGGGCCTGAGCCTGATCCTGGCCAACGGCGTCGCCGTACTGTCGGGGAACAACTTTCTCAGCGTCAACACGGCCTATCAGAACCAGACCTTCCATGTGCTGGGCCTGTCGTTTCCGGCCAGCTTCGTTTATGCGGCGGCATTCGCGCTGGTCATGGCGATCCTGCTCAGCCTGTTCCTCAACCGCACCCGCTACGGCAAGGCCATGCGGGCCACCTCGCAGAACCGCGCGGCGGTGCAGCTGATGGGCATCAATCCGCGCTGGATGTACATGCTGGCCTTCGGCATCGGCTCGGCGCTGACCATGATCGCCGGGGCGGTGATATTGCCGTACACCCTGACCTACCCCTACATCGGCCAGCACTTCATCCTCATCATGTTCACCGTCGTGGTGCTGGGCGGCCTGGGCTCGGTCCGGGGCGCCATCATCGCCGGCCTGGTGGTGGGCGTGATTCAGTCGATGTCCACCCTGGTCCTGCCGATCGAAATCCAGAACCTGCCGGTGTTCGTGGTGTTCTTCTTTGCGCTCGTGCTCATCCCCGGGGGCGGATTCAAACGCATTTTCCGGCGGAGGACGACCTGATGGCCACGCACAAGACCCTTCACGCGCCGGCTGCGCGCCTGCCCTCGGCCGTCGGCTGGATCGTCTTCCTGATCGCGGTGTTCACGGCACCGATCTATCTGGACAATCAATACGACCTGCGGCTGGCCGTCCTGGTCTGCCTGCTGGGCGGCGCCTCGATCGGCTGGAACCTGCTGGGCGGCTATGCAAACCAGATTTCGCTGGGCCACATCACGTTCTTCGGGATCGGCATGTACACCGTGGCGATCTTCCAGACCTCGCTGCAGCTCAGCCCATGGCTGGCGATCCCGGTGGCGGTGCTCCTGTCGGTGGCCGTCGCGGTCCTCATCGGCTGGCCCAGCTTTCGCCTGTCGGGCCACTATTTCGCCCTGGCCACGCTGGCGCTGCTGCCCGTGTCCGAACTGGTCGCCAGCGGCTGGGAAAGCCTCACCGGCGGCGCCCGCGGCCTGTCCGTGCCCATCCTGCCCTCGGGCCTGGCGACGCTGCAGTTCGACACGCCAGAGCCGTTCTTCTACGTGGCCGCCGTGTTCCTGGTGATCGTGCTGGTGATCGCCCGGGTCGTGCGCTTTTCCACCCTGGGCCTGCGCCTGTCGGCCATCCGCTCCAACCCCGAGGCCGCCACCCTGGCGGGCGTCAACCAGTTCCGCTCGAAAATGACGACGCTGATGATCAGCGCCGCCATCGTCGCCGTGGCCGGATCCCTGTACGGCGCGTTCCTGCAGTACGTGGATCCGCGCACGGCATTCTCGTGGGACACCACCTTGAGCCTGGTGCTGTTCGCGATCGTGGGCGGGCTGCAGTTCTGGTGGGGGCCGCTGCTGGGCGCCGCCATCCTGATTCCCATCAATGAGTACGCCTCGCTGCAGCTCAGCGGCAACCTCTCGGCGCTGGGCCAGTTGGCCTACGGCGTCATCCTGCTCGTGCTGATCATCTTTCAGCCGCGCGGCCTGGGCGGCCTGCTCCAGGCGCTCTTCCAGCGGTTCGACGGGGGATCCCGGACATGAGCACAGCCATCCTGAAAGTGGTCGACGTCGACCAGCGCTTCGCCGGGCTGCATGCCCTGAAACACGTCAGCTTCGAACTGATCGAGGGCGAGATCCTCGGCATCATCGGGCCCAACGGCGCGGGCAAATCCACGCTGTTCAACGCCATCGTCGGCACGGTGCCGCCCGCCTCGGGCTCCATCTGGTTCGACGGCCGCAACATCGTCGGCCTGCCCACGCACCGGATCGCCGAACTGGGCATTGCCAAGACCTCGCAGACCGTGCAGGTGTTCGACGAAATGACGGCGCTGGACAACGTGGCCGTGGCGGCCCTGCTGTCCCAGACGACCGTGGCGGCGGCGCGCGCGGCCGCGCGCGGGGAACTGGAATTCTGGGGCCTCGACGGCCATGCCGGCACGCTGGCCCAGGACCTGCCCCTGGCCCAACGGTCCCTGCTGGAGCTTGCGCGGGCCATGATGCTGCATCCGCGGGTGCTGCTGGTCGACGAGGTCATGGCCGGCCTCAACGAAATCGAGGTCGACGACATCCTGGACCGCCTCATGCGCGTGAACCGCGAACGCGGCGTCACCCTGATGGTGATCGAGCACAACATGCGCGCGCTGATGAAGATCTCGTCGCGCATCCTCGCCCTGGACTACGGCGCGGTCCTCGCCCTCGGCAAGCCCGAGGACGTCAGCCGCCACAAGCAGGTGATCGAAGCGTATCTGGGAGTCGAATAAATGGGCCTCGAAATCAAAGAACTGCATGCCGGCTACGGCAAGATCGAGGTCCTGCACGGCATCTCCCTGGAGGTCGCCGACGGGGACTACGTGGCGGTGGTGGGCGCCAACGGCGCGGGCAAGTCCACGCTGTTGAAGGCCATATCCGGCACGGTGCGCTCGTTCAGCGGCACGGTCTCGTTCGACGACAGGACGCTGACGCGCATGCCCGCGCACCAGATTCCCGTCTGCCGGATCGCCCACGTGCCCGAGGGCCGCCAGATCTTTCCGGGCCTGAGCGTCCTCGACAACCTCATGCTCGGCGCCTGGCTGGTCAAGGACGAGGACCAGCGCGTGCAGCGCCTGGACCTGGTGTACGACCTGTTTCCCCGGCTGAAGGAACGCGCCACCCAGATGGCCGGCACCTTGTCGGGCGGCGAACAGCAGATGGTCGCGGTGGGCCGCGCCCTGATGCTGGGACCCAAGCTGCTGATGCTGGACGAACCCTCCCAGGGGCTGGCCCCCAAGCTCGTCAACGAGATGTACGAGCAGCTGCGCCAGGTCCACCAGCTGGGCACCAGCGTGCTGCTGGTCGAACAGAACACGACCTCGGCGCTGAAGTATTCCACCCGGGCCTACGTGATGGAGCGCGGCAAGATCATCCTCAGCGGTCTGTCCGAGGAACTGCGCGACAAGGACGAGATCCGGCGCGCCTATCTGGGAATCTGAAGGAGGAACACATGTCGCAGCCAGCCCTACTGGATCGCGCGGTCGGCATTGCGGCCGACATCAACCTGGCCCACGTCCCGGCGGCCTCGCTGGAACGCGCCGGACACATCATCGCGGACACGGTCGGCGTCAGCCGCGCCGGCCAGCGCCAGGACGAGATGCGGCGCCTGGTCGACATCGAGTCCCGCCGCGGCCAGGCGGGCGAAGGCCCGCGATACGGATCCACGGTCTTCGGCGAGGCCGCCGTCCGCGCCGAGCCCGAGCGCGCGGCCTTCCTCAATGCGACCGCGGGCAGCTTCGTCGAACTGGACGAGGGCATGCGGCCCACCGGCCACCCGGGGATGCAGGTCGTCATCCCGGCGGTCGCGACCGCCGAGGCCGAGAAAGCCCACGGCCAGTCCCTGCTGCGCGCGGTCATCGCCGGCTACGAGGTCACGGCGCGGCTGTTCACGGCCTACCGGCTGCGCTATCCCGCGCATCCGCACGGGCATTTCGGCGCCGTCGGCGGCGCGGTCGCCGTGGCCATGATCCTGGACCGCGACCCCCTCGAAGCCGCCCGCATCGCGGCCACCAGCCCGATCCTCTCGGTCTGGGACGCCTGCTTCGAAGGGGCCACGGCCCGCAACACCTGGATGGGCAGCGCCGCCGAACTGGCGGTCCGCGCGTCCCGGCTGGCCGAGGCGGGCTTTGCGGGTTCGCCGACCAGCCTGGAGTCGGCATTCGGCCTGCTGGCCGGCACCCTGGCCGACGCGGACGCGCTGTCCGCCCCCCTGGACTACGCCGGCCTGGGGCTGACCCGCAACTACTTCAAGATCCACAGCGCCTGTGCGCTCAGCCACGCGGCCGTCGATGCCGTCGGCCAGCTGCCGGCCCTCGACCCGGTGCAGATCGCGCAGGTCGACGTCGAGACCGTCAACAACAACATGAAACTCGCGCGCCAGTCGGCGCCCAATGCGCTGTCGGCGCGGTTCTCGCTGCCCTACGTGGTCGCGGCCGCCCTGCTGGGCCGCGCCATCGAGGCGGACAGCTTCCGCTACGAGGCGGACGTCGCGCAGCTGGCCGAGCGCGTGCAGGTGCGCGTGGCCGACGACCTGGAGGCCCAATGGCCGGGGGCCTCGCCCGCGCGGGTCACCGTGCGGACCACGGACGGGCACACCTACGGTGCGCAGGTCGACAATCCCCACGGCCATTACCGCGATCCCCTGACCGCGGACGAGGTCCGGCTGAAGTTCCATAGCCTCGTCGGCAACGAGGCGCTGGCGCGGGCCTGGTGGGGCCGGATGACGAATCTGTTCGACGTGCCGGATTGCTCGCGCCTGTTCCTCGGGGCCGACGGCCATGCGCATTAGCCTGCTCGCCACCGGCGGGACGATTTCCAACCAGGCGGGCGCCGGCGGCGCCACGCCGGGACGCGATGCGCAGACGCTGGCGGCCGCCGCGCAGGCCGCGGGCCGGGACATCGTCTTGACGACGCGCGACGTCTCGCAGCTGTCCAGCCGCAACATGACGCCGGCCGCCATGTGGACGCTGGCGCGCGCGGTCGACGAGGACATCCAGGCCGGCGCCGAGGGGATCATCATCACCCATGGCACCGACACCCTGGAGGAAACCGCCTACGCGCTGTCGCTGCTGGTCCCCACCCCGGTTCCCGTCGTGCTGACGGGCGCCATGCGCGTGCCCGGCTCGCCCGGCGAGGACGGCCCGGCCAACCTGGCGGCGGCCGCCGCCGTGGCCACGACTCCGCGGTTCGCGGCCTACGGGCCGCTGGTCGTCCACCAGGACGAGATCCACCTGGCCCGCTGGGTCGCCAAGGTCCACAGCACCCGCGTGGCCGCCTTCGGCTCGCCGCCGGCCGGCCCCGTGGGCATGGTGGCCGAAGGCCGGGCGCTGGCGTTTTTCGGGCCGCTGCCCTCGGAACGCCTGCCGCACGCCGCCGCGCCCGGCAAACGGGTCGAGATCATCTGGGCCGCGGCCGGATCGGACGGCCTCCTGGTCGAGGCCATCCGCGACCGCGTCGACGGCCTGGTGGTGGCGGCCCTGGGCGGCGGCCACGTCCCCGCCCCGCTGGCCGAGGCCCTGGTCCGGGCCGCCGCCGACGGCCTGCCGGTGGTGCTGGCCAGCCGCTGCGCCGCCGCCCAGATCCTGCACCACACCTACGGCGGGGTCGGCGGCGAAATCCATCTGCAGGCCGGCGGCCTGGTGTCCGCCGGCGCCCTGTCGGCGGCCAAGGCGCGCCTGCGGCTGCTGTTCGGGCTGTCGGCCGGCCTGAGCGCGGCCGAGCTGTTTCCCCCCGCCGACTGAATTTCCCTTGGACGAACCCTCATGAGCACAGCACCAGACATCCGCATCGACAGCCACAGGCGCTATCCGTATTCCGCCATCGACGACCGGCCGACCTATGAATGGCCGGGCGGCAAGCGCCTGGCCGTGCACCTGAGCCTGAATGTGGAGCATTTCCGCTTCGGCGCGGGCATCGGCAACGACTATGCGGTCCCGCAGCCCGGCCTGAACGTGCGCAGCTACGGCTGGCGCGACTACGGCAACCGGGTCGGCGCCTGCCGGCTGCTGGACCTGGCCGATGCCTACGACCTGCGCTACGGCCTGCTGGTGAATTCGGACGTCTACGCCTACTGCCCGGGATTGGTCGAGCGCTTTTCCGCCGGGGGCCACGAGATCGTCGGCCACGGCCGCACGAATTCGGAGCGGCAGATCGACATGTCCGAGGAGGAGGAGATCGCCTGCATCCGCGAGGTCACCCAGACCATACGCGACCGCGAGGGCGCCCCGCCCAAGGGCTGGCTCGCGCCCTACATCTGCCAGACGGCGCGGTCCCTGGACCTGCTGAAGGAACACGGCTATGACTACATGATGGACTGGCCGATCGACGACCAGCCCGTGTGGCTGCGCACCCGCCACGGCCGCATCCTGTCCATCCCCTACTCGCACGACCTGAACGATTCCATCGAATGCGTGTCGCGGCGCACGCCCTCGCAGCTGTACTGCGACAACCTCATCGACCAGTTCGACGAGATGCTGGAGGAATCGCAACGCCGGCCGCTGGTCATGAGCCTGGTCCTGCACACCTTCATACTGGGCCAGCCCTATCGCCTGCGGCAGTACCGCAAGGTCATCGAGCACATTGTCCGCCACCGTGGCGACATCTGGATCGCGACCCCGGGGCAGATCGCGGACCACGTCAAGACCCTGCCCGCGGGCACGCTGCCTGGCGACCAGGATTGAGGCGCCTCAGGCGACGACCGGGGGTTCGAGGCCGCGCTCGGCCAGCACGCTGTTGAACGCCTTGACGAAGGAGGCCGCCGCGGGCGACAGCGGCTCGGTGCGCAGGTATACGAGGTCGGCCACGATGGGCGGCGCGTCCCTGACCGGCACGACGACGAAATCGGCCGCCGGCCAGGCCTGCAGCGAAAACTCATCGACCAGCGCAACCCCCGCGCCCGCGCCGACCAGCGAGCAGGCGTTCTGCGGCGAACCGACCTCGATGGCGATCTTCAGCGGCACGTTCGCCTGGACGAACAATTGCTCGATGCGCGCGCCGAACGGCGTGTCGGGCGGATAGGTGATCAGCGGCCAGGGCCGCAGGTCGCGGGGCGCGACCGATGCCTGTCCCGCCAGTGGATGCTCGCGCGGACAGATGCACAGCAGACGGCCCCTGGCGATGGGCACCGTGGTCAGGCCCGGATGATCCACCGGCAGGATCGACACGCCCACCTGCGACTGGCGGCTCAGCAGGCGTTCCTTCAGCAATTGATACTGCAGGCAATGGAAATGCACGCGCACGCCCGGGTACTTGGCATGGAAACGGGCGATGGCCAGCGGCACCAGGATATGGCCGATGCTGGGGCTGCTGACGATGCTGAGCATGCCGTGGCGGCGTTCGGCCAGTTCGTGGGTCAGGCGGTCGATGCGCTGCACGCCGCGATAGACCAGTTCGATCTCATGGTACAGGCGGCGCGCCTCCTCGGTGGGGTACAGGCGGCCCTTGATGCGTTCGAACAGCAGGAAATCCAGCTGGCTTTCGGCATGCGACAGGACCCGGCTGACGGCCGGCGCCGACACATGCAGCAGGCGGGCCGCATCGCTGACCGATCCGGTCACCATGATGGCCCTGAAAACCTCGATCTGCCGTAGATTCATGCGTTTCCTCTGTGCCCGCCGGCCGGGGCGCCGGGCGACGCGGGCGCCAGCGCCAGCGCGATCGTCGCCAGGGCCAGCGGCGCGAACGAGACCCACAGCACCATGTCCCAATCATAGACCGCCAGCAGCCCGCCCGAGGCGAACGAGCCGAACGTCATCGTGCCGAACACGATGAAGTCGTTGAGCGACTGCACGCGCGTCTTTTCCTCGGGGCGGTGGCATTCCAGGACCAGCGCGGACGCGCCGATGAAGCCGAAATTCCAGCCCACGCCCAGCAGGATGAGGGTCAGCCAGAAATGGGCGATGTCGATGCCCGTCAGCCCCACGGCCGCGGATATCCCCGTCAGCGCCAGGCCGGCCGCGACGATGCGCTTGGCGCCAAAGCGCGTGATCAGCCGGCCGGTGAAAAAGCTGGGCGCGTACATGGCGATCACATGCCATTGCAGGCCGAGGTTGGAGTTTTCCTGGGAATGGCCGCACAGCTGCATCGCCAGGGGCGCGGCCGTCATCAGGAAGTTCATGAGCAGGTACGACACCGCGCCGCAGATCACCGCGGTGACGAACAGCGGCTGGCGCACGATCACGCCCATCGGCCGGCCCCCCGCCACGTCGGCCGCCGAGGGCATGGGCAGCCGCACCCCCAGCAGCACGAGGCCGGACAAGGCGGCCGCGGCCGCCTGTGCGATGAAAGTCGCCGCGAACATGTGCGGCGGCCACAAATGCATGGTGTAGGTGACCAGCTGCGGGCCGATCACCCCGGCCACGACGCCGCCGCCCATGACGAAGGACAGCGCGCGCGGACGCAGCGCCGGGGTCACGCCGTCCGCCGCCGCGAAGCGAAACGACAGCACCACGGCCGCATAGGCGCCGCCAAAGAACGTGGCCAGGCAAAACAGCCAGAACGAACCGAGGATCACCGCGGGCGCCGCCAGCAGGCCGGCCAGGACCCCGCAGGCGGTGCCGGCCAGGAAGGCCGCGCGCCGGCCGTGGCGCCGGGCCACCGCGCCGGCCGGCAGGATGCAGGCGGCCATGCCCACCACGAAAATCGAAATCGGCAGGGTCGCCAGCGCCTTGTCGGGCGCCAGCATGTGGCCGATGATGGCGCCGGTCGCATAGACCACGACGGAATTCGCCCCGGCCAGCGCCTGGGCCACCGTCAGGCGGGCGATGTTGCCGCGCTGCTCGCGCGCGGACAATGCGGGTGAAGCCGCCTGGGACGGCGAGGATTCGGTGACTGGCAAGATGGTCCTCGGTCGATGGCCGGGCCGGCGGATAAAGCGGCCCGCCCGCCGCCCCGGCAAGGATGCCGCAGGCTGGCCATGCGGATCATTGCGGGGAGTGCTGGCTACTGTAACCCGATGCCGCCCGCTGCGGGAATTCTTGCAACCGAAGCCCTTGCTAACATACGAGGTCCCAAGCAACCCGCTGTACCCAAGGACCTCATGCTGCCTTTCATCACCGGAGCCATCTGGCTGTACGTCGTCTGGCGTTTCGTCTGGCCGCTGCCCTGCGGATGGGCCGGCCGGATCGGCCTGGCCCTCGTGCTGCTGCTGGTGGCCCAGCAGCACCGCATCACGCGGCGGTTTTTCGGCTCGATGGCCTCGCCCGAGCTGCCCTACGAGGTGCTGGCCGGCCTGAATTGGATTTTTGGCGCCTTCCTGCTGCTGGCGCTGTTGCTGTTGCTGCGCGACGTGGCGGGCGGGCTGGTGTATCTGGCCGCGCCCGGCGCGGGGCGCGCGATCCTGGCGGGCCCCGCCGTGCTGCTGTCCCTGGGGCCGCTGGCCCTGCTGCTGTCGGCGATCGGCGTCTGGCAGGCCGTGCGGGTGCCCGACGTCAAGACGCTGGAAATCACCGTGCCGGGCCTGCCGCAGGCCTTCGACGGCTATCGCGTCGTGCAGCTGACCGACCTGCATGCCAGCCGGCTGTTGAACGGCGCCTGGATGGCGGCCGTCGCCGAACGGACGAATGCGCTGGATCCCGACCTGACCGTCATCACCGGCGACATCGCCGACGGCACGCCCGAGGCGCGCGTCGCCGACGTGCGTCCGCTGGGCGAGCTGCGGGCGCGCGACGGCGTCCTGGCGATTCCCGGCAACCATGAATACTATGCCGACTACCGGCGCTGGATGATCGCCTACCGCGCCCTGGGCCTGCGCATGCTGGAAAACGAGCACGTGCGCATCGAACGCGGGGACGCGGCCCTCGCGGTCGCGGGCGTGACCGATCCCCAGGCGGCCAGGTTCGGCCACCCGCCTCCCGACCTCGCGGCGGCGCTGGCGGGCATCGATCCTCACATCCCGGTGATCCTGCTGGACCACCGTCCAGGCAACGCGGGGGAGAACGCCAAGGCCGGGGTGAAGCTGCAATTGTCGGGCCATACGCACGGCGGCCAGATCCTGGGGCCGCACGTGCTGACGCAATGGGCCAACAACGGGTACGTGTCGGGCATGTACCGGGTCGGCGACATGCAGATGTACCTCAGCAACGGCACGGGGCTGTGGAACGGCCTGGCGATCCGCCTGGGACGGCCGTCGGAAATCACGCTGATCGTTCTACGGGCGCGCCGCTGAGCGCGATTTCTTATATAGTGTGGCAGGTTACAGCGTCCACCGGAAACACAGCATCGACACCCCAGCCGAACATTCGCCCGCGGCCCCCGCATCCCAGGCCGCCATCGCATGGCTGCTGGGCGCCTGCTGTTTCGCCAGCATCGCCTCGATGCGGGCCTGTGACACGCTGCTGCCCGCGCTCGCCGCGGAATTCTCGGTCACGGTGGGTCAGGCCGCCCGGGTGATCTTCGTCTTTGCTGTGGCCTACGGGGTGTTCCAGCTGGGCTTCGGCCCCCTGGGCGACCGCTACGGCAAGCTGCGCATCATCGCGCTGTGCGCACTGGCCTGCGTGATCGGCAACGCCGGCGCGTTCTTCGCCTCCTCATTGGACTGGCTGGTGGCGGCGCGCACGGTATCGGGCGCCTTCGCGGCGGGCATTTTTCCCTTGGCGATGGCCTGGCTGGGCGACAACGTGCCCTACGACCAGCGCCAGGTCGCCCTGGCGCGGCTGGTCAGCGCCGGGGTCACGGGCATGCTCGCCGGGCAATGGCTCAGCGGCCTGATCGCCGAATGGATCGGCTGGCGCCCGGTGTTCGCCCTGATCGCCGTTGTCTTTCTCGCCGCCGGCGGCCTGCTGCTGCGCACCGCGCGCGGCGACGCGCCGCCCACGACGGCCGGTCGCAAGGGGCGCCCCGCAATGCTGGGCATCCTGGCCTTGCCGCGCGCCCGCTGGCTCCTCGCCGTGACCACCATCGAAGGGGCGTTCGCATTCGGCGCCATCGCCTTCGTGCCCAGCCTGCTGCAGGGTCACCATGCGGTGTCGCTGTCGATGGCCGGCGGCATCGCGGCGTGCTATGGGGTCGGCGGATTCCTCTACACGCGGGTGGCCGGGCGGCTGCTGCGCCGCATCGGCGAATCGGGACTGGCGCGCCTGGGCGGCGTGCTGCTGTGCGTGGGGTATCTGTCCCTGGCCTATGTCCCGGTGCTGGCCTGGGCGCCGGCGGCCTGTGTGCTGGCCGGCTTCGGCTTCTATTGCCTGCACAATACCTTGCAGACGAACGCCACCCAGATGGCGCCGTCGGCGCGTGGCGTCGCCATGTCGCTGTTCGCCTGTGTCCTGTTCCTCGGCCAATCGGTAGGCGTGCTGGCGGGCGCCTGGATCGCCGACCATCTGGCCGATTCGCTGATCTTCGCCACGGCCGGCGTGGGGTTGCTGGCGCTGTCATTGGTGGCCGCCCGGCGCTTCCAGACACGTGACAACAGGGGGACGTCCACATGAGCGATTTGCGGGACCGCTACGGCATCCAGGCCGTCCTGCTGTTGTCGATGGCGATCTGGGGACTGAACGTCACCATCGTCAAGCAGCTCACGAACAGCCTGGACCCGACGATGATCGCCATGCTGCGCATGCTGGTCGCCAGCGCCACCCTGACCACGATATGGCTGATCCGCCGCCCCGTCCTGGCCCGTCTGGACCGGCGCCAATGGATGGGCCTGGCCGCCTGCGCCTTCCTGATGGTGTACATGAACCAGATCCTCTTTACCGAGGGCATGGTGCGCACCACCGCCACCAACGGCGCCCTGATCATGGCGCTCAGCCCACTGGCTTCGGGGATCATCGCGGCCATTGCCTTTGGCGAGCGGCTGGGGCCGGTGCGCCTGCTGGGGGTGCTGCTGGGCTTTGTCGGCGTCGCCATCATCATCCTGGGCCACGCCGGCGCCAACCTGGCGGAAATGGGTATGGGCGACCTGCTGGTGGTGGCCGGCATCCTCAGCTTTTCCAGCGGCGGCGCTTTCATCCAGGGCATCGCACGGCGGCTGGATGCCCTGACGATCAGCGGCATCATTTATGTCATGGGCGCGATGATGCTCATCGCCCATACCGGGCTGTGGGGCCCCGGATACGGCGGCGCCCTGCCCGGCAGCGCCTGGATCTGGTTCCTGATCATTTTCTCGGGCTCGGTGTCGACCGCCATCGTGAACCTGATCTGGAACAACGCGATCGCCCGCATCGGCGTGGCGCGCGCCGCGGTGTTCCTGTACTGGGTGCCGGTGTTCGGCGGCGCCTTCGCCGCCCTGCTGCTGGACGAGCACCTGGGCTGGAACCACCTGGTGGGGCTGGTTGCGGTGATGGCGGGCACCTACCTGGGCACACGGACGCGGAATCCCGTATAATTGCAGGCTTTCCCGTTCCCTAGGTCGGGGACGTCAGCGCCCGGTCACGGGCACATGCACACCGGCGCAATGGCAGAGTGGTGATGCAGCGGACTGCAAATCCGTATACGTCGGTTCGATTCCGGCTTGCGCCTCCAGGGTTTACAGCAATTTACCCGCCCACCGTGTGGGGAAAAATTGACATAGCACCAGCATCCGGCCCGCCCCAGCGCGGGCATTTTTATGCGCTGAACGGCATGGCGCCACCAGAGGTCGCCGCGGTCGCGGCCGTCCGCTTGCCGGTCTCGGTGATTTACTTGCTGAGCGCTACCGCTTGGCGTGCTTGAATGCCGCCACTGTCAACTGAGCGGCGACCTCGTCGAGGTCGTCGACCTCATCGCCACCCGCCTCGGCTTGCTTCAGGCTGGCTCTGATCGCAAGGAACTGGCCCACGACATCGGCCGCTCGAGCGCGATGCTTCCTGGTGATCCTGCTTTCCTGGATCTTGCTTTGTGCCTCTGACATACAGACCTCCGATTAGTCGATGGAGTCAGTATGCCAGAAACGCCCCCCTCTCTTGACACGTTCTACGAAAGCCTACTGCTGAAAAAGGGGGATTACTCCTACCCTGCCAGGCCTCGATTCAATGTTGTGTATTATTGTGTATAATTTATAGATGAACAGCGCAGACCTTATCAGGAAGCTGAAGGCCGATGGCTGGTACCTAGCGCACACAGTGGGCTCCCACCATCAGTTCAAACACCCAACCAAGCCAGGCAAGGTGACGGTGCCGCATCCTAAAAAAGATCTCCCGACCCCGACCGTGCGCAGCATCTTGAGGCAGGCTGGACTGCGATAAGCGCGCTGATCGTAGAAATGGAGGACTCAATGCTTTATCCAATCCATGTACACAAGGACCGTGACAGTGCCTATGGTGCGTCCTTTCCTGACTTCCCCGGCTGCTTCGCGGGTGCCGACGAACTGCAAGACCTGCCCCGTGCCGCCCAGGAGGCCGTCGAGGCGCACTTTCATGGCGAAACACACGCGATCCCCGGCCCTAGCGCGCCCGAAGCCTGGAAAGGAAAAAAGGACTTTTCGGGTGGCTTTTGGATGATGGTGGATATCGACCTCTCCAAGGTCAATACCAAGGCCGTTCGGCTGAACATCAGCCTGCCGGAGAACCTGGTGCATCGCATCGACGCGGTGGCCAAGGCCCAACGCCTGTCGCGCTCCGCCTTCCTGGCGAAGGCGGCAGAGCGGGAAATGACGGAAGCCTGAAACAGAAAACCCGCCCCGGATCAAATCGAGCGAAGACCCGCGCCGTAGGCGTGGGGGCACAGCTGGTCAGGGGGCTCAGCCCGTGCTTACTGGCCCGCCCCGCAGGGGCCTCTAGTAGCGTGCGGAACGAGGCGGGCGTCAATCTTGTCCGCACTGGCGTTCACGGCAGCGGCTGTTATCAAGTAAGCCGATACCTGCGACTGCCTCAGCGGCCCCGTATCCGCTTGCCCCGCCAGAACACCAGCAGGCCGATCATCACCACGATCCAGAATACGATGCCCTCCGCAGAGGCCAATAGCTAGAGGAACACTCTGAAGGCGCCCTCTGCGCAAGTGCGGCCGTCGGCTATTTGCGGCGCCGCGAACCCACCCCGGGATCCTCATCCGGGGCGACCTGCCGGCCCTGGACCAGGTTCGGATCGCTTTCATCGCCGGGGATGTTGTCGGATTCGTCCGGCAAGGGATCCTCGTCGGGATGGCGCTGCGGGTGGACGTCGGACTCAAGTTCGGGTTTGGGGCCCGGCCGCTCCACGAATATCGACTCCACAGACTCATCCGGCGGCTCGCCTGGCTGTTTTTGCTGATTCATTCCTGCCTCTCTTGAAAGGTGGACCCACCGTGCATGGCATCCAGACACCCTAACAAATAATCGCGCCAGCGCCCTGTCCGAATGGCTCGCGGTGTAAGCAGATGCTGCCCCGACGCCCATTACGACACACTCGCCTCCATCGTCTCGGGCTGCAGGACATCGCGCAAGGTCTTGGGCACTATGCCCTTGTCGCCAAAGTCGCAGGCCTGACGATGATCGACTCGGCCCACGCAGTGCGCCATGCGGGGGCAGTGTTCGAACAGTTCGCTGACCCAGTCGACGAATACGCGGACTTTGGATGACAGGTGGCGGTTGTGCAGGTAGGCCACCGAGATCGGCATGGGCGGCGGCGCCCAGGGCGCCAGCACCTCTTGCAGTTCACCGTTATGCAGGTACGGCGCCGCCATGTAGCGCGGCAGCTGGATGATGCCGAAACCCATCAATCCGCACTGCAGGTAGGCCTCGGAATCGTTGACCGAGACCACGCTCTTGACCGGCACGTCCACGACCTGGCCGTCCACCAGGAAACTCCAGTCCAGCCCCTTGCCCGAGGCGTCGGCGAAATAATGCACGGCGCGGTGCCGGTCCAGTTCGGCCACGGTCGTCGGTACACCGTGGCGTTCGATGTACGGCTGCGCCGCGCAGGTCACGACGTCCAAGGTGCCGATGCGCTTGCCGACCAGCGTGGGGCCTTTGAGTTCGCCGACGCGGATGACGCAGTCGACGGCGTCCTGCACGAGGTCGACGGGGCGGTCGCGCATGCCGATGGCCAGGTCGATATCGGGATAGCGCTGGTGGAAGTCGCACAAGGCCGGGATGAGGATCAGCCTGCCGATGGAGGGCAATGTATCGACGCGCAGGCGGCCGCGCGGATTGCGCGTGGCGTCGTGCAGGGACGCCTCGGCGTCCTCGAGTTCGGCCAGGATGCCGACGCAGCGCTCGTAATACGAGGCGCCGTCCGGGGTGAGGCTGAGGCGGCGGGTGGTGCGGTTCAGGAGCTTGGTGCGCAGCTGGCGTTCCAGCGCCTGGATGGTGGTCGTGATGGTGGAGCGCGGCAGGCCCAGGGTGTCGGCCGCCAGCGTAAAGCTGTTGGCCTCGACCACGCGCGTGAACACCTGCATGGCTTGGAATCGATCCATTATTTGCTTATTCCGAACAGTGTTATCGAAAGACGGATATTTATCCTACGTTTCAAACAATGAATAATACGCCGACTTTCCTGTACTGCATACGCCTGCGCATTGACGCAGCCGACGAGGATCATCATGTCTTTGACACATCAACGAACCACCCTGGCGGTCATCGCCCTGGTGCTGGCCGCCGCAGGCATTGCGGCACTCTATGGGCACATGGGCGAGGCGCACGGCACACCATCCGGTCCCGCGCCCGCGACCGAGGTGGACGTCGCGACGGTGGCCAGCCGGACCATGACCGACTGGCACGAGTATTCCGGGCGGCTCGAGGCCGTCGAACAGGTCGAGATCCGCCCATTGGTGTCCGGCACGCTGACCGCCGTGCATTTTGCCGACGGCGCCACCGTGCAAAAGGGCGACCCGCTGTTCACCATCGATCCACGCCCCTATCAGGCGGCCGTCGATCGCGCCACGGCGCAGCTGGCGGCCGCCAAGGCCAGGGCCGCCTACACGGCCTCGGACCTTGCGCGCGGCAAACGCCTGCTGGCCGGCGATGCGATCGCAAAGCGCGATTTCGAGGAAAAGCGCAATGCGGCGAACGAGGCCGCCGCGAACCTGCAGGCGGCGCGGGCGGTGCTGGAGTCGGCGGCGCTGGACCTGGAGCACACGCGCATCGTCGCGCCGATCAGCGGCCGCGTCTCGCGCGCGGCGCTGACGGTCGGCAACGTCGTGGCGGCCGGTCCGGCGGCGCCCCCGCTGACCACGGTCGTGTCGACCTCGCGCATGTATGCCTCGTTCGAGATGGACGAACAAAGTTTCCTCAAGGTCGTGAATCCGGCGCGCCGCCCGGGCGGGGCCGCCATGCCGGTCCTGCTGGGCCTGGGCAATGAAACCGGGTACCCGCGCACAGGGATGCTGGCCTCCATCGACAATCGGCTCGACACGTCCTCGGGCACGATACGCGTGCGGGCGGTATTCGACAACACCGACGGCGCGCTGGTGCCGGGGCTGTATGCGCGCATCCGCCTGGGGGGCGCCGCGCCGCGCCCCACCGTGCTGATCGACGAAAAGGCCATCGGCACGGACCAAAGCAAGCGCTTCGTGCTGGTGGTGGGCGAGGACGACCGCACGGCCTATCGCGAGGTCACGCTGGGCGCCAGCCGCAACGGCCTGCGGGTGGTCGAGGCGGGCCTGCATGCAGGCGAGCGCATCGTCGTCAACGGCCTGCAACGCGTGCGTCCCGGCGACCTGGTGTCGCCGCAAATGGTGGCCTCGTCCGCAACGGCGCCTACGCTGGCGGACGGGTCGACGGACGACACGTCCCCGAATGGCGCCTCCGAGGTGGACCGGTCATGAACTTCTCCAGATTCTTTATCGACCGGCCGATCTTCGCGGGCGTGCTGTCCGTGCTGATCCTGCTGGCGGGCGGCCTGGCGATGTTCCAGCTGCCGATTTCCGAGTACCCGGAGGTCGTGCCGCCCTCGGTGGTGGTGCGCGCCCAATATCCCGGCGCCAATCCCAAGGTCATCGCCGAAACCGTCGCCGCGCCGCTGGAGGAATCGATCAACGGCGTCGAGAACATGCTCTACATGCAGTCGCAGGCCAACAGCGACGGCAACCTGACGGTCACGGTGACGTTCCAGGTGGGCATGGATCCGGACAAGGCCCAGCAACTGGTCCAGAACCGCGTGTCCCAGGCCCTGCCGCGCCTGCCCGAGGAGGTGCAGCGGCTGGGCGTGACGACCATCAAGAGTTCGCCCAACGTCACGATGGTCGTGCACCTGCTGTCGCCGGACGATCGATATGACATCACCTACCTGCGCAACTATGCCGTGCTGCACGTGAAGGACCAGTTGGCGCGGATACCCGGCGTGGGCGAGGTGCAGGTCTGGGGATCCGGCGATTATGCGATGCGGGTGTGGCTGGATCCGCGCAAGATCGCCCAGCGCGGGATGACGGCGACCGACGTGGTCGCGGCGATCCGCGAACAGAACGTGCAGGTCGCCGCCGGCACCATAGGCGCCGCCCCCAGCCTGCCGGATGCGCCCCTGCAGCTGTCGGTCAATGCGCAAGGCCGCCTGCATACCGCCGAGGAATTCGCCGACATCATCCTGAAGACCTCCAGCGACGGCGGCGTCACCCGCCTGGGCGACGTCGCGCGCGTGGAGCTCAGCGCCGCGCAATACAGCCTGCGCTCGCTGCTGGACAACAAGCCCGCGGTCGGCATCGTGATCATGCAGTCGCCGGGCGCCAACGCCCTGGCGGTCTCCGACCAGGTCCGCGAAACCATGCAGGGCCTGGCGGCCGAATTCCCGTCCTCGGTCAGCAGCGAGATCGTCTACGACCCGACACAGTTCGTGCGCGCCAGCATCGAGGCCGTCATCGCGACCCTGCTCGAGGCCATCGCCTTGGTGGTGCTGGTCGTGATCGTGTTCCTGCAGACCTGGCGCGCCTCCATCATTCCGCTGCTGGCGGTGCCGGTCTCCATCGTCGGGACTTTTTCCCTGCTGCTGGCGTTCGGCTACACCATCAATGCCTTGTCGCTGTTCGGCCTGGTGCTGGCCATCGGGATCGTGGTGGACGATGCCATCGTGGTGGTGGAAAACGTCGAGCGCAACATCGCCGAGGGCCTGTCGCCGCGCGAGGCGACCTACCGCGCCATGCGCGAGGTCAGCGGCCCCATCGTCGCCATTGCGCTGACCCTGGTGGCGGTGTTCGTCCCGCTGGCCTTCATGACGGGCCTGAGCGGCCAGTTCTTCAAGCAGTTCGCCATGACCATCGCGATCTCGACGGTGATCTCGGCCTTCAATTCGCTCACGCTCTCGCCCGCGCTGGCGGCCCTGCTGCTCAAGGGCCATGGCGAACGGCCCGACCGGCTGACCCGCCTGATGAATCGCGTGCTGGGCGGGTTCTTTCGCCGGTTCAACACGCTGTTCGGCCGCGCCTCCGACCGCTACGCCGGCGGCGTGTCCGGGGTGCTGGGCCGCAAGGCCTCGTTCCTGGGCGTCTATGCGGTCCTGCTGGCGCTGACGGTCGGCGTCTCGGCCATCGTGCCCGGCGGCTTCGTGCCGGCCCAGGACAAGCAGTACCTCATCGGTTTCGCCCAGCTGCCCAACGGCGCATCCCTGGACCGCACTGAAGACGTGATCCGCCGCATGAGCGACATCGTCCTGAAACAGCCGGGGGTCGAAAACGCCGTCGCCTTCCCGGGCCTGTCCATCAACGGCTTCATGAACAGCTCCAGCGCGGGCATCGTCTTCGTGGCCCTGTCGCCGTTCGAAGAACGCCGCGATCCCGCCTTGTCGGCCGACAGTATCGCCGCCGCGCTGAACCAGCAGTTCGCCGGCATCAAGGACTCGTTCGTCGCGGTGTTCCCGCCGCCGCCCGTCATGGGCCTAGGCACGATGGGCGGCTTCAAGCTGCAGATCGAGGACCGGTCCGGCGCGGGCTATGCGGCGCTGGACGCCGCCGCCCAGTCGTTCCTGGCACAGGCCCGCCAGACACCCGAACTGGGTCCCACGTTCTCGGCCTACCAGATCAATGTGCCGCAGCTGGACGTGGACCTGGACCGGGTCAAGGCCAAGCAGCTGGGCGTGTCGGTGACCGACGTGTTCGACACCATGCAGATCTACCTGGGCTCGCTGTACGTGAACGACTTCAACCGGTTCGGACGCGTCTATCAGGTCAGGGCGCAGGCGGATGCCCCTTACCGGGCGCATCCCGAGGACATCGGGCAGCTGCAGACCCGCAATCGGTCGGGCGAGATGGTGCCGCTGTCGTCGCTGGTGACGGTGAGTCCCAGCTATGGCCCAGAAACGGTCGTACGCTACAACGGCCATACCGCGGCGGACATCAACGGCGGGCCGGCGCCGGGCTATTCATCGGACCAGGCGCAGGCCGCGGCCGAGCGTATCGCCCAGGCCACCCTGCCCAGCGGCATGAAGCTGGAATGGACCGACCTGACCTATCAGCAGATCCTGGCCGGCAACGCGGGCATCTGGGTGTTTCCGATCAGCGTACTGCTGGTGTTCCTGGTGCTGGCGGCGCTGTACGAAAGCCTGACCCTGCCGCTGGCCGTCATCCTGATCGTGCCCATGAGCATACTCGCGGCCCTCACGGGCGTGTGGCTGGTGGGCGGCGACAACAATATCTTTACGCAGATCGGCCTGATGGTCCTGGTGGGCCTCGCCTGCAAGAACGCCATTCTCATTGTGGAGTTCGCCCGCGAACTGGAGCTGCAGGGCGTCGCCACGGTCAAGGCCGCAATTGAGGCCAGCCGGCTGCGGCTGCGGCCCATCCTGATGACCTCCATCGCCTTCATCATGGGCGTCGTGCCCCTGGTGACGTCCGTGGGCGCGGGGTCCGAGATGCGCCACGCGATGGGCATCGCCGTGTTCTTCGGCATGCTGGGCGTGACCTTGTTCGGGCTGTTCCTGACCCCCTTGTTCTACGTCGTTCTGCGCGGGTTCGGCCATCGCCGCCTGCGCTCGGCCGCCGCGCACCAGGCGCCGGATGCACACGAAACGCCCGCACTGGCCGGCCACGCCGAGTAATCGAGACACTGTCATGCACACATTACGAAACCTGCTATTGCCCCCGGTGCTGGCCAGCCTGCTGGCGGCTTGCGCGGTCGGGCCCGAGTACCAACCGCCGACGGCGGACGTGCCCGCCGCCTTCAAGGAAGCCTCCCTGTCGCCGGAGGCCGCAAAACACTGGAAAGAAGCCCAACCGTCCGATGCGATGGACCGGGGCCAGTGGTGGACCATTTTCGGCGACGAGACCTTGAACCGCCTGCAGGCGCAGGCCATGGCCGCCAACCAGGACCTGAAAGCAGCCGCCGCACGGGTGAAGCAGGCCCGCGCCGCGCAAGGCAGCGCGCGCTCGGAATGGTTTCCGCGGCTGGACGCGGGCGTGGGTCCGACCCGGCAACGCGCCTCCAACGCCGCCCTGGGCCTGCCCGCGGATGCGCCGAACACGCCCACGACGCTGTGGCGGGCGCAGGCCAGCGCCGCGTACGAAGTGGACCTGTTCGGCCGCATCGCCTCCACGGTCGACGCCGCCGAGGCGACTGCGCAGCGCAGCGAGGCCTTGTTCCATTCCGTGCTGCTGGCCCTGCAGGCGGACGTGGCCCAGGCCTACTTCCTGATCCGCCGGCTGGATTCCGAGCAGGCCCTGTACCGCAGCACTGTCGATCTGCGCGGCAAGACCCTGGACCTGATCCAGCGCCGCTACGCGCAGGGCGACATCGGCGCGCTGGATGTCGCGCGCGCCCGCTCCGAGCTGGCCACGGCCGAATCCGAGGCGCTGGGCATCGCGCGCCGGCGCGCGGCGGCGGAACACGCGCTGGCGATCCTGCTGGGCCACACGCCCGCGGATTTCAGCCTGCCGACTCAGGAACTGGCGCGCGTGGCAGTCGGCATACCCGCGGGCCTGCCCTCGTCCCTGCTGGAGCGCCGGCCGGACATCGCCGCCGCGGAGCGCGCCATGGCGGCGGCCAACGCGCGCATCGGCATCGCGCGCAGCGCATTCTTTCCGCGCCTGACGCTGACGGCGGCCTATGGCTACGAGTCGTCCGCCATCGAAGACCTGTTCCAGTGGTCCAGCCGCACGTTCCTGCTGGGCCCGCTGGTCGGCACGGCGCTGTCGCTGCCGATCTTCGACGGCGGCCGGCGGCAGGCCGACGTGGACCTGGCGCGCGCCCGCTACGAGGAGGACGTGGCGAACTACCGCCAGACCGTGCTGACCGCGTTCCGCGAGGTCGAGGACGGCCTGTCCAGCCTGCGCATCCTGGGCGAGCAGACCGAGGTCCAGGATGCCGCCGTCGAGGCGGCGGCCCGCGCGGCGCAACTGTCGCAGATCCAGTATCGGGAGGGGTCGGTCAGTTATCTGGACGTCATCGATGCCGACCGCATGGTGCTGCAGCAGCGGCGCGCCGCCGTGCACCTCGACGGCGAACGCGCACGGACGGTGGTGGACCTGATACGCGCGATCGGCGGCGGGTGGGATGAAACGAGTTGACTTCAGATATCCAATTGGGCCAGGGATATGCCAAGCGCGACCGCGATCTTCTGGATGCTGGCCTTGCGCAGGCGCTTGCTGTTTTCCTGCTGGGCGTAGGCAGACTGGCTGATCCCGAGGCGGCTCGCCATGTCAGCCTGAGTCAGACCGACATGTTCCCAGGCGTAGAATCCAGGGTCATGGATTCAGAAGTCATCGCCGCCATGGCCCGCTGGCCGGACGTGCCCGACGTCTATGGCTGGTTGTCGCTGTCGCCCCAGGGCGCCTGGCGCCTGCATCCGCGGGGGCGCGGCTGGGTAGTGGACGGCGGCGGCATTTCGGGCACTGACCACGTCGACGACCCCGGCGAGGCGATCACCAATCCCCGGATCCTCGAATTCATCGGCCGCAATTACGCAGCCGACGCGCAAGGCCGCTGGTATTTCCAGAATGGGCCGCAGCGCGTCTACGTGAGGTTGGACGGGGCGCCGTGGATCCTGCGCACCGACCGGGACGCGGAACGCGGACTGGTGTTGAGGACCCACACCGGACAAATCTACGGGCCGGTCCTGCGCTGGTGGCTGGACGAGGACGGCCACCTGTACGCCCAGGCGGACGCCGGCGCCGGCCTGGTGGCGGGGCGGGACGTGGGCGAGGTCATCGATGCGCTGCACACCCCCGACGGGCGCGCACTGACCGCACTGCTGGAGGCCGACATACAGGCCGTCCCCGCCCTGCAATTCGGTGGAACGGAACCGTCGCCCGACGACGGTCGGACGGCCGATGCAGCGGGAAAATCCCCTGCGACAACTGCCTCTTTGGACAGGATACCGCCTGGCCGGCTGGAAGCTACACTCGGATTCGTTCGCCGGCCGTTGCCGTAACTACGCTATCGGATAAAAAGGTTTGCGCCTGCAACCGACCGATTCCCGCACATACAGCCTCTAGCGTCGTAATGTCGTGCTCCGGCTATTTTTCATTGCTAATGATACTATTTTTTAGTACCATATCATGAACAGAGGAAGAAATCGCAAAACGCTGGAATTGATTTTTTCCAGACCAACCCCCTCCGGTGTGAGATGGAACGACGCGGTTGCCCTGTTCATTGAACTCGGCGCAGAAATCACCGAGCGCGAAGGATCCCGCGTAGCGATCTTTCTATTTGGACAAGTGAAAGTGATGCACCGCCCTCACCCATCTCCGGATATCGACAAAGGCGCCGTTGCGTCGATCCGCCGATGGTTTGAGGAAAACGGAGTCAAGCCATGAAGAACATCATGTCGATTGACGGACACCGGGCTGTCATTCATTACGATCCGGACATCGAGATGCTTCGAGGCGAGTTCCTGGGCCTGAACGGCGGCGCGGATTTCTACGCTGCGGATATCGCCGGATTGCGGCGCGAAGGCCAGCTCTCGCTCCAGGCCTTCATCGACGAGTGCGCCAAGCGCAATATCGAGCCCCGCCGGCACTTTTCCGGGAAATTCGTGTTGCGGGTCGCACCCGAGATCCATGAGGCGGCCGCCGTTGCGGCCGCCGCCCAGGGGGAAAGCCTGAACCAGTGGGTTTCCGGTATCATCGCAGAGGCGGCCCACGCGTAGCCCGCACTGACAAAGCCGCGCGTCGTCATCGGGATCGCCCAGGCCGTGCAACCCACATCCTCCCCCAGAATCCTTCAAGGCGCCCTGCCGGGGCTGATCTGGCGCCACCGGCTGGCGCTGTTCTGCGTCTGCCTGGCGGTGTTCTGCTATGGCGTCTTCCGGCCCGAATCGCCGCCCGAGCTGTTCTATGAGTCAGACAAGGCGATGCATGTACTGGCCTTCATGGGCCTCGGGCTGTGCGCCGCACTGGCCGCCTGCGGACATCGATGGGCATGGGCAGTGTGGCCGGCGCTGATCGCGGCCGCGCCGCTGGTGGAATGGCTGCAGCACGCACTGCAGCCCGCGACGCGGGACTTCAGCCTGGGCGACATCACGGGTAATTTGATCGGCGTGGCGCTGGCGGCCCTGGTCTGGGGGCTGGTGCTCCGGTGGCTGAAGCTCGCTGCGAACAACGACACATCAGATTCGTAGCAACCCTTGGCCGCTTCTTATACTGAATGAACGGTCGCCGGCCATTGAGCCCCAGCGCGGCAACTGGGCAAATTCATCACTCATGGTTGAAGCTCACGCCAGGCCAATCAACGACTACACCGGTATCAGCCTAGAATCGTAGCCGCCATCGAACATCAGCAAGGCGTCGAATAGGGGCCCCATGGTGTCACCGGCCAGCGCCTTGCACTTGCGCTCGAGATCGGTCAAGGTGAACGGCAGCTCCGGATCGCCCGGAACCCGGTCACAGCGCTGGGAAATGGACTCTCCGTCCTGGAAGACGACCTCTGCGAGGGCGCCACGGGCGCTCTGCGACCTCCCGTCTTTGGCTCGCTCCAGGAAAACGCAGGCCCGCAGCGCGGCCACATCCGGATCGCACAGCGCGCCCGCATCGAAGGCCGAGACCCCGGCTTCGCCCCGGAGCCAGACCGCGGCAGCCAGATGAGGCAGGGAAAATCGCGCGCCCAGCGCAGTCGTGGGACGCACATCATCCAACAGCAACGCCGAAGGCGACACCTCAAGGCGGATCGAACAGGCATCCGTGGGGCGGATGCCTGCCTGCAACGCCCGCGCTCGCAACGCCAGCAAGGCCTCGACCGCGGCATGCGCCTGGCGGGCGCAAGCGTATTGCTTGTGATAACCGCGCTCGATCAGCCATGAATGTCCGAGACCATCGAGCATAGGAGCGACATCAAACCGCGCATCGAAGATCCCGCCATAGGTCGCGAGCACCGCGTCAGCGTCCGCGCCGATATCCAATGCGGCGGCATCGGCGCAATCGAAGCCCGCCGCCACGCCGATGCCCGCCGATAAATTGAGCGCCTCGCAACCCCGGCGTGCCAGGTCGAATGGGGCTGCCATGGCCATCGTCGCCGCCATCCCGAGGCCGCGTTCCCATTTGTCCGGTCCATATCCGCGTAAGGCGGCGAGCGTGGCGGCAGCGCCGTAGGCGCTCCAGGCCGCATGGGGATGCGGGACGCCGGACTCGAATCGCAAGGCCAGGGCCGTACGGCAGGTGACCTCGTATCCCACTGCGATCGCCGTCAACATCGCGCGCAGGCCATGTCCATCCGTCTGCGCCTCCGCCATCGCGGGGGACACCGTGTAGAGTCCCGCATGGCACATCACGTCGCGGTGCCCTTCATCCAGCTGCTCCCAGTTTGACCAGATCGCGTTGATGCGCGCCGCGTTCCTGCGATCCACACAAAGCGGCGCAGCCATCCATAGTCGCGACTCACCACCGGCCGGCACGAAACGGTGCAGCGAGCCGACGATGGGGTCGGCCGAGGCGGCAATGGCGCACGCCACATTGTCCGCCGCAACCCAGGCGGCTCTGGACAAGACGCGATCGGGCAGACCGCCCTGCCTCGCCGTCCGACTCGCCCAGTCACACAGCGTACGGATCGCCGATGCGCCCTCTGGACTCATGCAGGACCCACAGGGCTCACTTCCCGGCCCCATCCCGCCTCGCCCACGAGCCGGCGGTTCTCTACGACGACACGCCCACCCACGATGGTGTGTACCGGCCGCGCAGTGATCAGTCGCCCATGCCAGGGGGATATGCGGTTCAGGGAATGCAGCTTTTCCTGATCGATGCGTTCCTCGACGCCGAGGTCCACGATCGCAATGTCCGCATCGGCACCGGCCGTGATCGAGCCCTTGGCCGGATGTAGATTCCAGCGCTGGGCCGGATTGAAGGCACTCCAGCGCACATAGTCCTCAATGCTCATCCTGCCGCGCTGCACCTCGGTGAGCATGACCGCCATCTGCGTCTCGATTCCGATGACACCGCGGCAGCAATCCCAGATACTCGGCTGGGTCTTCTCGTCCTTGGTGTGAGGCGCATGGTCGGTGGCAATCATGTCGATGGTCCCATCCAGCAGCGCCTGCCAGAGGCCCTCGTGATGGGCCTCGCCGCGCACAGGCGGATTGACGCGCAACATCCCGCCGAAGCGCTGGATGTCCTGGCGGTCGAAGAATAGGTAATGCGGGCATGTCTCGGCCGACAGGTCGACGCCGCGCGCTTTAGCGTCGCGGATGACTTGAGCGCCCTGGGCGGAACTCGTGTGTGCCATGTGCAGGGGTGCGCCGGCGGCGGAGGCCATCGCGATCGCCCGGCCCAGCGCCTCGACCTCGCATACCTCGGGTCGCGATTCGGCGTGCGCCAGCCCGTCGGTGCGCCCCGCGCGCATCAAGGCATCACGGCGGCGGATCAGGATAGCCGCATTCTCGGCATGCACGGTCGTCCTGATCTTGTGCCTGGCCAACCGGGACAGGCCTTCGTAGATCAGGCCATCATCTGGATTCGGCAGATCTCCAGTAGTCTCGCTCATGAAGCACTTGAAGCCGATGACCCCGGCGCGCACCAAATCATCCAGGTGTTCGAAACTACTGTCGTCCAGCACACCGTACAGACCATAGTTAACATGCGACAAGGACGCCGCACGCGCGCGCTTGATCGCGAGATTGTCCACCGACGAAGTGGCCGGGTCGGTATTGGGCATGTCGAATACCGTCGTCACTCCGCCGACCGCCGCCGCCGCCGAGCCGCTTTGCCAGGTTTCCTTGTACAGCATCCCCGGGTCACGGAAATGGACATGTACGTCGATAGCGCCGGGCAGGACGTGCAAGCCCGTGGCGTCCAGCGTCCTAGCCGCTGCGCGCATGTAGCGGGGATCGCCGATTGCGACGATCTTTCCATCCTTGACGGCGACGCTGGCCTGCACGGTTTCTTCCGGCAGGACGACCGTGCCATGGGCAATCAACAGATCGGGGACAGGTGTCATTAAAGGACCTTTCAAAAACTTATTGATAAAGGCGATCCGGCAGCCAGAGAGCGAGCTGGGGCCACGCAATCAACATGCCGGTCAGCAAGAGCATGGTCACGACGAAGGGGACGGCCCCTACCATGACCTCAGTGATGTCGCGCCCCGGCCCCCGGATCCCATGCACCACGTACAGGTTCATGCCCACGGGCGGAGTGATCAGCGACAACTCGGCCATCACGACCAGGAAAATGCCGAACCACACCGGATCAAAGCCCAGACTGACCACCAGGGGCGTGACCACCGGAATTGTCGTCACCATCATCGACAGTGTTTCCAGGAAGCAGCCCAGCACCAGATACAACAGGACAAGGACCAGGATGGTCTCCAAGGGGCTGATGCCCATGTCCCGGATCCAGGACGCAATGGCCTGGGGCACACCGAGCAGGCTGATCACGAAATTGAGGAAGAACGCCGCGACGACGATCAGCAGGACGACGCCCGTCGTGCGGATCGTCGAGCGGACTGCATCATTGAGCATCCGGATCGACAGCCGCCCGTAAAACCCCACAATGACCAGTGCTGCCACCACTCCGAGGCCTGCCGCTTCGGTGGCGGTCGCCCATCCCGCATAGATGCTGCCCATCACGATGAAGCCCACGACGATCAGCGGCACCAAATCCACCAGCATGGCAAGCCGGGTGGCCCAACCCACAGACTTTTCCCCCTTGCCGGCGATCGCCGGCCGCCATAACGCCAAGCCCACGATTGTGAGCATGAACAGCGAGACCAGGATCAGGCCCGGAATCACGCCGGCGGCGAACAGGCGGCCGATCGAGGTATCGGTCATCGCGCCGTAGACGATCATGTTGATACTGGGCGGGATCAAGATGCCAAGCGTGCCACCGGCAGCCAGGGAGCCGAGCACGATGCGTTCGTCATACTCGCGTTCCCTGAATGCCGGCAGGGCGACCGTACCGATGGTCGCCGCAGTCGCGATGCTGGAACCCGAGGTCGCTGCGAACAAGCCGCAACTGACGATGTTCGTATGCAGCAGACCGCCCGGAACCTTGTTCGTCCAAGTCGCCAGCGCGGCGTACATCCGCTCGCTCAGGCCGGCGCGCAGTAGCAACTCGCCCAACAGGATGAACAGGGGCACCGATACCAAGATGAAATCGTTCTGCGTGGCCCAGGCCAGGTTACCGATATTCATGACGACGGCCGGGCCCAGCGTGAGCAAGGCCGTCGCGCCCGCGATCACGAACATGATGACCGCCACATGGATGCCTGCGGCGCCCAAGATGATCAGAGCCCCCAGGAAGCAGACGACAAAGGTCATTGGATCAACCATTCTTCCGCTCCATCAACGTCCGTCTTCTTCGACCTGAATGGAGGCCGCCAGGACCCGGGGGGATGGACCAAGGGCGCCCTTCAGCAGCCGCACGGCCAACCAAGCGGCATATGCCGTAAAGATCGCCAGTGCGAGGCACCAGGCCGACTGAGGGATCACCAACGGCGTCTTGAGCGGCGTCGGGGCGATAGCCTTCAGATCCCAGGAATCCCGCAGGACCAGGGCGGCGCGCCACGCCAGCGTACCCGCGAACGTCGCGAGCAACAGGTGCGCCAGGCTCGCCGCCAGCAACAGTCCGCGAGCCGGCAGGCGTTTGACCAAAAGGTCGACGCAGATGTGCCTGTGCATGGTCATCGCGTAGGTGAAGCCCACCGTTGACGCCAGCGCCAGGATGTAACCGCCGATCTCGTCGACGCCCTGCAGGGACATGTTGAGAAATTTCCGCAGCAGGATCTCGAGCGCGATGGCCACCGACAGCGCAAGCAGCGCCCATCCCGCCAGCAACACGATCCCGTCGACGATCCGGCTCGCCATGTGCCGCCCGCCCGTCGCCCCGGGAGGGCCGTCATCCATCAATGGAGTCCGCGTGTTCATGTGAACTCCGCGATCAATCGGCGGCCACGGCAAGGCCGACGGCCTTGCCGACGCTGCCATTCCAGGCTTCCGCGCAACCGGGATGCGTCGCGGCGCAGTCCTTGCTCCAGTCAGGCAGAATGACCGTGCGAGCCGCCTCGCGCAGCACCGCCTTGTCCTCGGGCAGCACCGGCACCAGCGTCATCGCCGCCTTGGTGCCATACTTGCAATCCAGGGCGCCTATATTGCAGTTGACGCCATCGTCGAAGGTCTTGAAGGCCAAATCCCACATGGCGGCTTCCAAACCTCGGAACTGCTCGATCAGGACCTCCTGCGCTTTGGGCGATAGCTTGTCGAAATACGTCTTGCTCACCACATGGGCCTGGATGCCCCAGCCGATCGACAGCGGATAGATGTGATCGGTGACCTCGTACCATTTCGAGGTATTACCCGATAAGGTGGCCGTGATGCCACAATCGATGACGCCACGCTGCAAGCTCTGGTACACCTCTGAAAATGCCAGGGACACCGGGGTGCCGCCCAGGTGCTCGATGAGCTTGCCCATCTCGGGGGTGAAGCTGCGGACCTTCTTGCCCTTCAGATCGGCAAGCCCCTTCATGTCCCCCTTACAAAAGAACACCTGGCCCGGAAACGGCCACAGCGCCAAGGTGAGCGCGCCGTGCCGCTCCAGCATGCGGCGGGAGAAGTCGTCCCGGAACGCGTCCACAACCTTGCGCTCAGTCTGGAGGTCGGGCGCCACGCCCGGCAGGTCCAAGCCCAGGAGGAACGGATCATCGCCGCTCACGTAGCCCACCTGTATCTCCATGACGTCGAACACGCCGAGCTTGAGCAGTCGCAGAGCATCAAACCCCTTGAGCGCAACCTCGTCGGCGGTCTTGAACTGCGGCTGGAAGAGCCCATCCGTGGCCTTGGACAGACCTTCAAAGAATGGCCTCTCGACTTCTGAACTTTGTAGTTGCCCCTGGAACGTACCCACCGCCCTCAGGGAGTAGGACTCTTGCGCGGCGACGCCGGCGCTACCTGCGGACCACAGACCAATTGAAACTAGCGCTGCGGCAAAACCTCTTTGGATCTTCATCTCCGGCCTCCTTTGTCGATGACGCTCTACTGGCGTCTCAATTTCTGAGCATCTTTTCAACTGCTGGGGGAAAACCTTTCGAGCTACTATATGGGCCGTACATAGGCAAGGCAATTTGAATCTACAAGACTTGTCTCAAAAAACGAGACACCCTGAGGAACGACAAGACCCGTTTCCTGGAATACGGCCCGCGCCCAGGCGCAGCGACCACAAAAAAGGCCACGCACCATGACTCTGAAGCTGGCTGAAATCGGACAGCGACTGCACGCCTATCGCATAGGCGCCGGGCTCAGCGCCAATGAAGTGGCCGATCGGCTCAGCGTGTCGAGGGCGACGGTCTACCGGCTCGAAAGCCAGGGCATCGACCGGATTGGACTTCTCGAGCGTGTCGCGTCGCTCCTCGGGGTCTCCCTCGAAACCTTGCTGGGAGTGGGCGTGGAGTACATCTCATCCGCGGTGACCTATTTCGAGCGTCTGCGCCAGCTCGAAAGCGGTAGCGATCGCATCTTTGTCGCCTTCGCCCCGATGTTCTACTTGCTGACATCGCCAGAATATGATGAGGTGCTGCGCGCCTCGTTGACAGAGCAATGCGGCGGAGAGATCGGCGGCCGCCCAGGCAAGCAAGTCGTCTCCGAGCTGATGGACATTCTGGCGCGCCGCAAGGCAGCATTCCGGCAGGCGGCACCCAATGTGGCTATCGTCCTTTCATCGGCCGACATTATGCAGTACGCCCGATTCGGGATGGCTGCTGCGGATTCTTCAAAGACCGATCAATCCACCAAGCGCGGCTTCGCGGCACGCGAGCTTGAAGTCCTGGCGCGGCATATTTCACATCCGCCAATCGGCGTCCAGATCGGCATCCTGTTCGAACCCCTGCCCAGTACGGGTTTCGCGCTCATTCGCAAGGATGGTCGACAGGTTGTGGTCAACAGCCCATTCCGCCTGGCGCCGCCTCTGAACATTCAACGCGGCATCGCGATGATTTCTGAGGCGCCCGAGGCCGTCAAGCAGTATGCGAACCTCGCAGCAGACCTGTGGGCCAGCGCCACGACAGGCGAGGAAGCCCGGGACTTCGTGCTGGGCCAAGCGCAGCGGGCACCGTAACGAAGAAGGAAGATGTCAGGAAACCGGCGAGCAGGCCAGCAATTCAGCCAGTTCCGGACTCACCCCCCGATACGCGATCGACACCTTCGGCCCCGTCGCCGCGTCCACGGCCCCTGCGAGGGCACCAGGACCAGCCCCTGTCTCCAGGCGCCGTCGCAGCTCGGCCATGGCGGCTTCGAGGGGGTCGATGAGGCAGACCTTGGCCGACAGGCGCGGGCCGAAACCCGCCAGGGCGGAGCCGCCGAGGATGACGCTGCGGGCGCCGGCCGCGGCGGCCGCGTCCAACGCCTCCTGCAGCACGCCGGCAAAGCGGTCGGGGTCGCGCGTGACATCCAGGCCGGTGGTCTGGATGGCGAACACGCCGCGCGACAGTGCGGCGTGGGGGCCCGAGCGGATGCGCTCGTCCAGCATGGGGACCCAGGCGGGGCCGGCGGTGACGATGCCGAAGGGGCCGCCGGCGCGCGCCGCCTCGGCGACCGCTGATTCCAGCAGGCCCACGACCGGAACCCCCGAGACCTCGCGCAGGGCCTCCAATCCGGGGTCGCCGAAACACGCCAAAACAATGGCCGCGGCGCCCCGCCCCACATGACAGGCATACGCATCCAGCGCGGCATGGGCGGCGATCGCGTAGGACGCCCGGGACGCGATGACCTCGCCGCCGAAGCGGGCGGTGACCGGCACCAGCGAGGCGCCGGGCCAGCCATGTCGACCGGCCTCGCGCACGATGTGCTCGGTCATGGCAAGCGAGGTATTCGGATTCAGCAGCACAATGTTCATTTCGCGCGCGCCTCATACGCCTCGATGGCCGCGTTCAGCGCCGGCAGCAGGTCCGCCTTGCCGGCGGGTGCCGCGCGCGGGTGCAGGCGGGTCTCGATCAGCGCCAGGTGCGCCATCATGGCGTGCGCCGCGGCCGCCGGGTTGCGGCTTTCCAGGGCGAGGAGGATTTCCTCGTGTTCGTCGACGGCGCATTCGGACGCGTTGCTGTCCTCGAAGAACGCGACCAGCATGGAGGTGCGGGCAACCAGTTCCTGCATGGTGCGGATGACGAATTCGTTCTTGGTCATGCGTGCCAGCAGGATGTGGAATTCGCCCGACAGGCGCACGGAATCCGCCCGGCTGCGGTGCTGGTGCGCCTGGCGCTCGCTGGTGAAATGCGCCCTCAGAACGGCCTGCTGTTCGTCGCTGAGACGCTCGGCGACGTGCCAGGCGATGCCGCCCTCGACGACGCGGCGCGCCTCGTAGATCTCGCGCGCGTCCTCGATGCTGGGATTGACGACATAGGCGCCGCGATTGGGGAAGGTTTCGATCAGGCGCTCGTGGCCCAGGCGCAGCAGCACCTTGCGGATGCGTTCGCGCGTCACGCCGAACACCGCCGCCAGGCGCTGTTCGCCCAGTTTCGCGCCGGCCATCAATCGGCCGGACAGCAGGGCCTCGGACAAAATGGCATGGATCGCCTGGTCATCGAACCGTCCCGTCATCAGCATGCCGCCCTAGGCGCCCGCGGGCGCGTTGTCGATCCAGTGGCGCGCGATCTGCTCGCGCGTCGCGATCCAGGCGCCCTTGCGCCGGGCCAAGTGCTGGAATATGCGCTCGAGGCCGCCCATGCGCGCCGGCCGGCCGATCATGCGCAGGTGCAAGCCGATCGACAGCATGCGGGGAAAACGGTCGCCCTCGCGATGCAGCCAGTCGTATCCGTCGCAGACGTAGGCGGCGAACGAAGCGCCCGTATCGAAGCGGTTGGAATGCTGGAACTGCATGTCGTTGGTGTCGAATGTATAAGGCAGGACCAGATGCCGCGCCCCGCCCACGTCCACGAAATAAGGGGTGTCGTCATTATAGGCATCGCTGTCGTACAGGAAACCCTGCTCGCGCAGCAGCGCACGGGTGTTCCCGGTGCGCACCGAGCGCGTATGCCAGCCCACGGGCGCCTTGCCGACGGCGCCACGGATGGCATCGACGGTGGCGGCGATGGCGCGGCGCTCGTCCTCCAAGGCCATGCCCGCATGGGTTTCCCAGCGGAATCCATGGGCCGCGATCTCGTGGCCGCGCCGGGCCGCGTCCTGCACCAGCCAGGGCGAGCGCTCGACCGCGCGGCCGCAGGCGCTGACGGTCATGGGCACGCCGTATTGCTCGGCCAGGTCCGCGATCCGCCAGTACGCGACCCGCGTGCCGTACTCGAAATGGCTGTCGATGCAGGGGTCCAGCACGCTCTGCTGGTCGATGACCTCGTAGACCGACTCGTTGAACGCGTCGCCGTCGGCGATGCTGAACTCGGCGCCCTCCTCGAAGTTCAAGACGAAAGACACGGCGACCCGCGCGCCTTCCGGCCAAGCCACCGCCGGCGGCCGGTTCCCATACCCCACCAAATCACGCATGTTCTTTTTCCTTAGCGCCCAATCATCGTCCTGGGCAGATACAACACAATCTCGGGAAACATCGCCAGCAGGACCACCGCCGCGATCAGCAACAAGAAGAACGGCATCGAGGCGCGCGCCACCAGCAACAGGTCACGCCCGGTCAGGGCCTGCAGGATGAACAGGTTGAAGCCCACCGGCGGGGTGATCTGGGCCAGCTCGACCATCACCACCAGGTAAATGCCCAGCCACACGGGATCGATGCCGACCGCCTGCGCCATGGGCAGGACGATGGACGCCGTCAACACAATCATCGACACGCCTTCCAGGAAACATCCCAGGACCAGGTACATCACGGTCAAGGCGGCCAACAGCTGATATTGCCCCAGGTCCATGGCCAGCACCGCCTCGGCCGCCTGCTTCGGGATGCCCGAGAAATCCAGCGCCGTCGTCAGCACCGAGGCCCCGGCGATGATCAACAGGATCAGGGTCGAGGTCTTGACCGTGCCCGTCAGCGCGTTCCTCAGCATGGTCCAGGACAGCGAGCCGCCCATGCCGGCCAGCACGACGGCGCCCGCCACCCCGATGACCGCGGATTCCGTGGGGGTCGCCCAGCCGCCGTAGATGCTGCCGATCACCGCGAACACCAGGACGATGGGCGGCACGATGCGCCCCACGTCGCGCCAATGCACCTCGTCGTCGGCGGCCGTCGCCGGCACACCGTCGCGATTCAGCAGGGACCAGACGATGATATAGCCCATGAACAAGGCGATCAGCATCAGGCCGGGCAGCACGCCCGCCACGAACAGCCGCGCGATGGACGTCTGGCTGACGATGCCGTAGACGATCATCATGATGGACGGCGGAATCAGCAAGCCCAGTGTTCCCGAGCCCGTCAGCGTGCCGATGATCATGCTTTCGCGGTAGCCGCGCCGCGTCAGCTCGGGCACCGACATCCGCCCGATCGTCGCGCTGCACACGCCGCTGGAGCCGACGATGGCGGCCAGCACCCCGCAGCCCAGCACATTCACGTGCAGCAGGCGGCCGGGCAGCCAGCGCACCAGCGGCGCCAGGCCCTTGAACATGTTCTCGGACAGCTTGGACTGGAACAGGAGTTCGCCCATCAACAGGAACAGCGGCAAGGCCGTCAACGGCCAACTGTCCAGGGACGCAAACACCGATGACACGACCAGCCCGCCGGCGTTGCTGGCGCCCAGCATGATCAGGCCGACGATGCCGACCACCAGCAGCGAGAAGCCCACCCAGAAACCCAGGGCCAGCAGCACCAGCAGCAACAGTCCCAGGAAAATGAACGTTCCGGTCATGGCGCGCCCCCCTGTTCCTTGGACGCGAGGGCGACCGCGTCCTCCTTTTCGCTGGTGCCGAAGCGCACCTCTTGTCCACGCAGCAGGCGCGCGCCATCGCGCAGCAAAGCCAGCGTCAGCAGGCCAAAGCCCACCGGCATCGCACCCAGCGGAATCCACATCGGAATCGCAACCAGCCCGTCGCTCAAGTCATTGAAGCGAAACGCCATCCATGCGATCCCCGCCGAATGATAGGTGATGAAGGCGCACAGCACCGCCGCCCCGAAATGGCTGACCACCTCGATCCAGCGCCGCGGCACCGCCGGGATGCGCCGATGCAGCGTATCCACGCGGATGTGCACGCGTTCGGCATAGGCGTAGACGAAGCCGAACAAGGCCATGCCCACCATCAGGAAGGTGGCGATGATCTCGGACGAGGGTACCAGGATCCCGACGGGGCGCAGCACCAGGGTCGCCGCCAGGACCAGGACCATGCCGCACAGGCAAAGCACGGACAAGGCCCCCGCGCAGCGTATCAGGCGGTCCATGGACGCCACCCTACTTCATGCCCAGGTAGGCATCGAGGACCGCGCGCTGCCCGGCCGAGGCCTTGGCCTTCCAGTCGTCCTCCATCTGCACGCCGACCCGCTTGAGCTGCTCGATGAATTCGGGCGAGGCCTGGGCGACCTGCACGCCCTTCTCGGTCATCAGCGCCAGCTGTTCGGTCGTCAAAGCTTTCATGCGCTCGAAACCGGCCTGCTCGGCGGCCTTGCCCGCCTCGACCAGCGCATCCTGCTCGGCCTTGGACAGCTTGGCGAACACGTCGGCGTTGATGACGACGACCTGCTTGGTGAACAAGGCGCCCACCATGGTGAGGTGCTCGACGAAGTCCCAGGCCTGGGTGTCGATCCCCGTCTGCGGCGAGGTGAACATCGCATTGATCAGACCCGTGGAAAACGCCTGCGGGATCTCGCCGAACTGGACGATCAGCGGCTCGGCCTTCAGCAGCTCGCCCATGCGGCGGGTCTCGGTGCTGTAGACGCGCATCTTCAGGCCGGCCAGGTCCTCGGCGCTGGACACGGGCTTGAGGGTGTAGAAGGCCTGCGGCGGGTTCCACATCGCAAACAGCACCTTCATCCCGCGCTGGGCAAAGGAATCCGTGAGGTACTGGCGCGAGGCCTGCCACAGCTTTTGCGCGCTGTCGTAGTCGCCCGCCAGGAACGGGATCGCATCCAGGATGTACACCGGATCCTGGTTGCCGTAGTTGCCCAGGCGGACGTCGCTCAGGGCGACCTGGTTGGTCTGCACGGCCCGCATCATGTCGGGCAGCTTGACCAGGGTTTGATTGTTGTGCAGCTCGATGTTCAGGGAGCCGCCGCTGCGCTGGCCGGCGTCGGCGATGAAGTCCCGGACGGTCTGGGTGAGGTAATTGGCATCCGGGTAGCCGGAGGCCATCTTGAGGTCGGCGGCCGGCGCGGGGGCCGCGACGGCGAACAACAGGGCGCCCACAAACGCAACGATGCCCAGCGGGTTCCTGAAAGCAAGGCTTGTCTTGAAAGTCTGCATGATCGGTCTCGCAAAGTCGTGGTGGTTCGAATGAATCTGTCGTCCAATCTGTGTTGGATTGTGCACAAATTACATCGGATTGACGACAATGAACAAGCAAAACACGCAACGTTCCCCCGGAAATCAGGGAAAACGTGAAGATTGGATGGTAAAAAAAAGATCGGCCAGCGGGTGGCTGGCCGATGAGCGAGGACGCGGTCGCCCGACAGCGGCCGCACAAGGGCCCGCTATTTATACGAGTAATAGTACTTGTACGAGGCCCCGTAGCCGATGCGGCCGCCGCGCACGCCGTTGAAGATCGCGCCCTTGACGGGGTCGCCGACGCCCGAGTGGCGCAGCTTGGCCAGGGCGTCGCGCACTTCGCCGACGGTGCTGTATTCGGCGCGCGCGACGATGAAGGCGGCCGAGGCGTGGCGCATGACGGCCAGCACGTCCGCCACGGGCAGGATGGGCGGGGTGTCCAGCACGATGAGGTCGTGCGTGCGACCCAGGGCGTCCAGCAGTTCGGCGAAACGGGGGCTCAGCAGCAATTCGCCCGGGTTGGGCGGCACGACGCCGGCGGGCAGGACGGACAGGCCCTCGACCGGCCCCGTGCGCAGCAGGTCCTCGAGGGGCGCGGTGCCCGCCAGCACCGAGGACAGGCCCGGGGTCTTGCGGTCATAGCCAAAGGACTCGTGCAGGCGCGGGCGGCGCATGTCGGTGTCGATCAGGACGACGCGCTGGCCGGCGCCGGCCAGCAGCACGGCAAAGTTCGAGGCGACGAAGCTCTTGCCCACGCCGCTGGTGGCGCCGGTGATGGCCACGACCTTGCCCGGCGCGCCCATCATGGCAAAGGTCAGGCCGGTGCGCAGCGACCGCAGGGCCTCGACGGCGGGATCCTCGGGGTGGGTGACGGCCAGCAGGCCGCGCAAGGCCCGGCGGTGACGCCCCGGGCGGCCGCCGCGCTTGACGCCGCCACGGCCATCCGATTCCGGCACGGTGACGTAGGTGGACAGGCCGGTGGCCTGCTCGATCTGCTCGGAACGCTGGATTGCCGGCCGCATGAAGTGCGCGAGGAACGCCATCAGCAGGCCCAGCATGGCGCCCAGGGCGGCGGCGATGGCGACCACCAGCATTTTGCGCGGCTCGACCGGCTTGTCGTTGCGCACGGCGTAGTCGATGATGCGCACGTTGCCGATGGTGCCGGCCTCGGCCACACGCAGTTCCTGCGCGTTGTTCAGCAGGGAAATGTACAGCGCGGTGTTCACGCGCGCATCGCGCTCGAAGGGCAGCAGCTCGCGCTGGGCCTTGGGCAGGCGGTTGATGGTCTTGTCCAGATCGGCGATGGCCTTGTCGACGGCGGCCAATTGGTTGCCCAGGGCCTTGACCTCGGGATGCTCGGGCTTGAAGCGCTGCAGCAGCTCGTCGCGCTTGAGGCGCAGCTCCAGGCGGCTGTTTTCCAGTTTGATCGCCTGTTCCAGCAGGCCCTCGGCCTCTTTGTCCACGGCGATGGTGCTGCTGCGCGAACGGTATTGCGACAGGGCGTCCTCGGCCGCATCCACGTTGCGCTTCAGTTCCGGCAGCTGCTGTTCCAGGAATTTCAGGCTGCTGCGCGCCTCGGCGCTGCGCCGCTCTACATTCTGGGCCAGATAGGCGCGCGCAATGGCGTTGACCATCTCCGTGGCAAAGGCCACGTCGCGGTCCTTGAAGCTCATGCGGATGATGTTGCTCTGCTTGCCCGCCTCGGAGACGCTCAGCGCCTTGCGCAAGTCCTCGACCGCCTGGATGGGGGATTTCTCGATCACCTCAAAGCGCGTGCCGGGGCGCCCGGTCAGGTCCTTGACCGCCACCGAGGCGTCCTCGCCGGCGATCTGGAACTGAACACGCTCGCCGACCACACCGGCGGCCAACTCCTGACCATCGTCATCCAGCAGCACATAGCCGGCGTCGGTGGCCTCCAGCACGAATGCCTCGCCCCATTGGCGACGCGGCAGGTCGAGTTCGGCGAACACCAGCCGTTCGCCGCCCCAGGCATAGCCGTCCAGGCCCCACAGGGGCTCGGCCAGACCCCTGGACTCGCGTTCGTGGCGGCGCGCGAACCAGCCGCCGATCAGGGGAAAGCGGTTGTCGACCTCGATCTCGACATTGCCCTGGGTGGCGCGGATGGCCTTCATCAGGACCTCGCGCGAGCGCAGGATTTCCAGCTCGCCGGCGACGGAGCTTTGCTGCATGCCGATGAATTCGGACAACTGCGACAGGCCGCTGAGGGCGGATCCCTTTTGATCCTCGACCTGGATCAGGGCGTCGGCCTGATAGACCGGCCGCGCCAGCAGGGCGTAGGCCACCCCGGCGACCAGGACCACGACGAACACGCCCAGGATCAGCCACACGCGCTGCGCCAGCACATTCAGCAATTCACCGAGGCTGATCTCGTCCTCGTCCTGCAGGCCGCCCGCCTGGATGGTCTGGTTCCCTTGTCCTGATTGTTCCATCATTGTTCGATTGTCTTTTCTGGTTTGAAGCACCCGATCAATCGGCGATGGTGCGCACGTTGGCCGCACCGCCCACCGTGGGCAGCAACTGGTTGATCACCCGCGACCAGCGGGTCACCGAGGCCGCATCCACGAACACCACGTCGCGCGCCTGCAGATCGAAGCGATCGGCCAGGACCAGGGCGTCCGGGGCGTTGGCGTTCAGGTGCCAGACCTGCGGCCGGCCGCTGTCGGCGGCGCGCATTACATAGACCTGGCCGCCGTTGGCCGTCACCGGATTCAGGCCGCCCGCGTCGCTCAAGGCCTCGGACAGCGTGTATTCACCATACGGCAATAATACAGACTGCGGCTTGGCGACCTCGCCCAGAACAAAGACCTTGTTGTACCGCTGTTCCGGCACATTGAGCACATCGCCATCACGCAGCAAGAGGTTTTGCGACAGGTCGCCGTCGTGATACAGGGCGTACAGATCAATGCGGCGCGCCACGCCGTCGCGCGTCAGGATGGCCTCGCGCTGGTCGGCCTTTTCCGTCAGGCCGCCGGCCATGGTCACCAGGTCGGTCACGCGCAGAGGCACATCGCTGATCGCCTGCGGACCGGGCTTGTCGAATTCGCCCACGGCAAAGGCCTTGCGGCCGCGATACTGCAGCACCGACACGTCCACCTGGGGCTCGGTCAGGTATTCCGTCAGCCGCGAGGCCAGCTCGCGGCGGATCTCGTCGACCGAACGTCCCGCCGCGCGCACGCGACCGGCGTAGGGATAAAAGAAATAGCCGTCGTCCTTGACCGTGCGGCCCGCCAGGTCGGTGGACAGCTGGCCCGCCGGATTATTCAATTCCGGGTGGTTCCACACGGTGATGTTCAGCACGTCCTGCGGCGCCACCAGATAACGGTAATGGCCGGTTTGCGGCGCCTGGGCGCGGCGCGCATCGCGGCGGGCGTCCTCCAGTTCGCGCGCGGCGTCGCGCTCGGCCCGCAGGCGGTGCACGGTTTCGGGCGTGATGGTGTGGATGTCGACCCGGGCGGTAACGCTTTCGTCCAGCGCGCCGCTGCTGGTCGGGCGCTCCCCCTGGACCCCCATGTACATGCCCGTGCAGGCCCCCAGCGCCAGCAGGGCGGGCCCCAGCAGCGCCAGGCGCAGGCGACGGATCCAGGTGTCAGCAAGAACAGTTTTCATATCGGCCTTCGCCTCTTTTTATGGATTTGCAAGCGGGTTTGCAAACATTACGCGCGCCATCAGGCCGGCCTCGCCGCCAGCATGCCGGCACGCAACAAGTGATCGATCCAGTCCTCGCAGGCCTCGGCCATCACCGGCCACTGGGCCCGGAAGACCTCCTCGGGTTCGTGCAGGGGATCGGGGATCTGAAGCTGGTCCCGCCAATGCCCCAGCAGGAAGGTCTTGCCGCCCGCGGCGGGATAGCGCTGCTGGACCTGGTGGCGATGGCCCGTGTCCATCACCAACACCACTGATGCCAGGCGCAAGTCTACCTGATTCACCTGGGCGGCGCGCTTGGCCGGGTCGATCGGCACCCCGAAATGCCGCGCCGTCGCCACCGCAAAAGCATGCGGTTCGCGCCCCACCGGCGCGGCCAGGCCGCGCGACAGCACCTCGGCCGCCAGGCCGCGCGCCGCCAGGCGATCACGCATCAAGGCCTCGGCCATGGGGCTGCGGCACATATTGCCGGTGCACAGGATGAGGATCACGGGGTCTACGGACATGGCAGCCATTCCGTCAGGATCTCCCAGCGCGGATTCAGGCCGGGATCGGGCGAACGCGCCAGCACGGCGGGGCTGTCGATGCGCACCAGCAGGCGGTCCGACACGGCGTCCAGCACCTCGCCGCGGGCAATGCGGTCCGGCCCGGCGCCCTGCGTCGTCACGGAGCACACCCGCGCGCCCACGCGGCCGATGACCGGCGCCAGGACCTCCAGGGCCTGCTTGCGCCGCGTCACCGTGGTCGTGCCCACGGTGTCGGTCGCCCCGTCGACCCAATCCGCCTCGAAGCGGTCCCCGGAGGGATAAAAAATGTACACCCCGTGGCCGTGCTGCTGGTCGGCGCGCCAGCCGCCCTGGTACACGTCGCCGCGCCAGGGGGAGTGCGGGCCGTACTCATAGCGGCCCTCGCCCTCGCGGCGGTCGGCGCGCCAGCCGCCGGCATAGGCATCGCCATTGGGGTAGATCTTGACCCCATGGCCGGTTTTCATGCCGGCCTGGAAATCGCCGCGATACCAGGCCCCGTGGGCGCCGCGCGCCACGCCCTGCCCTTGCGCCAGGCCGTCGGCACAGCCGCCGGTGTAGGACAGCTGCAGCTCCGGATCCAGAACCCGGCAGGCCGACTGCGGGCCGGCCCCGCCCCCCGCATGCGCGGCCGCCACGGTGTCCGACACCACGGCTGCGGACCCCACCGCCGCGCCGGCCAGCAGGCCCGCGGCCAGCGCCGCACGCACCGCGATCATGCGCCTCATGGCCCGTCCTCGGTGGGAATGTCGCCGAATCCGCGCAGGCCATCGCCGTCCAGGGCATTGTCCAGCCAGCCGTGCTCGGCCATGTCGTACAGATCGGTGGGCGAGGCCACCATCTGGCCCACGTCGCGGTTCCAGGGCGCCAGCGAAAAGAAGGTCGTGCCCCCTGTGTCGCGCGTCAACAATGGCCCCAGCGGGATGCGCACGAACAGCCCCTTGTCGAAATAGGGGTTGCCCGGCGAGCCGGGGCTGGTCTCGTCCTTGCCGTTGGTGCGGGTGTACCACAGGCCGAACTCGATGCCGGAACGGAAAGTGCGCTTCAGCTCGAAGCGCGCGCCCAAATCGCCCGCCAGGAAACGCCCGGCGCGCACCGTGGCCGTGGCCCCCTCGATCCAGGGCAGGCGATAGTGTGCCGACCCGATGATGGTGTGCGTCTTGTAGTCCAGGAATCCCGTGCCCTTGTAGTCGCGCTGGCGCAGCACGTCCACCGCCGCGTCGAAGGCCCAGCGCCCGCCCGGCGCCAGGTACAGGGCCTGGCCGCCCGCGCCGGCGAACATCTCCTCGTACAGGCCGGCGGAGGCGCGCAGGTAGACCCGCTCGGCCGGCTGCCAGAACTTGTTGATCAGCAGGCGATCCAGCTTGACCTTGGCCGCCTTGCGATACTCCGCCAGGTCGGAGCGCACGTGCGGCAGTTCCGAATTCGAGGGCTGGGTGATGTCGCTGATGTTCTCCAGCACCGAGGCCTGGACCGCCCCGGCCAGCCACAGGCCGCGCGCCAGGTTCAGGTTGGCCGAGGCCCGCATCCCGATGTCGTACTTGAAGGCGCCGCTGGGATCGTTCAGGATCGTGCGGAAGGTCGGCGCCACCCCGAACGAGGACTGGCGGTGGGACTCGACACTGAAGCGCGCCATGCCCCAGTTCCATTCCGTGCCGCCGCCCGCGCCTTCCAGCGCGATGGCGTCCAGGACGGCATCGATATCGTTGGCGCGGCTGGCCGCCGTGCGCCCGGCCGGGTCCGGGTACGACAGCGTCACCGACTGCGCCAGGTCGGAGCGCGTGGCCGTCCCAGAGAAATAGCGCTGCAGGGTCGCCACGTCAAAGAACGTCCAGGTCATGCCGGCCACGCCGTTGACCTCCCAGGTGATCTCGAGGGTGTGGGTCTCCAGCGGCGCATAGGCCATGGCCAGGCGCGCCGTGCGCCCCACCGCGCGCGAGGGATAGCGATAGCGGCCGGCCGACACCGACAGCGACATCACCCCATCCACCCAGGCCATGCGCACACTGCGCAGGCCCTCGGTCTGCAGGGCCGCCAGCAGGGCCTGGCGATAGCCGCGATCGTCGCGCCACATGCGGGCGGTCGGCCGCGCCTCGGCGCTGTACCAGGCGCCGCCCGCAAACGGCCCGACCTCGTCGACCTTGGGGATGAATTCGCGCTGCTGCAGGGGGATGGCCAGAGACACATTGACCGAATTGCCGTGCCGCTGGCGCGCCAACTGCAGGTTAAGGGGCCCCCAGGCATATTCCAGGGCCACGTTGAACTGCCCGGGCGACCGCTGGTCCACGCCGGTCTGGGACGCGCCCGTGTCCTTGCGATAATCGGTGCGGTCGTATTCCGCCACCAGCGCCCAGGACGGCAGCGCGGCGGGCCGAAACCGCAGGCCGCCGTACAGGCCATCGATGCGGTGGCGGCCATAGCCGATGGTCGCCTCGGCCTCGCCCAGGGATCCCAGGCCGAAGCGTTTCGACATCGCAATGAATTCACTGCGAAAGAGGCGCGTGCCCTGGATGTCGTCCATGCCCACGGCCACGTCCGGCAGCCAGTCCAGGCCAAAGGCGCCCTCGCGCAGGATGCGCAGCTTGAACCCGGCGGCCTTGTCCTTGTAGTCGCCGTAGTCCGTAGTCGGGCTGGAAAACCCCTCGACGCCCGAAATCCGTGTATACCGTCCGCTGATTTCCAGGTCCGGCAGGAACTGCAGGGTGCTGTAGGTGGTGGCGTAGGGTTTGTCGTAGCTGTAGCCGACGAACCAGGTGCCCTCGGCCTCGGCGCGCGCCGTGGGCATGTTGACGAGGCCCGTCAGGCCGATGGAAGTGGGTGTATCCGCCCGGGCGATGCCGGGGACAGCCATCCCGATGCCCAATACCGCCGTCGCACACAAGGACAGCCATCGGACGGACGCCAATCCGCCCAGGATCACACCCAGCATGCCATCAGTCGGATTTCAGTGAATGGTGAAAAGCCACGCGCGCCATTGCGGCGCGCGGTCGAAAACAGGACGTCAGGACGCGATCAGTGGTGGGACGTCGTCGAATGGCTGGGGGTCGTGCCGCTGCCGTCCGAGGAACCCGAGGAACTGGCCACCGCGGCCGCTACGCCGGCCGCCACCGCGACCCCGGCGGCGACCACGCCGACGGACAAACCCGCAATACCGCCCACGGCGGCGCCCCCCGCGGCGGCACCGGCACCTGCCGCGCCACCGGCGACACCCGCCGCGCTACCGGCACCGGTACCCGCCCCCGCGCCGGCAGCGCCCGCACCGGCGCCACCCGTACCGCCACTACCACCCGCGCCAGCACCGGCCGCGCCCTGGGCCGCCACGCCGGCGGAAAACGCCAGCGCCGCCAGCAGCAAAGAAATCTGTTTGAAAGTCATGACGCCCTCCGCGATCCAAAAGCCTTTGGGAGATTACACACCGAAACCACTAATGGGTCAATCTGTTGTACGACGCACACGCCGAGCAAAGTCCACCCGCTACACGCATACATCGCCACTTATTTATGCAAAACACACATCCAAGCCAAAACATTTACCTTCTAAATACGCTGAATTACTTACGGAAAATGTATTATACAGACGCTACATCCTGTATCATGCTTCGGCTGCCAAGAAACACGAAAAACACCACCGTAATGCCCCTAGTTATTCAATTTAAAACCCCTCTTCAGAAGGGTCGCGCGTATGCCGCGTGATTCTGCCGGGGAACCACGCATTACCCAACTGCGTGGGCCAAAGTCCAGGCGAAACAGCGCCTGGTGGCTGCCCCTCGTGCGCTGCTCGCAGGCGCTGACGGACTTTGTTGCCCTCATCCTGGGTCCTTGGGTGGCCGTGGGCATTTTGCTGCTGATACAGGACAGCATCGCCCCTTATTTCCCTGCCAAGGACATCCCCACACTGACCGTCCTGCATTTGGTATTGTCGGCGGGATGCATCGGCTGGTTCTGGTTGCGGCTGCGCCACTACACCTACCGCAAGACCTTCTGGGCCGAGTTGGGCGAAATCCTGCGCACCATTGCCATCTGCTCGCTGATCCAACTGGTCGCCATGGCCTTGCTAAAGGTTCAGGTGTCCCGCTATGGGTGGATCCTGACCTGGGCCGCCATCCTGATCCTGCTGCCCCTGATGCGGTTCGGGCTAAAGCGCCTGTTGACGCACCTTTCGCTATGGCAAAAGCCCTGCGTCATCATCGGCACCGGCCCCAATGCGCTGGAAGCCTTCGAGGCCCTGAGTCACGAGCGATCACTGGGATTCCAGTTCCAGTATTTCTACACCCTGGATGAGCATGCGCCCAGCCACATCCACGGCGTCCCCGTCATCCGGGACGAGGCCGTCTTGTGGGCGGACACCGACCCCGAGGATACGCACTATTTCATCGCCGTCGAGGACGCCCGCGAGGAACAGCGGGATCATTGGATCAAACTGACCACCATCCAACATTGCCGCGCCGTGTCCGTGATTCCCACCACCCGCGGCCTGCCCCTGAACAGCATCGACGCCTCGTTCATCTTTAGCCATGACGTGCTGATCCTGCGCATCAATGAGAACCTAAGGAAACGTTCCGCCCGTACGATCAAGCGCACCTTCGACATCGCAGGTTCACTGGCGCTGCTGATCCTGCTGGCGCCGCTGTTCGCCTACCTGATGGTCCGCATCGGACGTGACGGCGGACAGCCGATCTACGGACACGAACGCGTGGGCCGGGGGGGCCGGCGTTTCAAATGCTTGAAGTTCCGGTCTATGGTGCGGAACTCGCAGCAGGTCTTGGCCGACCTGCTGGCCAATGACCCCGCCGCACGGGCCGAGTGGGACGCCGACTTCAAGCTGCGAAACGATCCCAGGATCACGCCGATCGGCCAGTTCCTGCGGCGCAGCAGCCTGGACGAATTGCCCCAATTGTGGAATGTACTGCGTGGCGAGATGAGCCTGGTGGGGCCGCGCCCCATCGTCGCGGCGGAACTGGTCCGATACGGCGACAAGGCGGACTATTACCTGATGGCCAAGCCCGGCATGACCGGCCTATGGCAGGTCAATGGACGCAACGACGTCGATTACGATACCCGGGTGTACTTCGACGCCTGGTACGTGAAAAACTGGTCACTGTGGCACGACATCGCAATCCTGTTCAAGACGATCAACGTCGTCTGCAGGCGGAACGGGGCTTACTAAACGTAGTCACCCACGGTCAGCGCGAGATCACGCCGTTCGAGGCTGACCACCGGTGTGGCGCTTCCGGCCTCGCCAGATAGCGGTCACCATAGCGGAAACGTCCAATCTGCACGCCATCCGGCAAGGTCTGCACACGCAACAACGCAGCCGGAACCGTCTGCAGCGAGCCAGGTAACTGGATGGGTAATCCCCCCCATTTTTAACGGCGGCATCGTACCGTCGTTCAGTCGCCCGGCCGTCAGTGACGACAATCCCTATTCCGAGTCGTTGTTCAGGACACTGAAATACACACCGGCCTATCCAAAGAAGCCGTTTGCGTCGATCGAACAGGCCCGCCAGTGGGTGCTGCGCTTCGTGACCTGGTACAACACAGAGCACCGCCACAGCGGCATCAAGTTCGTGACACCCACGCAGCGCCATTATGGGCAGGAGCACGTCATTCTTGAGCGCCGCCGCCGCGTCTACGAAGCGGCAAAACAATCCATGCCTGAACGTTGGAAAGGCCGCCACACGCGGGATTGGAACCCAGTTGGCGAGGTGTGGTTAAACCCGCCGAAAGAACATGTCGCAGCACCTAAAGAATTGAGTCACGCGGCATGAAGAAAACGGACATCATTGTTGACAAACACCGGCGTGCGTCAACCGGTCAAGATAGTTGTCGTCGACCGGTCAAGATAATTGTCGCTGACCACTCTGCCCCAGGTTGGAGATTCAAACTCTAACATCTGTAGAGGTTCCAACTATTCTGACAGCGGGGGCCCCCCGGGGCCTTTAGACCTCGCGCTGCTGGATGCGCTCGGATTATCTCCGAACCCACAGTTATCCGATCGAAGCAGTCACCTTCTAGCATCCATCGCCCATGGGCACCTGAGCAAGGTCCTTTTATAAAACGTGAAGTCGACATTATATGCTGGAAACTTGAATGTTTGGCTAAGAGCTGCTGTAACAAAAACAGAATTCGGATAAATGTTTCTGAGAAAACCAATAACATCGATAAACGTTCCGCCAGAATCAACAGCATCATCTATTACTAACACGGAATACTGTGCGAATTCTGTGCTTCTTCTACTTCCAACAAACTCCACTGCACGACTCTCCAACCCACCTCTGTCCAATTCAAATTTCTTCTCTCGGAAGGCCACCTCCAATACCCTAGCTATATCACTAAGAAAAACAGGCAAACCCCTCAAAATCACTCCGAACTCGATTCTAGATTTTACAACAGTAGACTTCCGTTGCCTCCGAACAAAAATAGTTTTATCGGAAGGATATCCCATAGCCTGTACTACACGCATCCCTCCATTTGCCACCCCAACAATTATATCTGGAGAGCCAAATCTTTTATCTAGTTCATATCGAAATTGCATGCATGCATTTTGGAATTCTAAATCTGAGGACAAATCGACTATCTTCATCCGCCCCTCAACACCGTAAATTCTATCCCTTCTGATCGATAGCGATTAATATCTTTATCATTTGGTTCGCACAAGAAAACCCGGCTACTAATTCGAGCAAGAGGCGAATCAATGAAGTTGTCCGTAAAGAAAATAAGAGGTGACTGTGAAAGGCCTATCTCATCTATATAGGCAATAGTTCGCTCCATCTTCTTCTGTCCGCTATTATCCATAAAAACGCCATCTTTATTTTCACTACAAATAATATAATTCAGCAAAAAACCATCAACAGGAATAATGCAGCGAGCATAGCATTCAGGAGCTGCCGTAGAAATCATGATACAGGAACAGGAAAGCATCCTTAATTCAGACAATACGATTTCATTATAATCCACGACCAAGCCCGAGCAGAAATCCTTCGCCCAGCACTGAGGATATTTTATGTTATTTATTTTCTCCTTAAATTCATTATGGCCATATAGAAAAAAAAACTTTCTAAGAAATAGATAAGACATCAGTCTTAGCAATAAGGGAAGCCTCAGTTCACGTAGCGCTCTCCGCAAACAATACATCACCCACAGTGGAAAGCTATTCTTCTTATATAAGGTTCCGTCAAAATCAAGAACAGCAACGGCGCTCATTAATTTATAACCTACCTTAATAGGAAATTAACTTTAGTTAAGCCTGTTGTCTCTAATCTTAACTTTAGAAGCCAAAACATAAAGATAAAGATAATGCACGCCAGAAGAACATAAACTCCTAGCGCATTCTGAATAAGATTCACAACAGGAGAAAAGAAAGCTACCGCTCCCATATAAGCATAAAGTGGTAAGTATTGAATAAGCCCACGCTTCACTTTATTATATGAGAGCGCCATAATCCAACCCCATAGGAAGCAAAAAAATAGCGATAAAACACCAAAATCAACCCAAAGGGGGCCCAGAAATGTAGTATAAACCCCGCTCCTGGGAGTAATATTTTCAGCACCAGTCGACGCACCAAATAACTTACCAAAGACACGGAATGTATATGCACCATCCTGATAGGATACATATTGAAAATGATCGATAAGGTAAGAGAATTCCAAGAAACCGTGTAAAAAATACTGAAAAAAATTGACGATTGCAAAGACACATAAAGATATAAAACCGCCCTCATCAATGATATGTGCGGCCCAGGTATTTGGCACTAAGGTATAAGCGTACGCACTGTTAAAGGCACTATATAATGGACTAAATCCGTAACTAGTTATCCTATCCACAAAAATAGCACTGGATACATAAAGAACAATCAAAACGAATATCGCGGCAAATATGACATGCCTTAGTCTCATTTTAGAGACAGCACCATAATATATAAAAAACATGAATAAAGTTGTAACCACAAGCCCTCTACTCCCCATAAACATCACCTCAATAGAGGGTATAGAGAATAAAATTATTAGTGCTAATTTCCTGATCTTGGTGAAGTTAAAATAAGATATAAAAGCAGGCAGAGTCAGCAATAGAGAGTATAAGGGAACAGAAATAATCCCCAGTGCACTAGCCTCGGAATCGGCGTCCCTACGAGCAACTGCCGAATCATACGAAAGCATATCTCTAATCAATAATTTATCTAACATCCTAAGAGTTAACCCCAGGACAGCAAGGAAAAGCACTACTTTCAATAGCTTTTTTGCAGATTGAAGAACTATCTCTTCCCTCACATGATACCGCCTGTAATTCTTTCCTAGGGAGAGCTGGTAGCATAAAATCCCTAAAAACATGGAAAGAAACATGAGAGCCAGCAAAAGGAACGCCATAATTGATGGATAATACACAATCTCCAGGGGCGCGATCATCCAGGCCATCAAATAAAACAGCATGGATATCGGGAGCACTTTCAAAATAGTCATTTCGCATATTTTCCGATAATCGACATAACTACTTCAGAGAGGTTCTTTATATTATTTTCGGACAAACACGAAACGTCACTCACCGGCTCGCTCATGATTCCCGGCCGAGAATGCTCTAAGAGATAGCGGGCAGCCTGATTTATCTGCTCCATCGATAAAGAAAAAACTCTACCACTCTCGAAATTCTCGGAATTTAGACTTTCGATATCATTTTTTATACAACTAAATTTTTTAAAAGGCGTTTGCCCAATTATATACACTGGCCTATTATTTAGTATCCTTTCGATTTGAACAGTCCCCGTAACTGTCGCCACGATATCTACATACGGGTCGATGTCCCGCATTGAAACCCTTCTATCAAGAAGCATAACGTTGCTATTCTTCGCCAGTGAACAAATATTTATTCTGTTCATCTCAAAGTACGGTTTAGGATTAGATTTCAACAATAGAACCCAATCGTCTGGAATCTTTTCAAGTATATGTCGAACTATCTTCTCCTGGTTATTCCACGGATAACCCCACACCTCAAGATTAAATTCTGGTTGCATCTGCAAGGGATATAGCAAAATCTTTTTTTTCGTAGCTACTATATCCTCTACAGTGATAGAGGACTCATCCCACGTCTTTAGACTTTTTGCAACCAGCCTTCTCTCTAAGATGTGTCCGATTGGAGTTTGGGTGCAATACCTTTCTCCGGAAATAAAGCCGAATAATATTTTTATCTTGTGAGATAAAGACATGGAGATTCTTCGTAACTTTAACGCCCATGATTGATCCCGTTTCATGTAATCAGGTATCGGCTTTTCTTCGAGAAACATCTTTATAAATTCATGTACGTCGCTATCTTCAGGGTCTCTTAATCTTATAGGGCTCCACCTATCATACAAGAACACTCCAACACAACCTGTTGGAAATCTTGAGGATTCAATATCAAAAAATGGAATTCCATTTTTTTTTGACAATAAACATGCGTAATGTGTAAAAAAATTACCTAGTTCCCCAAACACGATACCTGGGGAAATCAAACCAAGCGCATCTTCTATCTGCCTTCTATAAAATCTATAGTGCCAGAGTTTCGAGTTAAAGTGTATATTAAACCTATCACAGCCTATCACCTTTTTATCCAAATCATCAAAAGGACCATATAGATCCCTATCAAGGGGACCTTTGGGCGGAATCAGATAGATTACCTCGTCGGATGAAGTTGGGCAAAACATCTTATTTTGAACTATCCAGTATATCTTTATATCAGGATTTATATTCTTGATCTCTTGAGAAACTCTCTCAAAGACTTTCGTTTTTGATCTAACCTCTAAGAAAACGATCTTCATGTTTAGAACCACAGGATCAAATGAGTCGCCAATAGCACGACCGGCATGCTGGAAAGATTCAAAGCGATGCCGTTGGACACATTGTTCTTCCGTAAGTGCGCCATAAACCCCATGGTTTTCTGCGGGGGCGGTCGGCGGTAAAGTTCTCAAGTCTCAGCGGCCGGGTTTACGCAGCAATCCTGGCGAGACTTTCCAGAGCATCTGGTCGTCGGTGCGCAGACTCACCGTTTTCTTATTCAACCGCAGAACCGTGCCATGTTTCTCCATACCGTCGTTCGCGATAAAGCTGACCCGATCGCCCTGGGCAAACTGCGCCAACTGCACCGTGCTCCTGGCCTGATCCAGCAGATTCAGCCGCTCGACCACCATGCGGTTCAGGTATCGCAGATCGGCTTCGCTCATATGGCGCAAGGCCTCGGTGAACAATTCACGATCCAGAAGGGTTTTACGCTCGCTCGTCATGTCACAAGGGGGGATGGGACGCGACTACGTTCACGACGATGCGTGGCGCAGCGAGGCCGCGTCAATGGCTTGTACCGCCAAGGTTTCAAGAGCCAGATTCCACGGCAACAACGCCTCGTAGTCTTGCACCGTGCGGGCGCGGGGCAACTCGCGCAGCACCGTGCGCAACCACGTATAGGGCTCTCGCCCATTGGCCTTGGCCGTCTCCACCAGCGAGTAGATCAGTGCACTGGCGTGGGCAGGTTGGAGATTCAAACTCTAACATCTGTAGAGGTTCCAACTATTCTGACAGCGGGGGGGATGCTTCAGGATGATCTGCTCGCGCAGCGTCTGCCGGAACAACTCGCCTGATCGAGGGGCAATCGGCTTCGGACCCATAAAAACACCGTAGAAATTTGCAGGAAAACGTGCCTACATTATCTCAAATCCTGCAAATCCAAACCACCAAAATTACCCTGAAACCCGCGCCACCATTGGCTTCGCGCATTATTCAGGGTCGACTACTTAATTCGACTTTTCCATCAAAAACCAAGTAATATCATCCTGAGGGAAATTTAAATCAAGATGATAAGAAAAACCATAATCAACAAGTTGGACATTAGGAAATTTTTTCATTAAATCTCCCGCGAAATCACGCTTAAATAGCTTGTTGCTATATCCACGATAAGGAATGTCCACAGGCGACGGGTTATAATATTCCGCTAATAATATATATCTCCTAGAAGTCAAAAATAGTTTTTCATATATATCATCCAAAACCTCCGGATTGATATGAATCAAGACCCCCTTTGTGAAGACCAAATCCCACTGACGCTCCACCTCAAAATCTAAGATAGAGGTTCTATGTACATGTTCCTCATTAATTAATGCTGATAGTTGATCAGCAGCCAAACTATTAATCTCAACCCCATGAAAATCAACACCCGGATATAAAACCTGAAGCGCTTTCACATTCATCCCAATGTTAGCACCAAATTCCATACATGAGCTTATTTTTTTTATTCCCTTCAGTGCGTCGGAAAAGAATCGTATATTTGAAGCCAACAATTTTTCACTTTTATTACGATCGATATAGTCTGAACCGAACTGACCCGCCCAAAATGACTCCTGCTCCGTTTTAAAATTTTTCATACCCTGGTCCAAAGAAAAAAATAACCCGTAGAACGACACATGCGGATGCTTGCCACCCTAAGTGGGTTAGTGTTTTTGATTGATTTTATTTACTAAGAAATAACGCTAATCCATTAAAGAAAAAACCACAGGAGAACCACGACGCACATCTTCCTTTAAACGGCGCCCCAACACCTCGTAGAGATACTTCGGCACAACCCCCATTCCAGGTCGGATGCTTCGAACATCACCCGGCTCAATTATGGAGCCTGCGGGTAAATCTCTTATAAAATAAAGGGATCTTCGGAATTTGACATTCCCTTTCTCACTCGCTTTGCGCTCATAATTTATTCGCCCCAATGCCCTCCATGCTGTTTTACTATCCCGGCCTAGCGCAGCCATTTCCGCTGGTTCCAGCGAGAAGCTATCATCTGGACCGCCACCGTTGCGATCCAGTGTAAAGTGCTTTTCTATCAGCGCACTGCCTAGTGCCACACTGGCAATCGCAGTTGTGTTGTCAAGGGTATGATCCGATAATCCGACAACCAACCCATAGCGCTCCTTCATATCTAATATAGTACGCAAATTGTAGTCTTCTGCTGATGCTGGATAGCCACTGACACAATGCAGAACGGCAAGCTCCTTGCAACCTCCCTCAAACGCTGCGTCAATGGCCTCCTGGATTTCCTCAGCATCGGCCATGCCGGTAGATATAATCATGGGCTTTCCTGTACTAGCCACATACTTAATGAGTGGCAAGTCTACCGCCTCAAAAGAGGCTATCTTATAGGCCGGGGCATTAAGATTCTCCAGTAAATCAACGGCTGTACTGTCAAAAGGGGAGCTGAAGATGGTTATGTCGAGTTTACGGGCATGCTCAAACAGCGGTTTGTGCCAATCCCAAGGGGTATGAGCCCATTCGTATAATTCATATAAGGTTCGCCCCGCCCAGAGACCTTCAGTGATCTGGAAATCCGGTAAATCACAATCCAAGGTGATCGTGTCTGCGGTATAGGTTTGTATTTTTACAGCGTCCGCCCCAGATCTTTTAGCCGCTTCAATGATACGAAAGGCTTGATTTAAATCACCGTTATGATTCGCAGACATTTCTGCGATGATGTAGGGCTCATTATCAGCACTGATTTTTCTTCCTGCTATGGTGATAGACGGAATCATGACATTTTTTCCAATTTTATGCGATAGCGATGCCCATGCAGATCGAAGAAGGCCGGAAACCGCACCGGGTCACACACCCTTATTTTATCGAACTGACTTTCAATGCTCTGGAACGCATCTATTTGACTATCCTCTGGTCGACGTTTTGGATAGTAGGAAGGTGCGATATCTTTATCTTGCTCTTGGGGGGTGATACTGCCCGCCATTTGTACAGCAAAATCCATCAGTTCCATTTCGGCCTTAAAAAGCAAATCATTGATTTCATCCCATAAGGCATCTTTGGGTACGGGAATTCTGGTCTTCTTCCAAATATGCCCACTGTCCACAGGTTCGCTTGCTTCTATCAAGGATAGGGTAAGCTGCTGGGCGCCAGCGAGGATCTCCCATATGTGGGGACTCCATCCTCGTCCAAGTGGTAGATCGCTGGCATGCAATACAAGACTCTTTCTGTAGGAGGTACGTACGGCCTCGTCGATCAGTTCGGCGCAAGAAATCAGAAACAATAAATCCCCACCGGAAAGCTGCTCTTTTCTTCGGACCAACTCGATATCGAAGAGAGCCCCATTCCTTGAAACCCAGCCCTCCAAATATTGGTTTACTGGGTGATCAACACTGCTGCACAGTATGCTTATACGCATGACGTTTGGACACGTTTAAGTTGGGCGACAACTTCAGCCGAGCCACTCCCGTCGCAGACATCAGCCGCGAATCCGCTCATCTCGAATAGCTTTTTGCCATCGAAGGCTCTTAGGATATCCAGAAGACGATCGGAGCAAAATGCGAAATCAAGCACTGATACAGCTTGGGCTTCAGACAGCGTATGCGCTATCTTGATCTGGTTATCTGCCAACACCATCAGTAGCGTTGGTAACCCCAGAGAACACCGCTCCCAGGATGTCGCACCCGCTGCGCCGATGGCTAGGTCACTGTTCGCCATCAGGCGCGCCATATCGGTAACGTCTACACGCACGTCGGTAGACCATGGGAGTTGTCCCGCCTGCTGTCGCACTTGGTTCAACCAGGGTGCATTGCGCCCCATGACGACAGAGATACGGCAATCCTCGGGCAGGCAGTCTGTTGTCAACGCATCCAATATCATTCCAGTCGCGTTGCCCCGATCTACTCCACCCATGGTGATCAGCAAATGCCTCAGTTCGGTTTTTTTCCGGCGTTTCAGGCTGTACGGCCGCCATTGCGCGAATTCTGGCCGCAGAAGCGCATACCGTGAGCCGCACAAGATCGTGCAATATTCCGGAACCAAGGGCTGGTAATCCTCTGCCTGCCGACCAAAAGTCTGGTCCAGCAACAGATCGCAATCATGTAGACGATCTGCCAAATCGTCGATCACCATGATCTTGACGCAATGCGGGCGTTGCGCGGCTTCCCATCGTCTATCAAGCGCATAGTGATCCACGATCAGCCAATCGGGCCGGATCGACCGCAAGATAGTGGCGCAACTCAACGCATCCTGCTCCTGAGTCGCCCCCAACCAGCTAGCATGTGCAAGCTCAGGAACAGTCGTAGACATGTGTTGTGATTCCCCGGCCGGTTGCAACGGCAGCGGGTGAGCGATGTAGCCCTGCGCCCGGACCGCTTCGATCAGATGCCCAGCGTGCTCCCGACAGATGAAATGGCATTCAGTCCCTTCGCGGCGCAGGACATCAGCCAGCGTCAAGCAACGCATGACATGTCCTGTGCCGATATCAAGTGATGCGTCCGTGCGAAATACGGCTTTCATACTCTTGGTTGGCCGCTAGCCTTCATGGCGTGGAACATCCACTCGGCGCGAATCCAGTCTTCAGGGGTATCAATGTCCTGCACACGGTAGCGGGGGAGGACGACAGGTACAGATCCCGCGCTAAACAGCGGCCGAGCCTCCAGCCACGCATCAGCATGCCCCCAATAGAACTGCCCGGCATCATGCCAGGCCTCTTCCAGATCTTGTGAACGGGTGTTGAAATATTCAGGCTGAAACATCTCTACGCGACCATGCTGATTGATTCGGATGGCGCGCTGGATCGGAAAGGCATAGCTGGTGACGGAGAACGCAAAGTGCGCCTGGCTATCCCGCAATTGTGCTAATCCGCTGCGAATGTCTTCCGGTGCCAGGAATGGGGCCGTTGCATAGATGCAGCAAACCTTCTGTGGCTCGCAATTCAGTTCGCCAAGCATCTGTACGGCATGCTTTACGACGGCCGTGGTCCCGGTATGGTCATCCGATAGCGCAGCAGGCCGCATGAACGGTATTTCCGCACCACACTGACGAGCGACCTCGGCAATTTCCTCGCAGTCCGTCGAAACGATGATGCGGTCGAAGCAGCCACTTGCCTGCGCCGCCTCGATGGACCATGCGATCATCGGTTTGCCGCAAAAGGGCCGGATGTTCTTTTTTGGAATGCGCTTGCTGCCACCGCGGGCAGGGATGACAGCGATTTTCATACCGCCACTGCCTTTTGCAATGTATGAATGACCTCGTCCTGCTGCGCAAACGTCAAGGTTTGGAACATTGGCAGGCTGATCGCTTCACGATAATAGCGCTCCGCCTGGGGGAAATCTCCAACCTTGAAGCCCATGGCCTGATAGTGCGGCTGTGTATGCACGGGGATGTAGTGCAGATTAACCCCGATACCCTGCTGGCGCAGCCCATCGAACACTTGGCGATGGGTCGCACCGATTTCATCCAGGCGCAGGCGGACCACATACAGATGCAGTCCTGAATATCCATCCGGATGCTGCCAAGGGGTCGTAATGGGGAGGTCCGCCAGCAGCGCGTCGTACCTTTCCGCCAACTGGTGGCGTCTGCCCACGTAATCGTCTAGGCGCTGCATCTGGCTGACCCCTAGCGCGGCCTGCAATTCCGTCATCCGATAGTTGAATCCCAGATCGGTCTGCTGGTAGTACCAAGGGCCGTCGGGCGCATGCGTCATCAGTGCAGGATCGCGAGTGACACCATGACTGCGCAACAGAGCCATCCGTGCGGCCAGCGCATCGTCATTGGTCATAGCCATGCCGCCTTCGGCGGTGGTAATGATCTTCACGGGATGAAAGCTGAATACCGTGATGTCGCTATATCGGCCATTGCCGACATATTCGCTCTTGTACTTGCCCCCAATGGCGTGCGAGGCGTCCTCGATGATCTTGAAACCATAGCGCCGCGCCAGGGCATGGATGGCCTCCAGGTCGCAAGGCTGGCCGCACAGGTGCACGGGTACGACGATCTTGGGCAGGCGCCCCACCTTTTCCGCCTCCACCAGTTTGGCCTCCAGCGCTGCGGGGTCGAGGTTATAGGTGCGAGGATCGATATCGACGAAATCGACCTGGGCTCCACAATACAGCGCGCAGTTGGCCGAGGCGACGAAGGTAATGGGCGAGGTCCATAGCCAGTCGCCAGGCCCCAGCCCAAGCGCCAGGCAGGCGATATGCAGGGCCGATGTGGCGCTATTGACCGCCACCGCATGCCGGGCACCGACTTTCTGGGCTACGGCCTGCTCGAACGCCGGGATTTGCGGCCCTTGAGTCAGGAAATCGGACTGCAGGACAGCGACGACGGCGTCGATATCCGCCTGAGTGATGTCCTGGCGACCGTAGGGAATCATGGCTCAGATCCTTCCAATTTTGTCGACGTTGTCATCAATCCAGGCCTGCAAGACCTCAGGCGCCATCCATTCAGGGTTGCTATCGCTGGCGTAAATGAATCCCTCGGACACCTTGTGGCCATCCTTGATGCGCTCGGGCGAGGTGCTCCAGCCGTTGATAGCGGGCAAGATCTTGTAGTGCTCCGGGTACTCGTAGGTATAGTGCGAATCCTCGGCGCCGATCATCTGCTCGTGCAGCTTTTCCCCCGGCCGGATGCCGATGACCTTGTGCGTCGCCTTAGGGGCCACGACCCGGGCTAGATCAGTCACCTTCATGGAAGGGATCTTTTTGACGTAGATTTCACCACCCACCATGTCGTCGAAGGCATGCCACACCAGTTCCACACCTTGCTCCAGCGAAATCATGAACCGTGTCATGCGTTCGTCCGTGATCGGCAGCTCGCCCCGGTCGCGGATGGACATGAAAAACGGGATCACGGATCCTCGCGACCCCATGACGTTGCCATAGCGCACCACTGCGAAACGCGTCCCGTGCGCGCCGGAATACGAGTTCCCGGCGACGAACAGCTTGTCCGATGCCAGCTTCGTCGCGCCGTACAGATTGATGGGACTGCTGGCCTTGTCGGTGGACAAGGCAACCACCCGCTTGACCCCTTGGTCGATGCAGGCGTCAATCAAGTTCATGGCCCCGTTGATGTTGGTCTTGACGCATTCGAACGGATTGTATTCTGCCGTGGGCACGATCTTGGTCGCGGCGGCATGCACGACGTAATCAACGCCATCCAAGGCGCGATACAACCGATCCTTGTCGCGTACGTCCCCAATAAAGAATCGTACACGCGGGTCATCGCCATAGATCTTGGCCATTTCCCATTGCTTCATTTCATCGCGTGACAGGATGATGATACGCCGCGGATTGTATTTCTGCAGGGTCATGGGCACAAAGGTGTGACCAAAGGATCCCGTGCCTCCAGTGATCAGGATCGTGGTGTTTTCCAGCATGAATCAATTGTCCTTGCAAGTGAGATAGATGTCAGAGAAGGGTCGCCCTGGGCCATTCGAAACGCGACGAGCTTCCAAGCAAGCACCAACAAAAAGGCGGCGATCAGCCCCAGCGGGACCGCCAAGGCATTCGAGAACTGGGCTGCGACGGCAGTTGCCCCTATAAAAACAACAAGAGCAGCCACGTGACTACGGACAATTGGGCGATCCCGGCCTTGAGCGTAGAGGCCATAGTGAGGAATCATGCCCAAGGCAAACAGGCAGGTCGGCACCAACAACCAGTAGAACAGTGCGGCATGCTGGACATAGACATCTCGACCCAGCCATTCCAATAGCGGATTCAGGACCAGAACGCCCACGACGACGAATCCGAGGCAGCATAGGATAGTCAACCACCCCATGCGCCGCACTTCCGATTTAAAGCGCACACGATCGCCGCGATGATGGGCGCTGATCATGGCCGGATAGGAAAAGGCGAATACCCCGGCATCCAGGAACGACATCAATGCATTGCACATGCCGATGAACAACACATAGGCACCCAGCACCTGCAGCGAATTCAAATCGGCAAACCAATAGCGGTCCAGGGTGAACAGGCCGCGCAGCGCCAAGGTGCCGATCAACAACGGCACCGCCACGCCGATGCCGCGACGAACCCAGGCCCAATCAGTGGGCCTGTGCCAGCCCCCCATGCCCAGCGCCCGCACGGCGATGAAACCGATCGTCAATGCCAGTCCACCGCCTACACACCAGGCGACCAGGACGCCTTCCAAATGGCGGGACTCTGGATTCCAGGCCATCCAGCCGATGACCACCAGGCACCATAGCCCTTGGCGCAGGAAGAGGACGAGGCTGGCCGTCAACTGCTTTGACACCGCCACTAGCAGGCGGCTGAGCTCCTGGTTCAAGTGTTCCAGGATCAGCAACACATAGAACCAGGGGGCCAGCGTCCAGGGCAGAAACCCAAACGCAAACACCAGCAACAGCAGGGGTAGCACGATGCTGTACAGCAGCAAGGCCAACGCCCCGTGGTTGCGTAGCAAACCGCCCCAATGGTTTCTGTTGACGCGCAGGATCTCCCGAGTCGAATAGGTGTAAAAATCCAGACCGACCAGATACAAGGCATAGCCTATGGCTGCCGTCAGCAAGCCGTACAGTCCGACCGCCTCTGGCTCTAGAAATCGCGCCAGAAAAAATATCAGGACAAACTTGCTGCCCAGCGTCGCGGCGCGCAGGCCGATATTCAGGAGACGATGCATCGATGTGCGCGCCAGCGGACACGGGCCGCCTTATTTATATCCCTTTCCACTACAGGGCGCCTCAGGCAGGTCCGCACGAAGCATCTCCAGCTCGACCCTGAGGGCGTCGTACTCGACCTGCTTGCGCTCGATATATCCCCGTGTCAGCCGCACACGTTCATGGACCCCTTCCGGGGTCAGGATATAGGCGGTTTTCACCAGCTTCTGGTCCGACCGCAAGAACTTCCCGATCTTCACCAGCCCCTTTTCCATCAGGGCGCGCAACACGTAATTCGTGCGTCCCAGGCTAAGTCCGATGGCGGCGGCCAGCTCCCGCTGGCTATAGTCGGGGTGCTCCTCCAGGGTCTTGAGCACGCGGAAACGGGCTTGCTGTTCAGGGGTCATAGAGGGGTCTTGGGCACGCTACCGCCCTGCCGTGTTGGGGCCGGCATAGATGAAAGCATGTAGGAAAGTCGGCACGAAGGAGCGCAATGAAAAGGCAGGGGCTATTTGCTCTTCTTCGCAGTAGCGCGGCGCTGCCCAGCTTTTTTCGACGGCACAGATGCCTTGGATGCGCCCGCCGATTGGTCGATCGATGGCCGATGATCCAGGAAATTCGCGCCCGGCAGGCAAATGGCCCCGTGTGGCATCCGTGAGGTGACGACAGTGGTCATTTCCCGAATGGCACCGTAGAGAATGGACAATCCGTTGACGACGACTAGATCCGTGACTTTCTCCGGAGTGTCAGTTCCTATGAACTCGAACAAGCCCATGGCTTGGACGTCCATGGTATAGGGTGCGGTCTTGCCTTCTTCGTTTTCAACGATGAAACGCAGGTACAGGAAATGTGTGTTTCCATCGCGCTTCTGGTGATTTGTATGGATCCCTATCGAAACATCGTCCCAATCAAAATTCGAGGCATCAAGCCCCTCGCCTGCAATCGGTTGAATATCCAGTCCGGCAAATACGATCGACTTGGTTTGAACATTGCTCGGGCGCATGATTACGCTACTTCCACAGCGGATTCCTGTGCGTCAAAATCAATGACATAGGCATGCTCATTAACCGCCGATTCGGGCCTCATCAGGTTAATCTGTGGGGAGCCATGCTTCCTACGCAAGGCCTGTTCCAGCAAGCTCCAATCCTGATCCTCCACATGCTTTCGCTGGAATACGGGCGCTTGCGGATTGGCCTGGATGTCCAGCGTCAAGTCGAGCGCACGGCAGAGCTTCACAAGCGTCCTGATGGACAAGTTCTCGCCCCCGCTCAGGACACGTGACACGTAGCCCGCCGAAACCCCTGCACGCTGGGCGAATTCTGACTGACTGATCTCTTGGGATTTCAGAACCCTCAGCAGTTGCAGCGCAAACCGATGCCGAGCCTTGAATTCCCAGTAATCATTGTGTTGTTTTGCTTCCTTCATGGATTGCGAAAATTCTGCCATAGCAGCCTCCATATGACCCGGTATTCATTGACGTCCGGATCCACCATATCAGTAGTTAAGGGTGCCTTGACCATGTGCCGCCAGGTAGTCTTGCTTTGCCTTCCGTAGCATCCGTTCGATCTTTCTAGGCGTGGTCTGTTGCTTCGTGCGATAAATTCCAGGAATGATGATGACGCGCCTATCCGCCCCGTAGAACCAGTACAACCTCAATGGTCCTTTGATGAATTCATAGATTTGAGCGCCAGCGACTGCTTCATGGCACACCAATGTTCCTATGTAGAGCTGCGGTCCCTCAGGTTCGGCAAGGCAGCTTTCCAGCAATGCCAAGAGGCTGCGCATGGCACGCGCAGCAGTCGCATCGGCAAGCAACTGGGCGATTTCCTCGTCCAAGTCGCATTGGCCGTCCTCATCGCAAATGGCATATGCCCTCCAACAGGAAGTCGGTCCGCCGGACAGGTCTGCCAAGTGTCTAAGATACACTAAATTTTACCTACAGGTAAACAAAGGCTTGCTGTTCAGGGGTCATAGAGGTGTCTTGGCACGCTACCGCCCTGCCGTGTCGCGGTCGGCATGCGCAGGGGTGTTTCAGGATGTTATGTGTTCAAAGGTGAACATGCTAACCCAGCACGCGGGGTTTTGCCATGGGATTCCGAGGGCCTCTGATGGTTTTATGCTCTCATGTGGGCGCAGCGGCCGCCACCGGACAGGGATCGGAGCGGAGCGGGAGGCTGCGGCGGTGCACCAGGCAGCGTAAACGACCGCCCCACGACCATCCAGGGCGTACTTCCCACAAGGACCATTCCGCCCCTATCGTCACCCCTTGCGCAATCGCCTCGGCCATCATGGAGGCCTTCCCCTCCACTCGAAGGCAAGCCCCATGGCGCAGGACCACGACGATCACGACAGTCCGTGGAAAGAAGCCCTGGAGGTCTTTCTGCCCCAGTGCCTGGCCTTGTTCGCCCCAGGCCTGCATGCGATCGTCGACTGGTCGCAGCCGCCGCAGTTTTTGGATAAGGAACTGCAGGCCATTGCCGGACGCGAGCGGCGGGTTCCGCCGGGATCGACTGACTCATCCGGGGAACCGGACGACCGCTCAGGCAATGGTTCAGGCAAAGCGCCCGGTCGCCTCTACACCGACAAGCTCGTCCTCGTGCGGCGACTCGATGGCGGGTCGGCAAGGCTGCTGATCCATGTCGAGGTCCAAGGCGGCGGCGCCGGCCCAAAGGCCAGGAACCTCTTTGCACGGCGCATGTTCCAATACCGCTACCGCCTCGAGGACCGTTACGGATCCACCCCGGCACAGCCCATCTACAGCCTCGGCATCCTCACCGCCAGCCGTGGCGGCCCCTCGCACTTGATCCACAGCAATGAGTTCCTCGGACAGGGTGTGCGATTCACCTTTCCCGTGGTGCACATGGCACAATGGCTGAATCGCTGGGAGGAACTTGAGGCCTTGGCGCCGGCGAACCCCTTTGCCGTGCTCGTCATGGCGCAGTTGACCGCGCTGCAGTTTCGCCGCAAGGCCGCGCGGCTGGACCCCAAGGTGGATCTGATGCGCCGTCTGGCCGGCTACGGATATGCCAGGGACGACATCGACGCCCTGGTCAGGCTGGTCGACTGGATGATCGCACTGCCC